>Ga0233365_1000005_pt1 | contig 664569 bp, 497 predicted proteins | sample ElkDunMinimDraft_27_FD_191535 | JGI IMG/M metagenome (GOLD analysis project Ga0233365, IMG submission 191535) | Fecal eukaryotic communites from dung pellets of Tule Elk in California, USA - Elk Dung C36 | ecosystem: Host-associated > Mammals > Digestive system > Large intestine > Fecal... | reverse complement strand
TAAAACCTGCTGTAGCAGGTGCGTTTGACCAACTGCCCGATAACGCGAAAGAGGTAGTATCAATGATGTTTGCATCAACAGCCCCGATATTATTGCTTTTTGTGCCGATCATGCTTTTAGCGATAAAATCACTAGCATGATAACCATCCAGTAAGTCAGCATTCAGGTTAGAAACCAATAAACTGGAAGCAACAAGGAACGGTGCAAGACCGGTCAGCGAACTTTTTATTTGTCCGGTCAGGCTGATGTCTGCATCTACATTTATATGTTCTCTGTAGTCTATCATGCCGTTATCACTACACGTATTGCACCCGTTGCCGGGGCTTTAGAAAATGTGAAAGTTGCTACTGTTGTACTTGTACGGGCTTCACCTGCAAACACCGTCTTACCCGATCCTACCTCGTACATGGTTACATTTACGTCCAGAGTTCCCAGATTGTGCGTGACAGGAATGCTTGTAAGTGTACCGTTACCTATCGTCGCCATGAACTTTTTAGCCGTCCAAGCTGCTTCAATGACTGCCTTTGTAGTAGCTGGAGTCATTGCTCTTTCACCGTCCGTACCTGCCAAGGCTTCCGCAGGTGTAGCAATTTCGATCAACCCTTTTCTTGCCTCTGTAGCTGTAACAGAAGCCAAAGCGGCTGGGGTAATTGCTTTTGTATTGTTAGATCCTGCTTGTGCTTCTGCATTAGTAGCTAATTGTACATAACCCATTACGGTAGTACTAGCCTGATCTCTGTTGCTTTCAAGGAAAATCCAGTCGGCAGCGGACGTTGTAGATGGATTGGTTTTGTTGGCGATCATCATATCCCCGACATTGAAAACCTGCCCTTGTACAGTTCCTGCAACGGTTATATACCAATAATCTCCGCTGTTCGTCCCTGCGCCTCCAGGGAATGTAGTTTCTGTATTAGCATTAAAACTACCCCTTACCCTACCAATTGCACTAATACTATTGTCGATATAAGTTTTAATAGCACCGGCAGTTGCAAGGTTTGTATTGCTCGCGCCTGACAAGTCTACTGCACTTATAATAGAAATAGCAGAACTTACGCCTGTCCCAGCAGCAGTACGACCCCAAACAGTCATGGATGGAATATTTTGGGCCTTAGAGAAGGTTATTGCTCCATCCGCTACTTTTACAGTAGTAACGGCATTGCTTGCAAGTTTAGCTGCCGTGATACCAGCATCTTTAACACGTAAAGTGTTCGATTCTTTTTCAAGAGTTGAATTGTCTACATTTACAGATAAAGTAACAGTACCGCCTGACGTAGCGACCGTTAATCCTCCGTTAGCATCATTAAGAATAGAGGATATTGTACCCGTGCCGAGAGCTTGCCATGCGGTGCCATCTGATACTTTAATTACGTCAGACGTTGAATTGTATATAACTCGACCTTTCCAGTGCTCTCCTGCACCTGATGGGTCTGTTGCGACATCTTCAAGCTTTATGCGTAAAAGCTGGTTCCCGTCGAAATCGGGGTGAAATAAGAATTTTGACATTATATAGTATTTTTTATGTTATCTGACAATAATCGAACCGGTCTGAGGCTTTGTAAAAACCACTTTCAGCGTGTCGAGGTCGAGGTACTGCACTTTTGCCCCTACCTCCTGACCACCCACCACAACATCCACCATCGGATGTTTATTTAATCCATGCATCCAAATCCATTCTTCTGCAGGTGAATCAAAGGGTACCTCCAATACAGGAACTGGAGCCTCCACAATCCCAAGATTCAACCGTCCTCTCAATTGTTCAGAAGGTGTCAGCTCCTGCACCCGGTCATACTTCACGTTTCCCTCGCAGCAATCACCCGGATCAGGTAGAACAGGATCCGACATATCCAGTAATTCATAAACACTCACCTGGGTAGACACCGGGACACCACCCAGCGAAAACACAGCAGTTACTTCATACTCGCCCGCTTCGTCAATAAACAGATTCCCTTCATCAGAAAACACATATCTTTTCCCGGTTCCCGGGTCCAACGTTCCTATAATGTTACACAGGTCGGGAGTTGGAACCTCTGTCACCGGTCCACCTGCATTGTAAGTCACATTCACATCCGGCGAACCGAAATAATAGGTCGTCACCCAGTCACCCGCCACCTTTTTGCGTAGCTTCAGCTCCACTTTGTCAAAAGCGGTCACCCCGTCCACGGTATGCGCGGCCACGTTAAACTGTACCGGCAACTGGGGCAACTGGTAAACCCCTCCGCTATTCGGCATATTCTCCTCCACCAAAGTATACACACCTCCGCTGATCGTATAGGCCTGCAAACTGGTACGATCACCCGGCGCAACATAAGGGGTCAGTCTTACCTCTCCCTGCACAATAGCCACCTCCACGCCATCCAGCAAGCACCGAAATACAACCCGGTGAAAGGATGGAGCCTGATGCACGTTGGCTATGTCAAGCGAAGTTTTGGAGCCAAAAAGCTGGATAATCCCGCTGGTAACCGGCTGGCTGTAATACCGCACCGGGTTAGTCCCTGTATATTGCTGCAAAGGGATTTCCACCAGGGTATTTCCGGATGCAAAATAATATTCAGGCCTTACCTCGTCATAAGCAACTCCGTCGGCACCGTTGAAGATAAAATCAAAGTTATCAGGCAGCTCAACCGATATAGGAGTCAAATCCAAATCAGCTAACACCTGTACCTGTGTTCCTTCCTTTATTAATTGTATTCCTTTTTGCGGTACTGGCGGCTCAGGTTCATCTTCCAGCATAATAAACTGCCCGAAATACTCGCTAACCTGCGTACCACCCCAAAACGCTCGTACAAACACACTGTATTCGCCTTTTGCTTTAGCTACCTGTGCATCAAAAAGCAGATAGTCGGTTTCTGTCACCTGCTCAATTGTAAGCGGTGTAGTTTCAGAGCAAGCACGGATATGGCTAATACCGGCAGGAATAATTACCTCAGTACCGACATGCAGCACCGCACCGCCGCCATCACTGTCAAGCAACCCGGCGACAAAACCCGCTACATTCGCAGCGCTATACCCCGTAATACCCGAATCGTCAGAAGTTGTACCGATGTACCATATTTTATCGCCCACGTTTACAGGAACAAAATCAGTGCTTTCAAACCCTACAGTAACTACCGCAGTTCCATCTTCAGTGCTTACCTTTTCATCCGTTTTTGTTCCTGTTATATCAGTAACAACCGGCAGAAAGGTTTTGGCAAATGGTGTTACCTCCGGGAATATCGTCACCCGCAGTTCATCATATCGGATTCCCTTTATTTTCGCCTGAATATCCCAGAAATCAACTTCCTGATACATGTTAGGCAAAGGAGTGATCGAATCGAGTAAAATTGGTGTGGATGATACATCAAGCAAATCAAGGCTAATACTGTAATCCGGGTCCACAGGCGCACTTGGATCAAACAAGTTGAATACCACCACTGTACTGAAATTTGGCAAATAGCCATCCACAGTATTCCGATACGTCCGAAACACCAGATCATATATTCCGGCAGGATAATCCGCTTCAACCAATATCGGATGAACCGAACCTGTAACCGGCGTAGGGCCAGTAATTACCTCCACCGTTCCACCACCTCCGCGCAGCTCCCAGCCAATGGCATCATGCAAGCCCTCCACGTGTACGACTATTCCCCACGGATCGGTATAGGTGTAGGTATTCGGTTTTCCGGGTACCAGCTGGCCCGCTGCACTTCCGGTATCGTCCAGCAGAGTGAACGTGGCAGTGGCATAAGGCAACACCGTTATTGGAATCCATACCGCAGACCTTACGCCGATATCGGGAGTGGGGTCAGAAATGTAGCAACGGATAAAATACTGGGCTTCCTCAGGCGGCGTACCCGTCACGGTCACCTTCATACCGTTAAAAGTAACCGACTCCACCCAGGCAGGTGCGTCAAACAATTCCAGATCGAGCAGATTAGGATTATGACCGCTGGTCAGGTATTGCTCCACAAAGAAGTCCGCAAGATCAATCTCACGGGTGTCACGCAACTTATGGAAGAAGATCAGCGGAGGCAGTTCTGTGAAAAACTTCAGCGAATGATTTGCCATCCAGTCAAACAACTGCTCCTGATAATCAAAATCATCCGGCTCTATCCCTATCCGGAAACGCTCACCACCGGCCCCATCGGCAGGAGGCAGTACCAGCTGACCACCGTCCGGGTCATTATCTACATATACATCCCTACTTTTGGGATCACGTGGCCCGTAGGTACGTCCATCCCGTACATCTTCCGTACTATAACTGATTTCGGTATAGGTAGTGACTCCGTTTACAGGCTCAGACCATTGCACCTCAATAGCGGCCAATGATTTCAACCTCCGCTTCCTGTCGTCGTAAGTATACTGCGTCATTTTTGCAGTTATACCCGTATCTACGAATGTGAGTAACATTTGCGGAGTAATAGCCCCGCTGGTAAACTCCTGTATTTCCCCGTCGTAGGTATTCAGCGCAACATGGGTCATATTCAACCGGTCTTCCAGCATGGTACGGTACACGCTAACCGCCTCTGTAATATCCTTTCGGGCCCAACTGGAGGTCACCGTTTCACCGTCCTCCCGCAAGAAAGCCCCTTGTACATCCGCAAGAAAATCACCGGCCAATACAATCACTTCATCCTGCTCATTTTCAAAAACAGTATCCTTAACCTCGATAGTCACGGAGTAATCTGTAATTTCCCTTTGCTTTCCGCCTTTGGTCCATAGCCCAAATAAATGCAGGTAATATCCACCGGCAGGTGGGGCTGGCGGGTTTTGAGGATTTGAGCGATACACCTGATAAAACCGAATGTACAGCTTGGCAAAAGGCTGACTGAACTTGGATGGAGAAACCGCAAGATTGATTTCTATTTTACCCCGGTTGTTCTTCCTTCCATCATCCCGAACCGGAGGCGCAGCGGGTAAGGCAACAAAATAGGGCGTATCCTGCCAGTCGCTGGTTTCTGCATTCCAGAACAAGGCTCCGGTATCATCGGCCTTGGTCATTCTGATCTGCATCAGTACATATTGCACATTGCGGGAGGTTTCATATTCTCCCTCCAGCGCAATGTTTTCCATCCCTGTTATATCCCCAGGACCTACCTCAATATACCTCGGCGGTTCAATCGCCCTTTCGTAGGTTTTTTTGAATATCCACCAACCCGAAGTATATGTTTGCACCAAATCAGCCCGGCCGGTACTCCCGGTGAGCAATATACCATTAGGGAAAAACTCATCATCGGTTGCAAACCAGCTCCAGAATCCCGCCATGGTACTCATGTCCCAGTGCGCGAAGGCGGTGCCGTTCCAAAGTAATAGATCCCCGTTAGGAATCACCCCCGGTACGCCTCCCACCAATTGCACCGAAACCTTATGGCGCTGAATAGCCTCAATGGCACTGATATTCCCTACGTCAAGCGTGTTGGCAAACTTAGAATTGATATTGATTCCGTTGTCTATCAGGGTCGGATAGAGATAGACCCCATTTTTGTCGTAGGCAAAGGCATTGTTATACCCCCGGGTTTGGTTGGGCAAGCTGCGCATCATCCAGGTAGCGGCTCCGCTATGTCTTGTCTGGAAGATTTCGCAGTTGGTGATCTGAAGAAAGGAGGCCAGTACATCCGAAGCGTAGGCCATTTTCTTATCATTACCAATAAACCGGTCGGTCTTTAGCTTCACTCCTTTCAGCGGATCCGTCACGGTCATACCCGCTTCACGGGTCAGGAAGTTGCTCACAAATGGTAGCTCCAACCCGGTCAGTATCAAACAGTCGCGGATAATCTCAAAAGGGGTCCGCATACGGTCTCCGCTCGAAATCTTGTACCTGATTTTCTGCAACTGTGCCAGCCCGCAACTTGCTGTAAGTGTTACAATATGCGGAGGTTTGGAGTTAGGTCGACCGCCCTGATACGGCTCAACCCACCCCGCAAATTCTATCAGATCGGTAGTGGTGTTGTACACCTCGCACAGGCATTCCCGGCGGGTGTACATAAATTCTTTTACATTAATTATTTCTTCAAAATACAGCGAAAAGGTAAAACGGGTAAACCCGATCGGATTGGCAGGGAACAACGCATCCCCCAGGTCTATCGAGTATTCAGCAGGTGTTTCACCTGTGAACATGTCCGTTACGGCACCGGCATAGTCTTTGAAAGAAAGCCGGATTTCCTTCACCACACCAGCGGTGTCCTTGTAAGTTCCTCTGTATTTTAAATTATATGACATGATTAACCAATCGCTCTTTTACGTTTTTCAACCCGTCTGACAGCCAGGTAAATATCTTCGCCAGAAAGTCGCACTTCACCTATCTCAAATCCTCCACCCACGCCACCGTTTTTATACACCGCTTCCTGCATCGATTTATTGATCAATCCATCTACCTTGCTCATCGGAGCAATGATCTCATTGTCAAAATGCGCATTGGGGTTATCTCCTACAATCACCTGCATTTCACGGCCCACCGACCCACCCTTGGCAAGGCGGGCGGTTTTGGTGGCACTGTTCACCTGGCCGGTCATGGTGTTTTGCATTATTTGGGCAAGGGCGATCATCCCGGCTCCGGCAGCAATGGCCAGGTAAGGGTTTTTCATGAAAGATTTCAGCGCAATCCCTGACGCCCCAAAGGCGATCATCGATTTACCCATCTGCTTCATCAGACCCGCCATCACTTCACCGAGTCGTTTCCCAAATCCAGACAGACCGTCCGTAGCAGTAGCCAGGTTACCCAGCATTTCACCGATACCCACACCCATGTCTACAGCCACATTTTTAAAAGTTTCGTTGATAGACTGCGTTAGTTCCTGATTGGCTTCAACAACCTTTTTGACTTTTTTTGCATAGTCATTATCCAGCGATTTTGACTGCTCCACAATCTCTTTCATCCCGTCAAGTGAGCGGGAGTAGAGGTCTTTGGAATTATCCTGTCGCCTCTGGCTGCTGTTTATCAATCCGGGTGTACCGCTCTCCTTATCAGCTACACTGCTTAACCGTGGAGCGTTCAAGCCAGCCACTACACCCACCAGCTTTTTATATTCGTCAGTTGCAGATTTCACCTGCTTGATAACCCGTTCCCATCGCCCAGCCTCATCTATCTTGTCGAGTTCCTTTTGTACCCAATCCAGTTCTTTCAGACGCTTATTGAGGTTGGAGTAGGAGTCTGAGAGGTCGTCCAGCGAATCTATTGTCTTTGTGGTATCATCAATGACCTTTTCCGGATCCACCCCAAATTTCAATAGACCAAACCGGCTCCCGGCGGTTTGTCCACTCATTTTCATTCCTTCGATACGCAACTCACCAAGCTGTTTCCCTATTTGGGAAAGTTCTTCACGGTAAGACTTGATTTCATCCTGGCGAATCTTACGAGTCCGGTACATTCCTCCCGACGCATCCCCAACCCACTCACGCACTTCCCCGGCATTCAGGTTTTGTTGTAGAGTAGATTGTCTAGATTGTAGCAGAGAACTATCCTTTTTAAGCGACTCTGCACGCGTCTTTTTCAATTCTTCGAGCAAAAACCGCTGTTCTTTGGCAAGCTCACGGGTTTTGTCAATATCTACTTGCAGCACGTTACCGTACTTGTCAAACTCATAGGCCACCTGAGGCAAAACACCTCCCAGATCATTGATTACCTTTTTAAGCTCTTCTTTTTCTTTACTGTTAAGCTCGGTTTTACCCTTCAGTTCATCATATTTTTTTATCAGAGGATCCAGCTTGGTATTAGAGGAGCCTATCTGCTCAATCTGGCTTTTGAGCTCGGCTGTTTTATTATTCAGGAGCGGCATTACCGCCGTAAGTCCAATCACCCCGGCAGTGACCGCAGCAATGGCAGCAACCGGCCATGAGATCAACCCAAAACCCGTAGCCAGTATGGGCAGAAATTTAACTAAGGCACCAATACCAGTAGTCAGCACGGGTAAAATCACTGCCATCCCGCCCAAAGTCAGGATGGTCTTTTTCATTTCAGGGTCCAGCGTGGAGAAATTCTCAGCGAGGTTGTCGAGCATATCACCGAGTCCTTTTATTTTGCTGGTGACATTAAAAGCCTTGTCAATTTCCGACCCCATAGATGCAGAGAAAAACTTGGCGCTATCGCCCAGCTGTTCAATGGCCATTCCGGCACCACCGGCAACGGGGGGGATTTTCTCCAGCTCAGTAATAAATTTCTCTACAAACTGTTCAATCGGGATTTTGTTCAACTGCTCTACATCCTTGGTCCCAAACGCATTTTGCAGCACCTGCATGGTTTGCGGGATACGGTTTCCCAACTGCCGCAAATCCACCTGATTAATATGACGGGTAGACATGAACTGTTGCAGGTTGTACAAAGCAGGTTCCAGATCCACGGCAGACTTACCCGCCTCGGTAAGGGCATTAGCAAAAGACTTGATTGCCCGCGTTGCCATATCGCCTTGTAGACCCGTGGCACGCAAACCTACCAGTGCTTTACCACTGTCGAATATCCCGATGTTGGGCAATTTGGCGAGTTCCCTTACTTCTTCCAGTGTGGAGCCAAAACGGTTTAGCCCGATCTCCATTTTCTGGATATCGGCATAATCCTTAAAAAACGTTCCCACCGAAAGCAACGCTGGCAGCGTACCCAGCAGCATGGCTTTTTTGGAGAAGTCCTGAATATCATTCCCCAGCTGAAGCAGTCCTCCTCTGAACTCCCGCTGGCTTTGTCCGGCAGCTTTGTAAGCCTGCGAAACGTTGGAATTGACCTCACGGACAAAAAGCCGGGCCTCCGATCTTGCTTTTTCCAACGCCCTTATCAGTCCGGAGGTATCTCCAGTTACTTTAATGTCCGATGCTCCTATGCTGCTCATTTTCTCAGAAACTGTTTATCCAGTCTTCCATTTTCTTTTTCTCCCTGGCACTTATTTTTCTGGCAGGAGCCAGGCTTTTCTTTTCATCCGGTGAAAGCATAAACTCGTCATAGCTGGGGTAATCTTCCCCTCCGGCGGTGGCTCCGGTCATCCACATGATGGACTTTGTCCGCTTCCATTCTTCCGCCTCCCGCATCCGATAGCCCTCTACCATCAGGTTAAATTCATAGGGCGACAGGTGATCCAGCTCACTGGGTGGCAGGCCGATCATGCTGGCATAGCGCCACCAGTCGCGCCAATCTATTTTTTCGCTTTCTTGTCTAGCGCTTTTGCTTCTTCGATCAGTTTTGCGATTTTTTCCATGGTTGGCTGAAAAATCGCGTTCGTAAAACCCACGGCATTCTGATAGGCCTCAATCACCAGGCTCAACTCCTCCACCTTACAATCCTCATATAGCTTCAGGAATTCGGCCTCATCTTTCCAGGGCGCATCTTCCGGTGCCACGCCACAGCGCAACAGGAAAGGCGCTATTTCAAAATCTGGTATCTTGGAATTCAGGATATTAAAACCCGGCTGTTCCTGCTCTACACGCCTGCAGGCCGGAATGTTGAAATGCACCAAAACCGGCTTTCCTCCGATCGTGACCATTGTTTTCTTGTCCTTAAAATCTTTCATGGCAATTATTGCTCCTAGTTGGCTGATGTTGATTGATAGCCCCTGCATGTAGCTACAGGGGCAAATTGTTGTTGATGAAATGTACTAGCTTGATGGCTGAGTGGTCAGTGTAGGCATTGCTTTTATCATCAGCGAGATGCTGTAGGTTCTGGCTTCACCATTACTACCACTCTCCCGAAAAGAAGCAATTGAAGCTTCAAAACTGCGGACGGTATCGCCGTCAAACTTCCCGGCCAGTTTCCATTTTTTTACCACCCCGCTCTGAAACCATTGCTCCATTTCCTTTGCGCTCACATTAGCAGCGACATTGGCGGATGCATATTCAAAAACAAAACCGGTGAATTGTACATCGTATTCAGGATCATCACCGTCAGGCAGACGGATTTTCCCTGCGTCGCAATTCAATGTTACTGTATTTCGGCTACCGCCGTAATCTTTTGAGGTTCCACAACCGATCATGACATAAGCAGGCGTTTCACCACTCACTTTGTCCACGAAAAGGTTGACCTCTTTGGCCATGACGGCCTCATTAGCTCTTGCTGCCATTTTAGTCTGTTGTGTATAGTGTTAAAAATCAGGCTGAAACCTGCGCACAGGCTTCATACTCAATTACTTTAATATGCATTTTAGACACTTCGTCATAATCATCAGGGGTTTCTCCTTCCGCTATGATCGTCAGTCCAACACCGGAAACTTTCCCGGAATATTCATCCAGCAAGCTCCTTACGGCGGTCAGGATGTTATAAACAGCGGCATATGTAGAGGCGAAAATGACAATCTGAATCCTCCCCATTTTCACCCCGGCGGCATCATCACAGCCCAGTTTCCCCATGCTGTCGGTACTTACCGCAATGGCCGGGAAAGCACTGTCAGTTTTGATCACATTCGGATAAATGCGCGTCGATACCAACGCCGAAATTGACGTACTGGAAGCAAGCAACGATATGACCGCCTTTGTAATCATTATTGGTATTTATCTTGTGGTAAATTGCTTTTCGCCCATTTTACAAACGCCTCCCTGTATTCCTTTTTGAAGGTTTCGCTTACCAGCAGAATAGTTCCTTTGTAAGCTTTCGTCAGAAAATCATTTGGCTTGTTTAACCCTCGGTTATACCCCTTTCTGGTTTTCCGTTGCTCGGTCCCTTTGGTGATGAAAACCGTCCTCCAACCCACGCTGTTACTCTTTTTCGATACCCCCACCAGCACCCTACCCACCTCACCGGCTTTGGGAGGAACAGCTTTGAGCCGCAAATCCCGACGTGTAGAACCTCCTTTTCGGTAGGCATTTGCACTCCGACCTTTTTTGTTCAGCGGGGTATATTCACCTTCAGCAGAAACAGGAGCTTCCATTTTGGCGCGCTGGAGCATGGGGCGTGCAGCCTTCCGCAATGCGGCATTGGCCTGCGTTACGGGCATTATCCGTGCGTATCGCCCCATGGCCTCAGACAGCCTATCTATACTTTTTGTATCGATCTTTATCTCCATTATTGTATCAGTTCGGTTTTTACCCTTACTGCTTTTCTGCGTCCAATCTCCATTACGGGACCTACAACCTTGTATTCCTGTCCGTCGTGCAGGTCTACAATTACCCAACTGGCACGGATGTTTACCCCCCAGTCATAGCGCATTTCCCAATCTACCGTCACCAGTTCCGTTTCTTTATGGTTATCCAGCTTTTCGTCACCGCCGCTGTTGTTCACTTTTGCGGCAGGCACACCCGACAAATAAATGGTCATGGCCGTATGAACCTCATTGAAGTTGTTCGGGTCCTGGGTTTTTGTCGGCTGTTTCAGTTGTACCCGGCGATCATACATTCCGGCACCTTTTCTCTTATCCTGCATAAGGCACAAAGAAATCGTCCATCAGTTTTTCAGAGAGTGTTTTTTTCTCTGAAACCCCATCAGTACGGTTGTCAAAATATTCACTGAGCATGGCTCTGATAGCCTGACGCAACTGGTCGGGAACAGGATCCATACCTGCTGTAAATCTGATCCGAAGTCTACCCTGTGGCAATACGTTCCAGTCGATCCGGTGCGATATTTTCCCGGTTCTGACCAGCTCATAATCACCAGACGGAACGGTCTGGTAACTGCCATCAGCATTTCGGATTTCCACGCTTACGATTTCCTTCACATGCTTCACATCAGGAATCTGACAAGGCACGTGATCGGGGTTATATTCGAACGTAGAAACCCCCAGCTGCACGTTGCAATACGTTTCTACCCGGCTCACGGCGGCGTTGATCGTTTTGAGAATACTACTATCTTCCTCCACAAAACCGGTAATATCCATACGCAACCATTCGCGCGCCTCTTGCAGAGTCACGACGGTCGTACCATGTGGCGTAATTACGTATGGATATATTTTCATTTTTTAGCTGGCTTTTTTTCTTCTGGTTCAAGAGCTTCTACAACTCCTAGCTTAGAAAAGCTATTGAAGGAACTTTCCTGCAACTCCACCTCTTCTCCTACTTCGTTAGCAAGTAGCGGATGTTGACGAACGACTTTACATTTTATAGTTGTCATCTGAATGATTTTTTATTGGTTGATTTCAAATCCGGCTATAGTAAAACAGCCGGATTTGATGATGATAATCCGAGATTAGATTACTGTGATAGCGTCCTTAATACCTGCAAATGAGGCAGTACGTGCAAGTTTGATGTCGTAGAACATATTGGTGGTGATCTCAATCTGCGCTTTCCTTTTGGCAGTATATGGATCAATGATGAATTCACCACCGCCCCAGATACCGCAAAGCATATCATCAAAGTTCCCGAATACAATGGCAGAGAGATTGGTGCCAGTTCCTTTGGTAATATTAGACGGTACCAGATTGGTAACAATTGCCTGATAATCATTCAGGGTATTGTTGGCACCCCAAACAGCCTCACCGTTAGTACCGGTGAATTTCTGAACGGTTTTCAACTTCGCTCTTACAGCAGCATTTGTTACATATTTCGGAGATGATCTCAAAGCATCTTTAACATCTACAAGTTGCTCAAGGGCTACAATATCTTCCCATGTAGGGGCTGCTCCGTTGGTATCCAATGCGACCAGGTTATTATTACCTGCAATAATGTTTCCCAGCAAAATAGACAGGGCTTCTACATTCATCGTTTGAGAAACCGCTTTGGATAGGTTATCCAAAACCAACGCCTGAGCATTAAGCGAAGATTGAATCAACAGCTGACGGGACAACGGAACTGTCGAACCTCTGCGTTTAGGGGACATTTTGAAATCAGAGAAAAGAATCTCTGTATAGGAGTCCTCCTGTATTTCCGTCAATTCAGTAACCACCGGTTTGGTAGTTTGTACAGGAAACAGTAGATCACCACCTGAAAGCCCAGGCAAGAAACGAACACCAGCTGCTTGCATCCATGTTTGACTCCAAAGCGTGTCAATCAATGGCATCATATCGGTATCAACCAGTTTACCGCCTTGGTCACCCAACGTACCACCTGAGCTTGTACCTGTTACTGTTTGTCCTCTTTTTTGGAGGAATTCAGCAGGCACATAAAAGGCTTTTTCATCAGGAACGATGTTATTCGCACGTGCTGAAATTTCTCCCAGTGCAGTTACTTCTTTTTCTACACCGTCGAAAGGTTTCCCTTGCGCTACCAGACTAAGCGCCCTTACCAGACTGAACGAATTCAGATTTTTAATTTCTTTCTCGGACAAACCAGAACCTCCCTCTGCACCCGTACCCACCGTCACGCTACGCATTTTCTGGATATCCTCCAACTCACGCGCTCTTTCAATTTTAGTGTCAATACCAGACACCTCTTCTTTTAGTTTCTTGAAATTGGCAAACTCCTGATCAGTTAAGTCACGCTTTTCAGCATCACCTACTTGAGAAGCATCCTCCATTTCTTTAAACTTCAGCGCTCTTTCTTCGAGCAATTCTTTAACTGTTTTTCTGTTCAAACTCATGGCTAATAGATATGTTAAAATCGTTGTGTATAGTGTTACAAGGCAATACTCTAAACTATTGGAGCATCATTACTTCACGCTTCGCTTTATTAGCCATATAGCGTGAAATTTTCGTCTCTTCGTTTTTCTTGATATCCTCAATGAAAGCATCAAAACTCCGTTTGGCTACGTTGGATTCTGTCTGACTGTAGGCAGGCAATGTCACTGGGCCCATTTCATAAATCTTCCCGATTTTCCTAATGTACCTGGTGTATACACCGTCCTTTTCCTCCCAGTAATCTTCAATGTCCTCAAACATAAAAGAGGAACCCCGCACATCTCCCCGGTTAATAGGTGCCATAACCAGATCAGAAATGGTCTGATTGTTTTCCGGAGCATCATTTTCATACTCCATCGCAGTGCGGGTAAGCTTCAAACGCATGGTCTTATTGGAAGTGCGGCCGAGCGTAAAATTGAAATCATGATTGAAAGTGCAAATCACATCCGACACGTCGGCATCATTGACAGCATCACGTTCAATAATCTCGAAAAACGATCCCCACAGCTTCTCCGAAACCTGATCAAAGACAATCCCGGTACCCGTTATCAGATATTTGGCATTTTCTTCCTCCAGATTGACCGCCCTTACCTGGCTAAGCGTCTGCGGGAGGAACCGTCTGTCCATACCCGTCATTTGATTTTGTTTCATTTTTCTTCCTGTCAATAATGTCATCAAGTTTGTCTATAGGCACCATGGCACCCTGTACCATGTTCCGGCTACCGTTACCGTCTTTCAGCGGCGCCATTTGCAGCAGTTCACGGGCTTCATCAATGTTGATAATCCCCGAGTTGACCATTGTCCGCAAATAATTGGCATGTTCCACCGCACCACCTTCCAGCAGGCTTTTGAAGTCAAAGTGGGTGTAATACCCGTCTTTCAGTTCGCGGGTGGTGAGGCATTTATAATTGATCTCCTGCTCAAGCTGGTAGGCAATCGGCATCAGCACCGAGCGGGTAAGCCCGATGAACATCTGCTCTACGCCCGTACCCCAGCTGGTTTGTTTTTCGGTATCACCCAGTAGCGAAAGCGGCACGCCAAACATGGTAGCGATATCCGTTTTGCTTTTGTCAAAAGTTTCCATCAGCTGCGACTCCACCGGCGAGCGGCTTACGTTGTGCCACTCCATTCCGGAGCCCAGTACTGCAAATCCCTCTGCTCCGAAAGCATCCTTAACCCGCTGCTTGTATATTTTTGCGGCTTCTTCGTCTTTTGGAGAAAGTGGCGAGGTAAGAAAACCCGCCATGAAAGTTCCTTTTTCATAGTACTTCTCCAGAAAACCGCTGGTCAGCAGATTAACCTTGATGGTAGGCTTTTGCCAGGTGACAATCGACACGCCCTGCCGACCGTCAAAACTCAGGTCCTTCAGGTGTATGACCTCATCTTCTGAATATATAATATTGGTACCGTTGAACAGCACCTGAAAAAACAGCATTCCCGTTCCCAGATCCTCCATCACCATCACGTCTTGCGTAGGCCACGGACGGATTTCGGTTACCTGGGCGTATTCGTTCTTTTTTATTGTAGCAATTGAGAAACCATGCACAATAGCATTTGCTACCAGCGTGCGAATGGCCATGAAAGGAGACATTTGACGGTGTGGCCTGATGGTCAGCAGGTAATCAAGCGGATGTTGACGCTGACGTTGGCCGCCACCATTTTCAAGTTCTTTGTGTACCCCAAAGGGTCTTGCAGCGATAAGATTGGAAATAATTCGAACACAGCCAAAAAAAGCGGATATACCCATTGCATTGCGCGGGGTGACGGTCGCGTTCAGGGACAAATCGCCTAGCAACCGTTCAAGCGCCCTTACATCTTTGAGCGAAGCCTCGGAAGTAGTGCTCAAAGAGCGTTTCTCCAAAGAACGCTCTTCAGTGTTATTAAACCCTAACCATTTCCAAAATCCGGCCAATTTTATTTGCTAATGAAGTTTTAGCAAATCACGCCTTATTAGAGTAGAATTTTGGTAACATTTTTATACAAAAAAGGAATTGTTATCAAAATATTTATTCGTACAATTGTGTAGCTTAAATGCCTTATTTTCAACCCTTAAACTATTTGTATCATGAAAACACTTTTAAAATTATTATCGGGTACAATACTGTCAATTTTCCTATTTAATAATTGTGGTAGTCCTCCTCCTAATGAAAGTCAATCTGAGAGTTCGGATATGATAATGTCTGAAGATGAAGTAATATTAAAAATTGAAGACATAAATCTATATAATGAACTTAATATAGAAATGTTAGATGATTTAGGATTGCACGGATCGAAAAAATGCAAACGGATTATAAATAAGGGCGCAAAATATGCTTTTAATTTTGATGGAATTGACATCAATGTCATGGATGGAGTAGTTGCGAAAATCGCTGGTGCAAAATTCGCTCCGGCACTTTATCCGCAAATCACTTCAACATTTTTGTATTACGATACAAATCAGTTTGAAGAATGTCAAAAAATGCAGGCTACAGTTGAACTTTTTAAAAAAACACCGCATCGAGATGTGCAGTTGAGATTGATTGATATGATAGAAAAAAGAGAAATGGCATCAATCAGAATAAAAGAAAAGTTATTATCCATATTGACTGCAAAAACAGATTCAGAAGCAATAGAGGCTATAAAACAGACCAACCAATTTATTCAACAATCTTCAGGTATATCAATTGGAGAAACTCCAAATGATGAGGGTTGAAAATAGCTATTTCAAATCCGTTCCCGTCAGTGAGTAAAACAAATTCTGAAATTCGTGCATATACCTCACCGATACGAGTACTTGACTATTATTTAACTGAATATCCCAGGTATCACAATTTTGAGTCACGTAAATCGTTTCCTTTCTTTCACGGATCCTGATTTTGTGACTCATTTTGTTTTTGTTCGCAGCAAAAACGCCCATAGCATCCAATAATTCAGAGGTGATACATACAGGCTTAAACCCACAGTTTTCACCATGCTTCTGCAAATACCTGAAAGTAGCAAAAGTAGCAGGCCTGACCTTTGGATCATCCTGGAAAGTAAGCAGGTTACCCAGTCGTATTTCGGTTGGGGAGATCATTTGGAGTTTTATTCTACTATTAAAACTACGTCAAACCGTTTATTTCTACGATTGAACTCAATTACTTTAGCTGAAACCTCGTATTTTACTTCCCCTTCCCAAATCCATTCACCAACGTCAGGTATGTAATCAGTTTCAATATCAGGGAAAACCTTTTCACCTTTCTTATTTTGAACGGATAGCTTTGTCATTTTTGAGTTTAAGTTTTTTATGTCTTATATAAAATTTGTTGAAAGGTTCTACAATTTCACCATCTGTGAAATTTTCAACGAACCAGAATATCCCAGTACATCGAAGGACTTCAAATTGTAATTTTATAATTGCGACAGTAAATCGGGCGTATTCGTTTATTATCATAATTTAAATAATTATTAGGGTTTCAGTCGGGGATATCACTTAACAACTTTCTCTACATAACCCCTTGCAGTCGTGTTTACAAGGTTGTCCTGTTTTATAACACTCAAGATTTAACTCTATAGATAAATCATGGCTACTTTCATTTTGTTCGACATATACACCATCTGCACATGCAATGGTTAAATGTCCTGGGGTAGTATTACGATCTTCTACGACAAGTTCAGGGAGCTTTTCTTCGATTTCCTTTAGGAACTTCTGAACTTCAAGTGCTTTTGTTAAACCATTCAAAAAGAAATGGTCTGCTTGTCCTAACTTGAAAAGGAATCCCGGTAGATTTTCCGGGTTTGCATTATTAACATCTGGCCTTTGGTTATAGTATTTAGTTAATTGTCTTTTTAACTCATAAACCTTTCTATTCAAGTTAATCCACTCGTCGTGTTTGATTGTTACGTCTCTTTTTCTTTCAGTCATGATTTCTATCAGTTGATTGTTGTTGATTGGGTTAAAAAATTATTACTTTTTTCTGTAGTAATACATTTTAAAAGCTTCGAATGAAGGAAAGCAGTTTTCATAACCCTGTTTTGCAAAGAATCCCTCGGTTTCGTGGTAGGCAGCATGTACGGACTTCTTGGTCCGGTAGATTTTCCAGAAAACCCTCAAAAACCCGTCTTTGGTGGGCTTGAGGTCCTTCGGGCTGATTTCAATATCTATTACCATACACCTACACCTTTATTGTTGTTCAGAATGTAATCCCATGCGATAAATTCCCCCAGCGCCATGATGTCTGCGACTACACCGTCAATTTTATCTTTCGATTTCCCCTTATTGGGCTTGATATACGTACTGTCCTCCTCATTCACCGGCGAAGCCTGCTCCATCCGGTCCAGCACCACATTGGCAATCATCCACGCCATCACCGGATTCCCGTCGTGTTTCATTTCTCCCTCCACAATCATATTTTCATAAGCCTTGGTTGGCACAGACATCGCTTTGATTTTTTGGTCAAAAGGGTTCAGTTTGTTTTCATACCGTCCACCTTTGTCTGTCAGCACGTAGGTGGAGCCTAGTTCGTGCGTCAAATCCTGTACAATCTGGCTGGAGTTCCATTGGTCATACCCGATAAACTGCAGGTCCCAGTGTTTTGCCACCTGATAAATATCTTTTTTCAACCATTCATAATTGATCAGCTCCCCGGGCGTAGTGATCAGGTGACCATCGGCCACCCAGTCCAGATAATCAATCCCTGAACGCCTCGCAGCTTCCGCTGTTTTCTCAGGCACGTACATGTATCGCTTAAAGAAATTGTATTCAGGGAAATAGAGAGAAAATGCACAGATATCCTTTGTACTGGCAAGGTCAAGCCCACCATAACACACCGCACCGGCAGGAGGAACAAAGGACGCATCGGCAAGGCTGTCCCATTTGGTAGACGGAATCCAGACCGTATCGGCATCAACCCATACATTCAGCTGCTTGGTTTTGAAATCAACCTGGGCCCGTCCGTTGGTGAGGGCCTTTTCATATTCTTCCTGCAAAAAAGCCGGACGCACAGATACGTCATAATTCGGGTTTGCCTTTCTCCAGATTGACGGATCCTCCCAGTTGTCTTCCTTGTCTATCCCGTATATAATCCCAAACTGGTTTTCACGGCTTCCATGACCGTCAAGAATATTAATAATACCATCGCGGTACTGGTAGCAGGGCCCATTTTTTGAAGCACCTGCAGTAGTAATAATAAAAAACAGTGGTTGTTCACGAGCGGCCATCCCGGTACGCAGCGAGTTTTTAACGTCGTCGGTCTTGTGTACATGGTATTCATCGAAAAGCACACAATGGCTGTTTTTCCCCTCGGTGTTATTTGCATCATGACTCACCGCAATCATCGAAGACTCTGAAGGCTCATGAATGATGGTATGGGTCATGATGTTCAGTCGCTTCCGGATATGCGGCGACTGCTTGGCCATGGATTTCGCGCCCTTAAAACAGATGTTCGCCTGGTCACGGGTATAAGCAGCGGCATAGACCTCCGCACCGGGTTCACCATCCAGTAAAAGCATTAAAAGGGCAATTCCAGCGGCGAGCTCCGTATTATGAGTGGGGATAAAACCTTCGGAGCAAAGATATAGTCGGGAGGGCGAATCTACCTGTATGCACTTCACGGGAACAGATGGGATCTGAGTCACTGAAACGATCTGTCGGAAGTTTGATCTTTTTGAATATCTGTCACAGTCTTTCAGTCTGTCAACTTTTCGCTGGAGCTTGAAACAAGGTTCCTTTTTAAATGACCAGAATTGCACCCTATATTTTTTCCCCATTAGGCGACCTGCAAACTTACTGTCATTTCTTTTGACGGAAGGTTTATACCCCAAGCTTCGGGCCAGTTCCATAAAACCTTCATAGAGCGGTTTTGATGTTGTAGTAAACTCACACTGTCCAGCCTTAGACGCATAACCATCAGTATCCATCAATCCTTTCAGCAACTCGGTACGTTGCTCAACCGATGATTCCAGATATATTGAAGGGATATGTTTGTTGTTAAGCAGATTCAATTTCCGAAGTTTCGCTGTAATGGATATATTTCGGCTTGACTGCTTTCTGCACCCGTCCCCCAAACCATAATCACTGCACGAGGATTGACGACAGCTTTTGTACTCTCTAACTGGTGTCAGTTTTTTTAAATGATCAAGTATTTCCAGGTCATTATCTGATACTGTGATTCTAGCATCACGCGAATTGCCGTCCCCAAGCCAGCAACCTAAAATGTAAGGATGAATGGGTAAAGGCTTTTCAGCGTAATGTACCGGCAGACTATTGGGGATACGGTGATTTGCAACTTTTTCTTTTCGTTTACCCTGTTCAAAATACAGCGTTTCTTTAATCTGCTTGGTGGTGAAAACCATTTTTTTGCTCAGGTTAGACCAATCAGCTCTTTTACCACCTTTAAAATCTTTCCTGCATGGGCGACCTGTCCGGTATGGCATAGTTTCCCATAGATGTTCTTCATCAGCAATAACTTTTATTCCGTCGCTGAATTCTACTTCATAGCAATTGCGATCATACATTACATCAGTAGCAAACGTCACATTACATGGGGTGCCAGTTTCATCAAACACCTGATCACCTGGTTGTAAATCACCCATTCTTCTCCAACCTGATGGCGTCGGTATCAGGGTTTCCAAACAAAGCGCTTTTCCGTTCTTCTTCGGAATTTCTACATAAGCCTCAGTATATCTGCGTAATCCATCAGATTTGCGTTTCCAACCAAAAATATTGGCAACAATAAAACATTGCCAGGGTTCCAGTTTAAACGGATGTCCTTTCCAACGACCCTTTGTAAAACAGAGCAGTTCAAAAAACGCAAGTGCCTTTTGAGCTGCTCTTTCATCCCATATGTAAATCCCTTTCTTCTTTTCATTTTCCCGGTCTCTGTAATACCGCTCAGCGGCCAGCTTTACATAGCGGCCTGCAAGAATCTTCCCAGAGCGGACATCTTCCGCGTACTGGTAACATGATTTTATGTCATTGAGGAACGTCATTTGAGAGGGTTACATATTTTTTATTTTATCAAACGGATCTTCTTCCTCCTCAATGGCTGCCTTTACTTTGCTGCGAGAAACAGGAGTCATACCAAATTCTGTAAGCAATCGGAGGAGGTTTTTTTCAGCCTCCACCAAAAGTGGGTAAAGAGGGTGTACTTTATCTACCAATGCTCCCACATCAGACATGTGGGTTGTAATCATATCTTTTGGCGTTTTAAATTCTTTTGAAAGGTCCTGCACTCTTACGAAGATTTTGCAAAGCATACCCAGCGCCACTTCATCCGTTTCTTTCAAAATGCCATTACGCTGCAAAACATGGTGCCACTTCTCCCAGACTTTCTTTTCCTTTGCCGTCAACCATTTCACAGGCTCGGCAGAAAGTGTTCCATTAACTGCAACCCTGTCGGCATGTCTATCGTTGCGAAATGTGCTTTGCAATTTCAGTACATCAGTTGGTTTTGGAGGCCTTCCTTTCGCCATGGTTTTTTAGTTTGCCCCTTCGGGGGATTTACTTTTCATTTTTGACATGATATACGTGGTACTGGCATGGGTATTTACAGAGGTTTTGCCCTAGACTTTCCGGGTACCCCTCCCTCTTCCTCACCCTCGATCCGCTCCGTCGGGACCCCCTCGACACATCGAGAAACCCCTCAAAAAAGCCCTATAAACGCCGTTTTAAGGCTTTCTGATGTTCAGGCCTGATTTTTACAAAATGCGTCAAACGCTCGATTTGGGGCTATTCCTGGCCGTTAGTCATAACGCCTCGATTTCGATGTCAACCTATCTTCTCACTTGCCGTCCAGACCCGAGAAGTGTTGGCCCGCGTAAGAGCTTTGGTTACTTTTTGGCATTCTGAGCGTTCATCCTGGCTTTCCGCATCTCCAACTCTCTTGCGGCTTTCAAGTCTCCTGAGAAACGGTCTTATTTCTTTCTGCATTTTCTTTCGCTGTTTTCATCCGGTGGCATCGTTTGCAAAGTGATTGCAGATTGTCCAAATCCCATGGATCCCCGCCATCGGCGATCGGGATAATGTGGTCTACCTCTTCTGCTTCTTTCAATCTTCCTCTATGCTCGCAATGTCGGCAGGTAGGCTCAGATGTTATTTGTAGCAGCCTAATTTTCTGCCATCGCCTCGTATTACGAAACCTTTCACCATCGGATTTGGGGTAGGCTTTGCGAGTTTGCGAAAGCCAGGGAAGTTTTCTGCTCACAGGGGTTTGAGAAAAAGTTTGTTGATGTTTACCTCAAACCAATAGGATAAAAAATGAAACAACAAAGAACTATGTATATATCCTATGTTGTATTGGTTTTGTGATATGTTGATGTGTTTGAAAGAATATTTAATCTCAAAAAAAGAAGAGAAGGTGGAAATGAAAATCGATTATGTTTTGCATAGTGTTTTGCATAATATCAAAAAAGCACTTAACCTTTTGCGTTAAGTGCTTGATTTTCAGGTGGGCCCAGCTGGAATCGAACCAGCCACCTACTGATTATGAGTCAGTTGCTCTAACCGAATGAGCTATAGGCCCTTTCCAATCGTGTGACTGGACTGCAAAAGTAGAAAGTTGAATTGAAATCTACAAATAGAATTTAGGTAATATTATTTCATCAGCGTATTTTTGCAAGAAAATCAGCGACTTGAATAAAAGAAAAATTATCAACGACCCTGTTTATGGATTCATATCCATCCCATCTGAACTGATTTATGACCTGATTGAACACCCGTGGTTTCAGCGTCTTCGTCGGATTAAGCAGTTAGGAATGGCTGAGTTTGTATATCCGGGTGCCTTACATACACGCTTCCATCATGCACTGGGAGCCATGCACCTGATGGACCAGGCCCTTCACACCCTGGAACAGAAAGGGCATATGATCTGGCAACCAGAAAGAGAAGCAGCCTTATGTGCTATCCTGTTACATGATATAGGTCATGGGCCATTTTCTCATGTCATGGAATCTGTCATACTCAAGAGTGTGCACCATGAGCATATTTCATTTCTATTAATGAATGAAATGAATAAAGAAATGGGTGGACGCCTTGATATGGCTATTCAGATGTTCAGAGGAAATTACCCCAGAAAGTTTTTTCACCAGCTTATCTCGAGCCAATTAGATATGGATCGACTCGATTATCTGAATCGCGACAGCTTTTACAGTGGGGTGGCCGAAGGTACTGTCGGTGCCGATCGCATCATCAAAATGCTCGATGTAAGCAAAGACCAACTGGTAGTCGAAGAAAAAGGAATACTGAGTATTGAAAATTTTCTGAATGCCCGCAGGCTTATGTATTGGCAGGTATATTTGCATAAAACAGCACATTGTGCTGAAAATATGCTTTTACTGATCATCAAAAGAGCTCGGGAGCTCATGCATGCAGGCGAACCGCTTTTTGCCACCTCCAGCTTGCGACTGTTCCTGATTCAACAACCTGATTTACAAACGATGAAGGAAAACAGGGAACTGCTTCACCTGTTTACTACACTTGATGATTATGATATAATTGCATCTATAAAAGAATGGACATTATCTACAGATCCAATTCTTTCTACATTAAGTCGCATGCTTTTAAACAGAAAGCTCTTTAAAATTCGTTTTTATAAGGATGAGCCCGGAAAGTCCGAAATTGAAGAGATAAAAAATGAAATGAGAGCGAATGGAACCCCTGAATCTTATCTTGAATATTTGGTCATTTCAGGCAAAAGCACCAATTCCGCTTATGTTACAAATAAAGAGCCCATCAGAATCAAAATGAAAAACGGCCAGTTGCTGGATATAGCAGATGCCTCTGATTTGCCGGCTATCAAAGCTTTAAGTAAGATTGTTACCAAATTTTACATATGTTGGGCTAAAAATGTATCTTTGCGCGAATAGTTAAAACCCTGTCCCAAGCCAAAATGTACGGACAAGGTAGTACTATCATAAAGCCATTGCAACAATGAATTTGAAGATCAGGGAAATAGCCGATTTATTAAAGGGAAAAATAGTTGGGGATGATACGTTAATCATTAACGGCATTGCCAAAATTGAAGAAGGAAAAGCTGGAAGTATTTCATTTCTGTCTAATTCCAAGTATGAATCTTATCTTTACACTACCCTTTCTTCCGCTGTTATTGTTAATGATGACTTCGTGCCGGCCAAGGAAGTAACAACCACCCTTATATATGTTCCCAATGCCTACTCGGCATTTACTGGTATTCTGGAACAATACAGCTCAGCCATGCGCCTCTCTAAAACAGGCATAGAACAACCTTCGCACCTGGGCGAGAATAGTATGGTAGGTGAAGGGGCTTATCGCGGTGCTTTTTCCTATATCGGTGACAATTGTACAATTGGAAATGATGTAAAAATCTACCCGCAGGCTTACATTGGAGACAATGTGACCATTGGGAACAACTGTACGATCCATCCTGGAGTCAGGATTTATGCTGGCACCATCATCGGTAACCACTGTACCGTTTTTGCAAATACTGTAATAGGAAGTGATGGTTTCGGATTTGCTCCACAGGCAGATGGTACCTATAAAACCATTCCACAGTTAGGCAACGTAATATTGGAAGACAATGTAAGTATTGGTTCAAATACTACCATTGACTGTGCCACTATTGGTTCGACCATCATAAGAGAAGGAGTAAAACTGGATAACCTTATCCAGATTGCGCATAATGTAGAAATTGGCAAAAATACAGTGATAGCCGCCCAGTCCGGCGTTTCGGGGTCGACAAAAATCGGAGAATCATGTATTATTGCGGGCCAGGTCGGCATTGTCGGTCACATTCGTTTGCCCAATCGCACGCAGGTTGGTGCACAGGCCGGTATTTCAAAATCTATCAATAAAGAAGGGTTGGCATTTACAGGCTCACCTGCAACCGAACTTAGAAACCATATGAAATCTCTTGCTGTCTTCCGGCAATTACCCGAACTGGAGAAACGGGTAAAAGAATTGGAAAATAGTAATAATAGATAACCAGCTGCCCATCAGATCACAATTAATATTACTTTTGCTTTAATTATATCAACCGAATTAAATACAATGACCTGCATAACTGGTCAGTATATACCATAGAACATTTATCTGTAATTCTTTTCAGAAGCACTGAAGCTACAGCAACCCGAAATGAACGAAAAACAACAAACCATAAGTAAATCAGTATCTGTATCCGGAATTGGACTGCATACAGGAATCGAAGCCACAATGACTTTTGTTCCGGCACCTGCCAATCATGGATACAAATTTCAGAGAGTTGACCTGCCAGGTCAGCCCATTGTTGAAGCTGATGTAGATTATGTGGTTGACCTTTCACGAGGAACCACACTCGAAAAAGATGGCGCAAGAATCAACACGGTTGAACATACTTTGGCTGCGCTCGTTGGTTTACAGATTGACAACGTACTTATCCAGCTGGATGGCCCCGAGCCTCCTATCATGGATGGTAGTTCAATCAAGTTTGTAGAGGCTTTAATGAGTGCAGGTATTGAGCAACAAAATGCCTACCGCAACTATTTTGAAGTCCCGGAATACGTTCATTACAAGGATGAGGAAAAGAATATAGAAATCGCTGCGCTACCGTTAAGCGATTACCGTCTGACCGTAATGGTTGATTACAATTCTAAACTTATCAACAGTCAGCATGCATTTCTGAATGACATCAATCTTTTTTCCAGTCAGATTGCCATGTGCAGAACCTTTGTATTTCTGCATGAACTGGAAATGCTATACAAGCAAAACCTGATCAAAGGCGGAGATCTGAGTAATGCTATTGTTTTGGTGGATCGTGAAGTCAAAGACGGTGAGTTGGATTATCTTTCCGAACTCCTGAATAAGCCAAAAGTGGAAGTAAACCACTCAGGTGGTATTCTCAATACTACCCAACTGCACTTCCCGAATGAAATGGCCCGTCACAAATTGCTGGATGTTCTCGGAGATCTGGCCTTGATTGGCCGCCCGTTGAAGGCACAGATTCTTGCAGCCAGGCCAGGGCATGCAGCCAATATTGCATTTGCCCGCAAAATCAAAAAGCTGATTAAGTCGTCCAAAGCTGATATACCAAGCTACGATCCTAACAAAGCGCCCATTCTGGATATAAACCAGATTGCCAATATTCTGGCACACCGTTATCCATTTATGATGATTGACAAGATCATTGCATTGGACGAAACCAGTGTGGTAGGTATCAAAAACGTAACGATCAATGAGGAATTTTTTATAGGGCACTTCCCAGGCAATCCGGTAATGCCGGGCGTAATGCAGCTGGAGGCTATGGCACAGACCGGTGGTATTCTGGTGCTAAGTACAGTTCCTGATCCCGAAAACTACTGGCCATATTTAATCGGAATCGAAAATTGTCGCTTCCGCCGAAACGTGGTTCCAGGAGATACTGTCATTTTTAAGTGCGTTTTTACTTCCCCTATGAAAAGAGGTATTGTAAAAATGACCGGAAGAGGATATGTAGCCGGACAGTTAGTTTGCGAAGCGGATATGATTGCTAACCTTGTCAAGAAAAAATGATCCAACCACTTGCCTACATACACCCAGAAGCCAAAATTGGTTCAAAAGTAGTTATTGAACCATTTGCCATGATTCACAAGGATGTCGTCATTGGTGAGGGTACCTGGATTGGTTCTCATGCCGTAATTAATGAAGGAGCCAGAATCGGAAGTAATTGCAAAATTTATCCCGGAGCGGTGGTTTCGGCTGTTCCGCAGGATTTAAAATACAGTAATGAGTATACCCATACTTTTATTGGGAATAATACCACTATCAGAGAATATGCAACCATTAGCCGTGGCACAGACGAACACTGGAAAACCGAGGTGGGAAGCAACTGTCTCGTAATGGCCTATGCGCATATTGCTCATGACTGCCGGGTTGGTGATAATTGCATCATCGGGAATAACGTACAGATGGCTGGCCATGTACACATTGGCAATTGGGCTATCGTAAGTGCCTTGAGTGCGGTTCACCAGTTTGTGAAAATAGGAGCCCATTCTTTTATTTCAGGTGCTTCACTGGTACGTAAAGATGTGCCTCCTTTTACCAAAGCGGCCCGCGAACCCATTTCTTATGCAGGTATCAATTCAGTGGGCTTAAGGCGTCGTGGCTTTACCAATGCACAAATTCTGGAAATCCAGAATATATACCGTTATGTATATATGCAGGGTCTCAATAATACCGAAGCCCTGAACCTGATCGAACTGGAATTGCCACCTTCTAACGAGCGGGACGAAATTGTGAACTTTATCCGTAACTCTGAACGAGGTATCATGAAAAGTCCGCTCCAGACTAACAGTAACCAAGAAGGCGAGTAATATTAAAAGCTAAAATATTGAGTGATAAAAGCCTCTTTCCGGTAAAAATTGAAGCAGACAACGCAGGCAAGAAATTTATTTTCGATTGGGTTGTCCGTAAGGTTTCTTTTTCATTGGAAAGAGGTCAAAGTTATACTTTTACAGGCCCTAATGGTAGTGGTAAATCAACGCTTCTGCAACTTATTATGGGTGCTATGCCACTTTCTGAAGGTCACATACATTATTACACAAACGACGGGAGAAAGATTGACCAGGATAAGTGGTATCAGTATCTGGTTCTTGCCTCACCTTATCTGGAAGTAATAGAAGAATTTACCTTACCCGAACTGATTGCTTTTCACAAGAAATTCAAACCTTTAAAAGGCGATATTTCCTCCGCAGAATTTATAGATTTCGTTCGCCTCTCCGGTGTTCAAAACAAACTTATCCGTCATTATTCATCAGGAATGAAACAACGTGTAAGGCTTGGTTTGGCACTACTTTCTGACGTACCCGTGGTGTTGCTTGATGAACCTACTTCCAATCTGGATAAAGATGGTATTTCATGGTATCTTGAGCAGGTAAATGAAAATAATTTTTCCGAGCAACTACTCCTGATAGCCTCCAATCAGACCTACGAATACGAATTCTGTAAAAATATCATATCCGTACAGGCTTTTAAATAAAACAATTCCAACTATTTTTGGACTAATTAACTCTACATGAATATTATGTAGTGGTTAGTACTGTGGTTATTGCTTAATCCTAAACCGAGCTATGAATAGACTTTTATTCCCACTTGTACCACTTATTTTAATTTTCATCCTGTCACTCTGTCAAACAGCCGTGGCTGATTCCCCTATTTTGTTTACTGAAAATAAAGGTCAATGGGAAAAAGATATTCTGTACCGGGTACAAACACCGGGTGGCTTTCTTATTCTAAAGAAACACGCGCTGCTGTATGTGCTCTACGACACGAAAAACCTGCCTGACCGACATGCTTCTTCCCACCAGGCATCACCGGAACCCTCTGCCCGTCAGCCTGAAAACAATATGATACTGGCTCACGGTGTTGAGGTAGCTTTTGAAAATGCAAGCCATGAAGTCAATATAATTGCCGAAAATCCGGTTGTGACTAAATTCAATTATTTCCTTGGAAATAATCCTGACCATTGGGCATCCGATGTGAGTGGATATACTGAAATCGTCTATAATAATATTTATGACGGAATCAACTTCAGGATATTCGGTTATGAGTCAGTATTAAAATATGAATTTATCGTCAATCCTGGTGCAGATCCCGCAAAGATAAAAATGCATTATCAGGACGCCAGTCAGATCAAAATCAACGACAAAGGTCAGCTGGAAATTCATACAGAAGCGGGAATGATTAAAGAAGCAGCCCCTTTTTCTTACCAGACAACAGGGAGTAAAAAGACAGAAGTAACCAGCAGCTACCAACTCAACGGCAACCACTTAACCTTCCAGCTAGGCAAAAACTATGATCAATCAAGGACATTAATTATAGATCCCGAATTAATTTTTTCAACCTTTTCAGGTTCACTTGCTGATAATTGGGGACATACCGCAACGTATGATGACTTGGGCAATCTTTATTCCGCAGGAACAGTTTTCGACGTTGGCTTTCCTGCCACACGTGGCGTATATCAGGTAAATTTTGCTTCCATAGTCGATGTCGGTATACTGAAATTTTCTTCAGATGGACGCACCCTGTTATATGCTACCTACCTCGGCGGCAACAATACCGATTTACCAAACAGCATGATTGTTAATAAAAAAGGAGAATTACTGGTATTCGGAACCACCTCATCGACCAACTTCAGCACTTCACCCAATGCATTCCAGAAGAATTTTGCCGGTGGGACGAATACGACCCCCATCAGTGGGTTAGTGATGTCAAACGGTACGGATATTTTTGTCTCCAAACTTTCATCGGACGGAAGAACACTTCTTGCCTCTACCTATGTGGGCGGCCGGGGTAACGACGGTTTAAGTGCAACCCAGTTTTTTGAAATCCGCAACTATGGTGATAGTTTCCGTGGTGAAATCATCGTGGATCAGGCTGACCAGGTATGGGTAACAACAAGCACAAGTTCTAACAATTTCCCCCTTCGATCACCCTCTCAGACCGAATTACTTGGCAACCAGGATGCAGTGGTTTTTCAATTATCAGATGATCTATCAGAGTTAATGTGGAGCACTTATTTTGGAGGAAGCAAAAGTGATGCAGCCAATTCCATTAAGGTTACAAAAGATAATCAGGTCTATATCACTGGACAGACCCGCAGCCCGGATCTTGATAAAACAACCGGTACTGTCAAGGACAATCTGAGTGGCGGAGAAGATGGATATGTGGCACATTTTGCAAACCGACAGTTACAAAAAGTATCTTATCTGGGAACATCTGAAGCTGACGGCGCATATCTGGTCGATCTTGATCCCGCAGGGAATGTCCATGTACTCGGACTAAGCAAGGGCAAATACCCTATTACATCCGGCACCTACACATCAGGAGCTGGTCAGTTTATACATGCGCTTAACCCCACCCTTACCCAAACTATATTCTCCACCACCATTGGATCAAGTAGTGTTTATCCGGACATTTCGCCCACTGCTTTTCTGGTAAATGACTGTGGGAATATATATATAGCTGGTTGGGGAGGCGATGTCAATATTCAGAATGGTGACAATATTTACAGTACTTCAAGAGGACTACCCATTACCACAGACGCACTCCAGAACACAACCTCCAATCATAATTTTTATATTGCTATTCTGGAAGCTGGGGCAAAATCCCTGCTATATGGGACCTATTTCGGAAGTAGTGCAGCACAAAATCCAGTCAATGAAAGAGGAGATCATGTCGATGGAGGAACCAGCCGGTTTGACAAAAACGGCGTCATCTATCATGCCACTTGCGCTTGTGGTGGAAGCAGATTCCCGACGACTCCTCAAGCCTGGTCCAATACCAATCGTAGTACAAACTGCAATATTGCAGCATTCAAAATTGATATCGACCATCTGAAGGCTGCGTTTGATGTGTATGAAGGAAGTAAAAAGGACGTTGTAGAGGGCTGCGCCCCGCTGGATCTGAAATTTGTAAATCAGAGTTACGGGGGCGATAATTATATCTGGGAAATTAATGGAAATGGCATTTCACGGGATGAAGTGCAGGCCTCGCATAAATTTGACAAAGCAGGTGAATATGAGGTAAAATTACGTGCATTCAACCGTCTCACCTGTACACGCGAAGATGTGGCGACGCGGGTCATTAAGGTAGTGGAAATGCAAACCAAAGTGAGTGCAGACACTACCGTCTGTAGCAATCATAACGTAATGCTCTCCGCCTCTGGAGGAGACGAATATATCTGGACACCCGCCTCCTCACTGAATAATGGCTTGATCGCTAATCCGATTGCGAAGGTCTCGAAAACAACTGTATTTAGTGTTGAAATCAAGAATAATGCAGGTTGCAGTGTCAAAAAAGATATAAAAGTAACCATCGATAACAATAAACCTGACTTTGGCACAAGCCCTGACATAGCGATGTGTCCGGATGGAAAAGTGACCTTACAGGCTTTTGGAAATGCGTCAAAATTCCAATGGTTCAAGGAGGGCCAGCTCATAGCTACAGGCAGAAATCAACTGGAAGTATCTCCTGAAGTAACAACGGTATATGAAGTAATTGGTGAATATCCGGATCAGTGCAATCCAGTGGCGAAAATACAAGTAACAGTAGACAGGACCTTTCTACCTGAATTTGATATTAAAAGAGTATCATATAATTGCAATGAATACCCCACCTACCAGTTTGTCAATCATACCAACCAAGCAAAAACATACCATTGGGACATTGGAGATGGGCATACTCACGGTACGCGTGACCTGGACGATATCCGGTACAACCAACATGGGGCTTATATCATTACGTTGACAACCACCAGTGAGAATGGTTGTAGTATGAGTAAATCTAAATCATTCAATGTCGAACCCATTCTGGAAATCCCCAATGTCATCACCCCTAATGGAGACGGCAAAAATGATACCTTTGTCATCCCGTTACAAGGCGTTAAGGTTGAAATCTATAACCGATGGGGATTACAACTACTGAGCACTACCGATTACCAGAACAACTGGGGGAATGGCATCGTCAATGGAACCTATTTTTATGAAGTAATTACACCCGGCGGCACGCAATGCAAAGGTTGGATTCAGGTACTTGAATAGTTTTACTTCACTTCTGTAAACTGTAGCTTGGGCAATTTCATTGCTCGCTCAATCAGCGCTATCTGTAAGGTTAATATTCCGGCTTCTGCTACCGCATCTACTTTATCAGCGTCATCTGTTGGCATATGGTAGTCGTCATGCCCACCGGTATGAAAAAAAAGGACTGGTATTTGTCTGGCATAAAACGAAGCATGATCAGAACCACCGCTTCCGGCTCTGTCAGTAAAAAATTTAACTGTTGAAGGGATATTTTCAAAAATACCTGGCCAGGCATCGCTGGTTCCATATCCTCCTATTCCCACACCACGCGCTGAATTATATCTGCCGATCATATCCATGTTACTCATAAAATGAACCGTTTCCAGCGGAATTGTCGGGGAGCTTACAAAATGACGGGAGCCTACCAAACCTAGTTCTTCAGCCCCAAATGCAATAAAGAGGAAATTAACAGGCTCTTTTACCTCATTACCAGCAAAATACCTGGCCATTTCAAGCAGACCCGCCACACCACTTGCGTTATCATCTGCCCCGTTATGAATCTGCCCTTCCGGCGAATCAGCCTTTGAACTTCCTTGCTTACCCATCCCCAGGTGATCATAATGGGCACCAATAATGATGGTATTTTCGGCACCATTATCCAAAAAGCCAATCACATTTTTTGATTTCCTAATGCTGTCAGGAACGGTGACGCGTCTCACTTTAGCAGTAAATTCCTGATAGTAATCCTGGGTACCTTTGGGAGAAAGTTTCAGCTTTTTAAAATGTTTCCTAATATATTTTGCCGTTTTTTCACTTTCCTTACTGCCGGTTCCCCTTCCTTTCATACGGTCTGATGACAGGTAATAGACATGTTTCTTAATAAGTCGGGGGTCGGGCTGTGCTTCAACAGATAATACTGGCAGAAACATAATCAGCAATAAAAGCGCTACCCTCCAACCCTCATATATCATTTTATATGGCATGTTCTTAAACTTAAAATATTATTGTAATTTGTTCTTCTGTAATTCCTTATAAATCACATCCATAATTTCCGTTCTTACATTCAGCCTGAATAACTTTGGATTGTCCCTGGTCGGATACACACGGTTTGAGAGAAAAACATAGGTCAACTTAGCCACAGGATCAGCCCAGGTCATAATACCCGTAAATCCGGTATGCCCGAAACTTTCCGGACCGGCAAATCTTGGAGCATTGCCTGAATAATCAAATGTAGGTTTGTCAAAACCTATTCCACGTCTGTTTTTAATTTCCGGAAACTGGTAACGGGTAAACTCCTTCATTGTGGGCTCAGAAATATATTGTCTTCCTCCATAGTAACCATTTTGCAGATACATTTGCCATACTTTCATGACATCATTGGCATTTCCAAACAAACCGGCATGACCACTCACTCCCCCTAGCATAGCCGCAGCTTCATCATGTACTTGTCCATGTATCAGGGTTTTTCTGAAGAATGTATCAATTTCTGTAGGGATGATGTCCTCGGTTTTGTAAAAGCGCAATGGATTAAATGTAAGGCTTGTGGCACCAATTGGCTGATAAAAATTTCTTTTCAGATAACTCTCAAACTCTTCGCCGGTAAGACTCCTGATGATCTGAGGATACAGCATAAAAGACAAGTCGCTATACACGTATGCATCATCCTTGTTAAGGTCAGAATCACTGATTCCTTTGAACATTTTTTTTGCATAATTCCGATGCATAAACAAGCTGTCCCTAACGATTGAAACAGGGTACCTTCTGGAATTTTCAGTGCTGAACGTTCTGTTTTTCCAGGTACCATCCGGGTTTTGGGCTTCCTTCCAAAATACAATAAACGCTTTCAAACGGGATTTATGCGTAAGAATATCCCGCCATTTCAGGTCTGCTTTATTCGATTTTTTAAATTTGGGCAAATAGGCACTAACGGGCGCATCAAGATCGAATTTGCCTTGATCATACACTGACAACAGTCCCAATGTAGCCGCGGTGACCTTGGTGACAGAGGCCAGGTCATACAAGTCTGTAACTTTCACCGGTGCGCCTCCATAAACTGCATTGCCATACGCTTTCATGAAAAATACTTTTCCATCTTTAGCGAGTTCTACCACACAACCGGGCGTAGCCTTAACACTGATCGCATTATTAACAATGGAATCAATTTTAAAGGTGATAATATCACTATTTAGTCCCAGTTCTTCAGGAATAGTGTATTTCAATCGTCCGATCGTATGTGTATCAAATCCCGTATTAAAAGGGAAACGCTCATTTATTGTTACCGGTAATTTCCCCTTGGCAGGAATTGCACCAAATATCAGTTGTGCTGAAAGCTCTTCGGTATAGCGAGTCAACTGGTAAGCCATAATTATGCTTCTGGCATTTTCAGGCTTATCAATTTTATTCAATACGTAAGGATTCCCAAAATAGGTTACGATTCCCTTTCCTGATTGATTAATACGATTCAATAAGCTTTGCATGACTGGTGTCAGGCCAAAATTGAGGCGGGGAGAAATACTGTTGAGATGGACCCCGGCAATAATCATGTTATACTCTTTCAGTTTATCAAACAGGGCATTTACATCATTTTCTGTAGATTTTGCAGAGAGGGTAAAATGAGCCACTTCGGTATACAATCCCAATATATTCTGAAATGCAGTGAGGGAGTCAGAACCGATAGAAACTGAGGCTATTTTGAGCGTATCCAACGACTGTAAAGGCAGTAATGACTGATCGTTTTTCAAAATAGTAAGTGCATGCTCTGTTAAAAGTCGGTTGGTCAGTTCGGCACTTTTAGGATTAAGGTCTTCATAAAGATTTTCAGTTTTTATTTCCTGTAATTGGTCAAGACCTACCCACGACTTTGCTTCCAATACTTTTCTGCATTTTGTATCAATATCACTCCACGAAAGTTCTCCTGCTTCAATCATTTTCTTAATCTCCGCAATGGCTTTTGGCACATCCTCGGTAAACTCCAGAATATCCATACCTGCCGCTAACCCCATAGCATCTGCTTTGCCATCTGTGTAAAAGTTGGTAACACCCTTCATGTTCATAGCATCAGAAAAAACGAGTCCTCTGAAGCCCAATTTATCCTTCAGCAATCCGGTCACAATCGGTTTTGATAAAGTAGACGGTAGGTTGGGCGTGCTATCCAGGGCTGGAATACTCAGATGAGCCATCATCACACCGGTCAGACCGTTTCTGATCATTTCTTTAAATGGATACAGTTCTATATCTTCCAGTCTTTCCAGATCATGCTGAATCACTGGAAGGTTATAATGGGAATCAACCCCTGTATCACCGTGTCCAGGGAAATGTTTGGCAGAAGTCAATAAACCGTGATCCTGCATCCCCCGCATATAGGCAATGGCTTTCTCTGCCACTTTAAACTGATTTTCACCAAAAGAGCGAAAACTGATCACCGGGTTATTCGGATTGTTATTTACATCTGCCACAGGAGCGAAGTTTACATGTACTCCCAGCCTTCTTGCCTGTGTGGCCAGCTCAGCACCCATCCGGTAAATCAGGTCATTATTGCCCTGAATGGCTCCCAAAGTCATTTGATATGGATACCTCACTGTGCTGTCAAGACGCATGGCGAGTCCCCACTCAGCATCCATAGCCACCAATAAGGGTACTTTAGAAATGCGCTGATAATAATTGGTCAGTTGTGCCTGGGGGACGGGCCCACCCTGGAAAAACACAATGCCCCCTATTTTATTTTCACGGATTAGTTTTGATACGGCCTCTGGATTACTTTTTGACGCATCAATGACGGCTCTTTCAGGATCAGAAACAGCAGCGACCATAATGAGCTGCGCAATTTTCTCATCCGGGGTTAGTGTAGCAAAGACAGAGTCAACCCAGGTCTGATTTATTTTTACGTTCGCCGGAAAAGTACCGGATTGAGCAAATAAACCAGCTTTACACCCTACCAGAAGCAGGAATACAAGCAGTGGAAAAGATTTAGCAGACATAGTGTTATAGATTACTGGATGCAAGACATTTAAAGCTGAAACAAGACCCCGATTAAAAGCCCTCCTAAAATAAGATAGTAAGCGGGTATTCTGGTAGTAATTACAATAATTAAGGTTAACAAAATAATGAGAGGAGACCATTTATCCTGTTGTATCAACGGAATTATCATATTAATGGCAGCCGCTATCGTCAACCCGCTACTGGTGGCATGGATTCCTTCGAGAGACGCACGCACTCCCCTGAATTGTTTGAGCTGATTCCAAATTCTGTAAGCAAAAAAAATCAGGAATACGCCCGGCAGAAAGATACCCGCTGTTGCCATGACCCCTCCGATAATTTGTCCTCCTACGCCGTACTGCTGCATCACAATACTCCCTACATAGGTAGCAATTGAAAAAACCGGACCAGGTACCAGCTGTGTCAGCGCCATTCCAGACAGAAATTCATTCTGAGTCATCATTCCTTTAAATTCCACAAACTCGTTATAAAGCATGGGAATGAGTACCTGTCCCCCACCAAATACCATACTTCCATTTCTGTAGAAGTTCTCGAACAGTCTGATGGGAAGTGCTTTGGTCAAGGCGCCAAGTGAAGCAGCAAAAATCAACACACCTGCCCATAAAGCCAGATTTCCCCAATTGACACTGAACCTGTCTTTTTCCATGCGTTCCTGCTTTCCGAAGTTGAAGGAAGCAATTATCGCACCAGCAACAATAACGATCGGTGTGTTATAGGGTGATGGGTAAAAATATATAAATATTGCCGATAATATAAAAAGCCCCCAACCCATGACATTATGGATTACCTTGCTGGCAATCTTGTACCCTCCATGGATCAAAAAAGCAACTGCCATTGGTCCGATAAATCTGGTAAAAGAAAGGGATATCTCATTTTTTTCAAGGTAATGAACCCCAATAGCGGCAGAAATCATCAGACTCATAGCAGGTAACGACCACACCAGAAGCGTTAGGTAAGCAAAACCTGCACCCCGCATTTTGTATGCCAGGGCCACAACAGTTTGGGTAGATGTAGGACCAGGTAAGACCTGACATAAGGCCTGTAATTCCAGCAATTCTCCCTCGGTCAGATAGCGCCGCTTTTCAACCAAACGATCTATCATCATCATCAGATGAACCTGAGGTCCTCCAAAGGCGGTACATGCAAGGATAAGAATGTCCTTTAAAAAAATTATTGAACGCTTTCTGTTCATTTCAAGATTGATCCACCCGATAGAAGAGGCAGTTGTCGGTTGTTATTTTTTCAGGCCCAGTTCCCTCAGCCTTTCATCCAGAAATTCCCCGACGGTCATATCAATATAGAGCTTAGGATGATCCGCGTCTATGCAACTCTCCAAAGAGTTTAACTTCACTTCTGACCGGGCGTGCATAAAAAAGGGAATAGAAAACCTGGAAGTTCCCATTTTCTCACGGGGAGGATTCACCACCCTGTGAATTGTAGATTTTAATTTATGATTCGTCAGACGATCAAGCATATCGCCTACATTCACAACAATCTGGTCTGGTAAAGCAGTAATAGGGATCCATTTGCCATCCGTTCTGAGCACCTCCAATCCTTCGGCACTGGCACCCATTAGTAAAGTTATAAAGTTGATATCGCCATGTGCTGCGGCACGAACAGCTCCTTCGGGAACGGCTTCCGGATCAGGAATCGGGAAATAATGCAATGCTCTTAGTATACTGTCTCCATTCCTCACCTTTTCATCGAAATAAAACTCGTCAAGACCCAAATAAAGTGCAATCGCCTGAAGCAGTGTTTTACCGGTATTCTCAAACATCCGGAAAGTTTCCAAAGTATATTCCTTGAATTTTGGGGGATATTCTGGAAAAATGTTTTGATACATACCCTCATCAGGGGCTGGCTGACCGATATGATAAAACTCCTTAAGATCTGCGACTTTAAATCCCTTTGCTGTTTCACGCCCTTTGCTGACATAACCACGCTGTCCAAACAAATCAAGGCGCTCATACTTTCTTTTTACCTCTTCCGGTTGTGCAAAAAACTCTTTCACAACATCGTATAAGCTAAGTCGCTGCTCTTCAGTCAGTCCATGATTTTTTATAGCTACAAAACCTATGTTCGTAAAAGCAGAACCAAGCCCAGCTACAAAATCTGATTTTCTCTTTGAATCACCCGATAAAAAATCAGCCAGATCAAGTGATGGTATTTCATCCAATAATATTTGTTCCATTGCGCGCAGCAGGAGAAAAACTCCCTATTTAATTGTCATGAAGTATGTTACGTTATATTAATCAGATCGGTTCAGGAATGGCCAATTTACAAAAAATAAAAGATTCCGGTCTATTTTTCGAAGTTTCCAACGGATAATTTCACATTTCTCAGATCGTCTGATGCGGGCAATTCAAATACCTCCAGGTTAAAATAGGGCACGGCGGCAAGAATATGGTCAAAAATATCGGCCATTACATTTTCATAATAGGCCCAAACTGTTTTATCCGTAAACATATAGAGTTCGATAGGCAATCCTTTTTCTCCTGGCGCAAGGTGACGAACCATCAGCGTCATTTGCGTGTTGATGCCTTTCTTTTGCTTTGCATATTCTTCAACATATTTCCTGAACAATCCTACATTCGTCAAATGCCTGCCATTAATCGGATTCTCCGTATCCACATGATTTTCAGCATTAAAACCAACTATTTCTAATTGCCTCGATTCGATATAGGGCTTCAGCAACTGAATGCTTTTCAACTTGTCAATCTCCTCCTCTGTTACGAAATGTATGCTGGAAATTTTGATGTGAATCGCACGTTTTATTCGTCGCCCCCCGAAACTGTGCATTCCTCGCCAGTTTTTAAAAGAATCAGATATAAGGTAGTAAGTAGGAATATTGGTGATAGTCTTGTCCCAGTTCTGGATTTTTACCGTATTAAGATTGATTTCAATGACATCGCCATCAGCACCAAATTTGGGCATTTCGATCCAGTCGCCAATTCTCACCATATCGTTGGTTGATACCTGAACACTGGCAACAAACCCTAGTATTGTATCTTTAAAAATGAGCATCAAAACAGCGGAAGCAGCACCAAGTCCCGCTACAAATGCTTTGGCCGACATCCCTGTAACCAATGAAAAAATCATTATCCCAGCAATGGCGTACATAAACAGACTTACTACCTGCAAGTAGCTGTCAACCGGCTTGTCTTTGAAAAGTTCTTTGGTTTTTAGATAATCTCTGCAGCTTTTGAAAAATGCTCTGAAAATGCCTACTACAAACATGATAAGAACGAAATCAAGGACTGCTGTCAAAAAGGGAATAATACTCTTGAAGTCCTGGAACAGATAAGGCAGCGAGTTTTTGATTATGATGTAAGGTACGAGACGGCTCACGTGCATCATTACCTTATTTTTTACCAGGAAATCGTCAAAGGCAGTGGATGTTTTCAGGGCTACCGAATTAAGGATACCTAATAAAAATCGCCGCGTGATGTAAAAGAAAATCCACGATATTAATAATACAGCAATCACTAAAACCAGCTGGTTAATATAGAGAGCAATTTCCTTATTAACACCTATTTCTGTCAAATACCGGTAAGCAAACCGATGAAGGGATTGACTTGATACTATTCTGTTTAATTCCATATTCATACTGATCATCCTCGCAAATAAGCCACAAATTTAAGGCTTTTTAATTAGCTAGTACAGCTACACCACAAGGTTTCCATAGTGACCTCATGGTCAGATGACTAAAATTTCGTCTGTAATTGAGCTCAACAACAGTCACCTCTGAACTATATATCTAATGTTTAATCCGGAAAATGAAATCAACCAGGATTATCCTGAACGAAACTTCGGTGTAAAAGAAGATCCTGACTGGAAATCACTCCGATTGGGGGATATTAAAGCACTTGAAGTCCTTTTTAAAAAGTATTACCACTCCCTGATCAACTATGGATTGCGATTTACTCATGATAAAGAGGTGGTGGATGATTGTATTCAAACACTCTTTCTGACGATTTGGGAAAGAAAAGATTTTATCGGCCCGACCTCTTCAGCCAAACATTATCTGCTTGCTTCCCTGAGAAGACTACTCCTCAAAAACAATACAGACAATCTGAAACTCATTACGCTCGACGAGGAATTAAATAATTTTCAAATTGCATTTTCTCCTGAATCCGAAATCATCAATCAACAGACTGAAACGCAGATGATTCTACTCTTACAGCATGCCATTCACCAGCTTCCTGCCAGACAAAAAGAAGCACTCTTCCTCAAATATTATGAGGACAAATCCTTTCAGGAAATCAGTTTAATCATGAATATCAGTCCAAGGGCAGTATACAAACTAATTTATAAAGCAATGGACAACCTGAGCAAAGAACTGAAGCCAAAGGTGGCAAACACACACTCTTTATTCTACTTTTTATTTCTGTAACGAAGACCCATCAATAGCATAATATTTATATATAACAGAAATATACACATCTAAAATGGATGGTTTTTGAACTATTTTTTTATTTTTTATAACAACATAAGGGTCACTTTCATCTCCTATCCGCTTTACTATGATAAGAAACGAAATAGTAAATAGTGGATTCACAAAAATATATTACTTACGGCCCTATAGATTTTGCCCTTGACACCTCCTTTATCCGTTGGGTCAGGATAGCGGAAAACCATGCCTTTTGGCAAAATTGGATATTAGAACATCCAGAAAAAACTGATTCTATAAAGACAGCGCGGCTACTGGTTTTGTCTGTTTCGGATCTGGAAATTTTGGGCAGTCAGAGTGAGGTAGAAAAAGCGTGGCTCAAAGTCCATTACCGGATCCAACTGATGGATATGGCTAGTCAGGCAGAAGAAACCCATCTGGAAGCGGAACCGGTAAGGATGAGGCCACTTTATGCGCAATTCATGAAGGTAGCTGCAGTGATTTTACTTTTGGCCACTTTCACTTTTTCCATGATCTATTTCAAAAATGAACTTCCAAATCCTACTGCTTACCAGACTATTACCACCCAAAAGGGAGAGAAATTAAAATTCACACTTAGTGACAGCACCATTGTGCATCTCAATGCAGCATCCACCTTGAAATATCCTGTAAAATTTGACACAGACTCTCGGGAAGTCATTCTTATTGGTGAGGCATTCTTCCAGGTTAAAAGCAATCCGAGCAAACCATTTCATATTATTTCAAACAATATCCGGACAAAAGTACTGGGTACCTCATTTAACATTCAGGCATATCCGGAAGATGGGAATGTTCAGATTGCTGTTGCGGAAGGTCATGTGAATGTCGAAACAATTTCAAGTGATACTATGGATTATCACTCGGTGTATCTTACAAAAAACGAAATGGTTTCGTTCGATAAATCAAGGCAAAAGCTTTCTGTCTCCAAATTCAATGAAACTGCCCAAACCGGCTGGAAGGACAACATTTTATACTTGGAAAAAGCAGACTTCAAAACTGTAATCAAAACACTGGAAAGGTGGTATGATGTGAAGGTAATTCTTCAAAATCATCCTGACGACTCCTGGCGATTCAGCGGGTCTTTTCAAAAACAGTCCCTGGATTATATCCTACACACAATTAGTTATCCTAACCAGTTCGCCTATAGTATTCAAGAAAAAACTGTAACCATCTATTAAAAATGAAAATAAAAAGCAACGACTCCAGCTAAAGCGCTTTAAAAATTATTCAGGAAAAAGCGATTCAAATCAAGCTAACAAAAACATTATCAACATGAAGCAACATTTACTCTCCAGGTGTTTTAAAAATTACAGGATGATCATCGCTGTGGTTTTGCTACACATGGTCACGACCACCACTTCGCTTCCGGCTCATGGAAAGATTCAGAGATTTGCCCATGAGACAGTTCAAAATGCTGGGCAGCTGAAGGGTCAATCATTAGAAAACGCACTTACCAATCTAATGAAACAGACCAAGCTAAATTTCCAATACAGCCTGAATGCAATAAACGGAAAGACATTACAGTCACATTTTCCAGCAAAAGCAAATATTTCTGAAATACTTAAAATCATAGCAGATGAAACAGGACTGACATTCAGTCAGAAAAACGAGACCATATATATAACCGAGTCTCCTACCCCTGTTTCCGGCAATAGCCTGCCAGTTTTGGCTAGCGCCCAACCTCTCTCCTATAACAGTACGGGGATTCAATCGCTCTATCTTCAGAAATTACAACAACTCCCGCTGCATCTTGTTGCAAATATGGAAATTGAAATAAGAGGAAAAGTCACGATTGAAAACGGGGAGACATTACCAGGAGTCAATATCCTTGAAAAAGGAACCTCAAACGGAACGATCACCGACGAAAACGGCAATTTCTCACTCAAGGTTAATAATACTGAGTCAGTACTGATTTTTAGCTATATCGGCTACCTTTCCAAAGAAGTTTCGGTGGGAAATCAACGTGCTATCAATGTAAATCTGGAGGCTGACACGCGTGGACTTGAAGAAGTGGTAGTAGTCGGATACGGTACGCAGAAAAAGGTGAATCTGACCGGAGCTGTTTCGGCAGTAAATATCGACGAGAAAATTGCAAGCCGTGCGCTGGCGAACGTATCATCCGGCTTGTCAGGATTGATTCCAGGGATGGCTGTGACGCAGTCTACCGGTATGGCAGGAAGAAACAATGCCTCTTTGATGATCAGAGGACTGGGGACAGTGAATAATGCCAGCCCGCTCATTGTTGTAGATGGGATGCCAGATGTTGATATCAACCGGGTAAACATGCATGATATAGAAAGCATCTCAGTCCTTAAGGATGCTACCTCTGCCTCTGTATACGGCTCCAGAGCTGCGAACGGCGTTATTCTGATTACTACAAAATCCGGAAAAGGACAAGAAAAAGCAAGTATCAATTATTCGGGATCCTATGCTGTACAACGCCCTACTAATATGTATAGTTACATGAACGATTATCCACGGGCATTGACTTTACATCAAAGAGCAGCGGCTGTCAATACCTTGCCGCAGAATTTCCTCTTTAAAAATGGGACAATTGATCAATGGATGGCTTTAGGAATGATCGACCCTCTCCGTTATCCCAATACCGACTGGTGGGATATCATTGTAAGGAATGGATCAATTCAAAACCATAACCTATCTGCATCTGGCGGCAATGACAAATCCAATTTCTTTATTTCATTGGGAATAATGGATGAGAAAGGACTTCAGATCAACAATGACTTCAAGCGCTACAACGCCCGCTTCAATTACGATTATAAGATTAATAAATCAATGAATGTAGGAGTAAAATTTCAGGGTAACTGGTCCAATAATTCCTATGCTCTGGAAGATGGTTTCACTGATGATAACTCCTCCAATACTGCTGGTTTTGACATGCAGTACGCCATTGCGGGTATATTACCTTATGATCCTGTCACGGGATATTTTGGCGGTACAATGGCTTACAACGAAGACCCGCAGGCCTATAACCCTTATACACTTTATATTAATAATCTGAATCGCAACAGCAGACAGGAAGCCAACAGTAATATTTACTGGGATTGGACACCAATAGAAGGTCTTACTGCCCGGGTTGATTACTCACTGAATTATTACAACCAGTTCAGATGGAGCGCCAATATGCCCAACAGATCATATAATTTCCAGACCAACTCTTTTGGTAGCCGGGTATATGTGGGTGAAAATGCGGGCGTGGGAAATTACACCAATACAGGCTATAAAACCATGTTAAACGGTCGTATCAACTATAATAAAGTGATTCGCAAGAACCATGAAATTGGTGCTATGGTGGTATATAGTGAGGAATACTGGTATGACCGCTATCAGGGATCTTCACGGAATGATCGTTTGCATCCATCCTTACATGAAATTGATGCGGCCCTGACAGACATACAATCCACAGGTGGTAATTCCAATACAGAAGGTCTCAGGTCGTATATAGGACGTCTGAATTACGCTGCATTTGACAAATATCTCTTTGAAGCTAATTTCAGGTATGATGGTTCATCTAAATTTCTTCCTGGTAGCCAGTTCGGATTTTTCCCATCAGCGGCTATTGGATGGAGATTTACTGAGGAACATTTTATCAACTCTTTCACTGAAAAATTCCTCAGCAGCGGAAAATTACGTGCTTCATACGGGGGCTTGGGTAATAATAGCGGTGTAGGCAGATACGAACAGCAACAAACCCTTGCAGCGAGTAACTATATGATTGGGAATTCGATTTCCAAAGGATTTGTCAACCGCAAAATGGTGAATCGTGACCTCTCCTGGGAAACCACTACAGTATTCAATCTAGGTCTTGATTTGGGATTTCTGAACCAAAAACTGACTGCAGAACTGGATTATTACGACCGACTCACCACCGGAATGAACAGGCCCTCGGAAATGTCACTGTTACTCACAGGCGCCTATGATGCTCCACGTAAGAATATCGGTGATCTGAGAAACCGTGGTATTGAAGGAAATTTCACCTGGAGAGACCGGATTGGAAATGTTAATTACTCTGTTAACCTGAATGCATCCTATAATGCTACAGTATTAGAGAAATGGAATGAGTTTTTGGGAAAAGGATATACATTCCTGAATATGCCTTATCATTTCCTGTATACCTATGAAGATAAGGGAATAGCGCAAACCTGGGAAGATATATACAACTCTACCCCGCAGGGGGCGTCGCCCGGAGATATCATTAGAAAGGATATTAATGGGGATGGAAGGATTGATGCCAATGATAAAGTAGCCTATCCTAAGGTTCAACGTGACCGCCCGACTACTAATTACGCACTGAATACCAGCTTTGCATGGAAAGGCATTGATGTCAATATATTATTGCAGGGCGCATCCGGAAGAAAAACCTACTGGCTGAACAATTATAATAATGTGAATTTCAGCTCACAAAGATACGCCTCAACCTGGAATCATTGGAGCAACCCATGGAACCACGATAATCGTGAGGGTACCTGGCCCAGAGTTGCAGGTAGCTCCAACAGGGAGGAGACTACCTTCTGGTTAGATGACTTGAGTTATCTGAGATTGAAAAACATTCAGATTGGCTATACGGTCCCTAAGACAATTCTGAAAAAGATAGGCCTATCCCATGTCAGACTATTTGCTTCCTCGGAAAATATCGCCACTCTTACCAAATTCAGAGGTCTGGACCCTGAAAAACAATCTCACGCAAGTGATATGTATCCTTTGAATAAATCCTATTCTATTGGACTTAATATCGGTATTTAAAATCAGTTTTGAGATGAAAAATAATATTAAAAGATTAACTATAGCAACACTGACCGGGTTACTTCTAACCGCATCATCGTGTATGCAGGATTTATTGGAGCAACAGCCTACCACAGAATTGGGAGCCAGCGCCTTTTGGAAAACGGAGGCCGATGCCACCTATGCATTAATGGGTGCTTATTCTTCCGTTCGACCGCTATTTGACCGAGATTATTATCTGGACGGACACGCAGAATATGTACGGACAAGAGGCACCAGTACAACTTCAGGTAATCTCCGTCTGGGCGATGCTTATAATGGTGGTAACTATAACCCATCAGGTTATGCAGGCAGTTTTGACAAAATGTACCGTTATTTATACGGAGGTGTCAACCGTACCAATTACGTGATTGAAAACGTGGAAGCCATGCTGGCTAACGCTAATCCTTCATCGGTTCAAAACCTGGAAGCAATCATTGGTGAGGCCAGATTACTGAGAGGCATGGTATATTTCAGACTCATATCCATGTGGGGTGATGTACCTTATATTGATAAAATAGTCTATGATAACAGTGAAGTGAGTACACTTGCCAGAACGCCTATCGCTGAAGTTAAAAACAAGATTCTTGAAGATTTTAACTATGCTTTTGAAAAGCTCCCAGCCAAAACTACCGTGCTTGGTCGTGCTGCAAAACCTGCTGCCCTCGCCTTCCGTGGCAAATTGAACCTTTATTGGGCGTCATGGAATAATTTCGGCTGGCCTGAACTTACAACTTTCACTCCGAGTACCACAGAGGCTGCCAATTCCTATCTGGCAGCAGCAGAAGATTTCCATAAAGTGATTAATGACTATGGTTTGGAATTATTCAGAGGTGGATCTCCTGGAAATATCGATGAATTGGGAAAAGCTGAAGCGCTTCCCAATTATTATTACCTTTTCACACCGATAGCCAATGGAGATCCCGAAATGATTATGTCTTTTACACATGGTGGTATTGGAACAGGACAGGGAGAAGAACTGATGCGTGACGTGGCAGGCAGATCTCATGAAGGTTCGCAATGCTGGGTGACTCCGAGATACGAAATTGCCGACCGTTACCAACTGACTACCACAGGGGATTTTGCTCCTTCTCTGATCCCAATGAACCCGACCGCTCCCAATGCCAGGATTACAGAAAATTCAGCTGTGAATCCTAAAAGCTATCTTGATCGCGATTATAGAATGAAATCTTCTATTATGTGGGATTATGAACCCAGTATTGGAATGGTATCACTACAACCCACGGGCTGGGTACCCTTTATTTATAAAACATGGAATCAACCTGTAGTCATTGATGGGCAAACTTATATCAGCTATAATACAGATGGTACTAACTCTGGTTATGTATTTCGTAAATTCCTACGCAATTATGCGGGACAAGGCAGAGGGGATGGAGATTATGCTTTTCCTGTGATGAGACTGGCTGATGTTTTCCTGATGTACGCTGAAGCTACCAATGAAATCAATGGACCGCAGGCAGATGCCATCGCACTGGTTGACCGTGTGCGCCACAGAGGAAATCTCCCCGCACTTTCCCCTGAGAAAACGGCAGATAAGCAGTCGTTCTTTGATGCAATAGAACAGGAAAGAATTATTGAGTTGCTAGGTGAAGGCCAACGTGGATTTGATCTTCGCCGCTGGAGAGCCATTGAAAAAGTGTGGGGTGCTCCTTATGGAGAAGGCAAATGGCGAATTGACTCTCACGGCGCCAATCAAACCCGTTATTTCCAAAATGCATCGGAAAGGGCTTACGAGCAGTGTTATATTTTCCGTATTCCCCCAGGAGAGCGTGACCGCAATCCAAACCTCACCCAAAATACTCCGTGGCTATAATCATTAAACTATTGAAATATGAAACAAATCACAAAATACTGTTCGTTCTTATTGCTTTTGTTCACCTTGTTTTCAGCTTGTAAAAATGATTTCCCCATTGATGAAGACGGGTTGCTGATCACTAACCGTACCGACTGTTATGTCAGCAATTTCGAATTACTTGGAGCTGATTTTCAGACTGTCCGCACCAAAAACCCTATTATTGATACGTTAGCCCAAACTATTGATGTGGAAGTATTTTTTGGTACAGATCTGAAAAACCTCTTTCCCCAGTTCTCTCTGGTAACAGATGCAAAACTTGATCCAAAAATCGTAGGTGCAGTGGATTTTTCTGATTTATCCAATCCTAAAATCTATACAGTTGTATCGGGCAACAGGAAGATTAAAAAACCTTATACGGTTCGTGTAAGTGTACAACAACCTTAATATCCCACTTTAAATTGCAGAATAGATGTTAAATAATATAAATAAAAGAATAAAAAGTCAGGTTGTAATGGCCATGCTATTACCCGGGCTTGCCCTGCTATATTCCTGTGAAGAAAAGGAATATGCAATCCCAACGCCAAAAACCGAACTACAGAATGACGTCATCAAAAGAACAATTGGGCCACATATTGCAGGTTTGAATATCGAATTTGCGTATGCAATGGCACTGGGTTCTGAAAAGGGACGTCTGATATCGGCAACCGCTGAGGCATCCGTATCTGGCGATGAAGGGACGATAATGGACCCTAACTCCTACTATACAGATGGAAGTGGTGAAGATATTGGGATTACCGTAGGTGAGCCATCTATAACCGAAGGACAAAAAACGAGTGTACGGTTTGTGAAGGACACTTCTGCGGCAACATTGAGATATTATTTCAAAATTCCTGAATCTGCCAAAGGCCAGAATGTCACCTTTAATTTCGCAGCAGAAGCAAGTACAGGTGAAAAAGTCACCTATTCCGTGGGACCATATAAAATATCCAAAATGGATATGAAACTGGATCTGGCTGTAAAGGATAGTACCGCCTGTTATATTTCAATCGCTGACATGGCTGTATATTCCCCTGAGGAAGCTGCGGCTAATCCTGAAAAGATTGATTTGGTTTATCTCTACAGGAATATTCCGAATATCACATTCAATCACTCCTTGGTAGCTCCGGCGGCGCCTGCCCAGTATTTACCAGAAGTGACTTTGCCTACAGGCATGAATAAAACAGCAAAAATCCGAAAGGTATGGGGCTTACGCGATCAACACCTGGCAAGAATGCAATTTGGTGTGTTTGTGGATGATCCTGATTTTGAAAAATTGAGTTTATCTTCCGAACCTGACTATGCTATCAATCTTCGGGCTGAATCCGGCACATGGGTTGAAACAGCGGATGGCAAATACAGAGCTTATATCTTTATTAACTCAGTAAATAACAACGGGAAAAGTGCTGTTATCAGCATGAAGAGATATTCCTTATAATACACCACAGCGGGCTACTGTCACAAGTAGCCCGCTTCTTTTTTTCCTGCATTTACCTGAAATCAATCTTATACAGGTAAAAACATTGTATTTAATCCTTATTCGCTAATAGTATCCTTTCCCAACAAAATCCTGAACCTCATGAAATTTGTCATTGCTATACCTCTCAGAATTCTGATATTTTTTTTCCTAGGCTTTCAGACTTATGCGCAGAAGCCTTATTCTCCTCCGGCAAAGGAAGTTATCAGACAAAAGCTTGCATCTGTTCCAGCTCATCCCCGACTGTTACTTCTGGCGGGAGGTGAAAATAAACTTAGAGAGCAGGTGAATCAGGATCCCATTAAAAAGAAAGTTCATGACGCTATCTTAAAGGAAAGTGATGCAATACTGACTTCCCAACCGGTAGAAAGAATTCAGATTGGAAGGAGATTACTGGATAAATCCAGGGAATGCCTCAGACGGGTATTTTTACTATCGTATGCCTACCGGGTGACGCAGGACAGCCGATATTTTGAACGGGCAGAAAAAGAAATGCTGGCTGTTTCGGGTTTTTCAGACTGGAACCCCTCCCACTTTCTGGATGTAGCCGAAATGACTATGGCTGTCGCAATCGGATATGACTGGCTACACCCACACCTTTCTTCCGATGCAAAGAAAATTATCAGAACCGCAATAATCGAAAAAGGCATCAATCCATCCCTGGACCCCAAAAACAACAATTTCCTGAAGGTTGAAAATAACTGGAACCAGGTATGTAATGCAGGCATGACATTCGGTGCTTTGGCCATTGCTGAAGATGAGCCTGAACTTGCCGCTACTATCATTACCCGTGCCTTTGAAACCATTCCTACCTCTATGCGGCCTTATGCACCCGACGGTGGTTATCCGGAAGGGTATGGATATTGGGAATACGGTACGTCTTTCAATGTGTTGTTTATTGATGTAGTAGAGAAGGCATTGGGCACAAGTTTCGGCCTGGATCAAATAGACGGATTCCTTCAGACGGCCGGCTTCCTGCAAAATATGGTGGGTCCGATCGGAAAAGTGTACAACTGGGGCGATAGTGGATTAGGTGCAGGACTGAGTGCTGCCTCTTTTTGGTTTGCTAACAAAAACAATGATCCATCACTTTTATGGGTACAGAAAAAAATATCAGACAACCTTCCTGCCGGAATCGTACGCAATCGCATTCTACCCACTATGCTCATCTGGTCGGCAGATCTGGATTTAAGTAAAATCAAACAACCCCAGTCAAAAATTTGGGTAGGTCAGGGCGATAGTCCTGTTGCTTTGATGCGGACCGACTGGGATTCACAAGATGCTGTATATGTCGGACTAAAAGCAGGTTCTGCCAACGTCAACCATGCCCACATGGATGCAGGCTCATTTATTATTGATGGACTGGGTGAACGCTGGGCCATGGATTTCGGCATGCAGGACTATCATTCTCTTGAAACAAAAGGTGTACAGCTGTGGGGAAGAGCCCAAAATGCACAACGTTGGGAAGTATTTCGATATAACAACCGGGTACATAATACACTGACTGTGGATAACGAGCTACATAAAGCCAAGGGTTATGCCAAAATTAATAGCTGGTCAGACAAAGAGAACTTCCTGGCCGCTATAACCGACCTGTCTGATATATTCCTTCCCGGAAAAGTGCGCTCCTCGGTGAGGGGAATTGCTATTGCGGACAAACGTAAAGTAATAGTCCGCGACGAATTAACTGCTGACAAAGATATATTGCTAAGATGGACGTTACTCACTCCGGCGGAAGCGACGGTTTTTTCAGAAAACACATTGGAATTAAAACAAAATGGAAAGAAGGTTTATCTCACCTTTAATGCCGACATGCCATTGACAATCAAAACCTGGTCTACTGATCCCCTTCAGGATTATGATGCTAAAAATCCAGGTACACAAATGGTAGGGTTTGAAGCGAAAGTCCCCGCTGGAAAAACCATAAATATCAATGCAGTATTTTCTGTTACCCCTGAGACTGACTCCAATATTCCTGCATTAAATTCCTGGCCAGTTAACCATCATTCCAAATAAACCAGTCATTGATGAATAATTCACTGTTTCAATACCTGATTGTCTTCTTTTTGCTTCCGCTGATTAACAATCCTGCCCATGGCCAAAATGGCGGTATGCACCCGGAAAAACAAATTAAATATGTTACACAACAGCTTAAAAACAAGCAAGAAAGATATACTATTGCCTATCAGGAATTATTACAATTTGCTGATAAAGCCATAGGTAAACCAGATCATTCTCTGGCGGATTTTAGCGTGCCTGGGTATTATCAGGATGCTGTGGGCCACCGGACCAATTCCCGCTCTTTGCAATCAGATGCTTTTGATGCCTATGCGTTAGCATTAGCTTATCGGTTAAGCAATGAAAAGAAGTATGCGCAGCATGCCATACGCTTTCTCAACGCCTGGGCTTATAAGAATGAAAAATATTCAGAAGCAGACGGCTCCCTGGTAATGGCCTATTCAGGCACTGCCATGGTCATGGCTGCGGATCTGATAAAAAACAGCAAAGAGTGGAAAAAAGCTGACAAAGATCAATTTGACAAATGGGTAACCATGGTATTTAGAAAAGCCTGTAACGAAATCAGAAACCGTAAAAATAACTGGGCAGACTGGGGTAGACTGGGATCAATATTGACAGCAGCCTACTTGAATGACCAGGATGAGATCCAGGAAAATATCCGTTTGATAAAAAGTGATTTGTTCGACAAAATTGCCGATGATGCCTCCATGCCACACGAAACCAGAAGGGGAAATAATGGAATCTGGTACACTTATTTTTCACTTGCTCCGATCACCGCGGCCTGCTGGATTGCGTATCAGTCCACCGGTGAGAATATTTTTTCACTGAGCCAGGGCAACCGATCCCTTAAATCAGCTATGGATTACCTGTACCATTATAATCTCCATCCTGACGAATGGACATGGTTTGAAGGTCCCAATGTGGGAAGCCCTGCTAAATGGCCTGGCGCGCTTTTTGAAGCAATGGCAGGTATTTATAATGAACCGAGATATTCAGCGTATGCAGAAAAAGGCCGGCCGATCGTGTATGATACCCATCACTTCGCCTGGACTTTCCCAACGCTGATGCCGGTCAGATTAAGCTATTAACGGTATATGAAAAAACAGACATCACTTTATTGGATTTTATTCATTCTTATTTCAAGTAGCCTGACTTTCGCTCAGGAAGATGCCAGACGTGCAAAATATAAGTCAATTGCTGTCGAAAGCGGTAAACACATAGACAAAGACCTGGAGGTCATCAGGACCAGAGTACTGGAGGATTTATTGAAACCGTCTGTTAATAATCAGCATATATCACGACTTATCAGTTCATTCAAAAAGGATAGAACTTGGCCAGATATCAATTATGAGGATGTTTCGCGTACAGGTTTTAGAATGATCGTTCATCTAAACAATGTGTATGATATGGCATTGGCCTATAAAAAAACTGGTTCAGACTATTATGGCGATCCAAAATTAAAAAAAGTAATATCTGACGCACTGGATTACTGGCTGGAAAAGGATTATATCAGCGACAATTGGTGGTGGAATGAAATGGGAACCCCCAATATAATGGGCAGAATATTATTGGTACTGGATGAACAGCTTACCAGCAACCAAAGAGAAAAAGGGATTTATATTGCCGGAAGAGCTAACTTGAAGGCTTCCGGCGCCCGTCCTGGAGGCGACCTGATTCAAATTGCATCTATGAGAGGCAATCAGGCATTGCTTCAACGTAATAGTGAAGAGTTGAAATACCTGGTAGATACCATGGTGTCTGAAATAAAAATCACACCAGATGATAGGGGCCTGAAGCCGGATATGAGTTTTCACCACCGGGTAGACAAGGTTATTTCCACTCTTACTTATGGAATTGGCTTTGCAAACTCATTTGCCGAATGGGCTGTAAAAGTTCGTGGCACAAAGTATGCATTCCCTGACTCCTCCAGCAAACTACTGATAGATTATTTTCTGGATGGGATTGCTGGTTCCATGGTACATGGAACCTATCCTGACCCGGGTGCCAAAAACAGAGAACTCAGTCGCCAGGGGGCTTTAAACCGGGCCAGCACCTCACTGCCCGCTAATCTTATGCTTGTTTCTAACCACCGGAAGGATGAACTTGCTGAAATTGTAAGATTGAGAAAAGGAGGTAAAAATCCCCGGTTGGCGCATAGTCGTTTTTATCGATATTCTGAGTACTATTCTCATCAAAGACCCCAATATTTTGCATCGGTTCGGATGCATTCCGCGCGCAACAACACCATGGAAGAGCCACATAATGAAGAAGGTTTAAAAAATCATCATTTTGGGGATGGGTCTTTATTTGTTTCACGTACCGGCAAGGAATACTATGATATATTTCCAGTTTGGGACTGGCAAAAAATACCAGGAACCACTGTCATGCAAAAGCCGGAGCTGCCCCACTGGAAGGAGATTGCAAAAAAAGGTAAAAGTCCGTTTACCGGAGCTATTACCGATGGAAAATATGGCGTAGCTGCCATGAACTTTATCAGTACTCATGATTCACTGAAAGCCCGTAAATCCTGGTTTTTCTTTGACAGCGAAATAATTTGCCTGGGAGCAGGGATCACAGCTAAAGGAAACCTGCCCGTTGTGACAACAGCCAACCAAAGTTTACTTCATGGCACCGTCACAATAAAAGATCATAAAGGAATACGTAAATTAAAAAATAACGAAGAGGTTCAATCTGAAATTTCCTGGATAAACCACGATACCATTAGTTACCTTTTCCCTGGAAAGCAGATGGTGAAGGTTAACAATAAAACACATAAAGGAAGTTGGCGGTCCATTACTAACCAGGCCCGTGAAACAGATAAGCGTATTCAGAATGAAGTCTTCACCGTTACCTTGAATCATGGCGCCAATCCTTCAAATTCACACTACACTTATATTATTTTACCCGGTATAACAACAGAAAAAACCAAGCACTACGACCCGGATAAAAATTTTTCTGTTTTACAGAATTCTGAAAATATTCAGGCGGTTTATCACCTGAAGACACAATTGGTCCAGGCTGTTTTTTATGAAGCAGGCAGTTTACAATTAAGTCCTGACCAGGTTATTAAGATAAATCAACCTTGTCTGATATCAGCAAAGCTAGAGAAGGGCATCGTAAAGCAACTCACTTTTGCTGATCCAACCCAGTCCATTGACCGAATAGAATATGAAATTTCCGGACTGGATTACAGCAATAAACGGCAGGCATCAGATGTAAATAAGGTAGATTTACCCCAAGGAATCCAAAGTGGCAGCAGTACCACAGTGAATATACTGCGATAAGCATAAAAAAACTGACTGAATACCAGGAAAACTGTAATTTTGAGTTTTAAAATATATACTCAAAATTTCTAACCACAGATTTAAGATGAAAACATCCACCATGATGCACAAAGCCCTTTATTTTTTCTCCATTCTTTCGTTACTTTTTATTACTGTTTCGTGTAAAGATGATGACAAGAAAGACCCTGAACCAGAATTTTCATTTGTAGGAGAATGGAAATACAACAATTTAACAATGGCAAATGGCGCACCTTTTCAAATGTTGTCCGTGCTAAAAACTTCTATTCCGTGCCTGGAGGAAACTAAGTTTGTCTTTAATGCTGATAAATCCTTTATTGCCAAAGACTGTCAGGAAGCAATTGAGTTTCTATCAGCACAGATGCCGGTTGCACCAGGTACCACTTGGGAAGAAAAAGATGGAAAACTGATTTTTACAAACGGATCAAATGTCGCAGACTTTGAATATACCAAAGGCAAAGATGCCCAGAGTAATGATCTTTTAACTTTCCCGATTTCTGTCACTATTCCTCAATTAGGTGGTGCGCTTGATCTCAAACTTGTTTTTCAAAAGAATTAATTCCGGAACTGGAATCTGATCTTCCATAAAAATCCTATGAAAAAGATTTTATATGGGGCCTTTTATCTGGGCCTTATTTTACCCTTTCTTGGTACCGCACAAGACTGGAGTCCGGTTGGTGATAAAATACTTTCGCCATGGGTCAAAGATGTTAATCCCACACAACCATTGCCCGAATACCCGCGCCCACAGATGGTTCGGAACAACTGGGTAAACCTGAATGGACTCTGGGATTATGCTATTCAACCAAAAAGTGAAGAAAAACCTGCCGGATGGCAAGGTAAAATTCTGGTCCCTTACCCTGTCGAATCCGCCCTTTCAGGGGTGGCCAAACAAGTAGGTAAAGAAAACCTGCTGTGGTATAAACACCAGTTTGAAATACCTGCGACCATGAAAAGCCAACAAATTATTCTGCATTTTGGGGCAGTAGATTGGTTTTCAGAAGTTTTTATCAATGGCAGTAAGGTGGGCGAACATAAGGGAGGTTATGATCCTTTCAGTTTTGATATTACAAAACACCTGAACAAAAAAGGCAAACAGGAAATTGTAGTAAAAGTGTACGATCCCACTGATGACGGTCCGCAACCACGGGGAAAACAAATCAACAAACCACACGGAATCTGGTATACACCAGTTACGGGAATCTGGCAAACGGTATGGATTGAGGGCGTTTCACCTACCTATATTCAGGAATTAAGAAATACACCTGATCTGGATGCATCAACCATCAGTGTAATTCCTCAAGTGTCCAATTCTATTGCAGGCGATCAGATAAAAGTTGAAATTTCTGATGCAGGAAAGGTAGTTGCGACAACAGTTATTCCCCCAAATGAGGCTGCAAAACTAATAATTCCGCAACCTAAAAAATGGTCCCCTGAAAATCCTCACCTGTACGATATCAAAGTAAGTATTGTGAGAAAAAACAAGGTAATTGATGAAGTAAGCAGCTATTCAGCACTTCGGAAAATTTCCATGAAACCAGATGAAAATGGTATTCAGCGTATGTATTTGAATAACGAATTTGTTTTTCAGTACGGTCCGCTTGATCAAGGATGGTGGCCTGATGGGCTCTACACTGCCCCTACCGATGAAGCTTTACTTTTCGACATTCAGAAAACCAGGGAAATGGGTTTCAATATGATCCGGAAACACGTAAAGGTAGAGCCGGCACGTTGGTATTACCACTGTGACAAACTAGGCATGCTGGTTTGGCAGGATATGCCCAGCGGCGATCTGGGGAATCATTGGGAACAAAGACCCGGAATTACAGGTAGGGAAACGAATAAAGACCGCACTCCTGAATCTGAAGAAATTTTCAGAACAGAATGGAAAGCGATTATGGATGCCAATTATAATTTCCCCTCTATCGTGGTTTGGGTTCCTTTCAATGAAGCATGGGGACAGTTCAAGACGGAAGAAATTACTGAGTGGACAATGAAATATGACCCTAGCCGGCTGGTAAACAGTGCCAGCGGGGGTAACTTTTATCCTACCGGGCACATCATTGATATGCACAATTACCCGGATCCTGTCATGCCCCGACCTGACCTTTTCGGTAAAACACAAATCATCGTATTAGGTGAATTTGGAGGATTAGGCTTACCAGTTGAGAATCATACATGGCAGGAAAAGAACAATTGGGGTTATCAGAGTTTCAAAAACAAAGACGAACTGGCAACACGATATACAAAACTGATGACAGACATGCGTCCTTTGATTCGGAGAGGACTATCAGCGGCTGTATATACGCAAACCACTGATGTTGAAATTGAAACCAATGGACTAATGACCTATGACAGAAAAGTTATAAAGATTCCGGAAGCCCGGTTAAAGGCGCTTCATGAGACGTTATATAAAGAAGCAATTGGTATAAGATAATCAGGTTACTTATTAAGCCTTGGCATTTTATCAATACCTAATGTGGTTAAGCGGGGGTTAAGTATTTTTCGGGTAATAGTAACCCGGAAATACTTAACCCCTTCAAATTCAAACACCTTTTTATAAAAACCTGCCAGCATCAAACCTCTGTAAGCGGAAGAGTAACTGACGGTTACGGGCCAGTCCTGAGTGACCAATGCTACCTGTATCATCTCAATCGTTTTCTTTAAATTAGAAAAATAGGTTACCTCCGGATTCATTTGCCAATCCAATCCTTTTACCGGAATAGATTGAATGACTACTTCATAGATATACTGCATAATTTCTTCCCCTTGCTTAACAGATTGCCCAGAGATCATAATATTAATGAGAGAAATGGAAGCCTATAACAGGAAGATTGAAAAGCGAATAATGCAACAATCATAATAAAAACTTGATTCTGACGTGCCGAAATCTTTGCCATTTTCACTCAAATCTGATGATTTCAATATCATAACAAATTAAGTGAAAAATTATGTCATAATTTTTCACTTGACAAACTATTTGAATACTTTAAACGTTTTATATGCAACTGACGCAAAAATTATGGCTGCCTGATTAACGGGCAGCCATTTTTATTGCTATCTATTTAGGTTGATTCCTCTAATGAAGCTACACATTTCAAATTTCCATCACCCATTACAGGATGGAAGTTTGAACCCTTAATATCCTCCGCAAACCACAACTTTCATATCATCGACAGCAAGATGTTTCTGCGATAGTTCCATGATCTCCTCAGCAGTGGTGGCATGGATGGCGTTAATATATTGCTCATAAAAATCTTCTGGCAAATTCTCTATAATCAGAATTTTTCTCTTTTCCGCAATATCAAAGGCTGTATTCAGAGAACCGGCAAACTCACCTGCCATGTAGTTCTTGACCGTTTGTAATTCTGTAGCAGAAACAGCTACTTCTTGAAGCAGCCTGATTTCCTTGAATATCTCGTTAATGGTTTGTTCCGTAAATTCACGTTTAACGTCGGTCCCGATGGTTAAAAAGCCCGCATGCCGGAAGGTATAAATCATTGATGAAATCCCATAGGTGAGCCCTTTTTCCTCCCGGATATTCTTCATTAGTCTTGACCCAAAATATCCTCCCAAAATTTCATTCACCACCTGCATTTTAAAATAATCAGGATGCTGACGGGTAAACATTTCTTTTCCAACCCTGATGGCGGATTGTACACTATCTTCTTTTTCAACGAGCGTACGAGTCTGGGGATTGGTTTTCGCTGGCGTATCAATAACAGGACTGTTCTGTACATTGCCTGACATTTTACGAGCTCCGAAAACGTCCTCTACGGCCTTAATCTCTTTATCTCCTACTTTGCCTGATAAAAATATACATACGGGCCCTCTCTGCAGATGTTGCTCATAAAATAACCGTACGTTGTCAGCGTTCAGACCGGTAATCTGTGTTTCAGTCTGAAAACGTCCATAAGGATGTTTGTATCCGAATATTTCCTCTCTGAAACGATTACCTGCCACCCAGGAAACTTTTTCTTCATTGACTTTCAGGTGCTGTAACGTTATGTTTTTCAGCTCATCCAATTCTTTTTGGGGGATAGTTGCCTCAAATATCATTTCCTGGATTACCTCAAGAACCCTTGGTAACATCCGGTCAAGACAATAGACAACAATTCCTGTCTTGTCGGTTGAATGTGCCAATTCTATAAATGCCCCTAACTTCTCTAATCGTTCACTAATTTCGGAAGAGGTAAAAGTGGCCGTTCCTTCCTGAAGCATTTTTGTAGCAAAAAACGACTCTGCTGCATTTTTTTCATACCAGCTACCTGCTTCAAAAAGGCACTCAATTTTCACAACTGGCTGTTCCCCAATATTGATAACATGCAGTGGCAGCCCATTCCCTAAAATTACAGTATGTATCGGAGGCAGGGAAACCGACTTGATAATCTGATAATCTGGCGATTGTGATCTATCTAGAATCATATTTTCGTCTATAAACAAAGAATGACATCCTATAAGTGGGGACGTCATTCTTTTATATTTTTTTATACTTTTAGTCTCTGCTATTCGTCCTCAAACTCAGCCGCTTTTTTGTTCAGGTTAACTGAAAGTGTAATACGAATTGTATTAGCCAGCGGATTGTCTTTGGTGGTAGGGATCAGATAAGCAAAATCAAGACCATACTTATCCTGCAGTTTGGCACCCACCCCTGCTGTAAAGAATTTTGAATTACCTTTCATCTGGTTTTGAGCGGAATACCCACCACGCAGAGCAAACATTTCACGATACCAGTACTCAATCCCGAGGTTCATATTGATTTCTTTGATTTCTTCACTGAATCCACCGGGTGCATCACTGAATGAACCAAACATGCTGGAGAATAACGAGAGATCTCTGGGATCACGCCCTTGCTCAATTATCCAGTTACCATTGGAATCTCGACGGTATATAGGATTGGTTGGAACCATCAATTTATTGAGGTCAAGCAGGAAATTAAAACGGCTCAGCCCATCATTGGAAATTGAAACCGCTGTACCCAGTTTTATGTTGGTAGGCAGGAAATAGGTTTGGTCTCCACCATATCCGATTTTTCCGCCAATATTGGACAATACGCCACCCAATGACCAGATAAAGCTTTTACCCGTTTCAGGATCTCCGAACTCTTTACGGTAAAGCGCGCTGATATCTCCTGCCACAGTTTTGGCAGCCTGTGCTGATTGCCCTCCGATCACAGCGTTTCCGGCCAGATTGGAATTGATATATTTTAGGGTAACCCCCATGGAGAAATTCTCCGATAACTGGCGGCTGTAAGTTCCTCCCAGCATGAATTCATTCGCATGAAATTTACCATTTGAACCACCACGATCATCCCTCAGGTCTATTTCACCATTATTAAAATAACTGAGTGTCAAAGCTACTACCTGGCCTTTGCCCACTTTATGGTATCCGGAGATATTTCCAATAAACATATCATCCACCAGATTCCGAAGCCAAGGGGTGTAAGAGACTGCACCGCCATAATGCTCCTTCAAATGTACCAGACGTGCCGGGTTAAAAAATGCCGCATTGGCATCCGCACTCAAGGCGGCACCTGCATTTCCTAAAGCGCCAATACGTGCATCAGGAGCAAAATTTAAAAACGGGACAACTGTGGTGATCACTCTATTGGTATCGGGAACAGACTGAGCCTGTGCGATTTTTCCAATACTCATTAAGCAAATGGTAATACCAACAAAAATTCTTTTCATAGGATATAATGTTTCGACACCCCGCTATTGCCTGAAATGGCGGAGAAGGGAATTTGGCACGAAAGTAATAGATATTAATGTAAATTTCACAAAATTCGATTCAGAGTTTCTGTAATAACCAACCAGCACGACGGCTCATAGTGCCATCGGTTAGTGACAGAATGGATAGTTCATATAAATAAGACGGATATTTTTGACGGATTCCGAATGGTTGAAAAACATTTTCAAGCGTTTCTACACTGTTATAAAAAGTCTGGAAGTTAGTAAATAACAAATCTCCTGATGGGTTATAAATTCTGAATATCGCCTGAATATCATCACCTTCGCGGTTATGTGTAAATTTATAACCTAAGGAAACTTCAAACGGATTTGGAAATATAATTGCCTCATTGATTGTTATTCCTTCAGGTTTACCTACTAGAAAATCAAACGCCTTTTCCGTAGTGTTATTATACAAATCTTTTAATATTAATTTAAGGGAATATCTGCCAGGCAGCAACTGATCAAACTGATATACTAAATGTCCATTTTCAAATTGCTCTGAATCTGATACATAGAATTTATTCAATCGAATTTCAGTGGTATCATTAAGGACGGCGACAATTCCTTTCGCGGTCAAATCCACTCCCCACTCCGATTTTATATTGACAAACAACACCGGATTTGTTGACACCGGGTCTCCATTTTTAAAATCGGGGGAGTCTATATACCCACTGACTTCCCATGAGCCTGGCCGGTCAATCACCTGTTTTTTACCACCCGTTATCACCATAAGCTCTCCAGAAGCATCGGATATACTATCTTTCTCCATAGCATATACACTGACACGCCCTGATCCGTAATTTTCAGCAATAGCGGCCGGAACGCGAAAATTGATTTCAAACTTACCTTTAATTACGCTAGCCGCACCTTCAAACAACAGATTTGAAAATTGACTATACTCCTCTGATGCCCCCCCGTTACCCAGCGTTTTGAAAGGTTTTTTCTGATCATACACTGAGACACGGGCTACGCCTGTGAACCAATCCGCTACAACATCTGAACCTTCCTCAAAAATACCTCCTTCGAGTTTTGTCAATTCAAGCGGCCGGAGTGTATCGGGTGTCGAAATCCAACGTACCTGATTTTCGCCCCTCGCAAGTTGCATGGAAGGATCACCCAACAAGGTGAAATTTCTATTGAGGCTGCCTTTCAGACTCGTATTTTTTGTCATTTTGATTATATCACCTAACCTACTGCCCCTGCTTAATACATCAATAGCCTTATAAAATGACTGATTTAACGCAAAGTTATTACTGGCATACACAGGTCTTGTAGTGGTGACTACACCGATACTCCCACCCCTTGGGCTCAGAACAAGCTGCTCTGCACCTGAAACTACCCAAGGATTGTCGAATCTGCCGAATTCACAGGTGGCTGTCACAAACAAAGGTAAATTATTATATCCCCGTGACTGCTGAATTTCATCGAGTGTAAAAATTTGCTCTTGAGTCCAACCGGACATATCTCCATGTCCGGAAAAATTGATAATGGATGCACCCTCCTTTATCACAGTAAGAATAGACTGATTCATCGCAGGAATCCTCCGACCTGATTCAGTTTCAACTGAAGGAAAAGCGTCGTTAAATAACAATTGTGGAAGAAAATTATTTTCGGCTATAGTCGCAAGAGATGATGCATGCAGCTGATGTAAATTTCCGTCACCGTCATCCGCTATAAAGGCCGCCCTGTTTCGCCATTTCCCTAATGTTTTGGGTGAAGAGGCGTAATAAATCAGTTTATCTACTACTACCCGGGCTTCTGACAAAGTTTTCACAGGCAGCCTCCCAATACCAATATCCAATAATTGATCACCCGACTCACTTTCATGCCATTCTCCATCATCATCTTTCAAAAACCCAAAATAATCATCTGATGCATAGGTGTATACAGGATCCAGCGATTCCCGACTTTGGTAAGAAGGCACCATTTGACTGATATGTAGACTTCCTCCTCTGATATTTCTGAAATCATAACTGGCACTCCCTAACAGCAGCAGATATTTAAGTTTACCAGGCTCTTTTTTATATAGAAACCTGACAAAATCCCTGATTGCTGTTACATCCTGTTTCCCGGACGCATATTCATTGTAAATTTCCTGGGCAGTAACCACTTCTACATCCAGGTTGTCATGGCTTCTACGGAACTCAGCCAGACGTTCGGCTTCATTCCTGAACGGTGGCACTGTAACAATCAATAAATCCGGGGCATGCAGATTCCTGATATTCTGATTATTAACACGAGTCAACTGATCAGGCCTAAATGCATCGGAGGGAGCAAAAGCATATAAAGTCTGGAATGAATTTCTTCTATGATAGGCTTGGGTTGTTTGCCCTACATCCTGCCATGCCAAGGCTTCCGGCCGGCTGATGTTGGTAACATCCCAAACAGTAATATTTGCAGGAGCAGTATTTTGAAAACTGTATCGCACTGTGTCATTTTCTGCAGGAAGAAACATATAGCGTTGCTGCCCCTGGGAAAACTGGAGGATCCTTGCCAACTGTACAGAAAAATAATCCAGGTAAGCAATAGCAGATCCTTCTCCCTTACGATCATAACTGACTTCGAAATACAGAATATCATCCAATGGATTGGCTTCAAAAGAATAGGACTGTAGAGAATTCCTGGCTCTTAAGGCATATCTTCCCTGCGGAACACTGCTTATATTCTGACTACCCATCTCCACGCCGTTAACACGCCAAATTGCACTGGTTGTTGAAGGCGCCCCTGCAATCAACTGGTTCGTAAATTTGCTCATTCTGCCCGGAATCACACCGGATAGTTTCAATTGCCAGCCGGTGGGTCTTGAGGCGATAAAATCACCCCACCAGTCTCTACCTGATTCAAGAAGATTTACTGATTCTTTTTCGTAAAACTGGTAATCAACATATTCATTGATTACTTGAGCCATCGTATTGTTTTCAATGGGTGGCGCCTCTTTTACCCTCAAACCTGGAGAATCAGTCCAGGTCAGGAAATAGTAGGCTGTATCTGAATAAATATTTGTTGTGTGTGTGATAGCTCCGGATGCTGTATCATATTGAAGCGTTTGTGTCCCTTCACCATAAAAGTATATGCGGTCTCCCGGATCCAGTTTTCCGTCTTCCTGGCCGGTTACCCAGATAGCATTTTCAATTAGGTCAGCAGGACTGCCTTCTTTTGTTTTCTGTGGCAATATACTGCCTCCATTACCATAAAGCTTCAAACCTGCCGGGTTGAGTGCACTTACATTCCATCCAGCTGCTGATAAATCTGAGGGATCTATCTGATATATTCCGCTTTTTGAAATAGATATTTTAAGCCATTCACCAGTGCTTAACACACTATTAGGATACTGGGCGTTTACATGACTACCCAATATTGTCAGTATAGCCCCAAACAAGCCTATCAATAATTGTTTATCAGCATATTTCAACAAGTGCATGGGATGGTAACGTATATTTTCTTTTGGTTTGTTTATCAATGCACAAAATCCGTGTTCGCCTCATCGCGGCCCTTAGAAAAAGCCTGTTTTTAAATTTAAAAGTCTCTCCTTCATTGAGCATCAGTAAGGTGGTATGATGGCTTCCGGACTGCACGGTCTTATTATCAAATTCTTTCAGGGCGAGAAATAATGCAGCATCAGCACCGGTGGATGCTTTAGGATTTTTTGAATAACGAATTAATAGCGCCAAAACACCCTCAGGTAATATTGAAGGTTGCAGAATGGGTTGTAGTAATTCCCTGAATGCCACTTTCCATTCCTGCCCATGCGGGGCTACTCTCCCTGCATATTTGTGAAAAACCACACAATGGGCTACTTCATGTAAATAAGTAATCAAAAAACTATAATTGTTCAGATCTGCATTGATCGTAATTGCAACATTTTTACCTTGGCTTACTCGAAAATCCCCTAAACGGGTCTTTCTGGGTTTGACAATTTTAAAGTCAAACTTCCATTTTTGCCAAAGCTCATAGCAATAAAAACTAGCTTCGTCAGGAACATATCCAGATAAAAAGAGGGTTTGCGTCATTAATAACCTGATTTACTACCGACCGAAATCATCCTGTACCCGAACTATATCGTTCTCATCAGATGGGTGATTTTTATCCGTATGCTGCCATATTTCAGCGATAATCCCCCACTCCTGCAACCCTACCAAACGATGACGTTCACCTTGTCTAAGACTGATCACATCCCCATTTTGCAATACCTTCACGTCCGTTTCTTCATCAGTATCACTGATTACTACCCCTGCTTTTCCCCCAATAACTTTCCATATTTCCGCTCTTCTGTGGTGATATTGCCAGGATAAACGCTTTTCAGGTGCTACAACCAGGACCTTGGGACTTAATTTTCCATATCCTTCAAAATCAGAAAGAGACAAATGAGAAAAAAAAGTCGCAATAAATTCAGGAGCCTGCGTTTCATCTATGACAAAAAAGCCGCCCCATGGCCGCGAATCGTCTTTGTCAATTACATGAAAACCATTCTCTTCGATGTAGGAACCTATTTGTTTAAAAATTTCTGATTTTTCTGTATCAGCACTTAAGTTATACATTGGTAATTATCCTGGTTAATTTAATTATTATTTAGTTTAAACAATTTAATTCAGATGCAATTCCACTTGTTCATTACATAAAAACAATACACAAAGTAACGTAAAATCTAAGTTCAGGGGTATAACGAATCAAATTATTGTATGCAACGACCCGGTGGCGAAGGGCTATAATTTGAATTAATAGGAGGTTTTAGATACGAATTCGTAAATTTGCACTTTACTTTTCAGGAATCACCGTCATCAAATCATGAAAATTACCAGTGCAGACTTCGTAACCAGTAACAGTCAATATCAGTTATGTCCCGAACCCAATATACCGGAATATGCTTTTATTGGTCGCTCCAATGTGGGCAAGTCATCGCTTATAAACATGATTACCGGTAAAAAGGCACTGGCCAAAACTTCACAAATCCCTGGCAAAACACAACTGATCAACCATTTTCTGATTAACAAGAACTGGTATCTAGTTGATTTACCTGGTTACGGTTATGCAAAGATCAGTAAAACAGAAAGGGAAAAATGGGAAGGAATGATTAACGATTTTCTAAAATTCCGCCCCAATCTTGTCTGTACCTTTGTATTGATTGACAGTCGGCACGACCCGGTAAAAAACGATCTTGAATTTATGGAAAAACTGGGAATGGAAGGCATTCCGTTTCATATAGTTTTCACAAAAACCGACAAGCTGAAAAAAAGTGAAGTAACAGCCAAAATTAATAATTACATAAATAGCCTACTTGAAGTTTGGGAAGAAGTACCTCAATATTTTATTTCATCCGCTGAAAAAGAAATGGGCCGCGACGAAATCCTGGACATCATAGATCAATACAACAAGGTTTTCGCAACCGCTAAAAACTAAATATCCGAATTCAATACAAACATATACCCTACCCCTTTGAGGGTTTTGATATATCCTTCTCCTAGCTTTTCACGGAGTTTTCGGATATGTACGTCAATCGTCCGTTCAAGCACATAGATATCGGCACCCCAAATTTTTTCCAGTAATTCCTCTCTGCCATACACTTTATTGGGGTTCTGGGCTAAAAAATACAAAAGTTCAAATTCTTTTTTCGGCAGCACCTGCGCCTCTCCTGCCTTTGTAACCGTATAATTTTTACGGTTGATATGCAGGTCCGTAATATGAAGCTCATCTTCCGACTCCTGCTTTTGGGCTTCCCTTCTGAAGAAGGCGTTAATCCTGCTCATCAAAGCGCGAGGCTTGATAGGCTTATGAATATAATCATCGGCCCCAATTTCGAATGCGGCTACTTCTGAATATTCTTCTGACCGGGCAGTCAGATATAAAATAAAGGTATTTTTCAATTCGGGATTCTGTCTCAAACGACGCCCAGCTTCGATACCATCCATGTTGGGCATCATGATATCAAGTAAAACCAGATCCGGTGTGAAATTCTTCACCACTTCGAGCGCAATTTTGCCATCACCCGCTGTCATCACCTTGTAACCCTCCTTGATCAGATTATATTCGAGAAGCTCTACAATATCAGGATCATCGTCTACCACTAATACTTTTTGAAGTCCTTGATTTCCTTGCCCAATACTCATATTAATTTATTTCTTTAAACCTTATATGACAAAGTTAGCCTGCTGCCCAATCATTTGAGGAGATTTTAGATTAATTAACAATAATTTAACATTCCCCAAACACTACAGTATGCTGATTAATAAATAGTTATATTAAAAAACTTCGACTGACTTGAGCTAATTACCCGATTCCGGATAGCATTAATCTCCATTTTTATGCCTTCTGTTCAATTTGTCGAGCAGATAATATACCGGAATTCCCAGCAAAGCAAGGAAGAACCCAGGCCAGGTATACCCAGGTTTATATATCATGAGCAGAATACAAAAAGATGTACCCATGAGTATATAGATTATTGGCAGAACCGGATATCCAAAAGCTTTGTAAGGACGAGGAATAGCAGGTTGCTTTTTTCTCAGTATAAATATACCCAGGATAGTCAGCACATAAAACGCTACCACCACAAATGAAATCATATCCAGCAGATCACCATAATGACCACTTAAAGTCCATAAACAGGCAATAACACATTGCACCCAAAGTGCAATACCAGGGACAGAATTACGGTTGAGCTCCCCGGCATTCTTAAAAAACATATCATCCCTGGCCATGGAATAATAGACTCTCGCTCCTGCTAGTATCAGCCCGTTACAACACCCAAAAGTGGCCACCATAATCATTACAGCCACAATAACGGTTCCCATTTGTCCAAAAATCACATGCGAAGCTTCAATGGCAACCCGGTCTTTTTCGGCATAGGCAATTTCCTGAAGCGACAATACTCCTGTAAACATCAGGTTGGTAAGAAAATAGATAACGGTAACAATGAGTGTGCCCAATGCCAGGCTCAAACCAATATTACGTTTTGGATTCTTTATTTCTCCTGCAATAAAAGTTACGTTATTCCAGGCATCACTACTGAAAAGAGAACCTACCATTGCTGCCGCTAAGGTTCCCAAAGCAGCTGTAATTGTGTATGAACTAAAAGTACCATCTGCATGCAACTGTTGCAGTTTCCAGGCGTCGGCTATCTGCCAGTTTTCATTCCAAACAGACGAGTCAATTGCAAAAAGTCCGAACAGAACCAACCCCAGCAAACTCAAAATCTTCGCCAGGGTGAATGTGGTCTGAATTAGTTTTCCACTATTCACACCAGAGGTATTGATGAAAGTGAGTAAAATGATGACAGCCATTGATAACACCTGCGCAGGGGAGATACGCAGTATACCCACCTGCAATAAGACCAGATCTTCATTGAACTGTGGAATCAGATAAGCGGTAAATTTTGCAAATGCCACCCCCACCGCTGCAATTGTAGCAGTCTGGATGATAGTAAATAAACTCCATCCATAAACAAAACTCACCAGTGGATTATAGGCTTCTTTCAGGTACACATACTGGCCACCAGCTTTGGGATACATCGCACTCAGCTCGCCATAACTGAGTGCCGCAGTAAGCGTCATAAATCCGGTTATAAGCCAAACCAACAGTAACCAGCCCGCACTTCCTGTATTTCTTACTATATCTGCGCTGACTATAAAAATACCTGAGCCGATCATACTGCCCGCAACCAGCATGGTGGCATCGACCAATTTAAGGGAAGGTTTGAACTGATTGGTTGCTGACATATAAAGACGGGATTAGGGAAAGGGAAGTCTGTAACGTCGTAAATATAAGCAGTGTATACTTTAATTCTTTTTTTCAGACACTTTAAATACATCCCGCTGTTCATTGGTAATCAACAGGTCATGTTTATTCAGAAACATGACTGCCTCCGTTTGTTTTCTAACCAATTTCAGACAGGTTGCAGGTGATTTAAAATCTATTTTGCCATGTTCTATATCAAAAAAGAGAAGCTTACCGTAGGTAAGCAGCACAAATGTGTCTCCGTCTGGACTGATATCCGCCGAGGTGACCTGCCCTTTAATTGCAATTTCATCGATCAGTTCAGCAACATAATTTCCGGGGCGGGCGGGTAGTCTGTACAGTCTGACGATTCCTCCGTTTATATAATCAGCTTTGGAAAAAAGGTATAATGAATTATCATGATAAAAAAACGCCTCACAGTTTTCGCGTCCGGTAGTATTTCCTTCTGAAATTGAATAGACAAACTTAATGGTTCCGCCTGGCTCGGATTTTGGATTCAAAATATAAATTTGCACACTGTCCCTGCCGTTTCCATTATTGCCAACATCACCAATAAAGAGTGTACCGTCCGGAGCGGAAGACAAATCCTCCCAATCATTATTGACAAGATCTGGCAGGTTTATTACGCGAAGCAGCTCACCTTTCAGGTTGATTTCAAAAAGATCGGGACCACCCCCACTGTCATTTATTGTCAGGTAGGTATCTTTACCTGTTGTAAAAGCCAATCCGGAACTTTCATTTATTCGATTCGCAAGTTTCCCTGTTTTTTGTGCAAAATATTTTGAATTTGCTTTAATGAAATTATTATCTTTCTTCTCAACTAAGCAACCGCACAGTGAAGATTTAAGCAGGAACCAAACATAAAATAATTTTACCATGAACAGATCTGATAATACAATCAACAAAAGTATCAAATTACCCTTTTATGTAAAACTCACCTGTTCATTGATTAGTTTGATCGCCATCACTTATATATTGTCTATGTTGGGTAATGTGGTGATACCAATAGCCTATTCAGCTCTCTTTTCCATTCTTCTGCATCCCATATGTCAGAAACTTGAAAAAGTAGGTATTCACCGCATCATTTCCATTTTAGTAAGTATACTTACCTTATTACTGGTCATCTCAGGAATTATCTACCTGGTTTCCATGCAGGTTTCGAAATTTGCCAACGACATCCCAACGTTCGTCAATAAGTTTGAGTTAATGCTGGAGCAAATACTGCGATTGGGTGAAAAACACCTGGATATTAGCCGAAGCGAACAAGTGTCTGAGTTAAAAAAATATTTTGTCAATCTGCTGGGTGAAAGTCGCAATTTCCTCTTAGGAACATTGGTAGCAACCACAGGGACGCTCTCTAATGCAGCGCTAGTACCGATATATGTATTTTTCTTCTTGCTGTATCGTGATTTCTTTCGGATATTTTTTCACAAGGCTTTCAAATCAGTCAACAATATAGAAATCGATAATATACTACGTAGAATTTACAGCGTGATCCAAAGCTATCTGATGGGTCTGATTCTGGTAATAGGGATAGTAGCCACCCTCAATACGATCGGATTATTGATTCTACAAGTGGAGTATGCCCTTTTCTTCGGCGTATTTGCCGCCTTCCTGATTCTGATACCTTATATTGGCATATTTATCGGATCGATACTACCTGCGGCGATGAGCCTTTTAACACAGGATTCTCCCTGGCAGGCTGTCGGTATTATTGGTGTAATGGCGATTGTTCAATTTCTGGAGGGTAACTTTATTACTCCCAACGTGGTAGGATCAAAAGTAAGTATCAATCCTCTTGCGGCTATACTTGTGCTTTTCTTGGGAGGAAAGCTCTGGGGAATTTCCGGATTAATTCTTGCCCTTCCCCTGACGGCCTGTATAAAAGTGGTGTTAGATGCTGTACCATCTCTGGAACCTTTTGGATTCCTTATCGGCGATGCTGATGCTAAGGTCTTGAAAGATGAACCCATTATGGCCGAAGTGAAAAAATCCCCGAAACGCAGGTATAAAAGAAAAAGAAAGCCACAGAATCCAGAACAAGGGCGACAAATCCCTCCTGCTGATACAGACCAGACTTCTTAGAATTAATACTTACAGACGATTTTGTAAAAGGTATAACTTACAGAGAAACGCAGATAGTGGTACATATCTTTGGTGGAAGGATCGCCTTGGGCAACTGGATTCAGATTACCATCCAGCGTACCCAGGTTGTCCAGGTAATCAGTAAAAGTTTTCCTGCTTCCAAATTCAACCCCAATACTCCAAGGCCGTTTGATGAGGTATTTCACCCCTACCCCAAATGGTATGACCATTCCGTTTGTAGAATAATTTCCGGTTTGCGGGGAGGGCTTGAACATCATATAACCTAAACCGCCAAACAGATAGGGAGTCCAGTTGATTGCACTTCTTTTTTCCACATAATCCAGAAAGTTATATTCAATCGCCAGATTCCCTTCCATAACAGGACTTTTAAAGGAAAGATTTCTTGCCTGATGCTGCGGATCATCACTGAACCTGTCTTCTGCTTTAATTCCTCCCCCACCAATTTCGGCACGAAATGATACAGGTTTGCTGATGTTATACCTAAAAAAAGCACTCGCAGCAGGGCGGGAAAACCGAAGCTTGTACTGCGGTGCCATATCACCGGTATAATTCATAGTTCCGACACCTGCTCCAATTTCAATTTTTTGTGCCAATCCGACGGATTGTACAGATGAAATTAGAGCCAGCAGAATAATTCTCAAAAGAGGGGGGTAAGTTAAATTATTAAACGACATCATCAATTGATGGTTTTAGTATCTGATTGGTGGGCATTTAATGGGGCTTCCTATTATGTAATGAACGGAGATCGTGCCTAGCATGTACGCATCTGCCCTGTTAGGCGTGCTGCCACGTTCAGTTCCTGGAGTGCCATACCCGCTACCCAGATAAAGACTCCGGTCATTTAATTTACGTGCAGTGACTAACTCCTGAGACCTGTTGGCCATAATTCTTGCTTCAGGTGACAATAGTCCTGGATCAGCATGGTTACCTTTTACATCATCCAGATAATCTGTAGTCGTAAATCTGAATCCTACTTCTGCTGACACGTCGAAGCGCTCATTGATTTTATATCGAAAGCCAAAACCTAAAGGTATGGCCAGATTGATTACAGAATACGGATCTTCATAACCCGGGTTTCCCTGACCTTCCGTTCCCAGTGGCTTCAGTTTTACCCAATCGCCTTTTTGGTATTGATCAGGAGCAATTTGTTCTGCTGGAAGCCTTGCAACAGGATTATGTGCAATAAGTCCGATTCCAGCAAATAAGTAAGGACTGAATACAGGCCGACGGTCAGACGTCCGGTTATCAGGGATCAGTTTCAATATACCTACCGCTGAAAACTCTTTTACATCATTACGAAAATGGAGGTTACGGTCGAGATATACATCCACGTTTCTCGGACCTTTGATGTTCATGTTATAATCATCACTGGCCAGTCGTGCCCAGGTAAAAGCAGCACGTGCAGCAAATCGGGGTGAAAAATGATAGGTATAATTACCTGTTAAATTCCACCTCATCATTCTGAAAGTAGATGCGACCGGACGACTGTACCCGTTCATATCACCATAATAACTGGCGGTACCAATGCCAAAGCCCGCAGTAGAATAAGGAACAAAATGCGATTTAAAACTTTGCGCATCAGATTCTAATCCACTGACGATACTTACAGCGGCCACAAGCAGAGCTTTGGGTACCCAATTTTTGATTCTCATTAAAAACCTCCTATCCATAAATTTTCTGAAATTTCAGCAAAAGTAACCAGTTCGTATTTAATTGACTGACAATTCTTGCAAATTCAACGCTTGAATTATCAGATTATTGAAATAGTCTAATCTAATTTAATTTGAAGTTATTCTCAAATAAGGAGGAAACCATAGTAAAAGTCTTATTTTTGTATGATTTCGCCAAAGTTTGATAATATTTATGATTTCCTGTAAAAACCTTCAATATTCTTATCCTTCGCAAAATTCCGTCCCTTCGAGAGTTCTGAATTTCCCGGACTTTACTTGTGATAATGATGAAACCCTCCTAATTCTGGGAAAATCAGGTCGTGGAAAAACCACATTGTTACACCTGATTGGACTGATCCTGAAACCCCAGGCTGGGACTATTATCATCGACCACAAGGAAGTGCAGGACCTGTCTCCGCAAGAACTCACCACCGTAAGAGCGGAGAAGATTGGCATCATTTATCAGCGTCCGCATTTTGTACATGCGCTGAGTGTCAGGGAGAACATCCTGTTGGCCAACTATCTTGCCAATCAAAAAGAAGACAAAGAACATGCAGAATTCCTGGCCTCCCAATTGGGTTTTGCAGATCATCTTCATAAAAAACCACATCAATTGAGCCTGGGAGAGCAGCAGCGCGTGAGTATTGCCAGATCATTGGTCAACAGACCTTCTATTTTACTTGCCGATGAGCCAACTTCCAGTCTGGATGACGAAAACTGCAGCCGTGTGATCAATTTGCTCCAGACCCAGTCTGCCAAAATTGGTGCCAGTCTGGTTGTTGTAACACACGACCATCGATTGAAAAATGAATTTTCTAACCAAATAACGTTATAACCCTGTCAGGAATGAATCTGTTAAAAATCAGTTGGTCTAACCTGAAAGACAAAAAATCAGCCAGTACGCTGAGTATTCTTTTATTATCACTTGGAATAGGATTGATATCCCTTCTGTTACTACTCAACCGTCAGCTTGATTCACAGTTTAAGAAAAACATCAAGGGAATCGATATGGTGGTGGGTGCCAAAGGCAGTCCGCTTCAGTTAATTTTATCAAGCATTTACCAGATTGATTCCCCAACTGGTAATGTAAAACTGGAGGAAGTCAATTCACTTCGTCGCAATCCTTTTGTAAAAACAGTAATCCCATTGTCCATGGGTGATTCCTACCATGGTTTCAGGATTGTCGGCACCACAGAAGAATATCCGCAGCATTTTGAAGCAACGATAAAAGAAGGCACTCTGTTCAGTGATGTGCTCGAAGTGACTGTAGGAAGTAAGGTGGCAAAAGAAGCCGGGCTACAAATAGGAGATTTATTTGAAAGTTCTCATGGCCTGGACGGAGAAGGTGACACACATGGCGAAAACAAATACATCGTAAAGGGGATTTTTGAGCAGTCAGGCACCGTTGTTGATCAGTTGATTCTGACAAGTATTGAAAGTATATGGGCCATCCATGACCATCCGGAGGATGCCCACGACCATGCAGCGGAGGATGTTCATGAACATCATGATGGAGAAGACCACGATCATGACCACGATCATGTGCATGCAGAAACACCTAAAGAAATCACAAGTGCCCTGATTATGTTCAGAAATCCGATGGGATTGATTGCCCTTCCGCGTCAGATTAATGAAAATACGAATATGCAAGCCGCTTTGCCAAGTATTGAGATCAACCGCTTGTTTTCCTTGCTGGGTGTAGGCATTGATACCCTCAAGGCAATAGCACTTATCATAATCATTATAGCAGGTATCAGTGTATTTATTTCACTGTACAATTCCCTGAAAGAAAGAAAATATGAAATGGCGCTGATGTTGTCAATGGGTGCAACCAGGACACGCCTTTTCTTGTTGTTACTTTCCGAAGGGCTGATTCTGGCAGTAATCGGATTTTTTACAGGAATATTACTTAGCAGAGTGGGTATGTATTTCTTTAATATAGCAGCGGAAAAAGACTACCATTACTCTCTGGCAAATTTCAGTATATTGCCAGAAGAATTGACTTTGTTTGCCGGAGCGCTGTTGTTAGGAATACTCGCAGCCATTATTCCTTCGTTAAGCATTTACAGAATCAATATTTCAAGAACCCTGGCTGAAGATTAATTGTTATATCAATCTGTAAGAAACCTATAAAAGTTATTAAACGCTTGAATCATAATGAAAATCAGAAAAATATCCTTTCTACTGATCCCGTTTGCTGTATTAGCTTCAATTGTAGCCTTTGCTGTACCAGCCAAAGTTACCTGGGATATGCTGCGCGACGTTACTTTCAAAAAGAAATGGTATGAATCAGAAAAGATTTATATGTTATATCCTACGTTTGGCCCTGAAGTTCAGAAACTGAAAAATCAGGAAATCAACATTACCGGTTATGTACTTCCGGTAGATCTTGATGCCAACCTGTATGTCCTTTCTGCATTTCCCTACAGCTCTTGCTTTTTCTGTGGCGGCGCAGGTCCGGAAACTGTAATGACTCTGAATTTGAAAAATACGGCTTTGAAATTTAAAACGGACGACCGGCTTACATTTAAAGGCACACTCAACTTAAATGCAGATGATATTTACCAGATGAATTACATACTTGATCAGGCTGAGGTCGTAAAATAACCTACAGCCAATTAAGAATCATCCCTTTACGGTACCGCTGTAAAGGGATTTTTTTTGATAACCCCCTCCTGTTTCCTTATGCAGCACAAATGTAGATAATGTGACGACTTCAATTCTTTTTGCTGTCAGTCTTGTTATCAGGCAAATTTTCCATAAAAATTTGAATAAATAATGTAAATTTCGCGCCTCAAAGCTAATCAGCATCATTCTTGTTTCGATAAAAGATAAATTATGCAGTACCTCAACTCTTTCGATTACACCATTTTCTTTATCTATTTTATCATAGTCGCTGGCTATGGTTTTTGGATTTATAGTCGCAAAAAAGCCAACGAAGCTTCAACAAAAGATTTTTTCCTGGCAGAAGGATCATTAACCTGGTGGGCGATTGGTGCCTCTCTCATCGCCTCTAATATATCCGCAGAACAGTTTATCGGAATGTCCGGAAACGGATTTTCCATGGGTCTGGCCATATCCACCTATGAATGGATGGCAGCAGCAACTCTGATCGTAGTAGCTGTATTTTTTATGCCGATCTATCTGAAAAACCGTATCTACACCATGCCGCAGTTCCTTAGCCAGCGGTACAACCCAACAGTAAGCCTTATTATGGCTGTTTTCTGGTTAGGATTATACATTCTGGTAAATCTTACCTCTATTCTTTACCTGGGTGCACTGGCCGTTTCAGGGGTATCAGGTCTCGATTTTCAGATGTGTATGTGGGGACTGGCGATTTTTGCCATCATCATCACTATTGGTGGAATGAAAGTTATCGGGTACACTGACGTAATCCAGGTTTTCTTCCTGATTATTGGAGGTCTTGCCACCACCTATCTGGCATTGAATCTAGTTTCAGAACAATTCGGGATGGACGGGCTAATGAATGGTTTTAAACTTTTGACCGAAAACCACGACAGCCATTTTCATATGATATTTGACCAGGGACAGATGATTTATGAAGGCGGTGGCGGCACCAAACAGGATGCGTACATGGAATTGCCTGGAATTGCCGTGTTAATTGGCGGTATGTGGATTGTCAACCTGAATTATTGGGGATGTAACCAGTATATCACCCAAAGAGCTTTGGGCGCCGACCTCAAAACTGCCAGAAATGGTTTATTGTTTGCTGCGTTCCTGAAACTTCTTATGCCGCTTATCGTGGTTCTACCTGGTATAGCTGCCTATGCACTATATAATCAGGGATTATTTCAGGAAGAAATGACTGTTAATGGTAAACTGGTAGCTGACAAGGCTTACCCGGTCTTGTTGAATTTATTACCCTCAGGATTAAAAGGGTTATCCTTTGCGGCCCTTACAGCGGCAGTGGTAGCTTCCCTTGCCGGTAAAGCCAACAGTGTGTCCACCATTTTTACACTTGATATTTTCAAAAAATATATTGGTCCTGAAAAATCTGAAAAAGAACTGGTTTTGATAGGAAGAATTGTAATCGTTATATCAATGATACTTGCCATTCTGGTAGCCCCATACATGGGAATTGATAAAGAAGGAGGATTCCAATTCGTGCAGAAAATGACTGGTCTTTTATCACCAGGTATATTTGCCTCATTCGTGATGGGCTTTTTCTGGAAAAGAACCAACTCCGCGGGTGCGTTATTCGCCATCATCGGTGGTTTCCTGATCGCGCTTGCTATGCACAACAACTTGTTTCCTTTTGCTGAATGGGATCAGGTACCCTTTATCAACCGCATGGGATGGGTATTCGTAATCTGTGTTGTTGTGATGGTTATCCTGGGCTACGTATTACCTGATGAGAAAAAAGGTCTTCAAATAGACACTTCCATGTTCAAAACGCACAGAGGTTTTGTCATTGGCGCATCCATAGTGATCGCCATCATCGCCTTCCTGTACGCTTATTTCTGGTAGTAAGTCAGGATGGAAGCAAATGCATCCATGATAACAGTATTAACACAATCCACGGAACATATTTTCGTGGATTGTTCATTTCTGTGGATTGGTACAGCAATCCTGCCCCCATTAAAAAGGTAAAGGGCGCAAGCAACCGGAATCCGGGCGCGTCAAAAGGACTGATGAGCCGTACTAAAAACAGAAAGAGTAAATAGCTAATAGCAATTTTAAAATAAGGAAATACTTTTCTCCAAGCTACCTTCAAATTATATCTGAGCTGGCCACCTGTACGCAACATCCAGAACATCCATATGGCCTGCAGTATAATTCCGGCGGTGCATAAAGCATCGAGGCCATTTTTTCCAAAGTCCCTGATCAGAAGTAATTCATTGACAAACGCAATTACAAAAAGGTAAAGATTCTCAGTAAAGGGAGTTTGATTGGTAAATCTGTCCCCACCATATAATTCTCCGCTTTGAGCGTAGTTGATCACCAAAATTGAAACAAATACTATCGTTAACAGGGCAGCCAGCACCCAGCTGTTTTGTCTGGCTTTATGACACTTTTCTGTCTGACCATAAAGTAAAATGATAGGGATAATAAATATTCCTGCATATCTGACCAGGATTAACAGGCTCCCTAAAACAAATAATTTCAGTATTTTTTTCTGACTCTTACCTAAAAAATAATGGCACCAAATAATCAGGATACAAATAAAAAGTGGCTCTGACCAGGTATGGACCCATATTTTCAGAGCAACTCCCGAGCATAGGTACAGCCCAAAAGCAATAGCGGCCTCTGTATTGTATTTTGCTCTGACAAACAATAATAACACGCCGGAAGCAATCCAGTTGACCAGTTTGGAACTAATGAGAAAGGATGTCTTACCTGCATATTTCAGCAAAACGATCAGGATAGTATATCCGGGAGGGAAGTGTCCATTCCAAACAAGTTGCCCATTTTCTTCAATTGCATATCCATTTCCTGAATACAGATTCTCTGCTGCTGACAGGTAATAGGTTGAATCAACAGTGGTATAACTATTGGGGTTCACAAGGGTAAGCAGCCCAATGGCCACACCTTGCACCATCCATAGCAAGAATGGCCAAAACCAGCCATGACCCGTAAGAAATCCTGAAGTTATTTTCCCCATTTTCACAGGGTATTATTTAGTGTGTGTAATTTTCTTAAACGCTATCAATAAACTATCGATCCGGGCTTATTCAACTTTAAGATGGTACCATTCAATATCATTCAGCGGTTTTCTTCTGGCTACACTTTGTGTCGGCGCATAATGTTTCTCCAAATAGTCTAACACAATTTTTTCAGTTTCTCCGAGCTCCCAAAGATTGTGGTTAGCCTGCATCCACCTGATTTTTTGTTGCCAGCCATCGCGAGTGAACCGATTGGCCCGAATCAATTGAGATGAATGACAAACGGTAGCACATTGCGCCACCACCATATACAGTTGTTCATCCAGGATCAGCCCGGTTTCAGGATCTGTTTTCAGGGTATCCGTAGAAACCGGCTGAAATAAACTAGCTGTTGAAACAGGTGTGATTTCAGTGTACCAGCCACCAGCCAGTCCTAGCAAACCCAACATCCCTATTAATAATATTTTCATAAAATGATATTTCTATTCCACTTTTACTGCAATCCGTTCACAGGCATTATTAAGATATCCTCCGGGGTTCCAGGCCGGGACAAGCATGGGTTGGCTGACGCCCTTTTCATCCACTGCACGCACCCATACTTCGTAATAACCTTTCTGCGGAAATTCCTGACTGATACTCCAGTGTTGCCATGAAAGTCGATTGGCAGGAGCTTCAAGTTTGCATACTGACCAGGTAGCTCCGAAATCTATGGAGACAAAAACTTCTTTCACTTTCAAATCACCTGCCCATGCATGGCCGCGCAATGCTATTTGGGTTCCGCTACCAATTATTGCACCTGTTTTGGGATAGGTAATAATTGATTTAACGGGCATAGATTCAATAATTCTATAGTTGTCCTCTGTGGCTTTCAGATCTTCTCCCGGCTGCACAGGATAGATAGGAAGTCTGTAACTATGCCCATCCATTTTGGCACCATCATGGACTTTATTTCTAATTGAAATTCTGGAAAGCCATTTTCCTGAAACCGAGGCCGGCCATCCACCTACCACAAGGCGTAGCGGAAACCCATGAAATTCAGGGATATCCTTTCCATTCACAGCCCAGGCTATGAGTGTTTCATCTTCCAGCGCTTTTTTAATAGGCACGCCTCTTGAAATGGCAGATTTTGATGGGTCTTTACTCAGGTGCTGGTCCTTGCCATAATAACCAATATATACAGCGTCCTCTTTGATACCCGTGTCTTGCAGCACATCCTTTAACCTGACGCCAGTCCATTGGGCACAATGCACCGCGCCCTGCCCCCACTGATTCCCGGAAGCTGGCGGATCAAACCCTGCCCGACCGTTACCACCACATTCCAAAACCAACTGATAGGTATGATGTCTGAATTTTTTTTTAAGTTCAGCAAGTGTGTATGTTTTTGATTTTTTTGCAGACTCTCCGTCAATGGTTAATGTCCAGGTTGCAGGATCCATTTTTTCGGGCAGTAACCCATTGTTCCTGACAAACATTTTATCAAACGGGGTAATTTTATTATCCAGAAGATGCAAAGGCGTTTCTATATTCCAGGGCTTATTACCCTGCACTGTCAGACCTTCTACCTTACCTTTCAACGCATCCTCTTCTCCTATGGCTAAAGGAATATAATCTGCAGGTATATTCCCGGCAAAAACATATTGTGAATACAAACCGGTAATTGCAGCTACCGCACCCGACTTCTTCAAAAACGATCTTCGATTAACAATTGATTTCATTCATAAAACAGGTTTTGAAATAGAATTTTATTGTCCTCAAATGTATTAAAATATCAATAACAGGATCAGTTTTTCACAATATTAATATTATCGGATTCCAGAATTTTCAAATATTGAGTAGAGCATTGAAGAATTAATGCGGAATATACATTTCCTTCTGCACTTAAGGATTGTAAATCAGTTTCCCTGAATATTCAAATTGATTTTCTGCTATAAACTTATAAATATAAGTGCCAGGTGCAATACCGGAGGGTTTCCAGTGGATTTTATTATCACCTGTATTAATAACCGGAAAAATCACGTCTACCCTATTTCCCTGTACATCATATATATCAATTTTACTAGTCAGACGTTGCACATCACCAAAAAAGTAAAAGTTAAAAACCACTTCCCCTGCAAATGGATTAGGAGAGACAGTAAAATTTGCAATAATAGAAGGAATGTAATCAGAAGGGTTCAAAGTAAAATTAAGGATGTTATTTGTTTCTGATTCTTCCTCCAACTGCTCATAAGGATCCAAAAACAGTTCGACCTGGACAGAATCCGGGTTCTGAAAAATTCTGATAGGGATAAAAAACTGTATCGAGTCCGTTGCCGGAAAAGACAAATTAGCTAATTCTGCGCCATAACCCATTGCACCATCCTGCATAATCTGTAAACGTGCAGTATAATTACCTTTCCAATATCGACCTGCATTTGCAGCTACCAGGCTCAACAGCAAGCCCTCCTCCTTAAACCCGATCAAAACCTCAGAGGTGTTCCATTTTAAATCCGGCTTAGAAGCTGGAAAAATACTGATGGCCGGATCACCCTGTAGATTCATCTGCTGAACGGTAATTATGTCAGTAAGCCAGGGATAACGCATCAGATATCTACTGGCGGCCTCTTTCATGATACTACCGAAAGGCCGGGAAATAAACTTTTCATCGGCTATTGTTTCATATACAGCATCTGAATATCGCTTCAGTCCCGGTGTGGCTCCGTTGTGGGAATGGGCGACAAACAGTACTGCACCTTTACCGGGCACATTGACCCAATCCGTACTCAAGGTAATCTGCCGGAAAAACATATTTCCAATGGCACATCCATTGATCCAGAATGCCGGAAATGCCGGGTAATTATTAAATCCATTTTCAGGAGCTGATGCTTTTCCAAAATCAAGATCCACATGATTTAATGATGAATGTCCAAAGCTCGTTACAAGTGCTATTCCTTCATTAATTTGCTTTGAAATATCAACTGTCTCTTTTACATTACCTGTTGTTTTGGCAATGGTACTGATATTCATTCCTGTATTTGCTTCGACCAGTTTATCAGCAAATGAATCAGTGTAGGACCTGAAAATTTCTCTTTCAGCCGAGGATGTCCCCCCGCTCAAATGCAGAATATTTTTTCTCCACGCTGCTGCCTTTGACTCGGCCTCCAATAGTTTCACCTTATTCAGATAATCCGTCACTTCTTTTGGTTTACTTACGAACAATCGGCCTATGCCTGCACGCGGGGCCTTCTCTGTGTTGGTCTTCATAGCCAAAGCCATGTCTGAGCCGGGCCAACCAGCATTAGGAATCAGATCATCGAGCCAGCCACTCTTTGAAAACCGGGCAGTCTGCGGATCTTTTGAGCGTCCGACCAGAAATACAAATTGCAGTTGCCCCCTATCAGTCAGGTACATAATCATTCTCCTTATTGCTTCAGGACTCCTTTCTCCATAATGAAAACAGTCAAAAACCGCTTCAATATCCATCACATGAACCCGATAGCCTCCACCCACTTCCGAACTTCTGTATTGTGCATATTGATTTACCGGATCCTCCCCTTGTTCATCAATTCTTAAAATGGGATGGGTAATAATTAAATACTCAGTTTCAAGATTGGGATGATTTTCAAAATTGATCAGTTTAGCTGATGGAATCTCAAGTGGGTTATTAACCACCAATACCCGGGATTCAGTTTTATTGAATCGGATTCCCGGCTCTATTTCCATACAGTTATTAGGATCAGTAACATTGAAATACCGAAGCTCCGAATTTTGTTGGAAATGATAGGGCATTTCTGCTTCCAAATGTATTGTATGCTGTGACTCGCTGACTTCATCCGCGTACAGGACAGATCGGGGATACCGCCATACGGCAGAGACTATCGACACAGCGTCATTAGTGGCAACAGGTTTCCAGCAGAGTATGATCTCATTACTGTCTGAAAGATCCTCCGCGTGAAAAGATAGTTCAATTTCCTTTGTTTGAAAGTCTTCCCAGATTAGTTCTCCTACCCTCCGCTGTGGCTTTCCTGCTACTTCCAATCGTACCTCAATATGGTGCTTACCATATTTTCTGCCTGTAAATGCAAATCTGGCAATAGATTTTTGGAACCAATCCTTTTCCGGATATTTACAATGTAGTATGATCCTTTCCCATTCCGTGCCGGTATTGAGTTTTCCGCAGTAGCCCTCTCCTTCATCATAAGTTGAAAGAATCACCCCATTTTCATAGGTAGCTCCCATTGGGTAGATATTGCCGGCAGAATATTCATTGGTATATACCTGCGAATCTTCAACCATACAATAAGGCTTTGTTTCCAATTTAACGGATGCATCAGCATATCTGCCGATTCGTTTTCCATTTTCCACGCCCAAAGTCAGAAAGTATGCCGCCGTATCTGAATACAGGCTCAGAATATTTTGGGGTTGATATAAAGAATTAATATAGAGGGATGAGTCGAGTTTTCCATCATTTTTCTCGCCATAGAATTCCAGACTTGAGAATCTGCCGTCCGCATCGGTATTTATCTGAATGGCCACTTCCAGACCTCGCCTGAAAAGCTGCAAATAGCCAAGACTATCCGGAGGCACCCGAAATCCTGCCAACTCCAAGTACTTGGCACTTCCATAATACCAACCCGTTTCGGCTATTGAAATTTTTAGATAATGACGATCAGACGAATACCAGCTAATCGGTGTGCTGTGCTGTGCAACACAGTTCAATGCGCTTAAAAGCACCATAGCGCATGGTAAGAAATTGATTTTCATATGGATAGTGTGTATGGCAATAATCAAACATAAAAAATTACATGCTCATAATCAACCGTTCAGCGGATTAACCAAGCCTTTTACCCAATCAGGGAAAGTTTTTTTATATAGTACCTTGCATAGCAAAGTACCTTTTCTTACCTTTGACTTGTCAATATGAAATTATTCATAACGACTCTATTAGCCATGAAATTAAAAAGACAACAAATGTTGTCTGATATTCAAGAGTTTCACATGTGTAATGATTTATGAAAATTGAAAATGCACAAGTGCAGATGCGAAAGGGAGTTCTCGAATTCTGCATCCTGCACATCATCTCCCGCGGAGAAGTATATGCTTCGGATATGCTGGAGGAATTGACACTGGCTAAGATTGTGGTGGTAGAAGGCACGCTCTATCCACTGCTTACCAGGTTAAAAAATTCCGGACTTTTAGATTACAAATGGGTGGAGTCATCGTCGGGCCCTCCCAGGAAATACTACATACTTACTGAAGAAGGCAAGGCATTTCTTACGGTAATGGAGGAAACCTGGAACGACTTGTCCAGTTCAACGGAAGCGATTATCCGGAAAACCAACGAATCTGCCTCCAAGTAATCATGAGACCAATCCTAATCGAAAGCGTATTTTAAAATAGCCCATGAAAAAGACTATAAGTATCAATATTGCAGGCGTTGTCTTTCATATAGAAGAAGACGGTTATGGCAAATTAAAAGACTACCTGACATCTATTCACAGGTATTTTTCTAATTATCCTGACAGTAATGAAATCCTGGCTGATATAGAAAGTCGGATTGCAGAACGATTCCTTATCAAACAGAAAAATGAAAACAAGCAGGCAATCACTGTCGAAGATGTAGAAGAGCTCATCCAAGCGATGGGTACAGTGGCTGATTTCGCAGCAAATGAAACCAGTGCGGATTACCTGGATGACGATGATATGTTCGGATACAGCGCTACAGTGCCGGAGCCCGAACCTGCGAGTGAATTTCACAAAGAAGCTACAGAAGGCCCTACTGAAGGGAATAAAGGAAAATCTACTACCATTTATCGGGATTTAAACCGCAAACTTCTGGGTGGTGTGGCAGCAGGACTGGCTCATCGGTTTTCGGTAGATCCATTGTGGATCAGACTATTGTTTCTTTTTTTAGTAATCGGAATTCCTGGTATTACAGGTTCACTCCATATGGAACCACTTATGAGTTTGAGTGGGCTAACCATCATCATTTACATTGCGATGTGGATTGCATTTCCCGGCTCGACAACTCTGGAGGATGATAAAAATATTAAAAAGTTCTATCGCAATCCTGATCAGAAAGTGGTGGGTGGTGTTGCATCAGGGCTCGCTTCTTATTTTGGCATCGAAACAGGTCTTGTCAGGTTGTTGTTTGTATTATCCATTTTCCTTTTCGGTGGCGGAATGATCATCTATATCATCCTTTGGATAATAGCACCCGCAGCCAACACGCTGACTGAAAAAATGGAAATGCAGGGCCAGCCTATCACCCTATCCAACATCGAAACCAATATAAAGGAAGGTCTCAATCTGAAAGACAAAGATGGAGAAAGCAATTCTCTGGGTCAGATTATTCTGTTACCCTTCAAACTGATCGCCCTATTTATCGGATTTTTGGGAAAATTGTTTAAAGGCTTAGGCCCTATTATCAGGATTATCGTCGGATTGATACTAACCCTTACAGCGGCCTCCTCCATACTCACCATGATATTTGGAGCAAGTATAGGATATGGACTGAAAGATGTTCTTCCGTTTGGATCTGGCGTGCCAACACTGATAATTAATGAACTGCCAGGCCTTTTATTATTCAGTGGAATGCTGTTTTTAATGATCCCTTGTATTGCCATGCTCTTATTAGGTCTAACCTTGCTGGCCAACCGCTCTGTAGTCAATAATTCTATCTGGCTGTCACTGCTGGGGCTTTGGTTTATCTGCCTTTTGGGTGCTGCCCTAGGAGGATCATCGTTTTCCAAAAATTTTATCAGAACCGGAGAAGCACAATCTGAAGTTAGCTATTCCGTCAGAAATGGAATTTTAAAACTGGATCAAAAGCATACCAACAGTTCATTCCCGTATGATTTTGCTTTTATCAAGCTGAAAGGTTACAATGGGGATAGCATAATTGTTCAAAAAGTTACTTCTGCCAAAGGAAGAACCATAGAAAACGCACAGGAAAACGCACTTGCATTTAAATATAATGTTACGCAGAAAGATTCAATTCTGTTTTTTGACGACCGCTATAACTTTAACGAAGGTGACTGGTTCAGGGCGCAGGATATGGATGTTACCCTATTAATCCCCTATGACTATCCTTTTGCCATGTCATCTGCTTTTTACCTGAATAAATTGGGTAACTACCAGCACTGGAATGATCAGAAACTAAAAAATTATAACATGCGGCATTCTGATATGAACTGGGAACAGTTAAGGTGGGTAATCACCCGGGATTCTGGGCTTGTCTGCACCAATATCTCTGACAAATTCCTAAACCCTGCCAAAAACAGCCTTTCAGAAAGTGAGAATTTAAAAGATTCAGAAAATGATATTCAAGCAGGATGGCACACCAAAGGCAGCTTTATTCAGGATGTCCAGGTCAGTGATTTCAATAAGGTCAATATCAGCGACCACTTCGTTGTACTTATTAAAAAAGGAAGCGATTTCCAGGTCCAGATTGACGGTGAAGAAAAGGATGTGAATGAAGTACTTGCCGAGGTTCGTGATAATCAGCTTTACATAAGCATGAAAAATTCAATCAATCCTCTGAATATTAACCGGAATACCGTTGGCGTTGAGATAACAGTACCGGATATTAAAGCAGTCAGCCTGACAGGTGCCATTCAGGGACGAATCAGTGGATTTAATAACCTGGAGCATCTTTCTCTGAACATTACAGGTGCCTGCCATACTGAAATGTCTGCAACCGTTGAAGACCTTGAAGCGGAGATTACAGGAGCTAGTCATTTGACTTTGACCGGATATGCCAAAAACCTCAAAGCCGAGGTGACAGGGGTAAGCCATCTGAACGCAGAAAATATGATGGTATCAAAAGCCGATATCAGTGCATCCGGAACCAGCCATGCCTCTCTTGGGAAAATTGAAAATTTGAAATCCAAAGCGTCAGGACTAAGTAAAATTGAAAGCAAGAAGTAGGAAGATCTATAAGAAAGTTATAGTAAATGGTTGTTACCGGCCGCTACACTTAAGCCAGGAAAACCTATATTGAGACTTATTTCAAGTAGAAAGCCTACTGGAACGATTTTTGAGGGTAACATATGCACGAAGTTATCCTCAAAATCTCATGAAACAATCCTGCTTTTATCTGACAGTATTACTTATTCTTACACAATCTGTCTGTTGGGCCCAAAAGAAAAAAGTGTTTATCTCGTCAAAACCGTTACCGCACAAGGGCATTCTGTCTGCCAATGCAGGTGCCGGGATAGCCTATTATACGGGTGATCTTTCAGATGGCATCAATATGTCTCATCTGGGTTTGGGACCCATGATTGAAGCAGGGCTACAGTATCGGTTATCGGAGCATTTCAGTGCAAGGGGTGGAATCAGGTTATATCAGATTTCAGCAGATCAAAAGCATTCGCGAAATTATACAGGCAACTTGTCTTTTCGCTCCACAAACCCCGATCTCTATGTAGCGGGACAGGCAGATTTATTTGCTTTTACACGTCAACCGATTTTAAACCCTTATCTTTTCGCAGGAATTGGATTTACACGTATTAATCCTAAAGCCAAACTGGATAATGAATGGCATCCGTTGGCACCGTTGACCACCGAAGGGATCAAATATAATCAATTGCCTTTTGTCATTACTGCAGGAATAGGCGTAAGATACCGAATCAATGACCGCTGGTCGGCAGGAATTGAATTGACCAATAACTTCGCAAAATCAGATTATCTGGATGACGTCAGCACCAACTATCCAGACCCTGGTTTGCTCCCAAGTGAACTTGCCCGAAGACTTTCTGACCGCACGCCTGAAATTGGCCTGCCTCCGCAGGAATCCGGAAATATCAGGGGAAATCCTACGCAAAATGATTCCTATCTTTTTTTGAATTTTACTTTGCAAAGGGTCATCTGGACTCAGCAAATGGCGAATGAAAAAAAATCCACTCGAATCACCAAAAAGCATATTCCTTAGCGTGAATGTTGACTTTCTTTATTCAAGAAATGACATTTCACCGCTTCCTTTTATGGTTCATTTTCAAATTTAAACCTCTTTATTTATCAGGTTATCTTCAGGTTAATATTGGAATAATCATATATTACTAATTGCATAGGTAAGTATGATTCTATTATATTTGTAGTTCTATCCCTCCAAAAAGTATTTAACTGACCAAATTTTGCCTTTTAATCATAACCATGAAAATCAATGATGAATAAGAAATACCCGGTGTACCTAACTATTGTTATAACTACGCTGGCATTGTTTACCAGCCAAACCAGTGAAGGACAAGTATTAAGACGACTGGAACAAAAAGTAATTCAAAAAGTGGATCGCAAAGTTGATCAGACCATAGATAAAGGGCTGGACAAGCTGGATAAAACAGTATCAGGAGGAAACGCGGACAAGAAAACGGAATCCAGTAAACAGGAAGATTCAACACCTGAACCTAAGCAAAATAAAAACGAAGCACCGACTCAACCTACACAAGCAGAACCAACTACCGATTCGGAGAATCAAACAGCAGATGAAAGTGACCGTTTTAAACACTACGACAAATTTGATTTTATTCCAGGCGAAAATGTAATTGCCCTGGACGACTATTCACAGGATGATATCGGTCAACCACCATTGAAATGGAATTTTGAAGGCAATGCTGAGGTTGTCAATTTAAACGAACAAAAATGGGTGGCCCTTTCTGGTAACTATACCAAATTTTATCCTGATTTCATCAAATCATTACCTGAAAATTTCACGCTTGAATTTGATGCTGCGGTTAATGAAGATTACAAGGGTTATGGTTTTAATATATTTTTCCTGCACCGGAATCCTGAAAATTACAGAAGTAAAAATCCTTTTCAGGATGCCCCCTCCTTACATCCGGGTGGTTACCTGAATTTAGACTTGAGGCCCATGTATGCTAATAATGGGAAAACAGGAGATTTTACCTATAGCTTCACCTACGAAGGAATGAAAGCAAATTCAAGAAATAATAATGTGCCCGAATTTTCGAGAGATATTAACCGGAAAGTAAGGATTTCGATCTGGAGACAAAATCAACGGTTGAGATTATATGTCGATCATACCAAGGTATGGGACTTACCACGGGCTTTTGCTCCCGGAACTGAATATAACACCCTGCTATTTGAAACCAAATCTCAATCTCCGTTTTATATTGGCGGGTTAAGACTGGCTGAAGGACGCCCGGATTTGCGTAACAAGTTTATTAAGGAGGGAACTTTTAGTACTTCCGGAATACATTTTGATTTGAATTCTGCCAATGTGCGTCCTGAGTCCTACGGATTACTAAAAGAAATTGCTTCTGTTTTTCAAGCTTCACCAGAATCAAAAATTACGATTATCGGGCATACTGATTCTGACGGCTCTGAAGATCTTAACCAGAAACTTTCTCTTGCCAGAGCGACTTCAGTAAAAAACATATTGGCTGAACAATTTGGCATTAAAACCGATAATTTCACTGTGGAAGGCAAAGGATCCTCCATTCCTGTCGCTGATAATACTACGGCAGAAGGTAAAGCAAGTAACCGTCGGGTTGAGTTTAAAAAAGTTGACTGATAAAAGCTGTCTGTAATAGATACGAGGTCATTTCTAAGATTTGAAATGACCTCGTATTGTTATGTTTGGTATCCCCAATTAATGCTTAATCAACTTTTGCCTTTCAGAAAAACCGCTTCCATTAATCTCCAAAATATAAACTCCTTCAGGTAAATTCTGGACATTGATTTGCATCGGAACAGATGAGGATATTGTTTCGCTTTGAAATTGCAGCAGTCGTCCTTGTGTGTCTAATACTTTCACCGATATTTCACCGCTGAGGGCTGCGCTTTCTGATTTCAGATAAACAAAGTCTGTAGCCGGATTAGGATACAAAACTGCTTTCTTAACCTCAGATTCCACCTCTTCCAGCCCGGTGACCAGGTCAAAATTTAATATCGATACCATATTTTCAACACGTCGGCCTACCATCAGGTAATTTAAGGGATAGTTAAATACAGACACCATACTTTGACCGTCTTCAAAGGAATTACCAAGAATACTGTTTTTATCAGTGGGCAAACCTGAAAGTCCTTCTGTTCCGCTCGCCCAGCTTACCACACCTTTCCCCTTGTGAGCAAAAGGGTTGTGAATTATATAATCACCGGTTGACAGCGCCTTGATCGGGGAGTTCAACGTGCCTAAGCCCATTCCGTCATATTCTCCAATGAATGAATTGGCTTCTGAAATTTCACCTTTTAGAGGTGTGTTACCGTTTGCCCAGGTAATGGCATTAAACTCCAGTAATTTATGAAAACTATTAATTACATAATTTCCATTTTTCAGGGGCGTAATATTGATGATCCGTATATCATCTCCTTTCAGAGAATTTGATTCATTTACTTCACCAATAGTTCCAGTAGTACCGTTTCCCCAAACGACTCTATCCATTTCTGAATCATAAAATGTAGTGTGAGCTACGTAGTTTCCATTACCAAGTGCATAAAGCCCCAAATTGTTATCTATATTTTTAACGTTAATTCCAGTCATTGAATTCTTTTCTGTTACAAGTCCTGTGCTCCCCCTATTCCCATCTCCCCAGGTAATGGCACCTTTCTTTTTGGACCACTCCGGACTGCTGAAAACATAATTACCGTTGGTTAGCACAATGATCCCACCCTGACCGATTCTATCAAACTCATTGGCACCTATCAATGAATTTTCTGCAGATATTTTCCCCACCACGGGCTTCCCTGCTGCCATAAATATCACTGCGCCCCTCCCATTATTCCACTCAGGGAAATTGACTACTATATTGCCATTGGGCAGCTGTACCAGATTCACCGGCGTAGAATAAGCATGTGTTGAAATACCCACCAGCGAATTCTTCTCTGAAACCATCCCTACAGTCCCTGAATTCCCATCTCCCCACGTAAATGATCCCTGGATGGCTGGCATGCCCAAATTAAATACCAAATAATCTCCATTTTCCAAAGTTCTAACTCTGTTTCCAAAGTGGTCATTGGGCTGTGTACCGATTAATGAATTAGTAGCATTTACTTCACCGTAAATCCCTCTCATCCCATCTCCCCAAGTAACTGACCCTGTAGCTTGATTCCAAGCCTCGCTGTGGGTGACGAAGTTTCCATTGCTCAATACTGTAAAATGAACCCCAATCCGATCATTAGGTTGGGTACCCACCAATGAATTTTTTGAATCCACAACACCAACAACTCCCTTGGTTCCCTCACCCCAGGTAACAGCACCCCGATCCTGGTTCCAATTGGTAGAGACAACCACGTAATTATTATTTTTCAGGGCATATACTCCATTGAAACCTACTTTGTCAGAATTCTTTCCTCCGGTTAATGAGTTATCAGGACTAATATAACCAGTAAGCGGATTACCCGTATTTATATTGGTTACTGCGCCTCTTTCATTATTCCACAAAAAACTGTTCACAATAACTGCTTCCTGACTATTTAGCGGATTGATCATTAAACCTACCTGATCACCTGCACGCTCCCCTACAAGTGCATTGGAATGCGAGAATTCACCTTGGCATGAGTTCCAGTCCCGAACTGTAACAGCACCTCTTTTTTGATTGTATGTACTAGAGGCAATCACTACTTTTTCTTTCAATACCAGCACTGCCTGACCCACCCTGTCTCCAGCATAGGTTCCGGTAAAAGCATTTTCAGGGTTGATAAAACCCCTGAGAGGATCCTGGAATTTGCCGGTTAATACAGCACCCTTATTATTTCCCCAGGATGGTACATTGATAACGTAACCTTTATCTGGTATTATCTGGGTAAAAATGGTGGATAGATCGCCGGTGTTTTGTCCTACGAGTGAACTCGATTCATTTACTTCAATCGGGTTGTTTGCTTTATTCTCCAATACTGTTAAGGCACCTTTCCCGCTTCCCCACAAAGGGCTGTATACGAGAAGTAAATTGTCATTTAACAAATGAATATTATTGCCAATGCGGTCTCCAGGCGACTTTCCTTTTAATACAGTAACAATCTCCTGTGTTTTTCCATCATAAATATATACAGCTCCAATATCCGACTTTCCGTTTTCATCATAAAGCGGGTCGTTAACAGCAAAATTTCCATTGGCAAAACATACTACAGATTGACCAAACGCACCAGACCCGGCAGGACCTTTAATATGGGTTACTTGAGCAAGTATTGAAATAATACTTCCTATATACAGGAAGCTAAACAGTAAAATTTTCTTCATATCACAGTTAAAGATTAAGGCATAAAAAAGCAGGGTAAAACCCTGCCAGGCAATATAGTATATTTGTTATATAAAGAGAATATTTTCTTTTCTTACTACAAGAAAAATTACTATTGTCCGTAATAAAAATTTAGCTACAAGCAGACCTTATTTCTTTTCGGGCACAAACATTTCGAGGATACTATTTTTCAGATACACTGTAATTTCACCTCCTGAGAACTTAATAATCTTGTCATCCACATGCACATCAATATGAGGCATGGAAATCACTAGTTTTTTTGCCTTCAAGTGAGCATATTCAAAACCGTCATTTTTACCTTTGATCTGTGATCTGATATGATTTAACAGTTTAGGCCTTTGATTTTCGTGAATCAGCACCACTTCAAATTGTCCATCGCCGGGATCTGCTTTTTCTGCCAGCATCAAATTGGGACCAATTGATTTACCATTCATAATTTCCAGCATCAGGTAATTTCCTTCATATTTTACCCCATCTGCAATGATAGAAATTGGAAAACCTTCATAATTTTCTGTAATTTCTTCCAGTACTGCTAACGTTTCCAGCAGCTTTTCTTCCACAGTATCACCGCCAGGATCACCCAGTTTGTCCATTTTCTTCATCAGCTTTGGGAATAACCCAACGCCAACCCCCTCCAGGAAATAGTCTGTTTTACCCAGTCCGTCTACAAAACCAACATCCAGCTTTCTTATTACACTATTACTGAGTGCTGCTACAGCGTCTTCTGTTTTTTGAGGAATTCCAAGTGTTTTTGAAAAATTATTGGCTGTACCCATCGGTATTATCCCTAATGGAAATTGTTTTTGCATGAGATTGCGCCTTAACAAAGCACCCGCTACAGAACGTATTGACCCATCTCCTCCCGCCACTAATAGCAAATCTACCTTTTCATCAAATTCTTCCCAATCTTTATCTTTAATGGAAACACATTCGCATTTAATACCTTGCTTTTCAAACAATTCTGCCAATTTATCATGTTGCAAAGACTTGGCTCCTGCTTTAGGATTATAGAATAATACAGCGTTTTTCATTGGTTGATATTTTAAGATTTTCAATTAAGTGTATAACAAAACTATGCCTGGCACTCTTTTTGAACATTCTTATTTATCTATAAACTTTCACAAAGAAAAAAACCGTTATGAGAATTTTAGTCACCAATGATGATGGAATTTACAGTCCCGGTATAGCCGCACTTGCCAAAGTCGCTGCCCAGTTTGGAGAAGTTACAGTAGTAGCACCCAATGTAGAACAATCTTCTATGGGACATGCCATCACTTCTTCACGCCCACTCTCCTACAAAAATTCACCTGTCATATTTAATGGGATGGAAGCTTATAAGGTCAATGGCACTCCAGCCGACTGCGTGGCACTGGGTACACATCTTAAAGAAAAGATCGATCTTGTATTGTCAGGAATAAATATGGGACCTAATCTTGGCAATGCCATGTGGCATTCTGGAACACTGGCCGCCGCAAAACAAGCAACTCTCCTGGGTATACGAGGGATCGCCTTTAGCACACCCACTAAAAATGCAGAACCAGACTTTGATTTACTGGAGCCTTATGTTGCCAAAACACTTAAAATTCTTTTGAAGAACCCAGAGTTAAAATTGGTCAATGTAAATCTTCCTTACCGACCTGAAGGACTACAATGGACGCGCCAGTCTGTTCAGTTTTATGATGGAGAGATTATTCCCGGGGAAGATCCGATGGGAAGAAAGCATTTTTGGTTTACGGTAAAACCGTTGGAACCTGCAGAAATAAATTCTGATCGCTGGGCGGTTGAGAACGGATTTGTTTCAATCACACCTTTAAGGCTGGATCTTACAAGCGAAGAGGACCTTAGAAGAGTGCTGCAGCAACAACCTTTGGGTGAGCTTTATACACCGCAAATTCCAGAATAATAGTACGGACAAATATAACGGCCGAATAAATTCTCCGGCCGTTATAAAATTAATCCAAACTAATTCACACCTAACTGAACTACTCGTCATAGTCACTCCATTGTGCTGTGCCATCCGGTTCTGAAGATTTCACTTCCATACTTCTGATTTCACTCATCACTTTGTTGACTTTTTCAGTTTCTGCCATTTCCTTTTCCTTGGATCCCATTTCATTATCAGACAGACCCTCTGTTTGTTTGACTTCTTTAATGGGCTCCTCTATATACTCCCAATCTTTTCCCAAGCCAGGCATTTCACCTTCATTCCATGGCCCGCGAACGCTTTTTTCTGGAGACAAATTAAAATACTGCTGCGTAAACCGTGGATCACCCTGTAAAACACCCGGTGGGAAATTAGGCTGTATTGTCTCTAAAGCAGTTTCAAACATTTTATAGTGAGCAACTTCGCGCGTCATTAAAAATTTCAATGTATCAATTACATAAGGGTCTTCGGTAAATTTCATCAAATGCTCGTAAACAAGTTTGGCGCGGGATTCAGAAGCCAGGTTGCTTCTTAAATCCACAGTCAAATCACCATTGGAATGGATATAAGAGGCACACCATGGAATACCCTGACTGTTTCTTAAAGTTGGCCCGCCCCCGGTAATAACCGGAAATTGAGGATTGGCGCTCAGGGCAGCATGAATGATATTCTCCTTCGTAGCTTTGCCATCCAAAACCTGCATGATTTCTGAAGAATCAGCGGCATCTTTTAATTCGCCGTTTACTCCTTTGAGTAACATCTGAATAGTGGCTCCCACAATTTCCAGATGAGAAAACTCTTCTGTAGCTATATCCATCAGCATATCATATTTATCCGGGTGTGGCTGCTTGGCACCAAAAGCCTGGGTAAAGTATTGCATTGCTGCGGCTAGTTCACCGTTTTCTCCTCCAAATTGTTCCAGCAAAATGTTGGCAAACGCAGGGTCAGGTTTTGAGACCCGTGCATTAAATTGTAAGTCTTTCGAATGATGAAACATAGAAGTGTTGTAATTTATAGGTTTTAAACTGGATAAAGATCACCTGTCTTACAAGGCTTTGCTAACTCGTATACCTTGTGGTTATTTAGTTAAATCGATTGAAAAATATTGAATGGTGTGTACTGTTGCTAAAGCATGCAAAGGCAAGCCCCGGGTTGCTTCAAATACTTCATAAAATCAGAGCACTTTAACATATAGATCAATAGTTAAAGTGCTCTGATTCAGAACCTACATATCATTATCCTCGTGGTCATGACCTACAGTCTTGACCAGCTTGTTGTATATCCCCAATAATAAAAAGGGAGCCGCCCACTGTCCCACAAAAAGTGATTTGCTTTTCATGCCCATGCATTGCAGGGCTAGCGAAGCTCCCATTGAGGTGAGCGACGCCCATAAAAACCAATCAGATGGCACTTTAGCTGTCTCGTTTTCAATTGCTTTGGCAACTTTCCCTTCTGTTTTATTCCTTTCCAAATTTTCCATAACAATGTTTAATTAAATTAAAAATGAATACAATCGTTGATTATTTTCCCGTATTTCAGGGATTGGGATTGGTGTTATTGTTCTGATTGCTTGGGAAATTCTGGGTATTAGGATTATTCGGGTTATTCGGATTTCCCGGATTATTCGGATTGGTTGAAGTCCGCTGATTGTTCTGGTCATTTCTGTTATTCAGATTCTCCCGGTTCTGCTGCTCATTCAGGTTATTCTGATTTTGACTACCCTGATTGGTACGATTCCCTTGATTATTGGGTTGATTACCAGGATTAGTCCGGTTATTCTGTTGCGTCCCCTGACCCTGATTCCTGTTCCCCTGTTCATTCTGGCTATTCAGGTTATTGGGATTATTAAGGTTATTGGGCTCATTTTGTCCAGTCCTATTATTCTGATATCCACGTGTTCCAGTGGAATCAGGACCACTACCCGTGGTGAGCGTATCATTGTGATACCCCCCGGTAGAATAGCCATTATTTGAACTATTCAACCCCAGATCGGCCGTTTCTTCGGATTCTGGTTTGTTTGCATGATCCGCTCCATGTCCGGAGCCTGCATTATTGGTACATGAGGTGAGGTATCCCGCCAACACCATTATACCCGTCAGATTCAAAAGTTTCACTTTCATGATGTTTATTATTTAGATTAAAAATGTGTGGATTTTATAAATAGGCTAATAGATTTTATTTTAGTTACGAGAACCAGAGGAATTTCCTGCAATCTGACTTGCCAGCCTTTCAGCTTCTTCAAGATGCGCTTTTAAAGTGGGCAGTTTCTCAGAAGCCCAACGTTTAAGATCGGCATCCAAATCCGAATTCCCGGCTGCATTTTCGAACAAGGCTACCGCCTCCTGATGAGACTTAAGCATCGCTACTGCAAATTCTCTGTCGAATTCTTCACCATTAAGTCTTGCCAGCTTGTCAACTTCCTCCTGATGAGCCGGTTCTAGTTTCTGAGGCAATTCCCAACCTTTAGATTTAGCGAGGTCAGCCAGTTCCACACCTGCCTTACCGTGGTCTTCCGACATTTTTTTGCCAAACATTTTTACTGATTCAGCATTACCTTTTTGTACAGCTTGCCCACCCAGGGCAATTTCAAGGCTATTACTGCTGGAAGCCATTTTAACAAATTGTTCATCATTCATAATGAACTTGAATGCAAGAGTGCCAATCATACCTATTAAAAGGACTGGCAAAAAACATAGCTTTTTCATGGGTATGGATTTAATGATTTAATTGTTTTTAACTCACTTTATATGGGCTGATCAAAATGCATCAGTAAACCAGATTTTGTGAATGTTCCTTTATAAAACCAGACAGAGAGAAAAATGTTAGGGTGATTTATACCTGTTTTTACATACAAAACACGGTTTCGGGCAGAGTAATTATCCGGGTAACCGTTCAGAAAACAGGCAAACTATCCTTATCACGGGGACAGAAGACATACCAATCTGAATTATCTGCACCCTCCGGAATACAGATTCCAGGTGCAGCGGGTTAATCAATTTTTAAAAATATTATTGGTGAAACAATTTATAGCTACCAGGGTTTATAGTGTTCAAAACCAACTATATTTATCAATTTCAACACCATGGAAAACACGCAATATGAATGGCTTCACGCCGAAACAGGATTAATCTCCGAACAGCAGGAAGGTCGCAAGCTAACTGCTGAAAGCGCCAAAAGCTTTGATCATACGGAAACTGCAAAACTTCAATATGTCAGAGCCAGACAACGTATTCTGGATGTAAACAACTGGAATAAACTGATTGATGGCATTACTGCTGATTTCAGACTTACCAATCAGTATGGTTCACTGCTTGATGATTTGGCCCAGAAAGGAATGTTGGTAAGAATTGATATTCCCGGACCAGGCACTTCCGAAGGAAACGGATACGATTGGGCTATAATAGAAGAATTAAAGGAAGGGAAAATGGAAGATGAAGAGTTTATCGGTCTGAGGATAAGGCCAAGCAGTAATCCGACAGAACCTTCCGCAGAGATATCGCATTTTTTTTCAGCCGACTCCACGGGCACAATCATTCTTTATAGAAAAGGGAATCTTGTAACCTGTTCCGTTTATGACAGAAATCTTAAAGCAAACAGTCAGGCTAAAGATAATTTTACTGACCGGGTAAGAAACACCATTGTTGGTAGTCTTGCGTCTATCGGGATGTCGGGCATTCAATGGCAAAAGCTGACTGACGCTGTGTTGGACTAACTGGATAATTTACCTGAAACCCTGCAATGAGTTTCAGGTAAATCTATAGCAATAATGGCGTATAAAAATTCGGATTTCACCCACTCTCTTTATATTGCACCCAATATCTTTTTAAGATTGACTCCTTTCCCCAAAACAGGTTTGAAAATATCTCCTTCTGATTTTATTCTTTCAAGTGCATTTTCAATCGTAAAATCTGTCATATTTAAACCTGGAACAACTTCTTCCCAATACAAGGGCATTGAAACAGTGGCGGAAGGCTTGGGCCGTAGCGAATAAGGGGCAGCCAGGGTGGCAGCCGGTCTGTTTTGCAGATAATCTATATAAACTTTTCCTTTCCTTTGGTCAGTCATACGCTCTATGCTGGTGAAATCAAATGTTTCATTAACCTGCGATGCAATCCATTTTGCAAAAAGCTGTGATTGATCATACCTATATTTACCTCCCAACGGAATAAAAATATGCAGCCCGGTAGAACCGGAAGTCTTGCAATAGCCATCCACCTTTATTTCACGCAGAAATTCTTTAATACCCTGCGCAACGTCAATAACCTGTTCAAATGTATTGTCTGTATCAGGATCCAGGTCAAGTATGCACCAGGTTGGATTGTCAGGTTCCTGAATTGTGCTGCTCCATGGGTTCATTTCAATAGAACCCAGGTTAGCCATATAAAGTAAAGCAGCTTTGTTGTTACATAGCATATAGTTTTTCTGCCTTCGTTCTCCCTGTACCTTATAAGGATACTTTTCAATCCATTCAGGCACTTTGCCAGTGACATCTTTTTGAAAGAAATTCTTTCCTTTTATGCCATTTGGATACCGATTAAGGGATTGTGGGCGATTCTTTAAATAAGGAAGAATATAGTTAGCCACCTGATCATAATATTCCAGCATGTCTCCCTTTGTATATCCGTCGTCAGGCCAAAGCACTTTATGCAGATTAGTAAGTTCGATCTGATTACCATTGATGGTCTTTTTAACCTGTTTTTCTTTATGATGCATGTTATTATTTACATTCATCTTTTTTGACCCGGACTTAGCTGAATAAACAGGCTCCTGAGTATCTTCTATGTGCACCTCACTTGCTCGTTTATCATCCCGTAGTGCGATAAACACCGGATGACGGAACGATCCTTCGCTGGTTTTTTCTGTAAAATAGATGTTACAGACCAGCTTTGGTTTCAACCAGATGATCTCGATGTTTTGATTAAGTGAAGGATCATTTTTAAAGGGACTATTTTTACACTCCAGAGGTGCCAGGGATTCCATCAGTTTTTGCTGCGTGTCGTCCTTAAACCCAGTTCCTACACGGCCAGCATAATGCAACTCTTTGCCCTGGTAAACACCAATCAGTAAAGAACTGAATGTTCTTGGACTATCTGGATTTCGGGTATAGCCCCCAATAACCACCTCCTGTGATTTGCGTGATTTTATTTTGAGCCAGTCTTTCGAACGTTGGCCAGGAAAGTATTGACTATCTGATCGCTTGGCAATAACACCCTCTAAACCCAATTTTGCAACTGAATCGAAGAATGCCAGCCCTTCACCCTCAATGCTATATCCTGCTTTTATTACGTCATTATCCTGGGGTAGTATTGATTTTAAAATTGCTTTCCGCTCATACAGGGGCAAATTTGTCAAATCCTTTCCCTCATACCACACAATATCAAATACGTAATAAATCAGCTTACCATGGCCTTCATTCTTCCAGTTTTGTAATCTATTAAAGTCGGGAATACCCTTTTCATCCACGGCTACAATCTCCCCATCTACAACAGCCTCCACTGCCCACTTTTTTAAGGCAGAATATACAGGATAGAATCTTTTAGAAAATGAATTTCCATTTCTGGATTGCAGTTTTAGTTTTCCATCTTTCCTCAGCGAAATTGCTCTGTACCCATCCCATTTAACTTCAAATTCCCAGGAATCCCTATCAAAAGGCTTTTCGGTGAGGGTAGCCAGCATGGGCTTGAGTTGATCCGGGAATTGACCCGCAGTTGCTTTATCTACAATTTCCTTAACATTTATCTCTCCTTCACTATCTGGAATATTTCCTGCAATGAGTTCATTTTGCAGATACCCTGACTTCCCCCTATTGGCTTCCTGCCTGGTTTTTCGCGAATTATTTTTTTTCCTGCTGCCCTTTTCGCTTACTTCCTCAATGGATTTACCACTTACGACCGATTTATCTTTCAGTGTTATCTCTTCCTGGGATGAATCTTCATCTTTGTGCTTTATCAGCAGCCAGGCATTTTTTTCAGCCCCTTTCATCTTTACCAAAGCAAATTCCCCTTTCAGCTTTTTTCCGTATAATCTGATTTTAAGAGAACCTTCCTTCCATTGCTTCAGCAGTTGTTTTTCCATCTGATTTGTAGACAGTCCTTCTTCAATGGATTCATAGGTTCCATGGTCCCATACAATAACTGTCCCTGCCCCATAATTCCCCTTAGGAATAATCCCCTCAAAATCTTTGTAGTCAAAGGGATGATCTTCTACCTGTACAGCAAGCCGTTTGTCTTCAGGATTGAGTGAAGGTCCCTTCGGCACAGCCCAGCTTTTCAGCACACCATTCATTTCAAGACGAAAATCATAGTGAAGCCTCGAAGCGTTGTGTTTTTGTATTACAAAATGAAGTTTGTCATTTTTTTTCTTGCCTCCCTGTGGCTCTGGAGTTTCCTCAAACTTCCTTTTCTTTTTGTATTCAGACAGTGCCATAATACGTCCATTTTATGCCAGACTAGCTTTTAACTGTTCCAAAAGATCCTTGTTATCTTTTGGTGGTCTTTTCAATTTACGAATTGTCGGGTGTTTGCCTTTGGCTTTCTCCTTGATGATTTTTTTCAACTCCTTACTGTACTCATCCTTGTAATCCTCAATATTAAAATCACCGGTATATCGCCGGATGAGTTGAACTGCCATTTCCATTTCCGCTTTGGACACCTCGCTATGGACAACCTTAATATCTTCCGGGGATCGAAGTTCTTCAAAAAACCTTAACTTGTTTAACAGAAGAATATCCTCATAAGCCCTCACAACAGCAAGACTTTCGCTATTGCGCATTACAAAGGTAGACATGCCTGCTTTCTTGGTTTTTTTTAGGGCCTGATAAAGCAATGAATAAGCTTTTTCGCCCCCTTTCTGAGGAGCCAGAAAGTAGGGGGCTTCAAAAAATACACTTTCAATATCCGCTTCTGATACAAATGACTTCAGGTGGATAAGTTTAGTTTTCTCGGGACTTGCAGCCTCAAAATCGCCTTGTTCTAATACAATGTACCGATCATTAAGATAAACTCCCTTGACAATATCATCCCAATCGACTTCCCGGTCCGTATCTTCACTTACCCGTTTGTATCGTACTCTGCTGAGGGTCTTTCTTTCTAGCAAATCAAAATCAGGTCGGTTGTCCTGTGTGGCACTGTATAGTTTTACAGGAATATTTACAAGTCCAAACCCAATGGCACCGGTCCATATTGCTTTCATAATACATCAGTTTAACGATCCATTTATTAGCGATTATAGTAATCCGTTTTCAACCGCAAATTTGATGAGCGTTGCAGTGTTACGCGAATTTGTTTTCTTAAGTAAGCTTTGTCTGTAACCTTCAACAGTTCGTTTACTTAAAAACAGTTTTTCGGAAATTTCATGATTGGTTAGTCCCTCTCCCAGTTTTTCCAGTACTTCAAGTTCTCTTTCTGAGAGCTCCAGTTCATCTTTAAGATTAGAATTTTTGGATATTCCACCCAATGCAGGCATCTTTTCAATCAATGACATAGAAATTTCTTCACATACATACCTACCCCCTGCCACAACATAACGTATAGCCATTAACAATTCTAACGAACTGACATTTTTGATAAGATAACCCGACACACCGTTCCTGAAGCTTTTCACCAGCAAATCATCATTATCCATCATGGACAGAATTATTACTTTGGGAGGTTTCTCCCAGGAATTTACAATGCCGGCAAGCTCTATTCCATCCATAGGCTGCATACAAATGTCTGCTATGATCAAGTCAGGGATTTCCCCCTTATCCAACATTTGGATCACTTCTTCCCCGTTAGTGGCCATTCCAATTACTTCAAAGTCGTCCTGGCTCTCCAGTACCATTCGTATACCATCACGAACCAGCATATGGTCGTCAACAATAATAATTTTTATCATTGCTAATACTTAATTTTAAATTCTGCTCTTACAGCACCCCCTTTGGTTCTTTTAGAAATCACAATTTTTCCATTCAATAGCTCAGCACGTTTCATCAGTGTGCGTAAACCAGTACCATGATCCAGAAATGTATTGATATCTTTCCTTATCCCACAACCATTATCCCTCACCTCGATAATGAGCATTTCCTTTCTACATTTCTGGCTGATGCGAATAGTCGAAGCACCAGAATGTTTGAGTGCATTATTTAACAATTCCTGAATGATTTTAAAGAGTGTCAATTGATAGTTCGACGGAATTCCCGACTCACATTCAAATTGAGTAGTAATTTTAAGTCCCGGAACATTAATTTTTTCTACCATCTTCTCAATGGCCGTCTTCAATCCATAATCCCGGAGTGTAGATAACGATAATTCCTTGGAGAGATTCCGGATCTGAAGAATGGCACCATTGAGCAATTCCTTCACATCCTTAATCCGCTCACCGTGTTCAGGATTTGTAAGAATAAAATGCTGAAGGTTCAATCGTATACCATAGAGAATTTGCGCCACACTGTCGTGTAGCATCGATCCTATATTTTCCCTTTCCTTATCCTGCACACTGATCATTTCATGCATAAAGTCCAGCTCTGTGAAGGGCTCAACAGTAAACAGGTCTGTAGTGGAAATTGTAAATAAAAAAATACGATTGCCTTGAGGGCAAATAAACTCTTGCACCGACAAATAAAGTGTGGATTGTTGTGCTTTGGGCCTGATGAGACTGATTTTTTCAACCCTGAATTCTATTAAGCCAGGACTGGCGAGAATTCTTTTTAAGCGATTTAAATCCTTTGATTTCCAAACATCACTAATATGTTTTATGGGTCTGGTTGTATTTATTTTTAAGAGCGTATATGCTCTTTTATTGGCCCAGATGATATTACCTGAACCATCAACCAGCAGGTTACCTAATAGATTTCTACCTAAATAGTCATCTTTATTAATCAGCGAATAGGTTAGTTTTTCGGTTTGGATTGAATTCTTAATAAAATTTAGACTTTCATTGCTGTCTGTTAATTCATTATCCAGCATGTTTTTGAATAGTTTTCCCTTTTCCATAGTTGAGTACTTTTGTATCGTTTAAAAGAGGGATGTTTTACATTATTCAATCAAATTTTTTTGAACTTAGCGATCTATTTATAGTAAAAATTAATTTTTAAGCTTTTATCTGATGGTATAACTACTAAAAGCATGCCATTGATAATTATAGAAACCTTTGGACTATTTGAGGGGCATCTGTGGCAAATACACCATAAAAAAGACATCCACATCTGAGAACAAAGTACCCAGCTTCTATTAAAAATCAACAACTTTCAGAAGTTCAAACATTCAGTGGAATGGGGCTCTCCCACTCTACCCTTGAGCAACCCAAATGGATTCAGAAGAACTTAAAAATATTAACACCCACAGAATAATGATAAAGTATTTGAGGTGAATAAGAAGAAAGGAAAAATCCGGTAAGATTGGGAGTAGTTTAGTCAATGACAGTTACTGTTTCGTGACCTACGGCATCTTGGTCAAATGCTTAAAGTTTGCAACCGTAGACAAGGCCATTACAAGACAGGTTTGGGTAGGTATGCTTAGTTCAAAAGTATATGGGCTGTTTGAAATAAACCAATGGTTTTAGTCGACGCTGTAAGGTTTTAGTGGTTGCACAAATTTTAATCCATACAACCACTAAAATTTCAACTATTTAGTTTCTGCAACATTCGCCCATGACATAGCAATATCAGTTAGTTTTGCATCTGTAGCTTTTTCCTCTTCAAGTATCTGATTTAGAATCTCTGCTGCTTCAGTATGCTCCATTAACGAAGCAAATGTAGCCATGCAACCGTAGCTTGCAATCTCATAGTGTTCCACTTTTTGAGCAGCTGTGATCAAAGCTGCGTCAAGCGCTTCACTGTCTTCAAATTCCTCCAGTATTTCATCTGCTTCATTGAGCAATCCTTCCATTGCCTTACATTTTTTACCTCTTGCTGCAACACCCATCAGATCAAATACCTTTTTTAACGATTCGATATGATTCTCTGTTTCTTTGAGGTGCGCTTTGAACGCATCTTTCAATTGTTCATTTTTAGCCTGCCCATGCAATTTTTTTAATCCCTTCGTCAGTTGACGTTCTGCATTGTACATATCTTTTAGTTCGTCAATGAACAATTCATGCAGATGCGCATTTGGCATTTCATTTTGCTTTTGACTTTGCCCGTTTTTACTTGTTCCCTTACTCATAATCATATATTTTTTGTGGATCTAAAATTGAACTGTGAATGACTTAACCAGCTAATTTTTAAATTGTTGACTGATCCGAAAATAATACGTATTTATTATGAAAAAGGCGTATTTGTACGATTACGATAAATAATCAAAGACTTGGCTCCTCTACTTATGATTATTATCAAATATTTTTTATATACACAATAAATACGTAGTTATTCAAGTAGTTCACCTATTACATTTAGGTATATTAACATAAACATTTTATGATTATTCGATGTTAAACTAGCAATAATTAACCTTAATGTTCAATTGCTATGAAAACATCACAAAATTTTGTTGGCTCCCAACAACCGATTTATCAGGCATTGATGCCGCAATTGGATTTGATGCCCTTTTGGAACAATTTTTCATTGTCCGGTCATTCAAACTATTCCATTCCAGAAGAAGAAGAGGAAGATATGGATTTGCCAAATCCCTTTCCTACAGTGGCTATCGAAGAACCAGACGAGGAATATCCTGTGACAATACCAGATGAAACCGTCATTCCAGATGCTGATGAAATTATTGAGCCGGATCAGGACGTAATTACAACTGAAGATATAGAGGAAGTTGAAATTACCCCTGAGGATTTAGAGATAGCAGAACCTATTCCGGGAGAGATCGATATTCAGGAAGACGATGAAAATGAATATCCCGCCCCGGGAGCAGGCGGTACACAGCCCGATCCTGAGGATTTGGATGCGTATCCATCCAGTGATTATTCCAGGCAACGGGGACATGAAAAACAGTCTGAAAGTCCTGAAATGATTCTAGATTCCAGTTTTCCATTTCATTATCTCAGCCTTTGGTAACCGGCAATATACATTCCCATGTATTACTCAACGATAAAGGTGCTAAATGAAAAACGGAATTATTAGGCAGGAAGACATTGCTTTATACCTGAGAGAATACCAATAACAGGTCAATGAAAAAGCAGGCAGACTAAGTTTGATTTTGTAGGACATAGCGGGCTCGAACCGCTGACCTCCGCCCTGTCAAGGCGGCACTCTGAACCAACTGAGCTAATGTCCTGGATAAATTGTGCCGCAATATACTAATTTACACCCTTTAGCAATGAAAAGCTATATGTTTTTTGTGAGGGTATACGCGACAACAATAGAAATCCAACAAAAAAGATGACAGTTAATACCAATACGCTGTTACGCATAGACCCGGTCATTTGCTCTACAAAACCAAACAGAAATGTTCCTATGACAAGAGACATTTTTTCAGTCACATCATAATAGCTGAAATAAGAGGCTGTATCAGGGGTATCATCCGGAATCAGTTTGGAATAGGTAGCTCTATTCAGGGATTGCATACCACCCATCACCATTCCTACCGCTGCCGCAAGACAATAAAACTGATTCTGAGAAGTAACAAAATATGCACAGATACAAATTCCGACCCAAATCGCAATCCCAGTCATTAAGGCATAAATATTCCCCCATAAAGAAGAAAAATATGAAAACAGATAAGATCCGCCAATTCCTACAAGTTGAATCAGAATCACAGTGATAATCAGGCTCTGTGCAGGGAGTTTCAATTCATTGGAGCCAAAAATTGTGGCCACATACATAACCGTCTGAACCCCCATATTACACACAAAAAATGCAGTCAGAAAACGCCCCAGATTTTTTTGCCCTTTCAACTCCCCAAATACTTTTTTAAGCTTGAGAAATCCATTAAATATCCATCGGCTCGTGTGGCCATCCACTTTCTTTACCGGGGCATCATCGGGAAGATAATGAAACGGGATCTGAGCAAACAGCACCCACCATATACCCACAGTCATGAAAGAAATACGCGCGGGTAATCCCGGATCAGTAATACCATACACCGCTGGAAACATAATCATGGTCAGGTTGAATACCATGAGTAAAACACTACCAACATAACCCAAAGAAAACCCTCTTGCACTGTATCGGTCGAAATTATTCTCAGTAGCGATTAACGGCAAGAAAGAGTTATAAAACACAATACTTCCACTCCAGCCGATCAAACTCATCACAAATGCAACCAGAGAGAGTTCGATGGTGTCTTGTGTAAAAAAATATAGTAATCCACAGCTGCTTGCACCAAAATAGCAGAATAGCTTCATAAATAACTTTCTCTTTCCCAGAAAGTCTGCAATGGCAGTACAAAAGGGAACCAGCATCGCTACAATCAGAAATGCTACCGAGACTGAGTAGGAGAAAAGAACCGAATTCTTGATGGTAAATCCCAGAAAATCAATGTAAGGACTTCCGGATTCTGTCACAGCTGTTGCACTGAAATATACTGGAAAAACACTAGAGACAATCACCAGTGCATGAACGGAATTGGCCCAATCGTACATACACCATGCGTTAATAATACGCGGAAGATTTTTTTGCATTATTTAAAGTCAATTTTTTGCAAATTTTCAACTTTATTTTTAATTTGCCTCAATACACACTCAATTTCTAATACAATTGTGACTATTAGTCAGATTTTAGTCATAACCCTGAATACAATTTTAACACACTATATATGTCAAACAACAACACTATCTGGTGGCTGATTCTGGCCGGCTGGATGATCGGATCTACATGGTGGCATGTTTGTAAAATCAAGCTGATTTGCGATGCCCCACTCATTTCAACCACTGCTCAATCACTTCCAGCGAAAGCGGCCCAAGCACCATTACATATTATGGATGGCCCTGCACTGATGCTGACGTCAAATGGTCATGTAGCATTTAATGTGTCTGATGAAAAAGCCGACATTTCCGGTATTAAGCAAGAAATTGATTCCTTAGCGGCATACCTGCGAATATACCCCGACCGGCAACTAAATATCAAAGGTTATTACGGGAGCACAGAAATAAATAATACGAACTGGGGAAATCTAGGTATTGCAAGAGCAGAAAGTATAAAAAGCTACCTGGTAAATGCAGGTATCCAACCAGAACGAATCAGCACTTTCGGCCAGATAGACGATCATCTTAATATGGACAACAATAAGATTTCAGGAGGAATAGATTTTGAGTTTGCAGACGCACCAGAAGCAAATGATTCCACCTTGGCGGCAGGGCAAAAATTTAATGATATTTTTCGGTCAATGGATTTATACTTCGCATCAGGAAGCGCTGATTATATTAAAACAACAGATAATGAAAGTTTCGTTGTGGAGGCAAGAAAATTCCTGAATTCAAATCCGGATAAAAAGCTATTGATTACCGGTCATACAGATAATACTGGAAGTGCCGATCTCAATTTAAGGCTCTCCAAAAAACGTGCTGAACACATTAAAAACGTTTTTACAAATGCCGGATTGCCTGCTAAACAGCTAACTACAGACGCAAAGGGTCAATCGCAGCCTAAAGCAGAAAATCAAACCGACGCTGGCAAAGCTGCAAACAGAAGGGTGACGATTGTTGTCTTATAATCTATTATCTATCACACAAAACAGAAAAATATTATGCTTCAGTTAAACCCACACGAACTCCAGAATGCCTGGTGGCAGCATCTTGTTATGCTACTGGTAGCTGGTATAATTGGATATATTATTGGTCATAGATCAGGTAATAAACTCATTCAAGAATTAGAAGATAGTATCAGCCGCATCAGGTTAGATTTGGAGAATTGCAGAAAAAGCACCCTGGCTTTCGCACCTGTTATTTCGGCACGTATACATACAGAAGATCTGAAAATTATTGAGGGAATCGGACCTAAAATCGAAAAACTGCTTAACAATGCAGGCATATTCAATTTAAGTCAACTAAGTGATACTCCTGTCGAAAATATCAGACAAATTCTCGAAAATGCCGGACCAAAATTCCGTATTCATCAACCTGACACTTGGCCAAGACAGGCTAAATTGGCTCATGATGGTGATTGGGAAGCACTGAAAGCCTGGCAAGATGAGCTGGATGGTGGTGTCGCCTGAAAAATAAGGACAATTGATTCACACATTGAACCCATAAAACTATGATATTAACATTAGATCCTCTGAGTAAGCCGGTTGCCATCACAGAGATACTCCTCTTACTGGCATTAGCAACATTCATAGGCTGGCTGATCGGCCGGTGGTTAACTAAAACGAAAATTCAGCAACTCAAAAATGAGCTGGCTTCTGTACAAAGTGAGCTGGAAGATTGCAGAAACGACTCCCCGGTTATTCACCCTACCCGGCAAGCCGGCTTAAGTCATCAGCCAGGCAAGACTGATAATCTGAAATTAATAGAAGGAATCGGACCGAAAATAGAAATGCTGTTGAATGCAAATGGTATTTCTACTTTCTCCCAGCTGGCAGACAGCCGTCCGGAACATCTTAATATGCTTCTTCAAAATGCCGGGAAGCACTTTCAGGTACACGAAGCTAATACATGGCCAAAACAGGCACAATTGGCGCGGGATGGAAAATGGAATGAACTCTCTGAATTGCAGGAAAGACTGGATGGCGGCGTAGAGTAATAATGAAACGGGGGTAGTATTGAATTACTATCCCCGTTTCATTTATATATGAATATTTAAAATTATCTGATCACTGGCGCAAAAACCAGTATTCCCTTTTGGTCGACGCCTCCGACCTTCAAATCATTTTGCAGGGACATTTTACTGTTTGATAATGCTTTTATTTCAAACTGACCTTTAAAGCCAGACACATCGATATCTAAAATCTTGTTGTCCTCTTTCAAATACCAGGTGCCTCCGTTTTGTACCTGCCCTGTTTTGTCCTGTGCTTTTACTGTGTTATTTGCAGCAAAGGCAAAATTAAGTTCAAACAAAAAATTTGTTGTTACATCCAGTTTATTTTCAGGAATCTTATTTCCGTTAACATCCGTCACATCTATTAACCTCCATGGATAAGTTACCAAGGCATCCTTATCACTTCCCCCAGGTGTAGGTACCTTCTTATCGTCATCCTTGCTACAGGCTATCATAAAGCCTGCCAATAGGAATACAAATGAAAGGCGGAATAAATTTTTGATCGTAATTGTCATAACTAACCCAATTAAAATGGTATGAATTTCGTTTTTTAAACTGTAATAATTGCAAAATTAACGATTCCTTTACGTTATTTGATACATGATTACATCAAAACTTATCAGGCGGCTGGTGGTATATGCTATCTTCTCCTTTTCCGTATGTTTCGGAAATGAGATTATGGCTCAAAATTGTACTTTCTCATTCTCCCTCAATCCAGTAAAACAGAACAATCTAATAGAATGGGACAAATTCCCATCTTTTGATCTGCCTGTAAAAATGATTTACGGTGGCCCCCGATTCAACGATCAGGATTCAAAACCTTTAAAACATGGATTCAGTCATCTCGCTAATTTCAGCGGTCCGGAAGGCAATAATTTACCACCGGAAAAAAGAGCATTTTTATGGTATGGCGTAGCAACTCCCGACGGTCAGCCTTGGGGAATTCGGGAGCTAAGTAGTCCCTGGGGCAACAATATGGACGTATACAGAGCACACTGGGACCATCTGGCGGGGTCATACGCCGAACTGTTTCAGGATTCGAGGGGAAGTGGAATTCCCCGAGCCGACATAATCTGCCTGGATGTAGAAAGAATGAAAGTGACGGACAGGGAAATAATTCTGCTTAAATCAGCACCTCAAATACCCGACTCATACAAAGCGCTTTCGGATGAAGTATTTTTAAATACATATAAAAAAGATATAAGAGGACTTTATGCTGCTGCTCTTCAGCATCTGAAAAATAAAAATCTTCCTGCCTACACTAAAATCAGCAATTACAGTGACACACCGGTACGTGGAACCTGGCTCAATATCAGCGCTAATTCATGGACAGATTGGACCACTAATAAAACCAGGACACATTATCTGATGCAGAACGACCAGGGAAATATTGGTGGTAATGTATATGACCAGCTTGATGTACTGACGCCTTCACCCTATTATTACTATGCATTCGATAATCCGTTGGGGAAAGACTATCTGTCTTACCTGCTATTTCAGATAGAAGTAAACAAAGCTTGGAGCAATAAACCGGTTATTCCGTTTGTATGGCTGCGTTACCATGATGCTTACAATGCAGTGTCTACCTGGATCGAACCTTTTATGGCGGAAGCCACCGCTATTTTTCCTTTTTTTTCCGGAGCTTCAGGACTCTGGCTCTGGGACAACCCGGGCGTTGAAAGAGAAAACAAGAACTTTGCCACTTATGAGCATTTTGTAAATGGACTATATCGGCTTTCTCAATTCAAGCATTTTCTGGAAGGTAATTATCAACTGGTAATACCGCAACCTGCCCGCGACCTGATGGAACAGGAAAAGACGATCTGGAGAGGAATTGCAAAAAACAATGAAATATTAATTGCAGCTCACAACCCCTTTGCCGCAAATAATGAGGAAACCTCGGTTTTTCTTCAATATGGCAATTGGACCAGAACCATCAAACTCAAAGGAAAAGAAGTACACCTTTGCAGTTACTCACTTGACGACACAGTTACAGCCAATCCGGAACCCCTGGCTGAAGTGGGCTTCGGGCCCAATCCTTCTTCCGGCATTTTAAACCTGATCGTTAACCATGGTCAGCAATTGCCTGAAAGAATATCCCTAAAAAATATGTTGGGAATCTCAGTATTTGAACAAGCGCTAAACACAAGCGCAGGCAACGTTTCGCTAGATTTATCACACTTACCCCCAGGGGTATATGTAGTCCAATTGGAAAAAGATGGGCAAAGACTACATAAGAAATGGGTGCTTAGCCGATAAAATCCATTGCTAAGCACCCTTATCAATTATGCTTTTTTAACAAATTCAGTACGTAGCACCATACTTACTTTATCTACCCGGCAGTCAATTTCCTGCTCATTATCGGTTAGTCTAATGTTCTTAACCACTTTTCCTCTCTTTAGGGTAGTAGAGGTTCCTTTTACTTTCAGGTCTTTAATTAAAACAACGGTATCGCCGTCCTGTAATAAGTTGCCGTTACTGTCTTTCACTTCCATTCTCAATAAAATTTAGTTAAAGTCTACTACAAAATTACCAATATTCCCTGAAGAGGCTAATTTTCGTTCACAAGAGGATAAGTAATGGGATACTTTGAATAATGGGTATTTGTTTATTATTTAGATGTCAGTCGCCCCATTATATTAAAACCATACTATTCCCATGCGTTTATTTAAGGTTTTTCTGTCAAGTTTCCTAACACTTATACTAGTCTATGCCCTGAGTCGATCCTGGGGTACTTCAGTTCCCATGGCACTCGGACAGTTTATAAGTCCGCAACATGGATTCTGGCAAAACGCCGAACCAGTGAATTATGATTTTGGGGGTAAAATAAATATCGACGGGTTGAAAGGAAGTGTGGAAATATTTCTGGACGAAAGACTGGTACCCCATGTATTTGCAGAAAATGATGAAGACCTATATTTTGCCCAAGGCTATTTACACGCTAAATTCCGTTTGTTTCAGATGGATTTACAAACTCGGGCTGCAGCAGGAAGGGCCAGTGAATTTGCTGGGCCTGTTGCCATAGACTATGACAAGGAACAAAGACGACTTGGAATGGTGTACGCCGCTGAAAATGCCTTGAAAATGATAGAAAGTGATTCGATATCACTAACAATTTTCAATGCCTATACCCATGGTGTCAATGCCTATATCCGATCATTAAAACCCTCCGAATGGCCGTATGAATATAAATTACTCAATGTTGAACCCGAAGAATGGAGTAATTTGAGGTCTGCTTTACTGCTTAAAATGATGGCGAAGATGCTCGCTGGCGGCACCGAAAATGATTTGGGGTACACCCGTGCCAAAACTATTTTCAGTCTGGAAGATCTGAATACACTTTATAACCAAATTCCGGATTCGCTACATCCTATGATACCCAAAGGGGTTACCTTTTCAAAACCAGCCATTGAACCGGTAATGCCCACTACCGCTGACAGCCTTTATTTTAACAATTTGCCCTTGCCGGACTATAATGAAAAACACAAGGCCAATCCAGGAAATGGTAGCAATAACTGGGTGGTGGCAGGCACCAAAACAGCCAGCGGTGCGCCTATCCTCTGTAATGACCCACACCTCGAATTATCATTGCCCTCAATTTGGTATGAATTGCAATTAACTACTCCCACTTCCAATACTTATGGTGTATCCCTTCCGGGAGTTCCGTTTGTAATTATCGGTTTCAATGATCACGTAGCCTGGGGAGTGACCAACTCTCAGCGCGATGTAAAGGACTATTTTGCCATCCGTTTCAAAGATGATTCCAAAAAAGAATACTGGTTTGATAATACATGGAAAAGTACAGAGTTGAAACTGGAAAAAATAAACATTAAAGGACAGAGTCCGGTATATGACACCGTAGCATACACGGTCTTCGGGCCGGTTATGTTTGACCCAAGTTTTCAAACAAAGGCATCTGGCAATACCAGTCTGGCCGTGAAATGGACTGCTCATGCACCTTCAAACGAAGCGGTAACATTTTACCACCTGAACAGAGCCCAAAATTATGACGATTTTGAAAAGGCAATCCGCAACTTTGATAGCCCGGGACAGAATTTTGTTTTTGCTTCAAAGGAAGGGGATATTGCCATCTGGCAGCAAGGCAAATTCCCGGCACGATGGAATGGTCAGGGGCTGTATGTGATGCCAGGTGAGGATAATGCATACGATTGGCAGGGATATATCCCACAGAAAGAAAATCCACATGTAAAAAATCCGGCGCAGGGATTTCTACAAAGTGGTAATCAACGCCCTACTGACAAAACCTACCCGTATTTTATTCCGGGCAGTTACATCACCTCACGAGGTACTTCTATCAGTGAGAAATTAGGGAAAATGAAGAATATAGGCGTAGCAGATATGAAAAACCTACTCATTGATTATGACAATATAGAAGCACGTTATCTGCATCCTGTTTTAATAAGTAATATCAAAAGAGATCAACTTGACCAGCATGAGCAAAGATTTCTGGACATTTTCAACCGGTGGGACCATCAGGCCGATCCCGAATCTTTAGGACAAACAATTTATCAATGCTGGATGGACACGTTGCAGAAGGTAATATTTGCTGATGAAATAATGCAGGTAACGCCTGCGGCGCCCATGCCGAAAATTGAGATGATGGTTGAATTGCTCGTCAGTGATTCAACTTCCCAGTTTTATAACAACATCCATACGCCAGCAACAGAAACACGCGCCGATGTAATTACTGAAGCATTCAAAAGAGCAGTGGTTCGGTTAAGTATAGCTGAAAAAAATGGTAATCTTGAATGGGCAAAATTCAAAAATCCAGCCATTTTTCATTTGCTGAAAGATGCAGTGCCAGCACTTGCCCATACAGGACTCCACGTAGGAGGATATAATAATACAATAAACGCAATTACAAAAAGTCATGGACCCAGTTGGCGTATGGTAGTTGAACTGACCAGCGAAACCGAAGCATATGGGGTGTACCCTGCCGGACAAAACGGCAATCCGGGTAGCAGGTTTTATGATGATTTTATAGGAACCTGGGAGCGTGGTGATTTGTATCGGTTATGGGTGATGAAAAGTCAGGAGGAAGCCTCTGACAGTAGAGTTAAATGGACCTTGAAACTTCTGCCTTGATAGGCTTAATTATTTTTGCCAATGAAATCTCCAACTATAAAATTCATGGTAACGGTTTTGACATACGCCGTCTTTTCTTACCTGGGAGGCATGGTATTACCCTGGTGGGGATTCGTGCCTGTAATCTTTTTGTTGTCTGCCATAATTAATCAAAAAAACCTGATCTCCTTTTTGGCTGGTTTCCTCTCAATTTTTTCTCTGTGGATCCTATTAACATTAATAATAGATACAGCAAACGGCCATATATTATCAGAGCGAACCGCCATGATTCTGCCATTCAATGGGAGTACCTGGTTGTTGATTCTGGTAACCGGATTGATAGGAGGAACTTTAGGGGGGATGGCTGCGATGAGTGGAAGCCTGTTAAGAAGTCATAAAAAAAACCCTGATAATTATTACCAAAGAAGGTAGAAGTTATTTCTCCTTTAAAAACTCCCCTGAAATAGGTAGGTAAAAAAAGAACTCCAGAAAACCTGTTATGGATTTCTGAAGTTCTTTCCGGGTAATGGTACCTTTAATAAATACTGGATTCAGGAATAGCAGTATGAATTGCTTTTTACAAAAATCCACAATTTTTTCACTTCATATTTATAACTACTTAACAGGTTGTTGTACGATCTTACCATGGCTTACCGGTTCCTTGGATTAACCACATTTTTGCATAAGCATGATCCTTACTTTGTCCTGAGGGAATATACTGAGTCGCCTCAAATCTGTTTACTGCATTGTCATAATTGATCAGATAGTCGGGATCAAGATTCGGGACAGGATACATATATCTTACAGGAATGACAGCCCCGAATTGTGTTACCGGTCCTGTTTTTAAGCTAGGATAACCGGTTCGTCTCCAGTCAAACCAGGATTGTATGGTCAGCCACGAGGCAATCCATTTCTGCTCAAGAATTCGCTCCTGGCGGTTGGTTGCCTTTGTCAGATCAACTGCCGGCTGTTGATAATAATCATCAAACCGGAATGATTGGGCCTCACCTGCTCCATATTTATCCATGGAAGCTTTAATGGCATTTTTAAAATGCGTTTCGCTGTTACTGACTCCCAGACCACCCAACTCAGCCGCTTCTGCCAGTATGAACTCCACTTCAGCATAGGTTATCATATTCATCTGGATCAACGGGTCGGCATTTTTCCTGTACCGGTCATGCAGAAAAGATATATAGGGATTTCTTTCAGGATGATAAGCGGTTTCGTCTGTTCCTTTATTATAGGTATTGATTTCTACAACCGGGATGCCAATAGCCTGTCCTACGTACAAAGCGGTATCAATACCTACAGCAGACACAGCGGGTATCAGTCGAATGGTAAAAGATTCATTGAACTGGTTCACAACAACTGTATCTTTTTCAACTTTGGTATGAAGTGACCATTTCCGTTGTACCGGATGTACCCAACGATGCAAGCGGGGGTCCTTGAGCTCAAGAAGGCGGTCGACAAATGACTTACCAGGTTTAATCGTAAAGCCCGGATTAGCGGCATTCAGCAATCCACCCGGCGTAGAATTTTCCTTGTTAACGCCCAGAAATTTAACCATTGCATCATCCGCATTGGATGTAAAAGTATTAGCCGCAGCACTTTTGAATTCTTCTTCCATTTGAATACCCAGGGCACTCATTTCGGATTTTTTATCCACGACACGTAGTAAATAACGCAAACGGAGTGCATTGGTAAATTTCCTCCATTTTTGACCGTCGCCATTAAACATCACATCGGTCGTAGCATTTATTCCATCAGTTGCTGAAAGATTACCTAGTAACCGATCGGCCTCTTTCAGATCTAAAAGAATACCATGGTAAACATTTTTTTGCTCATCATAGGCAGGGAAATAGGTCCCGGCGGTTGCTTTCAGCGCTTCAGAATACGGTATATCACCGAACAAATCTGTCATCAGACCAAATACAAAGGAGCGCATGGTCAATGAAATTGCCCGGAAGAACATATTATTATCATTCTCTGAATTCTGATAAATAAGCTGAATATTCCGGAGCAGCTCGTAATATTGGGCCCAACTTTCAGCGGTCCAGCCATAATGATTCACTTTGGGCACATTTTGAGACGGCCCATATTGCGTGTACTGCATAGCGCAAGGAATCTGCTCGCCTTCCGCACCCAAATTATAGTAAGTGCGTGCCGTGTTGGTCAACACATAAGAAACCAGGTAATTTGAAGAAACATCTTCTGCACTGTTTGGGTTTTTATTTACTTCATCGAAATTTTCACATGAGGTAAATAAAAGTGCACCCAATAATGAAAGTGTATATTTTTTAAATCGGATTTTCATAATACTTCAATTTTAGAAATCAACTTTGAGTTTAAAGCCCAGCGAGGCTGTCCATGGCATTACGTTATAATATTCCACACCTTGCTGCCAGGTATTTCCCGATTGACGGAAAGCCCTTTCAGGATCTACCCCATTGTTGGCTTTTGTCCATGCATACAAGTTATTCCCTACTACTGACAGAGAAGCATTCTGCACTTTAAAGCGGTTTACAAATGATTTTGGCAGATGATAAGTTACAGCCACTTCACGAAGTTTTACATAGGTTGCGCTGTAAAGGTTTCGATCAGGAAAAGGCCGGTTGGCGTATCTGTAGGCATTGAACGGATCGAGCCATTTGGTAGTACTACCTCCCAGGTTTTCAATATATTCCACGGAGCCATCCGGTTGTTTATTTTCTCTTACACCCACATTAAAACTTGCATCCTGGAGTCGGGATGAAGTTTCAGCGTCTGGCCATGCAAATCCGCCAAATTCGGCATTACGCCCTCCAACCCAATTCCCCAGATAGGCATCCGGATTGGCTTTAATCTGCTCAACAATATCCCTGTCTGCATCATAAGGAACCCCTGAAATTGTTTCATCCAGCATCCCGTTGTTTCCAAGGAACATCATTGTATTGGAATAAAATGACCCACCCTGGCGCCAGTCAATATTCGCATACAATGATATTGACTTGTAGCGGAACGACGGTTGTACACCCAGATTAAAATTATTGTTAAAGTTACCAATTTTCACCATGTTCTTCACATCGTTGTCGGTCTGGTACAATCCTCCACTGGTAAGTATCGGATAGTTATGATAGGGCGAGCTCTGATCCTTTACTGTCAGTACAGGTCTCATAAAAATATCTCCTATCTGCCCTCCTTTATAAGTCCTGACTTCAGCACCATTGTAGGAATTGAAATTAAAATATTCAATACCGTCAGCCAGTTCCTTGATGTAGGTTCGGTTACGAGTAAAGCTAAAGTTCAGGTCCCAGGTAAAATCCCCTTTTGATACAGGTGTGGTATTCAACCCCACTTCCCATCCATTACTCTGAACCAGCCCGGCATTAATCAGCTTACTACTGGCACCGGATTCAATAGGAATATTGATAGAAAGTACCTGATTTTTATTCTGTCTTGTATAATATGTCGCTTCGAGACCAATACGGTTATTCAGAAATCTGAAATCAACACCCACTTCATTGGATGTAGAAATTTCTGGTTTCAATGAAGCATTCCGCATTTGTCCGCCCATAAACATACGCTTGGCTGTCCCCCAGTCAGTGGCTGTAGAATATACCTGATTCAAACTGTAAGGAGCTACATCATTACCTACCTGCGCTGATCCGGCTCTGATTTTACCGAGCGTAATCCAGTCAGGCATGGAGAAGATTTCTGAAAGAATTACGCTGACGGAAGCAGATGGGTAAAAATAAGAACGATTGGATTTGGGCAGCGTACTCGACCAATCATTTCTGGCAGTCAGATCAAGATAAACTTTGTCCTGAAAGCCAATAGAAGCCGAACCATAGACACCATACATGATTTTTCTTGACAAAAAACTGCTAAATACGACAGTACCTGGCGCACCATTGGATATTGTATACAGACCAGGCAAAGTCAGCTCCCCGGCTACATTGGATATCGATTGATAGTTTTGCTCAAGCCTGTTAGTTCCGGCCATCGCATTCAGACTCCATACGTCGTTGAGTGTTTTTTTGTACGCAATCATGAAATCCAGGTTAGACTCTTTCTGGTATTTATTGGCCACGGAATAACCTCCTTTTTGCTGATCATAATTACTGTACCCTACTTTTGCCTCATCAATTTCGGTATACGAATCACGGGTAAATCGTCCCATCATTGAAAGTTCATCTGTGATATCATAATCCAGTTGAAGTTTACTCACAGTCCTGTCCCGTTTAAAGCCGGTGGGGTTTTCGTTCAGTACAAAATACGGGTTGTTTTGCTTTTCCTTATATTTTCTTTGAATCAGGCCTTCTGAACCCGGCACCCAGTATTGCTGTAAATCAAGAATATTTACCTGTGCCCCCATTTCATACAAACTTCTGACAGGATCGGTCCGACCACCATCAATGATCGGACGGTTATTCGAGCCTGATTGTGTCACATTGAAATTAGCAGTTGCCCTGAAACGGTCTGTAATATTATAGGTAGAATTCAGAGCCATTGTTATTCTTGACAAATCGGTGTTCGGTATTACTCCGGAATTTTCCATATTACCGAAGGATAATCTAAAATTCCCTTTATCATAGTTACCATTAACGGCAACGTTATTGGTAAACGTCCATCCTTTTTGGAAAAAATCCTTGAAGCGGTTCGGGTGAGAGACAAGCGGTGCTTTTTCTCCATTCGTATTCCATTGAATCCACTGCTCTCCAACATCCATTCTCGGGCCCCAACTTTCGTTTTCACTTTCTTCCAGTACGTGAGCACCTGACTTTCCGGAAGCAAATTTATTCTGAACTCCCAAATATCTGAATGGAAAATCCATTACCGTAGATGAGTTCAGCGAAACGCCTATTCCCTTTTTACCACCAGTACCAGACTTAGTGGTAATCAGGATTACCCCATTTCCCGCACGTGAACCGTAGAGGGCTGCCGCACTCGGGCCTTTCAGCACAGAAACAGAAGCGATGTCGTCTGGATTGATATCAGAAATCGGATTCCCCATGTCCGCCCCACCAAAACCGTTGTTGAGACGGTTTGAAACCGGTACACCATCAATAACAAATAATGGCTGATTATCATTATTAAGAGAATTTGACCCACGAATCACCACGTTTACCGAAGATCCTGCCGCACCGCTCATTTGGGATATTTGTACACCTGGCACTTTACCGGAAAGCGCAGTGAGTACATTGGGCTGTGGTGTTTCTGTCAACGCATCACCGCTGACATTCCCTACCGAATACCCTAAAGAACGCTTTTCTCTTTTGATACCTAATGCTGTTACTACCGCTTCCTGCAAAGTTTCTACACTTTCTGTTAAGGTAATTTCCAGCTCGGAACGACTATTTACGGGTACTTCCTGCGAATTGAACCCAATATAAGAAAAAACCAGAATGGGATTGTTACCCGTAATTTCGATATTAAAATTACCGCTTCCGTCAGTAACAGTGCCAATATTAGAATTTTTCAGCACCACATTCACACCCGGCAACGCAGCGCCGTCTACGGAAGATATTACTCTCCCCCGAACCACATCCATCACGTGCTGAGTAATTATATTATCAAGCCGGTAGTCCATCTGATACATTACCTGGGGCTCATCACTCATCACAGTAACATTCATCGGACGGATCGCATCTTCCTTCCTGGAGTTGTTTTGACTGGATGGAAGAATCAGATAAATCTTTTCATTTAGCTTTTCATACCTGAGATCGAGCGATCTGACGATAAAGTCAATCTCTTGCTGAGCTGACTGAAACCGCTTGTTATTAGGCTGAATACGCTTGTTTTCGACCGTTGTCCGATCATAGGTAAACGAAATTCCATATTTTGTTTCCAACTCTTTCAGTACGGTGGATAGCTGTTTTGTGTCGAAACTGCCTCGTGTAGATTTGGTTTGAGCCACTGGTAGCGATGCCATTAACTGGCTCTTTCCTTCAATGCAGAGCAGGAGAATAAATAACCATGGCACATATCTGACCATTCGGGTAGAGATTTTCATAAGGAATTAGGATTTAGGTGTATTTGGTTACAGAATTTATTTTTATTCGGAAGTTTCGCTTCTAATGATAACTTTCTGGTTCTGGCGTTCTATCTGCCAGAGATAGGCTTTAGATAGCGCTGATAATAAAACATCCAGGTCACCTGCCGGGAATGACCCGTTGAACTGACCCTCGGTTTCCTGAAGTGCACTGTAGTCTACTTCAAGTCCATAATTTTCACCGAGACGTCGTACGACTTCAGTAATTGTCGCATTTTCAAATATGATTTTCCCCTCCTTCCAGGCAGTAAACACCTGTGTATTGACGGGCTTTTGTGTCAATTCACCTGCTTTATATTCCACCATCTGGCCTGGCTCCATGAGCACCTTTTCTTCAGGTTTACGATCACTTATAAGTTGCACTTTACCTGTTTCCAATACAACTGTAGTGCTTCCGGCCTGCTTCTTTACATTGAAAGTTGTTCCCAATACTTCCACCTTCAAATCGCCGGAATGAACAATAAACTTGCTTTTATTGGTAGTGCGCTGCACTGAAAAATAAGCCTCTCCATCTAACCACACCTCTCTGATACTATCTTCCTCAGTCCATACTTTTAGAAGTTTTATGTGTGACTGCTGGTTGAGAGATACCACTGTACTGTCGGGAAGCAATATCTCCTTGATTTCATGTTCGGCCGTCATGTATTCAAGCGGTGTTTGCAATCTATTGAAAATAAATATTGTCCCTACTAATAGGAGCAGACAGGCAGCGGCAACCCAGCGCATCCAGCCAGGTTTTCTGATGGCAACTATCTGGCTACTATCTCGCTCGATGGCCTCCATAAGCCGTGCACGTTCAGTGGCAAGCTTGTCGTCAGAGGGTTCTACTTCGCTGATATCTCCAATCATCAAAAGAATAACAGCTTCCTCCATAACAGTCTGCACCTCCTGACTCTCCTGACGTCTGTTTTCCCAGAGTGCCACCGAGACAGGATCTGACTTACTATACCATGCTAAAAATGACTCATCCTTCAATAATTCTTCCGCTTTCATAGGTTACTTTTCTGTTCTTTCATTTACAAGTACCCGTTTGTGCGGGCTCATAATCATCTTTTCGTTATTTTTTTTGTAAAGTTTTTACAATCAAGCACCAACATAGAGTTGATTTATATACTTTCGTACCCGAAACCCCTACCCTTGAGCCCGTAAAATGATTTTATGACAGAGCAGGAATTATGGCAATTATTCAGAAATGGCGATAAAGATGCTTTTGGTGAAATCTTTTCATCCAATTATAAAGCCCTCTATCAATATGGCAGAAAACTGAACATGAATCCGCTGTTATTGGATGACAGTATTCAGGATTTATTTCTGGATTTATGGCAACGAAAATCAAACCTCCCGGAAATCCAGTCAGTGAAAGGGTATCTTTTTAAATCGCTCAAATTTAAACTGTTAAAATCCACAAGAAACGCAATAAAGCTGGAAGAAATCGACCCTGAATCCATTTCTTATGCTGAATTCAGTCATGAAAGTATGTTGATTGAAGAACAACAGCAGAAAGAGGAAGATCAAAAATTACTGCAAGGAATCAACTACCTTCCACCAAGACAACAGGAGGCATTATTTCTGAAATATAGAAGTCAGCTGGAATACGAAGAAATTAGTGAAATGATGGGAATAAGCAGACAAGCTGTCATCAACCTGATATATAAATCTGTAAAATTCCTGAGGGAGTATCTCCACACGCATTCCGTCATTCTGTTCATGCTCTTTGATTGCCAGTTGCTGGCTCAAATGACAGTTAACAACCTCTGATAGCCATCTCGACTACCCCAAAAAAGGAAAGACCTGGTAAATTTTAATCAGTCTGTACGGTTAGTTTGACAATTTACCGTCTTTAACCTGAGATGCATATTATTATTTCAGTATTCCAAAATTATTTATCGGTTTAATCTTTAAGAAATGTCAATAAGTAAATTAGATCTGGATGGGATATTTCCAGATGAGTCAGGTATTCCTGAGGAATTTAAACTATCCAAGCCCCTTGATCAACGCTCCTATCTGGTAGATGGTCAAATGAAAGTCTGGAAAGGAGCCACGCAGGATGTTTGGTCCCCTATCTACGTACGGGACGAAAATGGTGCACTTCATCAGCAGCGTATTGGGTCCTATCCGCTCATTACGGCAGAGGATGGCATGGAAATTCTGGACGCAGCGGTGAGAGCTTACAATCACGGACGTGGTGAATGGCCCATGGCTTCCATCACACAGCGTATTGAATGTGTTGAAAGGTTCACTGAGAAAATGATACAGAAGCGTGACGAGGTGGTAAAATTACTCATGTGGGAAATTGGCAAATCAGTAGAAGACTCCCGCAAAGAATTTGACCGCACAGTCAAATATATGTATGATACAATTGATGCGCTGAAAGAAATTGACAGAACATCTTCTGCTTTCCTGATTGAAGAAGGAATTATTGGTCAGGTGAGACGCTCTCCGCTAGGCATTGTCCTTTGCATGGGACCCTTTAATTATCCTCTCAATGAGACTTTTACAACCCTGATTCCAGCCTTAATCATGGGTAATATTGTCTTGTTTAAACCTCCGAAACATGGAACTTTACTTCATTTCCCGCTCTTGGAAGCTTTCAAAGAATCTTTTCCACCGGGCGTGATCAATACAATCTATGGTCGGGGAAATACGGTAGTACCCGGTTTGATGGAATCTGGCAAAATTGACGTATTGACGCTGATTGGTTCAAGTAAAGTAGCAGACAAGCTCAAGAAAATGCACCCGAAAGTCAATCGCTTAAGGGCAGTTTTGGGGCTGGATGCCAAAAATGCAGCGATAGTGACTGAATCTGCTGACATTGACCTGGCAGTCAGTGAGACCATCGCAGGAAGTCTTTCATTTAACGGACAACGATGCACAGCACTCAAAATCATATTTGTACATCGTTCTCTCGCAGATGAGTTTAATCGCCGGCTGGCTGAACAGATGGATGCCCTGAAAATTGGGATGATCTGGGAAAAGGGTGTTAAAATAACACCGCTGCCTGAGCCTGATAAACCCAAATACCTGACCGAACTGATTGAAGACGCCAAAAGACACGGTGCCACGGTTTTAAACGACCGGGGAGGACAGCACTCAAAATCCATTTTCTGTCCGGCATTGCTGTACCCTGTGAATTCATCCATGCGTATCTGGACAGAGGAGCAATTTGGTCCGGTGGTTCCGGTGGCAGTTTTCGACAGTCTGGAAGAGCCGCTGGATTACGTCACCAAATCGTCTCATGGACAACAGGTGTCAATATTCGGTCGTGATATAGATGAAATTACCAAGTTAATTGATGTAACCGTCAACCAGGTTTCCAGAGTGAATATCAATGTTCAATGCCAGCGTGGACCAGATACCTTCCCCTTCACAGGTAGAAAAGATTCTGCTGAAGGTACTTTATCGGTGACCGCTGCCTTACGCTCCTTTTCTATCAGAACAATTGTGGCAACGAAGCAAACCAAAGACAATAAGGACCTTATTAACGAAATTGTCCATAACCATCATTCCAACTTCCTGTCGACACGATATATACTATAAGATGGGTCTGTAGAAAATTACTACGCCCCGTAACCTGCTGATTACGGGGCGTTATTAATACTACCTAATCCAAATAATTTCAATCTGCAATGGTAAGTGAACAGGTTAGTCCCACTGAAAAATTCTTTGGCAATTTCTCCACGCCAAAAATATTTCGGGAGTGTATTCCTTTATCACCCAGAACACTGACCAGCAAGTCAGAAGCTCCATCCGCTACTTTGGGAGCCTCATCCCAGCCCTCTGCTGCCTGATAGGTTATTTCCAGATGATTTATCCCTAAAACTTTTTCAAATCCGATAGAATTCCCGATGTGTGCCAGCACATTCAGTGCACATAACTGCATGGCCTGATACCCGTCTTCTGTGGACAGCTCATCTCCTAGTCGTCCTTTAAAAAGCATTTCAGCACCTGATTTGGGAAACTGAACTGCTATATAAGCTATATTTCTCCGAATACAGACAGGCACATAATTTCCTCCCGGTTTTGAAGGCGCAGGCAACTCAAGTCCTAATGCTTTCAGTTTTTCTTTGATGTCCATGTGGTCGATGGTAAATAGGTTAATGGCTGACGCTGGCTATTGAATCATTTTTTTCAACTCATTTATTTTAAGCAATGCTTCGATCGGAGAAATAGTATTAATATCCAGCTCTTTAAGCTTGTTTTTCACTTCCTCCAATCGTGGATCCGCAGGCTCAAAGATACTCAGCTGATAATTGGCTTTGGGTACTTCCTTCATCTTTTTACGCTGGCGGTCGGTTACCTGATCTTTCTCCAGATGATGCATAATTTCACTGGCCCGCACCACAATTCCCTGGGGCATCCCTGCAATCTGTGCCACATGAATACCAAAACTATGCGCACTCCCTCCTGGCTGAAGTTTACGGAGAAATACAATTTTATCACCCACTTCTCTGACTGCTACATTAAAGTTCTTTATTCGTGGAAAATCCTCTGCCAGCTGATTTAGTTCGTGATAATGCGTGGCAAATAACGTTTTGGGACGGAGGTGAGTCTGGTTATGTAAATATTCTGTAATTGCCCAGGCAATAGAAACTCCATCATAAGTACTTGTTCCTCGTCCAATTTCATCCATAAGTACCAGACTCCTTTCACTGAGGTTATTCAGAATACTTGCAGTTTCTGTCATTTCTACCATAAAAGTACTTTCTCCCCTGCTCAGGTTATCGCTGGCTCCCACACGGGTAAATATTTTATCAACCAAACCAATTGTAGCGGACTTTGCCGGCACAAAACAACCGATTTGCGCCATTAAGACAATCAGTGCCGTTTGCCTTAATAATGCTGACTTACCTGCCATATTGGGGCCTGTGATGATAATGATCTGCTGTTCCTGATCATCAAGGTACAAGTCATTGGGCACATAACTTTCTCCGGCAGGCAATTGCTGCTCAATCACAGGATGACGCCCCGCCTTAATATCCAGCTCTTTTCCCTCCATGATTTGCGGCAAAACATAATTATTCTTTTGGGAAATGGTCGCAAAGGAAGCCAATACGTCAAGCGATGAAATTACCTGTGCATTTTGTTGGATAGCCCCGGTATATTCAGCAACAGCAAGCACCAGATCATTAAAAATTCTGGATTCTATGGTGGAAATTTTACCTTCCGCGTTCAGAATTTTCTCCTCATATTCTTTCAGTTCAGGCGTAATGTAACGTTCAGCATTCACCAGCGTCTGCTTCCTGATCCATTCCTGTGGCACCTTATCTTTATGTGCATTTGTAACTTCCAGATAATAACCAAACACACGGTTATATGCTACTTTTAAGGAAGTGATCCCGGATCTTTCCATTTCACGTGTTTGCAGCTTCAGAAGATATTCTTTTCCTTCATAGGCTAATGAATGCAATTCATCCAGCTCCGGATCAACCCCTGACCGGATCATCCCACCCTGATTCGAGACTACCGGTGCATCCTCACGTAATTCCTTTTCAATTCTTTCTAACAGATGTGTACATGAATGCAGTAGATCAGCAAAATTTTTCAGCGCCTTTCCATGAATTTGCTTTTCACCGGCAGAAGCCTGGAGCAGTAAATGCTTTAATGGCTCAATCTGCAATAATGATTTTTTCAGCTGTACCATCTCCCGTGGACTGATTCTCCTGACCGCAACCTTAGATACAAGCCGTTCCAGATCGCCAATCTGCTTTAAGAGTAATACCAGCTTTTCATGGAGTTCCTCCTCTTTGACCAATCTGTCAACTGTCTGCAATCGTTCAACAATAGGTGCTTTATCTTTTAATGGAAGTAAAACCCACTTTCTTAACAACCTGGCACCCATCGGCGTGACGGTCTGATCCAGAATATGAATTAAAGGCACACCCCCATCCAAATGGGAAGATACCAACTCAAGGTTTCGGATGGTAAAGCGGTCCAGCCAAACATATTTCTCCTCTTCCAGACGGGTAACCCTGCTGATATGATTTACCTCTTTATGCTCGGTTTCATCCAGATAATGTAGAATTACACCCGCAGCTATGATTCCATTCGGCATGTTATCGATCCCGAATCCTTTAAGCGAGATCGTCTGAAAATGAGTGTTTAATTTTTCAAAGGCGAACTCATAGCCAAAACACCAGTCATCCAGCTGATAGGTATGAAAATTATCTCCGAAGTGTGTGCTGAACACCTGTTTTTCTTTTTTACAGAAAAGAATCTCTGAAGGGGCAAAGCTTTGCAGCGTTTTATCAACATAGGCAATATCACCCTGGGCAGCAAAAAATTCACCCGTAGAAATATCCAGGAATGCGATACCTATCAGATTATTCTTCCCAAAGTGGACAGCAGCCAGGTAATTATTCCTTCTGACATCCAGCACATTGTCATTATAAGAAACACCCGGTGTCACCAGTTCTGTAACCCCTCTTTTTACGATACCTTTGGCAGTGGCGGGGTCTTCCAACTGATCACAAATGGCCACCCGCTCACCGGCCCGTACCAGCTTGGGCAAATAGGTATCAAGTGAATGATGGGGGAAACCAGCCAACTCATCATGAGCCCCTCCATTATTGCGGCGGGTAAGTACAATACCTAATATTTTTGACGCCCTGATAGCATCTTCCCCAAACGTTTCATAAAAGTCACCTACTCTGAACAGCAACAATGCGCCAGGATACTTGGCTTTGATCTGATTATATTGTTTACTTAGCGGTGTCTCTTTTTTTTCTTTTGCCAAAATTCTGCGACTTTGATTTTACAATTACAGGAGTTCTATTTCCTAAAGGTACAAAACTAAATAATTGATTCTATTCGCTGCTTACCAGCCCTCATTTTTTCAACAGATTACCAGTGGAGACTCCTGGAAATTTTACAATAATTTTTAATAATTTCTTGACTACTTAATAAATACAATATTTATTTGCATATTACAAAATAAAATAAAATAGTAAGTTCATCTTTATTTATACCCAATACATTGAATACTATTAAAATTTTCACAGGCACTGTGCTCATGCTCGCACTAGCTGCTGGGAGCTATTTTTCTGTCGACAAAACTGACGACAGAAAAGAAGTCTACACAGCAGCAAACGAAAGTGCCAATCAAACGCAGGCTGAATTAAGCAGTCAGGCTCCGGACAGCACCCGATTTACCCACACAGTACTGGCATCAGGATTTGACGAACCCATGCAGATGGCTCTTCTTCCAAACTATGATGTGGTAGTAGTGGAAAGAAAAGGTGGTGTTAAACTGTTCGATGCCAAAACAAAAGAACTCAAGACCTTAGCCCATTTAAATGTATTCAGCGGCATAGAAGACGGATTACTGGGTGTTGCTGTCGACCCTGATTATGCAAACAACAGCTGGATTTACATCTATTATGGTGATGGTGGAGAAACACCTGTAAGCCATCTGACCAGATTTGAGCTCAAAAATGGGGTATTGGATCTGTCTTCAAAAAAAATACTGCTTGAGATCCCTACCCAAAGAACCTATTGCTGTCACTCAGCTGGTTATATCACCTTTGACGCAGATGGCCTGCTGTATTTGTCGGTAGGTGACAATACCAATGCCGAGGAAATTGAAGGACACAACCCCACAGATGAGCGCCCGGGCAGACAATTATCAGATGGCCAGGCAACATCTGCCAACACCAACGACTACAGGGGTAAAATACTTCGCATCAAGCCAGAACCGGATGGCACGTATTCCATTCCTGATGGAAACTTATTTCCAAAAGACGGTTCACAGGGCAAACCTGAAATCTATGTGATGGGATTAAGAAACCCTTTCAGAATGTCTGTTGACCCGAAAACCAAATTCCTGTACTGGGGAGATGTTGGACCGGATACAGAAATTCCGGCAGAAGAGGGTAAACTGAGCTATGATGAAATCAATCAGGCAAAAGGTCCGGGTTTTTACGGATATCCCTATTTCCTGGGGGCTAACGAAGCTTTCCCTAAATACGATTTCGAAACAAAACAGGAAGGGCCTGCACAGGATCCTCTGAAACCTGTTAACAACTCGCCTAACAACACTGGAATTAAAGATCTACCTCCGGCTCAACCTGCCTTTATCTGGTATGGCAAAGGTCCTTCAAAGCGGTGGCCGCTGGTAGGCAAAGGAGGCGCAAGTGCAATGGCAGGACCTGTGTATTACAGCGATCTTTACAAAGACGCGCCCTACAAACTATCCGATTATTATAATGGTAAATTATTCATTTACGATTGGGTACGAAAATGGATTCTTGCGGTAACAATGGATGAAAAAGGGAACTTTAAAAATATGGAACCTTTCCTTTCACACCTACGTGTGATCGCACCGATTGATATGCAATTTGCCCCTGACGGGTCGATTTACCTACTGGCCTATGGCACCAACTGGTTTGCCCGTAATACTGATTCCGGCATTATCCGGGTAGAATTCAGTGAGGGAAACCGCAAACCTGTGGCAGTTTCTTCTGTGAGCACTACCGTTGGGGCGGCGCCGTTAAAAGTCAAACTCTCTGCTGAAGGGTCTAAAGATTTTGACGAAGGGGATGTTTTAACCTATTCCTGGCAAATTGGCAAGAAAAAACTGAAAGGGGAAAATGCTGATTTTAATTTCAAAAAGCCTGGGGTTTATGAGGTAATTCTTACGGTTACCGACCAGCATGGCGCTTCCGGTATTTCTTCCACCACTGTAAAAGTGGGAAATACCCCGCCTCTAGTGACCATCAATTCTCAATCCAACCAAACTTTCTACTGGGATGATACCGAACTGGATTATGCTGTAAACATCAGCGATCCGGAAGACAAAGAAATAGATCCAAAACGTACTACGATAGCGTTTAATTATCTTGCTTTTGGGAAAGATATTGCAGGAATTCTGGCTTCAGGCAGTGGTAACCTGAAATATGCAGAAACTGAAAAATACTATGCGACCCTCGATTGTGGGGCCTGTCATTCGGTAGACACCAAGTCAATTGGCCCAAGCCTGAAAGATGTATCTAAGAGATATGCCATAGAAGCAAATGCCAGGGAGACACTGGCCGAAAAAATCATAAAAGGAGGAAGTGGAAACTGGGGTACCTATCCTATGCCACCCCATCCTGATATGGCTATTTATAAAGCACGCGAAATCGCTGACTATATTCTCTCACTGGATAAAGTACAGGAAAACATCCCGATGAATGGGAAAATGAAACTGAGTGAGCATATAGATAAGGGAACGGATGGAGCCTATGTTTTACAGGTAACCTACACGGATAACGGGGCCAAAGGTATTGAACCTATTACCAGTAGCAGCCACCTGGTATTACGTAATCCGTGGATACAAATGGAAGATTATACTGAAGGAAATGTAGGAATAGTCATTGCTACGCTGAATACCGGGTATAACTCCTATCTGGCCAATATTACCAATGGCAAATATGTCAGGTATGACAATATAGATCTTACAGGTATCAAACATATCCGTATGCGTACCCAGGAGCAGGGAGCAGGTGGAGTAATTGAAGTACGAATGAATTCAATGGAAGGCCCCGTGGTTGGGTCTTTGACCGTGCCGGGTGGTAAAGTGGCTGATCCCAAAAATGACTGGAAAGAACATTTGATTCCTGTGAAAGCCACTTCAGGAGTAAACAACCTATATTTTGTATTTAAAAATCCTGAGGCAAAATGGAGTTTATTCCACCTCGACTGGATGAAATTTGAACGCTAATCTTCCAATTGAACGAAACTTATGAGTAATATTAAAAGAAGAGATTTTATCAAATCTTCCGTTTTAACAGGAGCAGCCTTGGGGCTTGCTCCTGCCCTTTCCGCAAAAACACTTTTTTCTGATGTTGAAGCCGGAAAAAGAATTGGTGTGATAGGCCTGGACACCTCACATAGCGAGGTTTTTACCCGTATGATCAACACCGGAGGTGCTGAAATGAAGGGTTATAAAGTCGTGGCTGCCTATCCTCATGGAAGTAAGGATATCCCTTCGGCCATTGAAATGAAACCCCGGATTACGGCTGCGGTGCAGAAATTGGGCGTTGATCTGGTGGATTCTATCGAGGCTTTGGTAGACCAGGTGGACTATATTTTGCTGGAATCTAACGACGGCAGACCACATCTGGAGCAAGCACTTCCTGTATTCAGAGCTGGTAAAAAAGTATTCATCGATAAGCCAATCGCTGCCAATTATAAAGGTGCCAAGGCTATTTTTGAAGCAGCCGCACAGCATAAAGTAGCCACGTTTTCTTCTTCTGCCTTACGCTATGACAACAATGTCAGAAAAGTAGTCGATGGATCCATTGGAAAAGTGCAGGGTGCTGATGTATTTGCACCAGGCACACTGGATCCTCATCATAGTGACCTGGCCTGGTATGCTATTCATGCAGTCGAAATGCTGTTTACTGTAATGGGTCCCGGTTGTAAGACGGTACAAAGAACACACCATGCAGATACGGATGTGATCGTTGGTACCTGGGAAGATGGACGTATCGGTACTGTCAGAGCCATTAGAAAAGGGGCAACCAATATTGCTGGTACTGCTTTTGGAGAAAAAGGCATTGCGCCACTAGGACCGTTCTCAGGCTACGACCCGCTTGTCATGGAAATTATAAATTTCTTCGACGGAGGCAAAGCCCCTGTTACACCTGCCGAAACATTGGAGATTTTCGCATTCATTGACGCCGCTGACAGAAGCAAAAAGAAAGGCGGAAAGTTGGTAAAACTGGGTTGATTTACAATCAGATCCCATAGCTCATAATACATCAAACAGATCCGGAAATTCTCCTGGTTTCCGGATCTGAATACTATTTCCTAAACAAGCAATAAAAATGTTGTTCCGAGAACCTCACATGCAGGAAAATGATAGTCAACTGTGGGAAAGATTCCGAAATGGTGATGTTGATGCATTTGGGGAACTGTCGCAATTGCATTACCGATTGCTCTATAATTATGGCCTCAAGTTTTCCCTGGATTCTGAATTTATAAAAGACTGTATTCAGGATTTATACCTTGACCTATGGGAAAGAAGGTCGCGTCTTTCACAAACAGCTTTCGTCAAATCTTACCTTCTGAAAGCCCTTCGTCACAGAATTATTAAAGAAAATATTCACTTAAAACGCTTCAGAGAACCGGACTCTATTCCATTTGAGCTAAACGAGAGTGAGTTATCTGTGGAAATGAAAAAAATCGAAGAAGAAAGTATACATCAACAGGTTGCTCTGATTAAAAAATCAATATCACTTCTGACCAGACGTCAAAAGGAAATCATCTATCTGAGGTACTATCAGGACATGAGCTATGATCAGATCGCTTCTATCATGAATATTTCAAGTGCCAGTGTGGCGACACTTCATTATCGCACGCTCCAGCAAATAAAAAGCCAGAAGATTATCCGGGATATGTTTATCTTCTTATTCGCTGTAATTCACTAAATCAATAAAACATAAAACTCTGAATATCATACTTTTATGTTTTATCTCTAAAAAAATCAACTTTTTTTGTCTATCCCGATCGGTTTTTCTGCCTTAATAAGGTAAAGAATAAACCTATACTATTGATGACCGACTACCGGAACTATTCGGCGGAAGATTTTGCCAGAAATGATTTTTTCAAAAACTGGGTGAGGAATCCTGAGTCTGACAGCAGTCATTTCTGGAGCAACTGGATTGAAGAGCATCCTGAAAAGCGCGAAGTAATGAACCGGGCAAAAGTATTGGTGTTGGCCTTTGATGATCTGATGGCAGATAACCTTAGTGCACAGGAAGTGGAACAGGAAATTACCCTGTTAAAACTCAAAGCAAGCTTTTCGGAAAAGCCTAGACCAATCTTCTATTTTCCTGCGAATTTCTACCGTATCGTTGCTGCCATCGTTTTAGTGGCTGGAATCGCGTTTCTGAGCTACCAATACGCCTTTAATTCTACTACGCTTTCAACGGTTTCAGAACAGGTAATGGTTACTGAAGAACCAAATAAACCGGTCTGGATTAACACAGTCAATAATCAGAAAAAACCGCAGACCATCCTGCTCGACGATGGCAGTGAAGTAGTACTGACTGAAAACAGTTCACTCCGGTATTTGTCAGATTACCAACACGCAGAAGAGCGGACCGTATATTTAACAGGAGAAGCTTTTTTCGAAGTGGCGAAGGACTCTATTCATCCTTTCCTGGTATTTGCCGGCAATACAGTAACCAGAGTCTTGGGAACAAGCTTTAGAGTACAATCAACGGCAGAAAAAGTAGAAGTCCGCGTAAATTCTGGCAAGGTTGCCGTACACCGCCTGCAGGATTTTGAGTTACATGCCAGTGAAAAGTCCATCAGTATCCCCGGAGTTATTTTATCACCGAATGACAAAGCCGTTTTCGAGTCTGCCAGGGAGTCGTTCAATACCAGCAGACTGCATCCGGGAGAAGAAACCGTGATTCAAAGAACAACTTTTGAAACCGAGTTTTCAGACATACCCGTGACAGCGGTTTTAGATAGTCTGGGCCGGACCTACGGTGTGACTATCAATTATGATCTCCAATCGCTCAAAAATTGCCATATCAACACCATGTTCAAAGATGAATCGCTGCTCCAGAAAGTCAAACTTGTTTGTATCGCTATAGGAGGTGAATACCATGTTAAAAATGGTAGCATTTTCATTGAAAACGCCATATGCAATTAATATCCCAAATGCACCTGATAACTAACAATAATTCTCATTGATTAAACCAAACCCATATCAGATATGATAAAAAAACGACGATTGACCAACTTTTTGAGAAGGTTCTCTTTCCGGAACTCTCTCAGTTTGTTTATGGTAGCGCTGATGACTCATTCCGCTGTTATTACAAAGGCGGGTGGACAGGAAATACTCGGCCGCAAAGTGAGTATAAATTCTCAGAGTCAAAAGATTCAGACGGTACTAAAGAACATAAACCGTCAAGCCAATGTACGCTTTACGTACAGCTCATCCCTGATTGACCCTAATACCATCGTGTCATTGCAGGCCAACAACCAGCCACTTTCATATGTTCTGGATCAGCTTTTTAAGGAAAACACCCGTATTCGCTACCGTATTGAAGGTGAGCAGGTGATATTGTTTTCTGCTGAAGAACAAAAGGCCCTGGAACAATCAACAAATCAACAAAAACAGTCGGTCGACAGGGTAATATCCGGAACAGTTACAGACGTTGATAATGAAATACTTCCCGGCGTTTCCATTGTAATCAAAGGAACACAAAACGGAACCATTACCAACGATACCGGCGAGTTCAGTTTGAATATCCCTGATGAAAACGCTGTTCTGGTATTTAGTTTCGTCGGCTATGACCCACAAGAGGTGAATGTGGGCAGCCAACAGATTCTCCGAATCAGTCTTCAGCCTTCCAGCCAGAGCCTTTCTGAAGTAGTGGTGGTGGGATATGGATCAGTCTCCAAAAAAGACATCACAGGATCGGTTTCGTCTATCAGTGGAGAAGAAATCAAAAATATGCCGGTAAGGTCTGCTTCTGATGCCTTACAAGGTAAAGTGGCGGGTGTAATGGTAAGCCAAAGCAGTGGTAGCCCGGGTTCTATGGGCGTAGTTCGAATCCGTGGAATTGGCTCTATCAATAACTCAAACGAACCATTATACATTGTGGATGGATTACCACAAAGCAATATTGGCTGGCTGAACCCCAATGACATTGAAACGATGGACGTGCATAAAGATGCATCAGCTGCCGCTATTTACGGCTCCAGAGCTGCTAACGGGCTGATTATGATCACGACTAAAAAAGGCAGTAAAAAAGATGCCGTGAGTGTATCGTTCGACAGCTACTACGGATTTCAGTCTGCTGCCAAAAGACCTTATATGCTGAATGCCGAAGAATTTATCGATTATAAAAATCGTGCTGCCGCAGCGGTTGGTGCCGATTTGCCAATCTCCGAAGATATGAAATCCCAGGCATTGGCATTTGTCAGGGCTAACACGGGCAGTGAAGGAACGGATTGGTGGAAAGAAATCACCAAGAAGAATGCACCTGTACAAAATTACAACATCACCGTTTCCGGTGGAAGCAAGAAAGTTGATTTTGCTTCTTCATTAGGCTATATGGATCAGCAGGGAATAATCAAAGGTGCTGATTACAACCGAATTTCATGGAGAAATAATGTCAACGCGCAAGTAAGCGAACGCGTGAAACTGGGTACCAACCTGGCGTTGATTTATGAAAGCCGTAGAAATATTGATGAAAACAACCCTTATTCCGGAACGATTTTCAGTGCTATGACTGCGGATCCTATTACACCCGTACTGAGAAATAATCTGACTGGCATACCGCAGTTTTACTCAACGATCATGAGTGGCTATGATGCCAGTAATCCATTCTCGCGTTATGCCGGAATTTTGTATTCCAACAAACCCAATCCTGTCGCACAAACCGAAAGGATGAGCCAGAGTATGTGGGAAGGAATCAGTATCAAAGGGGGTGCCAATCTGGAAGTGAAGATTCTGGAGCCATTGAAATTCCGTTCAAACCTGGGTCTGGATATGCACAGAGGTATTTCCAAAGGATTTACCCCTCAATATTTCCTGAATGGATATGACTACAGTAACTTCAGTAATGTAAGTAATTTTTCTTCCTGGTCTGATTACTTCGTTTGGGAAAATACGCTTACCTACGATGAGTACTGGGGTAATCATCACCTGACAGTACTGGCCGGTATTTCCGCGGAATCGACCAAGGGGCTTGAGTATGGCGCATCCAGACAAGGTACTGTAAACAATGATGTAGATATGCGGATCATCAATGCTGGTACCATTAATCCGGCAGCGTCTGGTTATACCTATTCCAGGGCATTGGGTTCCTATTTCGGAAGGGTAAGCTACAGCTATGACAATCGCTATGTCTTTACAGCCAATCTTCGTCGTGATGGTTCATCAAGTTTTGCCAGTGGCTATCGCTGGGGTACTTTCCCATCTGTTTCAGCAGCCTGGAATTTCACCAATGAATCATTTATCAAAGATGCGGATCTGCGTTGGTTAAGTGAGGGTAAACTAAGGGTAAGCTATGGGCAAATTGGTAACCAGAATGTACCGGGAGGTGCTTACCTGTCGACCTACGGAAATACTGCCCGCTATATGTTTGGCAGCAATACCAATGCATACCTGGGAGCTGGACGAATTTCCATTGGTAATCCACTGTTGCAATGGGAAACTTCCACTCAGACAGATATAGGTCTGGACCTGGAATTCTTTGACAAAAAACTTACATTCCACGCTGATTATTTCAATAAGGTAGTGGATAATATGCTATTGGTCGTGCCGCTTCCATCTACGTTGGGCTTCCCTAATTCACCCTGGTCCAATGCAGGTAAAATGGAGAACAAGGGATGGGAATTTGCACTGGGTTATTCTAATAATATCGGTGACTTTAATTATGGCATCCAGGGTAACATCTCAACGTTCCGTAACAAAGTGTTGACATTGGGTGGTGGTGAGCCTATCTACTCTACTGCGCACTTAGGGCAAACTATTACCAAAACCGAAGAAGGAATGCCTGTAGGTTATTATTTCGGATGGAAGAGCGACGGAATTTTCCAGACGCAGGATGAAATTGATAATCATCCGCAAAAAGGACTTTCCACACCTGGTGACATCCGCTTTGTAAACATAAATGATGACAACCTGCTCAATGCTGACGATCGTACGATCATTGGAAATCCATGGCCTGATTTTGTTTATGGGCTTACGCTGAATGCCTCCTGGAAAGGATTTGATGTCAGTGCATTTGTCCAAGGCTCACAAGGTAATGATGTGATGAACATTTTGCGTTATGATACCGAAGCAGGTACCGGATGGTACAACGCCCCCAAGGGTTTCCTGGATAAAGCATGGAGCGGTGCAGGCAGTACCAATGAATATTACAAGATTTCACAAAATGCGGGTCTGAACACCAACATATCAGACTATTTTGTGGAAGACGGTTCATTCCTGAGAATGAAAAATCTGCAAATCGGATATAATTTACCTGAAAGTCTGCTCGACAAAGCGCGCATCAAGCAAGTAAGAATATATGCAGCGGCGCAGAATTTATTCACCATCACAGGCTATTCTGGCCTGGATCCTGAAATGGGAGCAACTGACCCCAAACTGACTGGTATTGACCAGGGATATTTCCCGCAAGCCAGAACTTTCATGTTTGGTATCAATGCCAGGTTCTAACGCTGTTTTGTTTAACATAACGATCTAATAGAATGAAATTAATAAAGCATATACTGATTGCTTCCTGTCTGGTACTGACAGGAACTTCCTGTTCAGATGACTACCTGAACCACCCTCCGCTGGGTAACCAAACGGATGAAAACTTCTACAAATCACCTGATGCTGGTTTCAAATCACTGATTACCTGCTACCGTGGATTTTACAATTTCTGGGGATATCAGGCTTCACGCGCCGAGCTTGGAAACATGGCCACTGATGACGCCGACAAAGGAGGCTCCGATGCCGGTGACCGTCCTTTCGTGACTGACCTCGGTTTTGGCAGAACCATCTCATCCAATGAGACCCTGTCTGGCTACTGGTCGGCATGTTATGCGGCCATCGGAAATTGTAACGTGGCGCTGGAGCGTTTACCTGATGCACCGCTGATTGATGCATCGGGCAACCCGCTTAGTGATCAGCTAAAAAATCGCTATCTGGCAGAAATACGATTCCTGCGTGCATTCTTTTACCTGGATCTGGTGCGTGTGTATGGAGGCGTACCCCTACTGACACAAACTCCGACTGTTGATGATCGTAACAAACTTGTACGGGTTACAGACAAGGAGGTTTTCAATTTTATAGAGCAGGAATTACTGGCTATTACTTCAGATGCATCCCTGCCTTCAGCCAATGATTTACCTGCTGCTGAACTGGGACGCGCCACCAAAGAAGCGGCTTATTCCCTGTTGGCACGTACTTATCTTTTCTTTGCCAAAGATGATAACGCTCTTTTCGCACGTGCAAAAGATGCAGCCAAGAAAGTAATCGATTCGCAGGCTTATGCGCTCCATCCGGAATTCCAGGAAATATTCCTTGAGCATGGGTACAAGACCAAAGAGGCTGTGTTCTCCATCATTATGGGAGATAATCCGGCTGAATTTATTTATGGATCTACGATTCCCGTTTATTGTTCACCGCGTGGTGCTACAGGTGGATGGGGATTCGATTTACCTACGCAGGATCTGGTGAATGAATTTGAAGAAGGCGATCCAAGGCTTATGTTCACAATTCTGCAACATGGTGATGTATTCCCTAAAAATAATGGTACCACTGAAGTACTTGATTTTTCTACTTATCCAAATACGGGATACCACAACCGCAAGGTCTATTTACCCGAATCCCGTCGTGGGCAAGGATGGGGAGATGATGCATGGACGTATCATCCCATTCGCTATGCAGATGTATTACTGATGTATGCCGAGGCCCTGATTGAAAGTGGCGGTGATAAGCAGGAAGCAGCGAATTATATCAATATGGTTAGGGAAAGAGCTTCCAAATCAACCAAAAAAGATGTAGAGGCAGTCTCCAGAGTATTGAACGTGGCCAGTAAGGAATTGCCAAAAGTGACTGCGGCGGATGACCTGAGAAAAGCAGTCCGTCATGAACGCCGGGTAGAGCTGGCCATGGAGTACCATCGTTTGTATGACCTCATCCGCTGGAATTCACTGGTAACTACCATGAAAGAATACTCCCAAAAACCGCTGTCAAACGGTAAAGGAGGTAATTATACAGCAGGTAAAAACGAGGTTTTCCCGATTCCACAAGTGGAAATCGATCGTTCAGGAGGCTCTATAGTACAGAACCCTAATTATTAATCCTGACTTCATACAAAACGCAAGAGGGCACTTCATCAGGTGCCCTCTTGCGTTTTGTGTAATTTCTGAAATATGTAAAAAAGCTAGCTATTATCTGTTTCCCCTATTCTTCCGCATTCCTGTACCCCGGTTCAGATTTCATCAACACGGTAAACCAGGATCTTCGTGCAATCCGGTAGGCATAAGGAAACAATAAGGTGAGCACAGGAATAATACTGATCAGAAAGTAATTATAATAATTACTAAAGAAAAAAGTAAAAACAAAAAAGTAGACGAGCATAAAAACAACATAGAAGGCATAGCTCATATACAAAGCCCCTTGGTAAAACCCTGGCTCAGGCACCAGGTTTTCGCCACAATGCGTACAGTGCCTGTTCATTTTATCAAAACCCCTGCTGTAAGCTGATTTGGTAATAAAAAAATCACCTTGGCCACAACGCGGACATTTATTCAATAAAATTCCTTTAAGGCGATGGTTTTCCGGATTGTCCATATCATGAGAATGGTTAATTATCAAACAGGTACGAATTTTTACCCGATACAAAAATAATCATTCCATTACCGCCTCAGAAAAACTAAATACGCCTTTAATGGTATTTTTCAACGATTACCTTCAAATCGCCCGGTATTACCTATGGCTACTTCTGAACTCTTCCGGTGTCTGCCCCGTATGCCTTTTAAAAAATTTTGTAAAATAAGAATTGTCACTAAAATTGAGTGTGTAGGCCACCTGCGAAATCGTCAACTCCAGATTAACCAGCAAACGCTTAGCCTCCAGCAGAATGCGCTTTCTGATTAAATCTCCCGCTTTCATACCTAAATGCTCTTTACAAATGGCATTGAGGTGATTAGGTGTAACAGATAATAAATCAGCGTAGTGACCCGGCAGATGAAACTCCAGAAAATGCTTTTCAATCAGTTTATGATAATTATCAAGGATACTGTCATTCTGATAATGGATGCTTTTGTTTGCATATTGTTTTGGATTTTCCTGCTCAATCCTCAAAAATATTTCCAGTAACATGACTCGCATCAGATCCATGCTACAATGGGTTTTCAGGCTGGCTTGCCCAAGCAGCCCCCTAAAAATGGGAACTATTCTCCGGTCAGTTTCGTCCGTGAGATTCAGCACATAGGCAGGTGCAATTCCTCTGAAAAAGGAGAAAGAGTCGATATAATTAACCTTGAGCAGAAAGGACTGAAAAAATGAGTCGGTAAAATTAACGAGGAAACCCTCCACTTTTCCGTCAAAATCCCATGAGTGGACCTGACCGGGGTGCATGAAATAAATCTGTCGGGGCTGCACTTCAAACTTCGTAAAATCAATGGTATGATTACCGCTACCTTCCGTAAAATAGACCAGGTGGTAAAAATTATGGCGATGCGGATGATCCAGGTTTTTGTGATGCAAATTAAAATAGTCGGAAAACCTGCTCACCATAATCTCATCCTGCCCGATATCGCACAATACCCGAATATCTATCGTAGGGAATTTTTCTTTTGCCATCCTCTCTTGCAGTTGTTCATTAGGTTAAAATTAACAGCTTCCTCCTTATTTCACCCCTTTCATAAATCTATTTTAACAAAAACGGGGACAAGTACCCTAAGATACCTGTCCCCGTATTGCTTCCAAACAATAAGTTTGGCTATAATTATTTTTTTCTTAGGGCACTCAGTACTTCCAAAGCACCCATTTCGATAAGCTTCAATGCTGCTTTTTCTCCAAATTCTTCGGCTGTTTCACCTGCCAGGCGTATGGCTTCATGTCTGAGCATGGTTTGACCATCAAGTCCGGCCACCCCGCAATCGAGGTATTGGTTCCCTTCTTTCAGGTATGACAAGCCAAATACTGGAATACTACATCCACCCTGCAACTTTTTCAGCAAGGCTCGTTCAGCCAATAGGCACACCGAGGTAGGCTCATGATTCACCAGTTTCCGGATAGCCTCCTTTTTTTCTGCATCCAAAGCTACCGCACTTTCAACGGCAACACTTCCCTGCCCTACTGCTGGTGTAAATTCCTTCAGATCGAGCATTTCTATGATTCTGTCATCGTATTCCATTCTGTGTACTCCCGCAAATGCGAGTAAGAGTACATCGCAATGGCCGTCTTCCAGTTTTTTAAGACGCGTCTGCAGGTTTCCACGCATATCCACCATTTTTATATGAGGATAATAATATTGCAGCATGGCTCTTCTGCGGACCGACGAAGTACCTACCACCAGTGGTTTACCGCTGGCCAGGGTAAAACTTTTGTCATTGCCAACCAGCACATCATTCACGATTTCCCTGTCCGTAAAAGCGATTAATTCTAGATCTTCATCCAGTTGCGACTGCACATCTTTGGCGCTATGCACAGCAATATCTATCTCACCTGAACGAAGCTTATCCTCCAGCTCTTCGGTAAACAGTCCTTTACTGCCAATTTTTGAAAGTGACACATCCAGTATCTTGTCACCTTTGGTTTCAATAATATCCAGTTCTGTGGTAAACCCACCTGCCTGTAGTAATGACTCAATAAGATATGCCTGCCAGAGCGCAAGTTTGCTACCCCTGGTGCCTATTTTGATATGCTTATTCATTAGCGAAAACGATTAGACTCTTTCACCATACGCTCATCTCTGCGGATAAACCGATTAGCCATCACGTTTGCGATCATCGCTACGATAAGTGCATAAAAACCATATTGATAATTACCCTGATCCTGCGTATCAAAAAGTTTCACGCCTTTGTACCAGGTCTGATAGATAGTCGCTCCTAGCAACACGGTCATCAGAATGGAATTGGCAGCACAGAGCCCTGACTGCACGAGGCGGTTTTTGAAACGTGTAATAGCATACGCTGCCACTATCCCTATAATACCTGCTAGTACTGCCAGATAAAGCACAGATTCTACTTCAGACTGTACCTGATTCAGTTGATGCGTAAAGCGAATTGAAGTCAGAGACACGGATTGCAGACCATCTGATGAAATTTTCTCCCATAACGGCAAGGTAATGAAAACCCCCATTGAAACCGTAACAACAGCTAAAAACAGTGATTGGATACGTTGTAACATAATAATCGTAATATATTTACTCTTGAATTAACTCTGCATAAAGATCAAATTCTTCAGCATTTATAATTTTAACTTTTGAAAAATCTCCCAATCCAACATATTGGCTGGCGGGCAATAATACTTCATTATCTACCTCAGGTGAATCGTGCTCGGTACGTCCGATAAAATATCCGCCTTCTTTCCTGTCAAACAACACTTTTTGTTCTGTGCCTATTTTAGCCTGGTTTTTTTGAAAGGAAATACCTTCCTGCAATTCCATCAGCACATCGGCACGCTCCTGTTTTACTTCTGCCGGCACATCATCCTCCATCGTATGGGAATGTGTATTTTCTTCATGCGAATACTGGAATACGCCCAGCCTGTCGAATCGCATTTTTTCTACAAATTCAAAGGTCTCATCAAACAACTCGTCAGTTTCTCCTGGATGACCCACAATCAGGGTAGTACGCAAAGCGATACCCGGAACCATATCACGGATTGTATGGACCAGTTCTTCTGTTTTTTCTCTGGTAATACCTCTTCTCATTTTTTTGAGAATTTCCGTCGAGCCGGTTTGCAAAGGCATATCCAGGTAATTGCAGATATTCGGCCGGTCACGCATGACCTCGAGCACATCAAGCGGGAAACCCGAAGGATAAGCATATTGCATCCGGATCCATTCGATTCCTTCAACCTCTGACAGTTTTTCTAGCAATCCTGCCAAGTCTCTTTTTTTGTATATATCCAGCCCATAATAAGTCAGATCCTGCGCAATGAGAATTAACTCTTTGGTACCCCGGCGTGCCAGCGATTTTGCTTCTGTCACCAGTTCCTCAATCGGACGGGATATATGCCCTCCTCTCATCAAGGGAATGGCACAAAAACTACATGGCCGGTCGCATCCTTCGGCAATTTTCAGGTAAGCATAGTGTGTCGGAGTGGTTAGTAAACGTTCTCCTACCAGCTCATGCTTGTAGTCTGCTTTGAGTGTTTTGAGTAAGCGTGGCAGCTCATTGGTTCCAAACCAGGCGTCCACAGTAGGGATTTCCACCGCCAGTTCGTCTTTAAAACGATGTGAAAGACATCCGGTGACATACACCTTGTCGACCAGTCCACGGTCTTTGGCGTCAGCGTATCTTAATATAGTCTCAATCGATTCCTCTTTCGCTCTATCAATAAAGCCACAGGTATTGATGACCACAATCTGCGAATCATCTTTCTTTGATTCGTGAGCCACCTGATATCCATTGCCTTTCAACTGCGTATATAGCACTTCTGAGTCTACTACATTTTTAGAACAACCCAGTGTTACTATATTAACTTTATTCTTTTTTATTCCTTTGGTTTTCATCAGTTTCCTTCCCTATCCGTAACAATTCTACTGTTTTGGGGTTTGCCAACGCTTCACCGCTGTGGTACCTTTCAAAACAGCCTGCAAAGTTCGTGAAAAATTTGACTATGTTGTCCATTTATCCGTTAATTTGTCTGGCAACATTTAATTTTGTACGACATTGACCAGACGATTAGCACTCAGTATTTCTATTTTATTACATCCTTTACTACTACCCAGCTACCTGTTTGCCTGTCTGTTCGGATTTGTACCAGAGATTATGGGCGTCAGTATTCTGGATTTATCAGCACAGGGAAGCTTACTTCTTTTAATTTTTCTGAATACTTTTCTGCTCCCTTCCATTTGTATTTATTACTTGTACAGGGCCCGGTATATTCCTTCCATGCATATGAATCAGCCGGAAGACCGACGGCTTCCTTATATGGTTACTGTGATTTTATACATGGCCACCACGTATGTGCTAAAATTCAAACTATCTCCCATCAGTGAAATGGCCCCCCGACTGGCGGCAGGACTGGGAGGTATTACTTTCTCCTTGCTTGTAGTATTGCTGGTGAACCGGTATTGGAAAATAAGTGCCCATGCGACAGGTATTGGCGGGGTCATTGGTATCATTGGATGTGTTTTATTCAAATTCAACACCGACATGCTGTTATTTCCCATGTTGGGCTGGATACTCATCGGTGGGTTTTTATGCAGTGCCCGATTGTATTTAAATGCCCACACCCCCGCCCAGATTCTTGCCGGATTAGGAACAGGAATCATTAGCGCTATTTTTACCGTATTTTTTTGGTTCTAGCAGGTTTTATAATGAACTGACAATCAATGGAAGTGCTTTCAAAGAGAAATTATTTTAAAAAAAAGTAGCACAAAGCATTGTTTTTTAAAAGTCACCTACTACTTTTGCAGTCCCAACAGGGAATTGGATTCGTAGCTCAATTGGATAGAGCACCTGACTACGGATCAGGAGGTTTGGGGTTCGAATCCCTACGAGTCCACTGATTCAAAAGAAAAGCCGCTTCATTAACGTGAAGCGGCTTTTTTGATGTGTTGCACTTTGTATACAGTTACCTATATGGTGTTACACTCCTACAGATAACATCAAAAATCACTAACATCAGTTTTAAGTTTAATCAAGACTTTTTTTCACTCAAAACGATCATTATCTTTCATAAGATATTTGTCTAATATAGTATTCTAAACAGACCAATAGGTGTAAGCTGATTATCTAATCCTAATTGATAATCTTGTCTAAGTATTGCTTCTTATAAATAGAGCTTATGAATTCTATATCGTGACTTATCCTTGCCAACTATCAAAAAAGTAACAAGCCTCTATCTCATCTTTAGTTATTTGGCTTCCATAGCGGTGCAATCAAATTAAAAGGCTCTTAGTTAAAGTTAATCGAAAAGGTAAAATATATATCTAATCAGTCTATATTGAGTGATTAGATATAATATATCAACAGACCCTTAATTTTCAATAAATTTATTATAGTGTTATGACAGAAAAATTTGAAATGACTGGAGAGTGGTATTTACCAAACTCCGCTATCAAACGAGCGCATGGAACATTAACATATGACCCTCAAGATGGTTTAAAACTTGGACTTTACGGTAGTTTAGAAGATTTTCCTCTCTTCCAAACACTTTCAAACTACGAAGTAATTCTTGGGTTAACAAGCAACAGTAAACAAGTAACTTTATACGGATGTTACATGGTAGGTTCAAGTACATCTATAGTTATGAGTCAAGAATCTGGACTTCCCTCATCCAATTACAATATTCGATTTTGCCTTATTGGTCTACATGTTCAAAGTGAATCAGAGCTAGTATTTAATAAACTATCGGCTGAGATATTCAACCTTGGGGAATGGATCGGCATTAGCGGCTTTCAAAGACGTAATATTGAGAAAGATTTAATCAAATCTGATAGAATTGAAGTCAAGTATAGGCAGCCAAAACCAATACATTTCGAAATAGATGACAATACAAAAGGAGTATTCAAATTTATATCGAACTGTTCTAATTCGTCTCGTTATCAAAAATCGGTAACCATAAACCAAAAAGTAGAATTTCAAGTGATTTCGGACGTTAAATTAACCATTAATGATTTTCTTAATTACTTGGGTACATTTCAAGATTTTCTAACCCTTGCACTCTACAAAAGCACTTATCCTCTAACAATCACCTTAAGTGGTGAGAATCACAAAACAACATTGAACGACAATATCGTTATTAATAAGTCAATCAATCTCTATTTTTCCTTCAAAAACTATAAACCGAACGAGATACCAAAGCACAACTTTAAAATGATTTTCACGTATAAGGATATTAGCCGAACGTTCAATACTCTTATTAAAAACTGGTACTCAAAATATAATCTACTTGAACCAGCCTTCAATTTGGTTTTTACGCAATTTCACAATCAAAATCAATCCTCCATCAATACGTTTTTGAATTTAGCCCAAGCTGCTGAAACCTTTCATGCAAGACTTTACGATCGAGAAAGAATGCCTCGTGAAAAATATCGTAAAATGAAAAGGGAAATTCTAGAATTGGTTCCTAACAAATACCATTACTGGCTAAACGAGCAATTTAATTTTGGCAACAATTTAAACCTACATTCAAGATTAACTGAGTTAACAAGTAAGTACTCCAATAGTACTTTAGATGCGCTTTTAGGAGACACAACATTGTTTATTAAGAATGTTAAAGACTCTAGGAATTATTATACCCATTATTCTGAGAGAGGAAAAAATAAAGCACTTAAAGGTGCGAATCTCTATTATCTAACAGAAAGACTTAAAATACTCTTAGTATATTCATTTCTGATTGAAACCGGTATCAAAAAGAAAAAACTATCATTGTTACTAGAAAATGCGAGTAGGATATTATTCAACCATTTATAAATTACATAGGATCTTACTAGCTTATCTTCTGTTGGTCTTAAATGTAGAGAGTATTATTCCATCAAAAATAAAAGGGAGCTTAGCCCCCTTTTATAAAGATATCAGAATAATTCTGCTTCGTAAACAATCTGACTCCAATTGGAATTGGTTCATATCCCCCTCTACCATAAGAATACTTGACATGAAAGAAATCATAATAAGCGTGACAATCTCCAAAATTAATCATCACCCTGATTTGAGATGATTTATTAACTCGATCTAGCAACTCATGATTGTCTTCTAAGCAATAATCCCCAATCAATCTAAATTGATGCTCAATAGCTCCATCTATGTGGTAATGAGTATTATACAAATAAGCATTCTTCAAAAGACTAATAGTCGCAACACTTCTATCAATTTCTATTGAGAATAAATTAGAGTCCGCAATTTGAGACATAGAACTATGTTTTCTGTTTTAGTATTTATAGTAATAACGGCACCTATAAACGTATATTACTCAAATGCACAAATTTATTTTCCATCATATCCTCTGCAAAATCGATTAGAAGACTGATTACTAGCAATCAATCTTAATTTTTTCCTATAAGTAATCAAAACCATATCTCATTGATAAACATTACCCAACTACCTCACAATCCACAAAGAAACTCTCATGAAATTCTGCAAAAGCCTTTGTGCGTTTTACATCTCGTACAGTTTCAGAACAAATACGACTAATGTATGTAATAACCTGTTTAGATGATGCATTTTCAGGTAGCACTTGTCTGAAATAACAATAGGCTATAAAGTCCATATCATCCAGAAAACCTATATCGTCTACTACCTGATCATATTCTTCTACTGAGAATTGTTTTTTCTGTTTTGGCACTTGGTTGTCTTTGATAGCTTTCTTTAAGATACTGCCCTTTTGTTTACAGCTATTAGAGCAATATTGAGCATCTGATCTTTTAGATTCAAATCTGCCATCCCCACCACAAATCTCTCTACTTACATTCACCTACCAGCGAAATAATATACTTTGAATGGACTTAAAACGAAGATTTCCACAGTGCATGGTAATTTAGATAATGAACAACTTTATATTCCTGATTATTGAAATTATAAAATTAAATTCTAATTTTAGTCCGAAATCAATGGATTTTAAAGCAAAAATGTACTATTCCAAGTAAAATTTATATATTATAAAATCAACACCTTTCAAGACGATTTTATACCGTATAATGCTTGTTAATTTTCCGTTCGTATTATTGCCTGTAAATGATTTTATTAAAGAAATATATTCTGCCTTTACTATTATTCATCGGAATTTTTGTTCCGGGTCAGAAGATATTTTCTCAAACTAATACACAGTATCCTCCACTCCAAACCACACTACCCCAACTTAATAAACACCAACGTTGTGAGGTTGAGTCTCATGTTAAATTTGATGTTCTTCCATCAAAACATACGCATAACGACATATTTATTGAAATCACTGAAGTAGATAACAAAGAGCCGGAGTTGGTCTTTCCGAGTACCAAAGCGGATTTATTCCGTGAGAACTTGCGCCTCTCCTTTGCGCGCATCTACTACAACAATATCACCGGGCGATCACTTAAAAATGGTCGCTTTTTTTATTTACAAATTGAACGTCACCTCTTGTACAGATCATTACTGATTTGATTTAAATCTTCCTTTCCATGTACTAAAATACATTCTCTCTCTATAGAATGTCGTAAGCGCGTACGTGCATTTACGTAAGTGCGTGCTGGTACCAGAAAAAATCCCCTTACTTCAAAATTTTAAACCATTCATGAGACAGATCATCATGGGCATGGGCGCTATTGCCCTGTTTTTTAATACAAGTTGTGAATCAAAAACTACAGAACACGAAACTGAAGGTAAACTTTTGGTGACCAATCCCCTTAAAAAAGACACCATTATTACAAAACAGTACGTGAGTCAAATCAGTGCCATCAGCCATATTGAACTCCGGGCGTTAGAAAAAGGATATCTGCAAAATATCTATGTTGATGAGGGACAGTTTGTAAAAAAGGGACAACTTATGTTCAGAATTATGCCGCTTGTTCTTGAAGCTGAACAGCAGAAAGCCCAGGCAGAAGCTAATTTTGCACAGATAGAGCTCCAAAACACCAAATCATTAGCTGATAGCAATGTCGTTTCAAAAAATGAGCTGGCACTTGCCAAAGCCAGATTTGATAAAGCCTATGCTGAATTGGCTTTGGCTAATACGCATTTAGGTTTTACGGAAATCAGAGCCCCATTTGATGGAATAATGGATCGATTCCAGGTGCGACTGGGAAGCTTGATAGAGGAAGGCGATTTATTAACCACCCTTTCTGATAATAGTAAAATGTGGGTGTATTTTAATGTGCCTGAAGCAGAATACCTTGATTATAAAACCAGTCAGGAGGGTAACAAACCATTTCCGGTCAGGTTAAAAATGGCTAATCATCAACTGTTTGAATACCCGGGAATAGTAGAGACGATTCAGGCTGATTTTAATAATGAAACCGGAAATATTGCCTTTCGGGCAACTTTCCCCAATCCCAAAAGCTTACTACGCCATGGGCAAACCGGAAATATACAAAGCAGCATTCATCTGAAAGATGCACTTCTCATTCCTCAGAAAGCCACTTTTGAAGTCTTAGAGAAAAAGTACGTTTTCGTGGTCGATAAAGACAAAACGATTCATACACGGGAAATCACAATTGGCGCCGTCATGCCAGATCTGTATGTAATTACAGATGGTTTGGTTGAAAACGAGCAAATTTTGATCGAGGGTATTAGAAAAGTAAAAGAAAATGAGAAAATAGATTTCAATTTTGAAGATCCTCAATCTGTCATTGCTCATCTAAAAGTTTACTCAGAATAGATGAGTATCATTAATAACTTAAGGCAAGATGTTTAGTAAATTCATACAAAGACCGGTATTCGCAATCGTGATATCGTTCGCCATTGTATTTGTTGGTCTTCTGGCCATGCAAAGATTACCTATTTCTCAGTTTCCTGAGATTTCACCTCCGATGGTTATCGTAAAAGCCTCCTATCCGGGAGCAAGTGCCCATGTATTAACCGAATCGGTGCTTATTCCACTTGAGCAGGCTATCAACGGTGTGCCGGGCATGAAGTACATGACCTCCGATGCTACCAGTGCGGGGGAGTCAAATATACAGATTGTCTTCGATTTAGGCACTGACCCCGACCAGGCTGTGGTCAATGTTAATACACGTATTGCACAAGTGCTGAACAGATTACCTTTAATTGTGCAACGCGAAGGTGTGATTGTGAACAGAGTAGTACCAAGTATGTTGATGTACGTCAATCTATTTAGCAAGGACACTAAGTCTGACATGAAATTCCTCTTTAATTATGCAGGCGTTAATATGCTTCCGGAGTTGCAGCGTATAACGGGGATCAGTCAGGCAAGTATGTTAGGAAGCAGACAGTATGCAATGAGAATCTGGCTGAAACCTGACAGAATGCAAGCATACAATATTTCTGCAGACGAAATCATGAAAGCGTTAGACGAACAAAGTGTGATTGGCTCTCCTGGTCGTATTGGGAGAAGTGACGGAAAACGCTCTGCATCTCTTGAATATGTACTTACCTATGAAGGACGATTTAACGATGTTGAACAATACCAGAATGTAGTTTTAAGGGCAAATGCAAAAGGAGAAGCGCTCCATTTAAAAGATGTGGCCAATATTGAGTTGGGGAGCGAGTACTATGACATTTATTCCAATCTGAATAATTTACCCTCGGCCGCTATTGTCCTGAAACAGACTTATGGGAGTAACGCAAGTGAAGTTATTGATGGAGTGAAAGAAAAACTCGCTGAACTGAAGAAAAGTTTCCCACCCGGAATGGACTATACGATCAGCTATGATGTCTCTACATTTCTGGATGCATCTACTGAAAACGTTATACATACGCTGAGAGATGCATTCATTTTGGTAGCATTGGTAGTGTTTATATTCTTAGGAGACTGGCGATCTACACTTATACCTACGCTGGCAGTACCTGTTTCACTCATTGGCTCATTTGCTTGTATGCAATTATTTGGTCTGACGATCAATATGATTACGCTGTTTGCGCTTGTACTCGCTATCGGTATCGTAGTCGATAACGCCATCGTGGTTGTAGAGGCCGTTCATGTCAAAATGGAAGAAGAAAATTTATCTCCTTACAATGCAGTCCGCAAAGTGATGGGAGAAATTGGTGGTGCGGTAATAGCCATTACCTTTTTGATGACGGCAGTGTTTATTCCGGTAGCCTTCATGACAGGACCTGTAGGGATTTTCTATCGGCAATTCTCTATTACCATGGCAAGTTCCATTATTATTTCAGGCATTGTGGCACTCACTTTAACACCAGTCCTTTGTGCCATGATCTTAAAAAACAACCATGGCAAAACCAGAAAGAAAAACATACTTAACCGTTTGCTCGATGGCTTCAATCTTCTTTTTGAAAAACTGACTGGCAAGTATGTAGATCTTCTCAGACTGATTGTTAAAAGAAGAATAATCACCCTCGGGATCCTGATCGCATTTGGATTAGGAATTTTTGGGATAAGCCTTAAACTTCCTTCTGGTTTTATACCAAGTGAAGACCAGGGAATGATATACGCTGTCGTACAAACGCCACCAGGTTCTACATTGGAACGTACAAATGATATTACGATTGCACTACAAAAGATAACTGAACAGGTGGATGGTATCGAATCTGTAACGGCACTTGCAGGCTATGAAATCTTAACCGAAGGGCGTGGTTCCAATGCCGGCACTTGTCTGATCAACCTGAAACCCTGGAAAGACCGTCATCATACTGTCCATGAAATCATTCATGAACTTGAAGAGAAATCAAAAGTAATACCGGGAGCGACTATCGAATTTTTTGACCCTCCCGCAGTACCTGGTTACGGAGCCGCAGGTGGGTTTGCTTTACAACTTTTGGATAAGACAAATACGGGCGACTACAACGAGTTGGAACGAGTGAATGATGAGTTCATGGAAGCACTGGAAAAACGTAAGGAGCTTTCTGGACTTTTTACCTTCTTCAGCGCCAAGTATCCGCAATATGAACTGCAGATTGACAATGAGCTGGCGATGCAAAAGGGAGTTTCAATTGGAAATGCGATGAATACGCTATCAATTCTTGTCGGAAGTACCTACGAACTTGGTTTTATAAAATATGAGCGATACTTCAAGGTTTTCGTGCAGGCATCTCCCGAATACCGTGCCTTACCTGAAGATATTCTAAAGCTTTATGTTAAAAATGATCGTGAGGAAATGGTTCCGTTTTCAGCATTTATGAAGATCATCAAAACGCAGGGAGCCAATGAAATCAATCGCTATAACATGTACAATACGGCGTCTATCAGAGGTCAACCTTCGCAAGGTTTCAGTAGCGGGGAAGCCATTAAAGCTGTACAGGAAGTAGCCGCCAAAACCTTACCTGGCGGATATGACATTGACTGGGCCGGGTTATCTAAAGATGAAGTAGTGAGAGGAAATGAAGCCATCTATATTTTCATCGTCGTACTCATATTTGTATATATCGTCTTAGCCTCGCAATATGAAAGTTTTATCATACCGTTGGCTGTAATTCTATCGCTGCCGACAGGAGTATTTGGTTCTTTCTTTTTATTAAAAGTAATGGGACTAGCCAATGACATTTATGCGCAGGTAGGGCTGGTAATGCTGGTTGGTTTGTTAGGCAAGAACGCCGTTTTGATTGTCGAATTTGCTATGCAGAAACAGCATGAAGGGGCGACTGTGCTTGAAGCAGCCATTGAAGGAGCAAAAGTGCGTTTTCGTCCTATTTTGATGACATCATTTGCATTTATTGCAGGACTTATCCCGCTGATATTGTCACATGGCGCTGGAGCTATAGGTAATAAGACCATTGGCGCAAGTGCACTGGGCGGAATGCTTTTTGGCACTATTTTCGGGGTAATCGTTATTCCAGGTCTATACTACATTTTCGCAAAATTAGCCGAGGGGCGTCAGCTTATTAAATATGAAGACGATACCTCACTAACAGAAGATTTGGTCCATTCTATTGATACTTTTCCATATATCGAAGAAAATGAAAATTAAACTAAGTATAAAAAAAGGAATAATTAATACAATGGGGGCCACTGTGCTTCTCATTGTTTTTTGGGCCTGCAGTCCTCCACCGCTTACCCACAAAAGGGTCAATCAAACGATTCCGACTAGTTATATGGGCATACAGGATTCAAGCAATACAGCAAAAATAAACTGGAGTGCATTTTTCAAGGATCCTCATCTTACCGTGCTGATTGATTCTGCCTTGGCAAACAATCAGGAGCTCAATATCATGATGCTTGAGATTGAAATGACCAAAAATGAAATTCAGGCAAAAAAGGGCGAGTATTTACCTTCTGTGAATATAGGTGGAGGAATGGGTGTTGAAAAAGCAGCCCGATATACCCAAATTGGCGCCAGTGAAGCAACAACCGAGATAAAGCCTGGCAAAGAAATGCCTGAACCGCTCGGGGATTTTAAAGTAGGATTATACGCCAGATGGGAAGTTGATATCTGGCATAAACTGCGCAATGCAAAGCAAGCAGCTGTAAACCGGTATCTGGCCTCCATCGAAGGAAAGAATTTCATGGTTACTAACCTGATAGCCGAAATTGCCAATTCGTACTATGAACTAATCGCATTGGATACGCAGCTGGAGATCCTGCAAAAGAATATTGAGATACAATCCAATGCACTCAAAATGGTAAGACTTCAGAAAGATGCGACAAGGGTGACAGAATTAGCGGTAAAACGATTTGAAGCGCAGCTGTTAAATACCAAAAACAATCAGTATAAAATTCAGCAAAAGATAATTGAAACTGAAAATCAGATTAATTTTTTGGTGGGTCGTTTTCCGCAAAGAATTGAGAGAAGTAGCGATAACTTCATCACCATTAACCTTGATAAGCTCCACGGTGGTACTCCTCAGGAATTGTTACAAAACCGACCTGACATTCGGCAGGCGGAGCAAGAACTGGCAGCGGCAAAACTCGATATAGTAGCAGCAAGAGCCAACTTTTATCCTTCATTGGGTCTTTCGGCCAACGTGGGAATTCAGGCCTTCAATCCCGCCTACCTGGCAAAGATGCCTATGTCGTTATTTTCTACTTTAATAGGCGATATGGTGGGTCCCTTGATCAATAAAAACGCCATCAAAGCAACGTACTTAAATGCGAATGCAAAACAGGTTCAGGCAATTTACGACTATCAAAGAACTGTACTGAGCGCGTATATAGAAGTAGCTAATCAAATTTCAAAAATCACCAATCTTGAAAACAGCTACGATCTAAAATCTAAGGAAGTAGATACTTTGACGGAATCAGTAACCATTGCTAATCGCTTATTCGGATCTGCCCGGGCAGAATACACAGAAGTTTTATTGACCCAACGCGATGTCATCGAAGCCCGTTTTGATTTGATAGAAACCAAAATGCAACAAGTAGATGCTACTATTAAAACCTACAAAGCATTGGGAGGTGGCTGGAATCATACACAATGATAATTATATCAATCCAATTCACTGTCTATTGATTAATATATACTAAAAAAGGGGACTAACATATAAGGAATTACGTTAGTAAAATAAGTTTCTAAAATTTAACCTCTCTTGCTATGAAAAATTATTGTTTTGCCATTGTTTTAGTATTCGCTACTTTATTATCTTCTTTTGCACAGAGTTCAACTGATAAAGCCCATTTTGGGATTCAGTCTGGTGTAGGTTGGTCAGATATGACTGCTGCAGCATATAGCAATAAAACTGGTTTTGTCGGAGGTCTTTTCGGATCATTTAATCTAGGAAAACAATTCAGCATTCAACCAGAATTAAACTTACAGTTGCAACGGATAGGCTATGAACAGCTACCGATTGTAGTGGAGTCTAAATATATTAATCTACCTATACTGGTTAAATACAGATTAGGTTTAACCAGGTTTAGTGTTTTTGCTGGCCCTCAAATAGGCTTCAACCTGGGTGGAGCACATGCGATTTCTGAAGACTCTAAGGAGAAAATAGAAAATTATAAAAGCATTAATTTTTCGGGAGTTGCGGGAATTGACTACAAAATAGCTCTTCCATCCAAAGACAAATCAATAATAATTAAAGCGCAGCATTATACAGGTTTAACTGATTTTGTGCAATATTTCAGCCTTGTTCCTGAGGATAAAGGCTATCGATATAGCGGTTTTATGTTATTAGTGGGATTGGAAATTTTTTAAATAAATAAGGAAAAGGAGGTTCATAGCCTCCTTTTTCAAATAACAACCGAACCTCTTAAACTTTCCCTCATTGAATTTTTGCCAGTGCTTTTAATATCTACAAAAGGCCACCTCTAGTATAAGAGATGGCCTTTGCTTTGAAGCACAAAAGATATGCCCTATTTAGTGATTACTATCTTATCTGTTTTTTCAGTGTTGTTATGGTATTTGATTTTAACCAAATAAACACCCTCTGGAATTCTTGACACATCAATTCCTGATGCAGTTACATTCGCAGTACGCAGTACTTGTGTACCTGCCATGTTATATAAAGTAACAGAATGCACCTGATCAAACTTATTTACTATTAATCGAGAAGACACAGGATTTGGGTAGATGAATACACTAGGTCCTGTATAATCCGCACTTACTAAACGGCTGTATTCATAGGTTGCATCCCGATCAATCATTTTGAGACGATAGATATTTGATCCGTTCAATGCTGTATTATCAACAAAAGAATAATTGCGATCAGTAGTACTTTCTCCAAAGGCCTCTACCCGGCCAAGCGAAATCCATTTCTTCCCATCCTGGCTACGTTCTACATCAAAACTTGCAGCGTTCACTTCTTGCGTTGTGGTCCAACTTACATTGATCGCGTTCTGTTCCTGAATTGCCTTTATTCCTTCCAATTTAACTGGCAACGGAGTGAAAGTAACAAAATAATCTTCTACTTCACCGTTAGAGGCAGCTCCATTAGGATTTGATAATTCATCTGTCGTAATTCTGAAACGCATGTAAGTACCTCCACCAAAAGCGGTGCTATTGAAGGTAGTGGTAGGCCAAACCAACGTAGCAGTAGTTGCGCCATCAGCGACAGTTGTACATACTCTTTCCGATTCGTCAAAAACTCCGTTTCCATTCCAGTCAATCCACCCACATAAATTGGCTTGCACACCTGAAATATTCGTCACTTTCACCGCTAATGTATAGGATTCAACAGTCGGATTATCACCTTTAGGCACCCCTGGAAAATCACTAATACCATCTTCATCATTTGTATCGTCGTTTTGATCATCACTATTCGCTGAAGAGGCAATTCCGTCTGATTCTGCATCCACCAGGTCACCTAATGTGAGGAGTACTTCTCCTTCCGCATTGGTTTCAATCAGGTGGCCAGCACCAAATGTTTGGCGTGACACATTATAACTTGCTGGCGCATCTCCGAAGTCTATTCCAGGACAACTGGTAATATTTTGACCTAGGAAACCCGCATAGGTCGGTTGTGAATATACATGAATGATTATTTCATTTTCGCCCAACTCCCAATGTTTGTTTAATGCAGTAATGGTTTGATCAATGAGTCTGAATCCACCACTAGGGAGTCCTAGTTCTCCTGCCAACGCATTGCCATTGATGTAGATATTCTTAACAGTATTATCGGTCAGGAAATTAAGTCTCAATTTAAAAGCTGGCAATAAGTAAGCATCTTCTATTTTGAAACGATAGCGGAAAAAGTACGAATTTTGAAATTGGGGCTCATTGGCTATGCCATAAACATCTCTGGATGATGTAGTATAACTAATCCACTGCGCATTGCCATAAGGACTATTGGCCCATGCAGTGGGAATTTTGTTTCCTGTTACAATCGCCGGTTTAAATACTAGATTTTCAATAGAAGAGAGTTCAGGCAGCAAATTAGTATAAGATGCTCCTTTTCCTTGCACAAAAGCAACCTCCCAGTTAGTATCAAATGTATCAAGCACCTTGGTACCTGTCCCTTCAGCATCTGTTCCCGTATTCAAAAGATTCGCATTTGAACAAGAAATCACATTATCTACCGTCGTTCCTCCACATACAATGGGAAGCATTTCAGCAATCGCTGCATAACCTGTCTGATGCGTTCCCTTGACAACAAAACGCATGTACCTCGCTGATACACTTTCTTGAAAATGCACCTCCAGGGGTTCACCTGTAGGTAAATAAGTGGCAGTAGTATAATTATTTTGTTTACGTATAGAACCTGTTTGAACCTCTGTAAATGTTGTTCCGTCATTGCTTACTTCAATAGTATATTTGCTGATATCCTGTGAAACTTCCGTGCGTGGATAATAAACAAATCCTACTAAATCCAGGACTTCACCATAGTCAAAAGTAATAAATTGATTAATTGACCCACCTGGACTACCCCCTGCCCACACGTTGCGACCGGTAGCAGATTCTCTGAGGCTCCCATCGATGGCACGGCTGGCTTCGTACCCAACTAATTGACTCGAGGCAGAAGCCGACCAGCTGGATTCAGGCTTAAGAACCTTAGGTGATGGACAAGCTTCCGCTGCATCTGTTGATTTGCACACTACAAAATTATCAAAGTGTGCATAGTTGGTGGTAGAAAAGGCTCTAAACCGATATGTTCCTGGATTTAATACATTGGTCAGCGCATTGATCGTAACCCAATTATATCCTGAAGCAGCATCCAAAGTACCCGACTCTGCAGCAAAAGTGACTGGGGCAGCATCTGTACTTAAAATTTGAATGGCGATCTGCCCACCCTGATAACCTGGCACTCCCGTTTGCCGATTGGAAAAGCTTCCTGAGAAATGTAGTTGAGTCGCCTCCTCCAAAGTAAATTCTTGCTCAATCCACCCAGCGCCAGTCACGTTATTTAAATCGATGAATTGTTCTCCATCAGCCCCTGTACTAGGCCATTGAGGGCTTGGACCATCCGGACGTACTATTTGGATATTTACATTAGAACGCCAATTTCCAAGGGTATTTGAAAAATTCTGCGTTGGGCCAACAATAATTGTTGATTCAAAGCTCGGGTCGGTCAGTAAATTTACTCCTCCACAATTGGCCTGACCATAGGAGTTCTTACTATTTACTATCAACATTAATGACAGTAAAGACAAGATAATACTGTAATTCTTTTTCATATCATTCAATTTATTTTAAAAAATAGTACATCAATAAGCATTTAAATATAGTATTATGATTGACATATATATACAATATTATACAAATAAATATCACAATAAATATCTATTTATTTTAAATATATACTAAGATACTATATTTATTCTGTATATATCAATACATTAATAATTGAAATTTTATTATAGTATAATGTAATAAGACAACAAATATTGATTTATTTAACAATCAAATGTATTTTAATTATAATTATTACTACTTTTTTATTTCACAATAATAAATCATTTGTAGAATAATCATTATAATACATCAAATTATTTCAATATAAATAATTACTATGTGTAAATCTATTTGAAGGATATATTATATATAACACACTCAACATTTTACTTTATTTACTGTTACACTCAATAGCAAACTATAAATACTCATAACTCTAATCGGCATACGTAATTATACTGTAGTGCATGCCCATTTCTTTAGCAACAGCGAACGCGTTAACTTTAAATAGCTATAATGATCTTATTTCCATGCTTTATCAATATCACCAGGAGTGAAATCATGGATACAATCTTGAGGAAATGACTTTTGGCAGATATAACATATCTGCGAAGATTTAGAATCCTATTATCCGGAAAATCCTGCCCTAGAACAAATCAAAAATATAGAAATAATTGTAGTACTTTGACAGACCCATTCATCAGAACTAGTATCTACTGAATAGGGAAAGAAATTCCGAGTGGTAAGGAAAAAAACCCTATGCGTTTAAGGGGTTGTCAGATTACACGACAGCCCCTTAAATCAATCTTTTAATTATTACTACTAATGCCAGCATTCCAGATAGCAAATTGCACTACAAACCTGCTTCTTCATTCAACTCTTTCATGATTTCTGCGAAGGCAATATTGGACTTCACCCTGTCTTCAAAATGAAACATGGTAGAAACAGTGATCAGCTCATTGACTTTGGTTTCAGACAAAAATTCGCGTATCTGTTTTTTGACTTTCTCCTTGGTCCCTACAAATGAAAACCGGAGCATCTGATAAATAGCAGGATGCTGGAATAACTGCTGCAGATGATCGTCAAAGTCAACAGGAGGCTGTAAAGGCAGGTGATTGCCCACCAATCCGTTATAAAACATTCGTATTAAGGACGTGAAATTACGTTCTGCGATTTCATCTGTTTCAGCAATAATCACATTGGCCCCGGCGATGGTATAAGGCGCACTGAAGGCTTTAGATGGTCGAAAATTGCTTACGTAAATATTCAAGGCATTGTATAGATGTGTCGACGCAAAATGACTGGCAAATGCATAAGGCAGTCCTTTTTCTGCTGCCAGAAAAGCACTGTCCGTACTCGATCCTAAAATATAAATAGGTACCTCCACACCCTCTGCAACAGGAACCCTGACGTTGGACTCGCTATTGGCCACGGAAAAGTACTTTTCAATGCCGGCAATCTCTTTAGAAAACGAATGTGCGGCCTGTAAATAATCTGACCTTATAGCTTTGGCTGTTACCGCGTCTGTTCCTGCTGCTCTTCCTAAACCCAAATCAATTCTGGAAGGATATAACTGGGCAAGTGTACCAAATTGTTCGGCGACAATTAACGGGGAATGGTTGGGCAACATAATGCCTCCGGATCCTACTCTTATGCTATTTGTATTTTCTGCGATATAACCTATAATTACCGACGTTGCACTACTGGCTATACCAGGGGTATTATGATGCTCGGCCAGCCAAAAGCGCTTGAAATGGTGTGCTTCCGCCACTTTGGCTAACTCTAGCGAATTGTTTAAAGTTTGTTTAAAAGATACTCCTTCTGACACAACTGCCAGTTCCAGTATTGAATATGCTGTTTGATTACTCATATATATTATTCATCTGATTACCACTGCCCGTATGCCTGCTTAGACAGAGCATTACGATGCACTCTTTTATTACAACGAACCGTACTGTATGAAGAATTCCATTTTTGCTGAATAGTGTTAAATTTATTATTTCTCTTCAATCCAATCCGCTTTCTGAAGCCTCGATCAGATCAGGGCTGATAGCTTCAGTAATAAATTCCTCAACCTGTCGAAAGTCTTCCAAGCCAAAATTTTCCTATTTCAACCATCAAAAAATAAATAAACCAGACTGTTGCGCTTTGTTTCCAATAACCTGAACCCTAATTTTGCCCATGTTCATACGAATCTTTTCGGTTTCGATTCCAACCTGGCCGGAAATGATGTACATAAACAGCTGGACCGAACACAAATCCGAACCCATTTTTTTTATTAAATATCCTATAATCCATGAGATTACTACTCGCCACGATACTAGCATTTTCACTGCTGATTATCAACGTGATCACCTTTGAAACACCTTTAAATAAAAATTACATTCTTACCGGGCCCCCTCAATTATCGGCCGTTATTGATACAGCTGCTCAGTCCATTTTAATCTATCAGGAAGGAAAACCACAACCCATAGTCACTCAAATCGCAAAAAGTGATTTCCGACCATTTTTACATCCCATTGCTGCTCCCGATGGAAAAGGGGTTCTGACTGAATACAGCCCCGGACACCACAAACATCAGACCGGGATTTATTGGGGATTCACCCGTGTAAATGGTAGAGATTATTTCCACCACCCTGAAGGTGAATATTGGCAAAGGGAATCTTATTCTGTCATTCAGTCTGAAGGAGAAGAAGTAAGTTGGCAGACTGTTTATAATATGCTGGGTGAAAAAGGTGACGTCATCATGACTGAAATTCAAACCTGGACATTCAGTATCAAAGAGGGGCGATATGCCATGGATCTGGAATGGCAGGGTAAAGCAGTGACTGATATTACGATTGGCAAGTACGATTATGGCGGGTTATTTGTCCGTATGCCATGGAAACAAGGGGTAGCCGGAGAAATTATCAACGCAGCCCGGCAAAAAAACCTTGCCGCTGAAGGACAACCGGCCATGTGGATAGATGCAGGTATGGCTATAGACGGACGTGATGACTATGCTCATATTGCCATTTTTGACCACCCGGAAAATAAACGTTACCCGCACACCTGGCGTGTTGACAGCCAGATGGGTTTCGGACCCGCAGGTGCATTGAAAAACGACTGGCAAATTACCAAAGGAATGACAGAGGTGATTAAACATCGACTGCTCATTTACACAGGCGAAAGAAACGATCTGACATTGACCAATCTTTGGGAAGAATATACCGGTAATAACTCTATTTATGCCACCGCAGCCTTATGGACTGCCGCTCAGGAAGAAGGAAAAAAAGCAGCTTTTCTAACACCAGAAGAAGCTGTTGCAGGCATGACCTTGCAGGAAGGATATCAAGCCAATGTATGGGCAAGCGAACCCATGATGACCCAGCCGATGGCATTTTGCTGGGATGACCGCGGCCGTTTGTGGGTTGCTGAAAACCGTGACTATGAATCCAGAGGACGTGGTTTCTCGAACGATGGAAACAGTAGAATATTAATTCTGGAGGACACAGATGGTGACGGTGTGGCTGACAGCAGAAAAGTTTTCATGGAGGGGATCGCTTTCCCTGCCGCAATAGCTGTAGGATTTGATGGATTGTACCTGGGAGCACCTCCACATTTGTTGTTTGTACCTGACAAAAACAAAGATGATAAGGCTGATATGAACGATATTCAAGTGCTATTAACCGGTTGGGGCATCAGAGACCGTCACGAAACCATTAATAGTTTACATTGGGGACCTGATGGCTGGCTCTATGGACTACAGGGCTTTGCAACGCCTTCTAAAATCAGAAAGCCATTGGGGAACACTAAAATTTATGGTCACAAAGATGAATTTCCAGAAGGACTGCTGGAAGGAGAAGGAGTGGATATTAATGGTGGCGTATGGCGATACCATCCTACCAAAGATCGCTTTGAAGTTGTGGCGCATGGTTTCAGTAACCCCTGGGGAATTGATTATGATGCCAAAGGGCAACTTTTCATAACTGCCTGCGTGATTCCTCACCTTTGGCACATAGTACCCGGAGGATATTATCATCGCCAGGGCGGGCAGCATTTCAATCCTCACGTGTACAGCGATATCCGCACCATTGCCGATCATAGCCATCGCTCCGCCCATGGAGGTGCGAGGATCTACCAGTCTGATGCATTTCCGGAAGAGCAAAAGGGTAGAATTTTCATGGCAAACATCCACGAGCACGCAGTCCTGTCTGATGTTCTTGTACATAAAGGTTCAGGATTTCAAGGAAAACATGGGGATGATTTCATGATGGCAAATAATGCACAATGGGTTGGATTCAGCATGGAAGTCGGACCTGACGGATCCCTTTATGTACTCGACTGGCACGATGCTGATATCTGTGGACAGGAGGTAATGAATAAAGAAACAGGGCGGATATTCAGGATATCTGCCAAAAATTCACTGGCTGAGAACTGGAAAGGCAGATATGCCGATCTGTCCAAATTTTCAGATAAAGAACTGGTTGACTTGCAGTTGAGTACCAGCGACTGGCATTCCAGACGTGCCAGGGTCATACTCCAGCATAGGGCTTCACAGGGCAAACTAAAGAAAGCGACTATTCCGCAACTGAAGAAAATATTTACGGAAAACACAAATGATGATTACCGTTTAAGAGCATTCTGGGCCTTGCATTTGGTAAATGGGTTAACGGGGGAAGAATTGGTGAAAGCACTGGATCACAAAGATGCCTATACACGGGCATGGGCCATTCAGTTTCTGTGTGAAGATGAAACACCGTCCAGTAAAATCGCACAAAAGTTTATTGTGATGGCTGAAAACGATCCTTCTGCTGTAGTAAGACTGTACCTGGCTTCTCAGCTAAGCAGAATAGATCAGGCAACCCAATGGGAAATTATTTCAAAATTATCCCAACACCCGGAAGACATCGACGATCATAATTTACCCAAAATGATCTGGTTCGGCCTTGAACCTCTTGTTCAGTCCAATCCTGAAAAAGCATTGGAACTTGCTCTCAACAGTAAAATACCGTTATTAAGCAATTATGTAGCACGCAGATGTGTAGACGGTCAGCTATTTCAACCGCTGTTACATGCATTGGCAAAGACTTCTATCCGGCAGGAAAATCTGATGGAAGGATTCAGAGATGGACTGGAAGGACAATCAGATATATCACTTCCTGCGAGTTGGGAGCAACTATCATCCGACCTGATAAAAAAAGGGGGATCCCTGGCCAGGATAACACAGGAAATCTCACGAGAGATGGGTGATCAAAAGGTAATACAAGATGCCTTAAATAATATTAATAATACAAATGCATCAAAGGCCGACAGGCAGGAAAGTATCCGCGTGTTAGCAACCAACCAACATCCTGAGCTTCTTCGCCAGCTACCCACCTTAATTAAACAACCTGATTTACGAAAGGAATCTATTAAAGCGATTAGTCATTTCCAGAACGAACCCCTGGGAAAACTGATTTTGGAACAATATGCTAACCTGAAGGCCGATGAAAAAGAGGAAGCCATTATCACCCTTTCTTCAAGACCTGTTTACGGCAGAATTTTAATGGGTGCTATTGCAGACAAAACGATTCCCAAAAGAGATGTTCCGGTTTATGTTGCCCGACAGTTGATGCGTGTCGTAGGAACAGGATTTGTGGAGGTTTGGGGACCCATAGAACAGCAAAGTACCTCTCTGGAAACAGAATACACCAGGTACAGAAAATTATTATCGCCAACAGCCCTTAAAAAAGGAGATATTGCCAAAGGCAAAGAGGTATTTGAGCAAACTTGTGGCAGCTGCCATAAAATGTATGGCAAAGGTGGGGAGATAGGTCCTGAGTTGACAGGCTCTAACAGATCCCATCTCGATTACCTGCTATTTAACATTCTGGATCCATCAGGAGATATACAGGGTGATTATAAACTGGTGGTCCTCACTTCCCGTGACGGACGGACTTACACGGGCAATATCGTATCAGAAACAGACAGACAAATCCGGCTTAAAACTGTAGGAGAAGGCATTATTTCACTTAATAAAGCCAATATCCAGTCTAAAGAAGTAACCGAGGTGTCTATCATGCCACCAGGATTACTGGATAATTTATCCGAGCAGGAAATTATTAATATGATTGCCTACCTTCAAAAAATGGAACCTGATACAAAATAATCTGTCTCAGGAACAATATCTGCCGGGCGGAACTCAACCCTATAACCAGGATTGGGTTCCGCCATTTTTTTCGTCCACATTTAACTGTTCCCTGATTTTAGCCGGCAAACCCTTTCTGACCAATTCGTAAGAATCTAAAGTCCATTGTTTTAGTAAATCATCAGAAATACTGCCATTGGTCTTTACCGTATTCCAGTGCTTTTTATTCATGTGATATCCGGGCAGAACCCCTGAATACTGCTCCCGCAATTGAATGGCAAGTTCGGGCTCACATTTAAGATTGACTGATTCAAACATTTCGATGTCTGTCAGACTAAACAATTTATCACCTATTTTAAATACCAGGGTGTTTTCACCAAAAGGCATAGCTTCAGTCACATGAGGCAATGACAAGCAATAATTTCTATAATCTTCCAGGTTCATAGATGACCGTTTAATAAATTGAGAAGATGATTGATACTCTTTTGATATGAATTATTATGTAAAAGTATTAATTTGTATCACTATTTAATATTGAACAAGTTTGTCAACCACCCTCCTGTAACCCTTATGAGTCTATATTGGTTGTTATGGATTTTTGATTTCCTTATTGCAGGAGCGGCTATTTATTTTTTTATTTCTGGAATTCCACGTTCAGTAAATCATTCTAATTATTACCTGAACTGGTTTTTTATAATTGTCTGGCTTTTTTTAATACTGGGGGGCTCATTATTCTTTTACACTCATCAATACTTCCAATGGGCTTATTTCTTGTTGCTCAGTATTTTTGTCCCATCCATTTTGGGTTTGTTGTTTGCTATTGCTATAATATTTTTCAACAGGGGTCGGTGGAATTAATATAAAAGAAATCTGATTTTTGTAACTTGGCTCCCCAAATTCATCCCTCTTTTTAATTATATTAATTACTACTATGATTTTCATTTCAACTACTGTCATTATACATCTATCAGGGTTCAACTTCCCAAGACGAATCCTTAATGGATAAAATCACCTAATAGCCAGGCGCTAGAAAACTTTATTTGAAGAACCAATCACAATTGAATTGCGAATGCTTTTCAATGGTTGGTATTGTATTGATTTAACCACTCTCCCTTTATTTATGAAAACTTTTATTAAGCTATTTCTGTGCATTTATTTTTTCTATAGTCCTGATATTTTAGGACAATTGGTCATCACATATCCTTCAAACCGGGCGGTTTTTCAGAGGGATAACAACAATGAGGCAATGATTCATATCGGAGGGTATTTGACCTCGCCCGCAGATGTTATTGAAGCACGATTCGTCAGAAGAATAAATGGAAGTCCTGAAACTATTGCTACCGAGACTGGATGGGAAACACTTACAACCACTACTTCCTATAATAACTTTTATGGTTCAATGAAAGTAATGGGAGGATGGTATCAACTGGAAGTCAGAAGTAAAAAAAATGGCAGCATCAATAGTTCCTCCCGGATCGAACGCGTGGGAGTGGGTGAGGTGTTTATTGTGGCAGGGCAGTCGAATGCCACAGGCAGCAATGAACTACCAGGCGGACCCGCTGCGACCGATGACAGGGTGAATAGTGTTAACTTTCAGAACTATAATCCGGATGGTAATATCATTCTTCCTTATCATGACATTCACCCCCCTTATCCTGTTTATACACATTTAGAGGCAAATACGAAGCTTGCTCCCTTTGGAAACAATGCCTGGTGCTGGGGAAAATTCGGTGATTATCTGGTCAATGAACTGAATGTCCCCGTGATGATTTTTAATTCGGGATGGACCGCTACCTCCAGTAAGAACTGGCAGGAAACCATCGATATTAATGTTCAATCGGTGAATGGATTCGGATATCATTTTCCAACAGGTTTACCCTTTGGACATTTAAGAATTGCACTCAATTATTATGCTTCTATCCTGGGTGTTCGCGCTGTTTTATGGCATCAGGGAGAATCTGATAATCTTGAAAGCAGAAGCCGGGAAGACTATAGAAATAATATGCGCAGTATCATTGAAGCAAGCAGAAACCTGAGTGGCAAACCCAATCTAGCATGGATGGTGGCGCGTGCCTCCCGCTATCATGTGGATGGCATCAGCCGGATATGGGATCCGGTTATTCAGGCACAAAACGACGTAATCGGTATCAACGGCAACAATCCGGGGATTTCGCTGCCGCATGTCTTTGCAGGACCAGAAACAGACAGTTACTGGCAACCCCCTTATCGCCATGATGAAGTTCATTTTTCAGGAACGGGCCTGGATTTTCTGGGAGAACAATGGAAAAATCATACCAACGCCCAGTTTTTTACCCAATCGCAACCTTATCCGGCCTCCCCACCCCATTCCATTCAAATTGCCGCAAACCATATCGATGGCAAATTTAATCTGACCGCCCCAACGGGACAAGCTGCATATCGCTGGACTGAAATCAGTAATTTTTCAAATACACTTTCCGGAAATCAGACCTATTCGATAGACGCAGGATCATTGCTTGTTGAAACGCGTGACATGAATAATAATGTAATTTTCTCACCGGAATTTCGCTTACTTGAGAGCAGCTTACCCGTTCAGCTGACTCATTTCTCCGGAATCCCGGATGAATATTCCAATAAGCTCATTTGGGCAACTGCGACAGAGCAACAGGCTTCGCACTTTGAGGTAGAAAGAAGCATCAACATCACAAATTTTGAAGTTATTGGCCATGTGAATTCCCAGATTGAATCAAGTCAGGTAGTTCCATATGAATTTATAGACAAGGAGATTGCTGGAGAGACCTATTATTACCGACTCAAAATGATAGACTTAGACAACAGTTTTGAATATAGCCCTGTCATTGCGGTACACAATAAAAACTTAACGGGTATATCCGTTTATCCTAATCCAGTTGTTAACGAATTAACCATACACAGTAAAATCAAAGCTACTACAGCTGAGGTATTTACAGTTACGGGGACAAGGATTTATGAATGGAAGATACAAGACGGAGAAACAACCATCGATTTCAGCCGTTTCCCCAGTGGTTTGTATTTGGTGAAGGTGAATGGAAAGACTTTTAAAATTCTAAAACACTAAACAGAACAGTTTCCGTACAATAACATGTGCGGAAACTGTCCTTTTGCGGTTATTAGCCTTTCGTTATTCAACAGTAAAAAGAATAAGAACAATCAGTTCAGAATTGCATTTTCTTTTACTTGTCTGATTATCTGTTCGTAATAGGCTTCATAGTGAGGCAGCACACTGGTTATGTCAAATTCTTTGGCTCTGGCCAGTGCGTTGTCTTTGAAGGTCTGCAAGTTATTATCATCGAGAATGGTGATGGCATTCTTTACCATATCATCTACGTCGCCGATATTGCTCAGAAAGCCTGTTTTGCCATGCACGTTCAACTCAGGCAAACCACCCACATTGGTCGTGATCAGCGGCACTTCACAGGCAAGGGCTTCCAGGGCAGCCAGTCCAAAACTTTCAGACTCTGAAGGCATCAGGAATAGATCCGCTACAGAAAGCACCTCTTCCACCGCATCCATCTTACCCAGAAAACGAATATCTTCAGCAGCACACAGGTTCCTGGCCAATTTCTCTATACGTCCCCGCTCAGGGCCATCCCCCACCAACAGAAGCTTAGAAGATACAACACCGCGAAGTTTTGCAAAAAAGTGAATCACATCATCGATTCTCTTTACTTTCCTGAAGTTTGAAGTGTGCACAATCAGCTTTTCGCCATTCGGACAAATTGCCAGTTTAAAATGCTCTTTTTTCTGTTTCTTAAAACGTTCAAGATCTATAAAATTAGGCACTACCTCAATATCCTTGCTGATATTAAAATGACGGTACGTATCTTCTTTCAGGAATTGAGAAACTGCGGTTATACCGTCCGACTGATTGATACTGAAAGCGACGATTGATTCATAGGTTGAATCTTTCCCTACCAAGGTTATATCGGTACCATGCAAAGTGGTGATTACCGGAATGTTAATTCCCTGTGCAATCAATATCTGCTTGGCCAGATAGGCTGATGTAGCATGAGGTATGGCATAATGAACATGCAAAAGGTCAAGTTTGGCAGTTAATGCCACATGGACCATCTCACTGGCTAGTGCTGATTCGTAGGGAGGATACTGAAATAAAGGATAGGCCGGTACATTTACTTCATGATAAAATACATTTTCATTAAAAAAGTCGAGTCTCGGAGGTTGTGAATATGTGATAAAATGCACTTGATGCCCTACTTTAGCCAGCCCCTTGCCTAACTCAGTAGCTACAACTCCGCTCCCACCGAAAGTCGGATAACAAACTATGCCTATTTTCATGTTAAATGTTTTAGTCCTTATTTTACTGTTGAAACGTTAACAAAAAATTCTTTGTTTTTTCTCCCGTACATGAATTAAAAATAATTATTACCCGTGGAGGTTACACTTAAAGCTTAATAACTCTTTAACTTTGCCGATATAAATGGCATCTTCCACGGTGCTCACCTGAAAAAATCAATTCATAGTGTCCATACGATCAAACCCTTCATTTGGTGATTTTGTTGCAGGATTCTTCCGGCTGATACGGATGAAAAATCTGCTGATTGTCATATTAACCCAATACATGACAAGGATTTTCCTGATCGGACCCAAGCACGACTGGAAATCAATAATAACTGACCCACAGATGTTTTTGATCTGTTTTTCCACTTTACTGATTGCAGCAGCCGGCTATATTATCAATGATTATTTCGATGTCAAAATTGACCTTGTCAACAAACCGCAACGCGTGGTAATCGGACGGTACCTGAAAAGAAGACTGGCAATAAGCGTACATCAGATTTTCAATGTTGCCGGGGTGCTGATTGGGCTGCTGATCAACAAATGGATAGGACTGGTATATATAATTTCAGTAACCTTATTATGGTTTTACTCCGAAAGGTATAAGCGAATGCCCTTCTTTGGAAATTTTATTGTATCGCTGTTAACTGGATTGAGCCTGCTGGTTATCTCACTCCAATATCCCTCCAACCGTGAGATGGTAATTGTCTATGCGGTATTTTCCTTCTTTATATCGATAGTAAGGGAAATAATAAAAGATATGGAAGACATCAAGGGAGACAAAGCCCACGGGTGTCGGACCTTACCCATTATATGGGGAATAAGAAAAACAAAGACATTTCTTTTTGGTGTTATTGCTTTATTCCTGGCGATTTTATTTACAATGAGTACCTCGTTTTCAAGTGATCTTCAACGCTTTGCCCTGTTATCAGTCACGTTGCCGGTTTTGGTGATTGTATATCATATATTCAAAGCCGATACGATCAGAAAATTTGCCCTTCTCAGTACGCTTTGTAAAATCACCATGTTATGGGGATTGTCCACCATGCTATTAGTTTGAAATGATAATTTAATATATTTGGACACGATTAAATCTCATCTAACCAATCTGTTAACGCATGAAATACTATACTTTTTTTGCCAGCATCCTTATGCTGCTTTCGTCACTGGTTGCAGTGCAAGCCCAAACCTGTCTGGGTGTTTCTATTAAGGAGAATTCAGGATACGAAATGGTTACCTATAATGCAAAGGGTAAATCACAGGGTACGATTCGTGTGAAGTATAATAAGGTAAGTACTTCAAACGGGCAGACCATTGTGGATGTAGAACAGGAAACCATGAATGATAAGGGCAAGAGTGAACTGAAAAGCACCTATCAGCTAAAATGTTCTGGAAATGAAATACTGATTGATATGGCTTCATTTATGAATTCTGATCAGCAAAAAATGTTCAAGGACACAGAAATGAAACTGACATCCGATGATTTAGCGTTTCCTTCATCCCTCTCAGAAGGGCAATCCCTCAAGGATGCTTCTTTGCACGGAGAAGGTAACAGTACAGGTATTCCATTATCTTTTAAAATTGATATGACCAACAGGAAAGTGGGGGCCGAAGAAAACATCACTGTACCCGCTGGAAGTTTCAAAGCACATAAAGTGACTTCAAATATGAAGATCACCAATAAGACTGTAATAAGTATCAATTTAGATTTTGAAACTGTTTCTTACAGGGCAGACGGCGTAATGGCCGATGTTAAAACAGAAACCTACCGTAAAGGAAAATTGGTTTCTTATACTGAATTAAGTAAAATATTTTAATTATAATGAAGCGTATAGCCATTTTTGCCTCCGGTTCCGGTTCCAATGCTCAAAGAATTGCTGAGTATTTTAAAGGTAGCCAGGAAGCCGAGGTATCATTAATTCTAACAAACAATCCACAGGCGGGTGTGATCGAAAGAGCCCGTAAGCTCAATATTCCTGTGGTAGTATTCAACAAAAATATATTTTACAAATCCGGAAATATTGTCAGATTATTAAAAGATTCAAAAACTGATCTGGTGGTATTAGCGGGATTCATGATGCTGATCCCTGAGGAAATGGTGAAGGCCTTTCCAGATAGAATTGTAAATATCCACCCTGCTTTACTACCTAAATATGGAGGGAAAGGAATGTATGGACACTTTGTCCATGAAGCAGTGGTGGCTGCCAAAGAGCCCGAAAGCGGGATAACCATCCATTACGTGGACGAACACTATGACGAAGGCGCAATAATTTTTCAGGCTACCTGTCAATTGGAGCCAACGGATACTCCCGAAACTGTTGCAGCAAAAGTTCAACAACTAGAGCACGATCATTTTCCGAAAGTCATTCATCAGATATTATGATATGATTGAAAAGAACGAGCTTATCAACTCGTTCTTTTCAATTTTGCTTCTATCGTCTGTTGTGTATGAGGCACTACCCTTAACCGTTCTTTCGGTATTAGTTTGCCGGTATCCACACAGATACCATAGGTACCATTTTTAATTCTGATCAGGGCATTGTCCAACTGTATGGCATATTTTTGCAATCTTGCAGCCAGCTGACTCAGATTCTCTCTTTCACTTGCATCCGCCCCATCCTCTAAAAGTTTGGAATTCCCAGCTGTTACCTCAGTACCGCTATCATTTTTCTTACTTAAAGTGTCCATGATATAGTTCAACTCTGCACGGGTTCCTTGTACCTTTTCCTGGATCAGTATTTCAAATTCTTTTAATTCCTCTTCGGAATACCTAACCCTTCCTTCTTGCATAATATTATAGATTCAATTTCAGTTCAATACGATGGATACACAATACGTTTAGTATTATGCCGCAAAAATAATATTTATTATTCAAAATAAATAGCAGATCGCCGTAGATTAATATTTCTATAAAAAATTTCATTTTAACATTTCCACAAAAACGGATCGAAAATTTTGAATAAAGTACACTTACGACTTTAAATTTTGATATTTAACAAAATCCCAAAACTTCCTTTTACTGCTTTATGTTATATTTTTTCAAAACATATTAAAATTTTTATTTCATCAGATTTAAACCACTAAGTTTGTAGTCTTATTGCCATTTATCACTAAATTATTAACTTAGGTAAACTTGCTATATCATGGCATATTTAGAACCTGCACCCATTATCGATAAAGAGAATCCATTAGAGTCAATGATGAAACGCTTTGACAAAGCGGTAGAATTACTTGGCATTTCATCTGAAATGTATGATATTCTTAAGGTTCCCAGAAAACAAGTAATAGTCGGCTTACCAGTGACCATGGATAATGGCCAGATACGGGTATTTGAAGGCTATCGAGTGATTCACTCTACAATTCTGGGTCCCGGAAAAGGGGGAATCCGATTTGATCCGGATGTCAATCTTGACGAAGTAAAAGCGTTAGCAGCATGGATGACATGGAAGTGCGCAGTTGTGGATATTCCATACGGAGGTGCCAAAGGTGGAGTGGCATGTAATCCCAGAGAAATGTCAGCCGGAGAAATTGAGCGACTGATGCGTGCCTACACGACCTCCATGCTCGATGTATTCGGTCCAGACCAGGATATACCGGCTCCGGATATGGGTACAGGTCCACGAGAAATGGCCTGGCTCATGGACGAATATTCCAAAGCCAATGGAAAAACGATTCCAGGTGTCGTCACTGGAAAACCACTCGTATTGGGCGGATCGCTGGGAAGAACAGAAGCCACTGGACGTGGTGTGACGGTCAGTGCACTGGCAGGAATGGAAAAAATCAGGCTCAATCCTTACAAGGCAACTGCTGCCGTACAGGGATTCGGCAATGTGGGAAGCAATGCTGCTGCACTTCTTCAGGAGAGAGGGGTCACGATTAAAGCTATTAGTGATGTTACTGGCTGTTATTTCAATGAAAAGGGCATTGATATTCAAGATGCAATTGCCTACCGTAACAACAACAATGGACTTCTTTCAGATTATCCGCATGCAGAATTGATACCGGCCGACGAAATTTTTTCCTTGCCAGTTGATGTATTAGTACCTGCTGCCAAAGAAGATGTAATTACCCGACAAAATGCGGCATCAATTCAGGCCAGGATGATTGTGGAAGGTGCCAATGGCCCTACTTCTGCCATGGCTGATGACATCATCAATGAAAAAGGAATTATGGTTGTTCCGGATATTCTCGCCAATGCAGGTGGTGTAACTGTCTCCTACTTCGAATGGGTACAAAACAGAATAGGCTATAAATGGCCACTGGACAGGATCAACCGACGCACAGACCGTATCATGAAAGATTCCTTCAATAAAGTTTATGAGACTGCTCAGCAATACAATGTTTCCTTAAGAATTGCAGCCTACATAGTGGCAATTGACAAGGTTTCGAGCACCTACAAATTTCGTGGTGGTTATTAATCAGCATTTAAAAACACCCGGCCAGCCGCCGGGTGTTTTCCTATCGAGTCGTATACCTTAATTGTACACGGGAAGAAATGAATAGTTCTTGCCATACTCCAGCATTTGCTCAAAGAATGAAGCAGGATACTGAATTTGCACATCTGTGATTTTATCCCCCTCCATAACAGGTACCAGTTTGGGTTGAATAAATCCTTTGTATGGTTTCTGGTTTAACTTTTCATAGCGTGCCAAAACCTCCCTATGCAATTCCTGATTTACTTTCACAGCGTAATTCTCCACCAGATTTTTACCGGCTTCAAAATCTCCTTCTGATTTAATACGTTGAATTTCTCTTAACAGATCGCCAAACAATACCCTGAGTTTATTATAATCATTAACCTGCACGTAAGTCTTATTGTCCTTTTTCACAAATTCAACCACTTGATCTGACATTCCCTTTTCCAATACCCAGTACGCTACCAATGCACGATTTCGCATATGCGCCTCCTCTATATCAGCACCCGGTTTTAGCCGGGTCAGCTGTGACATAAGGCCGTTCATCATATAACTGTCATATTCTGCCTTTCCCACTTCCAAAGAGGGCATTACACCAATATCCAGTAATTTCTGATCCATGATATAATATAAGGCTACAAGATCCGCACGGGCCTCCTCCAGGCAGGATGCATAACTTTTGAGTGTTTTGTCGGGTGTCCCCACGCCGGGATTTATCTGACCTGACGCGTGGCCAATACATTCATGCATATCCGTATGCAGATCACTTGCCAATGAGCCATACTTCCGCATACGTGCTTTTACTTCATCATTTAATCCAAACTCATCCAGAAAACCGCTGTTTGAGCTTGATTCGTTGTAAGAATGAACAATATTACTTAATGAAACAGATTTCGAACCATGATCTTTCCTGACCCAATTATTATTAGGGAGATTGATACCAATAGGTGTACTTGGAGTAGCATTACCACCTTCTACAATAACCGTTATTGCTTTTGCACTGATTCCCTTTACTTCTTTTTTCTTATGCTCCTCAACCAGGGGCGCATTATCTTCAAACCATTGTGCCTGATCGGCGATTGCTTTAATCCGCTTGGTAGCCTCCATATCCTTGATCGAAACTATACTTTCGAAGCTTCCTTTTTTTCCAATGGCATCATCATAAACCTCCACAAATCCATTGACAACGTCCAGCCTGCTTGCAGTGTCTGCTACCCATGCGATGTTATATTCATCCCATTTTTTAACATCGCCTGATTTATAATACTCCACAAGCAAACGTAATGCTTTTGCTTGTGCTTCATTTTCGGCCACAGTAATTGCCTTTTCCAACCAATAGATGATTTTATCAATGGCCGGACCGTACATCCCGCCTGATTTCCATACTTTCTCTACGATCTGGCCATTTTCTTTCACCACTTTACTATTCAGGCCCCACTCTGGTTCGTGGTCGCTTTGTGGAAAAGACGCATAAAACGCCTCCACTTCTTTCGAAGTGACACCTTCATAAAAATTATTCGCTGACTGCACTACATTATCTACGCCATTACGCAAATCCACTTTTTTTGCATGATAAGTTGCATCAAACAAAACTGGATTCATCCTCTTGATAAAAGCCTCTATTTCCTCGCCATTCTCTAAGGGTAGTAGCGATTGATCACATTGTTTGACCAGGTTAGTAAAATATTCGGGAGAAAATTCGGGCATTATTTTATCACTTGCATAATGGTGATGCATGCCGTTACTAAACCATATCCTACCGGCATAAGTGACAAACTGCTCCCACTCTTCCCCGGATTTTTGGCCACTGTAGGTACTGTAGATAGCCTCGTTTATTTTTCTGATGGACAAATTATGTTTTCCTAGCTGATCATAGATAATATCCCTACCCGATAATGCTGCTTCATAAAGGTAGTAAGCCAGTGTTTTCTGCTGTAAGCTTAATTCTTGCCAGCCAGGCACCTGATAGCGAAGTACCTGAAGATCTGCAAAAGATTCAGCGATGACATTGAAATCGGGATCATGGACCGCGGTTTCTGATTTTTTTTCAGAGCAGGCCCCTGCAAGGATTGCTACAGAAAAAAGCAGCAGGCCGATTTTTTTAGTTTTCATATATTCATTTGAATTTGTGATGTATACCTGTTAATCACCTGACCAATAAGCTCTATACTATTTTTTTGTAAAAGTAGACATACCAGAAATCAAAAAGACGGGATATAAGCAAATACTTTTATCCCGTCTCTTAATTTAATTTATGATTCTACCATAACCTGATCCTATCCTCTGGAGCAATATATAGTTTATCACCTGGTTTTACATCAAAAGCTTCATACCATGCATCCATTTGCACGAGGGGCCCTACCACCCTCCATTGGGCAGGAGAATGAGGATCTGTAAGAATCAATTGTGCTGCTGTAGCTGGTAAAGTATTGGCTCGCCATACCTGAGCCCATGCCAGAAAAAACCGCTGATCAGGTGTAAATCCATCTATTTTTTCACCGGACTGACCTTGTTTGGTCATTTTAAATGCTGTATATGCTGCATTCAATCCTCCCAGGTCACCGATATTTTCACCTAATGTCAATTTACCATTCACATGGATTGTATCCAGAACTGTGTAATTATTGAACTGCGCTACAATTTTATTAGCTCTTTCTGTAAACCGGGTTCTGTCCTCATCAGTCCACCAGTTTTTCAGATTACCGTTTTTATCATATTGGCTCCCGCTATCATCGAATCCATGAGAAATTTCATGTCCGATCACCGCCCCGATTCCACCATAATTAAAGGCATCATCTGCATTGGGATCGAAGAAAGGAAACTGCAGAATACCAGCAGGAAAAACGATTTCATTCATTGTAGGGCTATAATAGGCATTTACAGTCGGCGGTGTCATTCCGAAACGTGTTCTGTCTACTGATTTACCCAGTCTTTTTACCATTTCAGCATAAGACCATTTACTTACATTTTTGACATTTTCATAAAATGAAGCCGGTTGTATGTTCAGGTCTGTATATGTCTCCCACTTTTCGGTATGGCCAATTTTAGGAACAAAGGCATACAGTTTTTCCAGTGCTTTTTTCTTGGTAATATCGCTCATCCACTCCAGGTTATTAATCCGGATTTCGTAGGCTTTAACCAGATTTTTAATCAGCTCGTCCATCCTGCTTTTAGCCTCGGCAGTAAAATATTTAGCTACGTACAATTGGCCCAAAAGGTCTCCGATTGATCGGTCAGTAAGCTGAGAAATTCGCTGCCACCTGGGAGCGGGTACTTTTTGACCTGTCATCACCTGGCTAAAGGCAAAATCAGCAGCTACAAATTCACTGCTCAGGTAAGGCGCAGATGCTTTGAGCAGGTTCCAGGTTAAATAAGTCTTCAAATCCTTCACACTGGTGGCAGCTACCAATGAATCTGCTTTTCCAAAAAATGCAGGATTATTCACCAATACCGAATCAACCCCAGTGACCTGCATAACGGGCATCAATTGCGCCCAATTTAAAGAAGATGTTGCCTTGGCAAATTCCTTTACTGATAATTTATTATAGGTTTTTTGCGGATCGCGCATCTGAACACGAGGCATTTGGGCGTCAGCAAGTGCAGTTTCCAACGCCATGATCACCGCTGCATTTTGTTCCGCTTCTGTTGCACTGAAGCCGGTCAAACTGAACAGCTTTACAATATAGGTTTTATAAGCATTTCTAATTTGTTGACTGCGGGCGTCATTTTTCAAGTAGTAATCTCTATCAGGTAAGGTGGTTCCTCCTTGTGAAAATTGCGGGATCATGACTTCTACATTTTTTCTGTCCTGTCCCACAAAGAATCCATATAATGGACTTCCATTACCCTCAGTACGGGCTTTTGCAATAGCAAAAATTACGGCCTCCTTATTTTTAAGTTTTGCAATTTTCTGCAATTCTGATTTGATAGGACTATAGCCCAGTTTCTCGATCAGCAAACTATCCATCCCTGCGTTATAGAAATCAGCTACCCTACGAGTGATTGATCCCTGGGTGGCCTGACTATCGGCGGAAGCCTCCTCTAGCAATCCTTTTACAGCCTGAATATTGAAGTCACGGAGCACATTGAAGCTTCCCCATCGTGTTTCTTTAGCAGGCACCGGATTGTTCCTGATCCAATTGCCATTAGCATAAGCATTAAAGTCGTCCCCGGGTTTTACCGAGATATCCATGTTGGATGGATCTATAAATTTATCTTGTCCGGAATGTAGCGCTGGTTGCGCAACCAGGCACACTGATGAGAGTAAGCCACAAAGAAGGGTGGCTCCTTTTTTACTTAATTTGAAATGCATATTTAAATAAGAATTGTTGATGATAATCCACCATTAAGGATTAAATACTGTACTTTATAATCACAAAAAAATACAGCCCGAAACTTTCGTAACGGGCTGTAGGTATGATTGGTGGAGAATATCGGAGTCGAACCGATGACCTCTACAATGCCATTGTAGCGCTCTAGCCAGCTGAGCTAATCCCCCATTCGGAACGCAAAAATGCAAATCAAAAAGTAAAATCCAAAATCTACGGCCCATTTTCTGCTGACATTATTTCAATTCCACAAATGATAAAAATGTTTTGAAACAATAATAGTTCTGATTATCAGATATTAATAGATCATTTTCAAAGATTTACATTTTCAAAAAAAACCTCATCACTACCACCACAAATCAAATCCTGATTTTATTTTTTTTGCAATTTAACAATGAAACTTAGATTTAATTTAAGAAATATTAACAAGGAAATTTATACTTAATCAAATTTATTATTGAACATTTACGTTTAGCTTGCAACTGTTTCATCCATTTCCTCATCTGTAAATAAAGCACAATCAAATTCCTGACCTTTCTGACCTATGAGAGCATCCCTACTCGTAATTCTTCTTTTCTGTTTGATCTCATACAGAGGATATGCCCAATCAGGACGTGTGTCCATAAAAGCCGTTGTGACAGACACGTCCAGCAATGCCCTGTCATCTGCCAGTGTCATGTTATTGGCACCCACTGATTCTGCACTCATCACTTTTGGGCGTACCGACAACAACGGTATCATAGAATTTAAAAATGTTAAGCGCCAGAAATACCTTTTTAAAATCATGTTTATGGGTTTATTACCTTATCAGGCCTTAATTTCTCCTGAACCAGACGGAGACATGAACCTGGGTAATATTCAATTAAAAGAACTCAACAAAGACCTGATGGAGGTGGTCATTAAAGCAGCGAGAGCACCATTGAGCATCCGTGGGGATACTGTTGAATACAATGCAAGTTCCTTCAAGGTGCCTGTTGGATCAACCGTGGAAGATCTTTTACGGCGTTTACCAGGCATGGAGGTAGATCAGGAAGGTAATATAAAGGCACAAGGGCAGGAAGTAAGAAGGGTAACAGTAGATGGAAAGCGCTTTTTTGGCGATGACCCCAAAGCCGCCACCAAGAATTTGCCTGCGGAAGCAATCTCAAAAGTACAGGTATTTGATGGCAAATCTGAACAGGCAAAAATTACAGGTATTAATGATGGTCAACGAGAAAAAACAGTCAATTTAGAACTCAAGGAATCCCATAAAAAAGGAAGTTTTGGCAAATTGTCAGCTTCTGGAGGAACCAAAGAACGCGTGGCAGGCAAGGCCAGTTACAACCGTTTCAATGACAAAAACCAATTCGCATTAATTGGATACGGAAACAACGTCAATGAATCAGGCCTTAGCTGGGGCGACTATCAGGATTTCCGAGGAAGTAGGTCCAATGACTGGGGAGAAGATGGTGACTTTGGTTTCCGAGGTGGCATGATGTACATTTATTCGGAAAATAATGAAGAAAGCCTAACCATCGGCCCAGGTATGGGAGGAAGCAATCGGGGATTTTCCAAAAATTACGGCCTTGGGGCCAATTACAATTTTGAAGACAAGAAAACAAGCTTTAATACTTCCTACTTCTATAACCAATCTGACTTGAATCTGAACACGAGCAGTCTGAGGAGAAACTTTCTCAATACAGGCTCTTTTGAAAATAGTGACCAAAACTCAACCAATCGTTTTACTGGTAACCACCGGGGAACCTTGCGTTATGAAAATAAAATTGACTCCTCCAATACGTTTGTATTCCTGACTAACTTAAGGATTGGAAACGGCACCACACTCTATAACAGTGATCAGCAGTTTACCAGAGAAAACAATCTGGTTTCCAATATTTCCAGCGCAGATAATTGGAATGACGCTCATTCATTTACGATGGCCAATACTGCGATTTACAGTCATAAATTCAAGAAAAAAGGACGTCTTTTCTCTGCCAGTGCCGGATTTTATACCAATAATTCGGAGGCAGATAGTCGACAAAAATCCATTAATGAATTCTACTCTCTACCTGATTCACCGCCAGACTCAATATTGAATTTAAATCAGCACAATGGCACAAGCAACAGGAATAACCAAATACGTTCCAGTGCTCAGTATGTTGAACCGGTAGGAAAAAATTTCTCCTGGGAAACATTCGTCAATTTCAGTTACAAAGATGGCTCAGTGGACCGCATCGTAAATGATGTGTCTGACACAGGAGAAACACGCAATAATTTCCTAAGCCGTTATTATACAAATGATATAACCTACGGTAGACTGGGGAGCAGTCTGAGATACTCCAACAAAGGACTCAATATTCTGGGTGGATTGGCTGTTCAGGATCTGACAATAAAAGGGCGGTTTTCTCATGAAAAAGACGGAGCAGAGGTGGCAAGAGTGAATAGATCTACCACTTCATTAGTACCGGCATTTACTGTTATGTACAGCATGAAAAACAATAAGTACTTTAATTTTGAATACCGGAAAACAATCAACGAACCATCTGTTACCCAGCTTCAACCTATTATAGATAACAGCAACCCTCTCTTCATCACTCAGGGGAATCCGGATTTGCGCCCTACGATTAACAATAGCATTTCTACCTCATTCAATATGTTTAACCCCGGGACTTTCAGCAGTTTGTATATCCATATGAGCTACAATATGATTAATCAGCAAATTGTACAATCGCAGGTAATTGATGAAAATCTGGTTACTACCTATAAACCTATTAATGTAGATGACGGTAAAACGCTGAATACTTACCTGGGTTATTCTTTCCCAGTCATCAAAACTAAACTCAACCTGGGTTTGAATGGTGGTTTTAATTATGCTTCCAACCCTACCCCTATCAACGGCGTACTGAATAACACAACTACCTCGTCCTTTAATTTTGGCCCCCGGCTTGACCTTACCTTAGGAGATAGATTATCCTTTAATCCATCGGCATCATGGTCGATTTCTGATACTGAATATTCGATCAATAGCTCTCAGAATCAAAAAGTATTAAACACCAGATATTCTGTCTACATGACAGCAAAAACAGTGATGGATATCTTTGTAAACGGAAATTTTAATTATACAATCTATGAAAATAAAAGCATGGATTTCAATCAGAAAATCCCCATATTGAATCTATCGGTATACAAAATAATTCTTAAAAGTAAGAAAGCTGAAATACGTTTATCTGCGATGGATGTTTTCAACAAAAACCAGGGAATTTCCGTTTTCGCTTCACAGAATTTTTCACAAACATCCCGTACCAATACACTTGCCCGATACTATATGCTGAGCTTCACCTATAATATGAGAGGTATGACTGCAAGTGTGCGTAGAAGGTAGGATAATCGATAACAGAAAAAATATAAAAATATGAAACTCCTGAAACTCTCTATATTATTATTTTTTATTAGTACCACTTTAACGGCACAACCGTTGGAAGGAAGGGTTGTTTATGAAAAAGAAAGCTACTGGACCAGGATTTATTCTCGTTTGACATTTCTGTCCCGGGAAGAAAAGGATCGAATTGCAACAACATATAAAAATATGGAAAGCTATAAGACGAAAATGGAATTGTTTTTTACTGACACCAAGAGTCTTTATACTTATCCGGAAGAAAAAGAAAATGACGGTGGATATTCCTGGAGCAATTCAGAGCACCTCATGTACCGTGATTTCGAAAATCAGAACCGGACAGAAATGCTCCAGCTGATAGGCAAAGTATATGTCATTGAAGATTCTCTGAATGCTCCTACCTGGAAAGTCATGAATGAAATCAAGGAAATACAAGGGCATATCTGTATGAAAGCAGTCACCCACAATGCGGCAAAAGACCAGGAAATTACAGCCTGGTTTGCCAGCGACATTCCTGTTTCCGCAGGACCTGAAGAATATTTTGGTCTACCAGGGCTTATTCTCGAACTTGATATCAACAATGGAGATGTGATAATCACAGCCGTAAAGCTGGAATTAAAAAGTGTAAGTGAAAAGATTAAATTACCTCGGAAAATGAAAGGTAAAAAAATTAATTATGAACAATATAACACCCTGATCAGTGAACATATCAGCAGCAGTATGAAGACCCACCGTAACCCCTATTGGTCCATACCCTATTAAATATAAGTTACAAATACAGCGCTTCTGAAGTAACAGACTTCGTTACTCAGAAGCGCTGTATTGTTTTTATTTGAATGTATAATAGATCCCTACATTAAATCTGTTTCCGAGAGACCCGGCATCCAGGCCAAAACCAGTAACCGTATTTTTCATTCCGGTACTGCTATTTTTTTGGGTTTCTGATATAAAACCCAATGTTCCAAATGAACCTACGGCGGTAATCCTATCACTTAATGCATAGCCAAAGCCAGCATTGAGATTGGCAGAGAAATTAAAGTTTTTGATTGTCCTTTCACTTCCTCCCTGAGTAGTTTTTCCCGGAAGTGCGCTGACATTAAAACCGGCAAATGGACGAAAGGCTCCGCTGCCAAAAAAATAGCGACTGTAGACGGTACCACCGGTCAAGGAAGTTTTTGCATCACCCAGTTTGGTTCCCTGCAATGTAAGTCCTAGACCAAGTTGTACGTGATCTGTCAGGAAAGTCCCGATTTCAGGGGAAATTCTCCAGGAATTAAATTTTTCAGAGGCAGCACTGTTGTTGCTTCCGGCAGTCTCTATCTTCTTGAATTGTAAGCCCACCTCTCCCCCGGCATACCAGGAATTTTTCTGCGCATTTGAAGTCAGACCATACAGCAAAGCTGCGGTGATAATTAGGATTTTTTTCATAGTAAGTGTGTTTTAGCAATGACTCTGATCGAGCATTTACATGCTGAGAACAGAAATTAGTATTTGACTCAATACTGAAAGTTGAGACGTGAATACCTCAAGGGGTAACGATTTAATTATATTTATATACCTCCTATTAAAGGATTTCCATTTATTTCTACCCAATTTTGAGGTTTCTAACGTTTATGGCTCGATTTTTGTATAAAAAAAGTATGAAAATTCTTTTTTGTAGAATAAGAAATATAAATTTGCCATTTGATTTAAACCCTTAAACGTAATATCGGTCTAATCAAATCTGTGGGAACATTTACAAAACAAAAAAAGAAAATTTAACCATTATGCAAAAGTTGATGATTGCCATTGCAGTTGTTTTGACTCTTGGCTCATGTGCTGGAAAGAAAAAACTAACCGCATTACAAGACAAAGCAAATGCTATTCAGTTAGAGCTTGACAAAACAAGGGCTGATTTGAATGATTGCGATTCACGGACAGCAACCCTGAACAACGATCTTAAAGCAAGGACAAACGAACTTGCGGCTAAAGACGCCAAAATGAAGGAGCTGAACGATCAGATCGAATTCCTTAAAAGAAATAACACTCAATTGTTAGACCGTATGGCTGACTTATCGATTGTTACAAAAGAAGGAGCTGAAAGTATCAAACGTTCAATGGAAACGTTGAATCAACAAGGTCGTTACATTCAGGATCTAAACAAGAGCATCCAATTCAAAGATTCTCTTAACATGGTATTAGTGAGCAATCTGAAACGCTCGCTTTCTGATATCAGCGACGAAGATGTACAGGTTGAAGTTAAAAAGGGCGTAGTTTACGTTTCTTTATCTGACAAAATGCTTTTCAACTCGGGACGTTACACGCTAACTCCACAAGCTGACAATGTATTGAGTAAAGTGGCTAAAATCCTGAACGATTACAAGCAAATTGAAGTATTAGTGGAAGGTCACACAGATAATGTACCCATCGCTACTGACAAGATTTCCGACAACTGGGATCTTTCAGTGTTAAGAGCTACTTCAGTAACTCGTACACTTCAGAAAAAATATGGTGTAGAGCCAAATCGTATGATCGCTGGTGGTCGCGGAGAATACATGCCTAAAGTTGATAATGGCAGCAGCAGCAACCGCAGCATGAACAGACGTACTGAAATTATCATTACTCCTAAACTTGATCAGTATTTCAACCTGTATACTCCAGAGGCAGGCAAATAATTCTGAAAGTTTTTACAAAAATAAAAAGGGCACCCGAGGGTGCCCTTTTTATTTTGTAGCTTGCTCTCAACCAGAGCATTAATCAATTCTCAAAAAATCACCTTCCTCCGTAAACATCAGGTCCAGACCGTTGGCTAATTCAATTTCAATAATTTTTTTATCCTTCTCCCAACCTGCAATTTTTTCACCTGCATAATGCTCCTCCAAATAATCCAGAATTCCCTGAATAATTATGCTTTCCGGAACACCCGCTGGTCCGGCATCAATTGACTGACAAGCCCCGGATTTATTGAACTCCAGATCAGATCCATCGCTAAGAATCACGCGGTACTCCATTCCCGTTATATTCTCCCTCGATCGTGTAATCTGAACAATCTTCTGCCCATTATAATGCAACCCAATAAAATCTCTTGCGGCAGTTGGCAAACTGTTTTCCTCGATCAATTTCTCTGAATCACAAGACCATAAACCAAGTAAAACAAACAACAAAAAAATGAATCTGCTTCTCATATGTTAAAGAACGTTAAAAATATTAAAGGTTTGACCCTTCATTTGGAATAATGAATCATCATCTTTTGAAAAGATTTCCTGTAAAACGAACTTTTGATATATGATATTTTATAATTATTGTCAATCTGACAGGCAGCTATTTTGAACACGTATGACTTATTCCTAACTTGCACAACTATTTTAAAATAGGAAAGGGTTTAAATTTTGGAATGTTTTGGTTTATATTCGCCACAAATTCTGCAAACACAGGATCGGATAGGAGTCGGATTTATCCCAAATATAAAGTAATAGTAGAAGCGAGGAGTTAATGAAAGAACGCATCGATCGCGACAATTTGCCCAAACACATTGCCGTTATAATGGATGGAAATGGAAGATGGGCACAAAAAAAAGGTGCTGCCAGAATATTTGGCCACCGGAATGCAATAAAAGCAGTCAGAGAAGTTACAGAAGGATGTGCGGAATTAGGGATCGGATATCTGACCTTATATGCATTTTCTACTGAGAACTGGGCCCGACCCAAATATGAAGTAATGGCGTTGATGGAATTGCTGGTTCATACGATTAAAGACGAACTTCCCACACTCCAGAAAAACAATGTCAGACTTGCAGCCATAGGAGAAATGTCAACCCTGCCGGGAGATTGTGCCTCCCAACTGGAAGAAGCAATACAGAAAACAAGTAGCAATACGGGATTAACCCTCATTCTTGCACTAGGATATAGTGGCAAATGGGATTTGACACAGGCAACCCGTCAGATAGCAAATGAAATAAAAAATGGCACTTTGCAACCTGAGGATATAAATGAGCATCTTATCGAAGAAAAGCTTTCGACGCGTGGAAAGCCACAGGTAGACCTCATGCTGAGAACCGGAGGAGACCACCGGATTAGTAATTTTTTGTTGTGGCAGCTGGCCTATGCCGAGTTATATATCTTTGATGATGTGTATTGGCCTGATTTTCGAAAAAATCATTTATACGAAGCTCTTCTGAAATTTCAGGAAACTGAAAGAAGATTCGGGAAAACAAGTGATCAGATCAAAGAAGAAAGTTCTAAATAAACCATATGATTTTTCAGAATAACCGGATTGTATCCTTGTTTAGTTTACGTTCCCTGTTTATCCTCCTTTCCTTAACCGGACTGGCTTTGAATAGTTCAGCTCAGCGTGTGGGCATAGGTTCAGGCCGTACCACAGTGCCTGAAGCCCCTAAAGAGGTAGTACTTGATTATAATGCTCCGGAGGAGTTTGAAATAATGGAAGTTACGATTTCCGGAACTCAATTTCTCGATCCCAACTCTATGATTTCTATCTCGGGACTTAAAGTAGGTGATATTGTGCGCCTTCCCGGACCTGCTATACCCTCAGCAGTAAAGAAAATGATGGACTTCGGAACGCTGGATGATGTTGAAATCAGTTACACCAAAATCGAGCCTAAAAAAGTTTGGCTCAACATAAATATTAAGGAACGACCCCGACTTTACCGCGTGAACTTTGAAGGTGTCAAGAAAGGGGAAAGAGAGTCTCTTAATGACAAAGTCAAATTAATCAAAGGAAGGGTAATCACTCCTACGGTAATTAAAAACACCCAGCTGGCCATCAAGAAATTTTTTATGGACAAGGCCTACTATAATACCACTGTTAAAGTAGTGCAAGTACCTGATTCTTCCCGTGGACAGGCCACACTCAATTTTATAATTGACAAAGGCAATAAGGTAAGGATCGAAGATATTGATATAACAGGCAACAGCGATTTATCTGACAGAAAACTAAAACGTAAGCTGAAAGGTACTAAAGAAAAAGTACCGGGAAAATTCTGGGCCCCATCCAAATACATTCCAAAGAAATTTGAAGAAGACAAGGAGAAACTGATAGCGTTTTATCGTAAAAACGGATATAGAGATGCGACGATAGAATTTGACACCGTGATGAGTGCCAAGGGTGGTAATATCAAAATTGCCATGAATATCGATGAAGGTCCAAAATACTATTACCGCAATATTACCTGGGAAGGGAACTATCTCAGAAGCACGCAAATGCTTTCCACTCTACTGGGAATTTCCAAAGGGGATGTTTACAACCCTGAAGAACTGGATAAAAAAATTAACGGTATTCCGGGGGCCGACGTCAGTTCTGCCTACATGGACGACGGCTATCTGTATTTCCGGTGTATCCCGGTTGAAAAAGCGGTAATTGGTGATTCCATTGATATTGAAATGCGCATCGTGGAAGGTAAACAGGCCACCATCAACCGCATTATCCTCAACGGTAATACCAAGACAAGTGACCGTGTTGTATTACGTGAGTTATTTACATTGCCAGGACAAAAGTTCAGCAAAACTGAAATCATCAACACCCAGCGTCAGCTGGCGCAGATGGGTTACTTCAACCCTGAAACAATTGATATCAAGCCTATCCCAAATCAGGCCGATGGAACCGTGGATATTCAGTTCACTGTAGAGGAAAAACCATCCGATCAGATTGAATTGTCCGGTGGTTGGGGAGGTTATATTGGGTTTGTAGGTACCCTTGGATTGGTATTCAACAACTTCTCTATACGAAACATTCCGAACCGGGATACCTGGCGGCCACTGCCTTCCGGTGACGGACAAAAGCTGGCTGTCCGTTTTCAGGCCAACGGAAAGCAGTTCCAGACTTATTCACTTTCATTCTCTGAACCATGGTTCGGAGGCAGAAAGCCAGTCAACTTTGGTGTAGCCCTGACGCGTACTGTCTACAGACTGGCTGATTACCGTGACCTTTATTCAACCGGAAGACTGAACAATTATACCGGTGCCTATTATAACAACGGTATTACCTTCTCACTGGGCCGTCGTCTGAAAGCACCCGATCGTTTTATGACGCTGACTCATGCATTGTCATTACAACAATATACCCTGGATGAGCTCGATTTCTTTGCAATCGGCTACCGTAACGGACGTTCTTACAATATCACTTTTAACACAACGCTTTCGCGCAATACATTAAGTGATATGCAGTTTCCAAGAAGAGGTTCTTCGTTTTCTCTTGCAGGTACTGTTACACCACCCTACTCTGCCTTCAGAAGCAATGAGTATAAAGATCAGCAGGATAAATACCGTTGGGTAGAATACCACAAGTGGATGTTTGACGCCAGCTGGTTTGCTACCATTACCGGAAAACTGGTCATCAATACCCGTGCAAACCTGGGTTTCTTAGGGCGTTATAATGACAAACAGGATATCAGCCCATTTGGTCGTTTTGTCGTGGGTGGATCAGGTCTGGCAGGTCAGGGTACTTTTGTCATGGCTGATCAGGACATTATCGCCCTTCGTGGTTATACCGACCAACGCGTTGGACCGTGGAATAATGCCCTCAACAGACCATTAGGAGGTGTTGTATACAACAAATATGTCATGGAATTGCGTTATCCGGTATCATTGAACCCACAAGCCACTATTTTCGTTCTTGGATTTGTGGAAGGAGGGAACAATTTCGGATCATTTAAAGATTACAATCCATTCAATATCAAACGATCAGCAGGGTTCGGTGCTCGTATATTTATGCCGGCGTTCGGATTGCTCGGGATTGACTGGGGATATGGATTTGATCCCTTGCTCCCCGGAGATAAAAAGAGCGGAGGACAGTTCCACTTTACTATTGGCCAACAATTCAGATAGAAAATAGTACTAATTTCTGTTAAAATTCGTTAATTCACAGCAAAACAGCGATGCCCTGATATGAAGAAATTAGTTATTTATGTACTTTTGTACTTTGTTTGCCATACAGCAGCCTATGCCCAGAAGATCGGGTATTGCGATATGGAGTATATTGTTAGCAAAATGCCTGAATATCAAAAAGCCAAAGAAGAAATGAATTCTTTTTCGGAAAAATGGGCGAAGGAGATAAGGGACAAATTTGCAGAAGTAGACCGCAAACAAAGAGAATTTATGGCGGAAGAGATACTACTGACCGAAGAAATAAAGAAAAGAAAACAAGAGGAAATCAGTAGGATTGAGAAAGAAGCAACAGATTATAACAACCGGATTTTTGGCATGGATGGCGTTTTGTTCGAAAAAAAGAAAGAACTTATGAAGCCCATTATGGAAAAAATTCAACGTGCGGCCGATAAGGTAAGTATTCAGAAAAGAGTGGATTTCATGTTTGACAAATCTGGTGGAGTATCTATGATTTACACCAACCCAAGGCATGATTACACTGATTATATCATGGAAGAACTCGGTTTGGAAACTAAACCAGACCCCAAACAAACAACGGCAAGTTCAACAGCAACGAATACACCAGCGGCCAGCAAGACAAACAGTACCACCAAAAAACCTAAATAATACATTCAAATGAGAACCAAACTTATTGCATTATTTGCTTTAGTATTTATTGCCTGCGGATCAGTATCTGCACAAACTACCCTCACTAAAATAGGATACACCAATGTTGACTATATCTTGGGTAATTTGCCTGAATTCAAAAAAGTACAGAATGAAATTGAAGTTACAAGAGGGCAGCTAGGCAAAACACTCGAAGACAAATACAAAGAATACCAGGATAAAATCGACAGGTATCAAAAAAACCAGAACAACATGACTGAACTGATCCGTGCAGATGCGGAAAAGGAAATCATGGGGTTACAGCAGTCTATCCAGGAGTTCCAAAATAAAGCTGATCAGGATTTACAACTTAAAACCCAACGTCTGCTTGAGCCTATTATGGATAAAATCAATGATGCAATCCAAATGGTGGGTAAAGAAGAAAACTATCTGTATGTCCTTAACATGGATGCAGGAAGAAATACTACGCCAATCTTATTGTATACAGGATCGGAAGAGCATAACGTAACTAATTCTGTTTTGAAAAAGTTAGGGGTTGATCCAGCTTCCATTAAAGCACAGGAAGCCACTGCAGCGCCAGCAACTGCTGCACCTGCCGGTTCTGCTCCAGCACCAAAGAAATAGTTCTGAAATATCTATAAAAAACGACCTGGTTAAAATTTTAACCAGGTCGTTTTTTATAGCATCTGCATCCAAATCAAGGATGCAGATATTTTGCTTTTTCTCCCAGATTATTACAGCGTCTGCACCGGGCTTCATATTTATCTGCTTCCCCCAGCAAAACCTGCTCCTTGTCTTTTGATAATCTGTAAGAGTAAGAAGCTTCTCCTCCACACACCATACATACGGCATGTACTTTAGTCACATATTCAGCCATACTCATCAGTTGTGGCATATAACCAAATGGTTTCCCTTCATAATCCATATCCAAGCCTGCCACAATTACCCTTTTGCCGCTATTGGCCAGTTCATTGCAAACCCTCATGATATCTTCACCAAAAAACTGGGCTTCATCAATCCCTACTATGTCGCAATCCTCAATTAATCTGAGTATATCCCCCGCCTCGTCCACAGGGGTCGACTGAATTACGTTCTCATTGTGTGAGACTATATCCGCTACAGCATACCGACTATCAAAAGAAGGTTTGAATATCTGTGTTTTTAAACGGGCGATTTTAGCGCGGTTCAGTCTTCTGATCAATTCTTCTGTTTTTCCGGAAAACATAGATCCGCAAATTATTTCAATCCATCCGGTTGTCATAAACTCTGAATAATTTTGCGGTGCTGGTTCAATAAACATATATAAATTAAATGATTTCAAAAAAACAATATAAACCCATGTACGTTAGTATCATGTTGTCAAATGGATAGTTATATTTACGGAACAGAATCTTTCAGCACCCGAGCTACACTTATATTTGTATTTATTGAATAGTATGTCGAAAAGATTAACTCAGACTGAACGTAAACAATACAGTTCTCAATTTTCTTCCAAAATAACGGAGGATTTTTTTAATGGAAAAGAATTTGCTTCAGGAGAAGATATTTTAAGCCTTACTCCTATTCAGCAAATCAACCATACTATTATTCAGAAATTATACGGACAGTGGCAAAAAGATGCTTTACAGTTCCGTAGCCCCTACTTTGATTTTGAAAAAGTTGAAGTAAAGGAAGCGCTAGAAAATTTCATGAATATTGTTTCACGCCACATTGCAGTCAGAAAACCAGATCTGATGGTGCTGTTGCAAGAGGCTACTGAAAATACGCTTTTATTAATCTTTGAACCAGCTACCTATTTCGGCAATCAACTTCGCGAGTTTCCAGATATGGTAATCACGGCAGAGGGATTAAAGGAAATGAAACGCTTCAATAAAATTCATAAAAAAGTAGTAGAAGGATTAGAACAAAAATTTGATGAAAGTGGCGAATCAGTAGTGTATGTAAATCAGGCAAATCGCTGGCTTGATGAACTGCTAAGTAATCCATCGATTATGGACCCGGCAGACAACTATATTGACGCATTTTCTAAGGTCATTCCTTTGGAAATTGTGAAAGATTCAGTCGATCAGCCTGAGAACAATTCTAAAACTGAGGAAAAAAAATCATTTTTCGACTACGTGCAAAATGATGCTCCTCACGAAGAAAGAGTGATTAGCGGCGCCCAGGTAGCAAAGACCGCACTCCCGGAAACACCAACAGTTCAAAAAGAAGACCAATCCCTCAACAGTTCATTCAAAACAAATCTGGCGGGTCAGAATAATTATACGCATGTAAACATTAAAATTGAATCCATCTCCGGTAGCATTCCGCTCGCACAGCGATTCGTCTATATTAGCCAGTTATTCAAAGGAAATGCAGATGAATTTGATCAGTCGATTAAAATGCTGGACCGGTGCAGTTCATTCACAGAAGCGCATGAGTTTATACATAAATCATTAGCGCAAAGGTATGACTGGGATCCAAAAAGTGAACGCGTAAAAGAACTACTCGCCACCGTTAGGCGTAAATTCAACTGACACATTGTTGCAGACAGTGATTACAAATAAACCACTGTCTGCAACATACTGATATACTGCCTTATTCCTTCTTCGATTTCTTTCAAATAAATATACTCGTCGGCTGAATGCGAGCGTCCTGAATGTCCCGGACCCATTTTTAGCGAAGGACAGGTTAATAAAGCCTGATCCGACGTGGTAGGTGACCCATAGGTTTTCTTCCCTAACGCTATTCCTGCTTTTACAATCGGATGATCTTCCGGAATACTTGACGGACGTAAACGAATAGACCGCGGATTCACTTCTGAGGAAATATTGGTACGTACAATATCAATTACCTCCTCCAAAGTATATTGTTCCGTAACCCGTACATCAATGGTGAAAGTACAGGTATCAGGCACTACATTATGTTGTTGAGTACCTGAGTTAATTATCGTAACCGACATTTTTACGGGTCCCATCATTGGTGAAACCTTTGGAAATGCATAGCTGTTTATCCAGGATATGTCATTCAATGCTTTATATATAGCGTTAATGCCTTCTTCCCGGGCAGCATGACCAGATTTGCCTCTTGCTATACAATCCAGAACCAGAAGTCCTTTTTCAGCTATTGCCAGGTCCATATCTGTGGGCTCTCCCACTATTGCGAATTCCAGTGGTGGCAATTCAGGCAAAACAATTTCCAGTCCGTCCTTCCCGGATATTTCTTCCTCAGCAGACGCTACCAAAACGATATTATAGTGCATTCCTTCCTGGGGATAGAAATATAGAAATGCAGTAATTAATGATACAAGGCATCCACCGGCATCATTACTTCCCAAACCATAAAGTTTCCCCTCTGAAATTAACGGTTCAAATGGATCCAACGTCCAGGAAGGATTTGGTTTTACGGTATCATGATGAGAATTCAGTAACAGTGTGGGCTTCTGAGAATCGAAATATTTATTAAATGCCCAGATATTATTTTTTTTTCGATGGACATCAATCCCCTTATCAGTTAGGAAAGTGGCGATAACATGCCCGGTTTTATCTTCCTCTCTACTTAACGAAGGGATGGAAATGAGTTGCTTCAATAACCCGATAGCCTCCTCATTCAATAAACTGATATCTTCTGACGTATAATTCATAAATAGCACCTGACTTTATTATATTGGCAAAGGTAAAGCAAATCCGGAAAGTATGCATTCCTTTCACACACTAACACCCACAACACAGCAAAACGTACTGGCCAAATGGTGCCGTAATAAAGATACAGTACTGCTTTTGGAAACGTACCATTATGAAGACTTTCCGGATTTTATGACAAACAGTTGCACGTTTCTTTACAATCACCCTTTTCACTTATTCTTACAAAGCACTTTACCCGTCCTGACCTATATTATTTATCCCGACAATCATCCTCCTATCTGGATTCATTTCCGAAAAGCAAGGGAACAGTTGATTTCTCCTGCTAGCGCTCCTTTCGGGGGATTTGAAGGAAATAATACAATGACGTCGGAATCTTTCATGTTTTTCCTAGCGTGCATGATGGAAGGAAATAACATGCCATCGGTTCAAAAAAATACGATCATCACTCCTGCGGGATGTTACCGGTCAGGGATTAATGACATGATGAATGGGCAAACAAGATTCAGACAGGAGCAGATATACCAGAACCATCATATTATTATAGACCAAATTCCATTCCTTAGAAAGATTGCTGCAAATCAACGCAGGCGTTTTAATAAATGCAGAAATTTCAACTTTTTAGTTAAAGAAATCCCCGTGGATGAAAAGCTTTATACATTTTTGAAGCGATGTCGCGACGAGCGTGGATACCCGTTATCGATGACCTTATCAAGCCTAACCCAATTAGCCAGGGTTTTTCCGGATAAAGTAATGGGATGGGGAGTATTTGAAAAAGATCAATTGATCTGCGCTACCGTAGGTATTAGAGCAGAACAGCATGTGCTTTATAATTTCCTTCCTGCGTCATTACTTCAATACAACGAATTTAGTCCTATGGTGATGCTACTCGACACCGTTTATGCCTATTGCAGAAATCAGCGGATTGCTATGTTGGATCTTGGTATTTCCTGTGATGAAAATGGCAACGAAAAACCTTCATTACTCAGGTTCAAAAAACAATTGGGAGGAGTTGTCTCATCCAAGACCACCTGGTCATCTACCAGGGACTCACTTCATCGTAGATCACTTCATTAATTTCTGAGAAATCAATTAGATGAACATGGTCGCGCCCATCCTTAATGGTGACAGATTGTGCTACGATATCAGAAAGAATTCCGTACTGGGTATGGTCATTTTTTTTGATTATATGAACGTCCCGCCCCAGTAGATTTTCCAATTTAATTGGCAGGTCTACCCCTGATTTAATTCGTATAATTCGTTTACTCATTGAACCAATCTTCGATACATTTCAGTTTTGGCAGGATCTAAGGTTGACAACAAAGTAAATGCTTGCTGCTTTTCTTCCATCGTGCCTTCACTCAAAACATTATAATATTCTTCGGCTTTTGCATCAAAAAATGAATTGATCACAACAGCACCCGGTTTCAATTGTACCACTTCTTTGATAGTATTTAAACTTGCCAATACCTGTTTTCTACAGGCAACCGGATTATCTACAGCTACATCAAGTCCAAGGCGGTGATAATCATAAAAGGCCTTTCTAAACGGCCCCAGTTGTTGACTCATCAGATTTTCAACCAGCCAGTATCGGTTGCGGCTATCACCGGAGGACGACCAAGCCCTTTGAAAAGAAGATGAATTCCGGGCCAAGGTAGCCAGATTAAATGCCCGCTGAATAAATGGAGTACCTCCACTAGGACTAAAGGAATCATAATCAAACGAAAGAGCAATCATCGCATAGAATGCCAGTGTGAAGGGTAATTCTTCCGTATAACTGTTTTCGTTAAACATCAAAGGCGTATTAGGCAGAAATGTAAAACTGAACATTCTGTCAACGTAAGTAAACATGGCGGTTTCGTACGAGCTGTTAAAGACTGGACGCGTTACCACAAACTGCGCAGTACCTTCAAAACTTCCTTGAGTTGCTGACCGCACTAAATTGATATTCAGCCTGCATTTAACTTTCTCTTCCTGCCCAAACCTATCATTCGTCCACTTTTGATTATTCATGAACTCGGTCACATAGGTTTTTAGTTGCTCCATTGTCTGGGCATCTGTTTTCTGCTGTGCGACCAACTGGTCAAAATTGATAGTGACAGAGCAATTCAGTTCCTGGGAGCTTGATGCCAGTGGTATTATATTAAAAAGCAGCAATAGTATCCCGAAATGAAATTTTAATTTTCCCATTTTTTCTCAACAATTGATAAAATATCCCATGCAGTTTCCTCCTTTGACTTTAAGACAAAAGGAGTTGCACTTCCGTCTGCCTCAATAACGGTAATTTTATTCGTATCGTGTCCAAATCCTGCACCTTCATCATTTAAAGAGTTCAGGATGACCATATCCAGATTTTTAGACAGCAACTTTTTCCTTGCATTTTCAATCTCATTATCAGTTTCCAATGCAAAACCGATCATTATCTGACCCGCTTTCTTTTCAGACCCCAGGGTTTTCGCTATATCTCTGTTTTTAGTCAGTTGCCATTGCAGTGTGTCCTCACTTTTTTTCATTTTCTGACTCAGAACTTCAGCAGGTCTATAATCGGCCACAGCCGCAGCGAATATGACAAGATCTGCCTCTGTGACCTGAGCAAGGCATGCATTATACATCTCTTCAGCAGTCTGTATTTTTACAAGCTTGATCGTTTCAGCAGGTGATTTCAGATGCACAGGCCCACTCACCAAAGTTACCTCTGCACCGGCATCATCAAATGCCTTAGCCAGTTCATATCCCATTTTACCTGTAGAATGATTGCTGACAAACCTTACCGGGTCGAATGGCTCCACAGTAGGCCCACTGGTGATCAATACTTTTTTACCTTTGACTGATGCTCTTTCTGAGAATAATTTTTCAAGTTCCCTGACTATCTCCTCTGGCTCACTCAGTCTGCCCTCTCCAACCAGTCCGCTTGCTAACTCCCCTGATCCAGGATTGATAATTCTATTACCAAACGACTTCAGGGTATCGAGATTATTACGGGTGGACGGGTGCCTGAGCATATCCAGATCCATGGCAGGAGCAATTAAAACGGGGCATCTTGCAGACAGGTATACAGCAGAAAGGAGGTTGTCGGTTATTCCATTTGCAAATTTACCGATGGTATTAGCAGTAGCAGGTGCAATTAAAAGGGCATCAGCCCAGATTCCCAGTTCTACATGATTATGCCATACACCATTTTCAGTGTTATAATATGAACTGAGAACAGGATTTCCAGAAAGTGTAGCAAGCGTCAGTGGGGTAATAAAATTTTGCGCTTCAGAAGTCATGATCACCTGAACATGCGCTCCTTGCTTTTTCAGTAATCTGATTAGCAGTGCGGCTTTGTAAGCAGCGATACTGCCCGTAACACCAACAATAATTTTTCTACCTTTTAAATGCACCGATGATAACTTCTGATTAAAAATTCCGAGATCCTGAAACGAATATATAAAAAAACAGTTGTACGATCCATTCGGGCGTACAACTGTTTTTTTATTTTTATTAAAGAATGCCTATTCCTCTGTAGATTCTCTATAGCTGAAATAAGTCTTATCTTCTAAGAATTCATCAATAGCTACACTTCCTGCCTTTGGCATTCTTTCATAGAATTTTGAGATTTCAATCTGCTCGCGGTTTTCAAATACCTCCTCCAGATTATCTACTCCTGAAGCAAATTCAGCGAGTTTATTATTCAATTCCTCTTTTGTTTTACTGGAAATCTGACGAGCTCTTTTTGAAATGATTGCAGCTGACTCATACAGGTTACCTGTTACCACTGCAATTTTGTCAGTATCACGAGTAATAATTGACGGATTTGTTGCCATGTTGTATATAAATTATTGAATGCTCTTTTAAGTTTATCAAAGTTACTTTTCTTCGGAAGAAGGATCTGAAGTAGTAACACGTCCTGGCTCGTTGGCTCTTTCTTTCGCCTTGTCTTTCAAATCTTGTATCTGCTTTTCAACGACAGCTATGCGCTCCAGCTCTTTCTGGCTATCTGTATATTGTCTCTCAGCTTCTCTAAGAAATTTACTTTCCGGATACTTGTCAACAAACTGAACATAGTATTCGTTCATTTGTTCAAAACGTTCTCTCTGCTTGGAAGCAAGACTACTTTTGGCATAGTTGTATTGTGCATCCACCCGTAAAAATGCCAGTTCTTCGTTATATTTTGAATCAGGAAAATCTTTCCGGAAATTCTCAATTGCCACAACAGCAGATTTCAGGGAGTACAGATTAAAATCACTGATTTTATAGTATAGTTTGGCTTTTTCGAAAGCTTTCAGCTCAAGCTTATCCCTTAATTCAAGGATATAGCGCGTACATTCCTCATTAAACGGGCTTGTTGGATAGGTATTGACGAAATCCTGCAATGCCGAAATCGCCGTCATTGTATTAGTCTGGTCAAGATTATAAGGGGGTGAATCCTTATACAATGAAAACGCATGCATGAAAAGAGCTTCCTGAGCTTTATCACTCCGGGCATAAGTATCATAGAATTTTTTGAAGAGAAACTGGCTCATATTATACATACCCTGGTGAAACTGACAGTATGCATTATAGAATTGGACCAACTCTGATTCTGCTCCCCCTTTTAATGTTGGAGCAATTTCTTCAAATAAAATTCCGGCTTTATAGTAATCGCCTTTTCCGTAATATTCAAGTGCTGCCTGATACTTCTCTTCTTCAGTTCCGCTCTTCTGAAGCTTTGAAAACTTGCTGCAAGATGTAAAACTGATTAAAACCAATAACCAGCAGAAATATTTAATCATTGTGTTTTTGCGCATAAGTATGCAAAGATACATAAAATCTTAATTTCACCATTAACGTGAAACATTCTTAAATATTGAAAAAATCTGACTATTGCTGATGTCTGACTAACATCTTTTTAGTAGCTACTTTTTTCCCTTCCACCGAAAGCTGGTAAAAATATACACCTGTAGGCATATCTCTGGTATTGATATATAACTTTCTATCCATCCGGTTGAGTGTATAACTCCCTACAGAGGTTCCCAAAACATTATATATCAACAACTTTGCTTCACGAATATTACCGGTAATATTATAATCGATTTCTGCTTTCTCAGAGGCGGGATTGGGGTATATATTAGAGACAGATATCTGGTCTGAGGAATATAGAAATTCTTCCTGCGCAACACTTTTATCTTCAATTCCTGATAGTGTTCCTGAATCATGCTGCACTGATACCACTGCTGGTTCTTTATGAATGCCAGTACTTGAGGCTTTTACTTCCGGAAACAATAAGGCACGGTAATAACTATTCAACGCAGCCGGTGTTTTAGACTCAAATGGTTTAGGAGCATAATTATTAGGGGACAAAACAAATTTTGAACTGTGGGCTACGGTGGTTTTCTTTTTACTTCCGAGGTTCAGGCGGCTACCTTTCAAGGTATCCTGGGCCAGGAGCGCTCCAAGGCAAAAGTTAATAAGCAGGAATGAAAGCAGTATATTTTTTTTCATGGCATTTCTTAAAACTGTCTTTGCTTTTGTATTCCCATTACGCAGATTTAATTCCACAGTTTGATTTCACCTGAAAAATTACATAAAAAAATAAGAATAATAAAATAATAAAACCTTAATTTTTATAGTTCTATTTATCTTTTTTTTAAATATGTAAATATTATAGAATTAACCTGCAATAATGATATAAGTTTATGCGTTATACAAAATCTGAATTTTATTATTTCTATTTATCAAATATCATGCCAGAAAATTAAATTATCTGGTATTTTCTTCATTTTTGTCCACTGTCTGCTCAAAAAACACGCTATCCATCGGCTCTTCCAACCACTTGGTTTTTTCTCTGGTCGGCTTTTCACTTTCCCTCAGCCTGAAACCTTCTAATTGCCTGTTTTCAGTCCTGATTTCATGGGGTGGAATAAGTTTACCATCTGCCGGTCCTGTGTAAGTGATGCGTAAAATGCGATTATCCTCGAATTTCAATTTCATTTGACCGCTTTCCACCCTATTCAAACCGATCATGTTCATTTTGTCATCTGTGGCGTAATAGGCGCTTTCTCCGTTTCCGTTCACATCGACCAGACTTATCTGACTACTCTCTGTAAAAAATGCCGTTATTGTCCTACCTTTTACTTGATTATACTGCACCAGAGCCGTGTCTTTTGAAATAACAAATGCGTTACTCCTTAAGAGCATCCGGTTAATTTTGTCATTAACAAGATATGAGGTGATCGTATCGGCAATCATTTGGGAGTTATCACTCCAAAGCACCGGATCTCTGAAAAATTTTATTACAGAATCACCCGTATTAAAAGTCAACGAATCGCAAATAGCCTGAAAGTCTTCACGGAATAAAAATACATTTGAATCGGCTATCAGTTGGCGCGTACTATCCGATTTATTTTCTAGTGAATACAGCGTATCCGCCCTGATAAACAGTGTATCACCACTGGCAAAATATTTACTCACCAAACCCCGGCCAAAAACCTTTGAAATACCCTCAGAACCACGGTAAATACCTTCATTTCCATGGAGAATCAGACTGTCTTTCAGAGAAACTATCTCCACATTGCCTTTGGCATAACCGTATTGATTTTTGGAATCATATTGTAAAGAATCTCCGGTGAGTGTGTATTGTTCATCCTTCACAGTAGTTCGGGTCTCAAAAATCGATTCTTCTGTCTCCGTATGATACCTCCCACGGGTTCCGGTGACGGTTCCATCTTTATTAATAATTTCAGTTTGTCCTCTGAAATAAGACCATTTCGTCAGAGAGTTATACAGAAGGGTATCTGTGGTTAATGTATATTTTTCATTAACGAGTTCGACATCATGATAATAGGTATATTCTTTAGTCCGGGTATTATAATAACCTTCCCTACTCGACAACGTACTAGTAGAATCAATGGTTTTTCCCGGATACGGATATCTGGCAATATTGCTGTTCATATCGTATTCAATTCGGGTGGTGGTCAGGGTACGCGCTTGATCTTCTAAAACTGCCTTCCTACCCGTAACAATCGCCAGTCTGGTATCGCCAAAATAATTGAGTGTATCCCCGGTTACCGTGACTGTATCTCCCTGGACCAAACGAACTCTGCCAAATGCCTCTATCAGATTGGTCAGTTTATTTTGAACCGCCAAATCACAATACATCACTGAACCTTTATGCTGAAATTTAACATTTCCCGCAAACCGATTGACTTCCACCAGTTCATCATTGATAATGACAACACTATCCGCATGCAACAGTTCTATTAATTCTCTGTTCCCTCCTGCCCTAGCCTGATTGGGCGAAGAAGTCAATTGTGCCTGCAAATTAATTGAGCAAAACAGTAAGCCAAAGAACAGGATATTTTTCATAAACTCTTTGACTGTATAGACTCTCATAAGTTTAATTTGGTTGCAATGCATCCGTATAATTTTTCAAAATGTGTACTTTCAGAACAATTTTTTGATGGGAGTATATTAAGATACAAAACTAAGATAAATACCGCTGTGACTTTGTAAGTGATGTTAATTTAACTTTTATTAACGATTGGCACTTCTGGGTATATATACATCCTCACGACTTATATTCGCTGTATTTCACGTAATTTGCAAAAATTGATAATGAGCATTGCCATGCAAGATAGATTGGTTACCCATATGTTGAAATTCATTCAGGACCAGCGTATCGACCTGACTGACAAGCGGATTTTACTCGCTGTAAGTGGTGGTATCGATTCGGTAGTCATGGCACACCTTTTTAAAACTTCCGGTATTCATGCCGGAGTGGCACACTGTAATTTTTGCTTGAGGGGAAAAGATTCAGACGAAGATGAGGAATTTGTAAGACAAATAGCCCTGGAAATGAATGCTCCATTTCATTCCATCCGATTTGATACCCGCCCCTATGCTCAGGAGAAAAATATATCCATTCAGATGGCTGCCAGGGACTTACGGTATGAATGGTTTCATGAACTGATGAAAAAGGAGCATTATGATTTTCTTGCCATTGCCCAACATGCAGGAGATAATATTGAAACTATTATTCTGAACCTGACCCGAGGCACCGGACTATCGGGGGTGAGGGGAATTCGACCTCTTCATGAAAAAATATTAAGACCATTATTATTCACTGATCGTGATTCGATTCAAAACTACGCCAACAAACATCAGATAAAATGGCGGGAAGACAGCTCCAATAGTTCGGATTATTATTACAGAAACCAGATCAGACATCATGTTTTACCGGTTTTACATAAAATTAACCCGTCTGTCGAACAAAATTTCATTGCAACCTCTGAACGACTCTTGGCAGCAGATAACCTGGTGAATATGTTGTTTAAAAAATGGCGGGAAGAAGCGATCACCAGCAGTAAGGACCTGATTTCGATATCTATTCCGACCCTACTGAATATTCCTGAACCGGTGCTGTTCCTTTCAGACGTATTACAACCTTATGGATTTAATTATTGGCAATCAAAAGAAATAGTAAATCTCCTGACAGGAATCTCAGGCAAAACATTCTATTCTCCAGATTATCAACTAACAAAAGACCGAAATACTTTAGTACTTGTAAAAAAAGACACAGCCGCTAACGATTCTGTTATTAGTGAAACCACCCAGAGTTTCCATTTTTATAATCAGACTTTTATTATTGATACCCAGGTAGACTACCCACCAGCCAGCCCCAATCATTTCACAGCCAATCTGGATGCTTCCAAACTGATTTACCCGCTAATAATGCGACAATGGCAGACTAGCGATCGTTTTTTCCCGATCGGGATGAAAGGGAAAAGCAAAAAAATAAGCGATTTGTTTACAGACCGCAAACTTTCCGTTCCAGCCAAATCCAGGGTTGGTATCCTAGTCAACGGCAATGGAGATATCATATGGGTCGCCGGCATAAGGCTGGATGAACGCTATGCGATTTCTTCTGATACAAAACGAATTATATCCATATCACTTTTATCATAAGAATGATATTCAGGTGATTAAAAATATAAATTTTCTTAGCCTGAAATTTATATTTTTATATATAATATTTTTGTTGTTATATTATCATGTCAAATAAAATTCTCTAGTGGTCATGATGAAAACCCGGTTAATACCCCGCACTGAATCTGCACGTGAACAACCTTTGCTTTTAAAGAGCCTTTTGGCGCAAACATTGCGTTATAATCCTGAAAGAGAAATTATTTACCGGGATCTTTTCCGAATGAATTATTTTGAATTCAACAGAAGAGTGAGAAAACTAGCCAATCTACTTATTGCAAGTGGCGTCAAACCGGGTGATACTGTTGCCGTATTGGACTGGGACAGCCATCGATATCTTGAAGCGTATTTCGCTGTTCCTGCTATTGGTGCTGTACTACACACAGTCAATGTAAGGCTTGCCCCTTCACAAATCTTATATACCATCAATCATGCAGAAGACAAGCTGCTGCTGGTACATGAGGACTTCCTTCCACTCTTGTATTCTATACAAGGGGAAATTACTACTGTTGAAAATTATATTATTTTAAGTGATCACATATACACTAATCCCACCTACGAGATTACGGCAAAGGTTCCGGGTGTGGTAGGAGAATATGAGAGCCTTCTTATGACGCAACCGGATCAGATCGAATTTCCTGATTTTGATGAGCATACAATGGCTACGATCTTTTACACCACCGGTACTACGGGTGATCCAAAAGGCGTATATTTTTCTCATCGCCAACTCTTTCTGCATTCCACTGCACTCCTCACTTACTTTTGTGGTTATCAGGTGTTGCCTTTTACCCACGAAGATGTATATATGCCTTTGACTCCTATGTTTCATGTGCATGCCTGGGGGTTTCCGTTTGTAGCGACCTTACTAAACAATAAGCAAGTATATCCGGGAAAATATGAACCGGAAATCCTTTTAAAACTCCTTGTCACGCACAACGTTACCTTATCACACTGTGTACCTACCATCCTGAATATGCTGGTGAGCAGTCCAGTCAGTAAACTAATAGATTTATCGAGATGGAAGGTTATTATAGGTGGTGCAGCACTTACACGTAATCTGGCGAAAGCTGCTGGATCCTTAAATATTCAGGTCACGCAAGGGTATGGTATGTCTGAAACCGCACCGGTGATGGCAGTTGTTCATTTTTCAGAAGAGGACAAAAAACTCCCAGAAGAGGAAATACTTGACCTAAAAACAAAAACAGGTAAAATTAGTCCATTCGTAGAACTAAGAATCGTTAACGACGAAGGAGATTTCTTAGAACATGATGGAATAGCCACGGGGGAACTGGTTGCAAGAGGTTTTTCACTGACACAAGGCTATTTAAAAAACCCAGTAGCTTCTGAGGTCTTATGGAGGAATGGCTGGCTTCATACCGGGGATGTTGCAAGCATTGACAAAAAGGATATCGTTTCTATAAAAGACCGTACAAAGGATGTTATCAAAACTGGCGGGGAATGGATTTCTTCCCTGGATATTGAGAACCTGATCTCCCAAACGGAAGGAGTGTCTGAAGTGGCTGTAATAGGTTTACAAGATACTGTATGGGGTGAAAGACCACACGCCATTGTAGTCCCCAAAGAATCAACAAAAGGACTGGAAGCGAGAATCAGAGCACGCTTACAATGTATGATTGATGCAGGTGACATTAAAAAATGGTATATGCCAGACACGATTTCATTTACCGAGGCAATACCAAAAACCAGCGTTGGAAAAACAGATAAAAAGAAGCTTCGGGCTGATAGGAACTGATCAGATTGATTCGCCGAGAATAAGGGCCTGTAAATACGATTACAGGTCCTTATTCTATTTAAACTGGATTAGTTTTTTGTCTCCCACCTCTATTCTAAGCGGGCCTACCGGTCTGCTTTCGTTATTCAGTCTGTCTACCGCTGTTACATAATAGGCAAACCGATCCCCGAGTGAAATATTCTTATCAATAAATTTTAATTCTTTATTTCTGATGATACCAACAATTTTCCTCGGATCGCGTGAGCCTGTTTTTTCACCGGGTTTAAAACGATATACCACATAATAAGTGGCTGTCTCGCCATCAGAAGCCTCCTCCGGTTCTCGCCAGAAAAGGTTCACTCCCTCTTCATTAAGTGATGCCTTCAAAGACCTTGGGTTAGATGGCGGAATGTTGTCTTTCCAGGGCATGGGAGGTACCAGGGCAGGGTAATTATAGAACTTGCTTTTCAGGGTGTCAGTGATGCCAAAATTATTAGTTTTCAAGGACCTTGAACTAAAAAAAACACTTCCCATCATTTCATGCTGACGATTGTAACTGATCTGATTAATCAGTTCTTTGGGGTTATGCCAATAGGGGTCAGGATCCAGGTTACTTGCTCTGTAGGCAGCCTGACCAATATAAAGGTGCCGACCATACGTGTTCTCCATCCACCAGTTCACCAGATTTTGGTAAGGTACTTTTCTGAATTTCTCAGAAAAATATACCTGGGGAACTACATAATCAATCCAGTTTTCTTTCAGCCATTTCCTTACATCCGCATACAGATCATCGTAAGATGCCAGCCCCCCTACTGTGGCGGATCCCTCGCTGTCCACCCCCTTATTGCGCCATACACCAAAAGGACTGATGCCAAATTTGACTGAGGGTTTTACCATTTCCAGTCCTTTGGAAATACCATAAATCAATTCATCAATATTGTGTCGGCGCCACTCTTCCTTACGACTGAAGTTCTTTCCATATTTCCGGAAAGACTCCTCATCATTCAGTTTTTGCCCAGGCACCGGATAAGGATAAAAATAATCATCAAAGTGGATGCCATCCACATCATAATCCCGGGCAATATCTACTGCCATATCCGTGATAAATTGCCTTACTTCAGGAATACCGAAATTAAAAATTTTATAGCCGTCAAATGACAAAACCCATTCGGGATGCTTAAGCCCAATATTGTCCGGCGAAACTCTCCCTATGGTTTTATGTACAACCCGGTTCAGGTTTAGCCAGGCATGAAATTCCATACCCCTGTTATGTGCCTCCTGAATCATAAATTCCAGCGGATCATAAAATGGTTCCGGCGCCTTACCTTGCCGACCCGTCAGCCATTCAGACCACGGCTCTTTACTTTTTGCATAAAATGCATCTCCAGATGCTCTGATCTGAACGAATACTGCATTTATCCCTGCATTCTTATGAAAATCCAGCAATTCTCTGAACTCCTTCTTCTGCTCATCAGAAGACAGATCTCTGCGGCTTGGCCAGTCAATATTGGCTATAGTGGCTATCCAGACTCCTCTGAATTCATATTTTGGTGGGATAATTTCCTCCTGCTCTGGGTGCTGCGCATGGCATGCAGTGAACAGATAATGAAAAAAAACAGCGACAAAAATTAAAAAAGATGTATTTTTCACAAACAATCTTTGCAATTCAATTAAATTTAAAAGTGTGTAAAAATAAGCGATTTACTATGAATCCCTTGTACACAACGCGGGAATTATGTTTTGACTGTATCCCTTGTTGTAATAATTATACTTTTTGCAAATAAGATTAAAAATACTACATTTCGATTTATTGAGAACCCCTAAAACAAAGTTGCGATTTGGAGCCATTTGTTAAAACGCAGAAAAGTAAAATTCTATTTGAAGCCGCCTGGGAAGTTTGTAACCAGGTAGGTGGTATTTATACTGTGATTCGTACTAAGGTCCCGGCCATGGTGGAAAAATGGGGAGATGACTACTTTCTCCTGGGTCCCTATTTCCCCTCTAAAGCAGCAGCGGAATTTGAACCCATCACTGATGAAGATGATACACCCGTAGGCAAAACCCTGGCTAGAATGCGTGAGAGCGGGTTTACCGTTTTTTATGGCTACTGGATGGTAACCGGACGGCCACGTGTAGTATTGTTCGATATTGAAGCAGGGAGACCTGCACTTGATAAAATCAAATTTTCATTATGGGAAAGACACCGGCTGTCTTCCATCAATGCAGAAGACCTTGTCAATCAGGTATTCTTGTTTGGTGAAGCGATCCGGTATTTTCTTACTGACTTTGCCCTCAACAATAATAAGAAGGTTGATATAATGGGGCAATTTCACGAATGGATGGCCAGTACAGCATTGCCTGATTTAAAAATGGACAGTGTTCGGATTGCCACTACTTTCACCACCCATGCAACCATGCTGGGACGGTATCTGGCTCAGAATGTCCCTGGATTCTATTCGAAACTTCCTGAATTCAACTGGGAGCATGAAGCCAGACATTATGGAATTGAGACCCAGGTAGGTATTGAAAGGCTGGCTGCCCAGAACGCCCATGTCTTTACAACTGTGAGTGATGTCACCGCAAAAGAGTGTGAAGTCTTTTTAGGTCGAATTCCTGATCTGGTAACACCTAACGGACTCAATGTTGTTCGTTTTCAGGCAGTGCATGAGTTTCAGAATCTGCATGTAAAATTTAAAGAGAGAATCCATGAATTTGTCATGGGACATTTTTTCCCAAGCTATACTTTTGATCTTGATAAAACCATATACTTTTTTACTTCTGGCAGATATGAGTTCAGCAATAAAGGTTACGACCTCACGCTGGAGGCCCTGGCTCGTTTAAACTGGAAAATGGTGCAGGCAGGGATGGAAACCACTGTGGTCATGTTTATCGTAACCAAACAACCTTTCCACTCTATCAATTCGGAAGTCCTTCAATCCAGGGCTATTCTGGACGAAATTCATGAAACCTGTGAAGCCATAGAAAAACAGGTAGGTGATCGGTTGTTTTTGTCTGCCGCATCCGGCAATGACAATAAACTACCCGACCTGAATTCATTTGTTGATGAATACTGGCGACTGAGGCTAAGGCGCACCATTCAAACCTGGAAAACCGACAGAATGCCCCCCGTTGTTACTCATGACCTGAAAAGCAGTGACGAAGTGATCGAGTATTGCAAAAAGGCCAATCTGATGAATAATGAGAGAGATCGCGTAAAGATTGTGTACCATCCTGACTTTATCGCTTCTACCAATCCTTTGTTTGGGCTTGATTATGGCCAGTTCGTAAGAGGCTGTCATTTGGGAGTATTCCCTAGTTACTATGAACCGTGGGGTTACACCCCGCTGGAATGTGTGGTCAGAGGGGTACCTACCGTTACGAGTGATTTATCTGGCTTCGGGGATTATATAATGCAGATAATGAGGGATTATGAAAACCGTGGAATTTACGTTAACAATCGCAAAACAATGGATTTTAACGAAGCAGCGGATCAATTAAGCGAAACCCTGTTCAAATTTGTAAAAATGCCCCGCAGAGACAGAATCATGCAACGTAACCGGGTTGAAAACATATCGGATATTTTTGATTGGATCAATCTGAGATCTTACTACGATACAGCGCACGATCTTGCTCAGAAACGTCGTAAACCGTAGATCAGTTCAAAAAAGAGAGCTCCCTGATTCACACAGGCAGCTCTCTTTTTTTTAATCACAAGGTAACTTGTGTTATATCCTACTGGTGCTGCTCGCGGAGCAAATCGTTCACAGTTTTTACAGGATTAAATGTAATAAGTGGCACTTCTACAAACAGGGTGTTCCAGTTTGCCATGGCACCATTCCACAGCCCTGGCAGTTCCTGGGCTTTCAGATCAATTCCATCTTTGGATTTTTGTGTAATAAACCCTGTATCAGGATCACGAAAATCTTTTAGAGGAAATAGTTTTCCATTGACATCCTTTACAGCACAGATCAGATCAACCGGATTAAAGTGTGTAGCGGACTGTGCTATATTCTTTTGTGTCTCATCCCCAAAATCAATTTGAGCAGATTCCACAATCTGTAAAGCCACAGAACCATCTTTATTTTTAACCCAGAACGGTCCCCCACCAGGTTCACCTTCATTTTTAACCATCCCACAGACTCTGATGGGCCGGTTCAGTTTTCCTTTGACATAGGTCCAACGTTGCTCTTCAGCATTAAGCTCATAATCCGCCGGGGGGGCGACACTTAATTTTTCTTTCAGAAACAACTCAATTTCTTCTAATAGCGAAATGGATGGCTCTTTTTCAACCTTTTCTAAAAATTCAAAAACTTGTTTCTGTACCTTTAGCAATACCCCTAACAATGCTTTTTTGTATTTTACTGTTTCGTCTTTCAGACGGTCAGGAACTACGTTATCAATATTTTTAATAAATATTACATCAGCATCTAGCTGACTGAGGTTTTCGAGCAATGCGCCATGACCGGCAGGCCTGAAATGCAGACCACCATCTTTTTCACGAAAAGGCGTATTATCCAGATTAACGGCAATCGTATCTGTTGCAGCTTCCTGCTCTGAAAATGACACAAAATATTTCAGACCAAATAAACTTTCATAATGAGGGATCACCTCTACTACATGCTTTTCAAACTTATCACGATGTTCAGGTGAAACTGTGAAATGCAAGTGCACCATCCCCCCTGCTTTGGCGTATAATGCACCTTCCACCAGGTGTTCCTCTAAAGGTGTACGCGAGCGGTTTTCATAGGCATGAAAATAAAGCAGCCCTTTAGGCAGGTAGCCATACCCCAGCCCGGTGCCTGTCAGAAAATACTGGGCAATTGTTTTTCTGTCTGCTGTAAGAATGTCAATCCCATCATTTCCGAGCGCCTCTTCGAGTGCAGGATAAAAGGCAAAGCTTTTTAAATTGCTGTAGAATTCCTCCACACTTTTATCTGCTTTCCCTTCTTCCAAAAATGCAAACAGCGACTTGAACATCCTTGTAGCTGCTCCTGAAGCAGGAACAAACTTCAGCAAAGTAAGATCACTTTCAGCGATTATATTATCGAAATCATTTACAAGAGACTGAATTGCCTCTGTATCAAGTTTGATTACACCATTCCCTACCACCGCAGATCCTTCCAGTCTGAGATACGGAAAGCCTTTTACGAAATAAGAAATCTGCTCTTCAACAGCAGCTGTATCACTGCCTCTTTTTTTTATAATTTCACTATCATATTCTGTCCACATATAATTTAGATATAGAGCTTATTCTGTTAGTTTGAAGATATATTAAGAGTAAAGAGTTATCATATGAATCTCTAATCAGTTTTGTGACTTAAAAATGATATTTTTATATTATTTATCTAAAATACGAAGTTTGGCAAAGCTGAGCAGTAAAGTTTTTTCACCTGCTTTTTCGAAGTGTATAACTGCTTTCCTGTCAGTGCCATTGATATCCATTTTAATTACTTTTCCGAATCCAAATTTAGTATGCTCCACTCGCTGACCCACTTCCAGAAATGAAGTGTCACTTGGCACAAAATCAGAAGATGGAGTATGCACAGTTGAAGTAGCCTGAGTTGATTTGTTACCTGCAGTATTAGCAGCAGCAGCCGGCTTTGGTCTTTGACTCCTTAGCAAGGTAACAGGGGTTACAGTTCTTTCCTCCTCGGCCTTTTTCTTAAGTACTTTTGTCAGATTGAGATACCGCTGGTCAACTTCCATCAGAAATCTGCTTGGCTCACACATTTTGATTCTACCCCACTGGTAGCGACTTTCGGCGTATGAAAACGTCAATTTGGTTTCAGCACGCGTGACTGCCACATAAAACAACCTTCTTTCTTCTTCCAGGTCCTCACGGCTTTGTAACATCATCTGACTCGGAAACAGGTCTTCTTCCAGGCCCACCAGATAAACATTTCTGAATTCCAATCCTTTTGCTGAATGGATCGTCATGAGTGTCACCCGATCATTGTCACCGTCGTCATCCGGCTCATCTGCGTTGGTCAGCAGTGAAACAGACTGAAGAAATGCACTTAGATTTTTCTCTTCATTTTCCTCGTTATCTACAAATTCCTTGATTGCATTCAGCAATTCCTGAACATTTTCATAACGCGATAATCCTTCAACGGTTTTATCTTCATACAACTCCTTCAATAACCCGGAAGTTTTAGCAATATGAGAAGCTACCTCATAAGCGTCTTTTCCCTGGTCAATCAACAAGCGGTAACTTTTGATTAATGTGGCAAACTGGTCAATAGGGGTAGTAGACCTCCCATTGACATACTGATGAATATTGCTCACTACGGTCCAGACAGGCACACTGTTTTCAGCCGCTGTTACCGTTATTTTCGCGATCGTGGTATCACCTATTCCTCTTTTGGGAAGATTTATAATTCTTTTAAAGGCCTCTTCATCCTGCTGATTAACTGTAAACCGCAGGTAACTCAGGAGATCTTTAATTTCTTTGCGCTGATAAAAGGATACCCCCCCTACGATTCGGTATTTGATACCTTGTTTACGCAGAGCTTCTTCAAATGATCTGGATTGTGCATTGGTGCGGTATAAGATGGCAAAATCTTCATTTCTCAAACCGAACTGCACCTTTTCTTCATATAGCGAGGAAGCAATCAACCGCCCTTCTTCGTTATCTGAAGCTGCCTTGATTACATCAATGGTCTGGCCTTCCTGATTTTCAGTGAAAATATTTTTTTTCAACTGTGATTTATTCCGCTGAATAATGGAGTTCGCAGCCTTGACAATGGTCTGGGTGGACCGGTAATTCTGTTCCAGTTTAATCACTGTCACATCCGGAAAATCTCTTTCAAAATTCAGGATATTTTCAATATTCGCTCCTCTGAAGGCATAAATACTCTGAGCATCATCCCCTACGATGCAGATGTTCTGATGCACTGCAGACAGTTTCCTGGTGATCAGATATTGAGATACGTTTGTGTCCTGAAACTCATCCACAAGCACATACCTGAACTTTTGCTGGTACTTGTTCAAAACTTCCGGAAAATCCCTGAAAAGAATATTGGTATTAAACAGCAAATCATCAAAATCCATGGCATTGGCCTGAAAACAACGCACCACATACGTTTTGAATATCCGTCCAATTTCTGGCATTTTAGCAGCGTCGTCGTCCGCTCTGATAATGCTGTTGTTCAAATAATCATCTGCCGAAACCAACCTGTTTTTGGCACCGGAAATACGATTAAAAACCACATTGGCTTTGTACAGTTTGTCATCCAGCCCCAGTTCCTTCACTATAGAACGGATCAGGGATTTGGAGTCATCAGCATCATAAATGGAAAAATCGCTGGTATAGCCCAGATAACGTGCTTCGATTCTGAGAATCTTTGCAAATACAGAGTGAAAGGTCCCCATCCAGATATTTCTGGCTTCCATTCCTATTTCACGCTCAATCCGGTTGCGCATTTCTGCGGATGCCTTATTAGTAAAAGTTAATGATAATATCCGGAATGGATCAACTCCACTTTCGATAAGGTGCGCAATTCGGTAAGTCAAGACCCTGGTTTTGCCTGAACCTGCGCCTGCAATTATCATTACCGGCCCCTCACCATGCAATACAGCCTGACGCTGCGGTTCATTCAATTCCGTTAAAAACTTTGTCATTATAATCGTTTCACACTTGTTACTTACTTATGCAAGTTAACAGATAGTCGGGTTATCCCGAAGATTTTACAATAAAAAATGCGTTACTCAACCGGAGAGCTCACAATACTATTTACACGCCACAAACCTCTGATCTGTTCTGCGGGAACACTTAAACTGCCTCCCATCTGATTGTCAGAATGCAAAGTCAGATAACCTTTGGTAAGCAATTCATTTTCTCTAATTCTTTTTACAACAAAAAAGTCACGGTACACCACACCATATACTCCCCCCGACTGATACATCCAGTCGGCCTGATTGACACCGGAGGCCAGCACCAGCGACCCATGTACCAGTTGTGGGCTCATACTGTTTCCTGAAATCTCAAGTACAACTGGATTCCTGACACCTTTCAGCGCATCTTTACTCACACAGTACGCATCCATATCTTCATTGGATGAGTCTGTACCATAGCTTTCCACAAAGGTCGCATGAAACCGCACGGGTAAGAAAGGCACTTCCAGGTAGGTCTCTCCGGAATTGGAAAAAACTGTAGGGAGTTTCTCCTCCTGTATCAGTTCTTCTTTTTTAAGAACGGGTAATAACCCCCTCATAAGGTAATCAGCGCTTACCTGAGGATAATATTGCAGCAAGGCAATCAGCGTATCATAGGAAGGCTTTGCTCTGCCATTGAGTATATTGTAAAACTTGGAAGAATTTTCGCCTAAATCCTTTGCAATCTGATATATTGAAATATCCAGCGCTTCAAAAATTTGCTTCAGCCTGTCCTGAACTGATAGGCTCGTGTGTTCATTCATTGCCATTTCTAATTGGTATGGTGGGGTATAATACAATTAAAATACATGTATAACACAAATATAACAATTCTTTTCTTCCATGCCCTTATATTCGTAACAATTGAAAAGCATTTTTATATGTCTGATCTGTATTTCACATTAGTCCTGAAAGATAATCCTGGCCGGTTTTTTATCATTCCCTATGGCAACAAAAGTAAATAAGCCGGTTATCGCTTTCTCACGATGCTCTTCATACATTTGTTCGACAAATATATCCACCCTTACTTTAAGGCTGGTGTTGCCTACATGCTCTACTCGGGCAATCAATTCTATCAACGTACCTGACGGTATAGGCCGCGTGAAATCAATACGATCAGTTGACACGGTTACGCATTCCATACGGGTAAAACGAGTTGCGGCAATAAAGGCCGTTTCGTCCATCATTGAAAGTGCCGTTCCTCCGAATAAAGTATGATAATGATTCGTATTATTTGGGAATACAGTTTTGAAAACTCTTGTTTCAGCTTTTTGAATACGTTCTTCGATTGTCATGAAGTGAAATTAAAATAATTAGGTTGTTAATAATCTGCAACCCCGTGGCAAAATTAACCAAGTGAAGTCGATTAAAAAATGAAATTCAATTAGTTTTGCCATCTGAAAACATGAAACTAACTTGTGATTGTGATAGACAACATTCTGGTAAAAAAGCAAATCTCATCCATTACAAATGGCCGGAACTTATAATTAACGATATTCTCAAATATTACAACTCACTAAAAGCCATTAACTTTTGCCTGATAAATATTAAATGATATTACCGGGTTCACATTGGGTGCTATTCTGGAATCCAACTTATTTATTAATTTTACCGGGTAGCTTCAAAAACAATTAATTTTGTAAACAAAATGAAAGAAGACTCATTAGCAAACCGAGCATATACAGAACTTCGACGACAGATATTATCCAATCAATTATTAGCAGGTAGCCGACTGAAAGAAGACGAATGGTCAAAAAGACTGGATGTCAACCGAATGGCACTACGCGAAGCTCTTACCAGACTACAGGGTGAACAGCTTTTATCAAAAGGCACGAAAGGCGGTTTCTTCATAAAAACCCTCTCCACTGATGATATCCGGGAAATAAGGGAATTACGTGAGATTTTAGAAATCGGTGCTATTAATTTATTGATCGAAAAGATTACAGATGAGCAAATAAAAGAACTTGAACTCCTCTGCGATGATTTCAGCTCGATGTATGAAAAAGGTTATTTTAATGGTGCTTGTGAAGCAGATGTAAAGTTTCATGAGACGCTTATTAACTATGCCGGTAACAAAAAACTTGCTTCTGCATACCTAACGAGCAATATTCCTTTATTCCATCAGAAATTAGGACAAAGCCAGACACAGATGGATGATTATGAATTAACGGACACCGAACACAGGGCCTTGGTTAACGCACTAAGAAGCAGGGACAGGCAAAAAGCGCATGAAATTTTGATCACTCATTTAGTACGGGGAGAAGTTACAACATTGAATCATAATTAGCGTATAAATTTATATCCAAATCGGATACATCATTACCTTCCTTCGAACTGCCCTACACTTAAATTCCCCACCGCAAATTTATTCATGGTACACCAGTCCGGAATTAACAATTCAACGGACTGGTCAATAATTATATATTGTTATTGATCAATTTCTTTGTTAACAATATACTCTATCCAATACCATCCAATTCCAACATCGACCAATCCTCAATAAATGAGCCAAAAAGGCTATATTTTGTGTATATCCAAGAAAAAAAATAATAAAATTAAATATTCAATATATAATGTTTACTTATTTTTACTATTATTGTAAACAATAAATCTAAACACTCTTGACTATGTTTCACCCTGTACCCTTTAGTCACTATGCAAGATCATTGTGTCTAATGATCTTATGCGCTGTCATTTCGACTTCTTTGTTGGCACAATCAGCGATTACAATTCGGGGATCCGTTACCGATGCGGGTAATTCTCAGACATTACCTGGTGTAAATATCCTAATCAAAGACTCCTCACAAGGAACCACCACCGATGCAGAAGGAAATTTCACCATTTCCGCTAGTGCTGGAAGCACGCTGATTTTCTCTTTTATAGGCTACATTACACAACAATATGTAGTAAATTCGGAAAGCAGTCTTAACGTCAAACTTGAAACAGATACTCATGCCCTGAGTGAAGTAGTTGTTACGGGTTACTCATCGCAACAGAAAAAAGATATTGTAGGATCTGTTGCTGTCGTGAATGTAAAGGAATTACAATCAGTTCCTTCGCGGTCAGCGGGCCAGGCACTACAAGGTATGGCATCAGGAGTAAATGTTATCCGGTCAGGTGTTCCTGGGAACGGCAGCAAGATTACCATCCGTGGTGTAACCAATTTTGGCAATACAGATCCCTTGGTTATAGTGGACGGAATCCAGCAGGATATAAATAACATAAGCTCCCAGGATATTGAATCAATTCAGGTTCTGAAGGACGCTGGAGCAGCCGCTATTTACGGCGTCAGAGGAGCCAATGGAGTTGTTCTGATTACCACGAAAAAAGGTAAATCCGGAAAACCTGTAATCAATTTCCAGTCGACCATCAATATGGTTCAACCGTTATCAGGCAATCCATTCAATGTACTCAATTCACAAGAGTATATGCAGGTTTACAATACGGCATTCCCTAATAATGACCGATTTATAAACGGCATGCCTGATTACATGTATCGGGGCCCAGGGGGTGCAGGAGTAGCAAAAGAAGGCGACCCGGCAGTAAACCCATCCCTTTATCACTATGCCAGTCCTAATATAGGACAGAATTACATCATACAGAAAGTCAATAAAGAGGGAACAGACTGGTATGGTGCGATGTTTAAAAAGGCCATTACAACGGAACAGAACCTGAGTGTAAACGGGGGAACCGAGAAATCAAAATATTTATTTTCACTCGGACTCCTGGATCAGAAAGGAACATTAATCGAAACCAGTCTCAAACGCTATTCGGCACGTGTAAATACTGAATATACACTTGGAAAACACATTAGGGTCGGAGAGAATCTGAATGTTATATACAGAGATACACGCGGATTTTCAGAGAATTCCGATTTCGGCGGGATAATCGAAACAGTGAAAATGCCACCGATTGTACCTCTTTATGATATCAAGGGGAACTACGGCGGCACTTTCGCCGGGCCAGCACTTGGAGACGCACAAAACCCAATTGCAGTCCAGCAGAGAAACCGCAAGAATGACCTTGTTAACCAATGGCACATATTAGGGAATATATATGCTGAGGTAGATCTCTTCAAAGATTTTACATTACGCAGCAGCCTCGGATATAATGTAGTAAACAGTTTTAATCAGGACTTCAATACCACTCAGGTTGAGAACGTGCAAGGCAATAACTCAGATAACTCTCTGAACATTAACTACAGCTTCTCACGTATGATGACCTTTACCAACTTACTTACCTATAAGAAAAACATAGGTGACCATAATATTTCAGTGGTAGTGGGTACAGAAGCAATTGAAAATGTAGGCAGGGGCGTATCAGCTGCCAGAGAGCGTTACTTTTCAGAGGATTTTAACTTTATGGTACTCAACAACGGAACCAATGCCATCACTAACAGTAGTTCAGTTAGCAAAAACAGTCTGTTTTCACAATTTGGCCGGATTGATTACGTGTTTCAGGACAAGTACATCCTGGGTGCCACCATCAGAAGAGACGGTTCTTCAGTATTCGGACCCGACAAAAGGTACGGGATATTCCCTTCAGTTTCTGCTGGATGGAGAATATCTGGCGAAGAGTTTATGAGCAATCTTTCATGGATTCAGGATTTGAAACTTCGTGGGAGTTGGGGTGTGTTAGGTTCTCAGTCAAACGTGAGTGCCGTCAATGCATTCAGTCTATTTGGCAGCGGCATGTCTACCACCTATTATGACATCAATGGTGCAAGTAATGCCATCGTGCAGGGATTTGGAGTTTCCAGAATAGGAAACCTGGCTACAGGTTGGGAAGAAAATGTGGTGACTAACCTGGGTTTAGATATGTCTATTCTGAACAACAACCTGGAATTTTCTATCGAATATTATAAGAAAAAGATCAACGGACTTTTATTTTCACAACCTCTCCCTGCTGTTGTTATCGGGGGCGCAACTTCACCTTCTGTTAATATAGGCGATATTCAGAATACAGGAATTGACGGTTCTGTAAGATACAGAGGAAAAATTGGATCTGACATCACCTATAATGCCGGAGTCAACATTACGAGTTATCAAAACAAGGTAGTAAATATCCCAGACCCTGGATATTTCTTCTCAGGTGGTCACCAAGGCTTGGGATCAATCGTTAGAAATGAAGAAGGCCATCCGGTCAGTTCATTTTATGGATACCGGGTTACCGGGTTATTCAACAGTCAGGCAGAAGTAGATGCAGCTCCAACTCAAAACTCCGCTGCCCCGGGACGATTTAGGTATGAGGATATCAATGGTGACGGAGTAATTAACTCTGACGACAGAACCCACCTGGGTAACCCTAATCCAGACTTTACCTATGGCATAAACCTCAACATCGGTTATAAACGATTTGACCTGGGAGCATTTTTCTATGGGTCTCAGGGAAACCAGATTTTCAACGTAACCAAAGCATACACTCATTTTGCTGGCTATTACCCAACCACCAATATGAGTCGGGACTTGCTCAATGCCTGGACACCAGAAAACACAAACACGAATATTCCAAAGATTGAATCAGTCAATACATTCAGTACTGCTGCAGCCCCCAACTCATTTTTCATAGAGAACGGCTCGTTCTTAAAAATGAGGTCGCTTTCATTGGGATACACTTTTGCTCCTCATTTAATTCAAAAAGTAAATATCTCGAACCTGCGTCTGTTTGCACAGATTGAAAATCTATTCACGATTACCAAATACTCTGGTTTAGATCCGGAAATCATCGGAGGAGACACCTCTTCCTTGGGTCTAGACAGGGGGGCCTACCCTAATAATGAAAAAGGTTTCATTTTTGGACTATCAGTTAACTTCTAAACTCAAAATATAATGAAAGCAATCCTGAAGACAATTTCAGCGGGATGCCTCGTCATGATATCAACATTGTCATGCAATCAGAGCTTCCTTGATATTAAACCTTATGGTTCAGTCAGTGAAACCACCCTTTCCAATGAGCAGGGAGCCAATTTACTCTTAATTGGTGCATACTCGCTTTTAGATGGTGGAGGAGCTACAGGTGGTAACTATACAATCGGCATCGGACGCTTACGTGGTGGAGATGAAATAACGCAAGGCACGGAAACAGGTCCGAGTATATACAATACAATGCTTTATACGGAAGCAGATGCTTCTATTGAAGATCGGTGGAAATTCACTTATGCTGCAGTCAACAGGTGCAATGACGTCTTGAGACTCCTCCCAAAGGTAACGGACTCGACCCCACAAGCACTTCTTCAAATAGAGGCTGAAACAAAATTTCTGCGTGGTGTTTATTACCTGTCGCTGGCTATGTTCTACAAAAATGTACCGTGGATTGACGAAACAATCGAATACAGCAAAAAAAATTATTTTGTTTCAAATACGGCAAATATATACCCTCAAATTGAGGCTGATTTTCAGTTTGCTGCTGACAATTTGACTGAAACCAAGGCCCAGGTGGGAAGAGCAAACAAATGGGCGGCCAAGTCCTTTCTTGCCAAAACCTTTATGTTCCAGAATAAATTCAGTGAGGCAAAAACGCTGCTTGAAGACATCATTGCTAATGGCCAGACTTCTAACGGTTTGAAGTATAAACTTCTGGATCGGTATAACGATAACTTTATCACCAGAACCAAGAATGGCAGTGAAGCAGTTTTCACAGTACAAATGTCGGTAAATGACGGTACCACCAACGGAAATGGAAACTATATGGACCGGTACAACGGAACCTATGGCGGCCCGGCCACTTGCTGTTATGGTTGGGGGCAACCGACCTTTGATTATGTCGACGCATTCCAGACCGACGCCACAAAAGGGTTACCGCTGATAGATACTTACCAGAACACACCCCTGCCTACCGACAATGGTATAGAATCTAACCAGGCTTTTACACCCTACCAGGGAACACTTGACTCCCGTTTAGACTGGACAGTTGGAAGACGTGGAATACCTTATCGTGACTGGGGCGTGCACCCAGGAAAAGCCTGGGTGCGTAATCAGTTTAACACCGGGCCTTATGTGGTGATAAAAAATATTGTTGAGCAAGCACGGGTAAATACAGACAGGGGCACAGACGGAGCATCAAATAATCCGTATAGCCTAATCCGTTTCGCCGATGTATTACTTTGGGCCGCAGAATGCGAAGTAGAAGCAGGAAGCCTCAGCAAAGCAGAGGAATATGTCAATATAGTACGCGCAAGAGCTGCCAATCCGGACGGATTTGTCAAAAAATACCTGGATCCATCAGATCCCATGAAAGGATACAGTAATGAGCCGGCCGCCAATTATAAAGTAGGTTTGTATAATGGAGAATTTACGAGCCAGGGCAAATCTTATGCCAGGAAAGCAGTCTTTTTTGAAAGAAGACTGGAGTTGGGTCAAGAATGGCATCGATTCTTTGATATGGTCCGTTTCGACGGTCGCGATTATGATATGAATGCCAATATGAGCTGGTTGATGCAGCGGGAGGGCAAGGCAATATTAAACGAGGCGAACAATTGGTTGCTTGGATCTTTTGACAAAACCAAACATGCCTATTTCCCGATCCCGCTGGGACAAATTGATTTAAGTGTTATTGATGGAAAATCAGCCCTGGTACAGAACCCTGGCTGGTAAATTCTCATTCAAAAACCCTTTATCTATTATCCAAAAAACACAATTAAATTCCTAACCAGTACAAGATGAAGAAAAACAACGCGAAAATAACCCGTAGAGAAATGATTAAGGGAACAGCGGCAGTAGGTCTTGGCAGCACGGGTGCGTCAAAAGCAAACAAAGCACCCGTTAATGCTTTAGCACAGGAAAACGCTAAACCTGGTACACTTGAATGGCAGCTGCAATACACCGGTTTTGACACACCGGCTAGCATGGCCTCATATCCTATGGTTCGTTACCTTCGTTCAATATCTATAGAGGGTTATGCCAATAAGACAAGTTTATATCCGGGAGAAAGCATTGATTTTAAGGTAAGCCTCAATCCCGGAGGTAAATTCTTTATTGATATTTACAGAATGGGATATTATGGGGGCAAAGGTGGACGACATATGAAAAGGCTAGGCGCTTTCGACTCAACACCGCAGGAAGTTCCACTGATGACGCACGAAAGATTAAGGGAATGTAAATGGAAAACGAACACCACTTTTCAAATACCGACTGACTGGAAAAGCGGCATTTATTTGGCCAAATTAAGCAGAGATGAACCCTATGGAAAACAAAGCTATATCATATTTGTAGTGAAAGAAAACCGCAAATCAGATATACTTTTCCAGGTCAGTGATATTACCTGGCAGTCGTATAATAAGTGGCCCTTCCGGGATTCGCTTTATGACGACGGAAGCACAGCAGTCTGGTATACCGGAACTGGCGTTAGAGTAAGTTTTGACCGGCCCTATGCCAAATACCCACAACTTTTTGATGCACCACTCTCTGCTGGCTCAGGCGAATTCCTGTTATGGGAACATCCGCTGGCTTTTTGGCTGGAAGAAAATGGATACGATGTGACCTATTGCTCAAACCTTGACCTACACTTTGACTCTAAATTGCTGAATACTTCAAAGGCAATGATTTCCATAGGACATGATGAATATTGGTCACAGGAAATGTTTGATAACGTTACCAAAGCACGTGACAACGGATTGAGCATTGCTTTTCTGAGTGGCAATTCAGTCGGAGGCAGAATTGATTTTTTTGACAGCCATGATGGTATACCCGGACGTGTTTTCACCAGATCAAAAGAACGCCTCTTCGAAAATGAAGAAACTTTGATGGGAAATACGTCTTATGGCGTTGGATTTGGAGATTGGCAGGTCACAAAGGCAAATCACTGGATTTATCAGGGTACAGGACTGAAAAATGGTGACAAAATTCCAGGGATAATCGGTTGGGAATACCATGGACTTCCGGTTGCTAAAATTCCTGGACTGGAGATTGTTGCACAAGGGCCACTTTCTCAACCCTCCAAACAACCTCATGCAGCGGTAATATATCCGGGACCTAAAGGTAATTGGGTATTTAATGCAGGTACTATCTGGTGGGCAGAAGGACTCTCCAATCCGCCTGGTCATATACCCGCTGGCGAATCAGGTATGGAAGAGTTTTTAAGACCAGGCGAATACCCTGCCGGGCACGATCCTGGTGGCAGAACGTTTGGAGTAATGCCCGAAGTACAGAAAATCACAGCAAACGTCCTGAACCGAATGATCAAAGATTCTCAGTTGAAATAGTGACAGTACTAAACCATTCTTTTAATCTTATCTTAATTAAATATGAAAAATAATGATAACAATTCGTTTTCGAGACGCTCCTTTATAGGAACATCAGGACTGGGAGCGCTTGCATTGGGAATGATTCATACAGGATGCACCACTCAGGAAGACAATAAAAATAAACAACCCGTTGCAGTTGAGGGTTTTGAAAGGGCCATTGAAGAAGATCCCTCTGCTGGTTGGGAACCATTTTCAGACCGTAAAATTCGTGTAGGCCTTGTAGGTTATGGTGTCTGTAAATTTGCTTCCGATTTTAGCTTTCAACACCACCCTAATGTGGAAGTTGTTGCAGTAAGTGATTTATTCCCTGACAGATGTGCAGAACTGGCAAAAGTCACAAATTGCAATAAAACGTATCCTTCGCTGGAAGAAATGGTAAAGGATGACAATATTGAAGCAATTTTCTTAGCTACAGATGCAGCCAGTCATGCCAGACATGCAAAGCTTGTGCTTAATCATGGTAAACACGTAGCAGTAGCAGTTCCAGCCACCTGGGGCTCAATTGAAGAAGGAGAAGAGCTGCTGGAGGTTGCGAAAAAAAATCCGGGTTTAAAATTTATGATGTTTGAAACGTCATGTTTCAGAGAAAACCTGTATGCTATGCGCCAGATATATAAAGCTGGAGGCTTCGGAAAAATTTTATACTCCGAAGGAGAATATTGGCATTACTCAGCTCCGGGAAAAGGGATTGGGTCTTATAAAGACTGGCGCAAAGGTAGCCCGCCCATGTGGTACCCTACCCACAATACCGCCTATTACGTGGGTGTAACAGACCAGACTTTCACTGAAGTATCCTGCCTGGGAATACCGAGCGGTAAAGAGGTTCACCAGCCAGGCGCCAATGTATATGGCAATTCTTTCGGAACTGAAATAGCATTATTTCGCACTTCTGAGGGAGGTATCTCCAGACAAAGCCGATGCTCTACCACTGCTGGCCACGGTGCAGAAACCGGGAGAGTACGCGGAGAAAAGGGCAGTTATTATGATAAATACGATGGGTTGGTAAAAGACTTGCCCGAATTAAAACGGCCGCCTCTGCCTCCTGGGGTCATTCCAGGTGGACACGGTGGTTCTCACGGCAGATTAACCGACGAGTTTGTCAGATCAATCATTGAGGATCGTAAACCACTGGTAGATCTGGTTTCTGCCCTGAATATGACGGTTCCGGGAATCATAGCTCATCAATCTGCTATGAAAGATGGAGAATGGTTGAAAATCCCTCAATATACCTGGTAATCGTAAGTATATAAGTGCATTCCGGTTTCGCCAAGTATCCATGCCTGCAACCCGGGGTCTGATTCCCGGGTTGCAACTACTGAACAACTGAATTAGTCACCGATCATTAAGAGATAATATGATTCAGAACTTAATCAACCGACGTAAATTCTTAAAAAATGCTGGATTAGTCACCGCTTTTTCATCCCTGGAATTTCCATTTGCAGCAGTACGGGATGAACCCCTTGTAAAAATGGGATTTGTTGGGGTGGGCGGTCGTGGTACGTCCATGTTGCAGGTCGCATTAAATACCGGCCTGGTCCAGGTAACTGCCGTGTGTGATATTGACGCCGAACGCGTTGCCCGTGCCCAGAGACTGGTAGAAAAAGCCGGTCAACCCAAACCTGAAGGATTTATAAAAGGTCCGGAGGATTATAAAAGATTGGCTGAAAAAAAAGATCTGGATGCTATCTATACAGCTACTCCTTTGGCTCTCCATGCACCCGTGATGATCGCAGCAATGAAAAACGGAAAATATGGAGGCACTGAAATGCCGGCATGTCTGAGTATAGAGGAAGGTTGGCAGTTGGTCGAGGTTTATGAAAAAACCCGTGTTCCATGCATGCTCATGGAGAATTATTGCTATATGAGAGACGTACAAATGATTCTCAATATGGTTAACCAAGGAGCTTTAGGGGAAATCACGCACTGCGAAACAGGATACCAGCATGATACCCGATATGTAAATATAGACGCAAAAGGGAATCTCCTTTGGCGTGCCAATGATAAATTACAATACAACGGCAACCGCTACCCTACGCACGCCATAGGTCCCGTTGCGCAATGGGTAAACATTAATCGTGGTGACCGTTTTGAGTATTTGGTATCCATGAGCAGCAAAGCGGCAGGAATGAAAGCCTATGCCGAAAAGCATTTCGGGAAAGACCATCCTTCTGCAAAACAAAACTACAAAACAGGGGACGTAAACACCTCACTGATCAGAACTGCCAACGGAATATCCATTTGTCTGTATTATGACACACAGACACCAAGACCGGTAGATTTTATATGGCGGGTACAGGGCACAAAAGGCATCCATTCAGGTACTTTAAATAAAGTTCATCTGGACGGTGTCAGTCCGGAGCATCGATGGGAAGAAGACGCAAAGTACAGGGATCAGTATGACCATCCAAACTGGAAAAAATATGGGAAAATCGCCCAAAGTTTCGGACATGGCGGAAGTGATTATATCTGTATGCTTGATTTTGTAAAATCGGTTCAGAAAAAAGACCAGGTCCCTATTGATGTATATGATGCCGTGACCTGGAGCTGCATAACCGACTTATCCGGAATTTCTGTTGCGGACCGAAGCAGGCCAGTAGACTTCCCTGACTTTACCAAAGGAAAATGGAAAACACAGACTCCCCGACTGATTAAAGAGGTATGATTTGTTTGACAATGCTAATCAGTTTATTAACCCAATTATTCCTTGGTCTGGCAATTTCCAAGGATAATCCACCAGTAAAACTTGTTTTTCAAATTTCGCAAAATGCTGAAATATATGAACAAAGTATTTTTGGAGAACCACCTCAGCTAGCCATATGGCTAGAAGATGCCCAAACCGGCAATATTCAATCGGTTTATGTAACGAGGCGTACTGGAACAGGAGATTTTGAGGGTAAAACTAATGTTCCGGTCGCGTTACCGGCATGGATAATGACATATCGCAAAGAAACAGGGAGTAAAAACTTCCCTACCCCCTTCAATCCTGCCCCGGACGCTATTACCGGAGCTACCACCAGAATGGAAAGGATTGAAAAAGAAATAGAAACAGAAGCCAACAGAAACTGGAATTATTATATAGAAGTCAATGTTTCCGGTGATTTTAATGCAAAATTCCAAAATTACAGATCAAATGGCGAGATCGATCCCAATACAAACGGTCAGCCTTCCCTGGTTTACAAAGGAAGTATCCTGTCCAAACCTGGAACAGTATCAACCCCGGTTTTGATAGGCCGGACAGAACAATTCGTTTTTACTGAAACGCTCAACCCAAATATAGAAGAGATTACTACTGCCAAAATGTTGCTTAATAGTATTAAAGTCATCTGTACCAAAGGTGATTGATTAGATTTTCATTTTCCCTTAAAAAAATAAATATAAATGAAACATCAGTATAAACCTTTAGCCCTTCTTTGTTTAATGTTCCTGACCGTGGGGGCCATGTTCACAATGAATGATGTCCTTCTTCCTACCGTGATGGAATATTATCAGCTGAGCTATGTTCAGGCAACATTGATACAGGTAGCCTTTTATATAACATATATTATCTTCCCTGTGCCCATTGCCCGGATGATTGACCGATATGGCTACAAGGTAAGTCTTGTGCTGGCACTACTCATTTCAGCTACCGGTTGCTTTTTGTTTATCCCGTCCCAATTTCTCAACTCCTACCTGATTTTACTTTTGGCGATCTTCATCCTATCCTGTGGTATCACCATTATCAATGTAGCTGCAAACCCATTTACTACCTTATTGGGTGATCCGGATGGTGCACATGTCAGAATCAATTTCGTTCAGTCTTTTTCAAGAATGGGTTACGCTATCACCCCGGCCATTGCGGCGCCATTGATCTACAACCAATCTGGAGATATAGGTTATTATTTACCTTATACATTAATTGGCGGATTAATCATGTTGATCGGAATGCTCATCTACTTTTCAGATATCCCGGCCATGGTCAGTGAAAAGCAGGAAACCTTCTCATTCATGAGCATGCTTGCACAGAGCAGAAAATACCCTCACCTCCTGTTCGGAGTTATTGCCATGTTTTTCTATGTGGGTGCAGAAGCCTCAACTGCTGGTTTTTTTATCCCATATCTTACCAAGGTGCAGAACATCCCGATGGAAGAAGCAATTCAATTTCTGTCGCTATACTACATATTTGCGGCTATCATGGGCATTTTAGCTTCCGTATGGTTGTTAAAATTCATCCAGGCTCATCACCTGGTCGCTATACTAGGTAGTTACATGGTATGCATCTACCTGATATGTATTTTTGTCACTACAGATTACAACCAATATTTACTGGCATCTTTAGGTTTAGGACTTTCAATTATGTTCCCTACCCTGTTTAGTCTGGCTCTGGAAAAAACGGGGGATTTTGCTGCGAGAGGGTCTGCACTATTGAATTTTGCACTGGTAGGTGGTGCCGCTTTCACCCCGATACAAGGCTATCTTGCTGATCATTTTGGTGTAGCAAAATCTTACATAATCCCCTGCATTTGTTTTGTCGTAATTACCATCTATGCTTTGCTTTTTACACACAAACCGCTTAATAGGAAAGCCAAAGATTTAACACTGGAAACTATTTCATAAAAATGGAAAACAAGAATCGGTTCATTAATAAACATATTATTGTCACAGGAGGTGCTAGAGGAATCGGCTTTGAAATTGCCCGGATGTTTGCACAGGAAAAAGGCACTGTCACGATTTTGGATTACCATGACGAGAACCTGACAAAAGCAGTTCAATCGCTTCAGGAATCCGGTTTATATGTACATGGCATTTTAGCAGATGTATCGGATAGATCAAGTGTTGAAAATGCAGTCGCTAAAGCTGAAAACATGGCACCAGTAGATATCCTGATCAATAACGCTGGAATCGCTTACGAAACGCCTTTTCTTGATATTACTATCGAAGAATGGAACTCTGTACTGGGTATAAATATTACAGGAATGTTTAATGTTTCTCAGGTTGTTTGCAGAAAAATGGCCGCACGGGGTAAAGGCGTAGTTGTCAATATGTCCAGCAAAAACGGTTTGGATGGGGAAGCTGGGTATGCCCATTATAATGTTTCGAAAGGTGGTGTGGTTATGCTCACCAAAACCATGGCTATTGAATTAGCCAGTTCCGGAATACGCGTAAATGCAGTTTGTCCCGGCTATATTCAAACGCCCATGTCATTGGAGATTGACTCCCCTGAATTCACAGCAAATTTTGTTCAGCGATATATCCCCATGAATCGTTCGGGAAAAGTGGAAGAGGTAGCTCCTATGTTTCTATTTCTGGCAAGTGATGAAAGCAGCTTTATTACAGGACAAATTTTTGTCATAGATGGCGGACAACTTGCTGGTCAAAAAATGAATTAAACAGAGTTCCCCGGAATTTGAAGCAATAATGTTTGATGCAATACTGATCACAGGTTTATTGATAGTTAACCACTTAATTTTTAACCTTATGAACAACAGTAACAAATTAGTTGATTCAGATAATAATGAGTTAAACTACTGGAACCGAAGGGGATTTTTACAATCCCTGGGATTAGGAAGTGCGGCAATTGCACTTCTTACGACAAGTTGTGCCGAAAAACCCAAATCTGACACTGGCGAAGTGATTCAAGGTTTTGAAAAAGAAACAAAGCAAGGAGGATCTAAAATATGGACACCAGTTACAGATCGGAAAGTAAAAGTTGGACTGATAGGATATGGGGTGTGTAAGTTTGCAGCTGCATTTGGGTTTCAGGATCACCCCAACGTAGAAGTGGTCGCTGTAAGTGATTTGATGCCAGAAAGATGTGCAGAACTCGCCAAAGTGACTAATTGTAAAAAAACATACCCATCTCTTGAAGAACTCTTGAAAGATGATAGTATAGAAGCAGTTTTTATAGCTACAGATGCTGCCAGTCATGCTAAACATACCATTATGGCGGTACAGCATGGAAAACATGTTGCCTGCGCAGTCCCAGCAGCATTAGGGTCGCTGGAAGAGGCTGATGAAGTATTTGAAGCTGTCAAGAAAAGTGGCCTTAAATATATGATGTTTGAAACTTCTATGTATCACGCAGACTTATACGCAGCCCGCCAGCTCTACAATTCAGGGCATTTAGGTAAGTTAGTATATTCAGAAGGAGAATATTACCATTATGCGTCTACACCAATAGATTCATTTAAAGGATGGCGTGTGGGATTACCTCCTCAATTCTACCCTACCCATTCCAACGCTTACCATTTGGGCGTTAACGATGGCTCCTTTATTGAGGTATCATGCATGGGATTGCCTAGCAAACTTGAGCAATTCCGACCAGGAAATAACCCCTATAAAAACTCCTTTGCTACTGAAATAGCTCTTTTCCGAACACATGATGGAGGAATGTCCAGAATGGCTGTCAGCTGGGATACTCCTGGAGATCATGGTGAAAGAGGGAGAGTGAGAGGTGAAAAGGGTTCATATTATGGCAAATATGAAGGACTGGACAACAACTTACCGGATCTGGAACGCCCTGCATTACCTCCTTCCGTGGATCCTGGCGGGCATGGAGGTTCCCATGGAAGACTCACAGAGGAATTTATTACAGCCATACTACAGGATCGCTCCCCTTTGGTCAACGTGGCCCTGGCGCTCAACATGACTGTAGCAGGAATAGTGGCACATCATTCCGCTTTGAAAAATGGAGAATTATTAAAGATTCCTCAATATAAAATATAATTGACTCAGCTAGGCTTTTATGCTAAAGACAAATCTCGAATACCCCGATCAGAACTGCTAATATCGCTAGTAGATTAAACTCTTACCCTTAAAAATTTTAAACTAAAAATAAAAAAAGGCCCTATTAATTAATCACAAAACTGAAGTAAAAATAGCGGGTTCAGAGATAATTATCTGATCAGGTAATTCTTTGTGCCTTGAGCAAAGGAAATCACATCAATAGTCAACAATGTTGCCGCATTAAGATCTTTTATTTAAACGAAATTATTATGAGCATTTCATGGCCAAATTCATATGAATTATTAAAACGTAACGAACAGTGGATCCCGGGTGGAGTGGTTTCTTTAAATAGGAAGTCAGATCCGAATATCGTATTCGTCAAAGGACAAGGTGCCCGCGTATGGGACCTGGAAGGGAATGAGTATATTGACTACCAGGCAGGTTTTGCTGCTGCCTTCCTTGGGCATAATGATGCCGATATCAACCTTGCCGTACAGGAAACGATGGCCCGCAGCAGCGTACTGATGAGCGCAGGTCCTACCGACCTTGAAGGGGAGTTTGCAGAGATTTTCTGTCGTTTTGTACCCAGCGCTGAAAGTGTTCAAATTACCACTACCGGATCAGAAGCCACCTATCATGCCATCAGACTGGCACGGGCAATTACTGAAAGAGATCACATTATTGTGATTCAGGGTGGTTATAATGGATGGCATAATGACGTTTCCTGCAATGTTATCAGTGCCCTTCAGGATATTGGAGACCGGGTAAGTCCAGGTGAATATCCCTTTGATGCAGGCTCTGCCGGCATACCCGACATCCATAAATCACTGGTCCATGTCATAAATTTTAATGATATTGACTCCATACAATACCTCGTCCGCCGATTCCCTGTAGCCTGCATCATACTTGAGCCTGTGTTGCAAAACATTGGAATAGTAAAACCATTGCCAGGTTATCTCGAATCGGTCAGAAAACTGGCAGACGAGAACGGATTTTTGCTAATTTTTGATGAGGTAAAAACAGGTTTCAGGCATAGCATGGGCGGCTATCAGAGTATTTGCGGGGTCTTGCCCGACCTCAGTACTTTTGGAAAGGCAGTAGCCAATGGCTATCCGCTTGGGGTCATAGCAGGAAAGAAAAAATACATGGATTATTTTGTTCATCCTGAAAAATCAAAAAAAGTGTTGATTGCAGGCACATTCAATGCTTTTCCCTTAACGACTGCAGCGGCCATTGCTACGCTCAAAAAACTTTCTTCACCCGAATATGATGTATATGGCCACGTGGAGCGTTTAGGCAAACAAATAGAAGCAGGACTACAAGAGATTTTTACCGACTACGATTTGCCCTTTTTTGTTGCCAGACAAGGCTCTGCCTATTGCACCTATTTTATGGATCATGCACCGCGTGATTATCATGATATTCTTTATAACCATGACTTTGAATTTGACAAAAAATACCGTGTCAAACTCATTGAGAATGGTATTTACAACTTCCCTCTGCCCATTAAACAAGGTAGTATTTCCTATGCACATTCCGCCCATGACATTGAAGAGACCCTGGATAAAACACGGGAAGTTTTAGGAAGCCTATTAAAACAAACGCCTATTACTAACTGACCATATGAAGATTACTTCCATAGAAACAAAAGTTTGTCATGCGCGTATGCGCAATTGGATTTTTGTAAAAATCAATACTGATCAGCCTGGATTATGGGGCTGGGGAGAAGCAACGCTGGAATGGCATACCCGCTCAGTAACAGGGGCAATAGAGGACATTGCTACTTTACTGATCGGTGAAGATCCGCGCCGTATAGAACACATATGGCAGATGATGTACAGGCAGCATTTTTGGCATGGGAACGGCATAGTTAGAGGAACTGCAATGAGTGGGATTGATATTGCACTTTGGGATATAGCAGGAAAAATACACGGAGTCCCCTGCCATGAACTTTGGGGCGGTCGTGTCCGTGAGTATATCCGGCTATATTGTCATTTGGGAGGTGGTAAAATGGAAGATTTTTACGAAACCGAACGCAACGATGCCAGAAGGTTTGGAGAATTGGCACAACAGGCAGTGGATGATGGTTTTACAGCATTCAAATCAATGGCAGTTCCAGAAACCATGCCTCTGGAAGGTCTGCGGCCTATCCGTTATGCTGAAGCTTGTGTGAGTGCTATGCGGAGTGCGGTTGGTGATGACATAGACATCATGGTCGATTGTCATGCCCGGCCTTCTCCTCGTATGGGTATGAGATTTGCCAAAGCACTGGAGCCTTATGGACTATATTTTTTTGAAGAGCCATGCTGGCCGGAAACAATGGAAGATATTGCACAGATCCAAAGATCAGTCAATACCCCGATCGCCACTGGAGAACGGCTTATCAGCGTGCATGCCTTCAGGGAATTATTTGAAAAACGTGCAGCAAGTGTCATTCAACCAGACATCACACATTGTGGTGGTCTCACAGAAGTGCGTAGAATAGCGGCACTGGCCGAGGCGTACAGAGTCTCGATAGCACCACACAACCCACAGGGACCAGTGAGTACAGCAGCTTCAATAGAATTTGGTTTTTCGGCACCCTCTTACATCATATGTGAAAGTGTCCACAACGACGTCCCTTGGCGACAGGATATTGTGCAGGAGGGATTCATAGTAGAAAAAAAGGGAAGAATTGTACGACCCAATACGCGCCCTGGCTTAGGCATTGAAATTGATGAAAAAGAATTAGCAAAACATCCATTTCAGCAGGAGGTATTGCAAAGAACTTTTTATAAAGACGGCAGTGTAGGTGACTGGTAGCGGTTACATTCTTTCTCAGAAGCACTATTGCTACAATATGCAGTAGTGCTTTCATTTTTCAAAGGAAAGAAAGAGCTTGCCCTTTGAAATTTTAATCATTCCTCCTTTTAGGGTAAGTAAAAGCTACAAGAGTCAGAATCGGGACAAGTAAAATTACCAGGACAATCAGTATCTTTTTTGCCTCCAATGAATCCACTAAATAATGAAGACTGAACAGGAAGTAAATCAACACAATAATAATTTTCAGATATCTTAACGAATTAGTAGCTTTTCTGTATTCTGCTTCCGCATTTTCCTGGGTGATTGTCGTCAGAAAATTAAAAGAATAAGGAAACAAACTCAATAGCGTAATGAAAAGATATATAGCAGTTACAGATTTGGGAAATGTCAGCAACTGACCATCATTCTTAAAATTGTCAGATTCAATAGGCAGCTTAAAAAAAAGCCCTATATCATTTATGAATCCATAATAATGGCATAATATGTAAGCCCAATAGGTCACTAATAACCCACCTGCTAAAATTTCAAGCGATTTTTCATAAGCATTTATCTTTAAATCTACTTTCGGCCTTCGGGGTCTTGATTGAATCATTCTTTACTTGAATAATTAATATTGTTAATAATGAACAGTTTTTTGGCTTCCTCTTTTACCCCTGCAAACTAACAAACTTCCTGAAAATTCAACCATCTTCCAATATGAGTCTGGCTCTAATTTAATTATATTATTTATCTTTCAGTATTCAACAGTATGAAGCCAGCTCATGGTTTTACACTGCTGAGTTTCAATATTCAACCTGGAGGAAAAAATAAGCTATGCTAAAACCAAAATACATTCGTGAATCAGAGGTAATTATGACAGAAATGGTATTACCCAATGATACCAATACCTTAAACAATTTAATGGGAGGGAGACTCCTCCACTGGATGGATATTTGCGCAGCCATTTCGGCGCAAAGACATTCCGGCCATATTGTTGTAACCGCTTCCGTTGATAATGTCTCTTTCTCACAGCCTATTAATCTGGGAAGTATTGTCACTATGAAGGCCTGTGTCACCCGGGCATTCAACACCTCCATGGAAGTATTTATTGAGGTAACAGCAGAGGATATTCCGAAAGGTAAAAAAATAGAAACAAATAGAGCTTTCTATACATTTGTAGCCATGGATAATGAAGGAAAACCTGTGCGTATTCCTGAGATTGTTGCAGAAACAACCACTGAAAAAGAATTATATCAAAGTGCGCTGCGAAGGAGACAGTTAAGACTTGTTTTGGCTAACCGCATGGATCCGCAGGAGGCTAGTGAGTTGAAGTCTCTCTTTTCTGTTTGATAATTGCAGGGGCACATTATAAACTTATCTGTCCGGCAATATGTTTTAAGGTTGTATTTATGCAGATATTATGAAAGGTTTCCGTTTTACAAATTTTGAAGTCCAGACAGACCCGGGTAAGCTCAAATTTGATCAGCTACTGAATATTTTTCAACAGTTACTGCTCATTTCGTCCGGAGATGTATCTGATGCACTTGCCTGGATGAGTGAACTTGACAGGCAACATGGCTTTACGAATGATCAATACGGCATCGGGGACTTTTTTGAAGACCTTAAAAAGAAGGGGTATATAACCACTGAATCTGAAACAGGTCGAGAGATAATGACCGCTAAAAGTGAGATTAGCATTCGAAAAAGCGCCTTAAACGAAATTTTCAATAAGTTACGAAAATCAAAATCCGGTGGCAATCACCGCACATCCTTTACAGGGACGGGCGACGAAATAAGCGGGGAAATCCGTCCTTTCGAATTTGGAGACTCACTTGATCAGATCTCTTTAACCGAATCAATTCGCAGCGCCCAGGTAAATCATGGTATTCAGGACTTCACACTGACAGAGAATGATCTGGAAGTAGCAGAGAAGCAACAAAAGACTTCTACAGCTACAGTGATCATGATAGATATTAGTCATTCGATGATTTTGTATGGCGAAGACAGGATTACCCCCGCTAAAAAAGTAGCATTGGCACTATCAGAGCTGATCAGGACACGCTATCCAAAGGATTCACTTGAAATCATCGTTTTTGGAAATGATGCCTGGCAAATTCAGGTGAAAGATCTGCCCTATCTGGAAGTAGGACCTTTTCATACCAATACAGTAGCAGGTCTTGAGCTCGCTATGGATTTGCTGAGAAGAAAGAAAACTGCGAATAAGCAGATCTTCATGATTACCGACGGGAAACCTACCTGTTTAAAAGAAGGTATCAGGTATTATAAAAACAGTTTTGGGCTGGACAGGAAAATTGTGCAAAAAACACTTACCCTGGCCGCACGATGCCGCAGATTGGATATTCCGGTTACAACTTTTATGATTGCGTCAGACCCATATCTTAAGGAATTTGTACATCAGTTTACCCAGGTAAACAATGGGAGAGCCTATTTCAGCGATTTACAGGGATTAGGAGGTTTTGTTCTGGAAGATTTTCAAAGGAACAGGAGAAAGCATTTTAAAGGGTAAATATTTGTCAATCTTATAGTATTGATTGGCCATACTCCTGAAATATACTCCCAATATAAAACGCCATTTGCAGTAACTACAAATGGCGTTTTTTTAATACAGACTTCTGCTATTAAGACTCAGCAGGAATTCTTAATACCTGACCGGGATATATTTTATCAGGGTGATTGAGCATAGGCTTATTTGCTTCAAAAATAACCGGATATTTATTGGCATTACCATAAAATTGTTTGGCTATTTTAGACAGTGAATCTCCACTGACAACAGTATAAAATTGTGCTTCAGGTTCTGGAACAGCAACTTCAAGACGATTGTCTACTGATGATACCCCCTCAACATTTCCAACTGCCAAAGAAATTTTCTCTCCATCTTCCTGCTTAGCAACTTCACCTTCCAAGGCTACAGTTTCTCCACTTACTTTTACAGTCAGGCTATTATAAGGTAGTCCAAGACCTTTAACATGTGCTAACAATGCACTTGCACGCAATGGTTCTGCTTCAGGAGTTGGAGCAGCTTGTTCTTTACCGAAAACTTTTTCGCCTACCCCTTTAAAAAAAGATAATAATCCCATGTTCAATTGTTGTTTTTGTGAAAATGTTAAGTTGTGTATTAATTAGTCTTTATTCTTACCAGACTATGCTTTAGGACGCTAAATATAACGATTAGTAACAATATTTCACGTAATATATTCTTCTTTGAATACGATTGTCTACAACATGAACAGTATATCAAGTAAGAATCAAACACCACTCAATGAGAATAAACAAGACATTTGTCTGATTGTTCACCTTTTAACTTACCACTACTTCAATTTAGCAAGTACTGTTACACTTCCTGTGGTCTTTTCTTCAAGATTAACCATAATTTCAGCATCCAGGGGCAAATAAACGTCTACCCTTGAGCCGAACTTAATAAAGCCCATCTGTGTGCTTTGCTCCACCTCTTGTCCTTCTTTCACATACCACCTTATACGCCGTGCCAGCGCACCTGCAATCTGACGGAATAAGATATCCTCTCCGGATTCAGTACGGATTACCGTTGTGGTCCTTTCATTATCAGTGCTCGACTTGGGATGCCAGGCAACCAGGTACTTCCCCGGGTGGTAGCGGAAATATTTCACAATGCCACTTACCGGATTCCAGTTAACATGTACGTTCAACGGTGACATGAAAATACTTACCTGTCTTCTGGGTCCTTTAAAATACTCTGTTTCGACAGTTTCTTCAATAACTACTACTTTCCCATCGCATGGGGCAATTACCAGATTATTCCCTGCCGTGACAACTCTTCCAGGAACTCTGAAAAACTGTACTATAGTCAGAAAAAAAACAGCACTTACCATCACAACAAAATAAAACCATCCTTCGGGCAGGTATGTATAACCTGCCCAATTGATGATTAATATTAAGACGGCAGTCAAGCCAATGGTTGAGAAACCTTCTTTATGTAATATCATGTTTAAAATACTTATTCTATAACTATGCAAGCACCGCTTTCAACGTCCTCTTCTACTTTCTTATATTTGACATCCTTCAAAACAGTTCCGTCGCGATACTGCACGCTTACTTTCTGATTTCTGTCTGCAATTTTCACTGCTTTAACGGGCTCATGCTTCACTGTCTGCCTGTTTTCTCTTGCATATTTTTCAGGCCCGGTTTCTTCTTCTTCCTCTTCCTTATTCGTATGGAGGACTGGCTCCGGCTCAGGACGAGGTGCTGGTTGTTGCATCTGGGTAGGAGCAGCCTGCTCCTGTGGAATTTCTGCTTTCGTCAGGAAGTTGATAATCTCAAAGTTCACTTTACTGACGAAACGTTTGAATAACTCCATCGATTCAAATTTGTAAATCAATAGAGGATCTTTTTGTTCAAATACAGCATTCTGAACCGACTGTTTCAGATCATCCATTTCCCTGAGATGCTCTTTCCATTCCTGATCGATAATAGAAAGAACAATCGCTTTTTCCATTTCCTTCGTAATCTCACTACCCTGGGACGCAATAGCTTTTTCAAGATTAACGACTACGCCCGTCTGCTTGATACCGTCAGAGAAAGGAACCATAATATCACGTATCATTGCTCCTCTTTCTTCATGGATAGCTTGCAAGATAGGAAAAGCGCGCTCAGCTATCAATGTGTTTTTCTGTTGATAACCACGTTCAGCTGCATGATATAGCTTCTGCACTTTTTCAAGGTCTTTCAATGCAGCAAACTGATCCTGAGGCATTGGCAGATCCATCCCCAAGGTGGTAATTACAGAAAGTTTCAACTCTTCTATATCATTCCCTGCTGATGTCACGATATCTTCACATACATCGTAAAGATTATTAGCGATATCTACTGCTAACCGGTCACCAAATAACGCGTTGCGACGACGACGGTAAATCGCATCACGTTGGTAATTCATTACATCATCGTATTCCAGCAAACGCTTTCTGACGCCAAAGTTATTTTCTTCTACTTTCTTCTGCGCTCTCTCGATGGACTTGGTCATCATACTGTGCTGAATCACTTCCCCTTCTTCCAGTCCCATGCGGTCCATCACCTTGGCCATACGGTCAGATCCGAACAAACGCATCAGGTTATCCTCAAGAGATACAAAAAACTGTGAAGATCCCGGATCACCCTGACGACCGGCACGCCCTCTTAACTGACGGTCAACACGACGGCTTTCATGGCGCTCAGTACCCACAATTGCCAATCCTCCGGCGGCTTTCGCTTCAGGTGTAAGTTTAATATCCGTTCCACGTCCAGCCATGTTGGTAGCGATAGTTACGGTTCCTGGTTTTCCAGCTTCTGCTACTACTTCTGCTTCCCGCTGATGTTGCTTTGCATTCAATACCTGATGAGGAATTTTGTGCATGGTCAGCATCCTGCTGATAATTTCCGAGTTTTCAACTGAAGTGGTACCCACAAGTACTGGCCTTCCTAGTTTTACAAGCTCAATAATCTCTTCTGCTACAGCATTATATTTTTCACGAACTGACCTGTATATTTTATCTTCGTGGTCCTGGCGAGTGATTTTTATATTCGTCGGAATTGATATAACATCCAGTTTATATATTTGCCAGAATTCCCCTGCTTCTGTTTCAGCTGTACCGGTCATACCTGCCAGTTTGTGATACATCCTGAAATAGTTCTGCAGCGTTACAGTCGCATATGTTTGGGTAGCATCCTCCACTTTTACATTTTCCTTGGCCTCAATCGCCTGATGTAATCCGTCAGAATAACGCCGACCGTCCATGATACGACCTGTCTGTTCATCAACGATTTTGATCTTTCCATCCATTATTACATATTCCACATCCTTTTCAAACAAGGCGTAGGCTTTCAGTAATTGGTTGACCGTATGAATCCGTTGTGCTTTGACAGAGTATTCCCGTATCAGTTCTTCCTTTTTCACTAACCGCTCCTGCTCATTAAGCTGAGGATCTTTCTCAATCGCATTTAGATCAATTGCAATATCCGGCAAAATAAAGAATGTGGCGCTTTCAGATTCGCCTGTCAAAAAGTCTATTCCTTTCTCTGTTAACTCTATACTATTGTGTTTTTCGTCAATAGTAAAGTATAAAGGGGCATCAGCCTCTGGCATCAGCTTTTGATTTTCTGCCAGGTAGACAGCTTCCGTTTCTTGCAGCAATGCCTTCATCCCCTGTTCACTCAGGAACTTGATCAGTGGTTTGTATTTAGGCACCCCCCTGAAAGCACGAAACAGCGCTACGCCTCCTTCTTTTCTTTCTCCTGAAGCTATTTTTCTTTTAGCTTCGTTTAACAAATCCATTGCCAGTTTTTTCTGGGCATCTACCAGTCTGCTAACGCGAGGTTTCAGTTCAATAAAGTCCTGTTCATCACCTTTAGGCACTGGTCCGCTTATGATCAATGGTGTACGGGCATCATCAATTAAAACGGAATCGACCTCATCGACCATCGCGTAATGATGTTTCCGTTGTACCAGTTCTTCCGTACCTCTGGACATGTTATCTCGCAGATAATCAAAACCAAACTCATTATTGGTTCCGTAAATTATATCTGCTTTATAGGCATTTCTACGGGCATGGGTATTTGGCTGATGACGGTCAATACAGTCAATCGTTAATCCGTGAAATTCAAATAAAGGGGCATTCCATTCAGAGTCACGACGTGCCAGGTAATCATTCACAGTAACGATATGAACACCTTGTCCTGCCAAAGCGTTAAGAAACGCTGGTAAGGTTGCTACCAGTGTTTTCCCCTCCCCTGTTGCCATTTCAGCGATTTTGCCCTGATGAAGGACAACACCCCCAATGAGCTGTACATTATAATGCATCATTGCCCATTTGATCGGATGACCCATTACGTTCCAGGTGGAATTATAATGTGCTTTCTCACCCTGAATGGTAACATTGGGCTTACGCAGTGCAATTTCCCTGTCAAAATCATTCGCAGTCACTTCAATTCCTTCACTATCCTTGAACCGTCGAGCCGTGTCCTTGACGATAGCAAAAGCTACCGGAAGAATATCAAGGAGAATTTTTTCCAGCTCCTTGTTTCTTTCCAGTTCCAGTCTGTCTATTTCTTTGAATATTTCTTCCTTACGGTCAACATTTGATTCTACTTCAGTTTTCTCTCTAAGTGCTGAAATCTGGTCATCAATTGACTGGAGCCCTTCCTTGATAATGTTTTTTAATTCAGCAGTCTTCGCCCTCAGTTCATCATTCGAAAGGCTGTTGAGCTGGGCAAATTCTGCATTTATTTTATCAACAAATGGAAGAAGCTCTTTCAGGTCCCTTTCTGATTTTGTACCAAAAAGCTTCTTAAAAATCTTTAACATGGTATTACTAATTCAAAAAGTTAAATAATCAAAGTCTGTAAAACTTTCTAAACAATCAGTCCCGTATTCATTTGTATGCCACCTTGGCAGTCTACTGACCAGACTAATGACACAAATTTACGAGATTCCTGTTAGTTTTTCTTATATATTAATAGGTTCTGTAGATTTCTGACGTACAGCTACTACGTCAGCACTACGAATGAAAGAACATATAACCAAGAAAAATACCGGCAATCACTCCAATCAGATCGGCAATCAGACCAGCCACAATGGCATATCTTGTGTTTTTAATACCCACTGATCCAAAATACAAAGCTACGATATATAAAGTAGTATCGGCAGATCCCTGGAATATACATACCAACCTGCCAATAAACGAATCTGGCCCGAATTCCTTCATCGCCTCAATCATTAATGCCCTTGCGCCACTTCCACTCAACGGCTTCATTAGCGCCACCGGTAATGCATCCGTAAATTCGGTATTGAAACTGAAAAATGAAAAAAGAAACTTCAAACCATCCACCAGATAATCCATGGCTCCGCAACTCCTGAAGGCACTGATGGCAACCAGCATCCCTACCAGATAAGGTATAATAGTCACTGAAGTGGTGAAGCCGTTTTTTGCCCCTTCAATAAATGCCTCAAATACATTAACCCCTCTGAGTAATCCCCCAAATAAAAACCCACTGATCACAGTTAGCAGTATGGCATTACCTGTGATTACAGAAATTGTTTCAATCTGGTCTTTGGGCAATCCTGAAAGGTACCATAACAACAATGCCAATACCAGGGTCACTCCACCCAAGCCCAGCACTATTGTACGGTTAAACAAGTTAATTTTTTGCCACAAAGCGGTAATTACCAAACTAACGACTGTAGTGACATAGGTCCCCACCACACAGGGTATAAATATATCTGAAGGACTACTCGCTCCCAATATGGCTCTTTGGGCGATAATACTCAGCGGTATAATCGACAATCCCGACGTATGTAATACCAGAAACATGATCTGCGCATTAGAAGCGGTATCCTTACTTGGGTTGAGTTCCTGTAAACTTTGCATTGCCTTTAATCCAAAGGGCGTGGCAGCATTGTCAAGGCCCAGCATATTTGCCGCAAAATTCATGATCATCTGACCATTGGCCGGATGATCTTTCGGCACTTCTGGAAAAAGCCGATTAAAAAACGGACCAATAAACCGTGCTAAGGCATTAATAGCACCGGCCTTCTCTCCTACATTGAGAATACCCAGAAAGAAAGTCATAATCCCGGCTAAAGGCAAGGCAATGTCCATTACTGCCGACTCAGCCATATTGAGCATGCCTTCAATGATCAACTTGAAAGTCTCTGTATCGCCCAAAAACAGAAACTTTATCGTAGCAATCAGTAAAGCTATCAGAAAGAAGGCAACAAACAGGTAATTGAGAACCATCCGTTTTGTAATAAAGTTATCTGGGCAAATCTATAAAATATGGTGCAATATGAAAGAGAATTAATAAAACTGCACCTTTTCACCTGAAACATTTTTTTATGACCATTTCAATACGCTCAAATGCTTCTGTGTCCATTCCTGCTCCAGAAGGCAGACATAATCCATTTTGATAAAGGGTTTCGGCATTATTTCCACCAAAATACCGACATGTTTTGAATAGGGGCTGCAAATGCATGGGTTTCCATACAGGTCGGGATTCTATATTAAAAAGTTCAAATGCTTCTTCCAGATTGATTCTGTATGGCAGGTTATTTTGGTCAAATTGAACCACTGTAAGCCACCGGTTTGAAACGGTCCCATCGGGTTCTCTTTGAAAACTAACATCATGCTGCATCATTTTCTGGTACCATCTGAATATATTCCTTTTAGCCTCCACATATTTCTCCAGATTTTCTAGCTGAGCTCTACCAATGGCAGCACAAATATTGCTCAGTTGATAGTTATAACCCGTTTCGGTATGTTCATAATGCCTCGTTTTTAAGCGTGCCTGAGCAGACCAATAGCGTACTTTATCAGCGACAATTGAATTATTCGTTACAAGAGCGCCGCCTCCGGAAGTAGTAATTATTTTATTTCCATTAAATGAATATATCCCCATTTCTGCCAGAGTTCCCGCCTTTTGGTTGCGGTAGGTACTTCCAAGTGCTTCGGCCGCATCTTCAACCAAAGGAATGCCGTATTGCTGGCTCAGGGAATTTAATGCTGTCCATTGTGCAGGATTCCCATATAAATCCACCGCAATAATTGCCTTGGGATGCTTATTTTTATTCCGGAAAAATACAATGGCCTGTTCTAGTGCATCCGGACAAATATTCCAGGTAGTTGTTTCGCTATCAATAAACACGGGAATAGCCCCCAGGTAAGAAACCGGATTGACACTTCCTATAAAAGTGAGAGACTGGCATAAAACAATGTCGCCCTGACCAACACCTAAAGCCTTTAATGCTAAATGGATAGCAGCTGTCCCTGATGAAAGTAAAACAACATGTTCTTTTTGTATATAACCGGAAAGTGCCTTTTCAAAAAGCTCAGATTGCTCTCCGCCCGGGGCCACCCAATTACTGGCCAAAGCTTCCTGTATATAAGCCAATTCTTTACCGGTCTGATGAGGTGGAGAAAGCCAAATTCTTTTCAAATCCATAAATGTGTGCCTGTTAGTTATCAATCTAATTGTACCGGATGACTCTGGCAGGACTTCCTCTTACTACCGCATGGTCCGGCACATGGCGGGTCACCACTGAGCCTGCGTAAATCATGCAGCCGCAACCTATGTTTATATTTTGCACTACTATACTACCCGCTCCAATAAAGGACCCGGCACCCACTTTAACTCCTCCACATAGTACCGCACCTGGCGCCACATGAACAAAATCCCCGATCTGACAATCATGATCGATTATAGCGCCCGTATTGACAATGATATGGTTGCCTAATACGACTCCGGTCTGAAGTAAACTTCGATGAAGAATTACATTGCCTATCCCAAAATCAACAGGAGAGTCAATCAGCGCTGTGGGATGAATAATATTCCCAAACGGGTGTTTAATAAAACCCGATATTTTTTTGCGGGTTTCATTATGACCGATACCGATCACAATTTGTTCGTGGGGATCAATTACCGGACTATAAGAAAATACATCTATCCCGTTTACTTTCGCGTTGCCTGGATTGTCGTCAAAGAATGAATTGACAGGCAGGCCTGCTGCAATGGCAGCAGTTAAAATTACGCGACCATGACCACCGGCTCCGTAAATGAACATGTCTATAGATTTTAGAGGATTTATTCTGCATAATAATTAATATTTTTGAGAATAAATTATTGGAGAGGCAATAGATTTTAGTTAGAACTTTGATCTGCTCCTTTGAAGACCTCCATCATGGTCATTATTATTATTCTGACATCAAGTCTAAAACTCTGTTGTTCGGTATACCAAACGTCCAATTCCAGTTTCTTTTCAAACAATAACTGGTTGCGTCCGTTCACTTGTGCCCACCCTGTAATACCAGGCCTGACATCATGACGTTTCCTCTGCAAATTGTTATACCTGGGGAGATACTCAATTAATAAGGGCCGAGGACCGACCAGACTCATATCACCTGTAAGTACATTCCATAACTGGGGTAATTCGTCAATTGAAAACTTTCTTAAAATCCTTCCCAAGGAGGTTATCCTTAGTTCATCTGACAGCAACGTTCCCGCCATGTCACATTGCTGCGTCATTGTGCGAAACTTGATTATGCCAAAAATTTTCTCGTGCAAACCAGGTCTTCGCTGTATGTAGAGGGGAAATGAGCGATCCACCATCATGATAGTTAATGCTGTTAACAGCAAAAGCGGCGAAAGGATGATAAGTCCAGTCGCCGCTGCAAGGAAATCCAAAAATCGTTTTCCGATAGCTTTATACATAGCGAAGCTAGTACAAGGATGGATATTTTACAGGATTATAATCACTCATTAATCCATATACCTTTTCAAAAATATCGTCAATATTAGGTTTTGTATAATAGTCACCATCTGAACCGTAAGGTGGACGGTGAGGCTTTGCAGAAATTGTCTGAGGAGCAGAATCCAGCCATTGATATGCGTTCTGCTCTTCCAGTACTATCTGCATCATATATGCTGAAGCCCCTCCGGGCATATCTTCATCAGCAAATATTACCCTATTGGTTTTTTTTATTGATTCAACGATGGTATGTGAAAGGTCGAACGGAAGTAATGTCTGAATATCTATAACTTCCACCTCAATACCAGCGTCCGCCAGCACTGATGCTGCTTCGAGCACTATCTTACACATGGACCCATAGGTAACCACGGTTATATCCACTCCTTGTCTGAGGATGTCAGGACTCCCTAATGGTACACAAATATCTGCCAGATTGGAAGGCAATTGTTCTTTAAGCCGATACCCGTTGAGTGGTTCAACTACCAATGCAGGATCATTCCCCTTCATTAATGTATTGTACAAACCAGCAGCTTGAGTGAAATTTCTGGGAACTGCCACGTGCATTCCTCTGAGACTGTTGATCACTGTACCCATTGGCGACCCTGAATGCCAGATTCCTTCCAGACGGTGACCACGTGTACGAATAATCAACGGTGCCTGTTGCCCGTTAGCAGTCCGGTATCGCAATGAAGCCAGGTCATCTGTGAGCGTGGCGAGCGCATAATATATGTAATCAAAATATTGAATTTCCACAATGGGTCTCAACCCCCGCATGGCCATCCCTATTCCCTGACCTATAATTGTGGTTTCACGAATACCAGTATCAGTTACTCTGAGCTCACCGTACTTATCCTGCAGACCAGCCATCCCCTGATTTACATCACCAATCATTCCTACGTCCTCACCAAGCGCAAACACCCGGATATCTCTTTGAAAAAGCGAGTCAAAGTAGGAGCGGATAATTTCACGCCCATCAACCATCGGACTATTGTCGGAATATTCCGGAACTACGGGATTGACTAATAATGGAGAAAACTCATTTTCGCTATATAGAAACGTGTTAAACCGTTTTCTGTTTTCTTCCAAATAGTATTTCAGAAAATCAGAGATTAACTGATGCGCACTTCCTTTTTCTTTATGTACCAGTCGGAGTGCTTTTCTCAATGCCAGCGTTAAATCACGTCTGATCGGGAAATACGCTCTTTTTAATTGAGTTATAATTTGTTGCAGCTCAACGCCCATGGATGAGCTCTCTTTAGAGGCCCGCTCCAATAACTGCGTGACCTGATTAAATTCAGAGTCCAGTTCTTCCCGAACCGCTTTCCAGGCATTATTCCGGGCAATTTTAGCTACTTCTTTTGCCTCATTTTCAATCGCGATCAATTCTTCCTCCGAAGCATAGCCATTGCTCAGCAACCAGTTCTTAAAATGCAGATTACAGTCATATTCCGCTTCCCAGTCCAGTCGCTCATGTGTTTTATAACGCTCATGAGAGCCTGATGAAGAATGTCCCTGAGGCTGCGTCAGTTCCTGCACATGAACCAGTACCGGCACATGCTCAGTTCTACAAATATGCGCTGCTCGTTGATACGTCTCAACCAGTGCCGGATAATCCCAACCTTTGACCTGAAATATCTCAATTCCAGGCTGATCATCCGTCCGTTGCATGCCAGCGAGCGCTTCCGATATACTCGATTTTGTTGTTTGATATTCTACCGGCACTGAAATTCCGAAGCCGTCATCCCAGACGGACATTAATAAGGGGACCTGCAGCACACCTGCGGCGTTCATTGTCTCCCAAAACATACCCTGGGAAGTTGAAGCATCACCTATTGTAGCGAAAACTATCTCATTACCCCTATCTGAGAATTTCTTCAAATCAGAAAGTTCCGGCATTTTACGGTACAGATAGGACGCATAAGCCAACCCCAGTGCACGGGGAACTTGTCCTGCAGTAGGCGATATATCACATACGGAATTATGTAACTTAGTCTGATTAAGCCAATTGCCATCAGCATCCAGCCAACGAGTTGAATAATGACCATTCATAGACCTGCCTGCGGTATGCGGTTCATGGTCTACATTGGCATGGGCATAAATCTGTGCATATAACTGTTGCCAGGAAAGGTTTCCCAGCGCATGTTCTATTGTCTGATCCCGGTAATAACCAGAACGAAAATCACCTTTTTGAAATACTTTGGCCAGTGCTATGTGTGCAAGTTCTTTGCCATCCCCAAAAATACCGAATTTAGCCTTGCCTCCCATTACCTCTTTCCTGCCTAGCAGACTAACCTGCCTGCTTTCGCATACAAGGCGGTAATCTTCCAATGCTTTTTCCTTATTCAGAATAATACCAGGTGGTAACAGGTCGTTCTCAATCATAAGGTTTATTAATAATGGTTAATTGAAATCACAGCGATAAGCTGAAAATTCATTCAAAATAAAAAAATTTTTCCCTTAATAAAAACCGATTTCTTATGTAACTTTGTTTAAAGAAGCACAAAAGAATTAATTATTACACTATAACTACGTTATTATATAAGTTGTTACAACAATAATCATTCACTAAATTAGAAGTCTTATTATGAAAAAGTTTTTTTCTGTATTAGCTGTGTTATTTTGCTTGGTTTCTGTAAGCTATGCACAAAAAGGAGTAATGAAATTTAAAGAGGAAACGCATAATTTTGGTAAAATAGTTAAGGATGTTCCTGTAAATCATAAATTCGTTTTTACCAATACTGGCAAGGATCCGATTATCATTTCTAAAGTTAACGCTTCCTGCGGATGTACCACGCCTAGTTTTTCAAAAGATCCCGTATTACCAGGTAAGACTGGTTTTATAGAAGCAAGTTTCAATGCAGCTGCTATGGGTAATTTCAACAAATCCATTACTATTATCAGCAATGCCGAATCTTCCACGCTGACTTTATTTATTAAAGGAGAAGTGATAGATAAGAAATCTGCTCCGTCTACAAAATGATTTTAGTTAATCATTCCATATGAAAAAAGCCTGCAGATGCAGGCTTTTTTCATATGGAATGAAGAGAGATAAATTATTCAAAACATAGAGAAGCAGCACCCAGCAGGCCTGCATCATTCGCTAATGTGGCTCTCTTAATAGAAAGTGTATTCAAATAATAAGGAGTCAGCCAGTAATTCAAGCTCCTTTCCAGAGAAGGAAGAATATATTCAAATGAGGCAGAAAGCCCTCCACCAATCAGAATAGTAGTAATATCAAGGATCCGCACCATGGACACAAGACCTTCCCCTAGAAGAGTGCCCATTTTATCAAAAATCCGAAGTGCCAAATCGTCGCCTGCTCCTGCTGCCGCAACCATGCCGGTGGTACTGATGGTACCGTCAGCTGGTAATTGCGTCTTCCCAGTATACTCTGCACGCATTTGGTTGGCCATTTCAAGCAACTCTTTCTTACCAATGTTTCTTTCCAGCACTTTTCCATTGATGGAAGGAACGTGACCTGGCTCCATTGCGTTTCCACCTCCCCCTTTAAATACTTTTTTATCAATAATTGCTGCGCCGCCTACACCAGTACCCAGCGTAACAAAAATATAGTCTTCAGGAAGTTTTTCTTCCCCAAAATAGTATTCCCCCAGGGCTGCTGCATTGGCATCATTTTCCAGAAAGAAATCATGCTCAGGAAAACGAGCTTTCAAGTCGGGTACTGCGTCTGCGCCATTGATTTCCGGGATTGCAGTAATTTCAAGTAATTTTGTTCTGCTTCTATTAATCAGTCCAGGAACACCAATACCTACTTTCTTAACATTGGGAAACTCTGCAAGTTTTAATGCAATGGCATCACCTAAGCTCTGAAGAAAGTGCCCACTGGACCTCCAGCTTGCTGTATCATGACTGTAAAAACTTGTGATTCTTCCAGTTTCGGCATCAACAATGCCCATTTTTACATTTGTTCCACCAACATCAATTCCCAAATACTGCTCCATTGAATTTTTAAAATCGGAATGAGTAATAATTTATTAAAAAATTTTCAAAATGCAAGTTAAAAAAATATTCTGCATAATCCATAAGAATAAAGTGTATAGATTATACGATATCCCCTGCCTGTGGTCTGATCACCACTTCTTCCATTACCGCTCCCGGGGACATCTTGTAGGCAGCGAGAACAGTAGTGGCAATATCTTCTGCCTTAATAAACCTACTCTCAGGCAATCCTGACCCTTCCCAGCTATCTGTTAATGTGGCACCGGGCATCACAGCTGTAACTCTGATATGATAAGGTCTAAGCTCTTCCCGGAGTACCTTCGACATGCCGAGCAAAGCAAATTTGGAAATGCAGTAAGATCCTCCGTTTGGATAAGCAATCAAACTCGCGATCGAGCACATCATGAATATATGCCCGCTATTTTGAGTTTTCATTTTTTCCAGCAGGCTTTTAGTCAGGTAATAGGCGCTGTACACATTGGTTTCCATGGTTTTTTCCAATACCCCCGGACCTTCTTCCCCAATAGCCCCTGGCCAGAATACACCTGTATTATGTAATATAAAGTCCAGTGAACGACCCTCTGCAATTTGCAAAATATAATCGCCGAACATTTCTACTTCCTGTCTTACAGACAAATCTGCCGCAGAAATATACAGCGTGGTTCCAGGAAATTGATTTTTAACCTCTTCCTGCAATGCCAAAAGTCCGGATTGACTTCGAGCGCAAGTGATTACGTCAAATCCCTCTTCCAGTAATTTTAATACAACCGCTCTCCCTATTCCCCGGCTTCCGCCTGTTACTACTGCCAATAAATTCATAATGATAGGATTCGGAGGATGATTCATCGCCCGAAAATAATAGTTTAGATCAGTTAAATTTTCTAATTTGGTCGAAATTATTGAATACAATCCGAAACATAAAATTTTCCTTTTACATTTCTTATGTCTGCACTGGGACGGTATTTTATTTTTCTGGGATCTTTATTTGTCAGAAGGGAGAAAGTAAGAATATACTGGCAACGTTTTATAGATGAGGCTGTTCGGCTAGGCGTTGGATCTATCTTCCTTGTTTCGATCATTTCCTTTTTTATCGGCGCTGTTTCCTGCATTCAGACTGCCTATAATCTGGTCAGTCCGCTCATCCCGGTATCTACTGTTGCGCTGATTGTCCGTGACATGCAAATTCTTGAACTTGCCCCGACCATTACCTGTATTGTACTTGCGGGTAAAGTCGGATCAAACATCGCCAGCGAATTAGGCACCATGCGAATTACGGAACAAATAGATGCCCTGGAGGTAATGGGAATCAATTCATCTTCCTATCTGGTGTTACCGAAAGTACTGGCGGCCATGTTTACATTTCCGTTGCTCGTTATTATGGCAGCATTTTTGGGTATACTCGGAGGATATATCGCTGGAACGGTTACAGAAGTAATTTCTGCTAAGGACTATATGGATGGAATCCGCGACAGTTTTATCCCCTATAATGTATTCTTCATGTGTATCAAACCATTTGTATTTGGTTTTCTGATCGCAACCATTTCTTCCTTTAAGGGTTTTTATACACGTGGTGGTGCATTGGAAGTAGGCACAGCAAGCACACAAGCAGTGACCAGTAGCTGTATTGCTATTTTGATTGCGGACTTTACTTTGGCACAACTGCTACTTTAAATGCTGATTTGACATGATTGAAATAAATGATATCCATAAATCATTTGGTAAAAAAGAGGTACTGAAAGGAATTTCGGCCAAATTTGAAAAAGGAAGAATAAATATTCTCATCGGAGGCAGTGGCACAGGAAAAAGCGTATTGCTGAAATGCCTGATTGGTCTTTTAAAACCGGATCAGGGAAAAGTCATGTATGATGGACGCAGTTTTTATGATAGCTCAACTGAAGAACAGCAGGAGATCCGCAGAGAAATGGGAGTACTGTTTCAGGGAGGGGCACTTTTCGATTCACAGACCGTCGCCCAAAACGTGCAGTTCCCACTGAATATGCTCACCAATCAAAGTGAAGAGGAAAAAAGAGAACGGGTAGCGTTTTGTCTGCAAAGAGTAGGTTTGGCAAGCAGTGCCGACCGGATGCCCTCTGAAATCAGTGGAGGTATGAAAAAGCGTGTGGGTATTGCCCGGGCAATAGTCATGAATCCCAAATACTTATTTTGTGATGAACCCAACTCAGGATTAGACCCTTTGACTGCCGCTAAAATTGATGAATTGATCAAGGAAATTACAGAAGAATTCGATACTACCACTGTCATTATTACGCATGACATGAACTCAGTGCTGGAAATTGGGCAGAATATTATATTCCTTTACCAGGGTTATAAAAACTGGGATGGCCAGGTACAAGGGATGTTCAAATCTGGCTCAGATGAGTTAAATGAATTCCTGTATGCAACCAAGCTGATACGTGAAATGAAATAATTCTTATTTCAGAGATTTCAATGATTTCATTTCCTTCAAAAATAATAATCCGGCAAATAATCCGGCAACTCCCATATCCAGCAGGAAGCCTTTTACTCCCTCAACATCCACCAAACTTTTGTATGCAATGATGACAATAGTCCCTGAAATAATCGCAAACAAACCAGACTTCAGGTCATAGGGAACAGGATAAAACTGCTGACCAAAATAATAACACAGTCCGGCCATAAGCAACCCCGAAACAGCGAAAGCAATCGCACATCCCAGATAACCTATCTGAGGAACAAGCAGAAAATTCAGCAGAATGGTAGAAACTGCCCCTGATATAGTGATATATGTACCATAATGGGTTTTATTGGTTACCTTAAACCAGGTAGCCAGATTATAGTAAATGCCTAACAACAGAAAACCCAGCAGTAACCAGGGTACTACATAAACGCCTTCATGATAAATTTCCTGCTTTAGAAACAGGCCCGCCAGCAGATTAAGATTCAGACTGATTCCTACCCAAAGTATGACGCAAAAAACTACAAACCATTTCATGACCAGCGCAAAAGTTTCCGGAGCGTCTTTATCTTCGGCTTTCTGAAAAAAGAAAGGTTCGGCTGCATATTTGAAGGCCTGGATGGTAAGATTCATAAAAATTGACAACTTGAAACATTGGCCATAGATACCGATTGCCTGCCGTGTGGTTCTGCCAGGATAAAAATTTTCTGGAAGCAGATATTGTAAAAATGCCCGATCGAAAAATGAATTGGTGACTGCTGCCAGGTTCATGATGCCAATTGGATAGGCATAAACCCAGACGGGTTTAAGGAGTGAGGCATCCCATACAAACCGAAAGTTGATAAATTCCTTTCGAAGCAAGATAAAATAGGCCAGATTCGCTACCAGATTTGCTAAGATTATATAGCGCGGTGCGGCCACTGGGTTATAAAATAAATTAATGACGGGTTGCAGAAATTGCGCATACCTGCCTTCATAAATATCTCGGCAAATAATCAGAAAGAATATATTCAGGAAAATGTTCAGAAAAATATTGACCAATCGAAAGGTGACAAATTGCTTTGCTTTTTTTTCCAGCCGAAGTTTGGCGAAAGGGATGGCAACTATTCCGTCAATGGCCATAATCAGTGCAAACCACCTGACGAGTGTGGCTTCTTCCGGATACAGTATAGCTTTGGCGACAGGCGCTGCAAAAATGAACAATACAGCCGAAATTGAAACACTGACAAGGATTACAGCACTTTGTACGACATTATAATATTGCTGTCGATCCGCCTCACGGGAGGCGAAGCGAAAAAATGCGGTTTCCATTCCGAAAATATAAATCACCAGCGCCAAACCCGCATAGGTATATAATTGCACCTGAACTGCCAGTTGTTCCGGCAAAAATAAGTCAGTATGTAATAAGACAAGTAAAGAATTCAATAACCTGCCGACCATGGTCAGCAGCCCATATGTGGCTGTTTCAGATGCGAGTTTTTTAAGGATACTCATATAGTAATGCTACCGCCCACTGAAATACAGGATCCGGGGCGTGGATTAATCCATCGGCAAATATAAACAACCTTGCCCTTTTTCTATTGCCTTTGAGATTTTCAGCCAGTATCTACCCGGTTTAAATTCTGAAAATTATACGATATACAATTTTAAATTACATGCTTGCAATTTTATTTAAAATTTTCCTTTCGTATTTCTTGTATACTTAAACGATTATTTTGTATATATGCATTCTCTTACAAAATACCAAAAAAGATTGCCCCCCGGCAGTTGAAATATTCCTGCCAAATCATCAGATACTTTTCCTATTTAATCACAAATCAACGTGTTATGAGAAACTATTTTACGCTTCCATTTGACTGATTAATACTTACGGTTACGTAAACGTAATTGTCCGGATCCATAATTCAGCACTCCGGAACGGGATACCTATGCCCGAAAAAACCGATCACAGGTGACCGGTAATTTATTCAACAACCATTAAAACTTCTGTTAATCATTAACTATCCGAACAATGGAAAAAATTATCAGCCCGCCACCATCAATGTCATGTCATTACCTGGGGGTATCCGGATTATTCAGGTCAGGCAGAAAATCGGCAACAAAATGGGGACTCCTCACTTTAACCATTTGGATGCCAATACTTTCCCCTGCAACGCCTGTCCTGCCGATAGAACTTTGCCGCTCTGAAGTATCTGCTTTCCCGGTAACGGGCAGAGTCACTGATGAAAATGGAGAAAGTTTACCCGGCGTCAGTATTATTATCAAGAATACTTCTTCAGGAACAATTACTGATGCTGACGGGAAATTTGAAATTGAGGTAAATGATAACCAAACTATACTCGTATTTTCATTTGTAGGATATATCTCTCAGGAGGTAACTGCAGGAAATTCAAACCAACTGAATATAAAACTCGTAAGTGACGAAAAAAGCCTGAATGAAGTGGTAGTCATTGGCTATGGGAGTGCGAAGAAAAGCGACCTGACCGGCTCGGTAGGACAGCTGGATGTCGGTTCGGCTATCAAAGCACCCGTCGGTTCTATCGGCGAGGCCATGGCCGGCAGAATTTCCGGTGTACAGATCAGTTCGAATGACGGGCAGCCGGGGGGCAATGTAAATATCATGATACGTGGGGCAGGCTCGCTTACGCAAAGTACTTCTCCATTGTATGTGGTCGATGACTTTCCCATTGAAAATCTGGATCTGAAAACCCTTAACCCTGAAGATATCAAATCGATTACCGTACTGAAGGATGCTTCTTCTACTGCAATTTATGGTTCAAGAGCAGCTAACGGTGTAATCGTGATCACTACCAAAAGAGGAGCTGAAAGCAAGCCGGTTATCAGTTTATCGTCTTCTGTGGGGTTTCAATATAAACCGCAGGAAGTAGAACTGATGAGTCCGTATGAGTTTGTGAAATATCAGCTCGAAATCAACCCTACCAATTCAGTAACACAATCCTATCTCACCGACGGGCGAACCTTGGATTATTACAAAGACGTGGAAGGGATTAACTGGCAGGACAAAGTACTGAGAACAGGCGCGGTAAAAATCAATAACGTTTCGATCCGCGGCGGGAGCGCCACTACACAATACTCCGTTTCGGGGTCAGCTTATAACCAGGATGGCGTAATTATTAATACAGGTTACAGCAGATATTCAGGAAGAGTAACCCTGGATCAGACACTCAGCAAAAAGCTCAAAGCAGGCGTCACAACGAATTACTCCGGGGTTACGTCATTCGGTCAACAGATCAATGCGGGGAGTTCAGGGCCGTCAAGCACAGTACTTTTCAGGATGTGGGCATACCGCCCCCTGTCACCGAAGGAGGGAGTGAATCTGGAAGAAGAACTCGTTGATGCCGATGCTGTAAATACCTCTGACTTCAGGGTTAACCCGTTTATTGACCTGGAAAACCAGCATCAGTATTCCTACACAAAAACGCTGGACGCCAACGCCTATCTGACATATGAAATAATTCCGGGGTTAATATTTAAAAGCAATGGCGGATTCCGGAGTATCAATACGAAACATGACCGCTTTTACAACTCGAAAACCTCGCAGGGCAGTCCTTTCAATCCGTCAAACATCAACGGGATCAATGGTTCAGTTTCCCAAAGTGCTGCAGAAGGCTATTCATTTGAAAACTCATTAAATTATAACGTTACCCTCCATAATGACCATCACTTTTCAGCACTTGCCCTGTTCTCGATCAATGGTACCGAAACCAGATCCAATGGTTATTCGGCCAGAATGCTCCCGAACGAAAACCTGAAAATGGATGGAATAGATCAGGGGGTCGTGTTTAACCCTCTTTCATCCACGGCTATGTTTACAATGGCTTCCTATGCCGGTAGGCTGGATTACAACTACAAATCAAAATACCTGGCAACCCTTACTTTCAGAGCGGACGGAACTTCCAAGTTCCCTGATCCGTGGGGGTATTTTCCCGGACTCGCCCTGGGCTGGAATATGTCTAATGAATCATTCTTCAAAGAAATATTTCCTGCGGTAAGTACTTCCAAAATCAGGGCAAGTTATGGAAGTACAGGTAACAATCGTGTGGGAGAATATGCTTACCACCCCAGTATTACTCATAATATTAACGGCTATTCTTTTAACAATGCCACACCCATTCCGGGTGTGTATGTCTCGGCAGTGGGAAATTCGGAACTCAGATGGGAGAAAGTAAATACAATGGATATAGGTTATGAATTCGGCCTGTTTGATAACCGGCTGGCCCTGGAAATTGATCTGTATAAGAAAACCACCAATGACCTTCTGCTGAATGCACAGCTTCCGCCAACCAGCGGATTTACCACTGCTTACAAAAATATCGGAAAACTGGAGAACAAAGGACTTGAGATAACCCTTAAAACCACCAATATTGCCCGAAAGAACTTTACCTGGTCATCTGATTTTAATATCAGTTTCAACAGGAATAAAATTCTGGAACTCACCAGAGGACAACAGTTCATTACCGCTAACGGACAGTACGAATCGCACTTTAACAAGCCGCTTTACCTCTCTGAAATTGGCAAGCCTGCCGGCATGATGATAGGATTCATATTTGATGGCATTTATCAGTACGAGCATTTTGATAATCCCTCTCCTGATGTCTATATCCTTAAAAACCACCTGCCTACCAACGGATCCGTAAGAAACACGATTCAGCCGGGCGATATCCGCTACAAAGACCTGAACAACGATGGGATTATCAATGACGACGACATGACAATTATCGGCCGGGGGCAGCCTATCCATATCGGGGGATTAGCCAATAGCTTCCAGTATAAAGGTTTTAGTCTGAATATGCTCTTGCAATGGTCTTACGGAAATAATATCATGAACGCCAATCGGCTGGCGCTGGAAGGAAACAGCAATATGCGAGCGATGGTCAACCAGTTTGCTACCTATGCCGACCGCTGGACACCAGAAAACCCCTCCAATGAACACTACAGGACACGTGGGCAGGGACCGGTCGGATTTTATTCTTCAAAGACGGTAGAAGACGGTTCATATCTCCGGCTGAAAACACTTTCTCTCGAATACTCCATCCCTCAATCATTAACTAACAGGTGGCTGGTCAGAGACATCACATTCAGTGTCGCTTCACAGAATGTCCTTACCTGGACCAGATACAGCGGTTTAGATCCGGAAGTATCCATTCTGAATCAGGTCTTATCGCCTGGTTTTGATTACTCCGCCTACCCGATGGTCAGGACACTGACATTTGGTATGAAAGCAATTTTTTAACCGGCTCCGAAATAATTATGATTATGAAAAAGACTATTTTAATCTCTGTATTATCTTCTTTGTTGAGCATAACATCCTGTAAGGATTACCTGGAAACCTCGCCCACTGACTTTCTGAGTCCGGTTAATTACTTTGACACAGAAGAACAACTGACATTTGCCTCAGCCGGGGTTTATTCCACACTTGGAAATGGCAATGTATACGGAAATATTACGAATTACCTCATGGCCTGGACAGCTGACGAAGGTTACATGAACCGCTACACCCTGACCTCCGGCCCGTGGAATTATTTTTATTCTCCGGCAGATTCCTACAGCTCCGGCTTCTGGTCAACACTTTTCATCGGGATTAACCGGGCAAACGTTTTGTTGGCTAACGTCGATAAAAATCAGGATATACCCCAGGAGTTCCGTGACAAAATAAGGGGGGAGGCATTATTTCTCCGCGGCTATTTTTACTTTTTACTCGTTCAGTATTATGGCGGTGTGCCGGTCCTTACCTCTCCTACGTCATCAATAAATGACGTAGACGTCAGCAGGAATAGCGTACAGGAGGTATATGACCAGATTATTGACGATATGACAAAAGCAGAACAGCTCGTTCCTCCCATTTCAACGATTAAATACGGAGGAGCCATCAGCCAATCGGCTGTGCGGGGAATACTTGCCAGGGTCAATCTGACGATGGCGGGATTCCCGATAAAAGACGCAAGCCGGTACACTGAAGCACGGAAATGGGCAAAAATGGTCATGGATGACCCCGAAACCGGTCATGACCTGAATCCTGATTTCCCGGACGTTTTCAAAAAACTGATCGGTGACCAGTATGATATTAAGGAAAGTATATGGGAGGTGGAATTCAGAGGAAACTTACAGGACGGCTTTAACGTCACCACATCCACTGGCTATATCAATGGACCTTCCTCTCCCGCTACTTCTGCAACTGGCAGGGGTGACGCCTACATGAGTATTACTGCGAAGCTTTATAACATTTTCGAGCCCGGGGACAACCGCAAATGGTATTCTATCCCTCACTTCACTTACCTTAATACGCAGGTAATCGGTGATAAATCCATGGTAAATCCGCCGGCAACAGAAGCAGCCAAGTATAATATCAGACCGGGAAAATGGAGAAGAGAGTATGAAACATTGCTTCCCAAAGCTTCTAACCGAAGCCCTATTAATACTCCTGTCCTTCGATTTGCGGATGTACTGCTAATGTTTGCAGAAGCTGAAAATGCCCTTAACGGACCCACTCCCGAAGCTGTAGAAGCAGTTAACAGGGTAAGGAGAAGAGGGTGGTCTGAAGGGATTAACACCATTACCCTGACGAATCCGGGCAGTGGGTACACTTCACCTCCGTCAGTAGTCATTTCAGCAGAAAATGGTTCAGGCGCAGTCGCCACAGCTACGGTTAATCCAAATGGCCATGTGGTATCAATCGCTTTGAACCGCGATCCGTCAGGAATTACGTTTTACAGTGAAGGCAAATACAACAACCCTCCCACAATCACATTGACAGGGGGTGGCGGTTCCGGTGCAGTTGCCATCGCAACTATTAATTCAAAGGAGGACGCCCACCTGAAAGCATCACAATACGACAGTAAAGAGGCATTCCTAAGCACAATTCAGGATGAGAGAATGCGTGAACTGAATTTTGAAGGCCACCGTAAAGCGGATCTGTTGCGATGGGGTATTTTCCTGAATGTGAATGCTGAAATGGCCGACCAGACACAGTTTGATTCGCCTGGGGCCGGATTTGTCAATTATTATAAAAATGTGAGTGAACGAGATTTATTAATGCCAATACCAACTAACGAGATGAGTGTTAACCGGAAAATAACACAAAACCCCGGATGGTGATCAGACAATCTCAAATTTCAATCTCAAAATCATATTTTATGTCAGGCTTATATAAAAAACAATATAACGGGTTACTAGCACTAGGTGTTGCGTTACTCATTTTTGGCTGTGAAAAAAAATTAGGCGTAGACGCTGCACCCAATTTTGATGTCATTTTACAAAAATCTGAATACCAGGTAGGCGAAGAAGTATTTTTTAACTTTACAGGTACTGCAACGACTATATCATTCTATTCAGGGGAAATTACAAATGATTACGACCATAGAGAGGGAAGAATACTTGACCTTACTGACTATGGTGCTACATTTTCATTTTCCAGCGGCGTTACGGGAGGTGCGCAGGAGGATCAGATTTCAATATTAGCATCTTCAGATTTTAATGGTAATTATGATAATCTGAGCAATGTTAAACAAGCTACCTGGAAGGATATTTCGGCTTTATTCCCGTTAGGCATTAGTCCTACCTTTCTTAATACCACTCCCCAAGATATCTCACGAGAATTGGTAGAAGGCAAGCCATTGTATATTGGCATTCGCTACCTTACTAAGCCTCAAAAGGTTAATGGGCTTGCCCGGACCTGGATGTTTCAGGACATGCAGATTGCGAGTACAGCATTTATTAATGAAAGCAATCCGGTTATTGTAAATCAAACTGAGTTGGCTTTCCAGATTGTTGAGCAGGATAAAGAAGAAGCACCGTCCAGATCAGCAGTTTCAGGTACGAGAATTACCTTACTAGGAAATATTTATAAAGACCCCAACGATCTAATTTATAATCCGGACAACCCTATCTTCGATCCGGAAAATCCAATATATGATCCGGGTAGTCCTGAATATGACCCCAATGCTATCCGACCGGAATACGTACCATACGATGAAAACGATCCCACCAATGACCCGGCAACTGAACATTGGGCCATAAGCAAAGCGATCACTGTAGATAAACTGGATCTGGGACCGGACTGGGCCCAACCCGTTAAAGGTATCAGAAGTACAATGCCCGATTCCTTTACACACATTTATTCAACACCCGGAACCTACAAGGTTAGATTCATTGCAACCAATTCAACTATTGATAAAAGCAGAACAGTTATAAAAGAACTTACAATTACAATAACCGAATAAGCTATCGTGTGACGGGTAAAAAAAATCAGCGGTACTACCAGAATGGTGAACCGCTGATTTTCTATTAGGTTACTTATTAAATTGCTATAGATTTTTCTTCTTCAATTCCTTCACAGCATGATCTGCTGCACGAGCTGTAAGAGCCATATAAGTCAATGATGGGTTGACACAAGAAGCTGAAGTCATACAGGCACCGTCAGTCACGAAGACGTTCTTCACCGAATGTACCTGGTTAAATGCGTTCAGCACTGACGTTTTAGGATCCTTACCCATACGTGCTGTACCCATTTCGTGAATCGCCATTCCCAGATAAGAACCGTTATCGTAAGTACGAACATTTTTCAGACCCGCTTTTTCCAACATTTCAGCTGCATCATTTTTCATGTCTTCACGCATTTTTTTCTCATTATCCCTGAGATCCGCGTCGAACACAACAATTGGAATACCCCATTTGTCTTTTTTAGAATGATCTAAATACATATGGTTTTCATGATAAGGCAAAGTTTCTCCAAATCCACCAAGTCCCATTGTCCATTTTCCTGGCTTGGTCAATTCATTTTTGAAGTCAGCTCCAAAGCTTAACTCGGCCACATTGCGCGTCCACCCCTGACGGCTTCCACCACCCTGATAACCAAAACCACGCAAGTAACCACGCTTATCATTACCAATATTTTGATAACGAGGAACATAAATACCATTGGCGCGACGACCATAGTAATATTTGTCCTGATCTCCTTCCCATTCTCCACTTGCCCCTGTACGGAAATGGTGATCCATAAGATTGTGACCTAGTTCACCGGAATCATTACCCAGTCCTTTAGGAAAACGATCAGAAATAGAGTTCTGTAATAAAACGGTTGATCCGATTGCTCCGCCACAAACAAAAATAATTTTGGCATAAAACTCACGTTCTTCAAGTGTTACCGAATCGACGATTCTTACGCCTGTCGCTTTATTTTTTGCCTTATCATATATAATTTCCTTCACCACTGAGTCCGGACGTAAGGTCAGATTGCCTGTTTTTACTGCAGGTGGTAACGTACAAGACTGCGTACTGAAGTAGGCACCATATGGACACCCTAAATTACAACGGTTACGGTACTGACAAGGAGAGCGACCAATATCCAATGCAGCTTTGTGCGCCTGGGATAGATTCGCTACCCGTCCAATGGTCATGGAACGACCCGGGAAATTCTTTTCAATTCTTTTTCTTACTTCTTTTTCCACACAGTACATGTCCATTGCCGGCAGGAACTCACTGTCTGGCAACTGAGGTAAACCCAATTTCTCGCCAGAGATACCCACGTGTTTTTCGACATAAGAATACCAGGGGGCAATATCTTTGTATCGGATAGGCCAATCCACCGCAATTCCATCTTTCACATTTCCTTCAAAGTCAAGATCGCTCCAACGATAGGATTGCCTTCCCCACATGATAGACTTTCCTCCCACGATATTCGGGCGGAACCAGTCAAAACGTTTCTTCTCCTCATACATTGAATCTGAATCGTTCATCCAGTAAGTCTCGGTCATCTCGTTATATGGATAATCACGAGAAAGAAAAGGGTGTGTTTTTTTCTGTTCCACGGTTAGCCTGCCATTATAGCTGGTTTGCCATGGATCTTTCATTGCATTTTCGTATCCTGAAATATGCTCTAGCTGACGACCTCTTTCCAGCATCAGTACTTTCAGTCCTTTTTCTGTTAATTCTTTGGAAGCCCATCCTCCTGAGACGCCTGAACCTACTACGATTGCATCATAGGTATTGGCTTGCTGAGCTTCTATATTTAAATATGCCATTGCTTTAAAATCTTGATAGTTAACAACTTTCATTCCTGCCTTCTCAGGCAAATTATTCAATTCGTTACAACGCCCAGGTTTTCTGCCCTTCTTTCAACGGTATACAACCATCGAAACGGCCAGGAATAGGGAGATAATCCAATGCTTGGGTAGCACCAATTTCTGAGGTAAAATACGCAGTTACAGTCAACCCTTTCATTTGTAGAAAGAATGGCTTATCATAGGTGGTACTACGCTTTACAATCTCATTTTTCTTTTCTGTATCCAATTGCATGAAACCTTTACCATAGATCTCTTTACTGTCTGAATCCAGCTTCTCTACGCCTGCATAGAATTTCTTCTGATCCTCCAGCTCATAGCAGTCCCTTACTACCCGCACAATAAACTTCTCTGCTCCCGCAGCTTTAGCACCTGGTGTATTTGTGGATGGAATAATAATATCAGCTATTTCGGCAAGTAGGGCTTCCTGCTGAGGATTGACAGATAAGGAAGGTCCGGTATTAAGTTTTTCACCGGCAATACCTGCCATAAGTGGCGCTGACAGTGCCCCCCCCATTAGCAAGGTAATTCTCTGAACGGCTTCTCTACGATTCATATTTTTATTATTAACTGTTTTACTTTTGCTCAAAACTTTACAATATAAACCCAATATCCTTCTATTAATAGAACAAGATAGTCAGTATAATATTTATTATTTAGATTCCCCCAAAATCATATCTGAGGTGATATCTTTTTCCAGTGTGATATAACCAGGATAATTTACTTTTTGACTCCCTAAAGCCAGCGTAGGTTTAATCTTGATTGTTAATTTACTCGATGCGCCATCTTTTTTCCCTGTCAGCGCTTCAAACATTTTCAGAAATTCTTCACGTGTCTGATCATTTGTAAACAATTCATAGGCATTGGTCCCCAGGTTAATAGGGATAAAAGTCCTGCCCGTTCCCGGAGGAATTTCTATCCGGCGGTTGACCACCCCCGAAAAAATCTCATGGGAAGATAGCAACACTTTATATTCAAATTCCTGAACAGCCGCCATTTTTTTGGTCGGATTATTAGCTTCCAGGTTCACACGTAAATCAAGCGGAATGTTCTTTCTGAGAAATGCCAATCCTAATCCGGGGTACCGGCTTACATCGATGTCACTTACTTTACTGATATTCCTGAGCTCCCGCACGTCTATGCCTGCCAGATAAATACTATCGATAGACTGAAGCCTGAATGTACAATCGCCAAGTGATTTAGCCTCTTTGATCTGCCGACTTACGGAGCATTCCGTAAAGACTACAGCAACGAAACATAAGGTAAAAAATAAAAATAGTTTCTTCATTTATACTAGTATTGAATTACCCGATTCTCAGGCTAAATTAAATATCACAGCGGATAACGAAATATTATTTATCATAAATATCCCATTATCAAAAAACAAATGTATTGTTTTTCCCCGAATCACACGAATCAAAGCATACCGAAATTGGTAGAATTGAGTCGCCTTCTTTACCTTTGCCTCCCCGGGTGACCTGCCTGGGCAACAAACAACCTGATTTACATTATTTACAAATTTTATGGCAAGCTGGTATTTAGGAAAAATAAGATATCAAAAGGAAGATGAAACCGGAAGGTTAAAAACAATCAATGAAGCCTATCTGGTAGATGCACTCTCCTACACGGAAGCTGAAGCCAGATTGTATGAGCAAATTGTTACCGATGCCTCAGACTTTTCTGTTTCTGCTATCACACGCATGCGTCTTTCCGATTTGTTTACTTTTGAAGGTGGCGACAAATGGTTTAAATGCAAGGTTATCTATTATTCAGTAGATGACAAAAGCGGCAAAGAAAAAAAGATTGTAAATCAGATGTTAATCAATGCAGATGATATTTCAGAAGCCTTAACCCGGATTACTGATAGTCTGAAAACCATGCTTGTACCCTACGAGACCACAGATATTAACCTGACTCCCATATTGGATGTTTTCCCTTATTCGGCAGGTGAAGAGCCGGTTGAGAATGTGGAAATTCCTGCAAATTTCAGATCGCTAAGTGAGGTAATGCAGGAACAGGCAGCTGCAGAACAGTCAACCGAAGCCTGATCTACCCCCTCATTATCTGAATTCCGGTTAATATGATGGCTACTGAGTTCGTCCAAAAAACAATCCACCTGGCAAACCAAAAATCTTTGTATTTCGCATCAGATTTTCATTTGGGTGTACCTGATCGATCCAGTAGCCTGGATAGAGAAAAAAAGATAATAAGCTGGTTAAATGCGGTGCGTGAGGACGCTCAGATTATTTTTCTGGTAGGCGATCTGTTTGATTTCTGGTTTGAATACAAACAGGTCGTGCCCAGGGGATATGTCAGATTTCTGGGGAAACTGGCTGAAATCTCTGATCAGGGAACCGAACTGGTTGTCTTTACAGGCAACCATGACATGTGGATGCGTGACTACTTTGAAAAGGAGTTAAACGCCTTCGTCTCGCGGCGGCCGGTTTCTTATCAAATTCATACAGATTCCGGGGAATCGACCTCGCTCCTTGTAGGGCATGGTGATGGTCTGGGGCCGGGTGATTTCACCTATAAAAAACTTAAAATCCTCTTTGAAAGTCCTATTGCAAGATGGGCATTCCGACAACTCCATCCAGATGTCGCCCTAAGAATTGCCAATGCCTGGTCGCGACACAGCCGTCTGGCCAATAATGAAAAAGGCGAGGATGCGTTCAAAGGGGAAGATCAGGAATGGCTCTACCTTTTTTGTCGGGAAACAGAGAAGCTTCTGCATCACGACCTATATATTTTCGGCCACAGGCATCTCGCACTGGATATGCCCGTTGAAAACAGCAGATACATCAATCTAGGCGAATGGGTGAACGATTCCCGATATTTCCGGTTCAATGCTGAGGAAGCCCAACTAAAAAAATGGTAAAGCTGCAATAGTGAATATTGAATTAATTACCTGTTACAGCTGATTACCCTTCCTTTTATTTCAATATAGTCAGAATATCATCCACCATCAGATTTACGGATGTAAGTCCTCCCCCTGATATAAACCAAACGTTGGGGTCGAGATAGAAAATCCGGTTGTTTTTATAGGCGGCAGTTTGCTGAATAAGCTTGTTTTCAATTTCACTTTTACTCGCCTTCTTACCAAGAACCACATCATTCCGGTCAACGATAAAAAGAAAATCCGGGTTTGACTCAGCGATCAGTTCGTTGGATAATTTCTGCCCGTGCACCGACTCTTCCATATTTTCAAGCGCAGGATTAATCATCAGCACATCATGAATAAATCCAAATCGCGAACCTTTTCCATAAGCGCTGAATTTTCCATTGTTATATATTAAAAAGAGTGCTTTTTCAGGCTGATTCTTAAATTTTTCCTGCGCTTGCTCAATTTTACTTCGGGTGGCTTGCAGTTTTTCATCTGCCACTTCCTCTTTACCGGTAATACGAGCAAGGAGTTGCGTATTTTCTATGAATGAATTTAGGTAATCCTTATTATCAGTCCCAATAAAAACGGTAGGTGCTATCTGGCTCAATTCTTCAAAATAACGCTCCTGCCTTGTCGAAATCAGAATTAAATCGGGATTCAGCGCATTAATGGATTCCAGATGTGGCTCAATAACGGAACCGGCATCTGCAATATTTTCATCATTTTTAATGGCTGAAAGGTATTCCGGCATAAATTTTTTAGGTACTGCAACGGGTTTCACCCCCAATTCATGAAGGGTTTCAAGTGCCCCTATGTCCAGTACAACAATTCTTTCTGGATTCACACTTACCTTTGTAACTCCCAGCTTATGTTGTATTTCAATCAGTTCACCTTCAATATCAGACGCCTGCTGCTGGTTATTATTACACCCTACGAAAAAGCATAATACGGCCACCAGAACAGCTATATTTCCTACAAAAACATTTCGTTTCATTTTCTAAATATTAAAATAATTACAAATTCTTCTGTTTCCTTTTTCGATTATATCGAAATCAATATCAAAAATTTCCTTTAAAATATCGGCCTGTATAACTTTACTTACGTGATCGTGATACAAAATACTCCCTTCTTTCATTGCCATGATAAAATCTGAATACTGTGCGGCAAAATTCACCTCATGAATCACAATAATAACCGTTTTACCCAACTCATCCACCAATCGCCTCAGGGTTTTCATAACGAGTACCGAGTGCTTCATATCCAGGTTATTGAGTGGCTCATCCAGTAAAATATATTTTGTATCCTGAGCAATAATCATTGCGATAAAAGCACGCTGGCGTTGACCTCCACTCAACTCATCGATGTACACATCTTTCAGTTCCTGCAATTCTGAAAATTCCAATGCTTCATGTACTTTATCCCAATCATCCTGAGTCATTTTTCCTTTACTGTGAGGAAACCTACCAAAAGAAACAAGATCTTTTACGGTAAGTCTTACTTCCAGATGGTTGGACTGTTTCAAAATAGCCAGAAACTTTGCCAGTTCATTATTTTTAAATGAAGTAAGCACTTTGTCCATAAAAAACACGTCGCCCTGATCATGGGTTATTAGGCGGCTAATGATAGAAAGAAGCGTGCTTTTTCCAGCCCCATTGGGTCCGATCAGGGAGGTAATTTTTCCATGATGAATTGTAGCGGAAATTGTTTTCAACACTTCCTTCTCCCTGTATTTCTTCGCTACATTTTCAAATCTGATCATTAATTCTTTTGTGTTTTTAATATCGTATACATGAATACCACACCGCCTATAAAATTAATAACAATACTAACAGTGGTGGAAAAATTCAAAATATGTTCTATAAAAAATTGTCCTGCCACCAGACATACACAGGCTATAACACTGCAAAGCCAAACCAGATTTTTATGTTTGCTGGTCGCAAAAAGTTCATAAGTGAGATTGGTAACCAATATACCAAGGAATGTAATAGGGCCTACCAATGCTGTTGAAACTGATACCAGCAATGAAATCACCAATAAAAATTTTCTGATTAACTTATTGTAATCCAGTCCGAGGTTAATGGCATGTTCTCTTCCCAAAGCGATCACGTCGAGATATTTCAAATAACGGTGAACATACATGATGGAGCCAATCAATGTAACAGAGGCAACTGCCAAAAGTCCGGTGTTCATTTTAGTAAACGAAACAAACATAAAATTCTGGACTATGGAGAATTCATTGGGGTCTATCACAACCTGCATAAACTGGCTCATGGTCAGAAACAGAGTTCCTAGTACCATCCCCATCAACAGCAGATGAAAAATATTCCGTTTCTCTTTTCTGAATATAACCAGGTACATCACGACAGAAAACAACAGCATTAAAACCAATGCTATAAAAAAATTCGACTGCTGAGAAATGACCTGAAACGACCGGTCGCCATATAGAAAAACGATAATCGTCTGAAAAAGAATAAACACCGCCTCGTAACCCATTATGGAAGGTGTCAGAATCCGGTTGTTTGTGATTGTTTGAAATATGATAGAAGAAAAAGCAACGCTGACACCTACTACAATCATAGTGGCCAGACGAATACCTCTCCTACTCAACACATAATCAAGATTAGCACCAGTATTATAAAACATAAACAGGGTCGATGCCAGCAGAAAAATACCGATGATTACAAAAGCTGTTTTTCTGTTTTTCATCGGCTCTTCTTTATAATCAATATTAAAAATGTGATTCCACCGATCACACCTACCATCATCCCAATTGGAATTTCATAAGGAAATATCATAATTCGTCCCAGGATATCGCAGAAAAGAAGAAATGCAGCGCCTACCAGGGCAGAATAGGGTAAGGTTTTCCTTAAATTATCTCCTAAAATCATACTCACAATATTCGGGATCACCAGACCTACAAACGGGATAGCCCCTACAGTTACCACAGAGGCACTTACTATTAATGACACGGCAAACAAACCCATATTAACTACCGTACCATACGATAACCCGAGATTTCGTGCAAAACTATCACCCATCCCTACAATGGTAAGCCGATCAGCATATATATAGGTTAATATTACAATAGGCAGAATAAGATAAATGGTTTCGTACTGCCCCTGCATGACGGCCGAAAAATCTCCCAGCATCCACTCTTGTGTATTTTGGACAATATTGTTTTTATAGGCGAAGAAAGTGGCTATAGCACCCAATATATTACCAAACATGATGCCAGCCAACGGAATAAATACAGAATTTCGGAATTTAACTTTTCTGATAATTAGCATAAACACCAGGCTGGCTAAAAATGTAAACAGAAGAGCAGAAATCATTTTTCCAATCAGCGTAGCCTGCGGCAATAAGATAAGACTGAATAGTATGCCCATTTTTGCTGCATCAAGCGAGCCGGCAGTGGTAGGAGATACAAATTTGTTTTGCGCAATTTGCTGCATTATAAAACCCGCAATACTTAACCCTGCGCCAATCAGTACCAGCGAGAGTGTCCGTGGGAACCTGCTTATCATAAAAAACATCCATTTCTCAGGATCTGTAAAAAGTTCTGAAAACTGAATGTTTTTAATACCTGTAAACAAGGAAACCCAAACCAGTGCAAGTGTTACACAGACAAATCCAAATAATATTTTCTGATCGTAATGGTTATTTTTCAAAATTATTGATCTTCCGGAATCTAGTACATCACCTGGGGTTTATTCCAATGCAAAAGTACTATAAATAAATATCAGCATTCAACAATAATGTTTCCTGCTGATATTTATGTCAATCAAAAACGCTGGTAAGTATTAAATTATTAATTGATTTTGGTTACCGTATCTCCATTTGTATCCACCACAACCGGTTGACCCTCAACTGGTCTTCCACCTTTTGTCTTGTTCAGAACATAGGCAATACCGGTTTTTGGATCAATCTTTACATTATTCGGATGTGAGCCGGTAGGCAAATCTGCCAGAATTTCATAGCTGGTGGCATCGATCACCGTAGTGGTGCCAGTCTGACGGTTTGCCGAATAAATACGGTTTTTTACTGGATCGAAAGCTATTCCGATTGCACCTGCCCCGGTGGCAATGTTTTTAAGCAAATTACCCTCTGTATCAAGCACTGTCAATGTTCCCGACTTCTGATTGGTTACAAACAGGCGCTTGCCATCGCTGCCCACATTGACCGGTGCTTCACCACCAGACGGAAATTTCTTGATTACTTTCCGGGAATTCACATCTACTACCGCTATGGAATTATCACCCAGATTTGTTATATAAATCAAGTCTTTTGAACCTGCAAAAGTCAAACCCGTTGCAGTAAGTCCCACATCTGGAATAATGTGCGAAAGCTTATTTGTTTTTCCATCTATTACCCAGATACCACTTTGTTTACCCACATCAGTAATATAGATCAGATTTTTATCCTCATCTACAAGCACTTCACGTGTATGCGCCTTTTCCTCACCGTTTTTAATGGTGGCCACGAGCTGGCCGGTTTTTAGGTCAACAACGCTTACCGAGTTGCTACGGGTGTTGGTGGTATAGGCCAGCTGGGTTTTGTTATTAAGCCCGATGCCAAACGGAGGACTGTCTTTCAGAGAAATGCTGTCAATGATTGACAAATCGACAGGGTTTATTTTATATAATGCCCCGCCCGGACTGGTTCTTGAACCTGCCCCTGTTACATAGATGTGACCGTCAACTGTATTGATTACAGCTTCATAAACACCTGTCCCTGCTTTCGACGATTTTTCGACCTGCTGGCCTGTGGCCTCTTGGCTGACAAAGCAAGTCAGTGCAGACAAAGCAGCTATGGATAAATAATGTCCGGCTATTTTCGGAACTCTGATCTGAGTAATCATATTAAAAATTAAAGATTTAAAAAACTAACTGATTATATTAAGGTTTGTTGCCACCATTCATAAAACACCGGAAAAGCTTTCTGCCAGTACAAAGCTCCATGCCTCCCTACCGGATTAATATCTGTTTTCACTTCAAAACGATGATCATTCGCCAGCCTGGATGAAAACAACAGAATGTTTTCTGTCATGCCGGTTTCCCGGGCATCAGGACCTCCTCTGTTTTCAAGCTTGCCTCCGTACAGATAAAAATTTTGTTTATTCCCCTGCTTCTGCAACCTGTCTGCCAATGCTTTGAAAAGTTTCGGGTGGTCGTCCATCCAGATCGACGGCGATAAAACTCCTAAACTGCCGAATACTTCCGGATATAACAGTCCCGCATACAGTGTGAGCAACCCGCCGAGTGAGCTCCCTGCCATTGCCGTATGAGGTGCATCGGGCAGGGTCCGGTAATGAGTATCAACAAACGGCTTTAAAACTGACACCATATCCGACAAATAAGCGCGCCCTAAAGGCTGCTGATATACTTCATCCGGATTCAGCAGGTATTCTTGCTTTCTTTCATGGGCAACTGCCGCACTCTCCACGGCCACCACAATGGCATCATAGGGTGATGCGTCAACTGTTTCATCCACCATCCACTCCACCGGACCGGTCCGGCCGGTAGAAGTGGCTTCATCAAAAAGATGCTGGCCGTCATGCATGTAAAGCACTGGATAGTGCCTGTTACCGGTATGGTAATCTGCGGGCAGATACAGCCATATTTTTTTGTAAAGCCCCGATTCTGGCAGAAAGAACACCTCATCCATTACCTGCACCTGTGGGCTGGCCGTAGAGGCAGGAAACATATCCCGCCAGGCTCTGATCTCAACACTTACAGAAGTATCTTTTCCGGGATCAACCGCCACCGGTGGTTCCAGCGTGCCGTCTATACCGGCAGTCAGCGTTGACCAGCTGCCTCTTGAAATCCTGAATTCCACACGGCTTTGTTGCAAATCTTTCAGCACGTACTGTTCCTTCCGTCCCGCTGCAGGTACTAACCCAGGCGAATAATCGTCAGGCCTCCAGCCGTTGAAATTACCGGCAATAAAAAGCGGCTCTCCGGCAAACTGATCGGTATGATTGGTAATTTCCAGCGTAAGTTGATAACTGATTTCTTTCATTGCTGATGAATTGAGCATCCAGGGTCACTGAATAACCTGTCGGGATTAACCCGCCTGTATATTCACACACAAAGATATTATTTATTTATATTCAATCTAAATAAAAGTTGATAATAATATATTTTTAGTATAATTTCGCATTTTAATTCATTGAAAATAAACATCCGCTGAATGTACCGAGGCTGGCTTTTACTGATACTCATCTGCTCATTTCATTATTCCCACGCACGGATGAGCGGCATTATTGAAGGCACTGTTTTTGATGCAAACAATCAACCTCTCCCCTTTGCAAGTATTGAAATAGGTAACAGAGGAACTACCGGTTCAGAAAAAGGAGCGTTTCATTTCAACGATATAAGCGCAGGCCGGCACTTACTCAAGGTATCAGCCATCGGATATGAAACTTTTACGGATACCATTCTGAAACACGCTTCAGAGAATATGATACTGCAGATCCGGCTGGCACCTGCGACCAACATGCTCAACGAGGTACGTGTACTGGGAAAAACAGAAGCACAGAAAGTGAAGGAGCAGCCGATCCGTACACTGGTGATCGACACCCGGGCGGCCGCTACACAGGCTACTTCCCTTACCGACCTGATGAACCGGAGTGCAGGAGTGCGTATCAGGCAAAACGGCGGACTGGGCAGCCAGCCTGAGATATCCATTAACGGGTTTCAAGGGCGTGCCATCAAATATTTTAAAGACGGTATCCCGTTGAATTACCTGGGCGATGGCTATAATATTTCATCCTTACCCATGGAAGCCCTTGAGCGGATTGAAGTTTATAAGGGCGTTCTGCCTGTGTCACTCGGTGCTGACGCACTGGGTGGTGCGGTCAACCTGGTTACCCGCAAAGATTATGGAAAAAACCTGAATGCCTTTTACGAAGCAGGCTCTTTTCATACCCATCGTTTCGGGCTGTCGGGCGGCACTGAAAGCAAAAACAAAAAATGGTTTTCGGGCGCAGAGTTTTTTTATAATTATGCCAGAAATGATTACAAAGCATGGGTAGGAGTCGTCAATCCCGAGACGAGGAATATTGAACTCAAGCGGTTACCCATGTTTCACAATGCTTTCAGAAACTATTATGGCGAAATTTTCGCAGGAATACAGAACGTCTCCTGGGCCGATGAACTGAAACTCACACTCGCTGCCTTTGATCTGGAGCGGCAGCAACAGCATCCGGCACTGATGACCGATGCGTACGGAGCTGTCAGTTCAGGGCAACAGACAATAGCCCCCACACTTCACTATAAAAAAACGCTGTTTGAAAATAAATTGTCCATCGACCAGTTTGCTTCCTATAATAACCTGAAGACACAGCGCATTGATACTCTGATGGGATCATATGACTGGTATGGAAATTTCACGTCGAAGCCAACAGCGGGCGAAAGCAGGCTTCCGTCGTTATCGGATATAAACGAAAAACAGTTTACTGTGCGCACCAACGTCATGTACCGCACTACGCCCACCCAGAGCCTGAGTTTTAATTATGTGTTTACGCATGCACAACGATCGGGCTCCGACCCTTACGGACCACGTATTGAAGGAACGGATACGGACGTTCTTTCATTGACATCAACCTATCAGAAACATGTACTGGGCACATCTCTTGACAATTATTGGGCCGATAACAAGCTGCATAATCAGGTAATGGCCAAGTTTTATATATACAATGCTTCTGGAATGCAGAATACCTGGTTTTCGGCAGATGTCAGCGAACTCGACAAACGCCGTCAGTCGGGTAATTACTGGGGCGTGGCCGATGCGCTCAAGTATCAGATCTCTTCTTCGTCCATGATCCGTGCTTCCGCAGAATACGCGTACAGGCTTCCGGAACGGGATGAACTGTTCGGAAACAATGTGTTTGTAGTGCCTAACTTTGAGCTGACCCCTGAAAAAAGTCTCAACCTCAACCTGGGGTATCAGTATAATCTGCGGAACAAACTGTTTGTGGAAGCCAATGGTTTCTACCGCAGGACGCGGGGTCTGATTCTCCTCGTGCCCATTCAGGCACCCAATGCCCAGTATCAGAACCAGCAACATGTAAAAGGATACGGATTTGATCTGGACGTTTCTTATTCATTTTTTAAAAATTACCGTATCAACGCCAATGCCAGCTGGCAGGATCTCCGCCTTTTTGGGATCAGTTCTTTTCAGGATGCCTGGAAAAACGATGCGCGGCTGAGGAATACGCCCTATTTCTTTGCCAATGCAGGACTGAATACCAAATACACAGGAATTATTTCAGCGGAAGACAACCTGAAGCTCTACCTCAACTATAATTTCCTGCGTGAGTTTTATCTGGAAACCATTCCAAAGAATGCAGAACCGGGAGGTTTCCTGGGGCTTTCGGGGAGTGCGGCACTGAACTCAAATCTGGTAATCCCGGATCAGCATCTGGTGAATTTCGGATTTATCTATCAGCCCGCCACAACCGGAAGGATCAGTATTGGTGCGGAAATAAAAAACATACTTGACGCCAACCTGTATGATTATTACCGCATTCCAAGGCCGGGCAGAAGCTTCAATGTAAAAGTGAGTTATCAATTAAAATAAGTACTATGAAATCATTGTTTTTTAAATCAGGAATACTGGCAATTGCAGCTACCATGCTGTTTACAGGCTGTAACAAGGACGATAATAACGGAGATAACAATCCTGACCCGCAGAAAGACCGCTATGTCCTGATTACCATGAGTGAAAACACCCTTACCAAACCCGGGTTTGCCACTGTGTTTGACGCGCTTCCATCCGGTGACGTTTCCAACAACGGCACCAACAGCACACAGGGACTGGGATTCGGCGGCTGGAGACCTTACAAAAACTGGCTCCTGAAAATGTTCAGCACTGAAGCCAATGCGCTAGGTATTGAACGGCTGAAAGTCAACACCGACGGTTCACTTGCGCCGGATGCGTTTATTGCGGCTGATAACAATACCAATGGATCCGGTAACTTTGTTATCGAGTCTGAAACCTCAGGATATTATTGGGACGGCAGTTCACCGCTTAAAATCCAGACGTTCAATCCTTCGACGATGTCACGCTCCGGAGAGATTGACCTGACCGCCGCTGTCAACGAGCGTGGAGAGGATGAAGCCGGCATATTCTACCGCTCTGCTGGCCAGAAATTCCTGGCTGTAAAAGGCGGAAAGCTGTATGCCAATCTTACCTATGCCAAAACCAACGGCACACAGAAGGGTTTCTGGGACGATTTTTTCCCGGATGTTTACATTGCAGTGATTGATATCGCTACTAAAACACACGAAAAAACAATCAAAATTGAAGATACGGGGTCAATCGCCTATGTGAATGACAATAACATGTACGATTTTGACACCAACGGCGACCTGTACATTGTGACTCAGGGACGTAGCGCCACCGGCGGAAAATCAAAAATTGCCAGAATCAAGGCAGCCGAAACGGATATTGACGCTTCATGGAGCCTGAATATGGATGAAATTACTCCTGGCGGTAAGTTTGTTTCTGTTTTTGCAAAAGACGGCAAAATCATCACGGTAATCCCGAACACGGCACTAACTGGCGGCCCTAGCGGCAATATCAACTTTGAAAACGTATGGGATTTCCACAGTATTGATATCCAAAGCCGTGAAAGAACAAAAATCACAGGGATTCCATCAGTAACCAATCCCGGTGCTGCTTTCTGCGCCATTGAAATCGACAATAAAATACTGTTGCGTGTCAATACCAAAGACGGCAGCCTGAACGGCTATTATGAACTGAAAGGTACTGAGGCATCTCCATTGTTCAATGTCACAGCAGGGGGTTCTGTCTCAGGATTGCACAAGGTAACTTTAGATTAATCCTGTCATATGAGTAAAAGATAGAGGTGGCCATTTCAGCCCACCTCTATCTTTTAAAAGCTTTCTCAAACGTCAATTGCCCGCGGTCACCTTATCAGATCTACTCCCTCCAGCTTAAACCGCGAGCCTTCTTCCTTTGTTTTATTATAATAGGGTGAGTACATACTGGCTTCGACCGTTCCTTTTTCCAGATCAAAATCAAATAACCGGATATATCCTCCCCCAAAATCTTCTCCCTGATAATCCTGCAATACCTGATAGATTTTATTGCCGTGTTCTCCCTGATCAACTTTGAGCGCCGAGGTGGTCACATGGCCGCTGAGTACAAACCTGATATTGGGATATTTCCGGATTAGCTTATCCGATAATACCTGTGGTGAAAAATCGCCGTATTTGCCGGTCTGCTGCCCAATTTCCCCTTTAGAGGTCAGGTAATAGTGCGTCAGTACAATGACATTGTGCTTAGGATGAGATTTGATTATATCGCCTGCCCAATGAATTGCACCCAATCGAGGGCAAAACTCAAGGGTTACCACCAGCCAGTGGGTATTCCCGGCCCGGAATGTGTAATAAGCATTATCACTTTTACCTTCTTCAAAACGCCCCCGCTGATTTTTGAACCTGTAAACCGGAAAGTAGGCATTGAATTTCCCTGTATTTCTTACCCGCTGGTCGAAGTTCGGATTCAAATCTGCTTTCACGTCGCGGCCGTAGACATCGGTATCATGATTGCCCGTAGCGATGACATAAGGAATATGATGCGCGTCCAGTTTATCAAAACCCTCGCTGGCAATATCCCATTCCTCTTCCAGATCCAGCTGAACCACATCGCCTACATGCAATACCACAGGGATATTGCGTTTTTCCTTTTCCTGAATCAGCCAGTTGATCTGACTGAAAAACATGTCGGGTTTTGAGCCGACTTCATGCTGTGTATCCGGTAAAACCGGAAGAGTGAATTTCTGTGTGTAGCCAGTGTAGCCAACCAAAAGGCTGATCATCAGCGACAAAAATGAGGTAAACCGGTATTTCATTTTCGGAAATAAATAGCGTAAAAGTCCATTGAACCTGATACCGGTTAAAGATTTACAATTTCTGGTTTTACCTGTTTTACTCTCACTTTCTTTGAGCGTGCAGTTGATTTATTCTACTCTCAGCGATTTCACAGGATTGGTGCGTACCGACTTCCATGCCTGATAACCCGTCGTAAACATGGCCGTGCCAACCGCTATACATGATGCCAGCGCCAGAATACTCCAGTCCAGATCAATTCTGTAGGCGAATTTTTCAATCCATCTGCTACTGGCATACCATGCCAAAGGAAGCGCAATACAAATTGCGATCATGACCAACCGCATAAAACTTTTTGACAGCTCATAGAAAATATCAATCGGGGAAGAGCCCAGTATTTTCCTGATACCTATTTCCTTTGATCGTCTTTCGGCTATATAAGCTGATAATCCATAAAGACCAAGACATGACACGAATACAGCCAATGCAGCAAAAAAATCAAACAAATTGCTCAGCCGTTGTTCGCTGTGATAAAGCTTTTCCAGATCCTGATCTACGAAACCATAGGAAAAAGGAAAATGGGGATTGAGACTGGCATTTATCTTTTCCAAAGCTTTGATGGTTGGCTCCAATTGTTGTTCCTGCGCTTTCACCACGATCACCCCTCCCCAGTCGTTGTATTGGAGAACAAGCGGCTCAATTACCTGACTGGCCGGTTTGAAATTAAAATCCTTCACCACGCCAATGATATGACCTTTTCTATTCCAAAGAGAAAAAGGTTTGCCAATGGTCTCCTGAGGAGGCAGTCCCATCATTTTCACCAAAGTTTCATTGACCACGAAATTGCTTGAGTCGCTGCCGAACTGGTTTGAAAATGAACGGCCTGCTACGAGTTGCATATCAAAAACTTCAAAAAAACCTTCCCCGACATCCATCGAGGGTACAATAAGGTTAGACTGGGGATCTTTGCCCTCATAGAAATAATCAACAGTACCACTTCTGAGATTGGTGGGAACCTCATCAATTACTGTAAAATTGGCAGTAAAGGGATTTTCGCGTAGCGCATTTTTATAGGTCTCCTGCTGACTCCAAATATCACCTGCCATCGGCACATACACCAGGCTCGATTTATCGAAACCCGGATTTCTGTTTTTCAGATAATTTAACTGTTGATGTGCCACGATAGTGCCCACCAGCAAAGAAACCGATATGACGAACTGCACCACAACCAGCAAATTACGAAAAATCAGATTTCCGCCATGGTTATGCTCAAATACTCCCTTCAGGACTTTAATCGGCTTGAAACCTGACAGAAACAACGCGGGGTATAGCCCTGCGACCACGCCGGCCAATGTGGTCACACCAACAATCAGTAATAAGAAGTCAGGACTAAAAAAATCCATTGTGAGTGGTACACCCGACAAACGGGTGAACAGGGGAATGCTCATTGCCACCAGTCCAAAAGCCAATAGCAAGGCTAGATAAGTGATCAGTAATGCCTCCCCCAGAAACTGCAAAATCAACTGTGTTCTTTTCGCACCGATCACCTTACGCAAGCCTACTTCTTTAGCGCGCCTTTCAGAACGGGCCGTCGCCAGATTCATAAAATTGATACAGGCCACTATCAAAATAAATACCGCCACATAAAATAAAGTGGTGACATATTGATCATTCCCATGACCGGCCAGGTCAATCTGCAGGTTTTGAGAATGCAGGTGGATATCACCCAAAGCCTGCAAACTAAAAGCAGTTTTTTCTAAAGTACCTTTTACCTGTTCGCGGTAAATATCTGTAATCGCTTTTTCATGCCATTTTATCTGATCAGGATTCGGGAAATAGCCAGCGTTGAAACGCAGGTAGCAGTAATAAATAAAATTCCCCCAATCATCCTTCGGGCGTAACGGCTGATCTTCCTGAAGGAATGCAAATGGCAGCAGATAGTCAAACTGCAGATGAGAATTGGTCGGGATATCAGCCAATACTCCGGTGACAATCACCTGCTCCGCATTATTCACCTTCATGATTTTCCCGATTGCATTTTCTTCATTAAAATACTTTTTGGCCATGCGTTCAGTGATCAGTACTCCATCGGGTTGCTGCAAGGCGGTCGCTAAGTCTCCGACGATAAGCGGGAAACTGAAAAAATTCAAAAAAGTGCTGTCAGTATAGAATCCGGCCTTTTCTTCAAAGCGCTTGTGGTTGTACTCAAATACATGCGTTACCGGAATACTCACACGAACAAAACCATTCACTTCGGCTATTCTTTCAGTGACTTCACGACCAAGAGGAGAAGGAACAATAGCCGCTTTAAAGTCGTCACTGATACCCGCGGTAATCCTGTAAATCTGCTGAAATGAACTGTGAAATTGATCAAAGCCACGTTCATGCCGAACCCAGGAAAGGATCAGGATGCTTGAAGCCAGTCCCAAGGCAAGTCCGGTAATGTTCAGTACAGAAAAAGATTTGTGTCTTATCAGATTTCTCCAGGCAATTTTGAAATAACTTTTGATCATGATTTTTCAGTGCCTCATTTTATATTGAGGAATTCACATTTTTGATTTACTATTTCCAAAAAATATTCAGCTATTCACTCCTCAGACTCTTCACTGGGTTGGCCAATGCTGCCCGAAGCGTCTGAAAACTCACAGTCAGCAGGGAAATCCCCACGGCCACCAGGCCTGCCGAGGCAAATATCCACCATTCCAATTCAATGCGGTAGGCAAAGTTTTCCAGCCACTTGTTCATAGCCCACCAGGCAATGGGTGTGGCAATACCGAACGATACCATGACCAGCACAATCGAACTTCGGGAGAGTAGCTGCAAGAGATTACCGGTACCTGCGCCTAATACTTTGCGAATCCCTATTTCCTTTACACGCTGTTGGATGGTATAAGTAGAAAGCCCCAGCAATCCAAGGCAGGAAATAAAAATGGCTATAGCGGCAAAAATGTTAAAAAGCAACCCCGACCGCTGATCGGTAATGTACTTTTCAGCCAGTTGTTCATCAATAAAACTATAACTGAATGGTACATCTCCGGCATATTTTTTATATTGCTGTTCTACTGCTGCAATTGCATGCGACATGGTTTCAGGTGCGGTTCTGATGTATAAAATATTCCCTCGTCCACGTCGAAAAAACAACATCGGTCCGATTTTCTCCTTCACTGGTCTGAAATTAAAATCCCTGACGACCCCAATAATTGTTCCTTCAGTTTCCTGCAAACTGATTTTCTGACCGGCATATGGCGAACTCATCGCCAGTGCTTTGACAGCAGTTTCGTTGAGAATATACACATTACTGTCTGCCGGAGAACCCGCAAAGTTTCGGCCTTCCAACAACTGCATTTCCATGGCAGGAAGGAAGTCCTGATCGACGATTGCATACCCGACCATCAGCTTATTGTCAGGTTTCCCCGGCCACACAAGCCCTCCTGCCATATTGGTATGATTAGAAATATCGTATATATCCGAAAGAGATACATTGAGAATTCCGTTTACAGCGGACAATTCATTTTTGATGGCGTCGATATGGTCGGCTACCTTATCGGGTAGAGGTACACGAAACACATGATTTTTATCGAAACCCAGGTCTTTTTTGCGGATATAATCCATCTGCCTGCTCATGACAAGGGTGGCCACGATCAAGGTAACGGAGATGGTAAACTGAACTACTACCAGTACTTTACGAAACCCGTGAAGATGTGCCCGTGAAGTCATCTTTCCTTTGATTGCCTCCAGCGGTCTGAACCCTGCAAGAAACAATGCCGGATACACAGCAGCAGCCAACAACGTACCGAAGGCTGTGCAAGTGATGATGAACAGGATCTGCGGATCAGCCAGTGAGAAGTGCAACGCTTTACCCGATATCAGATTATACATCGGCAACAGTGAAATTATTAATCCGAGCGCTAACAACAACGCCAGCAAAAATAAGAGCGCCGTTTCTGAAATAAACTGAAAAAACAGCTGAATCTTAGCTGCACCTACAATTTTGCGGATACTTATCTCACGCATCCTTACCATAGCACGGGCTGTGGCCAGATTGATATAGTTAATCGCGGCAATCACCAGTATTAATACAGCGATCACAAGAAAAACAGTTACCATCCGCGCAGGAGCATTGTTCCCATCTACTCCTACCAGATGCAGGTCTTTCAGTGCCTGTAACTCAAACCGGGGTGCACTTTCGCCATTCCGGGCCTTTTCATACATGGAGGATAATTCTTTACCCAAAGTAACCAGGTCAGCGTTTTCCTCCAATTGCACAAACGTATTAAAAGCAAAATTGCCCATATCCTCCTCAATCGTTTTCCATTCGCCATTACCCCCTTTTTCAGTAAACTCTTTTGCATAAAACTGCATGGGAAAAAGTGCATCAAATGCAAAGGATGAATTCTCCGGGAAATTATCCAACACACCTGTCACGGTGAAATTATTGCCTCTGTAGCGAATCACTTCTCCCACTACGTCATCTTTTCCAAAGAATTTCAGTGCAGTCGCTGTTGTAATCAATACACTGTTGTGATGAGCAACAGAAGGCGTACCATGCAAAACCTTGAAATCGAAAACGCTAAACAAGGTACTGTCGACATAGGCCGTCATAAAGCCATCCATTACTTTATTATTGCCGGCATCAGACAATACCTGATCACTGTGTTCAGTAATTCTGACAACATTTTTTACCTGCGGAAAGGATTGCGCCATTGAACGCATGGAGCCCGGCACATAACCCCATGAAATTTCCCGTCCGTCTGTATCAAAATGTACTGCGATCCGGTAAATATTCCTGTAATCGGCATGAAACCGATCAAAACTTCTTTCGTACTGTACCCAAAGCAGCAGCAGGATAGCGGCAGACATGCCAAACGCCAGTCCGCAGATATTGATAAAACTGTAAAATCTGTTACGGTTCAGATTCCGCCAGGCTATTTTAAAATAGTTTCTTATCATTGGTATAGGTTTTTGGGCAGAGCGGGGAGTACAGCTCCTTTATTTGATGTACGGTACAATTAAAAACAACCATGTCAATCATTCCGTAAGGCTTTTATCGGGTTTGTCAGGACCGCCTTGATTGCCTGGCTGCTTACCGTGGCAAATGCTATCAGGAGAGCGAGCAGTCCGGCAAATGCGAACATATACCAACTAATATCAATCCGATAGGCAAAATCCTGCAGCCATTTGTCCATGATAATCCATGTGGCAGGCACAGCCAGTATAATGGCAACCAGAACCAATTTGAGGTACCCGACAGAAAGGAGCCGGATGATATGTTCTGAAGATGCACCCAGCACTTTGCGAATCCCTATTTCCTTTACTCTTAATTCTGTCATATACATGGAGAGCCCCAGTAGCCCCAGGCAGGAGATCAGGATGGCGATCAGGGCAAACCCACCTAAAAGGGTCTGCTGTGTTTGCTCAAGTTCATAGAGTTTACCATAACGAGTGTCCAGGAAGTCATACATGAAGGGCTGATCCGGAAAATGCGTATTCCAGACCGATTGGATATGTTTTATCGTGGCCTGCACCTGACTGCCTTTTATACGCACCGTTATCCAGTTCATATTACCTCCACCCATTAGCATTACCATCGGTGGAATCTGCTGATGCAATGACTCGAAATGATAATTTTCAGACACACCTATTATGGTTCCGCTGATGCCCCCGTACACAAAATTGTTGCCGATGGCCTCCTCAGGTTTTTTCCAGCCCAGCATATCAGTTGCAGCCTTGTTCAGAATAAACCCGTTCGTTGAATCCGATGGGTATTCTTTTGAAAAATTCCTACCCGCCGCCATTCCGATCTGATAAGCCGGGATAAAATGTTCATCAATGGTGAGCATCTTTACCGTAATTGCTGCGGGTAAAAGAGAATCTCCTCTTTTCACTTTTGCCTCCCAGGAATCCAGCAATCTTCCCGTCGGAATACGGGACGACTTCCCCGCCTCCAGTACCTGACTGTTGGATAACAGATCATTCCGCATGGTTGCAAACCGGCCATTATTTTGCCCCTCTTTGAATACAATCACCTGATCCTTGCTATAACCCAGATCAAAGTCCTGCATATACTGTAACTGCCTGTAGGCAACAATGGTACACCCAATCAGTACCACTGCAATTGAAAACTGCACCACCACCAGCACCTGTCGCATCTGGCCACTCTTTAATCCCTGAGAAAGTCGACCTTTCAGAATATTCACCGGTTTAAAGGAGGTAAGAAAAAAGGCAGGATAACTTCCTGATAACAACGCGACCAATAAAACAAATACTAATAACCCAAGAACATAGAAAGGAGACAATAAAGTACTTAAAGCCAAGCGCTTACCGGCAAATCCATTCAAATAAGGCAATAACATCCACGTAAGGAACAAAGCAAACAGAAGCGCCAGTACAGTAAACATGATTGACTCACTGATAAACTGCCTGATAAGTTGTTGCCGGCTTACCCCTAATACTTTTTTTATGCCAATTTCACGTGCCCGTTTGGCAGCGCGGGCAGTAGTAAGGTTCATATAGTTGATACACGCAATCAGCAAAATAAACAAGGCAATAGCTGAAAAATAATAGACATACCGGATATCAGAATTAGTATCCAGTTCTGTATCCATATGTGAATGCAGATGTATGTCGGTTAGAGGAGTAAGGCTGAGAACTGAATAGTCGGAAGTATTAGGGCCAATACGGTTGTTCTGGAAAGCCGGAAATTGCTGTTGCATGGCTACAGGGTCTGTGCCCGGCTCAAGAAGGAGAAAAAGTGCGAAAGAATTATTTCCCCAATTTGTACGAAGCTGCTCTGCACCATAGATTCTATCGTCATTTAAAGATGAAAATGAGACCAGAAAATGTGGGTGAAATGAGGATTGAGCGCGCAGTGGCTCAAATACACCCGTCACTTTATATTCCAACTGATTATCCACGCGTAGAAACTGGCCTATCGGGTTTTCAGTACCAAAATACTTTTCAGCCATGGGTGCTGAAAGCATGATTGAGAATGGTTCGACCAAGGCATGGGCCCCACTACCCTGAAGAATATTAAAATCAAACAACTCAAATATATTCTCTTCTGCTGCGTATATATTTTCTTCCAGAAAGATCTTTTCCCCCTTTCGTATAAGTGCATTGGTTCCTAATAAACGGACAGCTTCTTTAACCTGCGAAAAATCTTCCTTAATGAGTGGTCCGAATGGCGGCGCTACATGACCCAGTCGAAGAGAGGCTGTGCCATCGGTTGATAGAAATGTTCGGTTTACTCGGTAGATATCCTTTGCGTGCGTATGGTACCGATCATAACTCAGTTCATCCTTGATAAACAGAAACAGCAGTAAAAAGCAGGTAATCCCGGTGACCAGCCCCATCAGGTTGATAAACGAATAGGTTTTGTTCCTAATGATATTCCGCCAGGCAATTTTAAAGTAGTTTCTGATCATAAATTTTTATGTTAGTGATTCATGAGCCTCATCGGGGTACCTGTATCATTTGTGGTTGTGACCGGCTATCCCAGAAGAATCAACAGGACTTACTATTTTACACACAATAAATCTGCCAGCAATATACATGCCTAATATTCAACAACTTATGATTAAACTATTTTATCTACTGTTCGTATCTGAACATTTATTTGTCCGGTTTCGGACAATAGCCGGCTTTTGAAAACAGACAAAATAAATGCCCCATAACAAAAAAAAATCCTGCCGGGGAATGCGACAGGATTTTCATTCAAATCAAATATTTTTCTTCATCAATGATAAACAAACTCACCATATTCAGAAATTATTGTAACCTGTTTTTGCTCGGATGCTTCTACCCTTCCTACAATCTTTGCTTCAATACCGAACGACTCGGAAATGGCAATAACCTCCTGCGCTTTGTCTTCCGGCAGATACACTTCCAGCCTGTGCCCCATATTGAATACTTTATACATTTCCTGCCAGGCTGTGTTGCTCTCCTGCTGAATCAGCTTAAACAACGGAGGCGCCGGAAACAGATTGTCCTTGATGACGTGCAGATTATCAATAAAATGAAGAATCTTCGTCTGGGCACCGCCACTGCAATGTACCATCCCATGGATACTACCTTTCAGTTCATCCAGGAGTTTTTTTACAACCGGCGCATATGTACGCGTTGGTGAAAGGATCAGCTGACCAACATTCAATGGGGCTCCTTCTATTGTGTCCTGCAACTGGCGACTTCCACTATATACTAATGACTCGGGCACTTCCGGATCAAAACTTTCAGGAAAACGTTCTGCAAGAATTTTATTCAAAACATCATGACGGGCAGAAGTCAGACCATTGCTACCCATTCCTCCATTATACTGATCTTCGTAATTTGCCTGCCCGTAAGAAGCCAGTCCTACAATCACATCACCAGCTTTTATATTGGCATTATCAATCACATCGGCACGTTTCATACGCGCTACCACCGTGCTGTTGACGGTAACCGTTCTGACCAGGTCGCCCACGTCAGCGGTTTCACCGCCTGTACTGTAAATTTCAACTCCATATCCACGAAGCATTTCAAGTACCTCTTCTGTGCCGTTGATAATAGCGGCGATCACCTCGCCCGGAATTTTATTTTTATTCCGGTCGATAGTGGAAGACAGCAACATGGGACCTACAGCACCTACACACAGCAGATCGTCCGTGTTCATGACAACGGCATCCTGCGCTATTCCCTTCCATACCGACAAATCACCGGTTTCTTTCCAGTACATATAAGCCAGGGAAGTTTTTGTACCCGCGCCATCTGCGTGCATAATGGTACAGTAATCAGGATCTCCGGCCAGCGTATCGGGCACAATTTTGCAGAATGCCTTTGGAAATACCCCCTTATCCAAACGGGCGATTGCTTTGTGGACGTCCTCTTTACCAGCGGAAACGCCTCTTTGCATGTAACGGTCGGTTGACATAGCCATGGAATAAAAAACTGCCGCAGCTTGGCGACGGCAGTTATATGAAATATTTTATAATTCGGTTTAAATCAAAGAGTCTGACAATATTCATACAATTGACGGAGCAAAAATACGAAATATCACCAGACTCCCGACGCCCTTTCCCAGAATACCGGAAAGGAATTTATATTTATGACTAGACGTTCATCAGAGATTCACGGCGTCTCATTTTTCCAGCCGGGATGCCGAACATCATTTTAAAACGACGACAGAAATAGGCAGTGTCTTTGTAACCAACCTCTGATCCAATCGCACGGATGCTCTTTTTGGATGTTCTCAGTAAATCTACTGCTTTTTCCATCCGCTGGTATTCAATATAATCCTGAGGATTGATACCAGTCAGCATTTTAAAATACTGCCCTACGTAATCTTCTGATACATTGGCCACATTGGCAAGGACTTTGTTGGAAAGATCTCCGCCCAGGTTATCCTTGATATGTGCAAAGATGTCAATCAGACGAGGGTCTTTGAAATATGTACTGTTGGTAACTAATTGTTCAACAAACAGTTTATTTTTAAGGATGTAACGAATGATTTCAATTACCACCTCTTCAGTTTTGATCTTAATCACCCGTCCTTTACCCGGTGTATCCATCAGGTCTTCTTCCAGAACCTGGTTAATCAGCGTGGCAATTTTTTCTTCTCCTTTAATCAGGAAAGGAGGCACATCAAGAGAAGTAAAGAAATTAACTGTGTCAAATACTTTGGCCTCAAAAGAAATTAACCCGAAAGAATTTGGTACGTTACCGATCAAATCCGGATCATTCTGAGCCTGGAAATAAAGATCTCTATTGGTCAGAAACTCTTCATTGGATACAGCTTTGGATGAAGAAGGCTTACCGTAAGTTACAGTGGCATGTTTTCCACCAGGAATAAACAACATGTCGCCTTTCTCAATTTTCTGAGGTTCTTCTCCTCCGATAGACACTTCTCCTTCGTAAAGAATGGTGAGTGAGTTTTGAACATCATAAAAATTTTTGATGGTAATGGGTTGCAGGATACGGATATGACGTGCCCGAACAAATTTTACCCCCAGTGATTCGATGATTTTATTATAATCTTCCATGACAATCTATATATGTCTTTTTTACTTGATTTACGAATTTTGTACAAATCTAATAAATTGCACAAAACTAATACAAATATTTTTCATGAAAAAACAAAAAAAAGTACATCATAATGTTAGTTAAGGACATAGATAATTATTTAGTCAGGCCGGAATCCTCAAAAAACGACAATTATGTAAATTGTCTGCCAATCACAATTTTTTGTATTTCCGAGGTACCTTCATAAATCTGCGTGATTTTGGCGTCACGCATCAGTCTTTCCACATGATATTCTTTCACATATCCGTACCCTCCATGAATCTGGACTGCCTCGGTCGTTACCCACATGGCCGTATCAGATGCAAATAGTTTGGCTTTAGCAGCAGCGTTCACATAATCCTGTCCTGTATCCTTTAGCCATGCAGCTTTATAAACCAGTAACCTTGCAGCTTCTATCTGTGTAGCCATATCGGCAAGTTTGAACTGAATTGCCTGATGCTCAACAATGGGTCTGCCAAAAGATTTCCGCTCTCTGGCATACCGGGCCGACAATTCCAGCGCACCGGAAGCAATGCCTAAAGCCTGGGCAGCTATGCCAATCCGTCCACCGTTTAAAGTCGACATGGCATATTTAAACCCTGATCCATCCTCACCTATCCGGTTTTCCAAAGAGACCTTCACATTTGAAAACATCAGCGAATGAGTATCCGAAGACCGTATTCCCATTTTATCCTCTTTCTTACCTATGCTGAAACCCGGCGTTCCTTGCTCTATGAGCAAACAGTTGATTCCCCGATGCCCTTTCTCAGGATAGGTTTGCGCAATCACTAAATAAAAATCTGCAGATCCTCCGTTAGTAATCCAGTTTTTGACACCATTGAGTACATAATAATCATCTTGCAGAAAGGCGGTTGTATGTTGAGAGGTAGCGTCAGAACCAGCTTCTGGCTCAGACAGGCAAAATGCACCCAGCTTTTCACCACTGGCCAGGGGGGTCAAGTATTTCTGTTTTTGTGCTTCGGTACCGTATTTTTCGAGTCCCCAGCAAACTAATGAATTATTCACCGACATCGTTACTGCAGCAGCTGCATCGACTTTAGATATTTCCTCCATTGCCAATACATAGCATATTGTATCCATTCCTCCGCCTCCGTATTCAGGCGCTGTCATCATTCCTTGAAAGCCTAGCTCGGCCATTCTCTTTCGGATTGCAGGATCAAACTGCTGGGCAGTATCGCGATCAATGACACCAGGCAGTAACTCATTCTGGGCAAAATCGCGTGCTACCTGTTTTACTGCTTGTTGCTCCTCGCTTAAAGCAAATCCGGGTCCCGACAATGTTGAGTGCATAATCTGTCTTTAGTTTGTGTGAATCTCTTAACAAATATATTATTATTATTATTAGAAAATAAACAAATATTCCCATATAAGCAGGAAGTCTTTTTTTTACATTTCGAGGAATACACCTAGTTTTGTTCAAAATCCGATTAAAAATTTCTTATTACCTTAATTATTAGTCTTACAGATGATAAAAGCAGCAATATTCGATATGGATGGCCTATTGATTAATTCCGAGCCAGTTTGGGAGGAAGCTGCCCGGATTGTTATGAAGGAAGTCGGATTTGACGTCACCCCGGAAATACACCAAAACACCACCGGCTTATCAGTCAATTTATTTTTGGATTATTGTTATGATCTGCAACCGTGGAAAGATCAGTCTAAGAAAGAACTTGCCCACAAAATACTCCATATAGCGCACGATTGGATTCCGGAAAAATCAGAAGCTATGCCGGGAGCGAAAGAACTGATAAAGTCGCTTAACGGGAAAGGTATCAGATTGGCTGTAGCATCAGCTTCACCCATGGGCATTATCGAAGATGTATTGAAAAAGCTGGAGATTATCGAATATTTTGAATGCTGGCATTCCGCTGAACTAGAAGCATTCAGCAAGCCTCACCCAGCGGTGTATTCCTCCACCATTAATAAACTACATTTATCTCCACAGGAATGCGTGGCGTTTGAAGATTCTGTCCCGGGGGTACAGTCAGCCTATGCATCCGGCGCCCTGACCATTGCTGTACCTTCAGCATTCGGATATCCGGATGAGCGATTTGACATTGCGCATCACAAAATCAAATCGCTGGTAGATTTCCAGGCGCTCAACCTAATTTAGACGACAGGTAATAATTGAAGGCTGAACCTTGCGGTACTCAATTAGCGGGCAAGTTTACTCTTTCGGTAGCCGTAACTGAAATAGATTACCAAACCTATCGCCAGCCAAATGATAAAGATCGTCCAATTGGATACCCCCAATTCTGTCATCAGATAGAGATTGAACAGTATTCCCATCACTGGCAGAAGAGAAAATTTAAAACGGATAGCCATAATTCCCAATACCAGCCAGGCTATCCAGAAGACAACAAGTAAAGGTTTTTCAGTAATGGGTTGCCATAGCCAGTTCATATAAAAACAGAAAATAACAGCCGCTAGCCATACTGATATAATGATATATTGTCCGTTGATACGGGGTACTTTGAATTTTGATTTTTCTGACAAACCAGAATAATCCATATACAACACGCCGCAACAAACCAGTATAAAGGCAAAAAATGTTCCTACGCTGGTAAGGTCAACAAAAAAACCCATATCGAAAAACAACGCCGGAACACCGACGACAAATCCGGTTACAATGGTGGCAAAGCCAGGTGTTTTATATTTTGGGTGAATATGTGAAAAACGCTTCCATAGTAAACCATCGCGACTCATACTCATCCAAATTCTGGGTTGCCCGAGCTGATAAACCAGCAAAGCACTTGTAATGGCTATTACGGAGCTGACTGAGATAATTCCTGCCACGAAATCCACTCCTACATTCTGAAACACAAAAGCCAAAGGATCATCAACATTCAGGTCTTTATAATTGACCATCCCGGTCAACACCAAAGCGATCAGCACATACAACACTGTACAGATAACCAGCGTGTATATCATTGCCTTGGGCAGGTCACGTTGTGGATTTTTACACTCTTCGGCAGTAGTTGATATAGAATCAAAACCTATAAATGCAAAGAAAACAGCGGCAACCCCGCTCATAACGCCTTTAACACCATTAGGTGCAAATGGTGACCAGTTTTCCGGCCGAACATAAAATGCCCCTACAATAATCACTAACAATACCACAGCAATTTTCAAGATCACCATAATGTTGCTGGCGGTTTTGGATTCCCGTATTCCAACATATACCAACCAGGTAATTAACATGGTAATAATACCCGCTGGCAGATCAAAAAGCACTTTGACACCAGCTATTTCGGGAGCATTTATATAGGCTGAAGCGGCTACTTTTTCAAAACCCACCAGTGATGCAGCTCCACTCATCTGTAATTTTTCAAAAGCCCTCCAGGCAGTACCCGGATCAATGGTCAGCCATTCAGGAATATGCAAACCAAAACCTTTCAGCATCCCTACAAAGTATTCAGACCAGGAAATGGCCACCACCATATTTGAAACTGCATATTCAAGAATCAGTGCCCAACCTATTATCCATGCGAAAATTTCTCCGAAAGATACATAGGCATAAGTATACGCACTGCCGGAAACCGGTACTGTACTGGCAAATTGAGCATAGCAAAGTGCAGTGAACACACAGGCAATAGCAGTAAAAAGGAAAAGAAGTGAAACTGCAGGTCCCCCATCAAAGCTAGCCCGCCCGATGGTACTGAAAATCCCCGCTCCGATGATCGCTGCAATCCCTAAAGAAACCAGATCACGAACACCCAGAATTTTTTCCAGACCACTTTGTCCTCCTGACTTTTCTGCATCTATTAATATTTGGTCTACTGATTTTCTGCGAAATAGCGAAGATCTGCTGCTCATCCTGAGTGCCTGTTAGTTTTTGTGAAAAAATGTCGCCAAAATTACGGTTATCCTATGATAATTATGACAAAATAGTAAAAATACCTTGTTTACTCACCAATCAATGCATTTCTATAAGCAGTCGGTGTCTGGCAGGTTATTTTTTTAAATTGCCGGTTGAAATTAGATAAAGTATCAAATCCACTTTCATAGGCTATCTGTGCCACACTCCATTCCTTATCCACCAGTAATTTACAGGCATGTCCAATCCTTATTTCACTGATAAAATCCATCACTGTTTTATTGGCACGTACTTTAAAATACCGGCAAAATGCGCCTTCCGACATACCCGCCAATGAGGCAATTTCTCCAAGCCTGATATCCCGTGTAAAATTTTGAAGAATATAAGTATGGACTTTCTGCATTCTTTCTGTTTCCGACGGCTTGAAATTATTAATATACCCATAACTGGCAAGAGGAAGCCCCTCGGCAGAATACGCCAGTAAATTTAATAACTGTAACAAACGGATTATCCGGTCAAACGCTCCAAGGTCTGGCCATGCTGTGAGTTCTTTAATAATCAGGTCGCGCACTTCCCCTTTATAGGACAATCCTCTGTGTGACAATTTCAGCAACTCTTTGATTGCAAAAAATTCCGGTTTGTCAAAAAAATCATTTCCCAGAAAACCCTCCTGAAAGTAGAGCACGATGCCGCGGGTCGACAAGTTGGAGTCTGCTTGAAAATACCTTTCTTCACAACGCCACAGGTGTGGAATATCAGGACCCAGAAACACGGTATCTCCGGGCTCAAACGGCTGAACAGAATCTCCCACTAATCGTGTACCTTTACCTTCCAACACCGTAAACAACTGGTAATGGGGATGAAAATGCCAGTTAGGATCAAAAAAAGGATCGGAAAGATGCTGTAAAGTGACCGACTCTACGGCACTGTTTATATTTTTAAGTAAAGGCGGCTTCATAAGCTTAAATTAACATACGAATAGCATAATTATAAAATAAATATCAAAATACAGTCATTTTTAATCAATAAAGAATAAGATTTAGTATTATTTAACTGCAAAATTGCACTACTTAAAAGAATATAGTCTATGAAGTTCAGTATGAATTTACTTTTATGGGGTAATCAGATAGATGAAAGCCTCTTTCCTACCCTTGAACTGATCCGTGAAATCGGCTTTGAAGGTGTAGAAGTTCCTCTTTTCGATACAAATGTTGAAAAATGGTTCTCCTGGAGACAGCAACTTGACTCCTTAGGCCTGGCATGCGAAACCGACACCATGTGCGGACCCGAAATCAACCTGATCAGTGCCGACCGTCATGTACATAGGGCTGCCATAGAGCATCTCAAAAAATGCCTGGATTGTACATTGGTACTCGGAGGTACTAAACTGATGGGACCTTTGCATTCCGCACTGGGTACTTTCACCGGCAAGCCGGCCACACAAGATGAATGGAACAGAGCGATTGATGGTATTCGTGAAGTGGCAGACTATGCCGAATCACTGGATATTACACTGGGACTTGAATACCTCAATCGTTTCGAGATGTATCTGACGAGTTGTGGAGACGAGTTGATACGTTTTGTTGATGAGGTGAATCATCCGGCCTGCAAGATTATGTTCGATACTTTTCATGCCAATATTGAGGAAAAAAATACGGGTGACTGTATCCGTAAAATGGGTGATCGTATCACTTTTATTCAGCTTTCGGAAAATGACCGGTCTACTCCCGGAAAAGGCAATGTCAACTGGGACGATACATTTAAAGCTATCAGGGACATCAATTACGACGGATGGGTGAGCATTGAAGCATTCAGCGAGAAGCTACCTGTGGCTAACATCTGGCGTAAAACTTTTTCCTCTGAAGAACAGCTGATGCGGGATGGGCTCTTTTTTATTCAGGACGGCCTGAAAAAATATTAATACGATCTACCAATTTAAATTATTCAGAACAGACTTTGCTATGAAGAAAATCAATATTGCGATTGTCGGACTTGGTTTTGGAGCCGAATTTATTCCGATATATAAAAAGCATCCGAATACCAATATGTATGCCATATGTCAACGTACACAATCAAAACTTGATGCTGTAGGTGATGAGTTTGGAATTGAGGTACGATACACAGATTATGACGAACTGCTGAAAGATCCAAATATAGATGCAGTTCATATCAACTCACCCATCCCCAACCATGCAGAACAAACCCTAAAGGCTTTGCGCGCTGGAAAACATGTAGCCTGTACAGTTCCCATGGCTACTTCAGTTGAGGATTGTATTGAAATAGTACGTGTATGCCGTGAAACCGGCCTCAAATATATGATGATGGAAACCGTAGTTTATGCGCGGGAATTCCTGTTTGTGAAAGATCTTTATGAAAAAGGCGAGCTGGGAAAAATTCAGTTTTTAAAAGCAAGCCACCAGCAGGATATGGAAGGCTGGCCCGACTACTGGCCTGGATTACCACCCATGCACTATGCCACCCATTGCGTAGGCCCGGTTGCAGGATTACTCAGGCTCGAAGCTGATTATGTATCGTGTTTCGGTTCAGGAACGATCAGCGAAGACCTGGCTGCCATCCACAATTCCCCATTTGCTGTAGAATCAGCACATATCCGTTTTAAAGACAGCGATCTTTCAGCTTATGTATATCGTTCACTGTTTGACACCGCCAGACAGTACCGTGAAAGCTTTGAAGTGTATGGAAGCAAAAAGTCTTTTGAATGGCCTTTGATAGAAGGAGAAGATCCGGTTATTCACACGGCTAAAAAGCCAGAGCATGAAATTCCGGAGCGTGTAAAAACACCGGATTTCGCACATTATCTGCCCGAGGAGATCCAACGCTTTACGACCAAAGGAGTTTATGACACTGATGACAACACACATTTGTCATTTACTCAGGGAGCAGGTCACGGTGGGTCGCATCCACATCTGGTTCATGAGTTCGTAACTGCATTGCTGGAGAACCGGGATCCATTCCCCAATGCCTGGCAATCTGCCAACTGGACCAGTGTTGGCATACTTGCCCACGAATCTGCCATGCAAGGAGGAGCTATTATTCAAATTCCAGACTTTAAAAACGTCTGATTAACAAACAAGATAATGAAGAATTTAGCCTGCCTGTTACTACTATTTGTCTGTATAGCCTGCGCCACCCGATCGACTCTCACCACCGGTCTATCAACCGGTGAGCATGCCCTGGAAGGACGTCGGATTGAAGTGCTGTTCCTGGGTGACAACGGCCATCATCGTCCGGCTGACATGGTACCCAAGATCATGGCAGCACTGGGTCCTAAAGGAATCAACTTTACCTATACCGATCAGCTGGAAGACCTCAATCCTGAAACATTAAGTAAGTATGACGCCTTACTCTTGTTTGCCAACTGGGATTCTATAGCACCAAAACAAGCTGAATCACTACTAAGTTTTGTAGCTTCAGGAAAGGGGTTTATTCCTGTCCATTGCGCCACATACTGCTTTAGGAACAATGACGAAATAGTAAAATTAATGGGCGGGCAGTTCTGGAAACATACGTGGGATACCATTCAACCCGTCTGGACAAAACCGGATCACCCTGCCATTGCCGGAGTGAAACCATTTAAGACTTTGGATGAAACGTACCTCCACGTGAAGCTTCAGCAAGACAATGAAGTATTGACTGAACGTATCATTGGTGCCGACCAGGCAAAAGATCGTCCCGGACAAGAGAAGGAACCCTATACGTGGGTAAGAACACATGGCAAGGGTCGTGTTTTTTATACGGCATACGGTCACGACGAAAAAACCTGGACTCAACCAGGTTTTCACGATTTGCTTGAAAAAGGAATACTATGGTCAGTCAATGAGGAAGCACGTACCGCACTTGTACGTTTAAATTTGAAACCTTTTGAATATAAGGAGGCCGATTTACCCAACTATGAGCAACGACCTGGTCCCCAACTGAAGCAGTCGCCATTATCACCGCAAGAATCGTTGAAGCACATTCAGGTTCCGGTTGATTTTAAACTTGAACTTTTTGCTCATGAGCCAGATGTAGTTCATCCAATAGCCCTGGCATGGGATGAGAAGGGTCGTATGTTCATTGCAGTCACCTATGATTACCCTAACGAAAGGAAAGACGAAGGTGGCCGGGATTATATCATGATCTGTGAAGATACAGATGGCGATGGCAAAGCGGATAAATTCACAAAGTTTGCAGAAGGTTTGAGCGTACCAACAGGGATGGTTTTTGCCAACGGAGGACTCATTGTTTCTCAAGCACCTCACATGCTGTTTTTGCAGGATACTGACGGAGATGACAAGGCAGATGTTAAGAAAATTCTGTTTTCAGGTTTTGGAACATTTGATACCCACGCAGGTCCATCAAGTTTGCATTATGGCTTTGATAACTGGATTTATGGATCAGTAGGTTATTCAGGATTTAAAGGTAAGTTCGGACAGGCTGATTCACTGAACTTTGGTCAGGCACTGTTTAGATTTAGAGCCGACGGATCCGACATGGAAATGCTCACCCGTACTTCCAATAATACCTGGGGCCTGAGTTTTAACGAAGCAGGTGAGCTTTTCGGATCAACCGCTAACAATGCGCATGGATGGTATATGGCTATCCCTTCACGATATTTTGGAAAAAGCACCGTGGATAATGGCAGCAGAAGCACAGATACACACAAGGATTTTCAGCCGATCACCCCGAAGGTAAGGCAAGTGGATGTATTCGGAGGTTTCACAGCTGCAGCAGGTCATAATTTCTATACTGCAAGAGCATTTCCCAAGGAATATTGGAATACTACCGCCTTTGTAGCAGAACCTACCGGGCATTTACTGCATCGTAATATAATGGTCAGAAAAGGTACTGATTATGAAGACAAACTGGGTTTTAATTTCCTTGCCGGTGCGGATGAATGGGTTTCACCTGTCTTTGCACAAGTCGGTCCTGATGGAGCAGTCTGGGTAGCCGACTGGTACAGTTATATAATTCAGCACAACCCAACCCCCAAGGGTTTTGAAAATGGCTTGGGTAATGCATACGAAACCGACTTAAGGGATAACACCAAAGGAAGAATTTATAGGGTCTCCTGGAAAAAAGCTCCCCCATACACTCCTATCCAACTGAGCAAAAACCGCCCTGATGAGCTTATTGAACATCTGAAAAATTCAAATATGTTATGGCGTCAACATGCTCAACGTTTACTCGTTGAAAGAGGAAACAAAGACATTGTTCCAAAGTTGATCCAAATGGTGGCCAGCAAGTCTGTTGACGAAATTGGCTTAAATACGGGTGCGATTCACGCATTATGGACACTGCAAGGGTTAAATGCGATTCCATCACTTTCTCAGAATAATGAAATATCAAAAATATTAAAAGAAACACTGAAGCACCCAAGTGAGGCAGTCAGAAACACTGCAATAAAGGTATTACCAAACGATGCGGCAACCGCAGAGGCAATAGCCGAAGCAAATCTACTGAATGATAGTGATTTAAAAGTGGTTCTTAATACGCTATTAAAACTCAGCGAAGTGCCTTTAAACAAAGGAATTGAAGCGGCTATCTTACAACGATTAAATGCTGCTACTGAGGCGGATGATCGTTGGCTACCGGATGCTTTTGCTGTTGTGCTCAATGCGCATGACGGAAAACTTAGGAAAGAATTACTAAGTCAGCGGATGAAAGTTTCCCACGCTGATACACAATCTGCTGTTGTTGGGCAGTCTCATGACCATCATCACGACGCGGCAGGCACCAGCCAGTCTTTGATAAAAGGTACCGCAGAACTGGAAATCTCTGACATTTCCATTTATCCGGCAACACCCTATATCAGAGAAGGTGTGCGTGTTACGCTGAAAATCACTAACAAAGGTGATATCGCAGTTCCGGCAGGTACTATTCCTACTGTTACCCTGGCCATAAAAGGTGCGGGTCTTTCAATCAATTATATTTCCAAACGCTTGGAAAACGGACTTCAACCCGGAGAAACGGTTGAATTGACAGAGGGCAACAATGGTCCATGGCGAAGTGGATTTGGCTTTACGGCAGAACAGGCCGGTAAGGTAGAAATTACCGCAGTGGTTGATACTGAAAATATCATCGCGGAGAAAGATGAGGAGCGAAACAATCGTATGACAAAAGCATTTGAAGTAAAACGACTTCAAAAACTTTCCGATTTCGCCCTGGAAAGAGCAATCAGGAGTTATTCATCTTATGCAAATGCCAGTGATGCCGTACAGTTACTTCAAGCAGCGCAGAAGATGGATCAAGACGGCAAAAATGCACTTACGAAAGGTGTACTGAGTGGTTGGAATGCCAAAAGGAAAGTCGATCTGAATGAAGATGAACAAAAATGGCTGATAGATTTTCATCGTCATGCCTCAGCCGAATATACTTCCAGGATTGAAGGAATGCTACAATCTGCAGGTTTGAAAGAATCAATATCAGCCGATCCTAATCTTCAGGTAATTCAATTAAAAGCCCTTAGAGAGGAAATGAAGTATGATAAACAGGAATTTATTGTAAAAGCCGGCCAGCCAGTAGAGATCGTCTTTGAAAATCCTGATGCGATGCAGCATAATATCGTAATAGGGAAGCAAAAATCGCTTGATGTCATAGGAAAAGCAGCAGATGTGATGATTACACAGAGAAATGCCGCTGAAAAACACTATGTTCCTGAATTACCAGAAGTGATTGCATCATCGCCTCTGGTGAATCCGGGAGAGACTTTCAGGCTGAGGTTCACAGCGCCTGCTACCCCGGGAGATTACCCATTTATCTGTACTTTTCCAGGGCACTGGAGAATTATGAATGGAATTATGAAAGTACAATAGTCGAAAATCAACCTAATAAAAAAAGTAACCTCGGTCACCAGGTTACTTTTTTTTATCAATCTTCTCACGCAGCATTCATCTAATATTACCTATTGGATTTGTAAATGCACTTAAATTTCCGTTTACACTGCTTTTTTTAGTAATTTGCAGTACTGTAAACTCTGCCGCCAGAACAGCAATAATGACTCCATTATCTTTATTATGCTAACTATACGCTGTCTTTGGATTATGCTATTTTTGCTTTGTCCGAAGTTCTCAAAAGCACAAAACCCTGAATTGTGGTATAAAAGACCAGCCGTTACATGGGAGGAAGCCCTGCCAATAGGAAATGGCCATATTGGTGCTATGATATACGGAGGTACCGGCAGAGAGCACATTCAATTCAATGAGGAAACGCTTTGGACTGGCGAACCCCGAAGCTATGTACGTAAGGAAGCAGCAAGATACCTTCCTCAGATACGACAACATTTAGAACAGGGCAGACAAACTGAAGCAGAAGCTTTAGCCGAAGCTCAATTTATATCTGACCCCAAACGTCAAATGAGCTACCAGCCATTCGGGGATATATTCCTGACTTTTCCAGGTCATGAAGAAGTACTGAATTACCGCCGCAACCTGGATTTAAAAAATGCAGTAGCGTCGGTGAGCTACCAGATCAATGATGTCTCCTACTTAAGAAGAGTGTTTGCAAGTAATCCCGCTAAAACAATTTATTATTCTATCAAAGCAAGCAAAAAACAGGCTTTGAATTTTACGATTGAGACAAACACGCTTCACAGTATAAGTCAGACTTCCATCAACAAGCAGGAGATCATGCTGCACGTCAAAGTAAAAGACGGCATATTGGAAGGTACTGCCCGGATAAAAATCAAAACTGACGGCAAGGTAACCAGAGAATCGGATCGGTTGATAATAAAAAACGCCACAGTAGCGACATTGATGCTGACAGCTGCCACAAATTTTATCAGCTATGATCACATCGGACAAGACCCGGGCGCCATCACTGCCACCCTATTAAAAAATGCCCCCGATTTCGAAAAGGCACTTCTTCAACACACCGCAGATTATCAGACATTATATAACAGGTTTTCGATTCAATTACCGAAGGTAGCCGCCTCAGCACTTCCTACCGACGAACGATTGAGACATTTTGAATTGGCACCCAACGACCCTGACCTGCTTGCATTATTTGTACAATATGCCCGTTATCTGCTCATATCCAGTAGCCGTCCGGGTTCACAGCCCGCTACCCTGCAAGGTATCTGGAACAATAGTCTGCAGCCTCCGTGGGATAGTAAGTGGACCTTAAACATCAATACAGAAATGAATTACTGGCCAGCTGAACTCACCAACCTGGCTGAATGCCATGAGCCGCTGTTTCAGATGATCGCAGAATTTGCAAATACCGGAAAGGATGTGGCACAGGCATACTATCAAGCACCCGGATGGGTGGTTCACCACAATACAGACCTTTGGCGGGGTGCAGCACCGGTTAATGCAGCAGAACATGGAATATGGCCGACCGGCGGGGCCTGGCTTGCCATGCATCTCTGGGAAAGATATTTGTTTAGTGCCGACCTGGCTTTTTTACAGCATACAGCCTATCCATTGATGAAGGGAGCGGCCCTGTTTTTTGAGTCATTTCTGGTTAAAGACCCTACAACGGGTTGGCTCATCAGCACCCCATCGAACGCACCTGAACATGGAGGACTGGTTGCTGGCCCCACCATGGACCACCAGATGATCCGAAGCTTGTTTAAAGCCTGTATTTCCGCAGGTGAAATACTCAAAACCGATGCAGAATTTATTTCGACATTAAGAGAAATGACTAACCAGATCGCACCAGATCAGGCAGGAAAATACGGTCAGTTACAGGAATGGATGGTCGATCAGGACGACACAACAAACAATCACAGGCATATTTCTCATTTATGGGGTGTTTACCCTGGTGCTGAAATCACTCCTGTATCACCTCAATTATTTGATGCAGCCCAGAAGTCACTGCTTTCCAGAGGCGACGGTGGCACAGGATGGAGCATTGCCTGGAAAATCAACCTGTGGGCGCGTTTTTTAGAAGGCAATCGTGCCTATCAGCTTATCCGGGAATTACTCAGGCCTGTCAGCAATATTAATCAGAAAGAAACTGCAGGTGTCTATCCCAACTTGTGGAGCGCTCATCCTCCTTTCCAGATCGACGGAAATCTTGGAGGTGCCGCAGGTATTCTGGAATTATTAATACAAAGTCATGCGGAAGAAATTCATCTGCTACCAGCGCTACCTTCCCCACTAACAGATGGGAAAATAAGTGGAATTAAGGCGAGAAGCGGTTTTGAACTTTCATTTTCATGGGAAGATAATCGTGTAAAAGATATCATTGTCTTTTCAGTAGCAGGAAAAGAATGTAAAATTCGTTATGGTAATAAAACGGTCAAATTCCCTACCAAGAATGGTACAAAATATTATTTAAATGCCGACCTGGACTTACAGATGAATCCCTAATTTTTATAAAGATGATGGATCAGGGAATCAAGCCGGTTGATATTCAATATATAAAGCTTGGAAAAGGTGAGAAAATCCTGCTAGCTTTTCATGGTATTGGCCAAAATGCGCGCGATTGTTTTTCTGTATTTGAGACTTACCTGGGAGCGAATTACACAATTTATGCTTTTGATCTGCCCTATCACGGAAAATCAGCCTGGAAACTTGCGGGCGATGTGCGAATAATTGAAATTAAAGAATGGATGGATTTCTTAACCCATTTCCTCAACCACAATAAAATTTCCAAATTTGATGTAGCAGGTTTCAGTATTGGTGGCCGTTTTGCACTTGCAACCGCAGCCATATTTCCTGATAAGATCATTAACTTATTTTTGATTGCTCCTGATGGTTTGAATATCCATCCTCTCTACCGCCTTGCTACCCATAACACTATCACCAGGGCAGTTTTTCGTTTAATTATGTCGTATCCGGGGCTCATTCTCAAGCCTGCCAAACTATTAGCTAATATGGGAATCCTGCCTTCAACCCTTTTTAAATTTCTTGACCAGCTCCTGGCTCATAGAGAAAAAAGAAATTTGATTTATTACGCCTGGAATTCTTTCAGTAAACTTCAATTTAAACCGAAAGAATTATTGCAGGTTCTTGAAGCGCATAATGTTAAAGTCAAGCTTTTCCTCGGAAAAAATGACTACCTAATACCACCCCATCAATTGCAAAAAACAATTGATTTAATGACTGAAGGACACGTTCATATTCTCCCTTGTGGTCATTTCAGCCTGGTCAGTCATACTGCAGCATTTATTAAAAACGAACCTTTATAAAACCCATTCCAACATCATGTTTCTTAGCAAGTAACTTATTTTCCTATTTAAATAATAGATTTAGTAGTTCTAAGAATTATATTTTGAATTATAAAATTCATAAACAGTGAACCTTGTATTTATACCATAAATGAAATTTTTACAAAATATTGTTTTGTATTCAATAAGGCTTTATACTTGTAACGTATTTCGAATCGTAAGGACGATACCAACCGGGTGAAGACACCACGGTGGTCAAACAATACGGGCAACAAGCCAAGAAAAACGATTGTATCCCCCAAGACAGTTCTGAAATACAAATCCGTTTAATTATTCACTTTAAACTGCATTTGTATGTGTGAAACAAGCATTCAAAATCCAATTTTCGCAGAATTCAAGTACTTTTTTAGAAATGCCACCGATTCAGAAATTATCGGTTCACTGAACTTACAGGTTTACTGTAAAGACCATATTGACAACCATGCTACCTTTATGGGTGCACTCGTACAGGAAATTGATAACAGGGGATGGGATTATTCCGCCCTCAGACAGATGCATACCGGCTCAAGTGTAAAGTTGGTAAATAATAAAATTGTTCTGAACAGGTAAAAAAATCAGGTATGGGTTTCTCTGAACCTATACCTGATTGATGAATTGAAAGCTCTATTTTAATTCCCGCGCCTTATTCAACAGCATATCGGCAATAATCTGGTAACCTTTATCAGAAGGGTGCAAGCCGTCGTAGGTCATATTAATTGCTTCTGATGGATAGGGATATTCATCTTTGGCTGCATCGAAAGGAATCTCAATGTATTCCGGATAAGAATAGTTTTGGTATTCTCCCGTGTCGGGATTACGCAGACGTTTGAAATTCACCATGTTTTCATGGACAATTCCGCTGTCATGGTAAAGATCTACTACCTTTAGATTATTCCTTTTCCCAATTTCTACCAATGCATTGGCAAACTGCTCCAGATACTGACCATTTTTGGGCTTGTAGCATCCGTATGCATTATTACTATATCCGTCAAGGTAAACAAAATCACCTCTTTGCATGGGCGTGATTAGTATTATTTTTGCCTTTTTGTTCAGCCTTTTCATCTTATCAACAATCACCCTTATTGCACCATAATACGTAGCAGAACCCGTATTCTCTTTATAATTATCGTATGACCCCAACGGTCGCCCCTGCCACCAATCATTGGTACCCAGAAATATTGTATAGACATCTGCTTTTTGAAGTTCCAATTCCTCAATTTGATCAGCAATTTTGACTGCCGTCCAACCATTGTGGCCCTGATTGATATAACGTACATGGGGATACTTTTCCGTGATCAGGGTCATATACCCTTTGGATATTCTATTCCCCGTTTCTGCCTGATGATCATTCAGATAAGTAATGGAATCGCCTAAAGCAACCCAGGTAATCTTGCGGGGTTTCAATGCTGCGAATGTAACTATCAGCAGCATTACCAGGAATATCTTCTTCATATTAAAAGCGTATTTTTCTCAAATATAAAAATTACACAGGCACCAGCAACCCCATCTTTTCATATTGACGTGCCAATTTATTTTTCTTATCAAAAATTCAGCGCTGCGAAAGTTCGTTAACTGCCTAAAAAAGATCACCTACACCCTTATTAGAATCCTGAAGCAGTTATTTTTATTCTTCTGCTGTTGAACTTCATAAGTTATTATCTTTGTCATGGCAGTTATCTGATAAAAGGATTGTCATAAAATATTTCAAGCATTAAAACTTTCGAATTTCTAATGAACTACTCAATTCTTCACACTTCTGTAAGCAGGTTACGATACACACTGAGTGCTTTATTCATGATGCTATTAACTTTTGTATCATTATTCAGCACTGCATCACCCAAAGCTGCACAGCCCATTGAAGGCCGTTGGAATATTACAATTGATATGGATGGAACTAAACTTCCCTCGTGGTTGGAAGTACGCCACTCAGGTTACAAAACCCTGATTGGACAATTTACAGCGACTTCAGGAAGTGCACGTCCGATTTCAGTAGTTCATTTCAGCAATAATGAATTCAGTTTTGCCATTCCTCCGCAATGGGAGAGCGGAACAGCTGATTTACAGGTAAAAGGAACAGTAAATGGTGATAAAATTACCGGAACACTCATCAACAGTGATGGTAAAAGCTACCAATGGACAGGAGAAAGGGCTCCGTCATTACGCAGAACCGGGAAAATCTCCTGGGGTAAACCACAGAAATTAATTCAAAAGAATTCTTTGGATGGCTGGAAAACCAGCGGTGGAGAAAATCAATGGGTTGTAAAGGATGGAATTTTAATCAATCAGAAATCCGGTGCTAACCTAATCAGTGAGTCAACCTTTGAAGATTTTAAACTACATCTTGAGTTCCGTGTACCCGAAGGTAGCAACAGTGGCGTTTACCTGAGAGGTCGTTACGAGGTACAAGTAACAGATAGTAAAGGCATGGAACCTGCGCTGGACCAACTGGGAGCAATTTATGGCTTTTTAATGCCCACTGATATGGCTGCTAAAAGCGCGGGTGAATGGCAGTCGATGGACGTAACGCTGATCGGTCGTTTGGTTACAGTAGTATTGAATGGTAAAACAATCATCTGTAATGCCGAAATTCCCGGCGTAACCGGAGGTGCAATTGACAGTCATGAAGGTAACCCAGGTCCTTTGATGATTCAGGGCGATCATGGAGCAGTGGATTACAGAAATATTACCATCACGCCAGCGAAAAAATAATCTGGCATAATACTAGGAAAGAAAGCTGTCTGATCATGCATTGCCCCCAATAAGTAATTTATTTATTGGGGGCAATTTTATGTGTAAATACAAACGGCACAATTCAGAATTTGAAAAAATCACCCCTTAAATACCACACTTATGAATTATATATTTATTTTGGATAAAGTTCAGATTTCTCAATGATGCATTCAACTTTCTTTACTTCAACTCACAAAAGAATGTTCATTTCACTGCTGCTTATAGGATCCATAGTATTAGGATGCATCATCTACCTTCAGAATCCTAACTTCGGGAAAAGTCCTTCAGGAAACAGACTGGAAAGAATTAAACAATCTCCCCATTACAAAGACGGTAAATTTCAAAATCTGACGCTTACACCCGACTTAACCGAAGGATATACTACATTTGATATTTTACTGGAAGTTATTTTCAGACGTAACCCCAGACAATCGCCATCCTTAGCTATACCTTCTGAGAAGACGGATCTTAAAAATATTCCGATAGACGAAAATATCCTGGTCTGGTTTGGACATTCATCTTATTTTTTACAACTCGATGGCCGGAAATTCCTGATAGATCCGGTATTCGGAGGCGCAGCCTCTCCTCTCCCATTCGGCTTCAAAGCATTCAAAGGCTCTGACCGGTTTGTTCCTGAGGATTTACCGGAAATAGATTATCTAATCATTACGCATGACCATTATGACCATCTCGATCACTCTACAGTGAAAGCGATTTTACCTAAGGTCAAGAAAGTAATATGTGGATTGGGTGTGGGTGAACATCTGGAATTATGGGGCTATCCGCTGGAAAACATTATAGAAGAAGACTGGAATCAACATATCATACTTGAGCGTGGTTTTGAAATAAATACTACGCCTACACGCCACTTTTCAGGTCGTAGTTTTAAAAGAAACAACACACTCTGGATGTCTTATGTTCTTCAAACGCCAACCCAAAAAATATACATTGGGGGAGACAGCGGATATGATTCTCATTTCTCAAAAATCGGGCATGAATTCGGACCATTTGATTTGGCAATCCTTGAAAACGGGCAATATGATGTCAAATGGAAATATATCCATCTTCTGCCTGAAGAAGTTTTGAAAGCAGCAACTGAACTAAAGGCCAAACGTCTGTTTCCGGTCCACTCCTCAAAATTCGCTATGTCTAATCATGACTGGGACGAACCTCTCAAGCGCATTTTATTAAATAATGAAAAGGTAAAAATGCCTCTGATCACCCCATTGATCGGCGAGAAGGTGATCCTGAGCGATACCGTCCGACAATATCGATCATGGTGGAATGGTTTTTAATGACCGGACTAGTAAGCCAATAACCTGCCAAATGCAATAATAGCAATCCAGCAGAGGATTGAAACAAATGCTGTAATAACTGATGCCTGGGGCAGTTCATCTGAATCCTTACTATCAAAAGACGCCGGTATTATTAATCGGTGAAACAGCCATATATTCAGCCCTGCGACAAACAAGAGACCCATTTTAATCCAGAAGGTCAAATCTGAAGACAAACTTTGGGCATTGGTCATAAATAATAACAATCCGGACGGGATAACCAGCCAGAGACCTTTCCATGAAACCGGTAATAAAAATCGGGAGGCATGGTACACTGAAATATACCGGAAATAGCCGAGTAATCTCAGATCAAAGAGAAAGGATGCTCCCACGAGCATAACGATACCTAGTATATGTATAATTTCAAGCGCCGGATACATCCATAGCGACTGCCGGATAAAAACTGCCCAAGAAGTATTTTCAAGCCAATGTGTATATGTAGTCACTGTTCAGCGTAATTCAATTTTTTTCCCTTCGATAAATATACGCTCAGCACGCATTTCTCCTTTTTTGGTTTTGTGAGGATATGCTACCAACTGTACACGCGCTCCTTTGCGTATCATTTCCTGGGTTAACCCACGCGAGTTCATACGTGAGATGGGCGCAAGAAATATGGTATTATTTTCCTGTTTATATTTGGCTTTAATCAAAACATGGGGATTTTCAAATAACAATTCATCCACTGTTGTTTTAAAATCCAATACTTTAGTCTGATCATATTCAGACCATCCATGATGTGTAAAAGTAAATGAAACACAACTCAGGAATACGATTAGCCACAGAATATTTTTTAAGTTTTTCATAACCCCTGCATTTTATTTTTCATAAAGTTATGTTTTCCAGTATGTTAATCAAAGTCAGAGCAAAAAAAATCCTGGCTTCAACCTCACTAATGGGTGAAACCAGGATTTCTATAATTTGTCATTAATCACTTACTCTGGTCTTCCAGCCATTTGCGTGCATTTACAAATGCTTCCATCCATGGTGAAACTTCATCTTGTCTGCCAGCAGGGTAATCAGGCCATTGCCATTGAAGTAAGGAACGCTCAATATGTGGCATAGTGACCAAATGGCGCCCTGTACTATCACACATAATTCCAGTGTTATAATCTGACCCATTCGGATTAGCAGGATATGCTTCATAACCATATTTTGCCACGATCTGATATTTTTCTTCTGCATAAGGCAACTGAAACTTCCCTTCCCCATGAGATACCCAAACACCCAGTGTGCTGCCTGCCAGGGTCGATAGCATTACTGAATTATTCTCCTGAATAGTGAGTGAAGTAAAAATGCTTTCATGCTTCTTACTATCATTATGTAACATTTTAGGTTTTACCTCATGTTCAGGATTGATTAAACCAAGTTCAATAAACAGCTGGCATCCATTACAAATACCGACGGATAAAGTATCCTCTCTTTTAAAGAAGCTCTCCAGTGCAACCCGCGCTTTTTCATTGTAAAGGAAGGCACCAGCCCACCCCTTCGCTGAACCCAGTACATCAGAGTTAGAGAAACCCCCAACAGCTCCTATAAACTGAATATCTTCCAGTGTTTCACGTCCGGAAATCAAATCAGTCATGTGCACATCCTTCACATCGAAACCAGCCATAAACATGGCGTTTGCCATTTCACGCTCAGAATTACTGCCTTTTTCACGTAAAATAGCCGCTTTAGGACGAGGTTTACTCGTTGAAATTTCAGGCTTAATACCGTCAAAATGTGCCGGGAAACTGTACTGAAGTGGTTGAGACTTGTAATTCTCATATCTCTCCCTGGCTTTCACAGGGCCGCTTTGTTTCTGATCAAGCAGATAAGAAGTCTTAAACCAGACATCACGAAGATTGGCTACATCAAACTGATAACTTTCTGATTGGTCGACAATTGTCATGGTAGAAGTTTCTGTTACTTTACCAATTTTGTGATAATCTATTCCTGCAGATTCCAAAACTGATTCAGCAGCCTCATCAGCCTGGAACACGATTGCTATATTTTCAGCAAACAGCTTTTCAATAATATTCTGATCACCCAAAGGGGTAAGGTCAAAGTCAGCACCCAGATTATTATCTGCAAAACACATCTCCAATAGTGTAGTGATTAACCCACCACTGCCAATATCATGTCCTGCCTGTACTAATCCTGCTTTAATTAGCTCTTGCAGGGTATTAAATGCATTTTTAAATGTGTCCGCATTGACCACATCGGGGGTTTCTGTACCTATTTTGTTGACAATCTGGGCAAAGGATGAACCTCCCAGCTTGTAACGGTCACCAGACAGATTAACGTAATAGATAGCACCGCCATTTTTTTTCAGAACAGGCTCCACTACCCCACGGATATTGTCGGTATGTCCACCTGCTGAAATAATCACAGTTCCAGGTGCAATAACTTCCTTATCCTTATATTTTTGTTTCATCGACAGCGAATCCTTCCCTGTCGGTATGTTGATTCCCAACTCTATTGCAAAGTCTGAACAAGCTTTTACTGCTTTATATAACCTTGCGTCTTCGCCTTCGTTTTTACAGGCCCACATCCAGTTTGCCGACAGAGAAACAGTTTTAAGACCGTCTTTAAGCGGTGCCCAAACCAGATTTGAAAGGGCTTCTCCAATGGCATTCCTGCTCCCTGCGGCTGGGTCAATAAGTGCCGAAACAGGCGCATGCCCGATAGAAGTTGCAATTCCATCGATTCCCTGATAGTCCAGCGCCATCACACCACAATTGTTCAATGGCAACTGCAAAGGTCCCGCACACTGCTGTTTTGCTACCTTACCACCTACACATCTGTCGACCTTATTGGTCAACCAGTCTTTGCTGGCAACTGCCTCAAGTTGTAGGATTTGTTCCAGATATTCATACAATCTGGATTTCTCATAAGTCACAGGCTGATAGGTTCTCTCTACCGTTCTGTCATTCATGACCATTTTAGGAGAACTTCCAAACATATCCTCCAGTGCAAGATCCATTGGTTTCGCTCCGGATGTGGAGGAAGCAAAAGTAAACCGGTGATCACCGGTTACCTCACCCACTACATACATAGGCGAGCGCTCCCGTTCTGCTATTTTCTGCAGTGTGGCCGCATTCTCCTCACTGATAACCAATCCTATTCTTTCCTGTGATTCATTGCCAATAATTTCTTTTGCAGAAAGTGTAGGGTCCCCGACCGGTAATTTATCCAGATCGATAAGCCCACCCGTATCTTCCACCAGCTCAGAAAGGCAGTTAAGATGCCCTCCTGCACCATGGTCATGGATAGAAACGATTGTATTGTTATCACTTTCTACGAAGCCCCTGATGGCATTCGCGACCCGCTTTTGCATTTCTGGGTTTGAACGTTGAATTGCATTCAATTCAATACCAGATCCATGCGCTCCGGTGTCTGCTGAAGAAACGGCAGCACCACCCATTCCGATCCGGTAGTTTTCACCACCCAATACTACAATTTTGTCATTGATAGAAGGGGTGTCTTTTTTCGCCTGCTCTGCCTTACCATATCCGATTCCACCTGCCTGCATAATTACCTTATCAAATCCAAGTAACCGTGCATCCTCCTCATGTTCAAAAGTCAGGACAGAGCCGGTAATAAGGGGTTGTCCAAATTTATTTCCGAAATCAGTGGCACCGTTTGAAGCTTTGATCAGGATGTCCATCGGAGTCTGATATAACCATTTTCTCTCTGGCATCGCTTTTTCCCAGGGTCTGTTTTCTTCAAGCCGGGAAAATGAGGTCATATAAACCGCGGTTCCTGCCAGTGGCAACGAGCCTTTTCCACCTGCTAAACGGTCCCTGATTTCACCACCCGAACCAGTGGCTGCACCATTAAATGGCTCTACGGTAGTAGGGAAATTATGTGTTTCGGCTTTCAGAGAAAGTACTGAATCAAATTCTTTGATTTCGTAATAGTCAGGCACATCTGCTCTTTTCGGAGCAAATTGTTGCACACGAGGTCCTTTCAAAAAGGCCACGTTGTCTTTATATGCCGAAACAATACTGTTGGGATGTGTTTCGGATGTTTTGCGGATCAACTTGAAGAGTGAAACTGGTTGCTCTTCTCCGTCGATTACGAAGGCTCCATTGAAAATCTTATGGCGGCAATGCTCCGAGTTGACCTGAGAAAAACCAAATACTTCGGAATCGGTAAGCTTTCTACCCAGTTTTTCAGCCAGTCCATTCAGGTAGTCAACTTCTTCCTGACTCAACGACAAGCCTCCCTGACGATTAAATAAATCTACATCATCAATTTCAATGATCGGCTCGGGCTCAATGCTTATGGTATATATCTGCTGATTCAGTTCATTGTATTTCTGAGATAGCATCGGGTCGAAGTCTACAAAATCTTCGTCCACACCCACGAACTCTTCTATCCTGATAATCCCATGAATATCCATATTCTGGGTGATTTCTACAGCATTGGTACTCCAGGGAGTAATCATCGCAGCTCTCGGGCCGATAAAATACCCTGTCAGCGATTCAGTTTCGTTCATTTGTGCGTCCCCAAATAGCCAACTCAGCTTTGATATTTCCAGGGGATTGAGCGTCCGCTCTATTTGTACGGCGTAAACCGTTGATTGTGCTTGGGAAGAAAAGAAGTAAATCATATAATAAAATTATGGCGCAAAGGTAATTCAATTATTCTCATTGCCCATTATCTACGTAAAAATTGATGTTACAAGAGAATAACATTAAGGCAAAGGCACTTTGTTCCGTTTGGGTGCCGAATTCAATATCAAATTTCAGTTTTAATAAATACCTGCACTTCCCTGATCTGCTATTTTGAATACACTGGCTAACAAGTTACTAGCGAAAACAGGTAACCAACTGCTAATAAGTCTATTCGGGCATTACTTTGTAAGTCGGATCTTTCTCAACATTCACTACAATTATACCCGCTGCTTTTTCCAGCAGCAAGCGACTATCCGCACTCAGGTGTTTCAGAATAACAGTTTTATTTCGAACGGCATATTTCCCTGTAATCTTATGTACAGCATCTATAGCACTCATATCAGCAATTCGGCTATCTTTAAAATCTATAATAATTGTATCAGGGTCATCTTTCACGTCAAATTTCTCCAGAAAAGCACTCACAGAACCAAAAAATAATGGCCCATAAATTTCATACACTTTTTCTCCGTGTTCATTAATATACTTCCGGGCTCTGATTCTCTTGGCATTATCCCAGGCAAACACCAATGCTGAAATAATGACTCCCACCAACACAGCCAGCGCCAGGTTATGTAAGAATACCGTGATGAGGGTCACTACCAAGCCAATTATAATGTCTGAAACCGGCATTTTGGTAATAATACGGAAAGACACCCACTCAAATGTACTGATGGCAACCATCATCATCACCCCTACCAAAGCAGCCATCGGAATACGTCCGATCAAAGGGGCACCAAAAAGAATGATAGCCAGAATGGTTAGCGCACCAATAATGCCGGCAAGTCGTGCTCTTGAACCAGCATTCAAATTGACCAGTGTTTGTGCCACCATCGCACAACCACCCATTCCCCCAAAGAAACCATTGACAAAATTGGCGGTTCCCTGGGCAATAGACTCCCGGTTCGAGTTACCCTTGGTATCCGTTATTTCATCTACCATGGTGAGTGTTAACAATGTTTCGATCAGCCCTACTCCTGCCATTACCAATGCATAAGGCAAAATAATCTGAAGACTTTCCCACGTAAAAGGAATGGCTGGAATTGAAAAAGTAGGCAGATTACCCTCAATGGCTGCAATGTCAGCTACGGTTTTTGTCTCAATTCCTAAGATTATTACCACAGCAGCCACACTGATAATTGCTACCAGAGAAGCAGGAATGGCTTTGGTGATTTTAGGAAACACCAATACAATCGCAATTGTGAGCAGCGTCAGCCCTGCCATTACCGCTAACGCATCCCCCGATAACCAGGAAGTCACTCCATCCGTAGTTATTTTAAATTGCTCCACCTGAGCCATAAAAATTATCACTGCCAACCCATTCAGAAAACCATACATCACAGGCTGTGGTATCAATCTGACAAATTTCCCCAACTTAAAAATACCTACAAGAAGCTGAATGAACCCAGCTAGCGCAACGGCTGCAAACAAATACTGCACCCCATGAGTTGCAATCAGTGCCATCATGACCACAATAGTGGCCCCTGCGCCACCTGAAACCATACCCGGGCGACCGCCTAAAATGGCCGTGATCAATCCCATCATGAATGCTGCATACAAACCTGTAAGCGGACTAAGACCGGCTAGTATGGCAAAAGAGAGCGATTCAGGAATCATAGTCATCGCAACCGTCAGTCCTGCGAAAATCTCATTTTTGTAATTAATCTCTTGATTCAGATTAAAAAGGTTCTTGGTAAGAAGCATGAAGAACGGTAGATATGATCAATATTTTTATTCGGATAGAATTGTATTAAACCAAGTGCATACGACAGTCAGTTTATCAGATCTCTGATTTAATTTGTAAAAATACGGTAATTTTCTGTATTCGTATTTGCTGTCAGTTTTTTAATATAAAATAATAAGTCCTCCCATCTGAAATATCAGACAGGAGGACTTATAAACGGGAATTCTACAAAGAAAAAGGTTGTCAATATCCCAAATTATAGAATTATTTCCCCAAAGTCAGCCATTATGACTGTTCTGTAAAATCAATTTGCTCATCATGATCCAGCATCGGTATTTTTCTGATGAATTCATCGTAACCAGACTCTTCATCATGATTTGAATACATTCCGTACATATCCAGATTATAACCTGTTAATTCATCATTTGCTTTGATAATATACAGAATAGAATTGTCTGCGGGATCAGACGGCCCTTCAAACCGATACACTTTAATAATCGTGAGGTCTTCTGGCTGATAAAATTTACCGCTGCCTATTGTAAAGCCATCCGGGGTCCATTTATATTCGTTATCAATTCCTTTCACTCTTAATTTTTCCATAATGCCTGACAGCGTCGACATTTCCCCGCTTTCTCCATTATTTCCTTCATTCATTGCATTCGTGTCCGTTTTCATCTCGATTGTGGTTTAGTAACGAACCTGTAAATGAAAAAAAGTATGCCAGCAGATATTTTTAAAACGCTCCTTTTATTTCCCAACCCCTTCTGTAATTTCTTTTAAGATATGTGTTTGCTTCCTTATTATTGGTAAATCTGAGCCTGGAAGTATCCCACTTCAGTAGCTGGTCAGGCATCCGAATGGCAATCGTACCCAAAATTATCGTTTCAGTCATGGGTCCTGATTGTGCAAAATGTGATTCAGTGGTAGCTTTTTTAATACACGCATCCACAAAATGATGATAATGATTGCGGCTTTCGATTTTCTCCACGGGGTGTGATGCAAATTTTTCAGCCGGTAGCAAAACTGGTCCTTCCCCTGTATGAGGAATCAATAGCGCCCCTTCAGTACCGATCAGCATGGCCGATTCTGCGGGATAGTTTTCCACAGAATATAACGCACGGATTTCCTCAGGAGGATAAATCAGTCCATCAAACCATTCCACAGTCAATGAATCTTTTTCCGTTAACTGATTTCCAGGAAACTCCCAGGTAATATGATCACTCTGTGGCCATGTGTCACCTCTTCTTTCCTTTGAATTCTTCCACGAATCCTGCACTTCAGCTTTTACTGAAACCGGCGCAGTGAGTCCCAGACCTTTCCAGACTGCATCGAAAATATGACATCCGATATCACCTGACCACCCTGTGCCGAAATCCTGCCATGCACGCCAGATAGCCGGATGATAGATAGCTGGTGCATAGGGTCGTTCTGGCGCCGTTCCCAACCATAAATCCCAATTCAATGAATCTGGTACTGATGTACCCGTGGTAGGACGAGGCCCCACCAGCCTGTATGTATCAATAGCGCCTGGCCGATTGGAGCAAAGGTACACATGCTTAATCTTGCCTATCACCTGATCCTTAATCAGTTTAACAGCCGTTCGGTCACAAGTATGCGAGGCCCACTGGGTACCTAGCTGTGTAACCAGACCGGTTTTTTGAGCGAATTGCGTCAATGCTCTTACTTCGGCCACATCATGGCACATGGGCTTTTGACAATAAACATGTTTCCCTGCTTTCAGGGCTGTATAAGAAGCCGCAAAATGGTTATGGTCGGGGATAGAAACATTCACAGAATCAAATTTATCTTTTCCTGCTTGCAGCATTTCCCGCCAGTCTTCATAGACAGTGGCGTTAGGAACCAGTTCAGAAGCTTTTTTAAGATTATGCTTATCAACATCACAAATGGCAGTGATTTCAACATCCGGATGGCTTAGAAAATTCTGAAGATCATGGCCACCCATCCCACCTACTCCGATACAAGCGTGCCGGAGTTTCCCATTGATGCCGAAGGCCTGGGCTTTTTCGTTTAGCATGGCAGGCAGTAATGTAGCGGCAGCAGAGGACAAAATAAAATCCCTTCTGGAGATCGGCAAAGGCTTTTTACTATTCATAGTTCTAGTTTTTAATAGGGGTAAAGGTTAAGGAAAACTCCTCCAATTAGTATTATAAGTCAACATATTACAAAAACTAATACTGAAACCCAGGTAAGATTAATAGCTGCATTCTAATCCTGCCCCTGTTTCATTCATCTGCTATGTTGTATTATGTAAGAGCAATCGCTATTTTCGTCTGTGTGTTTTTATAGAATTCTATATTGAAGATATACTAACCGCTTTAATTAATTTTCCAATTATCAAATTACATATCAGATGAACCCTTTTGAACAACAAGTTATTCAAGTAGGTCCTAACCCCGCCATGCTACAATACAATGGTACCTATGGCGATTATGGCGGTGCATATGTTCCACCGGTACTGGAAGAACAGCTCAGCAAACTGGCTGATTTTTTTGACAAGGTGGCAGGACAAGAATCATTTAAAAAGGAATTCATCAATATCCTCATTGACTTCGTAGGAAGGCCTTCGCCACTTTATCTGGCAAAAAATCTGAGCGCATATACCGGTTCTCGTATTTATCTGAAAAGAGAGGATCTCAACCATACGGGTTCACACAAGATTAATAACACCATTGGTCAGATCCTGCTTGCACGGGAAATGGGTGCAAAGGAGATTATTGCCGAAACCGGCGCCGGTCAGCACGGGGTGGCTACTGCCACTGCAGCAGCCATTTTGGGCTTGCCTTGTAAAGTTTTCATGGGCGAAGTTGATGCCGCTCGTCAAGCCCTGAATGTTCGCAGGATGCGTTTGCTAGGTGCGGAGGTAGTCACAACCAGTCTGGGCAGTGGTACCTTAAAAGATGCTGTCGACGCTGCACTGGGATATTATATCGAAAACCCCACGACTTACTATTTACTAGGCTCACATGTGGGGCCACACCCATACCCCAAGATGGTGGGTTACTTCCAGAGCGTAATCGGCACAGAAGCAAGGCAACAGATACTTGACAAAGAGGGCAGGTTACCTGAGCATATTTTTGCTGCTGTAGGGGGAGGATCCAATGCGATTGGTCTGTTTTCCGGATTCCTTGAAGATGAGTCGGTAGAAATCCATGGAGCTGAAGGCGGTGGAGAAGGTACATTGACAAATACCGCTGCCACGCTGTCTTTTGGTAAGCCTACTGTTTTTCAGGGGACACTTTCTTATTGTCTGGTCAATGAAGCAGGCGAACCTATCGCATCAAAAAGCATAGCCGCAGGTCTGGATTATCCGGGGATTTCTCCACAACATGCCAGCTTAAAAGACAAGGGTCGTGCGAGCTATTATCCGGTCACGGACACGGAAGCAGTTGAAGCCTATAAAATTCTTTCCCGTACAGAAGGGATCACACCTGCGATTGAATCTTCACATGCCGTTGCACTAGCAATCAAATTACTGAAGGATAAGAACGCGCTTGCAGTGGTTAACTTATCAGGTCGGGGCGACAAAGATGTAGAAAGAGACATGTAACATTTATGCCTGGCTGTAGCATAGCAGCCAGGCTATTTTTCTATAAAAAAAAGCCATGGTTGATCCATGGCTTTATAAGTAAATATTCTCCCATAATACGATCGCTATATTCTTTTCATCGGTTTTTTCCTGTTACTAAGTGTAGAAACCACTTTCAGGAAAACAAACATCGTGGCAGCAAAGCCAACAATAATCAGTGCATATAAAATTATTTCCTGGGTATGCATAATAACAAATGTTTATGTGACCACTGAATTAACTTCCCTAAGATACATTTAATATTTAAATTATACAATACCTTTAATTAAAATTTATTGTACCTAAAACATCGGCAATCCACTGACTGTTAATACTTAGCACACATTTTTAGTTTTCCATTTTTACATTTTCATCCATATTGAATTCATCTGGTATCCGAAACTTATGTCTGCTGTAATAAATCCCCGACAAAGGCGCCTTCAGGAAAGAAAACTTATTCGACTTTCTATTGGTGTAGGTTCAGCATTAACTCTTTGGGCAATATTTGTGGGGATCAGTGGGGATTCAAAGGCCATCATATTTGATGCTTTATATTCACTGGTTGGTATCAGTCTATCAGGAGTTTCCTTGTTGGTCAATAATTTTATCCGCAAACCAGACGATGAACTATTACCATTTGGCCGTTCACAATTTCAACCTTTTGCAATTACCTTACAATCTTCAGTCATCATATGTCTTTGCTTGTATACACTAGCTACTTCGGCGATGGACATTGCAAATGGAGGTAAAGAAGTAGAATTGGGTATTGCGCTTCCCTACCTGGTATCTTCCATAATAATCTGCTTTCTTTTCTGGCTGCATTTTAAGAATCAGGCCATTAAAATCGGATCAGAATATGTGAGAATAGAAGCCACTGAATGGCAGCTCGATGCCCTGCTAAGTTTAGGGGTACTGATGGGTTTGTCAATGGGTTATTTTTTAAAGAACACTTCACTGGATATCCTGATTCCTTATCTCGATTCCACGATTGTCATAGTAATTTCATTGTTTTTCCTTCGCATTCCACTACAAACATTCAGGAAAAACATCAGGGAGTTACTACAATTCTCTCCTGATGACGAAGTGGAAGATTTAATCCATGAAAGCGCGGAAAAAATTTCAGAGAAACACCATTTTTTGCATTGCATGGTCAGAGTGGCCAAAACCGGGAAAAGCTATAATGTAGAAATTGACTTCCTGCTTCCTAAATCAAGTGCTGAAATTCCACTTGTTCAGCTTGACAATATACGCCAGGAGCTCTATGACCAGATAAAAGGGGATTATGAAATGTGGCTAACGATTTCATTCACAACTGAAAGAAAGTGGATGATTTAATTATACGCTTCCCAAAATGAGTTTTCTTTCTTCAATTATTTTTTTCATAATTGGCATTAGAATCATAACTTTTTGACAATCAAAAAGTGGCTCTATTTATCTATACCCTTATTTTACACACTATAATTTTTAGAGTGATCGAGTTTTATTTACATATAACCAACCAATTATAGTTTAATAGTAATATATTTTCGTACAATATTTTCTATAGTTTACATTATTTTCACTACATTTATACTGTAAGGGATTTTATATACTCATCAAATTCCCTTAGCAACTCAACGATACCTTAAACTTCTCACTTATGTACACCCAGACCGACAGCGATGCGCTTGACCGGATAAGGAGTATAGTTCAGGAAGCCGAAAACAAGGGCGATCTTTCGATGATGGTTCCTGTTCTTGCAGATGATCTAACTGTCATTGCTCCTCATTCTCCAGTCATTAGCACCAAAAAAGGCGGCATTGCTTTTCTCAAATCCTGGTTTGATGCCTTCGAGATTCAAATTGTTTATTATCCCCAACACCGGGAAATTGAAAGAGATCTAGCCTATGAATGGGCTACCTATGAGCAAAATACGATTGATAAAATGACTGGTGAAAAAGCGCATGAAAACGGTCGTATGCTATGGATTTACAAAAAATATCAAGATGAATGGCTTCAGCATTTTATTATCTGGAATACAAATTCTTGAAAATTTATCTTCTACTAAACCCTGAATTATGTCTTATTTACACACTCCCCGCCTTGTATTTACGGGTGATTTTCTTTCGGATGTCAGCACAGTTAACAATGACCCTGCGCATTACAATAATCAAACATTCATCCCTGATTTTCAAAAACCAGGGCAAGGCTCAACCAACGGCTGGTGGAATCCTGAAGGTGGTGCCATTTTTGATTTCAGACACTGTTTAGTGAAGCAAATATCTTTTCCTGATGGAAAAAACACTGCCGATCCTGCTGCTGATATTGCGATTGGTCAGATTGTCATGGGATCAGAAGGAAGACCAACAGGTAAAATGGTAGATATTGACCCTGATGCCCAAATGTATTCTGCCCTTTGGTGTGTACAAATAACGATCTGCACCGCTGATAATGAACTGCTATTCCAGGGCGACCTGGAAACCACTTCTTTCCGGGATATTCAAATGCGACAAACTGATGGCGCTCCCAATAACGGACAGGCATTAGGAGCTACCTGGACCTCCGTACTTAAAAACATAACATGGGGCGCAAAAGCCAATCAGTCACGGTTTCTGAGTCTGTTGAGGAATACCACACAAGAGAATAAACTCAGTGTCAATATGAATGCATTTGGTTATTATTATGCACATAACGACGGACGTTTTTCTATGGGACGTATATTAGGATCCATCGGCCCCTATTTTAGCAATGAACCTATTACATTTGCCCCTACACGCCGAATGTATGGAGTTTACATACCTAAAGGTAGAACTACTTATTTCAGTACTTGTAATTTTCTGGTAGAACAAGAGGCGCGTCGTGTAACCATCGACCTGGGAGCTTGTTTACCTGTTGTCAATTCCATTGGTACCATTGATCTGGGCGTGCCACTTTATTTGGCAATATGCAAGTCGTCACTTTCATTCGCTCCCGACGCAAAAAATCCAGCTTGTTATGTGCCGCTTCAGGAGCTGGTAGAAATCGGCGAAGTTAAATATGTGAATGGCAACGATTGGATTTCTATTACCGGAGGAGTCATTTCATTCGATAATATTCCATATGAAAGGATGAAGCTACTGGAAGATCACCAACTCGTTTTGGTCACACCAGTCCAAGGACAATCCGACCGGTTTTTGGTTATTGCCAGAGAAGCAGTGGACGGACTGGTAGCAAGAGCAGAGGAGTTTGTTCTGCGTATTGATTGCCATGAAACTAAAAAGGTAAAATTCCATGCTTATCAATGGGGGCGTCCACTTTCCGGTGCTACAATCACCACGAAGATGCAGCCACCCACCCCGGATACGCCCTTAGGTCCTCAAAACCCAATTTCTATTATTTATGGAAATAACTTTCCACAGGATGGCCTTTCCTATGACTCCTCGGTGACAACCGGCTCAGATGGAACTGCTGAAATCTTTATTCATGGAAATCCCATTCATAGTCCCCGGCATTATATTGACGGACAAATTTATATGTTCGACTATTCCCTAAATTCAGTAGACCCGGCATTTGGTACTGAAAATATAATTGTGCACTTGAGAGATGAGTTTGAAACAATCCAGAATCCGGTTTGGGGAGATATTCAGCCGATCATGATCCAGTATGGCAATTTATATCCGATCATGAGCAGATACATTGCCACTTTTGCCGACCCCGAAGCACTGATCGAAAAGAAAAACATATTCATTTTCGCATTTTCACGATCCATTGAAGATACCATGCATATGCCGGTAACACGGGATTTATCCGAAGGAAAGCGTCAAACAATACTCAATTGGTTCAACAATCCAGTGGTAAGAACTGATGAAAAGTCTGTCAGCCATCAGCTGACATCCCGACACAGCAACCCTACTCCATCGGATACACCATTGACGGATAATCAGCGAAAATACAAAGAAGCAGTAAAGGCAAAAAATGGTTCTCTACCCGCTTTCCCGGCTATTGAAAACCTTTTTGAAAACTAGATCCTCACCATTAACAATACCTACCCATGTTACAAATTGAAGCAAAATATATTCGACAGGTAGAGCTATCAAGCCAATTGGAAGACTTGTATCCTATGTTGCAAAATGCAATTGAGCTGGAACATTCTACCATCCCACCCTATTTGACTGCTTTGTTTTCTATTCGCCCGGGAACCAGCACTGAAGCCCGTAAAATTGTGCATTCCATTGTTATTGAAGAAATGATGCACATGACTATCGCAGCCAATATTCTCAATGCGATCGGTGGGAAACCTCAGATCAATAACCCGAGGTTTGTCCCTGTGTATCCCGGACCACTACCGATGGGTATTGCACAAGGACTGATCGTTGGTCTGGAGAAATATTCGCTGGATGTAGTGAAAAAAGTATTCATGGAAATAGAAGAACCCGAAAATCCACTGGTACTAAAATCTGTTGAGGCGCCAACCTATGCCACCATTGGACAGTTTTATCTGGCTATTCAAAAGAAAATTGAAGAAATAGCCCCCTATGACCTACCCGGAAACAAAGCCTTTCAGGTTACTTCTTCTTTTTTTGATTCTGCGCTGCTTTTCCCTATCTATACCAAAACGGACGCTATTAATGCCATAGATATCATTGTTGAACAGGGAGAAGGGACGTCAATTTCGCCTGTGGACCAGGATGGCGAGATTGCCCATTATTACCGGTTTGAAGAATTGGTCAGACAAAGAAAGCTAATCCAGGATGACCATGCACCCCATGGCTATTCATTCACCGGTGAACCTATTGTATATAATCCGGCTGATGTCAATCCGATGTATCCGAACACAAAAATTAATATGTTACAACCCGGAACCGAAGAATGGTACAATCTGGCACACTTTAACAAGAGCTATTTTTCCTTGCTCTCTGGTCTTCACAAAACTTTTAATGGCGAACCTGCCGAATTAAATAATACGATTGGTATCATGTATGATCTGAAACTGATTGCTGAAAAACTAGGTGCAACGCCATTCCCAGGCAGGGCCGGTTATACAATTGGGCCATCCTTTGAGTTTAACGGTCAACTGCCAGTCTGAATTCACTTCCCCTGATCCTTTGTCAATAAGTATCAGGGGAATTTTTATTTCTGAAAAAACTCAAACCGATGCGTCGCCTGCTGAAATTTAAAACCAGTTTTGCCCTCCTTCTCAAAAAACTGCATTTTAATTCCTGCTTGATTGAATTCAAAATCGGTGTTGGACAATGACTTTAATGGAAATGCCCCCTGACCGGTCGCTTGTCCGAAAAGTTGGGTACCTTCAACAAATATCTTAATTGCCAAAGGAAAACCTTCTGCGTTATATTCACCTGCATAGCGGTTCAATACCGATACGTCCACCTGCGATTCTGAGCTGACAGTCAGATCAGGAAACACGATTTTATGACCATACGCACCGTTTAACAACTGAATGGAAACTTCATTTCCATCATAAAATTTTTTACCGTTAATCAAACGCACCAGTACGGTACCATCCTCCGGATTATAGGCTGCAAGAGACTCAAAACCTTCAATGCCACCAGTATGACCGAAAAAACGCTGATGCCTGAACGGCACCGTAACCAGGCCAAGTCCATAACCTTCTTCTATATCGGTCATTTGTTCAAGACTTTTAGAAGTAATCAGTCTGCCACCGAACAGCCCTTCCAGAAATAAGGCAACATCCCCGGCAGTAGCCGCTATTCCGCCAGCTGCCCAGGCCCAGTCGGTATTCCATTCGGGGGTGACAGGTTCCCAGCCATTTTCCCTGAACACGTAGGATCTGGCCAAGGAAACCGCCTCCTCAGGTCTGCCCAGGGTAGTCTCTTTTAACCCGAGACGATCCAGGATACGAAGCTGGAGCTGGTTAGCATAGGTATCCTCGCTTACGGCTTCAATTACTGCTCCCAGCAGTATATAGTTGGTATTACTGTACTGAAAAGTAGAATCCGGTGTAAAGTCAACAGCCAGATTTTTGAATTGCTCCAGAAATTGCGTTTTGGAAACCGGTGTTATCACCTTTTCCATAAAATCAGGCTCACTGGTATAGTTATGAAGCCCTGACCTGTGCCGCAACAGCATTTCAATAGTAATTTTCTCGGCATTGGGTATTTCCGGGAAATATTGATCTATCTTTTCATCCAGTTTTATTTTCCCTTCCTCCACCAGTTGCATCATGATAACAGCCGTATAGGTTTTGGAAATAGAACCTATTAAAAAACGTGTTTTAGCTGAGCTTTTAATGTTTTTATCGATACGCTCAAAACCGGCAGATTGTTCGTACAATATTTTACCATCTTTTTTTATCAGACCGTTAACAAAATACAATTCCTGGGTATCATAAATCTGAAAAAGACTGTCCAGGGAATTCCTGTCTATAGTCTGCGCATGATTACTCCGACAACAGATGAAGAAAAACGATGTCAGGATTAAAAAATATCTCATAAGGTGGAAAATTAATAGACGACCGAAACTGCATTGACTATACGAAGAAAAGGCAAAATCACAATCGATTCTATAAAATTGGATAAAAGGGAAATACCCAGTGTGTACGGCATATTCAATAGAAATATAAAACGTTGTCAATTGAATAAATTATCTTTCAATCACGACCATATCCATCTTAACCTGAACGGTTTCTCCTAAAATATATCCTATCCAAGGATAGTCAGACGATGTAATTAGAAATTTACTGATATTTTTTTTAATATTTGAGGCATTTTTAAACAGATAAAATCTAAAAATGAATTATAGAAAATTGAGGAATCAGGTTGTTATCTATATCTCAATTATTGTATACCTGATGACAGGATGCAATAAGCACGAGCCGGGTACCAATATGATCGTTCCCATACATGAAATTCCTGCTATTCCATATTACGCCTCTTTGCCTTTGACTGGCACACCCTGGAAACTAATTGGATTTGGAGACGATTTTGCGCACAATATAAAACTGGCTCAGCCCTATAGTGAAAAAAGCTTTACCATTACCTTTCTTGAAAATGGATTCCTGAGTGGAGTTACATCGACCAATTCAGCTCAGGGCACTTATGAGATCTTGCCAGAGAATATGATTAAAACGACATTCGGGACAATGACCATGATCAATGAATCTCCTGACGGCAGAGTGTACCTTGATGCTCTGAAAAAGGTCTATTCTTATCAGATTTCTACCAGAGGACTAATACTGAGATACGAAACCAACGATTACTTGCTTTTTAAACCGATCGAATAAGCTACAAAACTGTGAGTGATGGCCATATTTTCATGTGCAACAGTGAAATTATTTATTGGCAAATCCTTCCAATATGATAAATATACAATTCCTCCTTTAAACAATAATATTTCTAAACACATGAACTTAATTCTCTCATTCGAGCCATCTTTATAGCCGCCTGGTTAATTACATTTCTATTCTTTATTTATTCAATATGTGGAAAAATCTAATTGTACTGGTAATTTTCTTTTGTATTTCTATCCCACTTATCGCCCAGCAAACAGTGACGATCAGTGGTTTTGTTAGGGAGAAAGGAAGTCAGGAGTTATTACCAGGCACCAATGTATTTATTGAAAATTCACCTTATGGCACAACAACCAATACGTATGGATTCTATTCCCTTACTGTTCCGAAATCCGATTCTGTTTTGATCACTTTTTCTTATGTGGGCTTTGAAAGAATTTCAGTATTAAAAAGTGCGAAAAGCAATCTGGAAATCAGTATTGAACTCACGCCTGTTACACAGTTAAATGAGGTGGTAATATCTGCCAGAAGACAAGAAGAGTTGGTGAGCGAATCTGTGGAAATGAGCAAAATCGAGGTCCCTATCAATCAGATCAAAAAAATACCGGCATTCCTGGGAGAAAAGGATGTACTGAAAGTTTTGCAATTAATGCCGGGTGTACAAAAAGGAACAGAAGGACAAACCGGACTGTATGTCAGAGGTGGCGGACCTGATCAGAATCTGATCATCCTCGATGATGCAGTAGTGTATAACGCCAACCACCTATTCGGATTTTTCTCTGTTTTCAATGGTGACGCCCTAAAAAGCGTGGAGTTAACAAAAGGCGGATTCCCTGCCCGGTACGGGGGACGTCTCTCTTCCGTAATAGAATTAAACATGAAAGAAGGTAGCAAGGAAAAACTGCACGGAGAAGGTGGCATTGGGCTGATTTCTTCCCGATTGACACTCGAAGGACCGCTTGCAAAGAAAAAATCTTCATTCCTGATTTCCGGCAGACGCACTTATATTGATGCGCTTGCCGCTCCACTTATCGCATCACAAAATAAAAACAATGAAAGTAAAACCACCGCGGGCTATTATTTCTATGACTTGAATGCCAAGTTAAATTACGATTTTGGCAATAAAAACAAATTGTATATCAGCGGTTACTTTGGCCAGGATAGATTCAAAGTAAGGGACTGGGATAGTAATGATGAATTTAAAACCGGCCTGAATTGGGGAAATGCCACCGCAACACTTAGGTGGAATCATCTTATATCACCCAAATTGTTTGTGAATACTTCATTGATTTACAGCAATTTCAACTTTAATATTTTTGCCAGTGAAGAGGATAATATTGGCTCGTCGTCCCCTCAGCGCTTTAGCATGGATTATGACAGCCGGATCCGGGATTTCAGCCTGAAGTCAGATTTTGACTTTTACCCGGTTCCTGCGCATAGCATCAAATTTGGTTTCCAGTTGACAGCCCATCGATTTATGCCATCCGCCCTGGTGGTGCAAGGTACTTTCTCCAATGATGATTTTCGCAGCCAGGCCCGACCGATCAACAGTCTGGAAGGAGGCCTGTATATAGAGGATACCTGGCAGCCCTTACAGGCATTGAAAGTGAATGGTGGATTTCGTCTGAGTGCATTTCAAACTACCACCAAAACCTATTTGCGACCAGAACCCAGGGTATCTGCAGCTTTAAAACTGGCAAGAAATTTGTCGGCAAAGGCCTCCTATGCCCGAATGAACCAGTATGTACACATGCTGAGTAATACAGGCTTAGGTTTACCAACGGACTTATGGGTTCCTACAACAGATCTGATTGCACCGCAACAATCGTCACAGGTTGCATTTGGCTTCGCAAAAGACATTATGAATCCTTCCCTGACGGTAACATGGGAAAGCTATTACAAATCGATGAATCATATTATCAGTTACCGGGAGGGAGCTTCATTTCTTAGTGTGGATGGCGACAACTACAATGAAATGAATTGGGAAGAAAATGTTACCGATGGGAAGGGATGGTCATATGGAACAGAACTGATGGTCCATAAAAAAACCGGGCGACTATCAGGCTGGGTAGGTTATACTCTTTCATGGACACAATGGAAATTCCCCGAACTCAATTTTGGCAAAACCTTTCACCCCCGGTACGACAGAAGAAATGACCTGTCTATTGTAGGAATATATGAGTTAAGTAAAAAAGTGTCGCTTTCCTCCACCTGGGTTTACGGAACAGGCAATTCGCTGAGTATTCCGGTAGCACGCTTTTATACAAGAGGCAATATCTACAATCCTGACCCAGGCAACATGGGTTATATCAGTTACATCCAGAATGAATATGGTGAAAAAAATTCGTTTGTGGCAGAACCTTACCATCGGCTGGATGTAGGAATTCAGTTCCACAAAAAGAAAAAATCTCATGAAAGAACCTGGGAGTTTAGTGTATATAATGCCTATAACCGGAAGAACCCGTTTTTCTATGATATAGACAGCGAAACGAACAGTAGTGGAGTCACCAAAAATGTACTCAAGCGCTATTCACTCTTCCCTATTATGCCCTCGTTCAGTTATAATTTTAAATTTTGAAACCGCCATTGGATATGAAAAACTGTATTAAATCCGTCCATTTTCAATGGTTGTTTTTTCTGCTGACAACCCTGTTTATATTGACAGGCTGTGAAACGATGGTGAACGACCTGGAAGAAGGAAAGTTACCGAAAGCCACGTCAAAAATTACAGCAGAATGTTTTCTCTCACCTCAGTCAGCCTATATAGAAGTGAATGTCAGCGAATCACAACCTCTATTTGGCTCATCAGCAGGATATCCTCGTGTTCTTCCAGACGCGGAAGTTATCATATCCGGCGATAATGGTTCTGTCAACATACCATTTATTGACAGTCTGAACATTTACCAGATCAATAGCAGTTTATTTAGGTTACAAGCCGGAAAAACGTATCGTTTATTAATCAACCATAACAACCGAAAAGTCACTTCTGAGTGCACCATACCACTCCATGAACCCGTCGTGAAAAGTTACAGTATTGACTCTGTTACCAACACAACAGGTGATATGTGGGTGACCAATTATATCAGATTTTCCTGGGAAGATTACAAAGGCCAGGTCAACTATTACAATGTACGGGGTTATGCATTGCTTGAAGATACCCGCCTTCTGTATGACCACACCACCAATTTGACCCTGCCCTACCGATTATCACAAACCATTCAACTGGATTACGCTTACTTAAGAAACCAGATCAGCGATAAAAATCTCGATGGCTTTACGTTTGAATCTCCCACTTTTAAAATAAACACACCTCCAGCTTATCTGATTGAATATACGGATGAGAACGGAAATCTTCAAACCACGGAGTCAGATCCCAAACTTAAACAGATTCATTTTGAAATTCTGAATGTGGATGAGCATTATTACCGGTATCACCGGTCGATGAATGATAGTTACAATAATGACAACCCTTTTACGGAACCTGCCTTAATTTATTCTAATATTGATGGTGGACTAGGCTGTTTTGGCGCCTATAATACCGGGAAACTCACGGTTTTTCCGTGAGGTTAAAATAAATGCAATTTTTAATTAATACTTGGGTTAACTGTAAAACCGGCCTGTTGATTTCTGTTTGAATTGCAGGTAAAAAAGCACGCAGGCAATCATAAAAAATAACGTTTCAATGACGATCCATTGCCTTCCAAAATCGCCAAGAGGCCCTTCAATAAATATAGTGATGAGTCTGGAGATGGCATAGAACCCCCAAAGCAGTGACAAAAAGGCCAAGGCAAGATCTTTATAACGCTTGATCAGATAGAGCAAAAACAGGGAAATGGCAAGACCTACACCACCATATACGCCGCGCAATGAACTATAAGCATCATTATTGGGTATTTGCACCTGTACGAGTTCCATCACTTTCTGCGGATCAGCCATGGCCATCAGTGCCACATACATCAGACTCATTACAGAAATTATAATAAATCCCGCTGAAAGATTATTGACCAGTCTAACTGAGTTTTTCATTGTTTATAGTAAATAATTCCTGCCAAAATTCGCGACCATTGCGAATAATCAAATACGTAAAACGGATTTTTTGCATGCTGTATATTTTCCGATTTTTCTAAGTTTCAACTCAATCTGCTATTCTGACATTTTAACAAACCAAAAAGCCAATTGAGTTAAATGGGCGGGTACGGGGTGATAGGTTAAATATATTTTTGCAGAAAATTAAAACTAAGTATTAGCTATGAAAAATATATTGAATCAACCCGAAGCAAGAGCCTATCGTTCGTCGTCTGAATCAAAAACCCATACTGATCCCATGCACGGATTTGTTATCAGCTCAAAGTTTCTTGAGCTATTAGGCTTACAGTTGCAGCAAATAGGAAATGAATCTTTTTTTGATTCGGAGTTCAGATATGATGAAATACGCAAACTGAACCAGCTAAAGAAATATATAGACAATCATTTTTTGCAGGATTTGACATTGGCACAGCTGTCAAGAGTTTGCCTGTTAAATGATTACAAAGTCAAGAAAGGGTTTAAAAGTATGTATAAGCTAACAGTTTTCGGGTATATCAGAAAATTAAAAATGGAGTATGCCTGTCAAATGCTGAGGCATTCAGGTTATTCGATTTCTGAAATTGCTGATCTCCTCAATTATCAGCATTCACATCATTTCTCCACTGCTTTTAAAAAGTTTACTGGCGTTACCCCTTCTGACTACAAAGCTCAATTTCAGAATAATATTTTATTTTAAAATGCACGAATCAGGCAGATTGGAAATATTTGCCTGATTTTTTTAACGATTCCCTCATTCACTTATACATTTTTTCTCTGGCAGACAAAATTGAGTTTAGTCCTGCAAACTGTTATTTTGTACTTTCACATTCTATTCCAATACCAGGACAAATCAACCTTTAAGTTGTATGAAAACTTTTCTACTGTTGTTATTAGCTTGTCAGATTGCATATGCACAACAGTATCAGGTTATCAATCAGGAAAATTCAGCGGTTGGCTATAGAGGATTGGCCTTTATCAATGATTCCTCCTTTGTAGTGAGTGGATCAGGTAATACCATAGGACTTACGACCAATTCAGGAAAAACATTCAGCTGGATACAATCACCCCATTATACTGGCCGGGACTTCCGGGATATTGAAGTATTTTCAGAAAAACATTTTGTAGCCATGGCCATTGCCAGGCCCGCTGTATTGATTGAAACCAAGGATGCCGGCAAAACCTGGCGCGAAATTTACCATAACGACACAGAAGGCGTGTTTCTGGATGCCTTATTTAAGACAAAAAAAGGAGAAATATATGCAGTCGGAGATCCTCTCATCAGTGGGAAGCCATTTATAATCCATCAAGGGAAAGAACTTCATTCGCTTTTCGGAAAGGAATTACGCCTACAAAACCCGGATGAAGCTTTTTTTGCAGCAAGTGGCAGTAATTTGTATCTGGATGATCATCAGGCATTGTTAGTGTCAGGCGGGGCAGCTACCCACCTATATCATTATCATTCCAATTCTCTGGGTGTTTATACACTGGACAAAACCCCTTCCAAAACTGCTGGAATTAACGGTCTGAAATACGACCCATCCCTGAATGTGGGCTATTTGACAGGAGGAGATTTTTCAAAACCGGACGATTCGACCGGGAATTTCTACCGGTTTACTATTGAAAACGAGCGGATTATTTTTCAACCTACCGATTCCAAACCCACCGGGTACAAAACAGATGCTGTTATCCTGAACAAAAACACCGTCATAGTTTGTGGTTATTCGGGAGTGGAACTCTCAAAAGATGAAGGGAATTCATGGCAATGGATTACCCACGACAGCTACAATGCTTGTGCTGTAGCGCCCAATGGGGAATGGGTGGTACTGGTTGGATCTAACGGGAAAATTGCCTCAGTTAGACTCAAATAAAACACGCTCTTACCCAACACATGTCCTGTCTATATTATTCAGGTAAATTTTGCGAATCAAGTGCTTTAAATAGTAGAAAGTACAGTGAATATCAGTTCAGGCCAAATCGAGTTTTAAATTTCGATTGGCTATGCTATTTTGATAGTGCATTGGTCATTCTTTACCCTTAGAATTTGGTGCAACCTAACCTTTTTTTGAATGAAAAATCTCATCCGGATTTTCGTACTACCCTTCATTGTACTTATTTTTAGTTCCAGTGCTAGACATCAGCGAGATGAGTTGAAAGGCATCACTGTTCCGGATGGTTACACTATAGAGGTTGCTGCCGGAGCGGACTTAATTGACTATCCCATGTTCGCTACGGCGGACGATCAAGGCCGACTGTTTGTTTTCGAATCGGTAGGGAATGTGTATGATAAATCGCAGGAGGCAATCAACAATCCGCAGTTTCGAATCAAATTACTGGAAGATCTTAACGGTGATGGTATCTATGACAAAAGCACCGTTTATGCTGATAAAATTGGTTTCCCGCAGGGTGGCGTATATTACCAGGGTAGTCTTTATGCCTCTTCAGCACCGGATTTGCTCAAATTAACAGACACAGATGGTGACGGAGTGGCTGACAAAAAAGAAGTGATTCTTTCAGGATGGGTGCTCAATGTAAATGCCAACAGTCTGGTAGGGCCGTTTATGGGGCCGGATGGATGGCTTTATATGTCAAACTCTATTATGGGTTTTGATGTACTGTCAAAAGAAGGAAAAAGATTGAAAGGTGAAACTGCCCGCATCTGGCGGGTAAGACCGGATGGCTCAGACCTGGAATGGATCTCAGCAGGCGGAATGAACAATCCAGTTGAACTGACATTTACAGAATCGGGTGAAGTAATTGGTACAGAAACGTATTTTACAGATCCCAAAGCCGGACAGCGCGATGCCCTTGTCTATTGGACCGAAGGCGGTGTGTACCCCAAACCTAACAAAAATATTGATCGGGATAGTCTGGTTCGTACCGGTGAATTAATGCCTGTGGTTTCAAAATACTCCCGCGTGGCTCCCTCAGGTATTGCCCGGTACCGTAGCAATGTATTTGGTGAAACATTCAAAGACAACCTTTTTAGTGCACAATTCAATACACATCGCATTCTACGCCATCGGCTCATCAGAGAAGGTGCTTCATTCCGTACAGAGGACGAAGTATTTTTTGAAGCAGAAAGTGAAGATTCACACCCAACGGACGTTCTCGAAGATGGAGACGGAAGTCTATTGGTTGTGGATACAGGTGGTTGGTTTATTAAGGGTTGTCCTCTCTCTCAGGTTTCTAAGCCTGAACTCAAAGGCACTATCTATAGAATACGCAAAAAAGGAACGCCTAAAATGGATGATCCGTTTGGCAACAAGATCAAATGGACTGAGCTTTCAGAGCACTCCCTGGCCGATTTATTGGGCGACAAACGGTCTGTAGTCAATGACCGGGCGGCACAAGTACTGATTGACCGGGGAATAACCTCCATCAACGCCCTATCAACATTGCTGGTAAAATCCCAGTCCTCCGATATGCGTACCAAAGCCGTATTCGCATTGTATCGGATTGGTTCAGAAAAATCACTCGCTGCCATCCGTAAGGCATTATCTGACACCAGCATAGAGGTTAGCGTGGCCGCAGCAAAATCTTTAGGATTAGCAAAGGACCATAAAGCAGTTGAAAAACTTATTGGTATTCTCGCCCCATCCAATGCCCCCGCCTTAAGAAGACAAGCAGCTACAGCTTTAGGTCAGATTGGCCAGGCTTCGGCGATACCTGCTTTATTGGCTACCACTGGCACTACGGACGACCGATTTGTTCGTCATGCTCTGATCTATGCTATGATTTCTATCAATCGGCCCGAAATGGTGAAAGTTGGCTTAACCTCAAAATCACCTAAAACGGTTGAGGCTACTTTGATAACACTTGATCAGATGAGATCCTCTGAGTTAAAGGCAAATCAAATTATTCCGTACTTAACTGGCAATGATGAGGCTCTCCAACAAACGGCACTCTGGATTACTTCCCGTCATCCTGAATGGTCAGGAGAAATTCAGGCTTTCCTTGGTGACCAGTTTAAACGTAGCCACCTTAGTGACAAGGAAAAAGAAGCTTTCAAAAACATATTGGTATCGTATAGCGCCGATCCATCTATCCAGCAATTCATAGCTGACCAGGTCAATCGTGGATCGACCGACCATCAGGTTTTTTTACTCAGCATAATGTCTGCGAGTGCATTAAAAACATTCCCTCCCATCTGGGTGAGCACCACAGAACACCTTCTCACTGCTAACAACAACCCCCAGGTGAAAATCGCACTTCTTGATCTGATTCGGCTTCGTCATCTTGATACGCTAGTAGGAACCCTGGAAAAGCTGATTAATAATCCTGCTACCGCACAAGCCATTAAAATAGAAGCGCTTTCAACCTTATTGGGTTTTGATGCGGGTTTATCAGATCAACATTTCAATTATTTATTTGATCAATTGAAAGGCACAGACGAAAAACTGTTGCGCATGCAGGTAGCATCCGCTTTGGGACTGGCCAAACTTACTGAACCTCAATTATTAAATCTTGTGCGTTACCTGCCGTCAGCCGACGCATTAATCCTGCCACGACTGGTCCCGGTATTTAAAGGTGATCATAACGCCGAGTCAGGTATCATATTAGCGCGGACTCTGGCAAAATCACCTACACTGGATAGCTATTCGGCTGAAAATCTCAGAAGCCTATTTGCACAATATCCATCCAGTATTAAACCGGAAGTGGATTTATTGATGGCAAAATTACAAGACGTGCAAGCCGACCGTCTCCAATATCTTCAGGAGTTGGAAAGCAATATCCATAAAGGAAACATAGAAAATGGCAGAAAATTATATTTCGAAAAAGCCGCTTGCTTTGCTTGTCATACGATTGGTCCTGAAGGGGGTGATCTCGGACCCGATTTAACATCCATTCAACTCGACCGCTCTGCTCATGACCTGCTGGAAGCCATTGTATATCCAAGTGCTACTTTTGTCCGTGAATATGAAACCTACAGGATCAAAACAAAAACCAATGAGTTTATCGGAGTGATCAAAGAAAAATCACCTGAGTTGATTGTTCTCAATGTGGCGCCTCAGAGTGCAGTCAGAATTGATCGGACAGATATTGTCTCCATCGAAACTATCGAATATTCAATGATGCCTCAAGGCCTCGACAAAGCCCTCAGTGTACAGGAAATGGCAGACCTGATGGCATTTCTATTAGGGCAGGATCAAAACCCGGACACAGACAAAGCATTTTTGAGGTAAGAATCTGATTTTTATTTAATTGAAAAACCTTATATGAAAGGATACCTAATTGCTATTTTATTAATCAGCAGTCTACATAATAAGACCTTTGCTCAAAATAAATTAGAACATTCGACCCATAAGTCTCATAAAACTGATTTACAGGAAGTTCTTCCGCAATTTCCAGGTGGAATGAGTAAACTCTATGATATTATTATTGGGGCTACGGATACTTCAGCAGTCATAAATAATGCGATTAAAGAAAAAAATCGAGGAATCGTTATCACACAATTTAATGTAGATACTTTAGGAAAAGTTACAAATATAAAAATAGTGGAAGGACTCAGAAATGACATTGATAATGAAGTCCTGCGTATTATCAATCTATTATCTATTGGATATAGGCTGGACGCCCGGAACTCAAATGGGGAAAAAAGTCGATGTATTGATGACTTTACCCGTTTACATTGGTATTAACAGGAAAAAGAAACGAAGTTAAAATAAGCGGCCTATTATAAAAATAAACCAAATAAGAGAGGCTGTCTGACACTCAGACAGCCTCAATAAACCCTTCAATCTTAATCTTTAAGAGAACAATTCTTTCACCTGACGCTCTGGTGTGGTCCCCTTTCCAGTTGCCCAACTCATCCAGAAGTAATATACCAGCCCGGTCACAAACATGCCATTGAGTAGGGATATGAAAAATTCCTGTGTAAAATAACCTATCAAAAAACCTACTATCCATGCCGTGAATGCAGCAGGATTAAATACCACCCATGCAGAAGCCGAAGCTAGCGGTGACTTTTTGATAATTTCCTGTAATCCACCACCCAAATCCAGCGCGCCCCACAAGGTAACAATCAGTACGATTACAATGGCCGGCACTGCCAGATAATCTACATAAGCTATCCACTTCATCGTTTTGTAAGCAGGTAATAAAAACAGGAAAGCAATCATCAGCGTCATGCCCCAATAGAGTAATGATTGATCGGGTCCGATTTGCAGGATTTCCATAAAGGTGTCACGGGCCAGGTTCAGGGTCACTGCGAATCATAAATGAATGTATTACTCCAGAAACCCAGCTTTTCAGAAGCAGGCAACTTTTACCTGACCTCATCACATTTATTTTCAATGTCATCGGTAACGATCTTTTCCATACTACTTTTGTTTTTTTAAGTTGATCACTGAAAACATGTACTACGCTTAATCCAATCTGAAAAACCATAATTGTCTCTGAACGACAAACAGTCTGAGAGCCGTTTAATCCCTAGCGACGCACTGCTATCTGTTAGACTGGCTGCTGCCACGCAGACTCCCAATTCCAATGCCTGATCTACCGGATAATTTTCATGGAAGCCAGCCAAAACGCCTGCTGCAAAAGCATCTCCTGCACCTACCGTTCCTTTAATAAGGTTCGAAGGCATTCGGATACCGGGCTGACTAAAAAATGTCTGGTCTTTGTGTAAGGCAATTACTCCTTGTGGAAAATGAATGATCACCCAGCCAGCAGCGCCCATTTCAATAATCTTATCAGCAATATTCCTTAAGCAATGAGGATCTGGTCCGTTCTCGGCAAGACTCAACGGTTCTCCTGTCAGTCTTTGCGCTTCAAACTCATTGATAAACAGGATATCAATAAATGGCAGAGCAGACGGAATAATGGTCCCGTACCGGTCAGATTGTTCACTGACAATATCTACAGAAGTAAGCATGCCGGCCTCTCTGGCAGATGCTAAAACCTGGGCAGCCTCGGATATGCCGTGACTGTTCACTGTATCCAACTGATCCAGTAGTAAAAGATAGCCCAAATGAAAAATGGCGGCCCGGGTGCTCTGAAAATCAAAATCAGATATGGTCAGGCTTGAATTTGCACCCCTGAAGTGAAAAAACGTGCGTTTGCCAGTGCCAGCAACGGTCATTACATCGGTATATGAGGTATTATCACCTGGTATGGACCGAAGCTGAGCGGTATCAATACCCAAAACGGCACAATCATCCAAAATATACTGTCCGCTCTCGTCGTCTCCCACCCTACCGATCCCAGCCAGGGGAATATCCATTTCCAATTTTGAAATGGCTTTGAGAACACTGTAGGGCGCACCTCCATTTGAAATTCCAACAGCATTGATATTGGCAAGCGCTTCTTCACCGGGGTATACATCAATCATTTTCACGTAATCAACAATCCAGTTTCCACCGGCAATAATTCCGTTTCTGCGTATATTTTTCATAAAACAGCATGATAAGAATTGCTATATTGACTTCGGCAGCACATGCACTACCCCATTTCAACAGACCTGTTCTGTCTGTTCGATTCCAGTGCCTTACTAAAAAACTGATGGCTTTGAACCGCTTCATCTGGAGTAACACAGCCGAACCTGTCGCCAAGAGCACCTTCTCTTTCGGCAAAATAGGCAGCCAGCATCTGCATGAAACAATCCGGGAAACCAGGCTCAAAAATCCCCCCGGTAATAGTCGGGAAAGCTGTTTGAAAACCCAGGTCGATCCGTTTCCAACTCTGCTCCTTATTTCGCTCAAACAACCACAGTACTTTGGTGTCGCTGGTGTTATACCGTACACCTCCCTCTGTGCCCATCACTTCTATATACCATGAATTCGTCTGACCCGGAGCCAGTCTTTTCATTTCCAGACTCATGGGTATCGTATTTTCATTGATGGTAACAGAAGTCGCCAGAGTGGCGTTATTCCAGGTATCGCAAACCGCCATTCCACCCTTTCCATCAGGCCGTTCAGTGATGATTTTCTGTAGCTGGGCAAATACCCTTTCAGGCATCCAACCCATCCGTAAGGGTATATGCATCACATGCATTCCCAAATCGCCCAATACTCCTATCTCCCCACAAAAAGCTGCCTGCCTTTTCCAGTTGATCGGTTTGTTTGGATCCATATCACTGGAGTGACAAAACCCGGCATTGATTTCGAAGATTTGACCTAAGCGACCTGATGAAATTTCCTGAATGACCCGTTGGGCACCTGGCAAAAATGGCATTTCAGAGCTACACCTTACAAAGCGTCCCAGCGCCTGGGCATGATCCCTGATTTGAATGGCCGCATCCAGATCAATTCCAAAAGGTTTTTCTGCTAATAAATCCTTTCCAGCGTCCAGGACATCAAGGTAATACTGCAAATGCAAATGATGAGGCAAAGCCACATAAACCACCGAAATGTCTTTTCTTGCTAATAGCTCTTTATAATCTAAGGTCAGCAATTCAACAGACGGTATCTGCCTGTACCATTCCAAAGCCTGTGGATTAAGATCACACACTGCTTTAAGGGAAACGTTCACGGGGAAATCCTGTAACGCAAACCACCTTCCGAAGGCACTTGCTACTTCCTTCCCCATCAATCCACCTCCTATAATCCCTACACCAACCGTGGTTTTATTGTTCATTTTTGTTAACCGTTGATATAATGAAGCACATCAGAAGGACGGGCATTCTCATGAACAATGGCCATTAAAGCCCTGGTCATTCCGCCCGGATTGGCGTGCTGAACCACATTTCTTCCATACACTATCCCTTTGGTACCTTGTTGCATAAGACGGTAGGTTTTATCCAAAATCTCCTCATCCGGGGCTCTTCCTCCACCTCTGACCAGAATGGGTACTGAACCGGCCAATTCCACAATTTTATGATAATCGTCCACACCGTCTGTAGGATCGGCCTTAATCAGGTCTGCGCCCAACTCGACAGCCTGGCGTACCATGGGGGCAATCAGGTTAATATTACCATCTACCATATACCCACCCGCTTGTTCATTGGGACGAAAAACCAATGGCTCAATCATCAGAGGCATGGAATAGTAGTCGCATAGTGGCTTGAGCTTCAATATATTTTGAATACAATGATCGGTCACTTCCGGTGCGCCGGGAATCCTGAACAGGTTGACAACCACACAAGCAGCATCCAGGCGAAGTGCCTGTAGAACTGGCTCTTCGATCATCCGACTGTATAAAACCTCCGGTAATGAAGCACCGTACACATTTGCCACATCAGTCCGAAGCACAAGTGCCGGCTTTTTCTTACCTGGTATCGACTGCAGATGGTGAGCCTGCCCGACTGTTAACTGTATGGCATCAGGATCAGCCTCAACAAGTACCTGAACCGAACGCTGTATATTTTCAATTCCTGATAAAAACGTATTTTCACAAAAGAAGCCATGGTCTATAGCGACGTCAAAGCATTTTCCTGATTGTTCGTTGAACAATCTGTTTAATCTACTGGATTTCATAATGACAAAAATTAATGGTTTTTCAAAAGCGACAATCAGTGAATAAATACAATTTACCGCCTGTTAATATTGATATTTTTTCAGGATTTCAGTGACACTCACCTGTTTCCCATTCTGACTTTTACTTTGTTGGGCAGCTTCCATAAATGCATAGATCTCAACGGTTTCCCTTTCAGGAACAGGTAACTCTCCTGACCTGAAAAAGTTAAGGATAGCCACTACCAACGGTTTATAACCTTCAAACTTACCGACAGAACCAATTGCTTTACTACCATAAACGGTTCCACCAAAACCTGCCCTGCCTTTTCTAATGCCGCGGACTGTTCCTATACGTCCGTCTTTCCAGGTTCCTACCACCACATCTGTATCCGGCTGATGTGTGCGGCTTACCCATTCACATTCACTGCCCATCATGGTATATAATAATTCAACTGCGTGTGTTCCGTCCCAGAACAAGTCAACGTGTGCAGGTTGAATAGGGGCCGGTCCGTAAACCTCTGCGCCCATTACATCTCCTACAACCTGTCCTTTGGCAGTTTCCGCGCCATTATTTACGTAGCGTAATGCCGATGCAGAAAATACGGGAACTTTGTATTGGCGAGAGGCCTCGTATATGCGCAGCACATTCTCGAAGGTATCTGCAATAGGCTTGTCCAGATACACCCTTTTTCCTGCTTTCAAGACCGGGATAATTTCATCCAGATGTGGCCTGCCGTCATTGGTAAGCACCATCACAGCATCCACCTCTTTGAGGAGAACTTCGATTGAACTAACAAAATTGACCTTATGCCTGACCATAACAGATTTGAAGTTTTCCAGCTGAGCATCAGAAAATTCCACATCCGGGTTACCCGGAGGATGATAAATGGCTGTTACTTTAAAATCTGTATAATCAGTCTTGGCCAGTTCGCCGTTAATGATTTCCGTAAAATCTGCAGAATGTACTGAGAGACCTATCATTCCTATCCGTTTGACAGGAGCCGGATGAACCGGAAAGAATGTTTCCTTTCCTTCCAAACCGACTCCAATCAGCATCATAGAATTGATAAATAACCGTCGCGATAAATTCATTTCCTTATGATACATATCCCCTATTTAAGGTATTTTCATGAACCCTGTTTATTGCACTTTCATGACACCTCTCATCGTAGGACCATGCCCTGGAAACGTGCACACGAACTGATAGTCGCCTGGCTGTTTAGGGGCTTCAAATTTCATTACTTCCTTTACTTTAGGCCCTATTAATTTAGAAGCAAAAAGTATTTTTTTGTTCTTAGGGGTGTAATTCTGTTTCTCCCCGTTTTCACCCATTTCCATTGCCTGCTGAGCTACCTCGTCTGCTGCACCGGGAGTAACAATCAAAAGGTTGTGTGGCATCAGATCGATATTATCCAAAGTTAATTCAACCTGCTGGCCCGCCTTGACTGAAAACTCGGCAACATTAAACCGCAATTGAATAGCTTCCACAGTAAGTTTGGCAACCGGCTCCTTGGTCAGATCCAGTTTTTTATCAAAATTACCTGCCGGTGCTGGTGTTGGGGCTGCTGTTTGTGCTTCCATATGGTGTGCGCTGTGATCCACCGCAACGGAGTCTGGATGGGGCCAGAAGCTTTCATAATAGGTTCTGAACTGCATACCTGAGATTTTGTTATCGGTACCGCCCGAGAAGTGCGAGTTCCGGTCACTCCAGAACCATGCAACCTTTTGGGCTGCAATGCGTGCCTGCTCTTCCGGGGCTTGCAGCATCACACGCAACAAACTGTTATTCTTGACATTATGCTGCTGATGAACCCACAGAATTTCCAACATAGGCAAAATATCCTCTTTTTTATTTACATCCAGTTTAGCTACCCATTCCTGTGCCTTTTGAATGACCTCCTCAGTGTTTCTTCCGCTCAGTTCCACCCGTACCCGATGTCGCACTTCATCTTCTTTACTTCTGAATAATTCAAGCAAATTCTCAACCGGCTCACCCGCTATTTTGGCAGGCGTAACCAATGGTCTGTTTTTAGCCGTCACTCTATAAACCCGGCCATGTTTCTGATCTCTGCTTGCATCTCTCAGGTTATAGGGAGAATGCGTAATTACTGCATTTTGCCAGTCGCTGAAATACAATGCACCATCTGGTCCTACCACTGCATCAGTAGGCCTGAAGTTAGGGTCGCCGGTATAGGTTACTGGCAATACCCTGGGAGATGCTTCACTGTTTGGCGTAAATTTCGGATCATTCCCTGTATAGAGGAAGTTTTCTGTTTCAATTCCTTCCATCACACCCTCTTTTTTATAAACAAGGTTATACCTTTTGAACCCCTGATAACCGATCACGTTCATCAACATAAAACTGTTCCAGTATTTTTCAGGAAAATGAGTGCTGGACATAATCATATTGGCAGTGATAGGTCTGACTGTCTGTGCAAACAAAGGTCTCTTTTCAAAAGTGCTGACATCGGTGGTTGAAGTAACCTTGCGGTCGTGATATACCTGGAAAGTTCTTCCGCTTGTTGCATCCGAAATAATCATATTCCCCCATTTGTCTATACTTGTACCATGAGAATTAGGGGTGTTTTCTACCACGAAGGAATACTCAAAAGTACGCGGATTGAAGCGGTACAAGCCTGGCGTACCCGATTCCTCACTTTTCCGATAAGGCGTTTCAACGTTTTCCAGAATAAAAATACCACGCTGATAATAAATATTCCCGTCAGGTGCAAAAATCAAATTATTTGCTGAGTGGTGGGTATCATCAGAACCCAGACCACCAAACAACTGCTGGGAAAAATCAGCCACTCCATCGCCGTCCGTATCTTTCAGGAACAGGATGTCAGGAGCGGAAATAACCACCACACCACCGTTCCAGAATTCAAAACCTGTAGGATTTGACACATAGGCAAAAGTGGTTGATTTGTCGGCTCGTCCATCACCATCGGTATCTGTCAGGTAAACCAGACGGTCTTTCATGGGCGTCATAGGCTCCCACTTGGGATAATCGGCCCAGGCTGCCACCCAAATCTGCCCTTTAGAATCTACCTGCATGGCAACCGGATTAGCGATTTCGGGAAAATCTTTTTCGGAAGCAAACAAATTGACTTGCAGGTCTGATGGAACAGACATCCGAGTAATTGCTTCTTCCGGATCGAGATAGATGACATCTCTGGTAATATGCGTACCCACTACCAGTGGTTCAGGTACATTGCTATCATCAATTTCAATATCATTTCCTTTGGCACGAGCCCAAATCCGACGGTCACGGTTGGCCGTGAGGGAGTCAATCATGACCAGCTCCCTGTTCAGTGTTACCTTGTTTCCATCCTGGATCGACCGGGTCCCCCATACATCATTTCCACTGGTGGTTCTATAGCGTTTGAACCAATGCCAGTTTTTATTCATCACAGCACTTCTGAGTGAATCCAGATAAACAGATTCCGTCTTCACTTTTTTTCCGAGCGCCTGTTCTGCAATAAATAATCCGATCTGACGGTTTCCTTCTTCATTCAAATGTACTCCATTGATTGTCAAAGGCGAGTCGGAACTTTCATACATTTTCTGTGAAGCAGCAAACAAATCCACAAATCCTACATTTTTTGCTTCAGCCACTTCCTTCATTGCATGGGTATAGGAAGATAATCGTACATTATTTTCCGAACCATCGGGTAGATTCGGGGATTTCAGGTTTTCATGCGCAATGGGAGAAAACATGACGATTCGCGGTGTATTGACTGAGTCGTACTTCTGTGCAAGGGTATGGTCAATCCAGGCTTCAAGCTGCTTTTTAAATTCATCCGGATTGTCTTCAAAAGACTCATTGTATCCAAAGAAAGAAAAAATAACATTGGCATTTACAAGCTTAAGATGTTGGTCCCCGTCACCAAAGCCTTCATGCGCTCTTGGACGGTAATGTACCTGATCGCCAGAATAACCCAGATTGCGGATGACCAGATTATTATCCGGAAATGCAGACTGAATGTATGTTTCCAGCCAGCCATCATGCTGAAAGCGTTCTGCCAGTGAATTACCAATTATTGCAATACGGTCGCCCTTGTTTAAGCTGACCTTCTGATCACCTGAGCAACCTGTGAAAATCAGTACCAATGAGACAAATACAATCAGAATCCGCGTCATTTTCGTTTGTGTTATTAAAAATTCCATTTCTTACCATTTAAAACCGGAAATCCTCCCGAATACTCATATTTCTTTAAACTTTAATGCATTTCAATTGAACAGGTACCAAGTCCCGGGCGGTAAAAATTGAATTGAACATTAGGATGATCTGCCAGTACAGACATTGGTACAGAAGTATCCGGAATTTTATTGGAGATCATATAAGTGGTCAGACGCTGACCAAATGGATTGTCATGCATGCCGGCGTGCCAGATTGAGACTTTTTCTGTTTCCCAAGTCTCTTTGGGACCTACTGTGACAGCCTGAGTTGGAATAAGTGGTACATTCCCCCCGCAGTGCAGGCGTGAGTTCTGCTGTACCGTAATGGGGTGCAGGTCGAGAACACGGGTACCTAGTTGCTTGTATTCTTCAACCGTCTGCGGTCTGTCTTTATAAATCCCCTCTCTTTTTGGGGGCTCATTAAATGCCCAGTGCTTAACATCTCCCTGTCCACCCTGCATGATAAGGCACCTGGCTTTTTTCCAGCTTTCTATGAATTCAGTGGTATCTGCTTTTGGAAAATGGAGATTTTCTTCAGGCATGGCCAGCTTTTTATCGATTCTGTTATAGCAAAGTTCCTTGAAGGTCTTTTTGAATGACAGTGAATGTGTTTCCGGCACTTCCTTACCATCAACCACCCACTCATCCATGCTCCAGAAATGAGCATGCCTGACAGAAATACCAAGTTCATTGATTATTCTGGCTACCAAGGGCAATTGCTCAGTAGGCCCAATTGGCCCGCATAACCCAACCGGATTGCTTTCTGTTGCTTCCTTCCAAACATTGACATACTCGAGCGCTTCGGCCAGGTAGAATTCTTCTATTGTATTATAAAAAACAACCTTAAAGCCCGGGCGTGAAAGCTTAATCATATCCTCCGGTGTAAAGGCAGCAATTTTATCGGTTAGTTTGGAATCTAACTCCAGGGTGGTATAGTCCCACCAATCAGGAGCAATAGAGCTAATCCTGCGCATATTGTTAATAAGTTAGTTTAATTGACTGATTAATACTGGTAATGTTCATTTGGCAAATAATGCTTGCCCAACAATTCTAGCGGGTTATAATTTTCCTCCGAAAACCCAAAATGCAAATGTCTCCGCCATCCTTCTGCATGCTCACAGACGCCTGACATTCGCCCTAACTCTTTTGAAAATGAATCCATTGTAAGCAGATAAGAATTCATCTTCTGACTATCTTCAAGCCAGTTTTGCTGACTTTCATGCGCCCGGAGTGCCTCCATTTTCACCTGATGAACGGATGAAGTATCCACGAATATTTCAGGATTAATCTGCTCGCGCAACGGACCACGGAGACCGTGAGGCACGGCATGGTAAATAGCACAATTGTAATTTCCTGCTGCCGGGTTACCGGTATCGTAATTCGGAACACCACGAACAAACGCGGCGGTTGTAGTTAACCGGCTGGTATTCATATGATCTTCCATATAATCCAGGGGCGAATGAGTAAGTATTACCCCTGGCTTAATGTCCCTGATTACGGCCGCGATCCGCAAGAGCAATTCTGAATTATAGAAAATTTCAAAATCATTGCAAATCGGCGGGTGAAACTGTGCCTCCAGTATTCCGGCTGAGTTCTGGGCCTCCTTTAACCGGATTGCAGCAGTTGTCTCAGAATCATATTCCGTACTTCCACAGTTGCCTGTCGACACATTCATATAATGAATTTCATAACCCTGCTGCCTGAGCAAGACCAGCGTTCCGGCCATAAGAAACTCGATATCATCAGGATGCGCAGCAATAGCCAGAGCTACCTTTTCCATATTTTAGAGTTTTACACTTTGTCCGGTAGCAGCTGATTTGTCAGCGGCGAAGATGATTTCGTGGGTTTTGATAGCTTCTTTTAACCCCGTAAGTGGCATTTCGGTATTATTAATAATGGACTGAAAGAAGGTATCAAACTGTAACTGGTAAGGATGATCCGCCACATCGCCTGAATCCAGCATACCCATTGACAGTTCACTCCAGTTTCTCTTATCCGATTTGAGCTTTGATGAATGGAATTTATTATCCAGTATACTACCTTCACTACCAAACAAATGGGTATGAAAATAGTAGGGTTGAATACAATCTACACTGGCGGCACATTTGGCTATTTTACCACTCTTAAACTTCAGGATTGTTACACTCGTGGTGTTGTACTCATAAGGTGCGAAAACCTCACTTTTCGTTTTGGTATCATAGCTTGTTACCTCTTCGACATCAGACCCCATAAACAAAAGCAACGCATCCAGTGCATGGCAGCCTGCAGTAAGCAGCGAGCTTCCTCCTCCTCCCTTTTTGGCATTCCACTCAAACTGACCATACCATGGGCCAATTCCATGCAGGTAATCCACTTCTGCATAATGAAGTTCACCGATCAATCCCTGATCCAGCACAGCCTTGGTGGAAATAAACTGATTGGAATAACGACATTCAAAACAGATACAAAATTTCACATTGGCCGCTTTCACAGCAGTTTCTATTTCTACACAATCACTCCAGGACAGCGCCATTGGTTTTTCAAGAATAATATGTTTTCCTGCTTTGGCCGCAGCAACAGCATGCTCTTTATGTTGATACGTATAGCTACAGATTGACACCACATCTATATCTTTATTATTCAACATTTTATCCAAATCAGTATAGGAGGTGACCGGTCCGCCCCATTGCTCACTTAATTCAGCATCATTCAAATTTCTTGATGAATAAATGGCTGTTACCTGGCCAAACCCTCCCGCATTGATCGCTGCAATATGAGCAGTTGCTACCCAGCCATAACCGATAATTCCAACATTTAATTTTTCCATAATCTGTTTACTGTTTGCTTATTTAATTGAATTACGTGCATTTGCCAATACCTTATCGATACTTACTTTTACTCCTCCTTTGTTTTTACTTTCCTGCGCTGCTTCCATGAAGGCATATATTTCAATGGTCTCTTCCGGAGAAACAGGGGCTTTTTTTGTTTTGAAAAACTCTACCACATTTACCACCAAAGAACGATATCCTGTAAACGTATCCAGCGTGATGATATCATTATTCGTAAAAACAGTACCTCCGAAACTTCTCTTTCCCGAACGTATTCCACGGAAGGTTCCCACACGGTTTTTATCCCAGAAACCAGTGACCAGATCATCAGAGTCGGTATGTTGCACCTGCATAACTTCCCTGCATCCTGAGCCCATAACCGTATAGAGTAGCTCCACGCCATGGATGCCATACCAGAACAAATCGGTATGACTTTTTTCTAAGGCTGCCGGACTAAAAGTGAAGGCACTGAGTACATCATCTTTATTGATTTTGGTAGCATTGTCAACATATCGCAACGCTGAAGAACTGAAAATAGGCACCCCAGACTTTTTTGCAAGATCATAGATTTTAATTACCTCTGCCAGATTCTGAGCTACCGGCTTATCAACGAAGACCGGTTTTCCAGCTTTAATAGCAGGTAAAACTTCATCCATATGTGGCCGACCGTCATTGGTTTCTATCATGACGGCATCCACCATATCCAGCATTTCTTTCATTGAGCTAACCATTTTGACACCCATCTTCTTTACATCTGCCTCATAACCGGCTAGTTGCTCTGGTGTAAAATCCACATCCGGATTCCCTTTGGGATGATACAATGCCACCATTTTACAACCATTGAGATCTTCTTTTTTGGCGGGGTCATTGAGGATTTGTGAAAATGCTGCACTATGAACAGATAAACCTACCAAACCGATTCTGATCTCTTTATTCTGGAAAAGATCAGATGAGGCAAAACCTGTCTTTATACCTGTAAATCCCGCACCCACACCTAGTATCGCTGATTTCAGAAAGATTCGACGTTTCAGAGCTTTTTTCATTAATTATCTTTTAATTATTTAAAGGAAAAATGGTGCTTAAACTACTTTACTCTTTTGGAACACCCAGACAAATCCGAAAACCGTCGCGCGAGTCAGAATAAGAAGCGCTTCTCAGACCCAGCCTGACAGCACTTCGGGCATTTCCGGGCACATCAAAGTAGTTTCCACCCTTACAAACCGGACTATAATTTTCCTTTACTAATAATACCTCTTCATGCCCTCCTTGGGGATCAAAATGGTCCAGCACTATTTCCCACACATTTCCAAGCATATCAGCCAGCCCAAAATTATTTCTTCCTTTTTCACCATACTGATCGACCGGAGAAACAAACGCAAAGCCATCACTCCATGGGGCACTGGCGCGTGGCCATTTTTTATTTCTTCCTGGCAGAAAATCCACCGCTGAAATATTCAATCTCCCTTCGCCATCACTCAAATCATCTCCCCACCAAAAAGCAGTGCTTTCGTTCCCTCCGCGGCAGGCATATTCCCATTCAGCTTCTGTTGGGAGTCTGTACACAAGACCAGCCGGTAGCCGACCCGCTGCTTTCTCACGGTCTGTCAACCACTTACAAAATGCCTTGCCGTCATTCCAACTTACCGATACCACGGGATAATCATTTCTGAGCGGGAATCCAAAATTGGGGTCTCGCCAGCTTTTCCCCTTCATGGGAATCCATGGGTGCGGAGGAGCTTTGGCTGTTATTTTCCATTCCGGATCGAAAACCTGGGTTGTACCACCCGGCTTTTCAGCATCTGACACATATCCGGTTTCTTCTACGAAGCGTTTGAATTGTCCTACACTGACTTCGGTGCGACCCATCCAGAATCCGTTTTTCACTTTCATCTGCCGCGGTGCAGTTCCTTCATACGATTCCCGATCTGTGCCCGGGGTCGCCCCCCCTTCAGTACCAGTAGCCCAGGCTTTTTCTTCAGGCGTACTGCCCATTTTAAAATCTCCCGGCGGGATATACACCACTTCCAGACTTACGTTTTCACCGAGATTAATATGCCTGGTTTTATCTGTTTCACTTTTTTCGAGTGTCTCATTCAAAGCCAAAAAATCCCCTTTAGATACGATGTCATTACTTCCTGCCTGGAACATCACGGATGTCCCAAGGGCGGCAGTAGCCAAAATTAAAAGCGTCTTGTCAGTTATCATTGCTAGTGATTATCGATTCATAATAATTTCATTTTCAATGGGCTGTACAGGGTCAATTATACAACTTAACCGACCCCAAACAACCTTGTCACACTGCAGGCTTACGTTTGCCGGCAGGGCACGCTATCAATAACCGGGGTTTTGTTCTAGGTTGGGATTAATGTTAATCTCATATAGCGGAATGGGTAATAAGGCCATAGTAGGTTTGATACTGCCTGTTTTGTCAATTACCTTATAATGTCCTCTGTATTTACCTACTGTTTCTACTTTATAAGCCGTGTAGTTTTCAGGATCATCTGTCAGCTTCATTCCGTAGAACTGGCGGTTCATTACCTCCATGAAAATATCCCATCTGCGAATATCCATGTAGCGGATCATTCTTTCCAGACAGAACTCTACACGACGTTCTCTTCTTAGTATATCCGTCAGTTTTACAGGATCAATCTCGGTGACAGGGGGCAACTTGACCTCTTCTCTGCCACGTACCTGATTAATCGTTTGATCTAACAACTGCTGGTTAACAGGCTGACCGCTTTCAATCATTGATTCAAGATAACTTAACAGTACTTCCGCATACCGGATATGAATAATATCATCTCCTGAAGATCCCTGATCACCATTATAGTCCTCAGTGACATATTTTTTCCATCCATAACCCGTCGCACCAATTAGCGAGGCTATACCTGTAGGCGTTCTGTTGGGATGCGCCAGATACAACTGACCTCTGAAGGTGGTGTACTCGGGCAGAAAAACACTGGCATACAACCTCGGATCTCTGTTGTCGTACGGATTTTTAGGATCGTAAAGTGGGGACGTCTCAATGGGCAGACCGTCCTTCATGAGGAATTCATCAATTAACCCCTGAAAAACATTATCTTCCTGATAACCACCGAAAACATCGGGATGATAGTTCCGCTGATTCTGGCTGTTGCCATATAACCCGGCTACACAGTTTGTAGAAAGGATAATCTCTTTACTTGTTTCACCTTCTTCTTCAAACAGTTTTTTATACCGAGGATCGATAATATGTGCATCCAGATCAATGATTTGCTTGTAAGTAGCAGCGGCATCAGACCATTTTTTATGAATCATCTCCAATCGCCCTTTTACGGCCAGAGAAGCTGCTTTCAGAATTCTGCCTCTTTCATTTTCAGGTCTTACAGCTGGTAAATCATTGGCAGCTAGTGCCAGCTCGTTAATGGTAAAATTCACAACTTCATCCAGTGAATTTCTTGACTGATTATTGGCTTCGTCAATGGTCAGCACCGTCGTTATCAAAGGAACGCCACCATATAACACAGACATGTAAAAATACTCGTAAGCTCTTAAAAAACGGGCTTCGGCAGTTAAGACGGCTTTTCTTTGCGCATCCATCTCCACACGGTCGATGTTCTCAAGGAAGTAATTTGCTTTAAAAATGGTGCGGTATGCACGTTGCCATATTGCCCTGACGACCTGATCATCACCCGGCACAAGGTACCCACTGTAAATCACCCCTACCGCGCCTAGCTTATAACCCGAGTCATCCGTGGCGCTAGCCATGATCAGCAGTTCATTGTTATAACCGTTATTCCCGACGTTACTCCCGTTATAAATACCGGTCAGCGCAAGACTGGCATCCGATTCAGAAGTCCAGAAGGAAGCTTCAGATAATTGAGCGAGCGGCTGCTCATCAAGCCAGCTTTCCTGGCAACTTCCCAGGAAGACAGTCATCGTAAGCAGGAAAATTCTTACATACGGTTTTTGCATTAAGATCTTCATATTAATTGGGCCGTTTTATTAAAATTTGACATTAACACCAGCAACATATAATCTTGACAGCGGGTAAAACCAGCCTCCGCCACCCGTCTGCATCTCCGGATCCCATCCTTTATAATATCCTGATACAGTAAAAATATTTTCACCGCTTACATAAATTCTTACCTTACTCAGGAAGGATTTCCCTAGTAATTTGTCAGGCAAACTATACCCTATCTGGGCATTTTTCAGGCGGATAAAAGTCGCATCTCTCATCCAATAGCTGACTTTATTTGTATTATAAAATCCGGAAGAGATAAAGGAAAGCTTAGGGAAAGCCGCATTGGGATCCGGGTTGGCTTCAGTCCATCTGTTTTCAAATGCTTCACGCTGTACATTCCCATTGTTTTCAAGAGGGAAGAAAAACTGTCCCAGATTAACCATATCTCTTCTTCCTCCTTCACCTTGAAATAATAAGTTAAAATCAAAGTTGCGGTAGCCCCCGTTAAAGGTGAAGGAGTAAGTAGTAACAGGCAGTGGCCGACCGATAATGGTTCTGTCGTAGGTGGCATTCACGATACCATCTGGCACACCATCAGGACCACTGATGTCCTTGAACTTAATATTGCCAGGGTTTGCCAGAAACGAAAATGGTTGTGTAGGATAATTAGCCACTTCATCGTTATTAACAAAAAGGCCATCATGCATAAATCCATAAGCACTTCCAATTGGATAGCCAACAAACAGCCCGGCATTAATATCCCGGTCAATATTGGCCAGTTGCTTCACTTTATTATTGACTATTGAAAGCATACCAGCTATGCCATAGGAAAAATCCCCGCTGTTACCCTTATATTTTACATTGAAGTCCCACCCTTTGTTTTCAACTTTTCCGGCATTGGTCGCAGAAGGTGAAGCGCCCAGCATGTTGGACACCGAGACGTTATAGAGGATGTCTGAGGTTGTCTTGATAAAGTAATCTGCTGACAGTGACAATCTGTTGTTCAACAATGCTACATCAATCCCTATATCGGTAATGGCGGTGCTTTCCCAGGTAATATTTTTATTGGGTATTGTTGTGACAGCAGCCCCAGGGTTCAGCTCATTTCCAAACGGGTAATTCTGACCCAAAGCTAACAGGTTCTGGTAAGGATAGTCGCCAATCGACTGGTTTCCAAGCCGGCCCCATGAACCGCGGAGTTTCAAATCACTCAGCCAGGTAAACTGGTTATCCATAAAATCTTCCTTGATGATTCTCCAGCCGGCAGAAAATGAAGGAAACAGACCCCATCTGTTATCCTGTGGAAACCTTGACGAGCCATCATACCTGAAATTAGCCTCAAGCAGGTATTTTTCTCTGAAATTATAGTTGACTCTCCCGAAATAAGAGGCAAGCGTATTTCGGGCTGCACTACCGCCCTGTCTTCCCCGGGCTGTGGCTCCGGCATCAATTTCATAAATTTCGTTATTCGGGAAGGCATCACGGTAAGCGCTGATACTTTTTGAATTATAGGACTGTCCGGATATCCCCACTGTTCCTGAAAAGTTATGATCTCCTACCGACTTGTTGTATTCCAGTAGAGAGAGCAAGGTGAGGGCGTCACTCTGCGACCAGGAGGTGGTAAGACTATTCAGCGTAATTCCGTACGATGAAGTGATGGGATAAGTGGCTATAAAAGCTTTGGAATCGCCCACATTAAAGGTATACCCGACCTGTCCGGTCAGTTTGAGGTTTTTAGCAATATTCCATGCCAGACTACCATTGGTATAAATATTGGCCCCACCGTTTTTGATAAAGGATTTGCTATTCAGATCCGCTTCAGGGTGCAGGGTTTCGTTTCTCCCCCAGAAACCATCGGGCGACGGACCATGAATTGAGTTGGCATTCCGCATGGCACCACTGATAATACCACCCAGGCCACCACCATAAGGCGAAGAAGGCTGATTGGAACCGGTTTTGACCGCAGCTAATTTGACGCTGAAATTTAGTTTTTCATGAAGTTTAGTATCCAGGTTAAGCCTTATGTTATACCGCTCAGCATTATTTTTCATGATGATTCCCTGCTGATTATAATACCCGGCAGAAAACATATACTGGGTCTGCTGGGTACCTCCTCTGATCGAAATATCATGTTTATGTTCCAGGCCTGATCCTGATCCAAACAGATAACCTATGTGGTCAAAATTGGGAAAATCCGGATCTGTACCACTGCGAAACTTCTGGATATCAGCATCTGAATATCTGATTTGCTGACCTGCATTGGTATAGGCTTCGTTCACTGCCTGGGCATATTCCCAGGAATTGATCATTTCCGGGATCATGGTGGGCTGATTTTTCCCCACGTACATATTATAGGAGAACACAGGTTTCCCTATCACCCCTTTCTTGGTTTCCACCAGAATTACCCCATTGGCCGCTTTTGAGCCAAAAATTGCCGCAGATGCAGCATCTTTCAGGATAGAAACGCTCTCAATGTCATTAGGATCCACGTTGTCCAGAGAAGACTCAATACCATCGACCAGCACCAGAGGGCTGTTTCCTGCACCACTGAAAGTTCCCTGTCCGCGAATGGTTAATGAAGCGGAATTTCCAGCCGGGTTTCCTGAATTCTGCCTTACAGATATACCGCTCATCTGCCCCTGTAAAGCCAGGGAAGCTTTAGTTACAGTTCGTTTTTCTAAATCCTCACTGTTAACAGTTGCTACTGCACCTGTTAAATTTACCTTTTTCTGAGTACCATACCCTACTACCACCACTTCCTCAAGGGCCTTTGTATCAGATACCAGCACAATATCCAGCGAGGTAGCGGTAGTGACTGTTCTTTCCTGGCTAAGATAGCCAACGAATGAAAATACCAGCACGACATTCCCGTCAGGCACTGTCAGTTCAAAACTTCCATCGGCCTGCGAGGTTGTACCGGTTTGGGTGCCTTTCAGGATCACATTGACACCCGGCAAGCCCTCTCCTGCTTCATCCGTCACTTTACCAGTTATGGCTCTGTCAGTTTGCACCTTATTGATCTGCTCTTGACTCGCGTTGTCGGAGGCTTTTGCAATCTTTCTAACACTGATATTATTGTTCACTTGCTGAAAAGCAATGTCAGATATAGCAGCAACACCGTCAAGAATATGTCCTACTGAATATTTCCCCTGCGATTTAGAGAATTTCTTATTCAGAAACGGATCATTTTTGTCATAGGTAAAAAAGAATTCGGTTTTGGATTCGATGTCTTTAAAAATATCAAAAACTGTATGATTATCATACGCAGCTTTAATGGTTACTTTATGAATACTTTTGGGTTCTTTATCGGGTTGAGTCTCCAGTTCATTGCCGCCATAACTTGCATTTGGCAAACCAACAACCATCAGAATTATACATACCTGCCAAACAAGAAATTTGAGGTAGATTAAATTTTTCATACTTTTGCCTTTGTAGATTGAACATAACAAATCTGCCTATTCTATTGTAGTTAAATGGTTCCTAGGCCGTTTAATATCAATAGAATTCGTAATAACTAAGTCGAAGCTGAGGCCCGTCAGCTCATCAGCTTCGGCTTTTTGTTTTGGTGCTTGTTTATCTCATAGAGTAAGTTTAAAATGTGATTATTATCTTTTCATTCTCTATCTGGTACCGAAATCCTTTATTAAAACTAATGTCTTTAAGTACATTTTTTAACACCTCATTTTTATATTTGGCACGCAATTCCCAGTTTTCAGGTGCATTTCCTCTCACTTCAATCTGCACGTTATACCATCGTTCAAGCCTGTATCTGAAATCCGTAAAATTGACACCATCAAAACTTAATATACCCTCCTTCCATCCAAACGTATCTTCGTAGTTAAACCTGGCCTTCCTGAGTATATCATCTTCTTTCGAAACAATTAACTCTTCTCCCGGTCTCAACATTACCATTTGTGTCTGTTCAGTATTTTGCACCTTTACTTTTCCTTCCAGCAATGCCACTTTAACTTCTTTTTCATTCTGGTAACTGCTTACGTTAAAAGATGTGCCCAGCACCGCTACCGTTGACCCATATACTTCAACCAAAAAAGGTCTTGTCACATCCTTTTTTACTTCAAAATAGGCTTCTCCGTCTAACTGTACCTTTCTGATAGAATCCGCAAAAGCTGCTGCATAGCGAAGGGTACTCTCAGCATTCAACCATACTGCACTGCCATCTGGCAACTGGTAATATTTCCTCTCCCCTTTTTTATTCTCTCTTTCAATCCACGCAATACTGGTATTTGTAATTTCTCTTTTTTCAGTGCCTGGGAACTGGTATTTTTCCAAAACATACCATCCCATGATTATTAGCGTCACTGCCGCTGCCACTCTGGTAAAAACCTTTAACTTAAAAACACTTCCATTCTTATTTTCACTTTCAAAAACCTCCTCCGACCGGCTCCAGATATCATCACCTTTTTCCTCAATACCTGATAGTTCTTCATCGTAATCACTATTTTCATTCCAGACTTTACGAATATTCTCAAACACTAAACGATTAGATTCTGATAATGTCAACCATTCTTCAAACTCTAATTTCTCTTTTTCATTCGCTTGACCCGTCAGATATAAAATCATCAGATGATCTATGTGCCCCTCTTTATTATTCATTTATAAACCTCGTTTACATGGGTATAACCCACAGCCGGAGTAAAACCCTTAATCAAGAATGAAAAATATTTTATTTTTCTTCAGTTTTGCAGAATATTAATCACCAAAAAAGACATTTATAAACAATAATCTATCAATAAACACCAAAATGATAGTATAAGCATTTTGATTCTGAGAATACTTTAGATATTACCCTATTCTGCTATAATACTGAAAGACAAGCGCTTCATTCACATCCTGAAAAACAAATATTTCCAGAAGTAGAATTTTTTCAAGATTATAAATACTAATAAATTTTTTGGAGAATCATTCCACTGTTTTATTTAAGGTAAAAAATTTTTCAACACAAGTTCTTAAATCTTTTACGGCAAGTTTGATATGAACCTCCACTGTTCTTTCCGAAATGTTCATCAATTCAGCTACCTGGCGGTAGGAAAACCCCTCTTCTCTTATCAACTGAAATACGATCTTGCGCTTTTCAGGAAAATTATGAACCACTTTTTTTACATAATTCTGAAGTTCTGACTCAAGCAATATTTCATAAGGATCGATCACATCTTCTCCTCCTGCCTGATCTGCGTCAATATCTTCCGGGAAAGGTGAGACCCGTGAATAATATCTGATGGTATTCAGGGATTTGTTTTTAACCGACTGATATAAATAAGATTCAAAATAGTCCAGTTTGAAAACTTCAGTACGATTGCTCAGCAAGTGAGTCAGCACATCTGCCACAACATCTTCCGCCAGTTCAACTGACAAAACATAATGTTTTGCAAACCTGACCAACTTGGGGTAATAATGCTTAAAAAAAACATCAAAAGCTTCTCTATTACCTTCAGCAATCAATACAAAGCATAATTTTTTATCAGAATTGGTGATCATTGAATGATTTGAAAAAGATTTCGAATAACCGTAATAGAATTATCATTCTTAAGCTGGGAATAATCAATGACTCTTGTCGCCAATTTATTTTAAAAGGAAATCGACAACCGTTAAAAGCGTTTACCGTATATATTAATTAGATAAGTATAATCTTTCTAAAATCTACTAAACACACATCAAGTTTTGTTTATTTTATTCAACATATAATATTACTTTTCCAATTTTAAGTAAAAGCATTGTTGAAGTCCAATCAATGGAGATCCTTCCCGCACCGGAATGAGTCGGTTATCAGTTTTCAACCAAAATAAACAGTTATTCTTTGAAAAAAAACCTGGAATGCCAGCCATGCTCATTCCTGTGTGATGAGCATGTAAACTGGCATTAACATTCCTACTTTTAAGGGATTAATTCTTTTTAATTGTTCCATGAATAGATCAGCATATCTCCCGCTTCTACCTCCGTTGTATTGGCATAAGCCTTTGCAGGAACTACAGAACCATCCTTCAATAATCTTTGCACCTGATCATCTGCAAAAAAAGTCAGCCGCATAGGATTTTTATAATCTCGGTTTACAATCACCAGATACTTTCTATTATCTTTTTCCAATAACGATACGACAGCACCATCACCTATAGTATCCAGTACTTTTACAGGTGTCGGAAGTGTTTCGATTCTTTTGGTGCCTTGCGGTATTTTTTCACCTGTATGCCAGACGTCAATTACTTTAGCATCTAAAAAAACGTGGGCATACTGCTGAATGTCATTATTAACCTGCTTAATCCGATCATATACGACGGTCCGCTTGCCGTCTGAGGTGATCGGTGCGTGGTGAAAATCCCAGGTGGTCGTAACAGGCGTCCAGTACGTGAAATATTGTACTGTCTGCGCACCATAGGCAAGAATGCTATGCACCTGAAATCTGATTTCCTCCAGCGTTGGAATGGCGTAATCGTGAAAAGCGACACTCAATCCAAATGCCCACATGGGCAAACCCGCTTTTTTAGCCATGCTGGCAATCACTTCCATATTCTCATAGTAATCTTTCGTAGATACCCGATTTTTCATCAGCGGATAGTGATCGTAGGAGATGAATTGAACCGGGATTTCCTTCAGAAAAGTCTCAACATATTCCCTGTATGTGTCAGTACCCCATTGTGATTTACTGGCATAGGTAGGGAATAGATTCAGATAACAAAAATGGTCTTTATCGACCGACTGAATCCTGCGCGCCCACTCTCCCAATTCAGGAAAATCAGTTCTGGTGGGTTCGTCCCGCAAATAATAACCTGCTAATGCCGGATGCTTCATCAATCGTTTTACGGTTTTTTCGGGTTCAGCTTTCAGTTCTGGACAAGCTGCCAATATTTTTATGCCATTTTTTTGAGCCAGATCCAATGCCTTCTCAACGGATTCAATATCCGGATAATGAACAAAATTGATATTGATTCCTGCTTCCTTTAATTCCTGAAACCGATGGGCATTGGTTTCTTCCGCGGGCACTCCCATCCATGCCAAAACAGGGATTACATTTTTATTTTCTATTTTTTTCTGTGCATAAATCTGGAAGGGCAACACAAACATCAAAAGGTAAAACAATCGCTTTTTCATGAAGAAATGGGTTAGGTTTGAGGAAATTATTATTATAGAAATATGCTAGTTTAGTAAAAACAGGCCTATAGCGCGGCCGCTCATTTGCTGATATAAAAGCCATAGATAACCGTGTGAAGATCATCATCAGGAGCAAACCATGCTTTAATTCCTTCCTTGTGTGGTTCAATAAAACAAGGATTTTGCACCAGTGATTGCCCGCTTCCAGGGGAAAATCCGGTAACAGGTAATTGCCAGACAGAATGCATTGTTTTCAATTCGGTCAACTGCCATCCTCCAAGCGTATACCGGGTCCCATCCGGGTGGGTATAATGTTTGATACCGGAGCCAAACATCATTCCATTCCCGGCATATTGACTATCCTGATAATCAATATATCTGAATCGGTTAGTCGACATCCGGCTCTTGCGGACAGAAGGCTTCCTTCGATTCTTTAGCTTAAGCGTATAGAGTTTCTCGGCTCCCCAACTGGCAGCAATCAGCTGATTTTTCTCATTATTTACCACAACCGCACCGATATGATCCTGAAAGGAAAAGAGGGTTTCGACTTCCTCTGTGTCGATAGGAATACGATAGAAAACCGACCTGCTATTGGGGCGGTATTCCGCGACTGCCACCCAAATATACTTTCCATCAAAGTCAATTCCACCAGGATGATATACATCTCCCTCTCCAACCACAATGTCTTTAATCAATTGTCCATTTTTATCAATTTTAAAAACATGCCCTACACCCTTGCCTGTATCACGATCATATCCATTCTGAGGTACACTATATCGTTTGGTAGCTTGTTGAATTTCTACACTGGACAAATAAAAATAATCCCCGACTTTAATCATCCCCTGGGTATGGAAGGCATTAAACTTCAGCTTAACCGAATCTGTCATTTGCCATGATGATTGCGATGAAATTGCCATTAATTGATTGGAGAGGTTATTTGAAGCAGTTTTGTTTTGGGCGAAGCTATCAGTTGGGAAATAAATAATAAACACAAATTGGAAAATTATTAAAAGAGGATATTTCGAATTCATATGGACAACGAATACATTTTCATTTAAGAAATGACAAGTTATTCATAATCGTGGCTCCCACCTACAAGATTTACAAATTATTCACACACCTCTAGTAATAATGGAGAAAGCCAAACTTTTATTAATCAGTAAGTCTATGTTAATATCATATAATTAAGATAATCATATTAGTAGATGTAGTCCCCGGATCTCCTTTTTATACAAGATTAATTATAGCCGGACAAAACTTCTTAATATGTACAAATACTACCTGACAATAGCTTTACTCCTGAGCGGGGTTTTCTGGGCGGGCGCACAAACCAAACCCAATTATGATGAGGCAAACGTGCAACTTTACACCTTACCTGATGTATTGAAAACACAAGATGGCAAGAGCATCAGGAGCACCTCAGATTGGGAGAAGCGACGCCGTCCGGAAATACTGACGCTGTTCGAGAGCGAAGTCTATGGAAAAAACCCGCAGACCAAACTGCCTGTCAGGTTTACGGTAACTTCCGAAGACAGGCAGGCGCTGGGAGGAAAAGCCGTCAGAAAAGAGATAAAAGCATGTTTTTCTGATGATGAAGCCCATTGTGTATCCATCCTGTTGTATACGCCCTCCAATGCAAAAAAAACTGCACCCTTGTTTCTGGGGCTTAATTTTGAAGGAAATCATGCCATCCATTCCGATCCGGGCATTACATTGAATACCCGTTGGATGCGCAGAACAGATATACGTGGAGTGAAAAATCACATAGCAACCGAAGAAAGTCGCGGTTCTCTGACCGGCCGGTGGGAACTGGAACAAATCCTGGCTAATGGCTACGGACTTGCTACCGTATATCAGGGCGATTTTGAACTTGACAAGACCGACCGTTCAGGAAGCAATGGCATTCGGTCTCTTTTTCCTCAACAAGATCAGCCTGATCAATGGGGAAGCATCGGTGTGTGGGCATGGGGCTTAAGCCGGGTGATGGATTATCTGGAGAGTGACAAGGAGGTCAACGCAAAACAGGTGGCCGTACTCGGGCATTCCAGACTGGGAAAAGCCGCTTTATGGGCTGCTGCACAGGATCAGCGTTTTGCATTGGTCATTTCAAATAATTCAGGTGAAGGGGGAGCGTCTCTCAGCCGGCGGAATTTCGGGGAAACTATCGCCGACCTTAACAGAGCCGTAAGCTACTGGTTTACTCCAGCCTACAAAAAATACAGTGAAGACCCCTCAAAACTGCCTGTCGATTCGCATTTGCTGATTTCAATGCTTGCCCCAAGACCGGTATATGTGGCGAGTGCCAGCGAAGATCTATGGGCGGATCCGCTGGGCGAGTACCTGGGTTTATACCATGCATTACCTGCTTACAGGCTCTACGGCAAAAAAGGACTGACTTCCGCCACTCCTCCACCCGTGGGTAAGGCGGTGATGAATGGCAGCATGGGGTACCACAACCGTCAGGGAGAACATGATATTAATCTGTTTGACTGGAAAAACTATATTGAATTTGCAGACAGACATTTTAAGAAATAATGCTGATTATGATAGAGTTACACCTGAATCAATAATTAACCAGTGTAAAATCAAAAAAATGGCTAAACCTCTCTCGCATTTCTTTTTGTATGCCACAACATTGGCCTCTCTGAATTCATGTACAGAACAAGCAGTCGCTGAGTACCCTGAAGACATCCACCATGTAATCGTTATCGGGGTAGATGGATTAAGTCCCGATGGTATTAAAAAAGCCGATACTCCCGTTCTGGACAGTTTGATCGAACATGGCGCTGTGAGCTGGAAAGTAAGAACCGTGTTACCATCGGCCAGCAGTCAGAACTGGGCAGCTATGATTATGGGGGCCGGACCAGAAGTACATGGGATTATTAACAACGACTGGAAAATAGATGACCATTCTTTACCGCCGGTCATCAGTGAAAAAGACGGCCGTTTCCCTACCATTTTCAGCATTTTGCACCAACAACGACCTGAGGCAGAAATCGGCGTTGTTCATCACTGGAAAGATTTTGGCAGGCTTTACCAAAAAGATGCTGTTCACTTCGATAAGCACTTTACTACGGAAGACTCGGCCACTACGGCTTTTGCTGATTATATAGTTGCTTCAAAACCAACCCTAGCATTTTTACATCTGGATCATGTTGATCATGCCGGACACCATGACGGGCATGGCTCTGAGATATATTATAAATCGGTTTCGAAAACAGACAGCCTGATAGGTAAAGTCATGAATAGTATACGGGCCGCCGGAATAACCGACAATACACTGGTGGTTATTACATCAGATCATGGAGGCAAAAACAAGGGACATGGAGGTGCCACGCTGGAAGAAGCAGAAATTGCATTGATTTTAACCGGGAAAAACATCAAAAAAGGATATGAACCCAAGCAGCAGGTTTATATGTATGACCTGGCCGCTACTATTGCATTTTCCTTAGGACTGAAACAACCCTATGCCTGGACAGGACGCCCGACAAAAGCGGCATTTGAAGGATTTGAAGAGCCTGAAAATCTTTATCTGGGCGGACAATAGAAAAATGAAACATACTCATAAAACATTGATATTCTTGTCTTTTGTTTCGAGCGTATCAATGTTTTAGTGTAGTGCGAAAATCAGCGTAGACTTCCATCACCTAAGGTCGATAATTCAAGCCTTCAAATGGCTGATTATAGAAAATTTAATCTACTTTTTTGAAACAATAACTACTGTAGAACAAACATGCGGTTTCAATTCATATAAACAGAAGATTCTGGAATATGTTCCGCTGCTGCAAACGACTGACGAGCCTCTTCTCTGAATTTCGACGCTTCCTCTGTTTTAATACTTTGAGATAATCCGATTAGTGACCAGCCATTGCCTGGATTTTTCAGTAAATCTTCCCGAAATACTTTTTCTGCTAATTCGGGCTGGCCATCATGAAGCAGATAAGCGCCCAGATACTGCCGGGAAGGAAGCGGCCAATCCTTTGGTTCTGTATATATCAACTGGTTTTCAAACTGTACTGCCTCCTCCAGGAGTGCCAACGCTTTTTCAGGCTTTTTATCAGCATATAATATTACGCCTTCCAGAATTTTATCTGCAATTCGCGCAATTTGAACAGGAGAGTTAAACGGTACTCTCCTAACCTCCAAAATCGGATCATTTAATCCGGAACGAAGGCTTTTCAAATAGTTTTGGGCATTTTTAATATTCCCTGTATTTACACTGGCCATCCCTTTCGCAAAATCAGAAATCAAAACGGCATATTTCCATTGCGGATCAATCTGAGCCGAATCCCGCAGTATATCCTGCCATTTGCCCATTCTGACATTTACGAGAACCGGCATCATAAAGAGATATTGGTCATAGTTAGCGTCTGCATTGGGAGAAACACTGTTTCTGCATCTTTCGGCATATCGCAGTGCATCTTCATACATACCTCCGCTCAGCGCACAATAGGTCTGAACAGCATAATAATGAGAGGAGTACGTATTTAAATTTAAATGTGCTGCCAATTGACTAAAATTAACCAGGTTACTGTCGGCCTTGTTATTTACTTCTGCTCCTTGCACATATAAACCGCTTCGTTCATATGCATGGCTAGACATATGCACCATATGCGGAACGCCGGGCATCAGCACTTTTAATAATTTACCACTCTCCAATGCTCTTTGTGGAAGACCCGATGCTTCAGTCAAATGAATGTAATAATGATGTGCTCCAGGATGGTGGGGTTTTTCTTTGATAACCTCTTCACACAGCGTGATCAGTTCAGGTGTCCACTCTTTTGCTGAGCCATCAGCATTCCAGAAATCCCAGGCATGCATTAGCATGACAGCATCTATATACAAGACTTTTGCTTCGATATTTGTACTGGTCAATTTTTTGAGTGCCTGTGCATAGGCTATATTCAACCCCGGCCGCATAGACATATCTGCATCAGAAGAATACCGTTGACGCATCGCACCAATCAGTTGCTTTTCAAAAGCTGAGGCTCCGGAGGCATTTTGATCCATTTTTTTCAATACCTTGCCAATATCCGCTGGCTGCGTGTAAGTATGGGCGGCGTTATAATAAGGTCCCATTGCCAGGGCCTGTCCCCAGTAAGCCATGGCGCTTTCAGGATCCAACCTGCCCGCCTCTTTAAAAGACGCAAGTGCTTCCTTAAAATGATACCCGTAATACAAACTCAACCCTTGATCAAAAAAATACTGCGCACTATCTGAATCAGTCGAAATAGGAAAAGAATAGTCGCCCCATCCCGGCAATGGTGTAATATACCGACCATCTGAGCGCAGTCCTGTAGATCCTGTGTTCACAGGCCCACAAGCAGGAAACACCTCCATACCAGTACCCTCCGAGACACTGCTTTGACTGAGCCTGTAATACACTGCGGTACCTGTGAGAAGCACCAAGGCGGCAGCAATAGGAATATATAATTTCATCTGTCGGCTATTCATTTGAACATGCAATTGTGTAATAAACGCTAAATAATTTAAGTTGTTTATAATAAGCGAGGACTTAAAGCTATTCTATGGATAGTTGCAACAGGAATACTGTTTGAATTTGTGGGGAAAATTTGATCATCAGAAAGAGTACATGGATAAGGAACAGATGTTTCTTGTCCACCTGTCAGCATGTAATATATTTGTTTATTTTTTGCAAATTCAGATAGATTAAAATTGGTCTTTACTACGTTATTGTATGCAATTCCGTCTATTGTTGATTTGATCCCCCACGCTTTTTCACCAGTGGTTACTTCTACATTGATGAGCCAATAATTTTCTTCCCCCTCTTTGTTGCAGGTCTCCATTCCAATTATTTCAATTTTAGATTCAATTAGTTTTGATTCATAAACGGGATATTTACACCCTTCTATGGTACCCATCAAAAAAATTGCTGCAAATTTCAAACTCAGAAACAGGCATCTGTAAACAGATGAAACAGTTTTGTTTTTACCTGAATTTATTCTTGACTTTCCCATTAAATTGAGCATAATTGTAAGAGTACAAGAACTAAAATGTATCGCTAAAAAGCAAAATCGTATCGAATTTATTAACGGATATATTAAAATTAACGACTGTCTTTTTTAATAAAACGGTCTCCTTCTTATTGCGGGAAGAGCAGAAGTTGGCGGGTCTGTATATCTTTTAATTTCAATATGGTTTTCTTCTGCATTAAGACTGTACCAAAACTTCTCTTCAGGCATCAATACCGAAGTGCCAAACCCATTTTTTTACACAAAATACAATCAATTAAAACGCATAAAAGGTGAGTATTTTTTCAACTCTCTGTCCTTATTGTTCTAAATTTTAGAATCCACTGTGGGCTGTTACTCCAAACACCTGAATGCGGTTTTATAATGGTTGTATTATCGGTTATCGGAACTTATGAGAAAGCGTGGAATTAATGAGGAGGAGATGGTATGGTCTCTCTCCCAAGGCGATGAATTTGCTTTTCAATCGATTTATGAACGCTACTCCCCAAGCATTTACAAAGTGGCTTTCAAATATCTTCAATCCTCAGAACTGGCTAAAGATGTAGTACAGGAAGTTTTTCTAACAGTTTGGAATTCGCGGGCATCCTTTGGTGAAATACGCAATCTGGAAGCGTATCTTATCACAATGGCTTCGCATCAGGCTATTAAAGAAATGAAAAAAATATATGCTGAAATTAACCATCATAAGCTTTATACTTCTGAATCCCTTACCACTGTCAACGATTCAGATTTTCTGGTGCGAAAAAATGAATGCAATGAAATAATCAACAACGCTGTAAATATTCTTCCGTTACAACAAAAGAAAGCATTTTTACTTTCCCGTATGGAAGGGCACACGCATGAGGAAATTGCCAAAGAGATGAACCTTTCCAGTGGAACTGTAAAAAATCATATTGTCAGAGCCCTTCAGCAACTGCGACTAAAACTAACCTTTTAAGTATTCAATTTTCAGACACTTACCTCCTATTCGAAAAAATTTATTGCTCTGACTGTCCCTCCTACCTACTCAAATCACTCTACCTGTTTGAGAGCATGTATATTGTTACAATTGCCTCCAAAAAATTACACTTGAAAGACTTAAGTTTGAAATAAACTCTCATAATGAAGGAGGATCAACGTTTCCGAAAATTGTTAAGTCGTCATATGAATAACGAAATTACCGATGAGGAAAAAGCCGAGCTGCACATCCTGCTAAAATCAGGAATATTTGACCATGTATTAAAGGAAGAGATTAGTTATGACTTGCAGGATGAAGTTAATTCGTATGACACGGCAGGAGAAATCGAGCCCGTATTGGATACACTTTATCTTGAAATCAGACAGATATTACCACCAGACAAACTAAGAATTTCACCCTTAACCGAATGGTTTCAAAGATATGGATCCGTTGCAGCAACCCTTATCGTGATTAGCGGATTATTTGCTTTGCACTTTCTATGGAAAAATGAGCCCTTACATTTATCCAGGCCAATACCACTGACAGAAGAATGGGTGCAGCTGGATAAAAAGGGTGCGTATACTTTACCGGATGGTTCGTCAGTCAATTTAAAGGGACACAGCCAGTTAAGCTATCTCAAAACTTTCAATGGGGAGTCGCGGGAAGTTAAACTGTCCGGTGAAGCCGATTTTGATGTAAGTCATGATCCTGGCCGACCTTTTATAGTCCATACGGGTGATATACATACCAAAGTACTGGGAACAGCATTTAATATTACCACAAGCGATAAGGCAATTAGCGTCACCGTAATGAGGGGTCTTGTAGAAGTCAGTAATAATAGACAGGTCCTTGAACAGGTAAAGGCGGCAGAACAATTAACGGTTAATCCTGATAACCACGAATTTAAAAAAATATCAGTCCACACTCCTCAGCAGAAAACGTCCAATGAAAACGTACTGTATTTTAATGGCACAAGTCTTGAAGAGGTAGCAACCAGGTTGGAGAATCAGTTTGATGTTGTCATTTCATTTGAAAACAGGGCGATCAAACAATGCAGGGTCAAAGCGTCATTTACTCCTGATGAAAAGCTGGACAATATTCTGGAATTGGTTTTCGGTACCAGGCAAGCCACCTACGCGACCCATGGGAACCGGATACTCATAAAAGGCGGCATTGGATGTGATACTAACTAAACAATTATTCCCTTACTACTAATCAATAACAATATGTAAAAAAACAAATATCTCTTAGTTAAAAATAAAGGTTGCCCGGCTCCTACCCCGGACAACCAGGATGTTTCAATACTTTAATGTACAATTATTAAAACGGACAAAAATATGAATTTATCCTTTACTGAACCCTTGTACTTTCTCAGAGTCGGCTATCTGACTAACAAGTACAGACTAAACGTGCTGTTTATGCGCCTTTTTCTCACTTCATTTTTATCCATTTTTATTTGTACACAGGTCCTCACTGCGCATCCGGGAACCAGTCAGGAACTGAAAGAGATCACCGTCGTGCTGGGTGCCAAACAGGAAAGCCTGCAAGAGGTGATCAAAAAAATTGAGCAAAAAACAGGGCTTACTTTCATCACACCCTTAGATGAAGTTGAAACGTATAATAATATCAGTTTCCCACATATCAAGCGAAATGTAAAAGAAACACTGGACCTAGCATTTGGAGCGACCAATCTGGCCTATCGCCAGGTCAACAGCAAGACAGTTTTGGTTTATATCAGGCAGGGAAAACCCAATGACCGGACAATCAACGGCAACGTAACAGACGAGAAAGGAGAAGGCTTGCCAGGAGTAAATATACTGATTAAAGGAACAGACCAGGGAACAACCACCCTGAGTGATGGAAGTTTCAGTTTAAACGTCTCAGATGACAACGCTATACTGGTATTTTCTTTCGTAGGATACCTGCTTCAGGAGACTGCAATCGGGAACCGTTCATCTTTTGATATCAGTTTGCTGCCAGATACAAAATCGTTGGATGAAATTGTAGTGGTTGGATATGGCGAACAGAAGAAAGTGAATCTGACCGGTGCAGTATCAAGTGTAAATGCTGAAGTGCTGGAAAGCCGACCCATCACAAACCTTGGTCAGGGTCTACAAGGTGTTGTATCCAATCTGAATATCACACCAGGCAACGGATCTTTAGGAAAAGGATCCTCCTTTAATATACGTGGTACCACATCGCTCAATGGCGGCGGTCCGCTGATCCTGGTTAATGGAATCCCCATGGATATTAACCTGATAAGCCCGAATGACATAGAAAGCGTAACTGTATTGAAAGATGCTGCCTCAGCGGCAATTTATGGAGCAAGAGCGGCTTACGGAGTAATTCTGGTAACTACTAAAGGAGGTAAGAAGAAAGACAGACCTTCTGTTTCTCTCTCCACCCTGCTAACCACTAACGAGCCCACTACCCGGATTGATTTCATCGATACCAGAGACCGCATCGGATATATGAACGAAGCATATATGCGCGTCAATGGCAGACCTTACTATGATGATATCAAAGTGGATGCGATGATGGCGCATTACAATGATCCTACCCAGCCACAGGCAATTATACACCCGACCAACCTGAATGAGTGGACCGGAGTAGCCAACACCAACTGGGAGAAAATCCTGATGAATAAAAGGTATCCGATGCAACAGCATTCGGCCAGTATTTCAGGTGGAACGGAAAAATTCGATTATTATTCTTCGCTCTCATTTATGCAGCAAAAAGGGCTCACCAATTCTGATTTATTTGACGAGCATTTTAAACGATATAACCTGATGCTCAACCTCAATTATCAGGTATTGGACTGGTTGAAATTGGGCACAAAGGTGTCCATCAACAACAGTAGCAAAAGGTTTCCACCGAATGATCCTTATTTCCGGAATTCTTTTCCAGAGGCTGGCACCATCTACCAGACCAATGTCTATTCTACCCAGCCACTCAAAGACCCTAACGGTCAATGGACTCATGAAGGATCCATTTTTAACCCTGCACAAATGTTGACAGAAGGTGGCTACCAGACACGGGGTATTGGAGATGTATGGATGACCGGGCTTGCACGACTTACCCCTATCAAAAATGTGTCATTTAATCTTGATTACTCCTATAATAAAAAGAACACCAATGAGTTATCATATGTCGCACTTCAACCCTTCTATGATGTAGCTGGAAATATCTCAGGGTATTATGGCGGAAGTAACCCCAACAGGGTAATCCGGACCAACTATGATGACAACTATTATGTCTTCAATGCATACGCCGATTATAACAACACATTTGCTTCAAAGCACAACGTCAGTTTTCTGGTCGGTTTCAACCAGGAAAATGCTTCTTATGCATTTGCCCAGGCAGAACGCAGAAACCTGATCATCAATTCCATTCCTTCGATTAACCTGGCCTCCGGTGACCGGTTTGCTTATGACGGCATCAATGAATATGCGATTCGGGGAGCATTTTCACGAATTAATTATAGCTACGACGATCGTTACCTGATAGAATTTAATGGCAGGTACGACGGAACTTCGAAATTCGTTAAAAGAGACCGTTTTGCCTTCTTCCCATCCGTATCCGTTGGATGGCGTTTAGATAATGAAGGTTTTTTCGGGAATTTGAAAAACACTTTTAATCAACTAAAATTAAGAGGGTCTATTGGAAGTCTTGGAAATCAAAATGTACCAGGATTCTACCCCTATATAGCTACATTATCTGCAGCTGAGGTTAATTACCTGATCAACGGTGACAGGCCCATGTCGGTTTATGCACCGGGCCTTGTAAGTCCTACGCTCACCTGGGAAACGGTTACACAACGCAACCTGGGATTGGATTTCGCGCTTCTAAATAATCGTCTGAGCGGTTCATTCGATATATACAATCGCGACACGAAAAACATGCTCACCAAATCCCAAACACTTGCAGCTGTACTAGCTACCGCCGAACCTCAGGCAAACGCAGCAGATTTACGTACAAAGGGTTACGATTTGAATATTCAGTGGCGTGATAAAATTAAGGCCGTTGGCTATGAGTTTGCCGTAATTTTTTCAGATTACACTTCCCAAATCACCAAGTACAGTAACCCCAACGGGCTGATTTCAGATTTTTACGAGGGTGGAAACATTGGTAATATTTGGGGACTGACTACGGGAGGAATGTTCCAAACAGACGAAGAAGCCCTGAAACTTGACCAAACGAACATCAACGGACGTAAACGACAAGCAGGTGACCTTTGGATCGTTGACCTGAATGGCGATGGAAAAATCACTCGTGGCGCGCAAACTCTTGAAAATCCCGGAGACCTCAGCATTATCGGAAACAACACCCCACGCTACAGCTTCGGTTTGCGTTCAGGTGTGAAATGGAAAGGATTTGACCTGGATGTATTCTTTCAGGGAGTCGGCAAGCGTGACCTTTGGATTTCACCTTTATATTACCTGACACAATATTCCAATGAGTGGGTGGGCATATCCAAAGCTGCTATGGATTACTGGTCTCCCGAAAATCCTGATGCGTTCTTTCCGAGGCCTATTATTTCAGGAGCCGGCGATATCACTTCGGTACAATCCAGATTTCTACAGAATGCAGCATATATAAGACTGAAACAACTTTCTTTTGGTTATACTATTCCACAGGAGCTTTCCAAGAAAATCGGTATTGAGCGGTTAAAATTATTCTTTACAGGAAGTAACCTTTGGACAGGCACAAAAATGATCAGCATTTCGGATCCGGAACTCGAGGGGCCAAGTTCGTACCCGCTGAGCAAATCGTTGACATTTGGTGCTAATATCAATTTCTAAATATCATATACCATGAAACATATCAGCTTATTACTGCTCACAATATCATTAACGATCATGTCGTGTAATGATGAATTTATGGAAAGGTATCCGTTGGACAAAATCACCGACAACAGTTTCTGGAAAACCGGGGCAGATGTAGAAATGTATGCCAACCAGTTTTACCCTACCCTGTTTGATGCCCGTCTGGCATGGTACAATCTGGATAACTTCAGCGACAACCAAACGCCCAGCAGCCGTAATACCTACACATGGGATGAATACCCGATCCCCTCTGCAGGGGGTGGCTGGGCAAAGACTGACTGGGCGAATATCAGAAGCTGTAACTATGCGCTGGAGAGAATCGCACTAATGACTCCAGACAACACGTTACCTAGAGCTGAAGCTGAAATACGCTTTTTCAAATCCTTCTACTATTTTGACAAAGTAAAAAAGTTTGGCGATGTTCCCTGGATTGAAAAGAGTCTGTCGACAGAATCTCCCGAGCTCTCCGCTCCCCGGGATAGCAGAAAAGTAGTAGTTGAAAACATTCTCAAAGACTTGGATTTTGCGATCGCTAATTTGCCGGAAACTTCTTCAACCGAGCGTATCACCAAATATGCGGCACTGGCACTCAAGGTTGAACTGGCCTTATACGAGGGAACATTCAGAAAATACCATAATGTCATTGGTGACCATGATGCCATGTTACGGTTGGCTGCCACCTCCGCAGAAGAAATCATGAATTCCGGATTATTTGGCATTTACACCACAGGCAACCCAAAAACAGATTATTTTGATTTGTTTGTCCAGTATGAACTGAAGGGTAACCCCGAAGGAATCCTTATTCAAAGGTTCCTGACAAATAAAAGGATGCACAATAATGTAAGGCAACTGGGAGAACCTTATACGGGTTACAACAAAGATTTTGTGGATTCTTATCTGTGTGAAGATGGTTTACCTATTGCATTAAGTCCACTCTATAAGGGGGATGCGGTTTATGGTACTGAATTTGTCAATCGGGATCCGCGGATGGAACAATCCATCTATCAGGAAGACCGTCCTTACCGCATCTTCGATACCGGGGTGGTCAATTATAAGGAAATGCCTGAATTTAACAATAACAATTCACCAACCAGTTATTTTATCATCAAAGGATACAGCCCCTATGAGCGGGACAGACTTCCAAGCACATCTATAACGGACGATTTTATTTTCAGATATGCCAAAGTCCTGCTTTCCTATGCTGAAGCGAAAGCGGAACTGGGAGAAGCTACACAGGAAGTACTGGACAATTCGATTAATCTGATCAGAGCACGCGTTGCTATGCCAGCCATGAAAGTGGAAGTAGGTTTCACTGACCCCAACTGGCCCGCATGGGAACAAACGGTTGCGCCATTGCTCAATGAAATCAGGAGAGAGCGCCGCATTGAAACCTGTGCAGAAGGTGGAAGATGGGATGACCTGGTCAGATGGAAAGCCGGCAAACTTCTTGAAAATCAAAAAACTGTATTAGGTGCAAGGGACCCCGATACCGGTCAATACAGACAAATATACCCCGGATATAGTACCAGAGTCTGGAATGACAAGCTTTATCTTTATCCCCTTCCTATCCAGGAGCTTACAATCAATCCGCAATTGACGCAAAATCCAGGATGGAATTAATTTCAAATTCACTAACCTTAACGCTTATGTTCACAAACAGACTGAAGTACCTCTTGTTGGTAATACTGCTAGGTTGTGTGACTTCCACTTCGGTGCTCGCACAATCGCCTGTTGCACAGGTCAGCTTTCAAGCAGGGTTTGCAGAGATGGATATCACTCCGGATATCGGCATGCAGCAACCTGGTAATTATGGTAAAAGTTATCATACTACATTTCATGACCGATGTAAAGCCAGGGCGGTAGTCTTTGACGACGGCCGCAAACAGGTCGCACTTATCGGCCTTGACCTGCTATTTATCAACCGCCATCTGGTCAAAGAAATACGTGCGGAAATCCAGAAAAGAACGGGTATTCCTGCTGAAAATATCATGATCGGCGCATCACATTCCCACTCTTCAGGCCCGGTAGGCATGAGTGAGCCCGGTGACTTTGACCACGCCCCGGAGCTGATAAAAGACCTGGTAGAAAACAAGTCTATCACTTCTGAACCGGGTTTTACGCAATATCTTAAAGAACAGTCGGTCATGGCGGTAGTACGTGCAAATGCGACCAAACAACCAGCCAAACTTGCTGTAGGTAGCGGACATGAAGACAAGGTATCATTTAACAGAAGGTTACGTATGAAAAACGGCCTTTCTTATTCCCATCCCGGTACAGGCAACCCGGATATAATCGCCTATGCCGGGCCGATCGACCCTGAAGTAGGGACGGTGGGAGTTTGGGATCTCAATGATAATCTGTTGGGTATGGTGGTCAACTTTTCTTGTCATGCGACGACCAACCCTGGCGGAATTTCTGCCAACTGGATTGGCCCTATGGAAAAAACACTCAGAGGGGCTACCGGCAATGCCGCCCTTCCGGTCGTTTTCATGCAAGGGGCTTGCGGAGATATTACACAGGTAGACAATCTGGCGAAACATCAAAACCCTGCACCGGCAGAATGGAATGAAATTGTAGGCGGACGAGTAGGTGCGGAAGCATACAAAACCCTACTCCTTATCCGAAGAGGGGCAAACAGTGATATTGCAGTGGATACGAAACATAAAGTCTGGAATATTAAAAGACGCATACCTACAGCAGAAAAAGTAAAAAAAGCGTATGAGCTTGTTAAGATGGGACCTGAAAAAGCGGGTGCAGTGGAGTGGATTTTCGCCAAGGAAACCATTGTGCTGGATGCAATGATCAAGGCCCGGCCAGAAGTGGAAGTGGAAGTACAGGCAATAAAGGTAGGTCCCATGGTGTTTGTATCTGACCCTGCCGAATATTTTGTACAATTTGGACTCGACATTAAAAAAGGAAGCAAATTCCCCTTCACTTTTGTAGTCGAACTTGCCAACGGATGTGTAGGGTATGTTCCAACCGAAGAAGCGCTTGGCCCCAAAGGAGGAGGATATGAAACAAGGCTGACCTCTTACTCTAACCTGGAAGTTTCGGCAGGACGACAGTTTGCCGATGTAGGGATAGATTTAGCCAATCAGATGACGCCCGGGCCAGTACCGCTCCCACCACCTCCACCGCCATTCAAAGCACCGTGGAGTTACGGAAATTTGCCACCTGAACTGAACTAGGTCAATGAAACTGAATATTCAGCGGAGCGTCAATCAATTGATAATAAAATCGGCACTCCGCTGGATTTTCAAACATTTCCGCATGATATTATCATTGTGAACCTGCTAAAATATCCTGAAAAAAGGATTAGAAATGGTACAGTTTATACTCTTGTATAGATATCAACATGTTACCGGACAACAACAGCACAATTCCAAAACAATCAATAGCTATTTGCCAATGAGCCTTTCAAAAGCCCTTTTTGCTTTTTTTACTGCCATTTTCACCTTCTTCGGAAATGGTATTTTGAATTTGGCAGGAGCCCAATCAACAGATATTAGTGTTGGACTGGCACAAATTGAAATAACGCCACAACAGGAAAAATATCCGCACTACAGAGGAACAAGTACGGGAACAGATGATCCATTATTTGTTAAAACGGCTGTATTCAGAGAAGGAAATATCCAATCGGCTATTGTTATTTGCGACCTACTTTGGATTGCCAGAGATTTATCTGCAGATGTCCGAATAAAAGCTTCTCAACTCACCGGTATTCCTTTTACCAACATTATTATTTCGGCCACACACTCCCATACAACGCCTGCCTATGATGATAATATAAGATCATTGAATGCAGAAAACAGGAAGATTGACGATTATAAAGGCAATCCTGACGATTACAAAGCCTGGCTTGCCGGGCAAATGGTAAAATCCATCGCTGAAGCTCAGAAAAACTGTGTACCTGCTACATTGAAGACTGGCAAATCAACGGTAGAAAACATTGCATTTAACAGACGGTTTATACTCAAAGATGGCAAAACGGTAATGAATCCGGGTGTGGGAAATACTTCGGCCATTACCATGGCTGGCCCTACCGACCCTGAACTGGGCATAGTCCTTATTGAAAGAAAATCAGATAATAAACTAATCGGTGGACTCAGTAATTTTGCAGTACATTCCGACACGTACGGCGGAACGAAATTCAGTGCTGATTATCCGGGCGTGCTGGCCCGTCAGTTGCAGAAAAAATATGGAGAAGAATTTATTTCTGTCTTTGGCTTGGGGGCTTGTGGAAACCTGAATCACGTAGATGTCAGAAATTCCACCAATAAACTGAACACTGCGAAAATTGGTGAAACCTTAGCGGAAAAATTCGTTTCAGGAGCAGCCTCACTTACAACTGCAAATGGGAAATTACAAGCTGGCCATCGGTTTGTTTACTTACCATTACAAAATTACACAACGGAAGAACTTGCATTTGCAGACAACAAAATCAAGCCATTATATCCTGATTCTCCATTTCTGACTAAAAGAAGACTTTTGAAAATCAAATCATTGGAAGCTATGCGGCAGACTGAGGCTATACCACCTTCCATTGGTACTGAGCCATGGCATATTCCTCTCGAAGTACAGGCATTTACCATAGGAAAAGATATGGCAGTGGTAGGTTTGCCGGGGGAACTTTTTGTAGAATTCGCCCTGGCTGTGAAAGAGAAATCGCCATTCCGGAATACCATTATTATAGAACTGACGCATAGTCACATTGCCTATGTCCCCACAATAGAAGCTTTTAAACAAGGGAGTTATGAAACAATCAATTCAAGGCTGCATCCCGGTGGCGGGGAGGCACTGGCAGAAAATGCAATTCAACTGTTAAACCAATTATACGCTGACCTAAATAAATAATTACAGGAATATCCTGCCCGGTTAAATTCAATCCTTAAAATGAAAACTTATTTTTTACACATTGCCCTGACAGCCTTTCTGATCGCACTGGTGGCAGAAAACAGGTATACACAACCCCCGATCCATTCAGAGGTGATGACCAATGACACTGTCAGATGGAAAAAAGCACTGGAAAGCTTTCGTCTGGAAGAAGGGCTTTCCATTGAGCTGATTGCCGCTGAACCCCTTGTAGTGGATCCTGTTGCTTTTGCCTTTGATGAGATGAGCAGGCTGTATGTTATCGAGGATCGGGGTTATCCTGATCCAATTGATGGAACCACAGCGCCGGCCATCGGGCGAATTGCATTACTCACTGATACAGATCAGGATGGAAAATATGATTCCCGTACCGAATTTGTAACTGATTTAACTTACCCTAACGGTATCATGCCCTGGAAAGGCGGTATTTTTGTGACCTGTGCCCCACACATTTATTATTTCAAAGATACCGATAACGATGGTGTCGCTGATATAAAGGAAATAGTTTTGACCGGATTCAATTCTGATAAAACAGCGCAGATCCGCGTCAGCCACCCTACACTCGGACTCGATGGCTGGATATACGTAACTAGTGGATTAAACAGTGGAAAAATATCTTCCCCGCGCTACCCCGACCGCCCCGCAGTTTCGTTTACCACAGCAGACGGAAGATTTAATCCGGAAACATTTGAATTTCAACCAACTGGTGGCCGCAGCCAGTTTGGATTGGCATTTGACCCTTTTGGGCGACGGTTTGGAACTTCTAATCGTCATCCGGTGATGCAGATGATGATTGAACCCTGGCAATTACAAAGAAATACAGCGCTCCAGTTTGCTGAAACCTTTCAAAACGTTTCAGCTGTCGAGGCAAACGCCAAGGTATTCCCTATCAGTGGCGCCGTTACCACGGCCGAATTTATCCCGAGCTTAATGGGCAAAGGCCATACAGGCACCTTTACTTCAGCCTGTGGTTTGCTTATTTATAACGGAGATGGACTTACTTCATCTCATGTGGGAAATGCATTTATTTGCGAGCCGGCACAAAATCTGGTTCAACGGCAAACTATGCAAGCAAAAGGCGTAGGATTTACGTCGAAACTCCCTTATGAAGGAAAAGAATTTCTATCTTCTACTGACGAATCATTCCGGCCGGTTTTCTTGCAACATGGTCCGGATGGAGCACTTTACGTGGCTGATATGTACCGCAAAGTCATAGACCATCCTGCCTATGTACCCGCAGAATCAAGACATTTACTGGATTTTGAAACGGGAAAATCAGATGGACGAATTTATAGGATCTATAATGAAAAACAACCACCGAAAGAAGGTTATCAGAGAGTCACCAGATTTCAGAGCAACCATGATCTGGCAGAAGGTCTTTCTTCAGCCAACGAATGGAAACGACAGGTAGCTTTCAGGAAAATTCTTGAGGCTAAAGACAAAAGTATCGCCTCTGAACTGGAAAAATTGGCCATTAGCGCTGCTATACCAGAAACCCGGGCCAATGCGCTATGGTTACTTCATCATTTACAGAGACTGGACGAAACCATCTTGCAGAAAGCACTGAACGATAAAAGCGGTGATGTCAGAGAACAGGTCGTGAAAATAGCAGGTTTGTCACAAGAGATTACCGCGCCAGTGCGTGACCTGCTTATCAAAGCTTCCACTGACAAAGAAGTGAAAGTGCAGTTTCATACTGCCCTTGCCCTGGGGAACAACCTTGACGACACTTCTGTGAAAGCGTTGGCAAAAATTGCAGGCCAGAATGGCGATGATATATGGGTAAGAAGTGCAGTATTGAGTGGTATCGGAAACCATCTTCCGGAGTTTCTGAAAGCAGTGCAAGCTCAGCCCAATAACAAGGAAATTGCCTATGCAAGTGTAATGCAGGATCTGGGTCAGCTTTTTGGTAATGCCGGCAGTGTGGAAGAATGCAGACAACTGATGATCAATACACTCAACAGCAAAGGTCAGTATAATTGGAGGGTGGCTACGATGTTGGGACTGGCAGAGGGAATTTCAAAACGCAGTGAATACAGGGGCCAAAATGTGTCACCGCTGGAATTTTTAGCCGGAGACCATGGTAAACCATTAAGTACTTTCATTTCGGAGGTTAATAAAAGAGCGGTGATATCAGGACTTTCGGTACCTGAACGCAAAAATGCCGTTGCTTTATTGGGGTATTACCAGTTTGAACAGGGTAAAAATACGCTCACAAAAATAATGGATAATCAACAACCCGCAGATTTACAGGTTGAGGCAGTTATGGCTCTGAGACGTCTGAATAACCAGGAAGGAGCCCGCTTACTGACATCTGAGAAAATCTGGAAAGGATATACCCCGAGAGTTAAAAGTGCAGCGGTGGCCGCTTTGGTATCCAATCCGGTTTTTATTAGTGCCTTGTTTGAAGCGATTGATAAAGAGAACATTCAGCCTGCGGAAATCAGTTCTACGGATCGTAACAGATTGTTAAAAAATAAAGAGCAAACGATAGCAGACCAGGCGGCCAAATATTTCTCGGTTCTTGAGTCGGGTGGTCGTATGAAAGTATATGAAGAAAAGAAAGCACTACTAAAGAATCCTGCAGTTGCTGAAAATGGAAAGCAAGTATTCGTCAATTATTGCACTGCCTGCCATACCTATGGTTCGGTGCCAGGCGGAAATGCAGGCCCCGACCTGAGTGGTGTGCGTAACCAGCCCGCTGAGGCTATTTTATTGCATGTTATTGTTCCGAACTATGAAGTGTATCCAGCGTACCAGACTTTGAATATTGAAACGTCGGACGGAAATACGGTTTCAGGATGGCTGCTGGCCGAAACAGATAATTCAATTACTGTAAGGACCGCTTTTTCTACTGAAGTCTCTGTGTTGAGAAAAAACATTAAGTCAATTACCAATCCTGGTATTTCTCTGATGCCCGATGGTTTGGAACAAGCCATGACCCAGCAGGAATTACTGGATATGATCGCATTTCTCAAATCTGCCAATCAATAATGATTTTCATTTAAAATCCTGACCTATGCCAACTCAATCATCACCTAATCGGCTTGTATTCAGAAAACTGAAGTTATGCTTGCTGTCACTAGTATTAACTGTACTTTGCAGCTTTGCACTTTTTGCACAAAATACAACAACGGGATTACAGGCAGGAGCTGCCACCAGTAATATTACCCCATTCCTGGGGGGTGGAATTGTAGGTAATTTTGGTAACCCGCCACCTGCCGAATACATCCATGATGAACTTTATGCAAAATGTATTGTATTGGATGATGGCAAAACCCAATTGGCCATTGTCATCGTCGATAATTTATCCATTAACAGGGAAGTGCATGATAAGGCAAGAGAATTGATTGCCCAGCATACACCAATTAAAAAAGAAAATGTACTGATTGCTGCCACTCATACACACTCAAGTGTCAGTGCAAGCGGTGAAGGATCACAGCGGATGAATTTTAATTATGACAAACCGCTGGATGAATATCAGATGTTTGTTGCCCGTCGCATTTCTGACGGCGTTCGCAGAGCCTTTGTTAACAAAGAACCTGCACAGATTGGCTGGAGTTCAGTACAAATGCCTCAACATGTGTTTAATCGTCGTTGGTTAATGAAACCCGGAACACCCACACCAAATCCATTTGGAGGCCAGGACAAGGCTGTGATGAATCCAGGTGTTGGAAATCCTAATCTTTTAGAGCCAGCTGGCCCGGTCGACCCTGAAGTTTCTTTTGTTTCTATTCAGGCTACAGATGGTCGTCCTATTGCCCTTTTAGCCAATTATTCGTTACATTATATAGGAGGTGTTCCCATGAACCACGTTTCAGCAGATTATTTTGCTGTATTTGGCGACCGACTGCAACAATTGATGAATGCCGATAGATTGGCACCAGGTTTTGTAGCTATTATGTCTAACGGAACATCTGGAGATGTTAACAACATAAATTTCAGAGGTCCAGCCGAAAAACTTCCATCTTACCAGAAAATGTATAAAGTGGCTGATGATATCGCTCAACAAGTCCATAAAAAATTGCAACAGGTGACTTACCAACGCAACCCAACATTAGGTGCGGCATACACTGAACTAACATTAGCGGTACGTAAACCTACACCAGCTATGCTTGAACGTGCTAAACATGTAGTAAAAAATCCCGGCAAGGTAGAACTTTATCATCCGTTAGAAAGTACTTACGCCCTTCGTGCCATTCAAATGCAGGAACAATGGCCGGAGAAAATCGATATTGTGCTGCAAGCTCTTAAAATCGGGCAATTAGGAATTGCAGCCATTCCTTTTGAAACATTCACACAAACAGGGTTGGATATTAAAGCAAAAAGCGCACTCCAACCTTCGTTCACCATTGAATTGGCCAACGGTAATTATGGATATCTTCCAACACCAGAACAACATGATTTAGGAGGTTACGAGACTTGGCTGGGTACCAATCGGGTAGAAAAAGATGCATCAGTTAAGATTACCAATAAAATTATGGAGCTATTCAATTCTCTGAAATAGAAATGATCTGACGATTATTTCACAACACTCCCAAACGTAATTTCTCTGTCTCAATCCTGAAGACAGAGAAATTACGTTCCATTATCACACTCCGATCTGAAAATGATAACTTATTAACGACACTTTTTTTAGCTTAAATCGTTGGTAAATAACATTTTACACCGTTTCCTATTATTAAAGTATAGTGTATAACCACCTAAATCTATTAACCTATGATTCCTGACCTAAAATTCACTTTTCATAACGGATTTCGTAAACTAACAGATTACTATTTGGAAAATTTGAGGTATTTCTCCTTTGTTTGCTGCTTCGTTGTCCTGGCACTCAACGTCATACCAGGTGCAGCACAATCAACCAGTGGTGTCTTGCAGGCTGGTGCGGCTACGAGCAATATCACACCCTTTTTAGATAATGGTATTGTTGGCAATTTCAACTCCCCTCCTGCCAAACAAATTCACGATGAACTTTTTGCAAAATGTCTCGTACTAGACGATGGTACTACTCAAATTGCCATTGTTATTGTTGACAATCTGCATGTTAACAGAGAGGTTTTGGACAAAGCCAAAGAAATAATTGCCCAACACACACCACTAAAAAAAGAAAATATCCTGATCGCTGCTACGCATACACATTCAGGAACAAGTGCTAATGGAGAAAAATTATCTGGTGGATGGAATGTAGGTAAAGAATTTGACGAATATCAACAATTCTTTATCAGGAGAGTTTCGGATGGTGTTCGCAGAGCGATTGCTAACAAAGAACCAGCGAAAATTGCCTGGGGATCGGGACAAGTACCACAGCATGTTTTTAATCGGCGGTGGAAAATGAAACCGGGCACTCCCATGCCTAATCCTTTCGGAGGACAAGATAAAGCTGTAATGAATCCTGGTGTTGGAAACCCCAATTTATTAGAGCCCGCTGGTCCGGTCGATCCTGAGGTTTCCTATATTTCAATTCAATCACTTGATAATATTCCTATCGCTCTTCTGGCCAACTACTCTTTGCATTATGTAGGGGGTGTTCCGATGAACCAAATTTCTGCAGATTACTTTGGCGTATTCTCTGACCGTCTCCAACAGCTGATGAATGCCGACAGACAAGCCATTCCCTTTGTGGCAATGATGTCAAACGGTACTTCAGGAGATGTGAATAATATTAATTTCAGGGGCCCAGGGGAAAAACTGCCTGCCTATCAAAAAATGTACAAAGTGGCCAATGATGTGGCGCAGGAGGTATTCGACGGGTATAAAAAACTGACCTATAAAACAAATGTAAAACTAGGCGCTGCTTACAGTGAGCTCAATCTGGAAGTTAGAAAACCAACTCCAGCGATGTTGTCGAGAGCAAAGCAAGTGATGGCTGATCCTGATAATATTAAATTAGTTCATCCCCTCGAAAAATCTTATGCAGAACGTTCCATTAAAATTCATGAACAATGGCCTGATAACATCGATATTGTCATGCAAGTTTTAAGAATTGGCGATGTCGGTATTGCAGCCATACCTTTTGAAACATTCACGCAAACCGGGCTGGATATTAAAGCGAAGAGTCCGTTTAAACCCTCATTTACCATCGAACTCGCCAATGGGTCATATGGATACCTTCCTACGCCTGAACAACATCAATTAGGTGGTTATGAAACCTGGCTCGGGACCAACAGGGTAGAAAAGGAGGCTTCAACCAAAATATCTAATGAACTCATGCGACTTTTCAATACATTAAAGTAACTAATTCATATTCACACCATTCTTTTAAACTTCCTGTGATCTACAGGAAGTTTTTTTTGTTATATTTCGTTGATGATCGTCGGTATGAATTAAACCAACAAACTTTTTGATTGCCAATCATTATCAGATATTTACAAAAAATCAGATGCAATTAAGTGATCAACTGAAGCGTCCTTTGAAAGAACTGCAAATGAAAATTCGGAAAACATCTGTCTTATTGTAATTGTTAATAGGTACACATTCTTATCCTAAGCATTTTCCCTCATGGAATTAATATTAAGTATCTTTCTAGGAATTGGTCTCAGCGCAGCAACAGGATTCCGGATTTTCATTCCTGCATTGCTCGCAAACGTAGCTGCCATGAATGGCTATATCTCACCAGGTGAAAATTTTGACTGGATTGCCTCCTGGCCGGCATTCTGGACGCTGGCTACCGCTTCAGTGCTTGAAATAATGGCTTATTATATCCCATTAATAGACAATCTGCTGGACACAGTTGCCACTCCCCTGGCCTGGATTGCCGGTACATTAGTTACTACCTCATTCATACAAATCGATAACCCTATTTTACTCTGGAGCCTGGGTATCATCCTTGGAGGTGGCACATCAGGACTTATACAAACAGGGACTACCATGGTAAGGCTGGCCTCCACCGGTTCGACTGGCGGACTGGCTAATCCCGTGGTCTCTACAGGTGAAAACGTAGCTTCTTTCTCACTGGCTGCATTCGCTATTTTCTTACCCATCATCGGACTGCTTACCGTCTTGCTTATTCTATGGTATTTTCGAAAAAAATGGCAAAAAATGAGAGGGTATTGAGTTATAGAACAGCATCGGTATACTTTGCCAATCCCAAATTGCGTGTTTGATAGGAACATGATAGCATGAGTGGCAATCAATAAATCATACACAACATTAATTCACATAAAAGGACTGTCTGTTCCATGGTTTACTAATTTATCATTATAAAGTCAAATTCCGTAAATATCAATTTATACAGAACAATACCTGCCTGCAAAAAATTTTCTTAAAATTTTATTTCAAATTAAGTATAATAACATTAAGGGTTTCAATCCACTTATTGGTTATATATATGTTAAATAACATTCCAAAAACCAATAATGACCAGCAGCGTATAATAAACCCAGTTAATATGGATTATAACCTTGGTGAATCATATTGGTAAAATATTTATCCAATTGAATTTATCAACTCATTAAACTAAATCTGAAGCCAACCCATACCCAAATTAATTCGATTGGGTATGATTTTAAGCAACACCCAAAAATGTTATATTAAAATCATACCTAATTATTTAATACAGATTGCTATTCCTAAATCGCAAATTATATTCTATGAAAATCATACTCATCTTATTAATTGGCTGTTTGCTCGCTGCTGGTTCATTTTATTTACTCAAACCCACCTCGGCATCTGGTAAAGACTGGCCTGAATACCTGGGTGGACCTGAAAACAGCCATTATTCCAATTTAAATCAGATTACTAAAGAAAATATTAAAAATCTAAAAGTGGCATGGACCTATAATTCTGATGATTTAGGCGAAACTCAATGCAATCCCATTGTCACCAATGGCATGCTCTATGGAATGACTGCAGCCAGTGAAATCTTTGCTTTGGATCCGGCAAATGGGGAACAAATCTGGCGTTTTGCCCCTTTTGAGAAGAAAAAATATTTAAAAAATCGGGGTGTCACCTATTGGGAGGATGGGGACGATAAAAGAATTTTATTCTCCTATGATTCATTACTGATTGCCTTGAATGCCAATACGGGAGTTCCCGTCGCGACTTTCGGAACCGATGGCAAAGTGAACTTAAAAGCCGGTTTAGGGGCCAATGCTCAAAATAAATATCTTATGTCCAGAACGCCTGGGAGCATATTTGAAGACTTAATCATCATGCCCACAGTAATGATGGAAGACGCAGGAGCAGCACCGGGGTTTATTCAGGCATTTCATGTAAAAACCGGAGAACTTGCCTGGATTTTCCATACAATCCCTTTGAAAGGGCAATTCGGCGCTGATACCTGGCCAGCAGATGTCCATACCAAGGGCGTAGTTGGAGGGGCAAACAGCTGGGCAGGAATGGCCATCGATAATAAAAGAGGCATTGTTTTTGCCCCTACGGGCTCAGCAGCGCCTGACTTCTTTGGGGAAAGTAGAAAAGGGCAAAATCTATTCGCGAATTCGTTATTAGCGCTGGATGCCCGCACGGGGAAACGTATCTGGCATTACCAAATTGTCAGACACGATATCTGGGATATGGACTTACCTGCACCACCCAATTTGCTAACGATCAATAAAGACGGCAAAAAAATGGATGTGGTAGCTCAACTTACCAAAAAAGGTCATTTGTTTGTATTTGACAGAGAAACCGGTGAACCTGTATTCCCAATTGATGAATATGCCACACCTGCATCCCCGATCCCTACCGAAGCCGCCTGGCCTTACCAACCCATCCCCCGGATTCCTTTACCCATTTCAAGGCAGGAAATTTTTGAAGATGATATTAACCCCCATTCTCCGGATTTTGATTCCTTATTAACTGTTTTCAGAAGTTACAGAAAGGGCATTTATATGCCCGTCGGAGAAGACCCTACAATGGTTACTCCAGGACTAATGGGTGGCGCTGAATGGGGAGGTGGTGCAATTGATCCGAATGGAATAATGTATGTTAATTCTAACGAAGTTCCCTGGATACTTTCCTTAAAAACAACCGCTGAAGGAGAACAGAATTTCAGTGGTGGGGAAAAAGTATATCGCCAATATTGCAGTTCATGCCACGGAATGGATCGCATCGGAAACAAGGCCAGTGGCTTTCCTAGTCTGATTGGGATAAAAGACAGAGTGAATCATCAAGATCTATCCACAATTATATCCTCTGGAAGAGGAATGATGCCGGGGTTTCCGCAAATAACTACCAGTGAGAAAAAAGTACTGATTGAGTTCCTTCAGGAGAAAACTAGCCACGAAAACGATGTCAAACTCGTTGAAAATTCAAGTCAACCCCAAAAGGATTCATGGGAGTTTAAAGGTTATACCAAATTTTTGGATAGTGAGGGGCGACCGGGCATCAAGCCACCCTGGGGACGATTAACGGCTATCGATTTAAATACCGGCCAGCATAAATGGCAAGTTCCATTGGGTGAAATAGAAAGTTATAAGAAACGGGGAATCCCTAACTCCGGAACTGAAAATTATGGTGGCCCCATCGTCACGGCTACCGGAATTTTATTTATCGGAGCGACGGAAGATAATAAAATCCGGGCATTTGATACTGCCAACGGAGCCTTATTATGGGAATCAGCGCTTCCCTATTCGGCCTTTGCTACGCCAAGTACATATCAAGTCAATGGAGAACAATATATCGTGATTGCCTGTGGTGGGACCAAGCTGGGTACCCAAAAAGGAGATGCGTTTGTTGCTTTCAAACTTGACCAAAAAACCAGGTAACTAGAGAAGTAAATTGAAAAATAAATAATTCGTGAACCAAATCAAAAACGCATGAAAATGAATAAAACTGCTCATTATCTACTGGGACTGTGTGTCCTGTTGCTGACATTTAAAGGGAATGCCCAAGATACAAATTTACAGATCATCTACACCCCTGAAAAATCAATCCTGAATGGAAAACATATAGTACTTGTTGCCGGAGATGAATCGTACCGATCTGAAGAATCCATGCCTATGCTTGCCAAAATACTATCTGTAAGACATGGGTTTAAAGTAACCGTTCTGTTTCCAATCAATCCGGAGTCCAAAGAAATTGATCCGGATTATTTACAGAATATCCCGGGCCTGAATGCACTTTCCAATGCGGACCTGATGATTATTGCTACCCGTTTCCGTGAACTGCCCGATGATCAAATGGCACATATCGACAAGTATTTGAAAGAAGGGAAACCTGTGCTGGGGATCAGAACAGCAACGCATGCCTTTTATTATAAGAAAAACGAAAACAGCCCATACGCCAAATATAGTTTTAACAGCAAAGTGCCAGGCTGGGAAGGCGGTTTTGGAAAAAAAGTACTTGGAGAAACCTGGATCAGTCACCATGGTGCCCATGCAAAAGAAGGAACCCGGGCCTCTTTCAATGGAATTCTCCCGCAAGATCTCCTGCCTATTCTGAATGGTGTTAAAGATATTTGGGTTTCTACTGATACCTACGGAATTAAAAGTCTGCCGGCAGATGCACAGATTTTAGTTTGGGGAATCTCCACCGCCGGACTGCAACCGTCAAGCCCGGGTGTATGGGACAAAACGATGATGCCTCTGGTCTGGACCAATAGCTATTCGGTGGATAACAGCAAAAAAGGAAAAGCCCTGACCATTACAATGGGCGCTGCCACTGATTTTGTAAATGAGGATTTACGAAGACTACTCGTCAACAGTTCTTATTGGCTGACTGGTTTGAAAAGTAACATCCAGGAGAAGGCAAATGTAGAATTCGTTTCAAAATATGAGCCCAGCGAATTCGGATTTGGAAAGTATGTAAAAAACAAAAAACCAGCGGACTATAAGTAATCTCTTAAGCAACCGGTAACTGACCATTTACATTCTGTCAGTTACCAGTTAACTTTATTCGGGGTGAGGATGACCATTCATTCAATACCCAGTAATTATTGATCCTATTTCAAAGCATACCAAAGGGTTACAAATTCAACTTTTTCATCTCTTTGACAGCATAGTCCACCGCACGGGCTGATAAGGCCATGTAAGTAATGGAAGGACCTGGGGTAGTGCCCGAAGATGCGACCGAAGCACCATCTGTGATAAAAACATTGGGAACATCATGCATCTGATTCCAACCGTTCAAAACGGATGTTCTAGAATCTTTACCCATTCTTGCTGTCCCTGTTTCATGGATACAAGCGCCCGGAATCTTTTCCCAGTCGTGCATTTTAATTTCTTTCAATCCTCCCATTTCCAATATTTCGGCTGCTGCCACCTGCATATCCTTCAGCATGGCCTTTTCATTTTCCTTAAACTCGCAATCCACACAGATAACGGGCATACCATATTTGTCTTTTTTGTCTTTGTGCAGATACATCCGGTTATCATTATACGGAAGATGTTCGCCCCATCCCGTAATACCCATGTGCCAGTCATCCGAAGGTTCCAGCATGGCATTTTTATAATCAACGCCAATTCCGGTAGCCCCTTTTCGTCCCCGGCCGGCACCTCCCTGAAATGTGTATCCTCTTAAAAACTCTTTTGTCATGGTTTCCTTATTGAGGTTCCGAAACCGAGGGACAAAAATGCCCGTAGGTCTGTTTCCATAGGTATACTTATCATTAAACCCTTCAAATCGGCCACTCGCTCCTCCACCATACGGCATATCCATCAGGTTACGGCCTACTTGTCCGCTTGAATTCCCAAGACCTTCGGGAAAAGCATCCGATACTGAATTTAATAAAATAGCGGCAGTTGCCAGGGATGATGAATTCATGAAAATTACTTTTGCATAAAATTCGTAGGTTTCCAGTGTTTCCGCATCAATAATCCGGACGCCTGTAGCCTGTTTTCTGTCTTTGTCGTACAGAATTTCCTTTACCACAGAATGGGGTCTTAATGTCAGGTTTCCGGTTTCCATCGCAGCTGGCAGCGTCGCTGAATTAGAAGAAAAATACCCACTGTAAGAACAGCCTTCATTGCAGTTCCCTTTGTATTGGCAAGGGCCGCGGGTTCCGATTTTTTTTGTCAGGTTAGCCGTTCTGCCATGGATGATCATTCTGCCATCTTTGAATTTATTTTTAATCCTGTTTGCCACTTCCTGCTCGACACAATTCATGGGCATTGGAGGCAAAAAGTTTCCATCCGGCAAATGTTTCAGGCCTTCTCTGGAACCTGCCACACCCACAAATGATTCTACATAGTCATACCAGGGAGCCAAATCCTGATAACGAATAGGCCAATCCACGCCATACCCATCTTTGGCATTGGCTTCAAAATCCCACTCACTCCTTCTGTAACACTGCTTTCCCCAAATCAAACTCCTTCCACCTACCTGATACCCACGAGCCCATTGAAATGGCTTTACCTGTTCATAGGGATTATCGAGATCATTGACATAAAACTGCTTTGTATATTCATTAAAGCCGGCAGCTTCCGTTTGCACGGGGTGCTCTTTACGGTCGGTCATGGTCAATCTGCCCCGATTCGGAAACTCCCAACGAGGTTTCAAATCATTGTAGTCTTTGATATGCTCCACATTCCTTCCTCTTTCCAGGACCAGTGTTTTAAGTCCCTTTTCGCATAATTCCTTGGCAGACCATCCCCCACTAATACCGCTCCCAATTACGATGGCATCATAAGTATTTTTATTTGTCTTCATGTCGGATATTCTCTTTGTTAAGGATTAGGAAATTACCAGGGTCTTTCAGCGGTACAGCCATCATATCTACCCGGGACTTGAGGATATTTAAGAAATTGTGTTGCACCGATTTCAGACGTCAGATACCCTGAAACAATCCAACTCTTTACAGCAGGAAAATATTCCTTTTCTTCCTGATCCAGTTGTTGGGCGATGTTTGTTTGTTCTGACGTGGTACAATCCAGAAATTCATTCCCAGAAATCTCCTTACTACGTTGATCGATTAATGACAATCCCTTTTTAAATTTGCTCTGTTCTTCCTCTGTAGCGCAATCTTTCATGACAGAAGCAATAAACTCCCCCACTTTGGCAGCTTTCCCGCCAGGTGAGTCAGTTTCAGGAATAATCACGTCGGCTAATTGATTCAGCAGATCCACTTCTTTCTGTGTAAATAACTCATTAAAAGGTTTGGAGGCGTCAGTACATCCATTGGCAGTGATAAACATGGATCCACAAATCAGCAGGCCAGCACCTTTTGTCGTTTTACTGATAAACTCTCTTCTCTGCATCATGTTAATTGGTTTAGGAATATTGTTTTTGGTACAAATGCCTTAAAAATTATCTGCGCGCAGATATGCGTCTATTATTGCCTTTTCTCCCGCTTTCCCGTCGATTGAATTACCATGTTCCATCCCGATCACCCCTTTGTATCCTTTCGCATGGATACGTTTAAAAATATTGGTAAAATTGATCTCCCCTGTAAATGGCTCCATGCGTCCCGGGTTATCAGCCACCTGAAAACAGGCTATTTCATCCCAGGCTTTTTCAATATTAAACAGCAGGTTGCCTTCGGTAATCTGCTGATGATACAGATCGTTCATTATTTTGCAGGAAGGGCTGTCAACGGCTTTACAGATACTATAAGCCTGGTTGATCGTGGTCAGAAACAGATTCGGGATTTCTCTGTTTACAGGCTCCAGCACCATGGTCAGACCATGGGGTTCCAAAATATCGCAAGCTCTTTTTAACACCTCTATGACATTCGATGTCTGATAACCCATATCCAGGCGACCGTCAATCGTGCCCGGCATAACCACCAGCCACTTCCCATTTACTCGCTTTGCTATTTCTACAGAATTCTTGATATGTTCCAGAAATTCTGTCCGGTAGTTTTCCTTACCGCTGGGTAGGCAAGGCTCTGACCAGTAATATTTATGGGCAGCCATTACTCCCATCAGCATATCATGTTTTTGAAGCTGTTCGGCTATCTTTTTTTGTAATTCCGGCGTTCTGTTTCGCATTCCGTCATCGGTCAGGCCCTTAAAACCTACCTCAGCCATAAAGCTGATCTGCTTCAGAAAATCCTCCCCGGCATGATGTTTGAATGTACCGAACTTCGGAGAATAATTTAATTTAAATTGTGCCTTTTCAACCTTCATGGAGCTGGAAACAGCGCCTATGCCCAGGAATGATTGCTTAATAAAATTTCTTCTTTCCATTCAAACAGTTTTTTTCGTTATCAATTAATATCCGGGATTCTGTTCCAGTTGAGGTGCACGACTTATTTCATCGAATGGAATAGGAATCCAGTACAATTTTTCATCTTTGATATTCCGGTTCTGGGCATCAATCAGGCTCCAGCTGGTACGGGAAGTATTTTTATCCGTATCAATATACTCATTAATCACCATACCTTTCGCATTTTTCATCCCGGTGAGTACCTTCCAGCGTCGCATGTCATACCACCTATGATTTTCAAACACCAGTTCAATTCGTCTTTCTTTCCGAAGCTCCTCTTTCAGGTTTCCAGTAACGTTTGGTAAACCGGCGCGATTTCTGATTTGATTTAAATATATTTCTGCCTGAGCATTTTCTCCTAATTCAATAGAGGATTCAATATAATTCAGTAGTACTTCTGCGTATCTGAATTCAATCCATGCATTATTATTCCTTTCATCCCTACCTACAATTTTATCATCCAGGTGCTTTTTCATGAGGTATCCTGTATATCCGCCATCTTCCGGGGTAACAGGGCCCTGTCGGGTATCGATCCCCGGAATCACCTGCGTTTCAACACCATTACGCAAATAAATTTTGGTACGTCTGTCATAAATCCCTACCGGATCTCTTTCTGCCAGATTAGAGAACCTGGGCTGCCATTTAGCACCATCAAATAATATGCTTCCATAAAACCTGGCTTCCCTGTTATCGTATGGATTCGGGCTGGTATACTTGTTAGAAATATTGATATAATTTCCATTCTGGTCCACTTTGAAATGATCAAAAAAATCACTTCCGTCAGCCATACGGTAAGCGTCTACCAGTTCCTGGGTTGGATTATTTGAACCCCAGTTACTATTGCCGTTAGGGCCATTTTGAAGATTCGTCTCTCTGAAATCACCTACATCCTGACGGTACATTTTACCCCAGATTACTTCCGGATTACCTAAATCTTTTTGTTTGAAAAGTTCATAATAGTTTTTCGAAATATCCTCATTGTTTTCACCAAATACCGGGAGCGAATAGGTACCCAATGCTATCACTTCCGCTGCTGCCTCCCGTGCTTTTGTCCATAATTGTTGCCTGTTCGGATTTTGATAGGCAATCAATGGATCGTTTACTGTTCCATCGGCCGTCAGGTCACTGGCAGCAAAAAGTAAAATTCTTGATTTAAGTGCAAGCGCTGTGGCATTATTGGCCCTCCCCATTTCAGTGCTCTCCTTAGACCATAATTTTTTGGCAGCCTCATCACAATCTGCCACTATAAAATTGATTGTTTCTTCAAAAGAAGTCCGCTTAATCTGATTATAATCTTCTCCTAATTCCACCGTTTGGGCTAATAATGGCACTCCCCCATAGGTAGTCGCAAGTTTTGAATAACAGTATGCCCGCAGAAATAGCGCTTCTCCTATCATCCTGTCAATGATCTTAAGATTCTCTGGATTTCCTGAATTGTTTTCTTTCAAAGCATCGGATCGTTCAATAAACTGGTTGATAGCATGTATATTGCTAAAGAGAGTCCAATTGAGTGACGCAAAAAACACATCGGTAAATGGCCCTTGGTTTGCAGAAGTAATATTGCCTTCCAAAAACAGATTGGTGCCAAAAATGTGAATGAAATAAATATCATCTGACAGACCGTCTATATTAATCAAACCAGCCCAGGCGTCCAGACCCTGAATTTTAAGATTACGATAACAACCTTTCAAATAATTATCGACTAAGTTAATATCGGTCCAAACGATATTTTCAGAGTAACGGTCGCGTGGTTGCTGATCCAGGATATTATCGCAAGAACCAAACAAAAAGGCCGACAGAAATATTAATATGTTCTTTTTCATGATAAATCAGTTTTTTTAGCGCAGATACTTTACTGCTATTTATTATCAGAATGAAAAATTACCCCCTATAGCAAAAACGGACATCAACGGATAAGTCTGGGAATTCTGTACTTCAGGGTCAATTATCTTATTCTTGTTATAGATTAAAAGTAGATTTTGCCCGGATACATAGATTTCCGATTGCTTCAGTCGTAACACTTTGGATACTTTTTCAGGTAAACTATAAGCGATCTGCACATTCTTCAACCTGGCAAATCCGCCTTTATGAAATCCATAATCAGTCAGGTAATTTTGTCTCCAATACTCTTCTACTCTATCAAATGCTCTTGGTTTATCTGCTACGGTATTCTGTGGGTTCCATCGTCCTACAGCATCGTATTTATAATAATTACCGGAAGTCCCCTGGTTGACAAATGAATACACATTTCTAACTGCATTTTCCATACCCTGAATCAAAAATGACAAACTCAGGTTTTTGTAACCCAGATTTCCTGACAACCCAAACATAATTTCGGGATCTTCTGTCCTGGATAAAAGGTAGCGGTCATCCGGAGTAATCTGTCCATCTTCATCCAGATCCTGGATAATCAGATCGCCCGGTCTGGCACCTGACACATGGGGTAGTGAATTGACATGTTCTTCATCTCTGAACACGCCAATGGATTTATACAATAGATGAGCGCCTTGTGGCTTGCCGGTCCTGATTTGTCCTGGAACACTTCGCTGTGGCTCGTCAAACTCAACAATTTTGTTTCTGACAAAAGAAAATGACCCGTTGAGCTTATACGAAAAATCTCCCGCACGTCCATTATAACCAGCCATCATCTCAAAACCTCTGTTATCTACTATGCCAAAGTTTTCATCAGGCAGTGTAAGTCCTGTAAATTGTGGTACTGAGGCATTACGTTTTATCAGGATATTACTTCTTCTTTCCTTGAAGAAATCCATCTCAAAACTCAACTTGTTGTTGAAGAAATAGGACTCAAAACCCACATTGACGATATTGGCCACCTCCCAGGTAATATTTGGATTGGGCGTTCCGCTCAGATACAGGGCCGGCGAATAGTTGGCGTCATTTCCATAAACGCCACCCGTACCGAAATTGTAACTCGACAAATACTGAAAAGCCGGAACAAGGTCGTTGCCCATTTTAGCCCATGATGCCTTCAGCTTAAATTCGTCTATTACCCGTACTGAATTTTTCCACCAGTCGTATTCGGAAATACGCCAGCCAGCCAGAATACTGGGGAAATTACCCCATCGGCCTGATTCCCTGGAAAACCGGACGGACCCATCACGTCTGAACCCTACTTGCAGCAAATATTTTTCATCATAATTATAACTGATTCTCGAAATAAAATTCACCCTTGAATCATTTTCCGCAGTACCGCCGTTATCCTTTTGTGCATCTCCACCCGCAAATAAATAGGGTAGCTGATCGGAGTTAAAATATCTTCTGAAAGCCCAGATACCTTGTCCGGAATAAACCGCATTCTCATACGCCACAAATCCGCTAAAATTATGCAATCCTAGCGTTTTCTGATACGACATTCTGAGGTTCAGTGATTGATTCACATTGTCATTATAAGTATCTCTCAGTCTAGGCTCTGCGACAGTGCCGGCACGGTATGGAATGATAAAATCTTCCCCGTTTTCAACACCTGTATTCCCGGCTGCCAGATAGCCTGCTCTATCAAAATCATTCAGATAAAATGGCGTTTCGAAAAACTTCCTTTTCCCAAAAAATTTATCATACGAATAGGAGGCATCAATTTTCAGATTTTCTATCCCCGGAACCTTTAATCCTGCTGAGAGAATATTGTTGCTACGGTATTTGTCTTCGTGGTCAAAACCCGGCTCAAATGAGGCAGAAACCATCGGCTGATCTCCGTATTCAATGTCCGGACCGGGTTTATCAGTTCCGGGAAAGATGGCATGTTTGTGCGGGAAATTCCTGATAATTGAAGTAAATACATTACCGGACGATTTGACCGACCGCTTGGCATTTTCGACAGAACCATTGATGTCCAGCCCAAGATTGAGGTATTTATTTACCTGCACATCTACCCTTCCCTTTAAATTAATCCTGCCGAAGGTATTCCCTGAATTGCGGTATATCCCATCTTCATTCATGGTACCTAAGGATACATAGTAATTGACGGTTGAAGCTCCCCCACTCACAGAGAAATTGTGATTTCTGATGCTACTCCTGTCTGCCAAAGCTTCTTTGTACCAATTGGTATTGGGGTGCGTCCAGGGAAACTGACCACTTTTTAGTTTTTCGATATCTTCCAGAGAAAATGTCATGTTTGTTTCAGCAATTCCTCTGTAAGTTTCCACTTCTCTGATCATTTCAGCGTATTCTCCCGATGACGCAAGTTCGGGAAGTTGTGTAGGCTTCTGAAAACCTTCATAAAATTTATAATTGAACACCGGACCAGAATTGGTATTTCCACTTTTGGTGGTAATCAGTATCACACCGTTGGCAGCTCTGGCGCCATAGATAGCAGCAGCGGCATCCTTCAACACACTGATGCTGGCTATATCCTCCATGTTTACAGAATTAAGGTCGCGCCCTTGTATTCCGTCGATCACGACCAGCGGCGAATTGTTGCCGAGAGTTGATTTTCCTCTGATCAGAATATTCGCCGCATTACTTCCAGGTTCGCCACTCCTTTGCTGTACCATCACGCCCGGCATACGGCCTGCCATGGCATTGGAAATATTAGGAACAGGCGATAAGGTTAAATCCTTGCTGGAGACAGTTGCAATGGATCCCACTACATTCACTTTTTTTTCCGTGCCATATCCCACCACAACCACTTCATCCAGAGCTTTTTCGTCCGATTGAAGCCTGATATTTAAAATACTTTCATTTCCGACGGCAATATCCTGGGATAAATATCCAACAAATGAAAATGTCAGAACAGGATTATCTGCAGCAGAAACTATGCTAAAACTTCCATTTCCATCTGTGATCACCCCGTTTTGAGTTCCTTTGATTACAATACTTACACCAGGTAAGGGATCATTGGTTTCATCAGTAACAATGCCTGTAATTGTTCTGTCAATTTGCTGTTTTTCCAAACTCTGCCGATCATAATTAATTTTGGGAACAGGCTTTGGCAATTCAGCTTTAAGCAATATTCTGTTATCTCTGGCCAGATAATTAACAGATATCGGCACCAGTAACTCCTTTAGTACCAGGTCGAGTTTGGTGTTTTTTACCGTAATAGAAACCACCTTATTAACATCTACTGCTTCCGGGTTATAAACAAAATGTACATTCGCCTGATCTTCAATCATAGAAAGTACCTTTTTAAACCGGAAATTTTTGACTTCAAGTGAAATCATTTTTTCCAGAACGTTCTGATTTGCAAAGGCATTGCTGCTCATACTCAGGAAAAGAATCATGAGTATCGGACAGACAATTCCCTTTAAATCCAGTAACTGGATTTGTCTTACGCTGATCATAAAAAAATAGTTTAGGATTTAGGAATAGTAAAATTTATGACTCAATAATCAATTTTTACACTGCTATTCATTTACAAACACTCGTTACCCATAATAAATATGGCGGACCCACGGAGCTCATACCGTGCATTCAGCACTTCACATACAAACTCAAGTTGTTTATGCATATCAATTCCGTTCAGGTTACCTGTGACTTTACATTTATTGATCACCGGATTGACTACCACAATTTCAATTCCATACGACCGCTGCATCCGATTCAGGACTTCTTCAATTGTCGTTTCGTTAAAATTAAAATCAATTACTTCGGCTTCATGATGAATGATCCGGGGAAAATCGATCAGATCCTGCCGGATGGTTTGTAACTCTGTATCATATACGATCTTTTGGTTAGGAGAAATAATAACACCATCACGCTTTATATTTTCTCCGGACCCTTTTGTATATACAGAAACTTTGCCCGTCACCACAGCTACCTCAATTTTCCTGCTTTTTTCTTCTGGCCGGATATAAAAACTCGTACCCAGTACTTCGGTTACCAAGCCATCCACATAAACCAAAAATGGTTTCCTTATATTTTTCCTGATATTAAAATAGGCCCCTCCTTTTAACTGCACGATCCGGTTTGATTTTCCGAAATCTTCATCTACAATCAGGCTGGCTCCTGCGTCCAGAAACACAGTACTGCTATCAGGCAACATGATCTGCTGTTCTGCTTTTCCGGCATTTTTGGATTCAACGCCGACGATGGACTGATTCAGTTTCTCTGAAACCCGGGCCGTTGGAAATATCCATAAAGCTGAAACAATCATCAGTACTACAGCTGCTACTCCGGCAAATAAATAGTATGATCGTTTAAAAGAAAACCTTTTTTTGACCACCAGAGGCCTCGCTTCCTGTATGAGTCTCCAGATACGCAACCGACTATTTTCCTCATCCGCTTTATCCGTAAACACCGTACCTTCTGTATGCCCCTCTTCCGCTTCCAGCCATTGCTCCAACCGTACTAATTCATCCGGAGTACAAGTACCTTGATTAAATTTTTCAGACAATCTCTCAAATTCCTGCTGTGTCATATCAATTTCCTTAATTATCTGAATTATACCCTTTCAGATGATGCCTCATCAACTTCAAGGATTTAGTAATATGATATTCCACAGCTTTTTCTGTAAGTCCCATTTCTGAAGCAATTTTTCGGATAGGCAATTCCTCCATTTTATGCATTCTGAATATGATGGCAGTCTTTTCAGGAACCTTGTTTAACACCGCTTCAATGACCTTGTTCAGACGATTTTCATTAAAAAGCTCATCGGTATCAATGCTATCTATCAATTGCTGTCCAGATTGATATTCTTTAAATTTGCGAAACCTGATCTGTAGTTTTATATAACGGTTTACCTGGTTCTTGGCGGCTATATAAAGGTAAAGTTTCAGATTTCTGATTTCAGCCACCTGTCGCTTAGTCCATAAGCCCAGCATCAGTTCATGAATTATTTCTTCCGTTTCCACCCTTGATTCTATCTGCTGGTAGACATAACCATATAGCTGTTTCCAATATCTGTTGTACAATATTTCAAACGCTCTTTCGTCATCGTTTCTCAGCAAACCCACTAAAATTTCATCTGACGTCTGGTGGTTATTCATTCTAATAACAGAATTTTGACTAAGGTTCACTTTCCACTCAAAACCCCTAAAAAAAATATTTATTTTTTTTAATCACCATATTTTAACGGTATTATCCTTACTCTACATCCATCCACACCGGGCTTGACCAGGCCAGATCATCGGTACCCATTTTCAACCTGACGTAAAACCAGCGTGTGCCTTGCTGCAAACTTTCTTCAAAGTCCATGGTAAAGGTGGTTTTTATGGGTTTGAAGTTTTTCACCACTCCTTCGGCTCCGATTAAATCCACTTCCTGAATCAGTAAATTACTTGCCGCATCAATGTGAATTTTCACTTTGCCTCTCTTGATTTTTATTTCTGACCCCATCGGCTTTCCGTTGACAGAAAACTTCAGAATTGTTCTGTTATTGGTCGTACCATATACCCGGCGATTCCATAATGCATCAAAAACGGACTTTCTGGTAAGTTCTTCTGCCCAAACGCCCATCAAACCCGGTCCCAAAATAAATTTGTAGCTCTCAGGCTCTGTCTGTAGGTGATGCAGGGAATCACCCGGACGACCATCATGGTCATCGCCAGTACCGACCATCCCCAATCTCAAACCTTTGCGAAGACCATCAATGACATGACTCCCTTTTACTTCACCCATCTTAGCCCGGGTTTCCCCTACTCCCGATTCGGCTGCCGGCATTTCGTTCACCCCACCAATGGCATAAACCTCCACCAGCCTTTCCAATTCAGGATCATGGCCATTTTCCCATTTGGTGGTATGACCTGGGCTAGCTGTATGATTGACGATAATCAACGCCTGGTTTTTACGGGCCTTGTCATATAATTTTTCAAGTGTGTTTTCATAAGGTGCCGAACTTCTGATAATCGGGCCGTCGTCTGTGGGATAAATAAAATTACGATGACCATATTGCGGACTTGTCCACTCACCTCCAAGGAAAGTGACAAAAGAATGATCATTGTTGTAATCTTTTGCTACATATTTAAAATACTGCCATTGCGCTTCCGTAAGCGCTTCTGTATGATCAGTCAGCGCAAAAATATCCAGAAAGGTTTCATTTTTAGCAAACCAGTAAATATCCTCAGGCAGGCGGATGCCATCTCCGAAAATACTATGACAATGCAAATTACCCCAGAATAAACGTTCTTTTACCGCTTGCGCTTCAATTCTGACGGGATTACTTATGGCTTCTATGCCTGTTTCTTCATCCCTGATTTTGATATATCCTGTTCCAGGTTCGCTAAAGCTGAAGCCGTCCAGTTTTCTGATTGCCCTGCTCTTATATAATGGATCCTTCTCATTAAATGAAAGCGTTTTTAATCCATTCAGGCCCCTATCGCCTGAGATCGTAATTTGCCCTTCCCATGCCGGAAGCACATTGTCCATGAAAAGTATTCCTCTGGACGATTTATTGAAAGGCCCGTTAACCGTGGTGCCATGACGCTCCCAAACAGGAACCCAGTCAGTAAAAAATGGTTGGGTCATCATACGGATTCCCACGCTGAAAGTTTCGCCTACGCTTACGACAGAAGGGACTGTAACCTGTATCTTTTCCAGTATTTTTGTTTCATATGAAACTTTCGGCTGTAAAGGTCCAGTTCCGGCTTTAACTTTGCCGCTAATCAGTGTTCCACCTGTTACCACCGAAAATGCTCCCAAGAAGTTTCTTCTTTTCATGATGTTTTGTCAGTAATTAAACACGCCACTAAGTTTCATTCCTACAACAGAAAGCACAGCTCGCGTAAATTATAACCGAACAAAATAGAAGTTATCCTTATGGAAAAGTCAGAAAGGAGTCACAGAGATCAATCATCTTTGCATACAAAATATGAATATACAACAGGCGGTCATACTTCACTTAAAGATGACCGCCTGTTGTAGGATAAATGATTATGCATCATTACCCACTACCTCCACAATTTTAGCATTGAAGGCAGGAAGATCATCCGGGTTACGACTTGTAATGAATAGACCGTCATGGATCACCTCTTCATCTTGCCAGTCTACCCCTGCATTGATCATATCCTGACGAATGGCTTTGACTGAGGTCATCGATTTTCCATTCACCAAACCCGCATTGATAAGAATTTGCGGACCATGGCAAATGGCGGCTATGGGTTTTTGCAGGTCACTAAATTCCTTGACAAGCTGTAAAGCGTCATTATCTATACGAAGTGAATCGGGATTCATCAAGCCCCCCGGCAGTATGAGCGCATCATAGTCATCTGCATTGACTTGCGCGATTGTTCTATCTACGTTGTACTCTTTCCCCCAGTCGGTTTTGGCCCATGCCTTAATGGTGCCACTTTCCGGGCTCACCACATGAACCGTCCAACCCTGCAGTTCCAGATGCTCTTTGGGCGACTGCAATTCACTCTCTTCAAACCCGTCTGTACTTAAAATCGCTATTTTCTTCGTCATAAAGTTTGCTGTTTAGTGTTTAAACTATGTCTGTTCAAAACCACCCAACCCAGCAAATTGTTATTGAAAAAATATAAAGTATCACCTGTTAATACATGATGTTTCTATTCAAAAGGATTGAGTTCAGAAAAGAATATGCCCAATTGCTTCTCAAACAAATATCGTTCAGGTATGAAAACTGGCACTCTTTTTTCTATGGAAAAAGTGCCTGTCTTTGACTTGATTATGAATTAATGCGTTTTTCCTATGCCAAATACTTTTTTCACAATAGTCACCAAAAACACGACTGCCGTTCCTATGACAATACCGAAACCAAACTCCTTAAGCATGGAAGGAATGCCCGGTAATAAATGATGGAAAAAATCAATATTATGTACAAATATACCTCCCGACACCAGTAACAAAGCCAGAGTTCCTATGACGCTGAAAAACTTGATTACAATCGGAAGGGCATTCACTAACAGGTGACCCACTTTTGCACGAATGCCCTGATCATGGGAATTTTTTATCAGTTTGTATCCAGCATCATCCATTCTCACAATCAGCGCCACAAGGCCATACACCCCTACCGTTGCCAATAAAGCCACTACGGCTATGGTCAGTATTTGAACTGACAAAGGTTGGGCCATCACCGTTCCCAAAGCAATAATTACTATCTCTACCGACAAAATAAAGTCTGTCGTGACTGCTGATTTCACCTTTGCTTTTTCCTGGGCAATGTCTTCGACGGTGTTGGCTTCTCCCGAGGCAATTACTTCTTTTCCTTTTACAGGACGATGAAAGATAAATTCAATGATTTTCTCCATCCCTTCATAAGCCAGGTAACAGCCTCCTAATATCAGGATGACAGTTATTGCTATGGGGAAATACGCATTTAACAATAAAGCGACAGGAATGATAATGAGCTTATTGACAAATGAACCTTTGGTAATTGCCCATAAAACGGGAATCTCACGTGATGATAAAAAACCGGTGGCTTTTTCGGCATTTACGGCCAGGTCATCACCTAATATACCTGCTGTTTTTTTGGTAGCCAGCTTGCTGGCAATGGCCACGTCGTCCATCAACGCGGCGATATCATCCAAAACTGCAAAAATTCCTGATGCCATTAATTACGTTTTACGAAAATAAAAGTTTAACAAAAAGGCGTTAATAAAAGTTTTGCAAGATAGGGATTTTACTTGCTATTCTATATTTGGGTCTTATGCGTTAGAGACCTCATCCTTTTACTTGATTTATTGCAAAAAAATCATTTCATTATATCATAATATACAACTAACACAACTGATGGTTTTCAGTTCGTAACAGAGGATTAAAAACCTATTAACCAAGGAAAAGAAATTGGGGTGCTCCATTTACCCGGATTCATTATCTGTAATTTTCCAAAAAAAATAACGCTGAAAAACTAAAATTTCCAGCGTTATCTGACAAGAACAAAACCTACTTTTTTACTTCTTTTTCTTAAAATGCAGATCAGCGAAATCCATGAAACGCGACCAGTCGTAGTCAGTTACATCGTGTATCCCTTCGCGGATATGATAGCCCAGATGCGTCATTACTGGTTGATGCAAGGCTGGCATTTTGTCTGATTTGATGGTCTTTAAACCATATAATTTGTATGCGGGCCCTGCATGATAGGTGCTGAGAAATTCTCCTTTGGGATCGGCCCAGCGGTCTTCCACCGCACTGGCTACATACACCGGACGGGGGGCCATCAGGGCAATCAGCTGGTGCTGGTCAAACGGAAGGTTTTTCTCGTTTTTGGCATATTTTCTGAATGCCGGACAAAACCAAGCCGGAGTGATGCTGCTCACTCGGTCGACAGTCTCGCCATATTCACGTTTGGACAGCGCCGCCCCGCCCGAACCCGAATTATTGGCTATCACAATCCCGAAACGTTCATCCTGCGCACCGGCCCATAAGGCCGCCTTTCCTTGTCTTGAGTGCCCCATCAGTAATGACTTGGACACATCGATATTGGATAAAGTGGCTAGGTAATCAAGAATCCGGCTGGAGCCCCATGCCCATGCACCAATCGCCTGCCATTCATCTGATTTTTGAGAATTTTCGTCAAAATCACTGAACAGAGAAACAATACTATGTTGCTTCAGGCCTTTCTTATCCTGAAAAATATCGTGGTAACACATGGTGGCCACCGCATATCCCCTGTTAATCATATCTTCAAAAGCCCAGCGATTGGACTGGCAGCCTCGCACCCAGTCAGGATGCCCCGGCTCTTTTACCAGATGAAGTGATGGAGAATACAAAATAGAAGAATCGGCGATGGTACTGTGGTTACCTTTATAATTATAGCCGACAATCACCGGAATTTTTCCTTGTACCTTATTCGGGATAAACATCAGTAGCATAGCCTCCAGCTGTTTGCCGTTGTTGGAGAAAGTGAATTTCACCTGTTTTCTGGTGGCTTTTCCATTGAATGCATTTTCTGTCTCTTCCATTACCTGGTAAGAAACAGGAATTTTCTCGTCGGGAGTAACGCCGTACATTTGTGTCGCAAAAATCTGCAGCAATTCCGGGCGTCTTTCTGTTTCCCAGTCTTTAACATTTTTTACACTTTTGCCCGATTCCGTTTTCAATAAGGCGGGGAGCGTATAGGTAGGAACTTTGCTTTCATCATAATTGATTCCCTCCTGACTGAAAGCGGTGGTGGCTCCGAAGATCATCAACAAACTAAATATAAGCCTCATAACAAATTAGTTTTTTGAATGAAAAAAAGGCCGGCTCTATTGTAAGAAGCCGGCCTTTCAAATATATTATTCAATGGTGGTTAAAACAGGCACATTTTTTTCTGCACCCGGATAGCCTACATTCTGGTTAATCACACCTTTCGTATTCGCATTGATCGCTGCTGCCGGCACAGGCCACAGTATATGATGCACACTCAGGGTGTATTCTGCCCAGCGGTGTTTCACACCTTTATTATAAAAGTTGTTTTTGGCAATCACCCAGTCGTAATAGAAATTAACCCCGGATTGCTTGACGTTGGCTCCTGTACCACCCGGTCCGGATATATTCTGAAGAGAATATGTTGTGCCAAAATATTCACATACTTTCCCTGTTTTAGCAAAAGTATAGGAAATACGGGTAAGCTCCAGGTGACGGTTTTCCTCAAAATACAACTCACGTGCTCGCTCATCCACAATGGAACCGATGGTTATATCTGCGCTTGTCAGCAGATCAGCCTGTGCTCTTGTTCTAACCACGTTAAGCATAGCCGCTGCCTGAGCGTTGTCTCCCTTCCAATAGTATGCCTCTGCCATTAACAAATATACCTCCGCCGAGCGGTAAATATACATGGGTGTTTCTCCTCCCCAAGACCAGTCTGCCGAGAGCGGGTCGGGAACGAAGGTTTTGAAATGAGGCCATTCATACCATGATCTGATAGAATCCTCCACTGACATAGCCGGATTCTTAATCAGATTTTTCCCATAATATATATTTCCTCTTGCCTTTAATGCCGGATCATTATACCACATATCTGCTGGGCTCTTCCAGCTGTCTCTGTTATAAACACCTCGGAGATCCTGTTTCTCCTTTTCTGTCCAAATGGTATACTGGTAATAATTTGTCGACCGTGCTCTCCCGATTCCCCTACCATAGGTAGTGTTAATTTCATACTGCGGCTCTACATTCGGTGTGTATACCACACCGGCCAAACCATCTGGCGTAGTAACCCCCACAATCCGCGGCAACAAGTTACGGGCGAGCTGAGAACGAACCGAACCGGGGGAATTGGGATAGGAAACAATATACATAATGCCCTCTTTATTGCTCAAATCCAGTTTGGCCTCCACACTGTGCAGATCGTGCATCAAGTTGGTATTAGGCTTATTTCTGTTGGATGTAAAACGTTGTGTAATTATTGGATGCTTTGCGACAATTTCATTGCCCAACTGAATGGCATCATCAAAATATTCCAACGCAATATTGATTTTCATAAGTAACGTACCGATGGCACTTTTGCTCACTCGGCCTCTATCCACGTTATCCGGAACGTGCTGATATCCCCATATCAGATCCTCACGCAGTTTTTTCAGGATCACCCACCGATCAACAGAATAGTAATCGGTTCGGGGTTCGGCTACCTCTTCACCCAAAAATGGCACATCACCAAACTGATGCACGAGTTTGTAGTACCAATAGGCACGGTGGAAATAGGCCTGACCCAAAATTCTGTCACGCTCTGCCTGACTCATTTGGGGGGCATCGTCAACACGTGAAATAATGACGTTGGCGTACTGAATAGCCTTATACGCGTTGGTCCAATACCAACCTACTTTTGTAAAATCCACACTATTGAGGTTGGCGTCTGGTAACAGGGATTTATCGATGTCCATTTGTGGACCCGCCTTATCAGTCGTGCCTTCAACGGCAATGTCTGAAAGAATCATCTCTGTCAGGGCCGGCATCCCGTCACCATTGTATTCGTTGAACATAATCCGCTCACAGGCCGACAGAGCAGATTCAAACCCTTCCACATCCACATAAGTATTCTCCGGTGTATAGAAAGACAAAGGTTTAGGTTCCAGCCAGCTCTCTTTACATCCGCTCATGAAAGTCAGAACAGCTACTGCCAGGACTTTCGTTTTATATATTTTGTTAAAAAACAGATTCATAATCTTCAATCGTTACAGTGTTAAATTCAATCCCAAATTGTAAGTACGCGGCGTTACAGTACGACTCTCCGGATCCCAGAAATTCCATTGAGGAGCAAAAACACCTGCATTTTTCACACCCATTGACACTTGTAAATGCTGGATGCTTAATTTGTTGATCACGGCCTGAGGCACTGTGTAACTTAACGTAATGTTGTCGAGACGCACAAAGGAAGTATTTACCCAATTGGTACCAATGTTTTTCGAACCAATACGTGCGTAATCATTGATCGGGTTGGTAGCCGTCCAGCGTGGAAAATCATAGTCAGAGGTACGGTCAGGGAATGAATAGTTGTTGGCTCCACGTTGAAATGCGGCGTAGTAGCCCAGGTTGGAATAGACCATCACTGCCAGCGTGAAGTTTCTGTATTTGGCTTCATTACGCAATGACCATCTGAAACGTGGTGTGGTGTACCCCTGAAAAACCTTATCCTGGTTATTCATGATGCCATCGCCATTCACGTCTTCATATTTAAAATCACCCGGCTGAAGACCATATTTAGTTGCTTCCTCTACTTCATTCTGTTGCCATACGCCCAATTTTCTATAGCTCCATATTCTATTAGGATCCTGTCCGATAAACCAGCCATTGGTCTCATCATCCGCCTCCTTGGTACCGATGATATTCCCGTTGGCATCCAGCACATTTGTCATATCACCATAGAGTGAATTGATTTTACGACGGTTAAAGCTAAAATTGGCAGTGGTAATCCAACTGAAATCCGAGCGTTTGATCACATCGCCAGTCAGCGCTAATTCCATTCCGGTATTTTGAATTTGTCCCAGGTTACTCATTACACTGGTATATCCTGTAATATCTGGCAATGCCCTCGATACCAGCAGGTCATTGGTACGCGTCTGGTAACCCTCAAGACTACCACTAATTCTGTTATTTAACATTCTGAAATCAACACCAATGTTGTAAGACGCACTACGCTCCCATTTCAGATTATGGTTAGCCATGGAAGTTACATATATCTGAGAAGTACTGTAGACATTTCCAGACTGATCAATATAAGGCAACAAGCTTGAACTCATGCGTGAAAGCGCCGCATACTGTCCTATCTCCCGGTTTCCATTCTCACCCCAAGACAAGCGTAGTTTTCCATAGTTCAGCCAAGAAACATTTTGCATGAAAGATTCATCCGAGAAAGTCCATCCCAAAGCAATGGAAGGAAATACAGCACGTGGGTTTTTCTTACCAAAAGCAGAGTAACCGTCACGTCTGACAGAGGCTGTTACCATGTACTTATCTTTTAAAGAGTAAAAGAGACGTCCCATCAAAGCATCACCTGTCTGGTAGTTATCTTCACTCGAAACAGTAGCCACAGCACCCGCCTGAATAGCGTGAAAACCTAACCCATCATTGGGCGAGTAATTGGATGCATTGGCAGTTGTTTGCCAGAATTGCGCCTTTTCAGCATTAATAAGCACGGTAGCACTAAGCCGATGAATGTCATTGAACTCCTTATTCCAGGTAAAAATATTATCAAACTGCCAGTTGATTCGCTTGCTATGGGTACGCGTAGAGCGCCCGCCAATGGCTGACCAGTTGTCACCCTGAGATGAATTATGGTTATAGTATTCATACCAGTTGTAGTAGGGCGAGAAGTTCATATTGTACTCAATATTAAACGGCAGCTTGATTTTGGTAAATAAGGTCCCTAGTACATTTTGTCTGCGATCCACTCTTTCGGTATACAGGTTGTCATAGAACGGGTTGATGGGATCAAGGCCAGTCGGACGTCTACGGTAATTGCTGGTCAGGTCATCAATGTTATTGGAACCATACGGAGAAATCATGGTCATCTGTCCCCAATCAGCCCGTAGGAAACCTTCATTTCTGGAAGCAAACTGCGTATTGGCACCTACGGTCAAGAAATTGGTGATCTTCGACTCAATGTTAAAACGAACCCGCAGGTTTTTGTAACGGTCACCGGTAATAATTCCTTCCCTGTCGGTATAACCCAGAGAGAAATACTGGGAAATATGATCAGTTGCATTGGACACAGATACATTATAATCTTGCTCAAAAGCCCGTTGGAAGACCAGTTCATTCCACTTCGTAATTTTTCCGGCAAAATAGTTCTCCATTTCCGGTGTAGAAAAATTCAGACGTGACAACCACTGCGTAGTCAGTTGATCATTGGTTACCGAAGGAACCGGCGTTTTTTGATCGTAATTGTACCAATCCAGCTGGTTCACACCATTGAGTTCGAAAGGATTGGTAAATATTTGCGGGTATTGTGCCAGATAGGCATCCGAGTTACGACCTTCGTTATAGTCCTGACGAAATTTCATAAACCCTTTCTCATCCAAAATACGCGGTTCATTGGCTGAAACCGACACCCCGGTATTAGCGGCAAAGTTGATAACGGGCTTTCCTTTTTTGCCTTTTTTCGTTGTAATCACAATCACCCCATTGGCCGACCGCGCACCATACACTGCAGCCGCACTGGCATCTTTCAAAATGTCTATGGTTGCAATATCATTCGGATTGATGTCTGACAATGCGCCTTCATAAATGACGTTGTTCAGCACGATCAATGGACTGTTACTCGCCGTGAGTGTTCCCTGTCCACGAACCGACAAAGAAGCCTCCGCCTTGGCATCAGTGGCAATACCAATATTCAATCCGGGTGCGTTGGCTCTTAACAGGTCCTGCACGTTACGGGGCGCCTGTGCGGCCAGGTTTTCCGCTTTAATGGTAGAGATAGCCCCAGTCAGGTCTTTCTTTTTGGAAGTACCGTATCCGATCACCACCACTTCTTCCAGCATTTTTCTGTCCTCTTCCAGTTTCACCTCGATAAACTTCTGGTTACCCACCACAACCTCCTGACTTTCATACCCAACGAAGGAGAAAACCAGGATTGCATTTTCATTGGGTACATCCACTTCAAAATCACCGGATGCGTCGGTAATTGTACCCTGCTGGGTGCCTTTAACGGTCACATTCACGCCCGGAATACCATCGCCACTGGCATCAACAACCTTCCCGGAAACGTCCAGTAACATAGCTTGTTTTCTGGAAAGGGACATGCTCCCTGTATTCGCAACAGAGGCTACTGCATTACTTTGCGGTGCACGTTCGGTCGTCTTTTCATCAATAACATCCTGCAACATGGTCACCATTTTCTGTAACGAAGCCATTCCCTTGCGGTCTGCCTGATAGATAACCACATATTTGTTATCCAGAATTTTGTACTTCAGTTTGGTGGAGGACAAAATATCCGAAAGCGCATCGTTTACATTAGTAAACGAATCCAGATTGACTTTTTTGGGCAACGTAACATTTTGAATAATCTCACGGTCGTACGTGAAATGTACACGGTACTTTTGGTTCAGTGCGTTGATCACCGTCAAGAGTTTTTCATTGGGCATCTCCCCGTTATGCCCACGTGCCTGGTAAGGACTATTGCACAGGAGTACAATTCCTACCAATACGAGTTGCAGAATTCTAATCATAGAAGTTTAGATTTATTGTATAATTGGATAAAAGGTGAATTACTTAATTAATATTTCATTTTCATTTTGAATTAATTCTACATTCATCACCAGCCCGATGGCATTACTGATCAGCTCCCAGTTGCCATAAGGCAATGAAATATCCATTCGTCTTGTGAGCAATTCTTTATTTTCAACTTCAAATTTTTTACCATACAGTTCTTCCAGTTTTTCCAATACTTCCTCCAGGGTTTCATTCTCAAATTGCAGCATCCCGTTTACCCAGGAAGCATTTGCTTCAAGCGTGGTAGAACCTTCAAAAATAAGTCCGGCGCCTTCTTTCTGGTACATCACCGCATTGCCGGGTTGCATGGACAACGTCTTGATTGCCGGATCTTCCATTTCCAGGTCCACCTTCCCCGATTCCAGAAACACATTGGTTACGCCTCTTCTGTTACTGACATTAAACTCCGTTCCGATCACATTGACGTGTACATCGCCGGCCTCCACTACAAAGCGCATGCCGTTGAGGTTTTTCACTTTAAAAAAAGCCTCTCCCTCCATGGTTACATAGCGTTTGTGTTGCTGTTGCCAGTTATCATCCCAGACCACGCGGCTGTTGGCATTGAGCATCACTTCTGTGCTGTCCGGTAACAGAACCGTTTTGGTTTCACCATAGGAGGTGGTATAGGCCAGTTTTACACTTTTTTCTGAGGGAAAATAGATATAGGACACGGTGGTCAGTACCAGCAATACAGCCGCAGCCACGGTCATTAATCGTCCCCAGTTGAAGCCAGAGCGAACCGGCCTTTCAGCTGCTGGCTCCGATAGCCCCTGCCATTCCGCTTGAACACTGGAAAACTCCGCACGCAATACGCTATCCAATATACGCTCAAACCCAGGTTGTTGAATAAGCGCCATCAGCTCCTCAAATTCATCTCTTGTGATTGTGTTCTCTTTGTATTTCTCCAGTAAATATTCAATTCGTTCAGAAATATTATCCACAGCAAACAGGTTAAAATGTGACTTCAGTAGATTGCACTCATACAGTAGAACACGCTTTCATTTTCCTTATTAAGCTAACAAGACGCATAAAGGGGAAATAAGGACTAGTGTTAAGAGGAGATTTTTATAAAAATTATTATTTAAGGCGATTTATTATAATTTTGCAGGGCACTCATCAAGTATCCTTGCGCTTTCCCTATTACAAGACCCCTAAGCTTTGTTAATATGGAAGACATCAATCTGCGATACAGACAACTCTTGTACCGTTTTTTTGTCAGGCACGTTAAAATACCTGCGCTGGCGGAAGATCTGGCTCAGGATGTGTTTTTAAAATACTGGCAATACCAGCAAAACCACCATTCCATTCAGCATATTGACGCCTGGCTGTTTACGATGGCCCGTAACCATCTGATGGACCATTACCGCAAGCTAAGTACGGAAAAGAAATACCAGGAAACAGTATGGAATGAAATAGAATCGGCTGCCAATACCGTATTGGATGAGGTATACAAGAATGAACTGGAAAGCCAGATCCAGGGTGCGCTTACCACTTTGCCCGCCCGCCAGCTCGAAGTGTACAAGCTGAGCCGTGAGCAAGGACTAACCCTCGATGAAATTGCGCAACAACTGCAAATTTCCCCCAACACCGCCAAAAATCATCTGGTGCAGGCGTTGAAGGTATTGCGTGCGTCGGTGGCAACGATGGCTGTTTTGTTATTGGTGGGGTTTTGGGTTAGGTTGTAGGGGGGAAATAGATATCTGTCAAGATTTGCCGTATCAGTAAACGATGATTGTGGTTATTGAGTAAAGTATACACCTTGGGGTGCAACTGCCCGTATTGTACGGTTTCAAAAAAGGCTTTTTTGCCGTAAACAGGTTTGCGCAATACTTCTCCCGAATATGAAATTGACTGCCAAAGTGATGTTCCCTCCAACTGATCATTTTGAAGATGAAAGAATGGTTTTTGAATATCCATAACATGTTTGGTAGTCACATGACGTTTCCATTGTTTTTCAAACGAATCCAGCAATAAGTCATTCACAACAAACTTATTATCGTTAACCAATTCTCGACCCAGCAGGTCTATCAGGGTTAATAAAAGCACTGGTTTATGAGGCGCCCACCCATATTTTGTAGGTGAACGCCTTAGATGGGTGATGGTGGTGATAAGGGTGGTTAGGGGCATGGGGGGAGATTTTATCAAGATAAAATTTGAGATATATATAAACCAGCGTTTTCTCTTTGAAAAAATACATGATTCTGATTAAAATCTTTAACAGTTAATTTGTCCTTCCAATTTACCTCAAAGAATGAGGTGTTGGACACAATAAATGAATCTAATTCAATTCCTGCTGCTTGAACTTGAGGCTCTATCCTTTCTTTTAATACTTTAAAGAATTGGATTTTAGGATCATTAAGACCTTTTGAATTACGGATTCCTTTAGGGTCGATAAACTTTATCTTCTGTTTGCCATCTTTTATCACCCAAAGAATAAAGTCAGGATAGAAATTATTACCATCTGTAAAAAAGCCCAAGCCTTTTTTACTCTGATTACGTAAAACATGAATTTCAACATCTGCTAATGCAGCTCCATTTTTGGTAATGTACGTAATAAGGTCATCTAAAAACAGTTTTTCTGATGCATCCAGAGCAATTGGGCTTATCTGCAATCGATCTTGGTAATTCTTCCCTAAATAGACTAAAGGTTTATATAGGTGTAGCATATTATCAAATGCTACAGCCTCAGTTGCGATTTGAATTTGTTGGAACGCAGGCGTTAAAACATCCTTTTCTAATTGTTCTATTTTGCTTCTATAAAGCTCTATATCTTCTTCTGTATTCAACCGGAAATCATATTCCATCACGAAATTATCATCGCTACCCTTCAGCAACACTGCTTCAACATGATCAGAATGAAACAGATTTTTATGATAAAGATAATATTGATCAATGTACTTTTTCAGAAGAGTTACAGCCAACTCTTGCCAAATAAAAACATAGTTATATTGATTAAACGATAATTTATTTGTTGGAATGTATAAATTATACCAAGATATTTCTTTCAGGATGTTTTGTAAAGACTCTATTTCTATACTTAGATTGTGATAGCCTTTGCTAGCTTTAAAAGTCTGAATGTCTAAATAAATTGAACTCCAATTCAAAAAAGAAATATGCGTTGAATTTAAAAAACCTTTATCCTTTTGTAAGGCTACACCAGATCTTTTATTTTCTAATACATCAATTTTCGGATACCAATCAATATCTACTACTTTGCCGTCAAATACCCTTGGTTCATATTTTAATTCTAAAAGTTGCTTGCGCTTAAAGTTTTCTGAATCATTAACAGCAATTAGCTTGAGTCTATTTTGTTTTACGATGTCCTTCTGAACAGTAGAAACTTTGATAGTAATCCACGAAGAATCATTTACAGGCAAGCCTTCTTCCTCTAAAAACTGCTTAAACTGCTCCATATAATCGGCTTTAACACCAAATATTTGAAGCGTTTCTAAATGTTTTAAATTCTTTTTAAGTTGCCTTATATTAATAGGTTTTTGGTAATCATCCAACCCTGTAGAGCGTTTTAAAGAGAAGTTATATCCTTTTAAACGAACACCTCGACCAAACAATTGAATGATTTGAGACCCCTCACTTTTGCCTACATTCATTAAGCCCATAGAAGAAACACGCCATGAAGACCATCCTTCTGAGAATTTTTTTGAACCTATTAATAAATTGATCGTTGAAGATTCATCATTAATATTTTTGAATAAGGATTCAGAAAAATCACGCTCACCGCCTAAAACATTGTTGTTTATTGCTAAATCATGTAATTTTTTCTCGTCACCTACGTTGATAACTCCAAAATAGTCATTGTCCCCAACACGAAGACCTAACTCACCGTCTGCCCCTTTCAGATTATCTAAATACAAATTGGCACCAATTGTCGTATTATTAAACACCAATTCATTAATCTGTTTGAATATAGTAGTTGGATATAGATTTTGTTCAAGTAAATAACTAAAAGATGTTTCAAAAATGGAGTACCCATTTTTATCCACTAATCCAGCTTTATTATTGACAACAGCATCAATCTGCTGAATGGACAAACTCGGATTTTTTAAAAAATCTGTCAAGAAATAGATAATTTCTAAAACATCCGATACTTCTTTATTCCCTTCCTTTCTAACCGCATTTACTTTACCACCTACGAAAATCCATAAGGGCTTATGCAATAAGAAATCCTTTAAAGTAGCTTTCTGCTCTTTGTAAAGTAGAAGTTGCTGAAAGAAAGAGACTAAATTTGCTGTTAGATATAATTTCTGGTAGGCATCGTTATCGTTTTTTAAGTTTAAAATACGATAGTCTTTCCCATACCCATCTTCATAGAAGTATTTATACGAATAGTCGAATAAAATACTTTTAGCATATTCTTGAGTAAACTCTGACTTTTTAGTTCCTGAGGCGGCATTAATGGCTTGACCAAAGGTAGCTGAATATTCAAAGGCAAAACCTGTTAGACTCAACTGATCTCTGAAACGTTTCCAAGAATCACCTGACATACCTCCATGCCCTTCATCAATTAAAACCAGGTTATCTGTTTCAAAACTTTCTACAGCAACCGTTTTTTCTCCACTGTTTTCAGCCAATTTCGTGATTTCAAGAATCTCTACTTGCCGTCCGGCAAACAAACCAGAGTCATTTTTTGAAAAAATATTCGCACGAATGTTGGATAATTTGAATTCTTCAAGATGCTGTTTCGTTAGTCCTTCATTGGGCGTTATTAGCAGTACCTTATTTTGATGATGCTGGTTGTACACATTAGCATAGTGCAAATATTGCATAATATTAACGTGCATCAATAAGGTTTTACCTGAACCTGTTGCATTCCAAAAAGCCAATTTATTTAAACTATCTAATGTAAAAGGCTCCGCAATAAAGACTTCCTTGTTTTTTTTCTTACCAGTATTCGCTTCAGCTTGTTTTAAATTGAATTTTTTAACAAATTCATTCAAATCTGCCAATAGTTTAACCTTACTTTGAAAGTATTTATCCAAATATATTTCGGTGAATAACAAAGACAAATACTGGAAATACTTCCATGTAATAAGTTCATTTCTTTTGTCAGAAATTTGCTTGGTATAACGAACTATATTCTCATCATACGCTTGCAGCATTGTTTCTGTTATATGTTCTGACTTGTACATATAACTAATCAACGTGTGCAAATACTTGGTATTACCTTCTTCTGTATATACTTCGTTGGACGAATATTTTAATTCAGTGAAAATTTCAACACCATTTTTACCAATGATTTTTTTACCTATACTTTCAATTCCGAAAAGAGATAGCAAATACTTATTGAGTACTAGCTTGTCGTGAAAATTAGCCATATCAATTACAATTTAATATGGATATCTTCTTTAAACATCTTATCAACGTTTATCAATCCGATAATAAATTTATTAAACTCGGTATTTTTTGTGTTTGCAAATAATACCCCGCGTGCTGTACCTGTAGTAATCACAGCTAAGTGTTTACCAAAACCACAAGGCAAAACAATTGTATCACCACTTACTAATAAATCTTGAAACGCTTGTTTTTCAATTTCGAAGTAACACGTAATTTCCAATTTCACTAAAGGATGTTTGTTTTTCTGCAATACAAACTTCATTGCTACTGCAACCACTTTCTTATCTAAATCGATCCCAAAACCAAATCCTATATGCTGGTTAATTCGTTCTTCAATTGCAAGCGTTTCCTCAAAAACAGAAAATTGGTTTTCTTCAACTTTTACAATTTTAAAAGGTATAGGTAATTCTTTTGAACTCATATTACTTATGCCGTTTGATAACTGTTCTCATATTCCATATCATCACTCATTGTAATTTGAGGTCTCAACTGATCTATATTAGAAAAAACGATATATTCTTCTGATAAGATTTTTTGAAATGACTCATTAACCCTTTGAGTAGCTTGAGTTGGAATTTGAATTAAATTCATACCCAATATAGCTCCTAAATTCACTAGCGTTTCTAAAGTGAAATTTTCATTTCCTTTCACCCATTTACTTACTTGCTGAGGAGATACACCCATTTTCTCAGCTAAGTATTTTTGTTTCCACTTTAACCCATCTAAACGTTCTAAAATTTCAAATGCTATTTGGTTTGATATTTTAGTATAGCTCTTTTTAGCTAAACGTGCTTTTGCTCTTTCTACTGTCTTAGTTTCATCATGAGAAACTAAAGCCAAAAACTTCTCTTTGTTAGTCATGGCACTCATCTGTTAAAAATTCAAAAAAAGAATCTTCATCGAAGACTCCCTGTACCCTTAAATAATCTTGAGCACTCTTTATTTTTTGCAACTCTAGTCTAGTATGTTCTCTATCCTTCATCAAATGGTGAAGCGGTAATTTTATGGCTCCACCAGTAATAACGAATCTTTCTACATCAATCTTTATTGCATATATTCGTAAACAACTTTGCCTGCCTTTTTGTAACGAAAGTATTTTTACCTGATATTCAGCATTATGTAAGGGTTGAAAAAAATGTGATAAATTTTCTTCTTCCGATTCTGTTATCTCTATCAACTGCTCATCTATCAGAATACTATCTTCTCGAATATAGTCTATATACTGTCTAATTGTCCTGTTCCTAGGAATATCATGCTTATTAGCTATTAAAAATTCACGTACATATTCTGTATCTGACCACAAATCCAATAATCTGTCATACTCATTATCTCCTTCACCTTCATAATGGAAAGCAAATAATTTGTATGCAAATATATTGACTATCTTCATAAAATAAACCTATAAGTTGATTTTTATTGATTTAGCAATTCCGAAATGTTAAACATTTGCTTAAAGAAGGTTTCTTCGATCAATTTTACTTTGAAGGTATCTTCACCAGTACGCATATTATCGAAATGATGATCGCCGTTGATGTAGATTTGATCAAATTCTGAAGAACGAACGCTATCGTAGATTTTACGGAAACGTTGTGCCGTTTCTTCGTTTGTGGTGGTTTCCAGATTACGCCAAATGACTAAAGTTTTAATACCTTCTCTGGTTTTGCCTTCTACAAACTTGATATCGCCTACACGTTGCATACGCTCAACATACAAACCAATGAGATAATTGAAGGTTTCTACCAAATCTACTGTTGTAGGAACTAATTCGTTGTTTTCTGTCACCTTTAATTGGTAATTGAACGGATTGCGGAACATTTGCACATTGAACAAATGATCTTGTGTTTCTACATCCAACATATAGTTTAAGATGTACTCTTCTTGTGCTTGTTCCTCAAAATTTAATAAGGCCTCATTGGTTTTATTGGGTAACTGCAAATTGTTTAACGCATCTTCGTACGATTCTAATACTTGGTATTTGAATAGCTGCGAAATACCTGCCTTATCTTGTGGTTTACCGTTTTTCCAGTTATCGGTATAGATGACTTTTTGAATTCGAGGCTTGGTTACGGTATTAAAATACGTACCCATTTCTACCAAGATGTATTTACGATTTCCTTGATCATCACGGTTTATTTTTATTGTTGCGTGACCTGTAGTTCCTGAACCTGCGAAGTAGTCGAGAACTGTATTATTAGATTCAATATTTAGAATTTTTAAAGTATCAAATACAGCACCTGGAGCCTTGGGAAAGTCGAACGTGTGCAAATCTCCGAATAAATCAACTAATGTTCTACTTCCATTATCTCTGGCTGAATATTTGGGATTTTCCCACCAAGTACGTGGTAAAACTCCTTCAGTGTTAACATATTTTTTACGATACAATTCCAAATTATTTGATACAATTCTTGCTTCAAATCTCTCTGGTTCGTCTATTAAATTTTCTAAACTATATCTCCATACTTTTTCTGTACCGTCAGGATGAATCGGAAAAACTAAATCATATTTCGAGTTGGTATAATTTTCATTTAACTTCCATAATTTATCATCTTCAACCCACTCCATTGTAGGGATTTGGATACATAAGTTCAATTTATCCACAAGTAAAGGATAGTATTGTTTTGGTCTGTCAAATCTATTCGAATCTGGACCATTCCTTCTTAAATTTTCCCACTCATAATATCCTTTCTTATCTTTAAGAGGATATCTCTCTAGTTGTTTCTCTGAATGAGGTAATCTACCGACTGAGTTTAGAGCATCACTTTTTTGATAATAAATTGCATACTCATGATTAACCGAAAACCCCTTTAGTGTCGAGCGACCCGAAGGATTATTTCTTATAGGTGTCGTTGCTAGAAAGTTATCATCTCCGAATAATTCATCCATTAATATTTTAATTCTACTTAACTCTAAATCATCTATTGTTAAACAGAATATACTCGAATTTGTTATCAATTTTTTTGAAATAGATAGCCTTTCATACATTAAAGAAAGCCAAGAAGAATGCTTATAACTATTTTTATATAATATTTCAGAAGCTGAAGTATTATAAGGGGGGTCTACGTAAATTCCGTTAATTTTCTCTTGATACTTCTCCTGCATAACATTTAATGCTTGGAAATTCTCGGAATTGATTAATAGACCGTTGGTTTCTTCGTCTAAATTGTCGAATTCGGCTAATAGTTTGTCTTTGAATTCTTCAGAGAAGTGTTTGGTATCAAGTACCAAATAAGGTTCATTGCGTAGAGATTCCTCACTACCGTTCGGAATGACAACATCAAATAACTCTTTCCATTCGTCTAATTGCGCTTGGTTGGCTACAATTTCGGCATAGTATTTTTCAGGAATACGGTCTAAAGTGATGCAGTAATTGGTACTGATCACAAACTTTTTCTTCAGCCATAATTTCTTTTGGAAATCTTCTATCTGCGCTAAGAATGTAATAATCTTAGATGCAACGGTTTTCAAGGCTTTTATCTTGGATAATTGCGCTGTAAAATACGCTGGATTTTCGGTATTGATGTCGTCGATGAATAAGACTTCGTTTTTGATGTAAAAATCTAACTCACGAGTCAAGAATCCACCTAAATCTTTATGAATGAAATAATCGAAACTGTTACGGGAAATAAAATCGTTCAGATGTTTTTCTAGAATCGTACGGTTCTTATTTTTCTCTGTTGGTGCTTTGTCGAATGCTAAAGCAAATTCAGCAGGAATATTGTTTTGAATGACTTCAATTGCCTTGGCTTCAAGGTCGGCTTGCTTTACCGTTTTCTTATGTGGTTCGTAGGTAAAGTTGATGTATAAAGCACCATCAATTACTTCCACAGGCTGCTCCTCATAAATAGCAAAACGACGTTCTTGATCGCCTTGTGCTTTATTGTTGTTTTGTTCGGTAGAAGCTTCCTTTAATTGGAAATGAACCGATTTACCATCTTTTAATTTAAAGCTGTAATTCTTTAAATATTCTGATGTTTTGATATAATACTGGTCGTGGTTTGCCCAATGCAATTTTACTTCCTCACCTTCATACGGAATGGCATACACATCTTTCTTGTAACGACGTAACGAAATAAAATCTCCGTCTTTATAATAACGCTTAAAGAAATTAGCCAAATGCGAAAATACTTCTTGTTCTAAAGCATTGGTATCAATCACATTTTCTAACTGTGCTTTCAAAGCTACATATTTAGGAGCCGATTCACGAGCTACTCCAGCATCATCCAAAGATTTACCTATTTGATCTAATTCTGCTTGAATACTTACAGAATCTTTAGATTGTGTTTGAGCTAATATATCTTTGATATCTTTTGGTAATTTGCGATCGATAAAATCCATCACCTGATCGCGTTTTTGATTCATAATGCGGTAGATTCCAAAATCTAAATCCGCTTTATCCATCTCAAATATTTCTTTTAAAACGTCTTGCAGTTTATTATAGTTACTCATGTTTTATTATATCAATTCAAAAGAAATGGTGAACACGTCTTCTTCTGTTATTGTTCTGTTTAATTTACTTTTCGCTTCAGCAATCATTTGGTCACGTTCTTCGTTTATTTCATCCTCGCGTTCAAACATTAATCTTTTTAATCGTGATACCTTTCTCTTAGCTTTTGCTAATTTTTCTTGCATTGCTAAAGCTTCCGCACCAGATAAGCCATCTTGCATTGCTAATTTATCGATTTCTCTTTCTTCTTTTTTTGCCTCTTTTAATTCTGATTCTAATTCAAATATTTTGTCATCTGCCCAGTTATGAAATTTCTTGAACTCTCGTTGCATTAAGGCTGCATCAGTGTTTTCCAAATAAGCTAACCGCTGTTGCTTGATTTTAGCATGCAACTTTTCAACAGCTTCCATACCCTGTATATTAACAGGGATTACTTTACTATCCAAACCAAGGATAAAGCGGCAAATATCGTCATTTAATTCTTCCTTTTCTGATGTTATCCCTGAAAAAAGTAATACAGAATGGGATTCTAAATCAGAAGCAACATTCAACTGCGATATTTTTATAAATCCTTTTTTTGACTTTAAAGATTCGACTTCTTGATAATTTTTACCTTGATTAGTAAACTCGAAATTTAAATGCGCAAGCGGTGTATTTTCTTTCTTCGCTTGTTCAATAAATTTTTGAGCAATAGATCCATTTACCAATAAACGCTTCGCATCCTCTCTATGCTTATTTAATGTATAGCGTTCACCATTATTTAGAGTAAACGTATAATCATCGTAGAGGAATTGCGCTTTTTGATGTAAGTAAAAACGAATCAATTCCCACAGCCACTTCTCAAATCGCTCTAAGAATACTTTAGTTTCAGATAACGTAATTTTTAAACGTTCAATAACTGGCACCTCAAAATGATCGAACAATTTTGTTTGGACTTCCTGCAAAATTTCATTCTTACGTCCTTGAAATTCCTCATCCAACTTCTTGAAATAGTTATCTATCTCCTCTTTCGTACGACATTGTTTATAAACTTCAATAATTCTCTTTTCAAAATCAATACCACTTTCAATTGTTCCTAACACTTCATCAGAAGAACCAAAAACACCATCAAACAGTCTGAATTTTTGCTCTAGTAACTCAAAAACTCGAGCTTCTACAGCATTCGAAGCGTTTAAAAAATTTACAACTACTACATCAAATTCTTGTCCATAGCGATGACACCGTCCAATCCTTTGTTCTACACGCTGAGGATTCCAAGGTAAATCGTAATTTACGATCATACTACAGAATTGCAGGTTAATTCCTTCAGCAGCAGCTTCCGTAGCAATCATAATTTGATACTGATCGCTCTTGAAAGCATCTACCAAAGCTTGTCTGATATCAACAGCTTTAGAACCCGTCATCTTACCAGCGTTCTTTTCATTAGCTAACCAATCCCGATAGATCTGACTTGATAATTGATCAGCATTATTACCATTAAATAACAACACTTTCCCAGCATATTCCTCTCTGGAAAGACGTTCTAATAAATACTGTTGTGTTCTTGTAGATTCCGTAAATATGAGAGCCTTGTCTTTAGCACCTAATTCTTTAAGCTTAGAAAATCCATTTTCTAGAGCAGTTAATAAGCTCTCTCCCTTTTGATTATGTTCTATACTATTCGCTAAAGCCAAAAATTCTTCTAATTGTTTGATTTCAGCTTCAATCGCAATTTTATCATCTAATGTGATCTCATTAATTTCGTTATCATCTCCTTCCTCTTCCAACTCATCTTGCTCATCATCAAGATTTTCGTATTCAGACAAGAACATTTCGTACAAATCATCCTCGAGAACTTTAGAATTTTCTAAAAGTGATTTTAAACGTTTTATCAAAGCTTCTAAAGTCCTACCAACAGCAAATGACGATGAACCTAATAATTTGAAAATAACGGATTGCATCAAATGACGCTGTGCTGCTGGAAAAGCATATGTATTATCTTGGCGTAAATACTCTAAGACTCTATCGTAAAGATCCTGCTCTTCTTTAATAGGTAAAAATTGTTGAGTAATAGGGATACGTTCTCGATATGGCACAAATTCTTTCACATCTCTGCGCAAAGTTCTATGAACAATTTGATTAAGCCGATCACGCAGTCCCTCGATATCTCTTTGCCCTGATTCCAAAACATAATTTCTTCTGAAAGTTTTGATGTCACCAAAAATTTCAGGATCAATAAAGGATACTAAACCAAATATTTCATCTAACCGATTTTGTAAAGGTGTGGCAGTTAATAGCACTTTCTTATAGTCACGAATCGCTTCTTGAATGGTTTTAGCGGTTACATTGCCAAACTTATAGGAATTTCGTAAGTAATGAGCCTCGTCCAATACTACTAAATCCCAACTGGTTAACTGAATTTGTTCCGCCATTTTTCGAGCATACTGATAACTACAAATCTTGATGCTATCTGTATTATCAAAAGGATTAATGAAACCAGCTTTAGCTTTTTTGTTATAGGAGATATTATCAATTACCTCAGCTTTTAAATAAAACTTATCAGCCAATTCATTCACCCATTGTTTTCGTAAAGCCGAAGGGCAAATGATCAAAATTCTGCGTTTACGTTCTGCCCAACTTTGACTCAATAAAATACCTGCTTCTATAGTTTTACCCAATCCCACTTCATCCGCTAGTATTGCTCCTTTAGAATATGGTGATTTAAAAGCAAATAAGGCCGCTTCTACCTGATGTGGATTTAATTCAACTTTAGCATCCAATAGCGTTGCACCAAATTTTTCTGCACTATCAGAAGATGCCTTTCTTGATAATTCATATGAATAGTATTTAGCTTGGTATTTATTTATCATTTTCGGTTAAGGTCAATATATTCAACTATCGAAATCAACCAAATTTAAATAGATGAATATATAATACAAAGTGGCTAATTAATCAAATTGATAAGATACAAATTCTCTTTAACACATCAATCATATGGATTGAAAAGATTTATTTTGTATATCGTAAGTATAATCCAAAACTAGATATACTCCACAGCTCACCCCAACCACCAAAAGACTCCTCCCCCATAATATAATCAATTACAGTTATGCCCCCCTACCCAATATTCCTCACACCAAACCATTCCACACACATTTCTCCTTCAGATCGTTTATCTTTGTGGCTTACATGAAATATCAGTATGATAGCACACGAGGGGTTTTTAGCGCAGGTTTCGGCGGCCATCCAACAGGAAACGTTTGTCAAATTATCATTGGGAAACTACAAAGGAGACGATGTCACCTTGAAAAATATGTATGCCAAGTTAGTGCTGATCAAACGTGAACTCAAACTCTCGTTTACCTTTCGGCACCAAACCCGGGATATTACCAAAAACTTTTCGGTCGCTGAAGGACTGAACCTGATCAATGAGCAGCTGGATTTGAACGGTTTTCGCATTGCTACGCTGTTTACTGCTATTGAAAATATTGTCTACCAAGCGAACAAAAAAGGCCAGTGGACGATCCAAACCGACAAAGCAACGGCCACAAAACCTGTGTCCCGCACGCACGACCACCAGAAAGAGCGGAAAGTGGGTGCGACAGATAAACGCTATTTGCAGGAGCTGCGCCTTACAGACGATAAGGGAAATATCTATAAAAATGCGCAGGATAAATGGAAGCAGATTAACCATTATATTGAACTGCTCAGTACTGCCTTACAGGCGTTACCGGCTAAGGATACTTTACAGGTAGTGGACATGGGTGCGGGGAAAGGCTATCTGACTTTTGCGCTCTATGATTACCTGAACAACGAACTCAAAAAGTCCGCCGCGGTTGAAGGTGTCGAATACCGGTCTGATCTGGTGGAGCTGTGCAATCAGATTGCGAGCCATGCGGACTTCAGGCAATTACATTTCACGCAGGGAACGATTGAGAACTATACGCCTGCTCAACAATTGGATATCCTGATTGCCCTGCATGCCTGTGACACTGCTACTGATGATGCCATTTTTAAAGGTATTACCCATCAGGCGGAGCTGATTGTGGTTGCACCCTGTTGTCATAAACAGGTGCGCAGAGAGCTGGAGTTTTCCAAGACTAAAAACGATTTGTCGTTTATGACTCAACACGGGATTTTCCTGGAGCGGCATGCCGAAATGCTTTCCGATGGCATACGTGCGTTGATTCTGGAATACTATGGCTACCAAACCAAGGTGATGCAGTTCATCTCCGATGCCCATACCCCAAAGAATGTGATGATTGTCGCAACCAAAGGGAAAGTTTCACCCGCCAAACAAGCTGAGATCAGGGCAAAGATCCAGTCGACCAAGGCGTACTTTGGCGTAGGCTATCATCATTTGGAGCGCTTGTGTGGATTGGAGGGATGATTTCCTTTTAATATTTCGTTATTAATGAAAAAGTGGACGGATATTTTGATTAAAAGGGTAGAAGAATATTTGTCCTTTCCGGGATAAATGTTTCCATTTCCTGCATCAGGATTAACTATTGAACTTGTTTATCCTTCCGAAAAAACTCCCCTGTAAGTCGTCCCGACTTTTTTGTCATTTTATCACTGTCCGGCTGTTTCCTTCAAACGGTCATACCCTGGAGTGCCCCTGAAAGTAGCTAACTTTTCGGGACACTCCATAGCAGTATTTCAAGTCTGTTTACTTTCCGATGCAGAACTTTCCAAAGATATTAGCCAGCAAATCTTCTGTGACGATGGTTCCGGTGATCTCACCCAGATGGTGCAGCGCCAATCGGATATCCTGCGCCAGAAAGTCGCCTGTGATGCCGGTATCCAGTCCATTGAGTACTTCGTTGAGTGCTTCATGGGTTTTGACCAGGTGCTCGTAATGACGCATATTGGTTACAACTGTATCACTGGCTGCCTGGTGATGGGCAAGGGAAACCAGTTGGGATTTGAGGGTTTCGAGGCCCTGACGGGTGGCGGCGGAGATGGGGAGTATTTTATCTGGTGCTTGTTTCACCTCACCCCCTGCCCCGCCCCTCACTGGAGAGGGGTGTGTGGCCTGGAGAATGTCTTGCAGCACCTGTTCGGTGTTGTATAGTACCGCTTCATTACTGAACCGGATGATGTCAATATTGTAAAGGCGCTTGATTTCGTCTGTTCTTGCGGCATCATATTGTTTCTGGTCGGGTTCGTTATGCACACCGCCGTCCACTTCAATGGCAAGCCGGCAGGAAGCACAGAAAAAATCAAGCACAAAGCCCTCTTCCAAAGGATGTTGACGTCGGAATTTCAATCCGTTCAACTGTCTGTTTCTCAGCAGACTCCACAAATACGTCTCTGCATCCGTGGCATTTTGTCGCAATAAACGTGCATTCTCCAAAACCAATTCAGGCACTTTACTCCGCAAAGACTTAAACTCTCCAACAAATCTCCCACTATTCCCTTTTCCCCCCTCTCCTCCCAGGAGAGGGGCCGGGGGAGAGGTCCCCAAGTCCACCTTATTCCTCACCCACACCACCCGCTTGTTCTCCGGCAAATCTGCCGCCAACCCTTCCAGTTCCTCCAGAGTCTCTTCACTATCAAAAAGCATCAGTACAATATCGGCCTTTTCCATTGCTTTTTTGGAGCGGTCTATACCCATGGATTCAACAATATCGGTAGTTTCCCGAATACCCGCCGTATCGATAATTCTGAACTTCACGCCCCCCAGTACCAGCGTATCTTCTATGACATCACGCGTTGTACCGGCTATACTGGTTACAATCGCTTTTTCTTCATTCAACAGCGCATTCAGCAGCGTCGATTTGCCTACGTTGGGTGAGCCTATAATAGCCACTGGAATACCTTCTTTTAATGCATTTCCAAAATCAAAGGATTCTATCAGCGGCATAATCACGGCGTTCAATGCTTGAATAAGCTTACGCAAATCATCACGTTCGGCAAACTCTACATCCTCTTCACCGAAGTCAAGTTCCAGTTCGACTAATGAAGCAAAATGGATGAGTTCTTCACGTAACGAAGCCAGTTGTTTTGAAAAACCTCCGCGCAACTGATTCAGTGCCGTGCGGTGACTGGCTTCAGAATCTGCAGCAATCAGATCAGCCACGGCTTCTGCCTGCACCAGGTCAAACTGTCCATTCAGAAAAGCGCGCTGGGTAAACTCACCGGGACGCGCTATACGTGCACCTTTACGAACCAGCAATTGCATGATTTTGCGAATAATATAATCCGAACCATGGCAGGAGATTTCAATGGAATCCTCTTTCGTAAAGGAATGCGGTGAACGGAATACGGTTACCAGTACCTCATCAATAATCGTGTCACCCTCACGGATCGTACCGAAATGAACCGTATGTGTTTTGGTACCCGAAAGGTCTTTTCCATAAAATATTTCATCCACAATGGCAAAAGTACGATCCCCCGATACTCTGATGACCGCTATTGCTCCTACCCCTTGTGCCGTAGCGAGTGCGCAGATAGTTTCCTGCTGATATATTGTCTGTTGCTCCATCCTTCTTGCTAAACTAATTTACAAACCTACAACTTTACATGATTTTTTCGGACATTTGTACCGGAGTTTTAGGATCGACCGGCACAGGCTGTAGCCTGCTGATGGGTGATACGGATGAAAAGATAAACAGCGGGTTTCGACTGATGCTGAGCGTGGTCGACCTGGCAACAAACAAACTGACAATCAAAATCAATTAAATAATATCATGACAGAGGCGAAGGCAGTTGAGGGAATTATCCCCGGCAAAACACATTTACCGGTAATGGAAGCATTTTATACGTTGCAGGGCGAAGGACGGCACAGTGGTAAGGCAGCGTATTTTATCAGACTGGGCGGGTGTGATGTGGGCTGTCACTGGTGTGATGTGAAGGAATCATGGGATGCCTCGTTGCACCCGATGGTCCCTTTGGAAGATATTGTACAGGGAGCCGCAGCCTATGCCGGACGGATGGCCGTTATTACCGGAGGTGAACCTCTTATGTACGACCTGCATGATCTTACTGCACTTTTGCAGCAATCAGGCTTTCTGACCAACATTGAAACGTCAGGCGTTTATCCAGTCAGTGGCCAGTGGGATTGGATCTGTTTTTCTCCCAAAAAATTCAAAACGCCTGATGAAGGTATTTACCAGGTAGCCGACGAACTAAAGGTGATTATATATAATAAAAGTGATTTTGAATTTGCTGAAGAGCATGCGGCACGGGTAAAACCGGATTGCCAACTGTTGCTTCAGCCCGAATGGAGTAAGTCCGACGCTATGCTTCCTTTGATAATTGATTATATCAAGGACAATCCAAAGTGGGCTATGTCGTTACAAACACATAAGTTCATGAATATCCCCTGATACTCATAACATGGTTAAACCCAATTCCTGACCCTATGTTCCGCAAGGTGTGCCTGTTATTCTTTTGTTTGTTCTTGTCTTTCATGGGAATCAGCCAAACCACTGAATTACCAAAAAGAGCCAAAGAGACGCTTGCAAAAGCGCAGAAAGCATGGACAGAGCGAAATCTGGGAGAGGCGGAAATCCAATACACCAAACTTAACAAGGACTACCCTGATCTGTTTGAACCGAATATGCGGCTGGCACAGATCAGTGATCTGAACAAACAACCTGCAGACGCTTTCCGGTATTATGCTCGTGCTGTCGCCATACAGCCGGGCGCACCTGAGGCGGCTAATGCCTATCTGTGGCTGGGCAATAAAATGTATAAGGAAGAAAAATATGATTCTGCCCTAGTCTATTTTGAAACTCTACTGCCGCTGACCAAACCACGCACTACTCTTCAAAGAAACGCCCAGAAATTAATCGCTTCCTCCAAATTTGCTGTGGAAGCACTTAAAACTCCAATGAAAGTAGATAAAAAACCTTTGTCGGATGACGTGAATTTTTTGAATGCCCAGTTTTTTCCTGCCCTGACCGGCGATAAAGAACAATTGTTTTTTACCGGAATTCAGACTCCCAACGGGGAGGAAATTTTCATTGCACACAGAAACGGAGATCAATGGACCAAGCCGGAAAACTTGTCACCCGTGATCAACTCACCTAATAACGAAGGTACCTGTACCATCTCTGCTAACGGACGCATGTTGGTTTTTACTGCCTGTGGAAGGCCCGACAGTTTTGGCGGCTGCGATCTGTATGTCAGCTATAAAAACGGCGAAAAATGGACGACTCCGCGCAACCTGGGCAGTGAGGTAAATTCAAGAAGCTGGGAATCACAACCTTCATTGTCGGCAGACGGTCGCACCTTGTACTTTGCCTCTGACCGCGCCGGAGGAATGGGTAAATCAGATATCTGGAAATCAGAACTTTCAGACGATAATCAATGGTCTTTACCAATTAATCTGGGGAATAAGATCAATACAACAGATGATGAAAATGCTCCTTTTATCCACGCCAACGGGGGTACCTTGTTTTTTTCTTCCTCAGGCTGGCCTGGATTTGGGGGTTTCGATATTTTCAGAATTCAACTCGATGATCCTACGATTGAACAACCTGCCAACCTGGGTTATCCTATCAATAACGGAGCCGACCAGGTAGGACTATTCATTACTTCTGACGGGCAGGATGCTTATTATACAGATGATCGGCAGGACAAAGCCGATGGCCGGTCGTTGCTTTATACATTTGAAGTTCCGGCAGAACTGAGAACTACCTTCTCAGCAAGCAGTTATGTAAAAGGAAACATTACCGATAGTAAAACCGATCAGCCACTTCAGGCCTTGATACGGCTGTATGACCTGGAAGAGCAAAAACAACTCTCAGCATTTACCTCACAACCCGAAACCGGAGAATTTCTGGCGATGGTCAATCAGGGTAAACAATATGCCTTTTATATTGAAAAAAAAGGTTACCTGTTTAAAAGTCTGACGTTTGAATTGACACCGGCTGATACCTCTCTGCATCTGCCTGTCAAACTTGAACCTTTGGAAAAAGACCGTACAGAAGTACTTCAGAATATCTTTTTTAAGACAGGATCGTTCGAACTCGACGACAAATCCAAGGTGGAATTACAGAAACTGGTTACTTTTCTTCAGGAAAACCAGAAAATTTCCATTGAGATTTCAGGGCATACTGATGATGTGGGGAACGAGAAAGACAATCTTGAACTGTCTTTAAAAAGAGCACAGTCGGTTATGAATTTTCTGACTACCTCAGGTATCGGAAAGGTACGTCTGACAGCAAAAGGTTACGGTGAAACAAAACCACGCGTACCCAACGACACAGAAGAAAACAAAGCGGCAAATCGTCGGATTGAGTGGCAAATTCGCTAAGAATGCCCTATTTCTTTTTAATTTCTGGAGAAAAATTGCACCTTTGTAAATATTAAAACGTTACTTCTTCAACACTGTTAATTGCTTACAACAGAATCTTTCTGACTATAATTTTTTAAAGAATAATGAATTTCGAAAAAGTTGATTGTCTGATTATTGGCTCCGGACCTGCCGGATATACAGCCGCTATATATACTTCAAGAGCTGGAATGAAACCTGTATTATACCAGGGAGCACAGCCGGGAGGACAACTTACCATTACCACCGACGTAGAAAACTACCCCGGATATCCGGATGGAGTTACTGGTCCGGAAATGATGGTTGATTTTGAAAAACAGGCACGTCGTTTCGGCGCTGATGTCCGTTATGGTGTGGTTACATCGGTAGATTTTTCATCCTATCCGTTAAAGGCGGTCGTGGATGAGCAGCACCATATTGAGGCGGAATCTGTGATTATTTCTACAGGTGCTTCGGCCAAATGGCTGGGATTGGAAGACGAACAGCGACTCAATGGCATGGGTGTTTCTGCCTGTGCGGTTTGTGACGGGTTTTTCTTCAGAGGTCAGGATGTGGTTGTAGTAGGTGCCGGAGATACTGCCGCTGAAGAGGCTACCTATCTTTCCAAACTTTGCCGTAAAGTGTATCTGCTCGTAAGACGTGATGAAATGAGAGCTTCTCAAATCATGCAGAAAAGAGTGGAAAATACGGCTAATATTGAAGTATTGTGGAATACTGAAGCAATAAAACTCAATGGGGACAATGTTCTGGAATCTGTCAACGTTCAGAATAATGTTACCGGAGAAATTACTCAGCTGAATGCTACCGGATTTTTTGTAGCAATAGGCCATAGCCCAAATACAGCTATTTTCAAAGAGTATCTGAACCTGGATCCGTCCGGATATATTATTACGGAAGGCAAAAGCACCAGAACAAACGTAGAAGGGGTCTTCGCCTGCGGTGACGCACAGGACAATATTTACAGACAAGCGATAACAGCAGCAGGAACAGGATGTATGGCTGCGTTAGATGCCGAAAGATTCTTGGCAGAAAAATCTCTGATGGTTTCAGGGGGTGAAGCAAAGATCTGAAGGCATTAGATGAATTCAGAGAAAATGACACTAAAATTCAAAATGAACAGATTGCAAATCAGACTCTTGCTTTGCAATCTGTTTGTATTATTATCTATAACTACTACAGTTTACAGCCAGGAAAAAGGAGGATTTAAGAAAAACCCCAAGATTAATCAAGGTCAGACGACTCCAACTGAGCAGGCAAAAACAAAGGAACCAGAGGATGAATTTCGGGTAGAACAATCTGCTATACAATTCCAAAGTCAGTTTGAGCCGGTCAAGCCTGTTAATCCTGTAGTGCAAGAGGACACCATCACCATTGACGAAGGTGAACCGTTGATTGTCGAAGTGGTCGATTCAGTATTCATAGAAGATGAATGGGTAAAAGCCGCAGATTATTTTATTATTTGGGATGACAATAACATCAACCCTTACGGCACCAATCCGCTTGAGTTTGACGCCACCGTTGACCTGAAAATTTACGATGATTCGACAGGTAGAAAATGGCATCTTCCACTTGACAAAATCCATGTAACATCACAATTTGGTTTCCGCTGGAGCCGCTGGCATACTGGCACAGACCTCAATCTCAACACAGGTGATAACGTATACGCAACCTTTGATGGAATAGTCAGGGTGGTTGGATTCAATGCACGGGGATATGGTAAATATGTAGTCGTCCGGCATTATAATGGTCTGGAAACTCTTTATGGACACTTATCCAAACCCATGACCGAATCCGGACAACTTGTAAAAGCCGGAGACGTGCTGGGCCTGGGAGGAAGTACAGGAAGAAGTACAGGGCCGCATCTTCACTATGAAAACCGCTACGAAGGACATCCGTTTGATCCGAGAAATATTTTCGATTGGGCTGATCACAAGGTGAAATCAGAAAATTTCCTATTGACCAGTAAAGTCTGGGATTTCAGAAGAGGAGGAAAATCGTATCAGAGTGAATTTGAGGAAGAAGCCACGCCTACCTACAGCCGTACACTTTTACATCGGGTAAAATCTGGTGATACACTTTCATCGATTGCCAAAAGATACGGAACAACAGCCTCGGTACTGGCTAAAAAAAATAACATCTCGTTACGAACCACCTTAAGAATCGGACAGAGAATCCGCATTCGATAGTTATTGTATAATATATGAAACTCGATATTTTAGCCATTGCTGCCCACCCTGACGACGTAGAACTGGGTTGTTCGGGCACCCTCCTGGCGCATATTGCTCAAGGGAAAAAGGTTGGTATAATCGATCTGACCCAAGGAGAACTTGGTACCCGCGGGACTCCCCAGACTCGTTTGGAAGAGGCCCGGAATGCTGCAGCGATCCTGGGTGTGGAAGTAAGAGAAAATGCCGGTTTTGCAGATGGTTTTTTCAAAAATGACGAAGTGCACCAAAAAGCGCTTATTCGATACATACGTAAATACCAACCGGAATTAGTGCTGGCCAATGCCATTAGCGACCGCCATCCTGATCATGGTCGCGGTGCCGAACTCATTCATGAAGCTTGTTTTTACGCTGGTTTACGCATGATAGAGACTAAGGATGAGCATGGAGATTTGCAGGAAGCCTGGCGTCCGAAACAGGTCTATCACTTTGTGCAGGATCAGTATATCAAGCCAGATTTCATATTTGATATAACACCCTACTTTGAAAAAAAGATGGAGGCTATTCTCGCTTTTAAGACACAGTTTTTTGTGCCTGAGTATAAGAGTGATGAACCGCAAAGCTATATATCGTCCCCTGAATTTATTCATTTCATCCGCTCCCGGGCAGAGGAATACGGTCATGCTATCGGTGCAAAATATGGCGAAGGGTTTACCACCTATCGGAAACTGGGGGTTACCAATCTATTTGATCTGAAATAAGCCTCACTACAGCCATTTGGTAACACATATTTTACCAAGCCTGAAGCTACTGCAATTATAAAAACAAACGTGATCCTTCCCCATGTTGATTCAATGGGAAGGATCATTATTTTAAGGGTATAATCGGCTGATTGCCCAGGTATGGTCTTCATTGAGTGTGTATAGAATCCGGTCATGAAGTCGATTGGGTCTCCCTTGCCAGAACTCAATATAATCAGGAATCACCCGGAATCCACCCCAGTGTGGCGGTCGTGTCACCTCTCTACCTTCAAACAACTTTTCAATTATAGTAATCCTTTCGAGCATATCCTCCTGGCTTTCCGCTATTTCACTTTGCTCAGAAACCCAGGCCCCGATCTGGCTACCCCTGGGCCTGATGGCGAAATATGCATCCGACTCTTCTGCGCTTACCTTCTCCACCCTACCCTCTATACGCACCTGTCGTTCCAGGTCAATCCAGAAAAAGGTAAGCGAAGCAAAAGGGCATGCGTCCAGGTTCCTTGCTTTCCGACTATTATAATTGGTATAAAATGTAAAACCCTGATCGTCAAAACCTTTTAGTAAAACAATCCGGCAAGAAGGTCTGCCCGATGGATCAGAAGTGGAAAGTGCCATGGCATTTGGCTCATGAATGCCTGAAGTAATTGTATGATCAAACCACACTTCAAACTGTTTGATCGGAGAACTCTCTACTTCATTTTCATTCAATCCGTTTTTGGTAAATTCTGTCCTTAAACGTGCAATTTCCTCATTCATTTTACAATGATTTCAATGTTAAGTCACAAAACTAAGTATTTCAATGGAAAGATTCTTATTTTTGCAAGTGTACGTAGAACTAATGTAACGATAAACGATGGCAACGGAAGAGAACAACACTACAGCCAATACGGAGGAGAATGAAAACCTGAAGGTTGAAAATAACTCAATCGATCTGGATTTGGACATTCAAAACTCCGAAGACGAAGAGCTGGAAGGAACGTTTGAAATTGATCTGGGAGAGCTTAACAAAAAAGGACTGCTGGATTTGCTTAGCAAAGAACTGACTATCCTTCAGGGAGCCGGAAACAGTGCGGATAGTATCCGTAAATCGGATCGGCTTGCGCGGGATGTACGTCCTGTTCTGGATCAGATTAAAAAGTCCGAATTTGAGGAGGCTCGTCAAAAATACGTTGCCGATAACGGCAATGAGGAAGGTTTTGAATTCCGTTATGATCAGGAAATCCAGAAAATTGAGGAATCAATCAAATCGATCCGTGATATCCGCCAGAGTTATTATCAAAAACTGGAAAAGAACAAAGAAGATAATTTCAATATAAAAACTACCCTGCTTCAACAACTAAGAGAGTTGATTGATAAAGAAGAAGGCAAGGAAACGGGCGCTTCAGACATGAAATCAGCCTGGGACCAATTTAAAAAAATCCAGGAACAATGGAAGTCAGCTGGTAACGTATCGTCACCCCATAACGGTACTTTATGGGCGACCTATAATGCCTTAGTAGATCGGTACTTCAGCATTCGGAACATTTACTTTGAGCTGAAAGAGCTTGATCGTAAGAAAAATGTCGAAATGAAGGCCGAATTGTGTGATAAGATTGAGGTACTGGCAGAATCAGTAAAAGGGAATCCTGAGGCAGCCCGCGAAGTGCTCGATGAAGCCAATGTGATATTTGAGGAATACAAACACATCGGACCAGCACCAAAAGAAGACCAGGAAATTCTGTGGCAACGCTTTAAGGCGGCAATGGACGTGCTTTATGACGCTCGCAGAGCGCAGCGGGAGGAGCAGAAAAAGTCAATGAGCGAGGTCTATGAACAGAAATCTAAAATTTACGAAGAAGTAGTAGCATTCACTTCTTTTAATTCAGGTAGCATTAATGAATGGAACGCCAAAACCAAAGAGTTATTGGGCTTCCAGGATAGCTGGATTCAATTGAAAGGTTCAATGCCGCGCGAGGAAGGAAAGGAACTCAGCAAGAAATTCTGGGCCTCTTTAAAAATTTTCTTCCATAATAAGGGTGAATTTTTCCGTCAGCTGGAGAAAAAACGTCAGATTAACCTGACCGCCAAAACTGAGTTGTGCGAAGAAGTAGAGAAGATTATTGAATCAGGAGAGGACAGTCATCAGAATACACAAAAGATCATCGAGATCCAGAAAAAATGGAAGCAGATTGGTCAGGTGCCTGAAAAATTCAAAAATTCAATTTACGAGCGTTTCAAAGCAGCTTGTGATAGTTATTTTGACAAAAAAAGGACCAAAAACAGTGAGCAGGATAAAGAGTTTGAGGCTAACCTCGCTGCTAAAGCAACCCTTTGTGATACGATTGAGAAAGCGGCCCAAAATCCGACAGATGCGAATCTGAATCAGTTAAGCAAATTCAAGGAGGAATGGTCGTCGATTGGCTTTGTACCGAAGAAAGATATGCAGCAGATCCAGAAACGCTACATCCACGCTATCAACAGCTATGTGGGTGCTATTGGAAAACTGAGCTCAAAAGAAAAAGAGCAGGTACTCATCGAAAGTGAAGTGGAGCTTGCACGTGAAGGTGATTCAGAACGAGGACTCCTCAGAAAAGAAGGTGATATCCGAAGAAAAATCACTTCACTCGAAAACGATATTGCGGTCTGGAAAAATAATATTGAATTTTTTGCCAAGTCTAAAACCTCAGATAAGCTAAAAGCTACATTTGAGAAAAAAATAGAAACCGCTCAGAATCAGCTGGAAGAACTAAAACATCAGCTTAATATCATTCAGGAGGCAATTTAATTTGAAAAAAAAATCTTAAAATACTTGCAGGATTAAATTTCAACGCATACTTTTGCACCACGATTTCAGAGAACGATTCTGAAAAACGGAAAGAAGCCTCCATAGCTCAGCTGGTAGAGCAACTGACTTGTAATCAGTAGGTCGCTGGTTCGATCCCGGCTGGGGGCTCCCAAAAGCACTTAACTCACAAGGTTAAGTGCTTTTTTTATGCTTTTTTTGAGTTGATGCGTACACGCCCAAAGCCGGGGAAATTTTTATTATTTGGGATGTAAGTATTTGTTCCCCGCCAACTTTTCTGCTTGATCCCGATTGACATCTCCTGCCTTGAATCTCTCCTTCGGTAATTCATTTTATTATCCGCATTAAAATGGAAATTTGAAAAAATCACCAAACCCTAATATTGTATCGACACATCTACAGTTTATATATTCCTTTATGGCGCCTTATTCCCTTCTCAGGCTATCGACACCACGTTCATAGGCACCAACAGACTCTTTAGCGTTAAAGATGCTTATAGAGGAAATTTATGTGTTTTCAGCAATTCAAGCCTCCGGAGGTTATTGAAAAAGGTTGGATCCATCTGTATTAACCCTCAAACAAATTTAACCACCTTCTTAAGCGTAAATAAAAACAGAAATTTAATTCGTAATTATTTTGATTTGAGTGTTGAGGAAATAGGATTAATGTTAAAATATTCTTCTTTTGGCAATAAAATTTCAAATAATATTTATACACTTGCAGATCAAACCCTAAATCTGCAAGAATGAATAGTATTTACCCTCCTGAAATGCCTATTAAAAATATCGACAATTTTATCGAATATGCTCCTGCCTGGTCAAGACCCGGTACACCTGAAGGCATAACGCTGACCGTTGGCTATATCAATGTGCCCGGCTTCAATGATCTCAATAAAGCAATCAACGTTTAAAACGAAATCATGAGTCACTGCAATCAGTATCTCAAGAGAGTTCTTGCTATTTGTGAGTGAATCTGAAAGCCATCCGATAACAGATCATGCAGCGTGTAGTGTCCAGTAATATCATATTAATTTCACCATATAAACCCTTATCATGAAAAACCTCGACTTTAAGGATCAGATTAAACAGTTCAGTGAACGTGTCATTAAACTAAAAGACAGCATACATACCGAGGAGGCGACTAAGAATGCACTCATTATGCCATTTCTTCAAATTCTAGGTTATGACGTATTTAATCCTTTGGAAGTTGTACCTGAATTTATTTGTGATATAGGCATTAAAAAAGGTGAAAAAATTGACTACGCAATTTTTCAGGAAGGTTGTCCAGTAATATTGGTAGAATGTAAGCACTGGAAGCAGAAATTAGACATACATGACGGACAACTTTTAAGATACTTCCATGTTTCCAAAGCAAAATTTTCGATATTAACTAACGGTCTGATTTTTCGCTTTTATACAGATCTCGTAGAGCCTAATAAAATGGATGAAAAACCCTTTTTAGAATTTAATATTGAGGAGATAAAGGACGGGCAAATTGAACAGCTAAAAGAATTCCATAAATCATATTTTAACATTGATAGTATATACCAATCGGCAAGTGAACTGAAGTATATTAATGAAATAAGACAGTTAGTACAGGAAGAATTTCAGGAACCGAATGATGAATTCGTAAGGTACTTCGTTAAGCAAGTTTACCCCTCTGTTGTTACTGCTAAAATATTAGACGCATTCAGACCTCTGGTAAAACGTACCATCACTAATATAATAAATGATACCCTGAATGTGCGGCTAAAGTCCGCTATAGTTAAAGAGGAGGCGCCTATCAAAGACGAGGAAGCTAATGCTCAAAGCCAGTCCGTTTCTGAAAAGGAAATTATTACAACAGATGAAGAAATCGAAGGATTTTATATTGTAAGATCTATTTTAAGACAAAAATTACCAACAACAAGAATCACTCACCGGGATGCATTGTCCTATTTTGCTATATTCCTCGATGACAATAATAGAAAACCCATCTGTCGACTCTACCTGAATAGCACAAATAAAAAGTATATAGGAACCTTTTCTGAAGGTAAAAAAGAATTAAAATCAGAGATTCAGTCTATCGATGACATCTACAATTTCAGCAGTGATTTGGAAGGAATAGTAGACACGTATTTGAAATAGATATGAAGCGATTACTAATAATTTTCACATTGTCTTTTATATCATTATGTGCTCAATACCAGTACAAATACCTGAAGCTGGAAAATGATCAGTTCTTTTTTGAAGCGGTATATGATGGACCAGATATTGGTATTGAAAAGATGGGGCAAAAGTTGTCTATTGGAATACCAAGAGCCAGAAATGTAACTGAAGTATCTAAATCCGGAGATGTAATTACCGCTAAGATCAAGAATACACTAATTGATTATAAAAAGTATGATGGACGTTGGGGCAAACTCCCGGCCTTTATGAATCAGCCAGGAATATTTCTTGAGATAAAAGGTAAGAATGACCCCTCAATAAATATCATAAAATATTACTAAAACCCTTTATATAAGTAACAATTTTGTTACCTTTACAAAAGGTTTATTTTTATATTTAAACCACACACTATGAAGGTACGCGAGTTGTTGAAAGTACTAAAAAATGATGGCTGGGTCGAAAAATTCCAGAAAGGCAGTCATTTACAAATGGAGCATCCTGATAAAAAAGGAAAAGTTACAGTTCCGATTCATGGTGGTGACATTAAGCCTGGCACATTAAATTCAATCCTAAAACAAGCGGGCTTAAAATAACCACCAGTTTTAACAAAGAAGTAAAACAGTTTATCAGTTATTCGGAAATTTAAATTCCAATGAAAGCCACAATAACAAATCAGAAACAAAAACTCACCATCAAACTAGTTGTGGAAGGAGGAGAAGGAAATCTTTGGGGAAGAGTGGAATATGACGATAATCTGATCGTAGAAGAAGCTAGTACCCTCGAAGAGTTAAAAAATAAAATGCAAATATTATTATCCGACTTTCATCAGCTGAATCCGGTCAATTATTCTTTTGAGGTAGAATACGATTTGACGGTGTTTTTTGAACTGTTTGATTTTCTAAAAATAGGCAAAGTAGCAGAGGCGGCGGGGCTTAATAGTAGCCTGGTTCGACAATATGTAACTGGTAAAAAAAATGCATCTGTTACGCAGGCCAGCAAAATTGAAAAGGCTGTTAAAGAGTTGGCAGATAAATTAACCCAGGTGCATATTTATGCACCTGCCCAAGACTCAAAATTCTAATGTTTTATATGGTGTGAAATTTACCGCACCGACACAAATATATCCACCATAGCATTTTCCATATCCTGTGCCTTCTCTCCATACACTTCAAAATCTACATGATACGCACGGGGCAAATCTGAATTCCAGATTTTGACCCATTCATTAATCACAATGCCCTGATGAATATGGCCCGAGGCGGTATACAGAACGTAAGAATCGGCCTCAAAGACTCTGCCTACCAAACCCGCAGGAATAACATCCAAATTGTGGACTTTGCATCCCAGAATAGTTGTATAGGGCCGGGTATGGTCTTTCTCATAATCTGTGTACAGGCAGTACAATGAATCATTTACTCTGGAAGGAATACTGCTGATTATATCCTCTTCCATAAAACGCTTCCAAAGTGCGGGAATATCCTGCGCAGACTGTCCATTTTCATTGGTTGTCCTTATCGCCAGACCGATAATCCTGAATTGTTCAATTTGTTGAATTTTCATTTTGTTTGTCCAAATTTAATAATTCGTAAAAATGGTCAGGCGCTTTGACAACCTTGTGTCATACCTGCTCTGTTTTTTGCTCAGACAAATCAAAATCGTGGAATTACTCTAACCTAAAAGCAACATACTGATCACCCGATTTGGTATTAAGCTTGCCACCTCCGCAAGCAATTACAATATATTGTTTTCCATTGATGGCGTAGGTACTTGGAGAAGCATACCCGGCCGCCGGTAGATCGGTTCCCCAAAGCAATGTGCCCGTCTGCTTATCAAATGCCCTGAATCGTTCATCACGCGTTGCCGCTATAAAAACCAGACCTCCTGCTGTAACTAACGGCCCCCCGTAATTATCTGTGCCTGTCACCGGTATACCTTGTTGTGTCAGGGCTGTATATTCCCCGAGCGGAATTTGCCATTTATGCTGACCGGTGTTCAGGTCAATGGCTGTCAAGGTGCCCCAGGGTGGCATACTGACCGGATAGCCGTTTCGGTCATACCAACGATTGTATCCGGTATGCTGATACGGTATAGTCATCGGCTTCTCCTCCTCTGCCATCATTTCCTTAGAAGTCCTTTCTAATAAATAATCGGTTAAAAACTGAAGTTCCTGCTCCGGCAAATGTGAAAACGAAGGCATCCTTCCTTTTCCATTTTTCATTATATTGTGAACCTCTTTCTCGGACATACGCTGGGAAATGCCTGCCAATCCCGGATAAGTGCCATCATGACTCCCCTTGCGGTCTTCCCCATGACAAGAAGAACAATATAACGAATATAATTTTTGCCCGCCCGACATACGCCTGTTTTCCCTCTTACGGGGTACCAAAGAAGTGTATACCGGTATTTCCTTGGCTGGTACATACAATATACCTTCCGGATCGGTCGCGGCACCACCCCATTGCGCCCCACCATCCGTTCCTGGAAAGAAAACAGTCATTTTATCAGTAATCGGAATATAAGGTGATCCTGTATTTGCATGGGCAAGAATAGCCAAAAGAGAGTCTTTTCCGGCAACAAAAGGACTAAAATCCAGGCTGGAAAAAGACTGCCTGGTAAATGGAACAGGCAATAAAGGTACGGGCTGCGTGGGACTTACTTTCTCGCCAGGCATGGCCTCCTGAGGGAAATGCATTTCCTCGATGGGGTAAACGGGTTCCCCAGTGATTCGGTTAAATACAAATGTGTGGCCTTGTTTCGTGACTACAGCCACCACCTTTACCTTTTTACCGTTTCTGGTTATTTCCAACAGATTGGGTGGCGCGGGTGGATCTCTATCCCATATATCGTGATGAACCAACTGATAATGCCAGATTTTCTTTCCGGTTCTTGCATCCAATGCTAAAAGGCAATTGGCAAAAAGATTGTCTCCCTGACGATTCCCACCATAAAAGTCGTCGGCCGCTGAACCCGTGGGAGCATATACGATTCCCAATTCCCTGTCAATCGCCATCCCCATCCAGGCATTGGCCCCACCCAGTTTTTCCCTTGGATTTTCGGGGAACCATGATTCATAACCTTCTTCGCCTTTATCAGGAATGGTTTTAAAAGTCCATATCAGCTGACCCGTACGAACATCAAAAGCCCTGATATCCCCTAATAAGGCACTTTCTGATTCTGCAACACGTACACCTGTAATAATCAGATTTTCGTAAATCGTATTGGGGGTATTGGAAGACACATAATCATCCGCTCCCGGACGCTCTAAACCCGACTTAAGGTCAATCCTTCCATTTTCCCCAAAATCCGGAATAAGTTGGCCAGAATCAGCGGCAAGTGCATACAACCATTTCCCTACGCCAATAAAAATTCGAGCGTCAGAATTGTCTGACCAGTAAGTCACCCCACGACTGGTGGTGCTGCTTGATTCTGTAAAAGCGGTTTTCCAGATTTGCTCACCCGTAACAGCATTAATAGCAAAAGCCTGCGTATCGGCTGAAACTCCATACAAAACACCCTTAACAATTATGGGATTGCATTGCATTTGCGTTCGATTTCGAAGCGTATCCGCACCTCCCGAATGATATGTCCAGGCTAGTTTCAGATTTTTCACATTGCCTGGATTAATCTGGTTCAGATCAGAATAGTGACTTCTGGCACCATCGCCATGATATTCAGGCCAATCTGCCCCTTTTTTCTCTGAGCAGGAGAATAATAGTATGACAATAGCAAACAAAATTCTTAGCATAAGATGATAAGTATATTGTAAAATAGACCTTTAAAATAATCCTGACAACCCGTGGCGTGTTATTCAGACAATTCAATATCTAATTTATCAATATTTTTTCATCTTATATTTCATATTTCAATTCTACCGGGTCAATCCAGGAAGGTGAAAAAAAACCGGCAAGCAGATCTACGTGAGCAGATAACCTCCTGACCGGGTTTTATTCAATACAATTATATAATTTTTATCCTTTTGACAATTCCACAGAGCGATCACGAGCCGCCACTATACCCGCGTCAATCACATCATTCAATCCTTTGGATGCAAATGTATTGAGTGCAGCTTCGGTGGTCCCCCCTTTGGAAGTTACAGCTTGTATGAGGTCATCTAAAGTTTTGTCATCTGCATTCATTAAATGATAGGCGCCTAACATCGTCTGCTTCACGAGTAATGCTGCAACTGCTTCATCAAAACCCAGCTTCACACCGGATTCGATCATCCCTTTCACCAGATAAAAGAAATAGGCCGGTCCGCTTCCGCTTACCGCTGTGACGCCATCTATCAGCGATTCATCCTCCAGATATACTGAACGACCGGTTGCATTGATCAGATTTTCAATTTTATGCAACAGAGTCTGTTCAATGGTTGCGGAAGCCGTGTAGGCCGTAATCCCCATTCCCAGCATAGCGGGCGTGTTAGGCATTGCCCTGATGACTTTGGTATGATTCAACCCTTCCTGAATCTTCTGGATAGTAATACCTGCCATGATTGACAAGACAATCTGATCGGGCCGAATCACCTTTGCAATTTCTGCAGCGATAGACGGGAAATCCTGTGGTTTTACAGATAGTATAATCAGATCATAAGTACCAATCTGAGGACCAATCAGTCCTGTAATTACTCCAGGTTTGAATGAAGTTTTCAGATTTTCCATACGCTCTTCACTCTTTTCAACCAGCAAAAAATCTTCATTTTTTACTAAGTCAAATTTGAGAAATGCTCTGGCAAAAGCCATACCCATATTCCCGCAACCTATTATGGCAATTTTCATTGAAATGGTTATTTGAACTTAAGAATTCTTTGAACTTCAAAATTAATAGCAAATTCATGACTTCTTCAATCAAATTTTATAAAAAGCCAAACTACATCTTGCTTTCCATTGAACTAAATTTTTAAGAAATGTCTCTTTAAATTATGAATTGTACTATAAAACAGAAGCCCTGAAAACATGATTGCTTCCAGGGCTTAATATATTGACAGGATTTTTTTAATCCATTAATTCTGCAAGTTTATCTTCAAGTGCCTTCCCCCTCAGATTCTTGGCTATTATTTTTCCTTCCTTATCCAGCAAGAAAGTAGCCGGAATTCCGGTAACACCATAACTTTGTGCTACTTCGTTCTGCCAGTATTTCAGATCTGAACCATGCACCCAGGTAAGCTTGTCTTTTTCAATGGCATTTACCCAGGCCTTTTTGTCTTTATCCAGTGAAACACCGTAAATAGTAAAACCTTTGTCTTTATAGCGGTTGTACATCTTTACAACATTGGGATTTTCTACACGGCATGGACCACACCAGGAAGCCCAGAAATCAATAAGAACGTACTGACCTCTCAAGTCAGAAAGACTTACTTTTTCACCTTCCGGGGAATCGAGTGTAAAATCCGGTGCTACAGAACCCACAGCCAATCCTCTGAGTCTTTTCATCTGTCCCACATACATCTGAACAATTTTAGAGTCAGGCTTAGATTTTTCAAATTTATCTGCAACCGTTGACATCAACTCCAGGTCGATCTCTGGATTCAGGAAGTTATTGGCTGCGAAGACAGCCACCACAGAATTACCCATTTCGCTGATCAAAGTCCTTATCTGCCCCAGTTGCTCTTTTTCTGCCGCTTCATAAGCAGTACGTATCTCCTTCTGTTTCTTCAGATCCTTCTTTTCTTCTGCCACGCCATACTCCTCATTCCAGGCATTCACTTTTCCTGCCATTTCACTATTGAGTTGCGAGAGCGTGTTATAATACTTCATATTTTCCGATCCGGTGATTTCCAGTGCTCCATCTGCCTTCACGCCAAGGGTAAGCTTTTCATTACCTTCCACCAGCATCACCACTTTCTGCTGATTGGCGATATCGATCATATAAAAGTTACCTCCTTCACTTTCCTTTCCTTTGATCGAAAAGGATCCATCAGCCGCCAAGGTAGTGGAATCAAGTGATACCGGAGGATTGCCCGCCTTTTGGAGATAAATTTTGGTACCTGCCGGACCGCCAGGCAATTTCCCGCTCACTGTGAATTCCTGTGCAAAGGAAAAAGTGGCTGATAATATTGTCAGTGCAGATGCAACCAGAACTTTGCTCACCATCGGATTTTTCATGCGTTTTTATTGTTAAGTTTTTCTGCTAATAGTTTATTAACCAGTTTAGGATCTGCAGCACCTCCGGATTTTTTCATGACTTCGCCTACAAACAAACCCATAAGGCCCTTTTTCCCCTTCCTGAATTGATCAACTTTATCAGTCATTGTTGTCAATACTTCATCTACTAACGATTCTAGTTCGTCAGTATTGCTGTTTTGTAGCCAGTTATTTGACAGCGCAATCTCTTTGGGACTGGCAGTAATATCTTCAATTAAAAGCGGGAATATCTTCTGTGTCGCTACTGTGTTGCTGATTTCATCCTGTTCTACCATATTAATCAACGCAGCCAGCTTTTCCGGCTTCACAGGGAACTGATCGGCTTCTATTCCATTTTCATTCAGGTATGACTTTACTACACCCATCATCCAGTTAGATGCTGCCTTGAAATTACTTACATTTTCACACAAACGCTGAAAGTATTCAGCCGTTTCATGTGTATCAGTCAAAACAAAAGCGTCATATCTGGGTAGCTGCATCTCGTTTATAAACCGATCTCTCAAGGCATTGGGCAACAGTGGCATTTTTTCTTCCACTTCCTTCAGCCATTCTTCAGACAGAGAAACAGGACATAAATCTGGATCAGGAAAGTACCGGTAATCATTCATTGTTTCCTTCACGCGCATACTATATGTTTTTCCGGAATCCACATCAAACATACGTGTTTCCATATAGATAGGTTCCTGATTCTCCAGCGCTAAAATCTGACGGTTACTTTCATAATCCACAGCACGCATAATGTTACGGATGGAGTTCATATTTTTAATCTCCACCTTTGTTCCATATGCTTCTGCCCCTCTGAGGCGCACAGAAATATTCACATCTGCCCGTAAAGACCCTTCCTCCATATTACCGTCAGAAATACCCAGATAACGCACCAACCGGCGAATTTCCGTCACATAGGCACCGGTTTCTTCTGCTGAACGCAAGTCAGGCTCAGAAACGATTTCAACCAAGGGAGTACCAGCACGGTTATAATCCAGCAACGTTTGCGTTTCGCTGCCATCATGGACCGATTTCCCAGCATCTTCTTCCAGATGAATATGATGCAATCTGATATCCCGTTCTTTGATATGATTACCAGTTCCGGTAATTACCCTTACTTTTCCACCGATACAGACCGGTATTTTATCCTGGGAAATCTGATATCCTTTCGGCAGATCAGGATAAAAATAATTTTTACGGTCGAATACAAAAAAGCGGCTGATTTCAGACTGACAGGCAAGTCCTATTTTTACTGCATATTCAACCACATTTTTATTAAGTTTGGGCAGGGTACCAGGCAACGCTAATGAAATAGGCCCGATGTTAGTATTAGGATCTGCACCGAACCTATTGACGTCAGAAGCAAATATTTTTGAATTGGTCAACAACTGACAATGGACTTCAAGACCAATGACTACCTCATATTTTTCCTGAAGTTCTTTACTTACTGTATGCTGAGAGGATACTGTTACGCTCATATGATTAATCTTCGTAGCCAAACTGACGAAGTTTGGTTTCTTTACTACGCCAATCGGTTTCTACTTTTACAAATTGCTCCAAAAATACTTTCTTCCCAAAAAAAGCCTCGAGGTCTTTTCTGGCCTCTATACCAGTTTTTTTAATCATTGATCCCTTGTCTCCAATAATGATCCCCTTCTGGCTTTTTCTTTCTACCATAATTTCCGCACTGATCACGATCATATCCTCCTTCTCCTGGAAACCAGTAATGACCACTTCCGTACTATAAGGAATTTCCTGACGATAGTTCAGAAATATTTTTTCACGGATAATTTCAGAAGCAAAGAATCTTTCTGGTTTGTCTGTCAGTTCATCCTCGGCAAAATAAGGAGGATGATTAGGCAGACGGCTGATGATGGCTTCAAACAAGGTTGAGATATTAGCATTATGCAAAGCGGATACGGGAATGATAGCTGCGGGATTAACCGCTGCCTGCCATTCAGCCATTTTAACATCCAACTCATCCTGATTGGTAAGATCAATTTTGTTTATAACCAATATTATCGGCGCATCGCTTCTTTTCAACAAAGGAAGTACATCATGCCCTTCGGCGGTCTCTCCTATTTCCGTCACAAACAACAATACATCTGCGTCTTCCAATGAACCTTTTACAAAAGTCATCATGGCATCATGCAATTTGTAGGCCGGCTTCACCACTCCGGGGGTATCAGAATACACCATTTGAAAGGGCTGACCATTATGATTCCCATTCAGAATGCCCATAATCCGGTGACGGGTAGTTTGTGCTTTAGAAGTAATAATTGACAACTTCTCGCCTACCAGCACGTTCATCAGCGTTGATTTACCAACATTCGGTTTACCAATTATACTTACAAACCCGGCCTTATGATCTGGCATACTACCTGGTTGCTCATTATCCAATTTCGTTGTTTCCATGCTACAAAGTTTACACATTTTCTTCTTACTCCAATGCAGAAATCCAATAGGTTTTCGCCTGTGGAGAAAAAAAATATTAAATTTTATGCAAAGGTAGTTGTATTTAGAAATAATGTTCCTATATTTGCACTCCGATTAACGATAACGACACCGCGGGATGGAGCAGTTGGTAGCTCGTTGGGCTCATAACCCAAAGGTCACAGGTTCGAGTCCTGTTCCCGCTACACCGGAAAAGCCACTTTAACGAGTGGCTTTTTTTATGGACTTTCGTCTGGTGGCAGCTCGAAAAAATATGGATCAAACAGATTGCAATTACCTGATTTTCAAGGATCAAGTCATAAAGTTGTGGGGGGCGTTGTATTTTTTTAGGTTTGTGCTTTTAATCAAACCCACTTGTTTTGGAGAGTTTCTTACCTATCATCCAGTTTCTATTACCAGAGTTCATCCTCGAAAATTTCGCGTTAACTTCTATCGAACGGCAGGACGGCGTCTTCCACATACATATCGATGAGAGAAATTCAGGTGAGAATGATCCTGAAAGAAAGAACCAACTCTCCAAAGGCTTCTTTCCGACAATTACTGTTCAGGATTTCCCAATTCGAGGCCATTTTTTTAATCCGGCAGATGAATCTGATTCCATAAAGGCCTCAGAGGTGACCCTGTTCTACTCCTTTACCACCCTTACTCCCCTGCCGTCATATGTATACAGCACGTAAATCCCGGGGGCATACTGTTGCAAAGAGAGCTTCGTGGCCGAATCATAAATGTGTACCTCCTGAAGCAACTCTCCTGATAAGTTAATCAAACGCAACTTTGTACCGTAATATTCCTCACCGGCTTCAACGGTTATTCTGTCAGCAGTCGGGTTGGGATAAAGACGTAACCGGATCGACTCCGGCGCTTTTATGCTCATCAGCCGGCTATAGATGTACGATCCGTCCAGATCTGTCTGCCGGATACGGTAATAACTGCTTCCAGCTACCACGACCGGATCAGTAAGCGTATAATGGTGAACTCCCTGGCCAAGACTTTTGATTGTCGCCACACTGGTAAATGACTTGCCGTTCGCACTTCTTTGCACCTCATAATGCGAAACGTCTGTTTCATCAACTAACCAGTCGAGCACGCTCTGTTGCTGGTCGTTCAGCGTCGCTGAAAAACTGATCCATCTCACTGGCAGCGGCGAATCGGTAGTCTTGACAAAAAAACCACAGAATCCCGTTACCCCGAAACTTACTTCCCAGCGCATCTGGTCTTCATTCCATACGACATCCACATCAGCAATCGTTTCAGATAATCCGGAATAGCTTTTAGGATTACCGGTTCCGTCGCTGCTGACACCTCCGATTTTTTCGATACGAAGGTTGCCGGTATCATCCGACGGCCCCGACGGCAGAAAAGCAGCCGGATTAAGTTCGTTGAATGCATCGAAATCGTCCTGCGTAAAATAAAGCGTAACCCTTCCGGTAGCACCTGAGGCATTGTCGGAAGGCGTGATTTCATAATGACGACGTACATATTGCCCAGGCTGTGTCTGATCTATCCATACCCTGGCAATCGTATTTCCGACTAGGTCTGTCGGCAGGCCGGTTGTAGTAACCGATACCAGCCATCCGTTACAACCGTCAATAAAATCTGTGGTACCATTGGGAGTTTGCACTCTTTCCAGCTCGCTGGCAACCTGAGCAACCCCTGACCCCGAAGAAGGCAGCTCATTACTTTCGAAAGCACCCATATCTACACGATCCGCAAAAACACGTTCCTGCCCTGCCAGGTCAACCATTGGCAGATTCAGGCCTGAGATATCAGGCATACCAGCATTGATGGCCTCCGAACAGTGCAACAGAGTATAGTCACCAGTATTGGGACTGGCAAATAAGGGATTAGTATCCGGAGACAAATTATCATGTGCTGCCATATAATAATTTGCGTTACCCTCAACAGTCTGGTCTTGTACCAGGCTGTACTGTGTATCGTACAGCTGTCCGGCTACACCATTACCCCAGATAACCGAGTTCCGGATCACCGGTATTCCACCCCCATTGTACCACTCATTACCTTCATAAGAAGCTGTATTGCCACTAATCGTCACATTTGAAACCACCGGCGTAGAGGTACTATTGTAGACCCCGCCCCCGAAAACACCGTCATTATCCAGAATGGCGACATTCTTCATGACAGGAGACCCATTCAGATTATACACTCCAGCACCGCTTTCTGCAGTATTTTCACTTATGGTGGCCAGACTGATCACAGGTGAAGACTCCTTGTTATAAATACCGCCACCACCGACAAAGGCAGAGTTGCGGGTGATATTCAAGCGGATCAATAAGGGGGAAGAATGAATATTAAAGATCCCCCCACCGGTATTGCGGGTCAGCTCCCTGCCATTCACCAGAATATTTTCCTCCAGCTCCGCATGCCCTCCAACAATGGCAAATCCGTCAAGAACTGCATTGCCGACATCGCCTGCCGAAATCACAACATTGTAAACATTATCTGTATCTGAGTCCGGATCACCGATTTCACCCGACAGGATAGTCTGTTCTTCAAATGAAGTAATGTGGGGAGTCAAGCGATGATGCGCAAGCTCTGTAATACCCGCAGCCGGATCGAAACCACCGTAAATCTGTACATTCTTCACCATTACGAAACTGTTATGGCGGTTCCCGCCGAGATGGAAGGCGGCATCATCCGCATCGTAAAGTGGTTGGTATATGCCTTTGGCTACGTAAATTTTCAACGGATTCTCCAGGGAATAATTATTTCCGGATCTGGCATACCTGAGCGCATCGCCCACCTGCGTGATTGCATTTGCCCAGCTACTACCCGAACCGTCACCGCCCGTTACATGCTGATCTACGTAGAGGATATTGGAGGCATCAGGAGTAATTATGCGGATGATCTGGTTTTCGTAGGCCCCTAAATCAATTATACCGTCCTCATTATACCGATGAACCCTCGGATTCCCTTTCAGATCCAAGGTGGTCACCTGTAACCCTTCAAAAAAAATATTGCGGCCGGCATTGATGGCGGCTGAGGAATTGGACAGTGAGTAATCTCCGCCTGGGGCATTGGCAAATTGCGGATCGGTATCCGGAGCTATGTTATGATTTGATGCTGAAAAATAACTCGCATTACCTGCCCTCGACTGACTCTGCACCAAGCTGTTCTGCGTATCCGTCAGTTGTCCCTGCACGCCATTTCCCCAGATAATCGAATTGCGGATTACGGGTGTACCGGATGCATTCTGCCATTCAGCCCCGCTATTATTCGCTGTATTCCCGCTGATCGTTACATTGGTCAGAACGGGACTGGAATTGACGTTGAAGCCTCCACCTCCGAAAACGGAAGAGGTATTTCTGGTAATGGCGACATTCGTGAGCTGCGGAGAAGAATTATAGTTATAAATCCCGGCACCCAGATAACCTGCGGCATTCCCGGTAATATGTAGATTTACTAGCGCAGGAGACGAATCCCAGTGACAGACTCCACCTCCAAAATTGCGTTGAAATACCTTTCCGTTTACCGTAATACTGCCGGAAGATAAATCGGCATTACCCCCACTGACAGTGAAGCCGTCGAGCCTCGCATTGCCGACATCACCAGATGAAATCACGACACTGTATGCATTATCATCGGGTAGGTCAGGTGCGCCAAGATCACCCGATAAGACTGTGCCATCTTCTCCGGCTTCAGGAAAAATGCGGGTATGAGACAATTCGACCACCCCGTTTTCCGGATCGAAACCACCGAAAAGCTGTACATTTCTGACCATCACAAAACTGTTGAACCGATCTGCATTTTCAAAATAATTATTATCTCCTGCGCCATACAGTGGCTTGAAGACACCTTTCGCCACGTAAATCTTCAAGGGATTTTCTTCAGTGAAGTCGTTGACAGCCCGGGCATACTGCAGGGCATCGGCCAGCTCGCTCATCGCATTATTCCAACTGCTCCCGGAGCCATCGCTCCCGTTAACATTCCTGTCAACATACAGGATATTGCCTGAACCAAGTGCGATACGAGGTATCTCCTGACTCTCGTGAGCGCCTATGTCGATACGGCCGTAGAATATACGCGGGTTGCCGGACAAATCAGTATCACCTGGTAGTGAAAGTGGTGTACCTTCATTAACTGCGTCCCAGTAATACTGATTGTTACCTGCATTGATTGCCGGACTGTCATTTCCCAATGTGAATCCCCCATTGGGCAGGGCGGTCATTTTGGGATTGGCATAAGTTGACAGATTATGATTAGCCTCCGCAGCGTAATTTTCATTACCATCCTGATCTTCTACAAGACTGTACTTAACATCATGGAACGGCACTTTTGCTTCCAGACCCAGGCCCCTGATAATCGAATTACGGATAACCGGGATTCCTGAGTGATTGTACCATTCATTTCCGAGCGCCTGTGCATAATTTCCACTGATGGTCACATTGGTCAGTACCGGGGACGACTCATCACCGTTAAAAACTCCACCTCCTAATAAAATGCTTGTATTTGCTCTAATCGTCACATTCGTCATCACGGGGTGACTACCGAGATTAAACATCCCAGCTCCTACACTTGACCTGTTTCCACTGATCAATACATTCTTAAGTATGGGGGATGCGTTGTTTTCATTATTCATGCCTCCTCCCGATCCTCCCGATCCACTTACTTCATAAGTGGTGGCGTTATTGATAATAGCACTATTGCTGAAGCGAGAGGAGGTATTATAGTTGTATACTCCGCCACCTTTAAAAAAAGCTTTGTTTCTCATAATTACGAGGTTGGCAAAGGTAGCATTGGAATGCAGATTCAAAATTCCGGCACCGTGTCTGTTATTCAGTACATGGCCATTGACCAGCATAGTCGATTCACCAAAGGCACGGCCGCCGTATATCGTAAAACCGTCGAGTACCGTGGCAGAAGAAAGAACAGCACCACCCAGCTGCCCCACGGCGATTACTACGTGCCAGGTATTGTTAGAATCATCATCATCCTCCTGTCCGTTGGTGGCAATTTCTGCGGAAAGATAAGTGGTATGAGTGGCCGGGGCGCGGGAATCCCAGTTGCCGCCTGCCGGTGGAAATCCGCCATAGATTTCAACGCCTTCCTTTAACACAAACGCATTGGCTTTATTGCTAATCTTCGGGCCGGTAATATTATCAGCCCGCCGAACAGGCAAATTCACAGAGGAAGCAACCCACACCTGATCCCCGGATGAGGATTCATTTATCATTGCCTGCAAATCATTGGAGGCAGTTGTCCAACTTAAACCGTTACCGTTGGCGGTTCCTCCATTGCCTGAGGATTTTACATACCGAATGGTCTGAGCCCGGGTGTAGCCACAAACAAGAGTCAGAATCGCAAGAACAAGCAGACGTATTTTCATGCTGAAATGCATATAAATGGTGATAAAAATCAGGGAGGTCAGTCCCGCATCTATATAAGGACCAGAACCGGCAGGATTTGTAAGCCACAAAATTATTACCCCCGGGCGACATCTATTATCACGCATGTAACAGATAGTATCAACCACGTAACATCGGATTGAAAATCATCAACCTGAAGGTCACCCGCCGTTGCGGCATAATCAATTCCAACAGATCAATTAACTCTTGCCGGTTACCTGTGGCAAGACAATCATCTCTTTAAGAAATAGGAGGCAGAATTAAACCGGAATGCAGAAAAAGCAACTTAAAATAAGATAAATCAGGTAACAGATACTCGATTAGAGGAAGGAAATTGTCAGGTTAACCCAACATACTAACCCGAAAAACATAACGTTCTCTCAGGTTTCTGGCGTTGGTCCTTCTGAATAGGATCCGGTTGATCCCTCTTCTCAGACAGCCCAAACCTGTAAACGCAAAAATAGCGCCCGATTGAGCGCTATTTTCTGTTGGCGGACAAGGATTCGAACCCAGACTAAAAGTACCAAAAACTTCTGTGCTACCATTACACCATCCGCCAGAACCGTTATTTCGGTGCAAAGGTAAAAATAATAATGAACCAAAAAACATTTTTAGAAAAACTATTTTCCAGTCCGATAAAATCAACTTAAAATAAAAACATGATTATGCACGCATAGAAAAGTAAAAAAAGCAACGATGATCAAGCACCCAATCTAATCAACAATTCGACCTCTACTCGCTCCAACAAAACCCTTTATACGCAAAAAGAGCGCCCTATTGAGCGCTCTTTTCAGTTGGCAGACAAGGATTCGAACCCAGACTAAAAGTACCAAAAACTTCTGTGCTACCATTACACCATCCGCCAGAACCGTTAATGTGATGCAAAAGTAATAAGTAAATCTTACTTGTCAATAGGCTGGCAAGAAATTTTTTATATTCCTGACACTTCCACTGAAGGAGAAATCTTCTTTACAAGGCCCTGAAGCACCTTTCCCGGGCCACATTCCACGAACAGTGTAGCGCCGTCAACCACCATATTTTCAACCGATTGTGTCCACTTAACCGGAGCAGTCAACTGGTCAATAAGATTGGATTTTATTTCTTCAATATCAGTCGAAGATTTTGCTGAAAAATTTTGATAAATCGGGCATGCGGGTGCAGCAAATACCGTATTTTTGATTGCCTCTGCCAGCTCTTCACGTGCCGGCTCCATCAATGGCGAATGGAACGCTCCACCTACCGGCAATACCAACGCTCTTTTAGCACCTGCAGCTTTTAATAATTCACACGCTTTATCAATTCCTTTTACAGAACCCGATATCACCACTTGACCCGGACAATTGTAATTGGCCGGCACCACTACCTCTTCTTCGATAGAGGCACAAATATCTTCAATCACCTGATCTGGCAAGCCCAGAATGGCTGCCATGGTAGACGGCTGCAATTCACATGCTTTTTGCATGGCTGCCGCTCGCTGCGCCACCAGTTGAAGGCCATCTTCAAAAGACAAAACACCTGCCGCCACAAGCGCAGAAAACTCGCCCAATGAATGTCCCGCTACCATTTCGGGAGAAAAATCCTCCGCAACTTTTGCTTTCACTACAGAATGTATGAATATAGCCGGTTGAGTCACGTTTGTTTGTTTAAGTTCTTCATCAGAGCCTTCAAACATGATTTTGGTAATCTCAAAACCGAGAATCTGGTTAGCTTTGTCAAAAAGCTCCTTTGCAACAGGAGAGCTTTCAAACAAATCCTGCCCCATTCCTTTAAACTGCGACCCTTGGCCGGGAAATACGTAAGCCTTCATAAGATAATTGTACTGTATATTTAAATAAAATCACTCAATTTACCTGCTTTATGAATCCTGATACCCCGATCAGTCGCAGCCAAAGTTGCAGCTTCATTCACGGGATCGTGTTCAAAAAACAGTATATAACCTTCATCGACTGCTTGCGTCAGAATTCTTTCTTTTTCACTCATGGTAACCAGCGGACGAACATCGTAGCTCATTACCCAGGCCAATGGAACATGCGCCGCCGATGGCACCAGGTCAGCAGCAAACAGGATTTTTTTATTGTTATAGGTTATCAAAGGCAACATCATATGCTCGGTATGACCATTTACAAATAATATCTCTATATCTTCAAAAACAGAAGTATTAGGATTATTAATAAACTCCAGTTGACCTGACTTCTCAAGAGGCACAAAATTCTCCTTCAAAAAGGAAGCCTTCTCTCTTGCGTTCGGGTTCAATGCCCAATCCCACTGTTTTCGGTTAGTCCAATACAGCGCATTGGGAAAGGCCGGCACCAGTTTTGCCTGGGCTTCATCATAAATCACTGCACCTCCCGCATGGTCAAAATGCAGGTGAGTGAGAATTACATCTGTTATGTCTTCAGGCATATACCCCAGCTTTTCAAGCGAGCCAAACAGCGTATCGTCGCCACTCAGATGATAGTGTCCAAAGAACCTGGTGTCTTGTTTGTTGCCGCAACCTGTATCGATAAGTATTAACCGCTTATCATCTTTGATCAATAAACAGCGCATCGCCCAGTTACAAAGGTTATGATCATCTGCAGGATTGGACTTCTCCCAAAGCGTTTTGGGCACTACACCAAACATGGCCCCGCCATCTAACTTAAAAAAACCAGTATTGATTACATGTATTTCCATGAGCAGAGCATATGGTTACCAGATAAAATGATGAATTGGTCAACTTTTTGCAATCACTTCCTGCATTACATCTGTAGATCACCAAAATAATCTTTGATACTCATCAGAATAAAGAAAACTGCATTTATCAGTTGCTTTGTCAAAAATACACCACATTTTACAAGTTGTGAAACAGATCGGCAAATCCTTTTCAATTCTTTCAGATTCTGAATAAAAACAAAGAGCCTGCAAGTGTTAGCTTACAGGCTCTTAAGTTTCGATTTCGGTGAATTTTCACAGCGATGTTGTGACCCATAGGGGAATCGAACCCCTGTTTCAACCGTGAAAGGGTCGTGTCCTAACCGCTAGACGAATGGGCCGACTGGTCTCCTACTTCGTTGCGATTTTTTCACCAGAACTCTTTCGTTGTTCTTAAATCTGGTGCAAAAGTAGGCGGTTAGAGTATACCACGCAAGTATTCTGCAAAAATATTTTTCAATTATTTTTCATCTTTTTTTTATTCACCTCTTTATCAGATACATAGTTTTTGAAATTTGTTGAAAAAAAATTCAATCTATATTTTTGATCAGGGTAAATACTTCCTTACCTCTGCTGTACTGATGAAAAATTTCCTTTTAACCCTACCATTTTTTGTCATTTTTACCTTGACAAGTCCTGCACAGGCCTTTTTATCAGAGCAGACCGCTATTCATTCTCAGGCCAACCGCTATCCTTACCATCATGAAATAATCCGGCATCTGGAGTTGGCCGCTGAACAATACCCGGAACGCACCCGCAAGATTCAGTATGGTACAAGCTATGAAGGCCGGCCATTAATGGGAATCATTATCGCTTCAGAAGAAAATTGGCCTCAATTGGAAAACATTCGCACCAACCATCTCAGGAGTTTGGGGATACTGGAAGGCAAATCTTCAGGGGATGGTCCCGCGATCGCCTGGATGAGCTATAATGTACATGGAAATGAACCTTCAGGATCTTCGGCTTTTATGAAGGTGCTGACCGATTTACTTGATCCGGAAAATACAACTTCCCAAAAAATACTCAAGAATACAATTGTTATCCTTGATCCATGCCTCAACCCCGACGGGTATGAACGTTATGTTCACTGGTATAACCAGCGAAAAGGCTATCAACCTAATCCTGCCCCCTATGCCTGGGAACACCGTGAACCTTGGCCTGGCGGGCGATACAATCATTACCTTTTTGATCTGAACCGCGATTGGGCCTGGCAATCTCAGAAAGAATCACAGGAAAGATTACTGTTTTATCAGCAATGGATGCCTCATCTTCATGCCGACTTTCACGAAATGAATGCGGCTTCTTCTTACTACTTTCCACCTGCAGCCAGGCCATTTCATCAAGATATCACGTCCTGGCAACGAGAATTCAATGATATTCTTGGAGAATACAACAGCAAAGAATTTGATAAAAATGGATGGTTATATTTTACACGCTTTAGTTTTGACTTGTTTTATCCCTCCTATGGCGACACCTGGCCTATTTATAACGGGGCTATCGGCATGACATTCGAACAAGCCGGAGGAGGAAGCGCAGGGTTAGCCCTAAGCAGACCAGATGAAGGAGACACACTCCTGCTCAAGGACCGGATAGCACATCATGTCACCACTAGCTTTGCCACTTTAACAGCACTTTCAGATCATGCTAAAAAAACTGTCAGCGAATTGATAAGTTATCACCAAAATGCAATCAAAAAGCCCATTGGAGCCTACAAATCATACCTCATCAAAAACCAACCCAATGGCGGCAGTACACGCGCTTTGCTTCAATTACTCGATCGACAGGGAATACGGTATGGATCACCTGGGAAACCTATCAAAACCAATGGGGTAAACCTGTTAAATCAGCAAAATGAAACCGTTGAAATAGAGGAGCAGGATATTGTCATCTCCGCTTTTCAACCCAAATCCAGACTTTTAAAAATTCTTTTTGAACCCGACCCGGAACTGGAAGATTCATTGACCTATGACATCACTACCTGGGGAGTATCGTATGCTTATGGGGTAACGGCTTATGGCCTGAACTCCAAAACAGAAATCAATGATTATCAACCCATTCAGGTCAGGAATACTATTCAAAATCATGCCTACGCCTATCTGATCCCATGGAAGTCATTCGAAAGCCTGCAACTATTAACAGCGTTGCTCAAAGAAAATATTAAAGTCCGTACGGCCAATCAGGCATTTCAAATGGGTGAAACCTATTTTGATAAAGGCACGCTCATTGTCACAAAAAAAGGCAATGAAGCACACGAAGAACGGTTGAAAGAACTTCTTGTCAGGAATGCAGACTCACTTCAGGTGAAGGTTACCACCACCACAACCGGGTATGTGACTGATGGGCCGGATATTGGCAGCCATGCGGTTGTACCGGTCCAACCACCCAACATAGCTATCCTTGCAGGTCATACTACTACCCCGTCTGCGCTGGGTGAAGTATGGCATTTTTTTGAAGAACAAATTCGTTATCCCGTAACGCTTGTTGACGGAAACGATATCCGACAGGTACCCTGGCATCAGATTGATGTATTTATTTTACCTTCAGGCAATCATCAGGCTTTATTTACTGATGGTGAGTTATTGAAATTAAAATCATGGATACAAGCTGGAGGGAAGCTGATAATCATGGAAAACGCAATTCACACATTTCTTGGAAAAAACGAATTTTCCATTGCGCAAAAAACTGAAAAATACCGGAGTAACACAATCACTTCACCGGCACAAAAGCAATATGGAAACCAATTACGCGACAGTGTTAGTGATGAAACACCTGGAAGTGTTTTTGAGGTAACGACTGACCCGACACACCCGCTATCGTTTGGATATGACAGCACATTCTACAGTTTGATAAGACAGAATCATCAGCTGGGTTATCTATCTGAAGGATGGAATGTTGGATGGCTGGAAAAAGATAGCCACAAGGCAGGTTTTGTAGGCAGTAAAATCAGTAATCAACTAACAGAAACATTGATTTTAGGCACTCAAAAAATGGGAAAAGGCCAGATCATTTACATGGCAAACAATCCGTTGTTCAGGGGTTTTTGGTACCATGGCGCACTGCTTTTTGGTAACGCAGTGTTCAGATAAACCTTTTCTGTCGGCCCGGTGTTCTATTAATAAAGTACAATATGAAAGCAACCCTTGAAAATACGCTTGAGAAAAACAATATCAGACCTACAGCGATGCGACTCCTGGTTTTGGACACCTTGAACCGTCAGCTAAACGCAGTAAGCATTTCTGATATTGAGGCCGATTTTGATAAGGTTGACAGGATTACCCTCTACCGCACACTCAAAACATTTGAAGAACATAAATTAATCCATAGTATTGACGACGGAACAGGGATTCCCAAATATGCATTGTGTGAAGAAGGTTGTGAATGTAAACCGCAGGATCTGCACCTCCACTTTCACTGTAGTCAATGCAAACGTACCTACTGCCTGACAGAATTACATATTCCGGACATCAGACTTCCAAGAAAATTTGTAGCGGAGGAAATCAATCTGGTGGTCCGTGGGCTTTGTGACCGATGCTCGGCCTAACTTTGCAATTCCATTGCGTCACTTCCGAAGTTAAATTTGCATACATTTATATCGGAAACAATGGAAAACACATCACATATACATCAACATGTCGAAGAAGACGCAGGATGCTGTTCCCATCACAGCCATCAGGCTTCCACCGGACACAATCATGACACCGGTCAACACTCCGAGGATAACCGACTTCGGGCATACCTTCCTGTTGTTATAAGTGCCACATTTCTTTTAACCGGCCTAGCAGCAGAGCATTGGCTGAAAATCAGCATTTTCAAGGGCTTTATAGCATTTGCATGGTACCTGGCTGCCTATATTCCTGTGGGATGGCCAGTCATGAAAGAAGCGTTCACGTCCTTATGGAAAAAGGATTACTTCAATGAATTTTTCCTGATGACCCTGGCCACCACCGGCGCGTTTTACATTGGCGAATACGCAGAAGGAGTAGCAGTAATGCTATTTTACAGTTTTGGCGAGTTATTACAGGGTGATGCTGTAAAACAGGCTCGAAAAAATATCCGCACATTGTTGGACGTACGCCCTAAAGAAGCCACTTTGCTAAAAAACGGTCAGCATGTTACTGTTGATGCTTCTTCCGTGCAACCCGGTGAAACTGTTGTTATTATGCCAGGTGGAAAAGTGTCACTTGACGGTCAGTTGGAATCTGATTCTGCTGTGCTGAATACCGCGGCGCTGACAGGTGAAAGCAAGCCTGTCTATGTGGAAAAAGGAGGAAATATCCTCGCAGGAAGCCTTGTCATGGATTCCCTGATTTATATAAATGTTACCAAAAAATTTGAAGACAGTGCTGTAGCAAAAATTATTGAACTGGCCCAAAATGCCGCTTCACAGAAAGCGCCCACCGAAAAGTTTATACGCAAATTTGCCAAAGTATACACCCCTGTGGTAGTTCTCTGCGCAGTATTAATCATACTCCTTCCCTTTCTGTATTCACTATTTGCAGGCTCAATTTTCGTATTTGATGACTGGCTATATCGTGCGCTGGTATTTCTGGTCATATCTTGCCCGTGTGCGTTAGTGGTATCTATTCCGCTGGGATATTTCGGTGGAATTGGTGCGGCCAGCCGAAATGGAATCCTTGTAAAAGGCGGAAATTATCTGGACACACTTGCTAAAATCAAAACAGTGGTAACCGACAAAACTGGCACCCTGACAAAAGGTATTTTTGAGGTGCAGCAGGTTGTTTCAGAAGACATATCCCACAAAGAACTACTGTCATTTATGGCTGCGCTTGAAGCTGGGAGTACCCATCCGATCGCCCGAGCCGTGGTAGAATATGCAAAAAGTAAAAACATAGATTTTGCTGCGGCTGAATCTGTGAAAGAAATCAGCGGAAAAGGGGTGATTGGACAATGTAATGAAAAATCAATAGCTGTAGGAAACCAACGGCTAATGCAGCAGCTATCAGTAAATGTTTCACATCTGAACATCCCTTCGGAAGATTCGGTTTTATATTGCGCGATCGACGGCAAACTGGCAGGATACCTGATAATTGCAGACAGTCTCAAAGACGATGCAATTCGTATGGTCAGTGAAATTAAATCACTAGGAATCAACCGCATAGTCATGATTTCAGGCGACAACAATGCGATTGTTCAGAAAACTGCACGTCAAACCGGAATTCAGGAAGCTTACGGAGATTGTATGCCAGATGACAAGGTTAACAAAGTGTCGCAGATAAAGAGTGAATCGGCTTATCCTGTAGCATTTGTTGGGGATGGATTTAATGATGCACCCGTGTTGGCTATGAGTGATGTAGGCATAGCCATGGGTCATTTAGGCAGTGACGCAGCTATAGAAATGGCTGATGTAATTATCCAGTCAGACCAGCCTTCCAAAATACCGGTAGCTATAAAAATCGGAAAGAAAACACAAAATATCGTCTTACAGAACATTTCAATGGCCTTTGGCGTTAAGCTGATAGTATTGCTGATGGGCGCAGGTGGCGTAGCGACGCTTTGGGAAGCAGTTTTTGCAGATGTAGGCGTGGCGCTGTTGGCAATATTGAATGCTATCCGCATCCAAAAAATGAATTTTAATATCAATGATTAACCAAACTAAAGAAAAATGGCCGTTAAAAAGCGTGGCCATACTGGGACTCAAAGTCGCATTATTTCTGGCACTCTCCTATATTCAACACGACAAGCCGGAGTGGCTTAAGGATCTCTCTCTGATCCGAAATGCTATCAGAGCCATCATTTTTTTCCTGGGAGTAAATGTAATTATTTCAGTGGCTTCCAATACCATCATATTGTGGTATAAGCATAAGCATGAGCCAACGCGCGGTCTTCACAACAACTTTATACTGGGGATTCAGCAAATTGCCGCAGTATTGAACGTAGTGGCGGTTATTATTGGACTGTTGCTTTTTTTCAACTTCAACCCATTCAGTCTGTTTACCAGCATTTCCATTGCTGCGGCTGCATTTGCCTTGCTGACAAAAGATTATATCACGCAGATGATCAATGGCCTGATCATTATGTTTTCTAATAAATTGTCACTGGGAGACCACATTATTATCGGGGAACATCGGGGTAAAATTGTCGATATTACCTTGATCAACATTATTATTAAAAATGATGATAACGATATGGTGCTCATCCCCAATACCAGCGTATTCAGCACCGCAGTAATTAACCAGTCCAAACAAAATGTTCGTTTGATTTCAATGGAATTCGAACTGAGTCTGAGTTTGCATATTGATCCTGACGATCTGGAAAATTATATGCTTGATTTAATCAGAGAATATCCTGCTGCCATACCTGAGAACAGCTTTCTTTTGAAAGTCAACTCTATTCATAAGGACTTTGTGAAATATAAATTACAATTTCAGATGAATATTCCGGATCGGAAACTGGAGAAAAAAATCAAAAGAAAAATTAACAAGGCTATTCTGGCTTTTTCAATGAATTTACACAAAAATCATTCATTAGATACCGAGTAAGTTGCAGAAAACTGACCTTTCTGCTAAATTCAAATTCAAATATTATACCAATATACCCAATGGATATCACCGTAGAAGAACTCAAAGAAAGACTCGATAAAGGCGAGAATTTACATTTTTATGATGTAAGGGAAGAATATGAATTTGAAGAAGATAATCTGGGTGCGGTTTTGATTCCCCTGGGAGAACTTCCAGGCAGAATCGACGAGCTGGAAGATTTCAAAGAGGATGAGATTATCATTCATTGCCGGTCGGGCGCCCGTTCTGGCCGTGCACAGCAGTATCTTGAGGCCAACGGTTTTAACAACGTAAGAAATGTTATCGGGGGCATTATTGCCTACCGTGAACTTGAGAGTGCTGAATAACAGGCAACTGCCCGGCAGATATTGTATATTTACCGGGCATATTTATTGTTTAATGAAAGCCAGGATTTCATCATGATTATCAGGATGAAACCAGGCAAATTCCCCCTGATGCCTGAACCATGTCATCTGACGTTTTGCATACCTCCTGCTGTTTCTTTTCAACAGTCTGACCATTTCCTCGTTATCAATCTCCCCATCCAGAAAACTCAAAACTTCTTTATACCCGACAGTTTGAAGTGCCTGGCAATTTCTGAAATGTGCTACTGAGCGTACTTCTTCAATCAGACCGTTTTGCAACATCTGGTCCATCCGCATATTAATTCTATCATACAGTTCCTCCCGTGGCCTTTCTAAAGCAATGAGTTTCATTGCGAACGGTCTGTTGACAGTATTTTTGAGCTGATAAGTACTAATGGCGTTTCCCGTGGATAAATAAACTTCCAATGCCCTTAATACCCTTTGCGCATTTTTAAATTCTGAAGTAGCGGCAAAAACCGGGTCTACCTGGACTACCTCCTTCTGGAGTTGTGGTAACCCCTCAGATTCAAGTCTGGCCATCAGATTTTCACGAACTCCCGGGGCGGGCGTTGGCAAATCATCGAGACCTTCGCAAACCGCCTTAATATACAAACCTGAGCCACCGGTCATCAGCACCTGGTCATATTGCTCAAACAATTTATCAAGCAATTCTAGTGATGCCCTTTCAAAATCACCTGCGCTGAATGTATCTTCCACAGAATGAGAATCAATAAAGTAGTGTTTGACGCGAGCCAGTTCTGTTACTGACGGTTTGGCTGTACCAATGGATAATCCGCGAAATACCTGTCTGGAATCAGCAGAAATGATGACTGTTTTTAATTTTTCAGCCAGACGAATTGTCAACTCTGTTTTCCCAACGGCAGTCGGACCTGCGATTACAATTAGTTGTTTCTGCTGATTACTTTTCATTTGTTACTTAGAGCGGTTATTTTTGTCCCAACAATACATACAAAAATAACCAACATGGAAATCTCATCACTGTTTTTTTTAATAATTAGCCTTTTTGTGGGTGCCGTGGCCGGAATCTTCATTTATAAAAATTATTTCTCCGGAAAAACAGTTGCATCAGAGCCAAAGCATGAAGCCACTGTATTGTTAGAAAGAATTGAGAAGGTATTTAAGGTAGTAATGGCGGAAGGCTATTTTACTGAAATTTATAACTATGAACATAACAAAGACCTTTGGAGCCTGTTTTCCGATAAGAAAAAAGCACTGGTCATTGCGAAAGCCAAAGTATTGGTGGGTTATGATTTTGGAAAAATAAAATCACATATTGACCCGAATGACCGAAAACTGATCATAGACTACTTCCCTGAACCGGAAGTGCTTTCAATGGATACGGACTACAAATTTTATGACATAGAGCAGGGTTTTATCAATCGTTTTCACAGCGAAGATTATACGAATATATTGTCAGAAGCAAAGAAGACTATGAATGAGAAAGCGCTTGACAGTGACTTGCCCCGAATTGCTGCTAACCAGGTTCAGATCATGATCATACAGCTTGCCGCAGCCATGAACTGGAAAGTGGATTATCAATTGTCAGACAATAACAAAAAAATGCTGGATCTGTATCAGGCTTACAAGGCATTGGATGCCAATATCACTTCTCTTCCCAATAACCCGGATGAGAACAAACCGTCTGGTCTTTTCTGAAAATGATATGTCCAATTTTACATTTTTACATCAGTCCCGACTTTCGGAAGATTCGCTTGAAGAAACCTATTTTGTAAAAGTTCAGCAACTGATAGATAGCTGGCTCAGCGGAGAAGAGATTTTTACAATACAGTCTTCCGGCTCTACTGGTGCTCCCAAAAAAATAGCACTGCATCGCAACCAGATGATTTATAGTGCCAGTACAACAGGTAAAGCACTACAATTACCAGCGGGTACAAAAGCACTGATAGCATTAAACGCTGAAATGATAGCGGGATTAATGATGCTGGTCCGAACTATGGAACTCAACTGGGACGCCACGATTATTTTCCCGACAGCTGATCCATTGCAGGATATGCCAGAGGAACTTATATTCGACTTCACTGCCTTAACGCCTATACAGCTCAGTACACTATTGGGTAAATATCCTAAAGAAGTCATAGGACGAAGATTTAAAAAGATACTGCTCGGCGGTGCGCCAATAGATGCCTTTTTAATCAACCAAATCGTAGATATTCGAACAGCTGTATATCAAAGCTACGGAATGACCGAAACTGTATCGCATGTGGCACTCCGAAAAATTAATGGTGACAACTCTTCGGAAGATTATGAATTGCTTGACGATATTGAAGCAGGCACAGATGAACGTGGCTGTTTACATATTTCCGGTACAGTCACAGGAAATCAAAAGATTCAGACCAACGATCTTGTAGCGTTAACAGGAAAAAGAACCTTCAGGTGGATTGGGAGATCTGATAATATCATTAATTCCGGAGGAATAAAAATACAATTGGATAAGGTTGACAGGGCGGTATCGGCAGTTTTGGCTATTATGCAGATAAACCCCGCTTTCTTTTCCTGGTCCATTCCCGACCAATTGCTCGGACAGAAACTCGTATTGATTATTCAGGAAAAACATCCTGACAAACTGACTGAGACGCTATTAGAGCAGCTACATGCCTTCCTAACAAAATATGAAATTCCGAAAGAAATTCTTTATCTCAAGGATTTCATAAAAACACCTTCTGGAAAGACAGATAAAGCTGCCACTGTAAATTCATACCTTCGGTCGCATTAAACTTTTGTAAACTATACTGAATTCGATAATTTTACAGCTGAAACTGAAATATCATACTTCATGCACTGGGACCAGATTATTTATAAATATCAGACAGCACCGGTAATACCGGCTCCTCATGCTCATTTTTACACATTGACATTGACTACAGAGAAGAATAACAAACTTCTGGCCAGTCTGGAGATGACCTATATAGACCGCGAAGAGTTAGATGAAAGTGACATTCTGGATGAAGGATTCAGCGGGGATGACGATATCAATTGGAACGGCGAACTTCCGGCAATCTGGAAAACCATCATTTCGGATTCATTAAAAAAACTACCTGGCAAATTTTCCCGCGATAATTCAGACCCGGAAACGGATGATTTTCAGGAGTTGATCATCCAGGGTGATGGAAAAGAGCGTGTCGTTGAAAATGCGAAGGATTTAAAAAACTGGAACTATTCTGCTCAGGAAATTATTCAGGCAATTTTTGAAGCTGCGGGCAAGGAAAAACCTTTTGAGATGGAATACACGCGGAATATTGACGGGCTGCAGCACAATATTCAGTTTAGTGCTTCTTTTTTGAAACGTGAGTTTTCAGTTAAAAATCATAAAACCAATCAAGTGAAGTCGCTACCCTGGGATAGTTTGCATAATTTCCTAGGGATCATATTCGGTGCTGATTTTCGTCCGGACCTTATTACTGATAACAACAGCAAGAAACCAGGCCATTTCATTAACACCGGAGACGATTTATGGTATGAGCTGGGTATATCCATCCTGGATCCGAATGGTGGAACCAAAGCCATTAAGAAAATAGAGAAATTACTGGAAGAATATGTTTAAGGCACTGAATGCTGTATCTCTTTTTGTAGCTCACTGATCAACTCTTTCACACGATGCAAATCTACTTGCTGAGGTAAAGACAATTGCTTGCTGATAAACCATACTACTTTATAGACTTCCAGAACATCTCTGGAAGAAACCTCGGTATTAGCCACACCCGCCACATCAGAAAATAAGGCAATTACACCTTTTACTCTGATCTGGTTAAAAACCCGTCGGTATACACTTCCTTCATTCCTTAATAACAAAAGGTAGGATTCGCCGTCTTTGATTTCATGCAAATTATTAATCCGTTGGCCGACCATAATGGTACCTGTCAACGGAAAATCACTTCCTGCCTCGAAAGCCCTGAATGTCCCTTCACCTAAACCCGGCAACTGAATTACTGGCAACTTCTGCAAAAAGGCCCCGTCGTAAAGATGATTCAGATAAGTCAACTCCTGGTCTCTGCCAATAAAAGGAATCAAAGGTTGGTTGACAGCTGATTTTGGCGAAGTATTGCTAAATACATCTGACTCAAACTTATCTACAGGTTGATTGTCCGGAACTGAAGGTCTGAAAGGCGATTCATCCTGTCTGGATCGGACAGGAGCAGCCTTTTCTTCTGGCTGTGCGCTATCAAAATCTATGTAATTGACTGGTTTAAAGGAAACAGGTCGTGCTATGATTTTAACATCCTGCCTGGGTAACGGATGACTGTTCATTACTGATGCCAGGGACTGAGGCTCCGGCACCGGCTCATGTAATAATGGAGAGGGAACCGAAGAATTCTGATTGACACTGGTGGTAGTCAATTGCGGAGTTTCCCGGATCTTGCGCAGATCATTTTTTAGCAAACTATCGACAGACACACCGAATGTAGCTGCCATATTCTTGAGATTGGTGAGGTTAGGATTTGCCCTAGCTTCCTCGTAAGCCCCTAATAGTGACCTTTTTATGCCTATTTTCCGGGCAAACTGCTCCTGTGTCAAGCCATTAAGCCTTCTCAGATACTTGATATTATTACTGACGATACTCATTCCCTTCAGGAGTATTTGCTTAAATTTTTAGCAAAATACCAAAATCCACCCTATTTTACCAATTTTTCCTGCCGTTCTTATAAATTAAACTATTGTATGCTTACATTTATCTGAACTCACATTCCTGAAACTATAAATTTCCATGATGGCTGACAATGAGGTACTAAAATCCGAAATCAATAAAATATTTGATGCTCAGGATACTGCCAGTTTAAAAACTGCTTCATCTGGCTTCAAGGAAAGGAAGAAGAAGCTTGAAGCGTTGCAACAATATCTTATCAGCCATCAGGCCGAAGTCATTGAAGCCTTATTTACAGATCTCCGTAAACCTGAACATGAGACTATGCTCTCTGAAATTGTTCCTGTTTTAAGTGAAATAAGATATGTAGGCAAAAATCTTAACCGTTGGATGCAACCAGTGCAGGTGCCAACGCCTCTTTCGGGTATGGGTACTACCAGTCATATTTATTATGAGGCAAAAGGCAAAGCACTCATTATAGCACCCTGGAATTATCCTTTCAGTCTGGTCATGAGACCATTGATTTACGCCATTGCAGCAGGTTGTACGGCCATTATCAAACCTTCAGAATATGCTCCGGCTACTTCAAAGCTAATTAGTCAGATCATCAATCACTTATTTGACCCTTCGGAAGTCACTGTGGTGGAGGGAGAAAGTGATGTGTCTCAGCTCCTGTTAGCGCAACCATTTAACCATATTTACTTTACAGGAAGCCCTGCAGTAGGCAAATTGGTGATGAAAGCTGCTGCGGAGAATCTGACATCAGTAACATTGGAGTTGGGCGGCAAGTCTCCGTTAATCATTGACGAAACTGTCAATTTGGATAAAGCAGCAGACAAGATAATTTGGGCCAAGTTTCTTAATAATGGCCAGACATGTATCGCCCCAGACTATATTCTGGTACATGCCTCTAAGAAAGATCAACTGGTCGACAGCCTGATCAATTCTATTCAAAAAATGTATAATTCAGACCAAAACGGTATTCAGCATTCAGGTAGCTATGGCAGAATTATTAATCAGAAAAATTTTAATCGGTTGAAACAGTTATTGAATGATGCAGTAGGAAATGGTGCAATACTAGCATTTGGCGGACAACTGGCAGAAGAAGATCTGTATTTTGAGCCAACAATTCTTACCCAGGTAAACCACCGGATGCTTGTCATGCAGGAAGAAATTTTTGGGCCGATATTGCCTGTACTTGCATTTACACAATTGGAAGAGGCTGTTCAGATGATACAAGCTAAACCCAAACCGCTTGCGTTTTATATTATGAGTGAGAAAGCAGATGTGCAGGAAATGCTGATCAAAAAAATCAGTGCAGGAGGAATATTGGTTAATGATTTTCTCCAACATTTTGCCAATCCGGAGTTGCCATTTGGTGGAATCAATAATAGTGGCATAGGGAAGTCTAACGGATTTTATGGCTTCCAGGAATTCTCAAATGCCAAAGGCGTCATGAAAAGACGCCTTGGTGATATCCGCTTTTTATATCCTCCCTATAAAAAAACAGGCATTCAAGGAAAAATACTCCAGTGGCTGGTAAGGTATTTTTAGGGATAGTTAACCTACCTGAAAGGTACGCATACTCAATCCACCATAGTATACTTCCTCATGTAATTGTTTTATTGGGTCCTGCTTATCCGCCAGTCCTACCGTATACAAAATGGGTATGTAATGATCTGGTGTAGGTACTGAAAGCAGGCCGGCTTGTCCCGTAGTGCTGTAGTTTGCCAATGCACTGTAATCTCCTTTTTCCAAATTGTTTTTTACCCAATAATCAAACTCTGTAGCCCATTCATAAGGATTTTTATCATTCTGTTGCATTTTCCCCATACTCATACGCAAATTATGAACGATGTTCCCGCTACCAATAATCAAAACTCCCTTTTGTCTCAGTTTTTTAAGTTGATCTGCAAGTTCCAGGTGATACTCCATGGGTCGATAATAGTCAATACTCAACTCAAATGAAGGGATGTCAGCCTCGGGAAATAAATGGTGCAGCACAGTCCAGGCACCATGATCCAAACCCCAATCATCTGTTTCAATTATGGCTTCGCTTAACATGGCTACCTCTTTAGCCAATTCAGGAGCACCGGGCGCTGGATATTGCATATCAAACAGTGCTTGTGGAAATCCACCAAAATCGTGGATTGTTTGTGGCCTGGCTACGTTATTAACGAATGTCCCATTGGTCAGCCAGTGTGCCGATACAACCAAAACAGCTTTCGGCTGGTACTTTGCCTTGATCAATTCACCATTTCTCTTAAGCATTTGCGTAAATGAATTGCTTTCAATTGCATTCATAGGACTGCCGTGACCAATGAAAAGTACAGGCATTTTTACTGAGTCGCCTAAAGTATCAGCTATTTTATCAAGTTCATTCAGTTCCATATTCATGACCGGTATCCGGCTTTAATTTGTTACACTTTACCTCTATTAACGAGAAGTATAACACAATTAGTTCAATAAATGTATAAACATTATATGTATATACATCAATTGGAGAAAAATATTCACAGTCAACTAACCAGATCAAATACTGATTAACTGACTGTGAATATCATTATAGTGTAAATAATAGCAATTATAGCAGAATGCCAGCAAAGGTAGCCGACATATAAGAAGCCAAAGTTCCACAGATCAGGGCTTTAAAACCTAATCGGGCAAGGTCAGCCCTGCGTGTTGGAGCCAGCTCACTAATCCCTCCTACCTGAATAGCAATTGAACTAAAGTTAGCAAACCCGCATAAGGCAAAACTGGTAATGGCCAACGTCTTAGGATCTAACTGGTCTTTTACAGCTACCAGGTCAAGATAAGCGACAAATTCATTGATCACCATTTTTGTACCCATGAGTGCACCAGCTGTTTCAACGTCCTGAGAAGGCACACCCATAGCCCATGCAAACACAGCAAATAATTTGCCTAGCAGGAAATTAAAACTCAGTTCAGGAAACGAGAAAAGTCCACCTACTTTGCCGAGCATAAAATCCATTAATGCTACCAGGGCAATAAAGCCGATTAACATCGCAATTACATTCAACCCTACTTTCAAACCCTCACTTGCACCTGCGGCGATGGCATCGAGCAAATTGGCATGGGATTTTTTCACCTCCAGATTCACCATTCCTTTGGTTTCTGACACCTCTGTTTCCGGAAACACGATCTTGGATATTACCAAGGCACCCGGAGCAGCCATCAGACTGGCAGCTATTAAGTAAGGAGCAGGTACACCCAAAGAGATATAAACTGCCATGACACCTCCTGCTATACAGGCAAAGCTCCCGCTCATGGAAGCCATGAGTTCTGAATTGGTCATCGTTTTCAGATAAGGCTTAATCATTATTTGCGCCTCTACCTGCCCGACAAATGTACTGGCTACATTGGATAGTGCTTCTGAGCCGCTTACTCCCATGAGTTTGTAAACAAGCCTTGCAATCAGCGAGACTACCCGTTGCATGATGCCCACCTGATACAGGATATTCACGAGCACAGCTACAAAAATGATCGTTGGTATCACTTTAAAGAAAAAGATAAAGTCATTACCCTGACCAAACGCCTGGATCATTAATTCACTATTGACAAGGCTGCCAAACACAAAACTTGCCCCTTCGTCAGAAAACGAAAGCAGCTTTTGAACAGAATTACCCAGCCACTGAAAAATATTCTGACCTACTTCTGTACGCAGGATAAAAACTGCAAGACCAAATTGTACTGCCAGGCCTACTCCTACAGTTCGATAATTGATGGCTTTTCGATTATTTGACAATGCATATGCCAAAGCCAAAATAAGAGCTACACCCAGTAAACCGGTAAATCTTTCCATTTGTTACGACCTTTCAGGTCTTAGTTCGATGTTGATGAAATATATAATTGACTATGAATAGTATGTGTGGCAAGCTTTATTATTCAGGAAATTGTGAAGCATCAAGTCCTGGAATAATACGTAATGCATTTTTGTAATAAACCTTTTTTAATACCTGATCGGACAATCCCATTCCGTACATACGCCAGAAAGCGTGGTATTTTTTATGATAGGGAAAATATTCATCTTCAGTTTCCAGCACTCTGAAATAGGTAGTATATTCAGATGGCACCCAACTGTCTTTGCCAAACAGAATTCGGTCCTGCCACTTTTCAAAAAAGCGGGCAGAAGTTCTTGGCTGACGTCCTAACTCCGCTATTACAGCGCCTATTTCAACATACATATTGGGGAATGCCTGCATCAGACTGTCCAGCTTTTTAAGATTATTAGGATACCAACCCATATGGGCATTGATGAAAATTGTCCCCGGATGTTTCTTAAATACAGCGTGCTGTTCACCGATCAGGTCATCGAAAGGAATAGGATCGTTTTGATTTCGTCGTCTGTTTGGATGCAGTTTCAGTTCAAGCCATCTTTCATTGTAGCGATCCATAGGATCCCAGAACGATGGTACATCTGCCGTATGAATCAACACCGGAATGCCAAGTTCTCCGCATTTAGCCCATATTGGATCCAGTCTACTATCATTAACAGCGATCCTTTGGCCTTTGTCATCCACAAGACTGCCGAAACCAAGATTCTTATAAATTTTCAATCCTTTTGCGCCCGCCTTTACATCTTCTTCCAGTTGTTTAACCGCTTTAATTCCCCAGTCCTTTTCACCAAATCCTTTAAACTGAAGATTGGTAAAAATGAGCATTCGTTGCGGCATATTAGCCTGAGCGTTTTTTAAAGAAGCATGAAGATGTGAAGTTCCTTCCTGCCAGTCCTGCGTCCACCCTCTACCGCTCAGATTCACCATAATTCGCATATTCAGGCTATCCATCTGGTTTTGGAGTACCTTCAGGTCCTGTGTAGGCATGCGCGGCTGGTGATTATGGACATCAATGAATGGATACTTTGCCCTGCGCAAAATATTTTCCTCCACCTTCAGCGTCGACACTGGGTCATATTCCTCGAATCCCAGTGGTTCGTTGGTCCCCTGCTGTGCCCAACTTAAGGTAGAGAATAAACAGGCAAAGATTAGTGTCAGCCCGGTAATAGAATTTAAGTATCTCATCTTTGGGTACCTGATAAAAAAGATTCATCATAAATTAAAGCCACGCAATGGGCAGAAATACCTTCTTTCCTGCCTACAAACCCCATCCATTCAGAAGTAGTAGCCTTGATTGAAATCATATCTTCCCCTACCTGCATTACTTCTGCCAGGCATGTTTTCATGGCGGGGATATGAGGATTCAGACGTGGTTCCTGCAAAACAATTGTTACATCTACATTACCCACTTCAAATCCTTTTTCACGGATCATTTCCAAAACTTTTTGAAGCAAAATTTTGCTGTCCACTCCTTTCCAGGCAGGATCTTTATCTGAAAAATGATAGCCGATATTGCGTAAATTAGCGGCGCCAAGTAGTGCATCACACAACACATGGCAAACGATATCAGCATCCGAATGTCCCTTTGCGCCATGTGTATGAGGAATCAGTATTCCTCCCATCCAGAACGGATGACCTTCTTCCAGTTGATGTACATCATAGCCATTACCGACTCTGAATGGGAATTTAGTATTTGTCACTGCCAATGAATTTATACGTTAATCAGTTCTGTTGTGATCGGTAATAAATAGTGGAGCAATTCTCCGGAACCAGTATTTGTTTTGCCATGCTATGGATATCTTCAGAAGTAACTGCGGCTATCTTTTCGGCGTCCTGATTGATGAGGCTGGCATCACCGGCACTGGCTGCATAAGCAAGATTCATAGCACGGTTTAACAGTTCAACCTCAGCAAATGCCAATGTAGCTTCTGCCTGATTCTTAACCTTCAGGACTTCGTTCTCAGTAGGACCTGCCTTCAGAAATTCTGTTAATAAACCGGTAATGGCACGATCCGCTTCTTCCAGACTCACTCCAGGATTCAAAAATCCACGAATCAGTAACAGGCCGGGATCCAGGGAGGCTGTGGTACTTGCACTTATGCTGTTAAATAATGGATTTTCTTTCAGCAGATGGTGATAAAGGAGAGATGATTTTCCTCTGCCCAATACATCAGAAAGGAGATCTGTTACCACAAAATCCGGATCAAATCTACCTGGAATGTGCCAGGCTTTTACAATGGCATTCAGCGGTACGTTTGCCGATGTCTCAGAAAATCTGGGTAGCGTTTGTTTTGGCTCTACCGGAAGATTGCGAGGTGTGACACCGCCAGCAGGAATTGAAGTGAACCATTTTTCTACCAACACTTTTACTTCTTCTGTTTTTACATTACCTGCTACTACAAGTATTGCATTGTCGGGACGGTAGTATTGAAAGAAAAATGCCTTAACATCTTCCATCGTGGCATTTTCAATATGCGAGATTTCCTTACCAATTGTTGCCCATCGATAGGGATGCTGCTGATAAGCTAATGGTCTGAGTTTTAACCACAGGTCTCCATATGGCTGGTTCAGGTATCGCTGTTTAAATTCTTCGATTACCACTTTTCGTTGTACTTCCAGCACTTCTTCATCAAAAGAAAGGCTCATCATCCTGTCTGATTCCAGCCACAAGGCGGTTTCCAGGTTGATTGCAGGTAGCGAAATATAATAGTTTGTAATATCGGGAGTAGTAAAAGCGTTATTTTCCCCACCTACCCTTTGAACTGGTTCATCATAGCTGGGAATGTTGGCGGAACCGCCAAACATCAGATGTTCAAACAAATGGGCAAAACCTGTCTTGTTTTCATCCTCATCCCGGGACCCTACATCGTACAGGACATTCACTACCGCCATGGGTGTTGAGTGATCTTCATGTACATATACGCGTAACCCATTTTCAAGAATAAAATGACTGAATTGCACCATACAAAAACTAAAATTTTATTATTTGTGTTAGATGAAAAGCCACAGTGGAGCTTACGCTATTGTACCCATATTACCGGAGGCTATTGAATTAAAAAAACAAAACTAACGGTCTGGGGGGACACTGCCAAGATTATTGGAAAATACTATATGAAGATACTTAAATACTTTCCATATTATGTGCTGATTTTCATGTTTTCAGGTCATTATACCGCAAAAGGACAATTACTTAGGGATAAATTGGCCATGAAGGAAGTACAGGACGGAATTACCTCTATTTACAATTTTGATTTTACCAAAGCATCCCAGAATATCCGTCTTATTTCTGACCAGTATCCAGGTCATCCTGTAATCCCCTTGCTTCAATCCTTTAAAATGTATTGGCAATACCTGCCCATTCAGGATCATCCCGCCGAACTACAGACTTACCTGAAAACATTACAGGAATGCCTGTCAGCCATTGATAAATACTTTGGACCCAACAGCCAGGAGCCCGAGGCAGTATTTTATACCATTGCAGCAAGAGGGTATATCGCCATGTGCTATAATTATCAGAATGAGCTACTGAAAGCTGCACTTGAAGCTAAAAAAGCTTATAACGCCTTAACAAAGGGTCAATCGCTTATTCAGCAAAACCCTGAATTCTATTTTACCAGCGGATTATATAATTATTATTTCGAGGTTTATCCCAACAAAAAGCCTATTATTAAACCTGCTATATGGTTCTTCAAAAAAGGAAATAAGGCGTTGGGTATTGACCAGCTTACAAAAGCAAGCCAAATAGCTGTGATCTCTAAAGCCGAAGCAAAATTTTATCTTGCACATATTCTGCTTGAGTATGAAAATAAACCAGACAGAGCACTACAGTTTACAAAATTGCTCAATAATTCCTATCCGGCAAACCCGGTTTACCGGATGGTACACATCGAAACATTATTGCACAATAACCAATTTGCAGAAGCTGAAAAGCTATTGCAATCATATCCACTTCCACAGCGGCCGCTGTACAGGTCGGCCACACCACTTTTTCAGGGATATCTTGCAGAAAAACAGCATAAAAAACTTGAGCAGGCTGAAATTCTTTACAAGAAAGCATTATCCCTGCCAATAAATGACCAGTATACCGGTGAATATCATGCCCTGGCTTATGCAGGTTTAGCACGGATTGCACACCAGCAAGGCAATCCAAACTCAGCAAAGGATTATTATAAAAAATGCCTCCGAACCGCTGAGTATAAACTCACAGTACAGGAGGCAAACGCATATCTTAAATAAGTAACTGGATCAAATCGTTATAGTTTCCCCTACAGCCATTAACGAAAGATCAATTCCTGCATGGTCTGCCAGCTTAACGGACGCTGCATGATCTATGACAATATAAGGGAAGGTATCATAGTGCATTCCAATTACCTTTTTGACATTTATATAAGAAGCGGCTGTCAAAGCATCTTCAAGATCCATGGTAAAGTTGCTCCCTACAGGCAAAAACGCAAAATTCAGTTGGTACTTTTGACCTATGTATTGCATGTCTGTATATAATGCCGTATCTCCTGCATAATAGAAAGTAATACCCTCTGTCTGGAAGACAAACCCGGCCGGTTCACCCGCGTAGGAACCATCGGGAAAACTACTGGAATGGACAGCCTGTACCATCTGCACTTTTCCAAAATTAAAATTCCACTTACCTCCAATATTCATGGGGTGGACATTCTCAATACCATTGTTCTTGGCCCACTCGGCAATCTCCCATATACCAACAATCGTTGCTCCGGTTCTTTTGGCAATGGACAACGCATCATATACATGATCCTGATGACCATGGGAAATGAAAATATAATCGGCCTCTATGGTATCAGCCTGAATATCCGATGCCAGAGAATTGGGCGTAATAAATGGATCAAACAATATTTTAACGCCTTCAGCTTCCACCAAAAAACACGAATGCCCGAAATAAGTAACTTTCATAAATTTATTATTAACAAGTGAAAAAGAGCGATTTGAGCACGAATCCCATGGATTATTATCTAAATAAAATGACAGATCTGCTACGAAGCGCATATCCTATGAAAAGAATTGAAAGACTGGTTAGGTAATGGTTGATCTCTACATAATCCGCATTGAGTGGTATAGACATTTTCTTCAGACTCAATGCCAGAAACATCATAGCAAATACGAGCCACAATGCGCTCCTTTGCCGACGCAATAATCCCCAGCACGCAATAACCAGTACAAAAATGATACAAAATGGCAACATGATGATTGACATGATACCCGACTGGAAATTAATCACTGCAAAAAACAAAACCAGAGCAACAGTAATGATACCGAGTGAAACTATCGGTTTAAAATCAGTACCGGTCAGCAAGCACCAGGCACCTACAATCAGTCCGACCCCGCCGCATACAGCCCTGAGATTTAACAAGTAGTGTTCCCATTGCTGCCAATTTGCAAAGGTGAGTACTTTCAATATTTCAGTGGCTGCTAGTAACAAGGTGGTCAGCATATAAAACGACCAGAAAATCCTCTCTGAGACTTTAATCATGCCGAAACATTTAATAATTACAAAACAGATTGTGAAAATTAAAATGCTGGCGGATAATAGATGAAAATACATAGAAATGTTCGGATTGCAAGATTTTGCAATTTACAAATTACATGTACATTTTGCTACTTAAAGCAAATCGTTCTACATTTACCAAAAAAATTAATCAAATAGTATGAGCGTATTAGTCAATAAAGATTCAAAAATTCTTGTTCAAGGTTTTACTGGTTCAGAAGGCTCATTTCATGCCCAGCAAATGATTGAGTACGGTACCAATGTGGTAGGAGGCGTAACACCTGGTAAAGGTGGCCAAAAACATCTGGACCGTCCTGTTTTCAATAGTGTTGATGAAGCTGTTCGCTCAACAGGAGCCGATGTATCGATAATCTTTGTCCCTCCTGCATTTGCCGGTGATGCTATAATGGAAGCCGCAGACGCAGGCATTAAAGTGATTGTTTGCATTACTGAAGGTATTCCTACCAAGGATATGATGATTGCGAAAGAATACCTGAAAGGAAAAGATACACGTCTGATTGGTCCTAACTGCCCGGGCATTATTACTGCCGGAGAGTGCAAAGTGGGAATCATGCCAGGTTTTATTTTCAAAAAAGGCACAATTGGTATTGTTTCAAAATCAGGAACTTTAACTTATGAAGCCGTGGATCAGCTGACACGCGCAGGTCTGGGACAAACAACTGCGATTGGTATTGGCGGTGATCCGATTATCGGAACCACAACCAAAGAAGCGGTTGAACTTCTGATCAACGATCCAGAAACTGAAGCGATTGTAATGATTGGTGAGATTGGCGGTAGCATGGAAGCAGATGCTGCTCGTTTTATTAAAGAAAGTGGTACTACCAAACCTGTCGTAGGTTTTATCGCCGGTCAAACAGCACCTAAAGGCCGTAGAATGGGTCATGCAGGAGCGATTATTGGCGGTGCCGATGACACAGCAGAGGCAAAGATGCGCATTATGCGTGAAAATGGAATCCATGTTGCAGAATCTCCGGCAGTGATTGGAGAAACCATGCTGAAAGCACTCGGAAGATTATAATTTTTATAAAGTACAATAAGGAAGGGCTGGGAATTACCCCTTGCCCTTTCTTTTTTATCGGATGAGAAGCTTTTGTGGTCTTGTTTTTTGCCTTATCCATTTACTATGGGTATCTCTTCCTGTTTCCGCAGCGGATACTGATGGTACCGGGCCCGACGGTGGCTATCATCTGGTGTATGATTTTAATAATGACTGGCTTGTATTCAATCAGGAGGTTAAGAGTTATGTCCCTTACACCCGTACACTTCACGAGAACGATCCGGCAATCAGCCTGATTATAGATCTGTTGAAATACAAAAATTACGACTTGTTAATCAAAACCAGGTCTGAAAACCATTTATTCATAAATGGGGCTTTACACAAAATTATATTACCCGACGAATGGGTTATTCTGAACGCAGATAGCCTGTTACGTGCCCATGGAAGAGATGACCTCCTCCTCACTTTTTATGGCAATGAGAAAGTTTCAGGACGGATTGTACGAATCGGGCATCTGAAAGATTCAAGCGCTCCACAAGCATTTGACGGCCTTGCCTCCCTGATCAATATAAAACCTAAATCCACTAATCGTCTACTGGATTTATTTATCCTGAGCTTGCTGTTATTTGTAGCGCTTAATGGGCTGGTACTATCAATAGCACCCCTATTTTACAGATCATTTATGAATCCGCTTCACTTTTTCAAAAAAGAAAACAGGGATGAAAAAACGATCTATACCAATCCTTTCTCTACGGAAAGCTTCTTTATGATTTTACAAGTGGGTTTACTGATGACCCCGTTCTTTCTTTTTATTACAAAGTACCTCAACACTATTGGTAATTTTGAGATCTTCACAGCCAACAGCGAGCAGTTTTCAGGCTTACTGATGGAGTTTTCAGAAATACTGCTATTTACCCTGGCCATTATTTATCTGAAGTTCTTTAGCATTAAGATCACAGGCAACCTTCTTGGGATAGAATCAGTTTCTAACCAGCACTTTATGAAGACTTTACAGTCTGCTTTTCATTTCTATATGACGACGACGGTAATACTCTTGTTTTGCTATATTTATGCCCCCATTCAACTTCCTGACACATTACAATTCCTGGTTTACCTTGCTATAATATTCTATTTTATAAGATTTATACTTTTATATTTTGTGATGAACATATCGGGTCCTTTTATTAATCTGTATTTATTTTCGTACCTTTGCATTGTTGAAATTATCCCACTTACCATCGGGATAAAATACATACTGTAACAAAGTATGGTGTATTTTCAGGTTTAATGTAATGGTAGATTGTAATGAGTGAAATCGTTAATTTTGAGATGGACAGATTGACTAAGGTCACAAGCCTGCTGGTTAGTCAGTCCAGACCGGCAGATGAAAATTCCCCCTATTATGAACTTTCGAGGAAGTATAATATAAAGGTTGACTTCCGCTCGTTTATACAAGTGGATGGACTGTCCTTCAAAGAGTTCAGAAAGCAGAAAGTAAATATTCTGAGTCATACGGCTATTATTTTCACCAGTAGAAATGCCATTGATCATTTTTTCCGTATTTGCCAGGAAGGACGTATTGAAGTTCCGGCAGACATGAAATATTTTTGTATTTCTGAACAGACAGCTAATTATCTTCAGAAGTACATAGTAATCAGAAAAAGAAAGATATTTTGCGGCACAAAAACTGCAGCTGATCTTTTCGATCTGATCCGCAAACATAAAAATGAAAAGTTTCTGTATCCATGCTCAGATGTCAGAAAGAATGACATTCCCGAATTTGCGGATACAGAAGATTTGCATTTTACCGAAGCAACCATGTATCAGACAGTTGCGTCTGATCTTACAGACCTGGAAGACGTTTATTATGACATTATTGCGTTTTTCAGTCCGTCAGGGATCAAGTCGTTGTTTGACAACTTCCCTGATTTCCAACAAAACAAAACCCGTATAGCCGCCTTTGGCCCAACAACAGCAAAGGCAGTTCGGGATGCCGGTCTTATTCTGGACATTGAAGCCCCGCTTCCGAATGCTCCTTCTATGACCGGGGCACTCGAATTATATATCAGAAAAGCCAATCAGATTGAATAATAAAAGCAAGGGATTTTAAGAAATTTACAGATGGTTCTTTCCTAATCTCAATTTTTTTTAGGAATATGCGTTATGTAAAAAACCTGACTGTCCTGAGCGGTTAAAGCATAGCACGAAAACATCCTATGAAATTAACTTCTATCTCCTTCAACTTTATTTTCAATTACAGGCTTTGGCTGCTGGTACTGATTGCTATCCCTACACTGGGGCAGCAATCAGCCCAGTTTAGTTTGTTCCCACTGAATCAACTTTATTATAACCCTGCCGCAGCCGGATTGGGAAATGTCACACAAGTACATCTGACTCACCGGGCCCAATATGCAGGCTATCAGGGAACAGTCGAAACAGATGGCGCACCCACCACACAATTGCTTTCTGCAAGTTTACCTTTTAAAAATCTGGGAATTGGCTTGATTGCACTCAATGACCGGACTGGCGCACTTTCCATGCAGGACATACAGTTATCAGGAGCGTACCGGCTGAACATTGCAGACGGCAATACGCTTGCCTTCGGAGTCAGGGCAGGTATATTGCGAAAAGCACTTGATTATAACAAACTTCGTCCCAATGACGATGATGACCCTCTGCTCCAAACTGGCATAGCATCTGAAATGCATCCTAATGTTTCTGTGGGAGTTCATTACAACAGTGAAGCATTTTATGCGGGTCTTTCAGTTATGAATTTGTTAAAATCGAAATATCAGTTTAATTCACCGACGGGAATTAATACCACCCAAAGCACCTACCATTTTCAGGCAGGGCTCAATATTGACGCAGGTTATCTGCTTCAAATCCGTCCCATTATCAACTTACAAACCAATTTAACGGAGTTTTCCTATGAGGGAGGGGCGATGGCAACCTATGCCAGCCGCTACTGGGCAGGAGTTACCTACCGTAAGCAAGATGCACTAATTGCCATGGGAGGAATTGGAATTACAGCAGATCAGTCACTTCGGCTTTCGGGTGCAGTTGACCTGGTGCGATTCGGAACCACAGCCAAAGAACCAATTTCCTATGAAATTTTACTTGCCTATGTAATCCCAGCCCCTAAATTTGGGAAAAAGACAATAATCAGAACCCCAAGATTCCGGTTTGACCAGTGATAGTATGTACTATACGTACAATCAAAACTTTTTCATTATCAGCTGATACTTTAGAAAGTGTGGAACGAATATTTTATATTTGACGCCGGATTCAGAACATTTTAAATTACCGTATACCACTATAATACAAAATATCGTTAGGAAAGCTGGGGCTGTAAAATACTGAATTTAAAAATACAGGCGGGAAGTAGATACTATACAAGTAATACAATCGTTTTTAGACAGAATTTTAAAATAAAATTGAAATACCATGAATGTAAACGTATTCTATAGGAATGGGTTTAAAGGTTTACTTCTGATAGCCTCAATTATGCTGCTGCAAAGTTGCGGTTTCATCAAGAACAAATTTGGAGGTGGGAATGGTGGAGATGATGGTATAACCAACGGTGAAATTACCGCAACAGCCCGTAAAGGCTACAGATCAACCACACCAGCCGGAATGGTGCAAATTCCATCCGGTTCTTTCCTTATGGGTCAATCAGATGAAGATCTTCTGGCAACCATGTCTACGATGAACAAGAGAGTGACTGTCGCCTCTTTTTATATGGACGATACCGAAATTACCAATCATGAATACCGTCAGTTTGTAAATGCGTTGCTGGCAGATTCAATTTCAGTGTTGGGCGAAGAGGAGATCATGAGTCAGTATTATCCTGATACCACAGTATGGACCAAGGATTTTACTTATACATACAATGAGCCCATGACACAATATTACTTCATGCATCCTGGGTTTGATACTTATCCGGTTGTAGGAGTGAGCTGGGTGGCTGCACAATATTTCTGTAAATGGCGTACCAATATTTATAACGAATTCCGCACCAATGAAGGCATGTTTTCTTCAATGGCATTCAGGCTTCCGACAGAAGCAGAATGGGAATGGGCAGCACGTGGCGGTAAAGCAGGCGCAAAATATCCATGGGGTAATCCATATACAATGAATGGTAAAGGTTGTTTCCTAGCCAACTTCAAACCACAGCGCGGTAACTATGATATGGATGGCTATGCCTATACTGCTCCGGCAAATGCATACAATCCTAACGACTTTGGACTATATAATATGTCTGGAAATGTGGCTGAATGGGTATTGGATGCCTATGCCGATAACTCAACAATGGTTACATGGGATATGAACCCACGCAACGACAACCCTGACGAACCTCGTAAAATTGTAAAAGGAGGGTCGTGGAAAGATGTGGCTTACTTCCTGCAGGTAGGTACGAGGAGCTATGAGTTGGAAACTGAAAAACGGTCTTATCTGGGATTCAGATGTATCATGGATAATATGGACGGCCGCTTCGGTGGTGAAGGAGGTCGTCGTCGTAGATAAAATTAATATTTACAATACCTAATTCTCTAACTAAATCTCAAGTAAACAACAGTAAATTTTTTCAATTTTTATGGCTAGCAAAAACGGTTCGAGCTTTTTCTTCGATAAATTCTTACCCACCATGTACAGTGTAGGGGCCGCTGTCGTTGTAACAGGAGCGCTTTTCAAAATCCAACACTGGGAAGGTGGTAGTGAAATGCTTACCATCGGTCTGGGAACCGAAGCATTAATATTCCTCCTGTACGCACTTCAGACTTACGTACACCCTGACGAGAGACAACCAGCATGGGAACGTGTCTACCCAGAATTGGCTGACGATTACAATGGTCCCACAGTTTCCAGAGCTACCGGCGTTGCCGCTGGACAAGGTCTGACTGCAGGAATGGATCAGATGTTGGCAAACGCTAAAATCACTCCGGATATCTTTGATAATTTAGGTAAAAATTTCAAAAATCTGAATGATACTGTAGGCCGTATTGGTGACTTGTCTGATGCCACTGTTGCAACTAATGAGTATGCTAATAACGTAAAAGCAGCCTCTAATTCGATAAAAGGCTTCACAACTTCATACAGTCAGGCCGCTGAAGCAGTCAGTTCATTAACCAATGCTACGAAAGACGCACAGGCTTACGGCGAACAGTTCCAGAAAATCACCAAAAACCTGGGTGCACTGAATGCTGTTTATGAACTTGAATTACAAGATACCACCAAGCACCTGAAAGCAGTAAATTCCTTCTATGGTAATTTGTCTTCAGCACTTGAAAATATTGCCAATACCTCTAAAGAGACCGAATCATTCAAGAATGAGATCGCGAAACTTACCGGTAATATTTCATCTCTGAACGGCATTTATGGAAATATGCTCACTGCCATGAGAGGTAATAACGCATAATTCCATTCAATAGAATGACATCCAATCTTAAAACTATTATTAACTTTTAACTGATCGCTGTACCCTATGGCAGGTGGAAAAGAAACTCCTCGTCAGAAGATGATCGGGATGATGTATCTCGTATTGACCGCAATGCTTGCATTGCAGGTTAGTTCGGCCATCATTGAAAAATTCATCTTATTGAATAATTCACTCGAATTAACTTCTGGCGCAGCTAATAAAGTAAATCAGGAATCTGTATTGAAAATTCAGGCGACTGTAGATAAATCAGGTAACAGAGCTGCGGACGTTGCTGTCTTAAAGCAGGCTGAAGATGTCCGTAAAGTATCTGCCGAAATAATCGGTGAACTGGATAACCTGAAAAAAGAACTCATAGAATCAGCCGGTGGTGGATTCAATGAAGATGGTGCAATTAAAAACCCTGCTGAGGAAGAGAAAGTGGCTCAAATAATGATAGGGGGTAATAAAAACGGTAAAGCATATGATTTAAAAAACCAGCTTAATGCTTTTATCGATAAATTAAACGGCTATTCGTCCAACCCATATGGTCCTATTGCGCTAGATGGTAGCGAGGATCCTATTGCGAAAGACAATAAAGATCAGCGTAATAAAGATTTTGCGCAACTTAACTTTGCACAAACTCCTGTTGCTGCAGCTTTGGCAGTATTGAGCCAAAAGCAAATTGAGGTACGCAGGATTGAAGGTGAAGTACTGAATCAGCTGGCAAGCAAAATTGGTGCAGCCGATATTAAATTTGACCGCACCCTTGCAATGATCAGTGCTGAATCGAAAGTAGTAGCTGCTGGCACTCCATTCAAAGGAGATATGTTCATCGCTGCTTCTGCAAGTGGAATTACTCCTCGTATGAGCCTTAATGGTGCTCCTGTCAAAGTGGAGAATGGTGTAGGTAAGATTGAGTTTATCGCTCAGGGTGGTAATTATGATAATGAAGGTCTTTCCCGCAGAGAGCTTAAAGGGACAATCTCATTCCCTACTCCTACCGGTCGTGATACAACTATTACACTGAGTCAGGAATATTTTGTTGCCAAACCTACTTATCAGTATCAAACGGCCAATGTGCCAGGCCTCTATTTGGGCTGTGCAAACAAGTTAAGTGTTCAGAGTCCGTCATTAGGTGCGCTTTGGGCACCCACTTTCCGGGCTGAAGGTGCTGAGGTTATTCCTGGTGCTAAAAAAGGAGAAGTAACAGTAGTTCCAAACAGGGCTTCAGTCGATTTAAGTGTGATCAACCAGGGCAATGTGTTGGGTACTGATCCGTTTAAAGTACAAAGAGTGCCCAAACCAACAATAGAACTGCGAATCAATAATGCCGCCTATGACAGACGTCGTGGCGCCGCTGCTTCTTCTGCGCGCTCAGTGCAAGTAGTAGCAATTCCAGATGAAGGTTTCAAAAACTTTTCTCCTGAGGATGCTCGATTCCGTGTTTCTCAAATTGAAATATCTCTTGCCAGAGGTAGCAGACGTGTTGCAGGGCCATTATCCCTGGCTGGTGGCGGATCAATTTCATCTCTTGCACAACAAGCACAGGCAGGTGATCGTTATGTAATCGAAATTAAACGAGTAGAAAGACAAAATTTCAAAGGACAGGTAAGTACCGTAGAATTGGGTAACCTTGTTGAAGAAATTTCATTGAACTAAGCAACCTTTTCCATCGGAAAGAAATTGTGAGTTTAACTATTATAGAGCAGAAATTAAGATGAAAGGAAAATTAGTCGTAGGTGCCGCGTTAGCCATTTTGGGGATCACAGCAACCACTTCGTTTGCTCAGGAAAGAGACGATTCTACTGATATCAGTAAAGATCTGACAGCGGTGAATCCGGGAGATATAATGCTTAAACGCACTCTTTGGCGCCGTGTTGATCTGAAGGAGAAACAGAATCAGCCTATGTTTTCTCGAAATAACGAGATTACAAAGTATATTCTGGAAGCAGCAAAAGCCGGTCTTATTGATGCCTATGCAAATGATTCATGCAGTGATGCATCCAAATTGAATCTTCAGGATCTCCATAAAAAACTTCTGATTCCTAACCAGGAAGCAGGTTTATCACAAGAGGAGATCGAAGCCGGATTTGGAGCTGCCGCATCTGAAGATGGATGGGCTAATACAGAGAAGAAAACAGAAACTGCTCAAACAGCCGATGACGGATGGGGAACTCCGGCAAAAGCACCAGCAGCTGAAGATGATGGCTGGGGAACTCCCGCTCCAAAAAAGAAAAATGATGAAGTAGCTGTCAGCACAGCAAGTACAGATACAGCGGCTGTAGATGATTTCAGCCAGCAAATGACCATTCCAACTGATGAGGAATTTTTTGCTGATCAGCTGAGTGTAATAGAAGTAAAAGAAGATTGGATATTCGATAAGAAGCGGTCACGCTTATATAATGAAATTCAGACTTTAACTATCGTATTACCTGCTGATGTCAACACTGCAACCGGTCTGGAAATACCTGTGGCCTCATTTAAATATGCAGATCTGAAACGACTTTTCAAAAGTGATCCTAAGAAATACATCTGGTACAATGCCTATAATATGGCAGAGCATAAAAACCTCGCCGATGCTTTTGATTTGAGACTCTTTTATGGTCCAATCATTAAATCAGCCAATCCTCGTGATATGTCCTTTATCAATATGTATAAAGGAGAACGGGAAGGCATGATGAAAGCTTTGCAGTATGAGCAAGAATTAATGGAACTGGAGCATGGCCTCTGGGAATATTAACAGCAACCTAGTATAAAATAAAATGGCGCTTCTTATGGAGCGCCATTTTATTTTATACTAGGTCTTTTCTAAAATTTCACTTCTGAAAAATTAAGAAACCTTCGCTTATATTCCAAAGGAGTAATGCCGGTGACTTTCTTAAAATGCCTGTAAAAATTTGAAACATTATTAAAACCACACTCATAACAAATCACTTCAGTTGTTATCTTATTCTCGACGAGCAAACGACACGAATGGCTGATTCTTAACTCCACAAGAAAATCATTATAGGTTTTCCGTGTCATCATTTTAAAATAACGACAGAAAGAGGTTACACTGAGATTAGCCACCGAAGCAGCCTCTTCCAATGATATATTTCTTTTGAAATTGGCTACGGTAAATTCGTATACATTATTCAAACGCAAGGTTTCTGAATCATTTGATTTATGGAAAACGTGTGAAGCGGAGACACCGCTCCACTCTTCAGTTTCAGACACAACTTTCAGAATAGATAGTAATAAAAGAATCCGGTCCAACCCTTTTGCGTCAACCATCTGGTGCATGAATTTTATCACTTGCTCCCGCGCTTCACCCAAAATCACCATTCCTTTACGCGCCTTTTCATATAATTTGGGCAAAAGGTAGGTTTCAGGCAATTGTGTAAATCCATTTCCCAGGCAATCGGTCAAAAACTGGATAATAATTACTTCTACACCATCCTCTCCCGAAACATGGGGATCGGCACGCCAGGTGTGCGGTAAGTTTTCACCCAGCAGAATCAGTTCACCATCTGAAAAACTGGAAATATTGTCGCCTATAAATCGTACACCTCTTCCCTTTACCAGATAATGAAGCTCCAGTTCAGCATGATAGTGCCAAAGTGTACCAAATGCAGTATTTTTTTCGTGTCTGACGGTGAACGAATTCTGCACTTCAAGCGGGACGCGGTGAAAATAGGGTTTCATAGAATGATTAACTTTCTATTCTAAAATACAAATCTGATAATAAGCATTTTCTCCCTGACGGATACGGCGATTATAGGCCAGTTTTTTACCGTCATTTGACCAGTTAATGGCACAGAGAGCATCGGAGTCCTTTCCTTTGGAATCAGTCAGTTGCTTAGTCGTGTGCTGCTCAAGATCAGTCAGATATACCTCCTGATTGCTACCATAAGCAATAAAACGGCCATTTGGATGCACACTTAAACACGTCTCCACAGAAAACTGATTGCTGGTTTCCTGAATAATATCCCCACCATTGGGTGAAACAGAATAAATCTGAACTACCCCGTTGGAATCTTTTCTAAGAAAATAAATTTTAGAGCCATCAGGAGAGGTACGCATCCAATGTCTGGGACCTTGTACTCCGGGATTGATCTCTGAGTCTGTAAAAGTAATTCTTCGTTGTATAACACCGGCAGGTACTCCCGGACGAGTCGTTTCAGTGCCTTGTAAAGGCCCGTCATCACCCTTAACAGTCAAATCTTCCGGTAAATCGACAACAAATACTTCCGTTAATTTATTTCCATTTTTATCTCGTACATCACCCAGAAATGCCAACGCTCTTTTCTGACTTGTACCATCCGCTTTCGTATACCCGTCGTTGCCAATCCAGTTTTCTTCACAGGCTTTGTCTATTTCATCACTACCCCACACTGGATTTTCGGTAACTTTCGTAACTACTGCCGCAAACATTTCTCCTGTATTATTTTCCGGATTATTACCGGGCACTTCTACTTTCCCGAGCGGCGCCATTACTCCTACCATCCGGAGGTCTTTTACAGAAGTATCGAGCGTCGCCAGTTGCTCCATGATATAGTCATTATAGGTAAAGCTAACCCATGCCCCATCACGACTCCATGTATGTGCATGTGTTCCGCCCCGCAAGGCGCCCGGCGTAAAAGGTGGCACTATGTTTCTTCCATCTAAAAACACAGGAATATAGGGTTCATTTACATTCACCATTACGCCTGTCCTTCGAGTCATCGCATAGGGTTTTTCCCGATCGGAGTTTCGAATACCGTGAATAAATAACACTTGCTCTCTCGCAGGTGAAAAAGTAACCGCTCCTACTCCAGGGCCATATTCCGTTTGGTTTTGGGTATGATATAAGTCTCTGATCTCTCCGGTTTCCACATTCACCATGGCAATACTTTTTGTACTGCCTATTTTCCCGTCATCGTTTCTTGTATCATACACTATCCACCGGTCATCCGGGGAAAAACACTGAATCTGATGAATAGTATGCCCACTGGCATCCGTAGTTAATTGCCTTTCAGTATATTTCATATCACTTTCCTTTTCATTACTGCAAGCAGTTTGCATCATTAGCAGACCGACTACAGCAAATCCGGTCAGGCGTTTCATACGGCCATCATTTTCTCAATATTTATTTCATCATATAACGCATCCGCCTCTTTTATCAGTGAATCCATGGCTGATTTCAAATCTGGAGTCAGTTCTTCCACTTCACGACGTGTATGTATAGAAATGGGCAAACCTCTTTCTTGCAAAGTATATTTGGCAATAGTAGGATATGCCGTGTGCACTAAATCCATACAGTTGGTAAAGAAGTCTTGAACTTTTTGCAAATCGCCAGCTTTTTCAGAGTTATTATATTGTTCACAAAGGTATACAACAAGTTCAGGAAACATATTACCCTGGATACAAGACAAACCTGCAGCTCCGGCGCGCAGTGAAGAAACTGCATTGACCATATATGCGTCGTATAATCCGAACTTAAAGCCTTCTCCCTCTTTTAGCCGGAGTGCGACCTCCTGATCATCCAGACAGGTGTCCTTATGATACACCAGCCGGCCAGTTGGCAGCAGCTCCTTAAGAATTTGACTACTGATCACTCTTTTGTATGGAACAGGGCATTCATATAATCCAAGTGGGATTCCGTCAGTCAGTTCAATAAGTCTTTTAGTATTGGCCAAAAATACTTCATCCGACTCTCCTTCTTCTGCCAGCATACAAGTAATAGCGATTACCGCCTGAATACCAGTGGCATAAATTTTTTTAACAAATTCGGCTTGCTCTTCCATCGAGCCTCCGAATGTACCGGTTGCCACTACTGGAATTCGGCCATTTACCTGCTCCACTACATGTTTGGTAACCTGAATACGCTCCTCTTCAGAAAGTTCAAACATTTCACTCGACAGACAGTTTGCAAATAATCCCGCTACACCTGTTTCTATATAGAATTCTGTAAGTTTAGACAATCCATCATAGTCAACCCGGCCATCATTTAAAAAAGGAGTTAACATGACAGGTATAAATCCTGTAGGCAGTGTATCGTTAGCAGTGCTTATCGCATTCATTATTATTTAGGTTTAGTATAAAAATGGGAATTGTCTAATTAATTTTTTCTCTCATTGTTCTGATTCTGGTCAGGATTGTCCCTGTCAGAAAGATTGCAAGAGTACCTACCACGATGATCATGTTGGCATGAAAAGGACTTCGGAAACTTTCAGGGATATATTCTGGGAAGGTCATCCAAATAATGACAAGCACCCCTACAATGGTCGCAACCATTGCCTCCACATTTCCGGATTTTCTTGAGATAATCCCCAGCAAAAACAAGCCCAGCATACCACCTGCAAAGATTCCGGATAAAATCCACCAGATATCAAGAATACTCTTCACCCCGATCATGGCAATCCCGGTAATCATACCCAACACTCCGAAAACAGTAGTAGCTATATATAACAACTTGATGGATTCACCACCTGTCAGGTTAGATTTAATGTATCGTTTGTAAATATCTTCAAGGAATACTGTCGCAGAAGCGTTCATTCCGGAGCTGATCGTACTCATGGCTGCAGCCATAATTGCAGCAACAATCACACCCAATAAACCTGTAGGGACTTTTGTTACCATAAAATGTGGCATAATTTTATCACCTACATCAGCAGCGGTTAACTGGGAAGCGATCATTTTAAGTTCAGCTTCTGTACCGCCGGGTAAACGCTCCACTGCTACCTGCATCCTTACAATATCCAGTAAATCGGGGTTTGCCTGATAGTAAGCATAAAGACAGGTACCGATCATGAAGAAAAGTAACGATATGGGCAAATACAGATAAACGCATAACCAAATTGACTTACTTGCTTCTTTTGCTGAAGTTGTCGTATGGTAACGTTGGACATAATTCTGGTCCATCCCAAAATTATTCAGGTTCATAAAAAAGCCGTAGAGCAATACCACCCAAAAAGTTGAGGTGGTGAAGTCTGGCTGCAAACTTCCCAGACTGAATTTATTATCCGCCTTTCCTATTTCAATAATAGATGCTACTCCTCCGTCCAATCCTTCTACAACCAGCCATAAAATAGCAACTGCTCCGATAGTCTTAATGATACCCTGAGCTACTTCAGTCCAGATCACGGCCTCCATGCCACCCATGACAGTGTAAATGATAATACAGAGTCCCACCACAATCATGATTGATTCCATAGAGTATCCGGTCAGTGCCTGGAGACTGAGTGCTATTCCAAAAAATATGGATCCCATTCGTGCCAATTGGGTTAACAGAAAGCAGGCAACAGCATAGGTACGTGCCCAGGCTCCAAATCTTTTTTCCAGATTTGAATAAGCAGATACCTCTCCGGTATTACGGTAAAATGGTACAAAATAACGGGAAGCGACCCAGGCTGCCAAAGGCATTGATAAACTGAAAACAAATGAATTCCAATTACTGCCAAACGCCTTTCCAGGCACTCCCAGGAACGTATTACTGCTTAAAAAAGTGGCATAGAGAGAAATACCGATTGCCCAGCCGGGAATTTTCCCCGAGGCCTTGGTAAATTGCTCCGCACTCTTGTTTTTTCTTGAAAAGTAGACTCCCACCAATACCATAGCTATCAGGTAAATCAAGATAATGGCTACATCTACAACCGGTAAAGATTTCATAAGAAGTTTTAAGGGTTAATCACATACAATACTTAAAATAGACCAAAAAAGCCTATTCATTATATATTATAAGACAAAAGTATCCTATATCTTTTCACATAATATATTAAAAAATAGCGGTTTAATATACTATTTTATCATCCTTAATTAATTCTAAAAACATGGGATCGGATAAAAAGATCAAGCCGCAGTACCATTGAATTAATTTCTGAATAATATCACTTCCACACCCTTATCCGATTCACATCTATTATTCTTAACTTTGCGCAAATTATTTTAAAAAAATATGCAGTTGACTCCGAAAGAATCCGGTTTTATTTTTCCTCCTGAATGGTATCCTCACAGAGCTACCTGGCTGACTGTTCCTCATAATGATGCTTCCTGGCAAGGCGACAAGCTCAGCAAGATGATGCCGCAATACATACAATTCTTGAAAACGATCAGTCGGGGTGAAAATGTAGGTCTGGTAGTCAACGATTTGGACCTTCAACAAAAAGTAACAGGATTACTATCGGATACAGGTGCAGATCTGAATAAGTTTGAGTTTATAATAAAACCAACCAATGACGCATGGTGCAGAGACCATGGTCCTGCATTTTTGATCAATCAGGCTACCGAACAAAAATTACTTGTCAACTGGGGCTATAATGCCTGGGGAGATAAATATCCTCCTTATGATGATGATAACCGCACACCTGAAGCTATTGCCAACTATCTGGGTCTTCCATTTGTAACACCCGGTATTGTCATGGAAGGTGGATCTGTTGATTTTAATGGTGCCGGTACCGTCTTAACCAGCCGTTCGTGCCTGTTAAATCCCAACCGCAATCCACACCTGAATCAGCATCAGATAGAACAGTTGCTTTCTGATTACTATGGGATTGACCAGGTCCTTTGGGTTGAAGATGGCATCGTTGGTGATGATACGGATGGTCATATTGACGATACCACCCGATTTGTAAATGAAGATACCGTGGTGGCCTGCGTAGAATATGACAGGAATGATGAAAATCATGCTGTACTGGCAGGAAATCTAGAGGAGTTAAAATCGATGCGCCTACTTAACGGCAAACAGCTCAATATCATTGAACTACCCATGCCAAAGGCAGTCATCATTGATAATTTCCGTACGCCGGGATCTTACGCTAATTTTTTAATTTGTAATGTTGGAGTAGTAGTACCTGTATTTAATAATCCGCGTGATCAGGAAGCGATTGATATTTTGGAAAAGGCATTTCCTGATCGGCAGATCATACCATTGCTTGCCAATGAAATCATTTGGGGGCAGGGAAGTTTTCATTGCTTGAGCCAGCAGGAACCGCTGATCTAACGATCAGGCCGGTGGAAACTAACATTAGTAGTAACGCAAACTAAACCTGTCTGATTTGCGTTAAATAGGAGAAGTAATAACCATTATGCGGCTAAATGTACGCCTGTATTTTTTCATTACACCACATTACCAATGGCAATGAATTCCAAAAGTGGTATTCAGATTCTGGCTTTATGCCTTCTGCTGAATGCTTGTAAAACCTCCAACACACCAGTATCAATTGTTACCCAGCCCACGCCTCCAGCTCTGATTCAGCTGGGAGGTCACGCATATTCTGCCGAGGATTTTGTTAATTCTTATGATAAAAACAAATATCTGGCAGATACAACCCAGGCCCTGGAGGTGACGGAGTATATGGATTTATACACAAATCTGAAGCTTAAAATTCTTGATGCTGTTAGCGAAGGCCGTGATACCACCAGTGACTTCAAACAGGAAATTGCTACTTACCAGCAACAATTGGCACGTCCGTATCTTACAAATAAGGAATCGGTAGAAAACCTGAAAAAAGAAGCTTATCAGCGGATGCAGGAGGAATTACATGTGAGCCACATACTGACCTCAGTAGCACAGGACGCCAGTCCGGAAGATACCCTTAAAGCATTTCAAGCAGCAACGGTGATGATCGGCCGGCTAAAAGAAGGAGCAGATTTCGGTGAAATGGCAGAGCAGTTTTCAGCAGATAAAGCATCTTCTTCACAGAAAGGCGACCTTGGATATTTTACCGCATTCCAGATGGTATATCCTTTTGAAAATGCTGCTTATAAATTAAAAGCCGGAGAAATTTCTGATCTGGTACGCTCGCGTTTTGGTTACCATATCATCAAACTTCATAACAGACGACCAGCACGTGGGAAAGTTCAGGTAGCTCATCTGATGGTTCGGGAAGATGCGAAGCAACCAGCGAGCAGCCGGAATAAAATAACGGAGGTCTACGAAAAACTGAAAAATGGTGGAAATTGGGAGGAGTTAGTCCAGTTCTATTCAGATGATATGCAGTCAAGGCGTAATGGAGGCGCACTTCCTGTATTTGGTACAGGTGAAATGGTCGGTGAGTTTGAAAATGCTGCCTTTACGCTTCTTACTCCCGGGCAATATTCGCAACCTGTGCATACTAAATACGGATGGCACATTGTCCGGCTTATACGCAGAATACCAATTTTGTCCTATCAGGAACTTGAACAGCAAATCCATCAAAAAGTGAACACGGATACACGTGGACGCCTTTTGGAATCACAATTTGCTTCCCAATTATCAAAAGAATATTCAGTTTTAACCAATCAAGCTCTGTGGAATCAGCTTCTTGATAAGGCTGACCAGAGTGTCCTGACCAAACCCTGGAATTATACCGTTGAAGTTGCTCCGGCGTTACAAGCCACAGAAATATTAAAGATTGAGAATCAATCCATACCCGTCTCAGAATTCTTTGAGTTCGTCAATAGCCGAAAGGAAAATTTGCCTGCCGAATCTTCACCTCAGACGGTAATAAATCGCTATTTCAAAGAATTCAGAGACAGAAAACTAATTACTTTTGAAAGCAATCAACTTGAAAGGAAGTACCCGGAATTCAGGCAGTTGATGCAAGAAATAAGGGAAGGTGTATTGTTATCTCAGGTAATGGAAAAAAATGTATGGGGTAAATCACTGGTTGACTCTGTGGGCCAGTATGCTTTTTATACAGCCAATCAAGGATTGTTTAAAATGGGTGAACGTGCAGATGCCATCCTGATTGAAGCACCAGACGCTCAAACTTTGGATAAGCTAAAAGAACTCACTACTGCCAGACCTTACCAATTGGAAATCCGCTCCAATGAGGTACTCTTCAACCACAATCAAACCGATATTACCCCGGCTATCAAAGACCAGTTACTAAGTGTCAGAGCAATCATGGTCAAAAATTCGGGATACATTTTGGAAGTAGCGGCATTCCGTTCCAAAGAGGAGTCCGATTCCGTTTCAGCTACCCGCCTCCGGAACGTTATTAATTATTTCACATCCAGTGGAATACCACTGACCCGAATTATCGAAAAAGATCATGGTCCTTTCAGACCACTTGCTGACAACAACCGCAATCAGCGGGTTTCTTTCCAGTATTATAGTAATTCAAGTCATGACCTGGAAAAAGCATTTATTGAGAACACAAAAAAACAGGTAAAAGTAATGGACGGGTTTTTCTTGAAGGAGGCTCCGGAATTATCGGATATTAAATGGCAGACAGGGGAGCAACTTTTGAATAAAGAAATGCATCTTAAGTGGGTAAACATACGGAATATAGAGCCTGACAGAGTAAAAACTTTTAAGGAATCAAGAGGATCTGTGATCAATGCCTACCAGCAACAACTGGAAGATCAATGGATCAATTCACTTAAAAACAGATATCCTGTTAAAATAAATGAGGAAGAATTGAAAAAAATAGTTGATAAGCCGTAATTTTTCAGGTTCATTTGCGTATAAATCCAAATCAGTGAAAGTATTATAAATACCTGGTAAACAGTTTTAACATTGAAAGTCATAAATAAATTAAAAACGAATAATAGAGCAGGCTTTTTAAAGGCCTCATTATTCCTGTTATTTCTGGGTGTACAAATCATCAGCCAGGCACAGACAAAATCACAGGTTTTAGATAAAATTATAGCCAGAGTTGATAACCATTATATCCTGAAATCGGAGTTGGAAGAGCTCCGGATCAATTATGAGTCGAATGGTCAGAAATCACCTGATCAATGCCAGTTACTCGAATCACTTATCATCAACAAAATGTTGCTTGCCAAAGCAGAAATAGACTCTGTTACAGTGGATGATGGTGAAGTAGAGGCAGAAATGTCAAACCGGATGAAATTCATGATGCAACGATTTGGCTCAGAAAAAAATCTGGTTGAAGCTTATGGAAAAAGTATCGATGCATTAAAAAATGAGTTGCGTCAGCAGATGAAAGATCAGCTGACTACGCAAACCATGCAACAGACAATTGCCGGTAATGTGACGATTACACCGAATGAGGTTAAGAAGTTCTTTAACAGTATCCCTAAAGACAGTCTACCGTTTATTCCGGCGGAAGTGGTAGTAGGCCACATTGTTCGCACCGCAACTGTCACGCAGGAACAGAAAGATAAACTTCGAAACCAGTTGATTGATTTCCGGAAAAGAATTCTGAATGGTGAAGATTTCGCCACTTTTGCACAGATTTACTCGGAAGACGTAGAGTCTGCTAAAGTAGGTGGAGACCTGGGTTTTGCAGGTCGGGGAATGATGGTTCCTGAATACGAAGGCGCCGCCCTGGCACTTCAGCCTAACGAAATTTCTGAGCCCGTAGAAAGTAAATTCGGTTATCACCTGATACAATTATTAGGGACAAGGGGTGCTGAATATCATACACGCCATATACTGCTCAGGCCGGATTATAATAAAGGAACCGACGTAACTGAGGCCACTCGCTTTCTTGACAGCCTACGTACGCAGATTGTATCAGATACTCTTCAATTTTCGATTGCTGCGAAAGATAATTCACAGGATGAGATATCTTCAGAATCCGGTGGTATCCTGACCAACCCGGAGACTGGTACCAATACCATGCCTCTTGATGTGACTATGGATCCAGCATTGTATTTTGTATTGGATACCATGCAGGTCGGTGAGATTTCCTCCCCACTCCAATACCGGACCAGCGATGGGGCGACAGCGATGCGTATTATTTGGTATAAGAGTAAAATAGAATCGCATACGGCTAACCTGGAAGACGATTATGAAAAAATTTCCCAGATAGTATTGGCCAATAAGAAAAACACCGCTTTGGAAGAATGGTTTATCAAGGCCCAGGGTGATGTATATATCAGTCTTGAACCAGAATTTCAGAATTGTAAAATATTTGGGATAGTCCCCACAGACAGTCAGTGACGTATCAGTTACTGACTGTCCAATAGAACCAAACCTTTAAATCGAGTGAAATATTCTTCAGACATCCTGGCAGCAGACGCCCTTAAAGCATCCTATCAAAATTTAAAATCTGAAATAGGCCAGGTAATTATCGGTCAGGATGAAGTAGTGAAGTTATTATTGACCGCTATTTTCTGTCAGGGACATTGTTTGTTAGTCGGTGTACCAGGGCTTGCCAAAACCCTGCTTATACAAACCATTTCAAATGCGCTGGAACTCTCGTTTAACCGTATACAGTTTACGCCCGATCTTATGCCTTCTGATATTATCGGTGCAGAAACCCTGGATCAACAAAGAAATTTCAAATTCATAAAAGGACCTGTATTTGCTAATATTATTCTTGCAGATGAAATCAACAGGACCCCTCCAAAGACACAATCGGCATTACTCGAAGCAATGCAGGAATATTCTGTAACCATTGCAGGACAAAAGCATCGCCTGGAAAGGCCATTTTTTGTACTTGCTACCCAAAACCCGATTGAACAGGAAGGCACCTACCCTTTGCCCGAAGCACAGCTTGACCGGTTCATGTTTATGATTAAACTTGAATATCCTTCTTTCGAAGAGGAAGTTAATATTGTAAAAAACACTACTTCTGCTATTCAGCATACCATAAAAAAAATAATTTCTGCTGAAGACATCACTATCTTTCAAGACTTGATCAGGCGCGTACCAGTCGCTGACAATGTGGTAGAATATGCAGTCAAATTGGTACAAAAAACCCGTCCTGGAGGCGAATATTCAACCAAAGACACCAATGATTTTCTGGAATGGGGTGCTGGCCCAAGGGCATCGCAAAGCCTGATTCTTGCCGCTAAATGCAATGCATTAATCGCTGGTAAATACTCTCCCGACACCGAAGATATCCAGGCTGTTGCATTCCCTGTACTGCGCCACAGGCTGGTAAGGAACTTCAAGGCAGAAGCAGAAGAAATATCCGTGGAAGACATAATCAGAAGATTATTGTAGATTGTTACAACTCTTCATCTTTATTACGTGTTATTCATAATGTAATCTGTCTAAAAACTTATGAATATTACCGGAAAAAATCTGATAGGCTATGATTGGTCTTCAAAAAACCCATCTGTATTTCAGGCATACAATCCTTATTCAGGAACATTGCTTCCTGAAAAGTTTCATACTGCATCAACCCAGGAGACTGAAACAGCGCTATTGCTGGCAGCTCGCTGTTTTCCCATTTTTTCACAGTTATCCGCGGAACGGAGAGCAGATTTTCTTTCAGCTATTTGTCAAGAGATCCTGAACCTGGGAGACACTTTGCTGGAAAGAGCCAACCTTGAAACAGGTTTACCACTCCCCCGCCTTAAAAATGAAAGAGCCAGGACAATCAAGCAAATTTCGCAATTTGCCGATTTGCTCAAAGACGGCACTTGGGTGAATGCTACCCTCGATACCACTACTCCGGTAACACTACGTAAAATGAATGTTCCCCTGGGACCCGTAGCAGTGTTTGGATCTTCAAATTTTCCATTTGCCTATTCAGTCGCAGGTGTAGACACTGGCCCTGCATTAGCTGCCGGTTGTCCCGTCATTGTCAAAGCACATCCGGCACATCCTGGCGTGAGCGAACTGACTGCTCAGGCAATCCTTAAAGCCGCCATCCAAACCAATATGCCAGAAGGTGTTATTTCCTTGCTATTCGATGATGGCTATACAGTGGCAGAACAAATAGTCAAACATCCTTCTATTAAAGCAGTCGCATTTACAGGTTCAATAAAGGGGGGAATGGCGCTACATCATCTGGTTAATGAAAGAAAAGATCCCATCCCTGTTTATGCAGAAATGGGCAGTGTCAATCCGATTGTCATTCTGCCTGCAACGCTTAAACAGAATTCGGAAAGGATTGCCAAACAACTTGTATCCTCCATAACCACCAATGGTGGACAATTTTGCACCAAACCCGGACTGTTATTCTTATTAAATACACTGGAGCTGGAAAAATTCAAAGAAGATTTAAAGCATGAACTGACACAGATAGAACCAGCTACTTTACTGACGCAAGGCATTGCAAAAAATTTCGAAAAATCCTACTCAAATGTAGCACAAACGCATGAGGTGAATCAGGCCGCACGATCAGGCCAGGTTACTGATGGACAGAACAGTGCAGTACCTGTGTTGGCATCTACAGATGCTATAACATTCATCAGCAATCCCAACTTAAAAGAAGAGATATTTGGCCCCTATTCTTTGCTGGTCATAGCCGAGAACCACCAGCAGATGAAAGATGCACTATCAACCCTGGATGGCCAGCTTACGGCATCTATATATTGGGAAGAGAAAGAATGGAACGAAGGAATGGATGTTCTCAAACTGTTGCAGGAAAGGTCAGGCCGGGTAATTATCAACGGCGTACCTACCGGAGTTGAGGTTAGCACTGCCATGCACCATGGCGGACCATTTCCAGCCACTATCTTTCCTTATTTCTCCTCCGTTGGAAAAGATTCAATCCTTCGTTTTGTCAGACCTCAAACATTCCAGAACTGGCCGGATGAACTGCTTCCTCCAGCATTGCAAAACAGCAATCCGACCGGCATTATGAGACGGGTAGACGACAACTGGACATCTGACCCTTTACAAACTTAAAAAGTACGCGTATTAAATACCTGTACACCATTGAACCGGCTCGTTGCACATCCGTGAGAAACTGCATGTGACTGAGCCGGTTTTCCTTTTCGGTCTGCAATTGTGCCTCCGAAACGAAAATCCCGTCGATCACATACCTGGGAACATGAATTCCAAAAATCGCGGGTATTGGATTGAAAGGAAGTGTCTTTCAACATGCCTTTGATTTGGCCATCTTCTATTTCATAAAACAGCTGGCCCCCCGATTGAAAATTCAGACACTGCTGGTCGAGAGAAATGGACCCTTCGCCCACCACATAAATGCCTTTTTTTACATCGCCGATCAACTGATCTACAGTCAAAGGAGCCTTACCCGGAGCCAGGGAAATATTAGGCATCCGCAGCTGAACCGGGTATTCCCAATCTTCAGCAGCACCGCAACCATGAGATCTATTTTCATCTATCATCTGATTTTTTCTTCTGTCCGAAAGAAAGGTTTCAAGTTGTCCATCTCTGACCAACGTCCATTGCCTTGATTTGATCCCTTCGTCATCATATCCTGTCGCTCCCAGCGTTCCTGATTGGGTTCTATCTGCTAAAAAGCTGACAAACCGACTTCCGAATGCCTTGTCACCCGCTTTCCATTTTTCAAGATCAAGATAAGCTGTTCCATCTTCAGCTGCATTTTCATCAGCGTGTCTGTCCAGATCCAGAACGTTGCCAATGGTATGGTGAACGATGGACCATAGTGCACTGGGATCCATTACCAGATCATATTGCCCTGATTCCACACTTTTGGCTGTAACCTTCTGTTTGACCTGTTCAGCAGCTAGAGTGATATCTTCCAACAGATCATACCCATTTTTATATCGCGTAACAATTCCGTTCACCTTGTCCGCAGGGGTTTTCTGCAAATATTCATAGCCTCTCCCAACAGGACTACTTAATGCACTACGGGTCTGAAAGTCACCTCCGGCCAAATCCCCACTCGCCACGCAGAATGTAGGCCAGAACCTATGAATTTCCTGATGAATATATGAACCGTCTGTACTGGCAAAATATTTATACTGCTTCTGCGCATACAGCATAGATTCTACATGATTCACTCCTTTACTAAGGGCTGCGTCATTAGCCGCCATTAACAATTCTTGCTTTTCAGCAACTGGTATTTCGAAAACATTTTTAGTAACAGGCGTCTTCCACGCCACCTGACCCAATGCCTCTTGAGGAGCCATTCGCACCTGTTTTTTCCTTAGTTTACTATTGATCCGGGCTGTATTTGTAGCTTGTACTATCAAGGGTGCCAGTTCATCTTCAGTAGTGACATTAGCCTTGGAAATAAAGCTGACACTGCCATCTACCACTACTCTGATACCCACCCCAAAAGATTCGGTGTATTTAACCGGAGCAATCAAACGGTTGATACCTACGATTTGTTCACGCTGTGTTTTACCAAAACGGATATCAGCATAGCTGGCACCACCGGACTGGGCTAACTGTAAAACAAAGTCAGCCATCCGTTTTAACAATACCAGATCCATCCCCTCGTTTTGTCCGATAAAATCCGGAGAAACAGTATTACCTCTTAGTAATCCAGATGGCAATAAAAACAATCCGGCACTTGCACCAGCTTTATTTAAAAAATCTCTACGGTTCAAAACAATTGTATACTTAAAATTTCAATTCGATTAATAAGAATCCGTTACTGCTGTAAAATAAAAGCCATCACCCTTCACAGACGGGAATATATTTTGATCTATGGCCTCCGATTTTCCCAATGCAGTTAAATTCTTGAAGAAGTCAACAATACTAAACTGAAAACGCATATTTTTAATCGGATATTTTACTTTGCCATTTTCAATCAGCCACGCACCATCCCGGGTAACTCCAGTATAGACAGCGCCCTGATCATCCAAAGGTTTCAGATCATGCAAACGACTGATCAGAATGCCATTTTCAGTACTTTTCATTAAGTCATCAACCGACTGGGAACTACCACTCATTGATACCGGCAATTCAACCTCCGGCAGTTGTAACACTTTGCCTTTATCGATCCAGGTTGTCTTTGTAAGCTTACGACCATTTTGCGTAAAGGGTACAAAGGGAAAAGACTTATCAGCAGGATCTGATACCAAAGAGATGCCTGCATGCAGATTTACCTGACCAATTATATCCCTGATATCCAGTTGTGGATTGCCAGTCATTTTCCGGAAATGTTTGAAAAAAGCCAGCATGAGATCGCCTGTTGCACCAGCCTCCAATATGACTGGAAATTTACCTGTTTCCGGCGTTCTGGGATTAGTAGTGCTTTGTGCTCTTTGGGAAGCAATGTCAGCCAACCTATCAGGTTTTATTTGGCTGATATCAAAATGAGCAGCAGATACAGAAGCCGACCCCTGGCTTTGGGCAGTTCGTACATTTAGTGCCATACGGCTGAATGTCGATTTTTGATAGTACACTATATCTTTGGTATTCAATACCGCATTAAAATATTGCCTGTCTTCCAATGAGCCAGCAGCGGTCATTTTTCTATCAGAACATATACTAATTGCTTCGGACACTATGGCAACCCTGCGATCGTGCGTAAGCGTGGCTGTATTTGCGGACCAGGTTGGTGTTTCACTAATCTGTTTGTCAGAGAAAAAGACGGGTGCACTGGTTAAACCTGAATACCCCACCAGTTGTTCAGCCTGATTAACCAGGTTTTTCAACGAATTATCATCAGTACCTCTTCCGGCTACTTGCACCGACTTGCCGTTTTTTAACAAGGTAAGATTTATGAGGAGTTCCTCACTGCGTGTATAATCTACAACCTCATTACGGGCAAATTTTAAAGTTGATACCACACCACCTTCAAGACTTAGCTGTAGATCCCCGCCAGATGAATAAGAAGAAACTTTTTGAAAGAGCGCTACTGCATCATCTTTACTCAAAAGAGCCATACTAATATACAATCAATGAATAAATTATAACTATTTGTTTACTGTTCTGAAATGGAACAGCAAAACGAAGGTAAATTACTAAAACGCATTCAAACTACAGGCCGTTCAGTAAAGTAATCCCTGGTAATTTTCAAAATTATCGCAATTTCACGAGATTGCAGGCAGTATATATAATATATCCCAAACCATGAAATTCAAATCCACCATCTATCTATTACTATTCCTGTTAGTACCCCTATTTTTAACGAATTGCAAATCGGCGAAAAAAGCCCTTAAGCAAGGTAATTATGATGAATCTGTTTTATTATCAGTTGAGAAATTAAGATCCAATAGTGATCATCAGAACTCTATTGAAATTTTGCAAAATGCTTATCCTGGAGCGCTTCAACAACATTTAAATACTATTGAAAGAGGTAAAACGACCCAGGATTTATTTGTTTGGGAAAAAACCATGGACGCTTACCGGGCACTGAATAAGCTCTATGATGCGATTTCTACCTGTCCAAAATGCATAGAGATCACCTCTGCCAAAAGTTATTATAAGGAAGAGCAGTCGGCCCGGGAAAAGGCTACTCAGATCAGGTATCAGGAAGGAAAAAGACTATTGACCGCTGGTGGCAGAGAAAATGCAAGAAACGCTTATACCCACTTTGAAATCGCGCATTCACTTACTCCAAATTATCGTGATACGCCAAACCTCCTGGAGGAAGCGTATGTTGAAGCCAGTTTTAAAGTAGTAGTTGAGCAGGTATTGGTTACCTCCCGAAGTTTTCAGCTAAGTAATGAATATTTTCAGAGAGAAATTGATAATTTCCTGAAAACCAATAAAAAACTAAACAGGTTTGTACAATTCTATACCCCCCAGGAAGCGGGTGAATTAAAATTGAAACCTGATCACGTGATCACCCTCCAGTTTGATGATTTTGTTGTGGGTCAAACGCTGATTGAAAGAAATACAAAGACAGTCGAAAAAGATAGCGTAAAAATTGGAGAAACTAAGATTCGTGACCGTCCTACTCCCGTATATGGAAAAGTAAAGGCCGAATTGACACTCCATAGAAAATCCATTCATTCCAGTGGATTGCTGAACTTATCAATTCAGGATTTTCAGCAAAATAAAATGGTGCAGAACAAAAAATTTGAAGGTTCTTTTGATTGGAAAAGTGAGTGGGCAACTTATAAAGGTGATGAGAGAGCTTTGTCTTCCAATGAGTTAAAACTAACAAAAATAAAAGAGCAAAATCCTCCCCCACCCCAACAGTTATTTATAGAATTCAGCAAACCACTTCATAGTCAGGTTACCACCTTTTTAAGAAAATATTATGCTGATTTTTAATCAGTAACTTCCATAATCACCAGATTGTGATTCGTATAAATACACAAATCAGCCGCAATATGTAAGCTTTCGGCCACCATTTCCTGGGCTGAAAGCTGTGGTGCATGTTTCTTCAAAGCCTGTGCAGCGGATAAAGCGTAGTTACCACCTGAGCCAATTGCTGCGATTCCATTTTCAGGTTCTAACACATCGCCTGTACCTGATATAACCAGAATTTCATCCTTATTGGCTGTAATCATCATCGCTTCCAGTTTGCGCAGGTAACGGTCGGTCCGCCATTCCTTTGCTAATTCTATAGCGGCTCTTTTCATATTTCCACCATAGGAATTCAATTTCTCGCCAAATCTGTCTAACAAAGTAAACGCATCTGCGGTTGATCCAGCAAACCCAACCAGTATTTTTCCATCACTCAGACTTCTGATTTTCTTTACGTTACTTTTGGCTATGGTATGCCCCATAGTCGCCTGACCATCAGCTCCCAATGCTACCTGCCCGTTATGCAGTACTCCTACAACGGTTGTTGCATGTATTTTTTCCATATTATTTATTTCGTTATTCACCTAATTTACCTTTTACAACGCATTTTTACAGCAAATGTTCCTCAAATAAAGAATATGTGTCACTATCACCGGCACCGATTTAGGGCCATATGCTTTCTAATAAGGCAATTATATCATTAAAAAAGCAGTTGTCCGACTTGACCAGACAACTGCAAAATGGGAACAGGCAATACTACTCCTGTCCGTATTTCTCTTTATATTTAGAATAAAGCTTACGCTGTTTATCATCCAGGTTCACATCGGCACCCTTTATAAAAGCGCGTTCGACAATATTGGAACGCATATCCAGCGCGTCACCTGAAGTAACAATCAGAGTAGCCAGTTTCCCTTTTTCCAGGCTGCCAACATTTTGATCTATACCCAAAATTTTTGCGGGATTTAACGCCACAAATTGTAACGCTTCTTCAGGATCAATGGCACCAAAACCCGAGGCAGTACCCGCCTGATAGTTCAGATTCCTTAATCCCCAATAATCATTTCCATAACTTATTGCCACCAATACACCGGCTTGATGAAGAATTCCTGGTATTTTATAAGGCAAGAAAACATCATCATCTGGTCGGGATGGCAGACGATGAATTTTGTTTAATACCACCGGAATTTTTTCATCCGCAAGAAAGGATGCCACTTTATAGGATTCTTCTGCTTCACAAATCACTATTTTTTTCACACCAAGGTCTTTCATCAATTTTACGGACTCAATAATATCCTTGGCATAATTAGCACGGATATACAAATTTTGCGAACCGTCAAACAGACCTTTCAACGAAGCCAGTCTCAGATTAACCGGTGAGGTGCTGGATATTTCATGATAGGCTTTCGCTTCAACCAATGTACTTTTAATGAGGTCTACCACTCTTTGTCGACCTTCATTTTGTTTGACGGTGACTGTAAAATCAGTCCTATTGTAAGAGCGAACCAAATAAGATGGCCAGTTGAGCCAAATCCCATCATCTTTTTTCAGTACAGCATCTTCCCAGTTCCATCCATCCAGGTTAAACACCGACGAAGTACCCGAAAACAATCCACCTTGTGGCGTAGCCTGAGCCATCAATACCCCTGAACTTCGGACCGTAGGAATCACCTCTGAATCAGTATTGTAAGCAATTAACGAACGAACATGCGGATTGACATCTCCTACTTCCGCGAAATCCAACGTAGCCCTTACTGAGGCAATTTCCTGTATTCCCAGAGTGCTTGACATGGCAATTGTTCCTGGAAAAATATGTTTCCCAGCCAGATCCACGACTTCCGTCGCATTTCTGTCAAACGCTATTTCAGAACCCCCAATGGCAGTAATGATCCCTTTATCAAACACGAGGGTACCATTTGTAATCACTTCACCGTTTCCTTGATGAATTGTAGCTCCAGTCAGGGCTATAGGTTTGGATTGCGGTTTTCCCGGAGCTTCATTTTGTGCATATGTTTTCACCATAGCAGCACCTGACATAATCAAGGCTACCAGTGAAAGTATGATTTTCTTTTTCATAATAGACAATTTAAATTATTCAGAACTCCTCAAAAACCGTGATCATGATCATGGTGATCACCCGCCACATCTTCACAATGCCACATATGCATTCCTTTGGCTTCCGGTTTTCTTACAGGCGATCCATTGGCCTTTGCGCTCATCATTTTTTGTACCAGTCTCGCTTTTTCCTTTTTTAATTCAGCACGTTTCGCTTCTTCGGCAGCCGCATCGAAATACACTACCCCTTCAATAATGGTATAGTCAGGGCGGGAGTAGACAGAAAGCGGATGATTATTCCAAAGCACCAGATCACCATCTTTCCCGGATTTGATACTACCCAAACGATGGTCGAGGTGGAGTAATTTGGCAGGATTTAAGGTGACAAACTTCCAGGCCTCTTCTTCAGCCATATTTCCAAAAGTGATGGTTTTGGCTGCTTCCTGGTTCAATCTACGAGCCATTTCTGCATCATCAGAATTGATTGAAACCACTACTCCCTCTCTTGCCATTAAGGCCGCGTTTTGAGGAATGGCTTCTTTAACTTCCATTTTATAAGCCCACCAGTCAGCGAATGTAGAACCACCAATTTTGCGTTCAGCCATTTTATCAGCCACTTTATAGCCTTCCAGAATATGCGTAAAAGTATTGATCTTAAAATTCAGAGAATCTGCAACTTTCATAAGCATATTAATCTCAGATTGCACATAGGAATGACAAGTAATATCTCTTTCTCCATCCAGAATCTCTACCAACGCATCCAATTCAATATCTACACGTGGTGGGATTACACCCGATTTATTACGAAGGCCACCATACCTTTTCCATTCATTCTTGTATTCTCTGGCACGGATGAAGTGATCAAAGTAAACTTGTTCAACTCCCATACGCGTCTGCGGAAACCTGACCCGATTTACGTCGCCCCAATTGGATTGTTTCACATTTTCACCCAAAGCAAACTTGATACTCTTCACTTCAGGAACTAACAAATCAGCTGGCGCGCCACCCCATTTCAGTTTAATCACTGCACTTTGTCCACCAATTGAATTCGCAGAGCCGTGTAATAACTGTGAAGTGGTGACACCTCCTGCTAACTGTCTGTAAATATTAACGTCATCAGCGTTAATTACATCACCCATCCGTACCTCAGCCGAACTTGACTGTGACCCTTCGTTAACAGAGAATAAAGCAATATGACTGTGCTCATCGATAATACCAGTAGTCAAATGTTTGCCCGTACCATCAATCATTCTTGCACCTGACGGTGCCGCCAGATTTTTACCTATTTTTGAAATTTTTCCACCTGAAACCAATACATCCGTATTTTGCAGTATTCCTTCGGTTTCATTGGTCCAGACAGTTGCATTTCTGATCAATATCGTTTCTTGTTTGGGCTTTTCAGTATTTCCCAGTCCTGCAAACGGATAATAAATTTTACCAATTTCAGGAGTATTACCTGTTGAGTCTTTCTTCACATCGATGCTGACAGCACCTGAATACAGCGCATCCCACTTGACACGTGTGCCATCTGGATTCTCAGCTTCCCCGGTCAGATTATTGCCGATTCTCCAACCAGTCAGTCTTATAAAATTCGAATCACCATTTCCTGGCCTAAAACTCAGGGTAATCATTTCATTGGAAACTTCTGCCTTGGGGGTAATAGGGGGAGTACCCGCTTTTTCAATTTTAAAGTCAGGCTTTTCAGCAGTACCGCTTATTTTCAGTTGACCCACATTGATTTGGTCGATTGTCAGATCATACACACCTCTCAGATCGGCTACATTTTTGTCTGCAATCACATATTGAACTCCTTTGACCCAGTTTTCAAAAATTACATTTTTTGCACTAAATATATCTTCAGAAGTAATCAGAAAGTTTGCCAGTTTACCTTTTCTCAAACTTCCTGTAAGGTGATCGGCCTTAATCAGCCCGGCAGGTACGGAAGTCAGTGCTTCCAGTGCTCTTTCCTTCGACAAACCGTATTGAATGGCTGTCCTGACATTTTTAAGTAAATCCGTTTTTGATTTCAAACCTGAAGAAGAGATCGCGAAAGGAATTCCTGCTTTCTCCAATGCCGCCAGATTAGCGGGTGCCATTTCCCAGTGCTTCATTTCAGCTACTGATATCAATTCAGCATCCCAGGGGTCGGTAATATCAAAAGCAGCAGGCAAATGCATCGGCACAACAATCGCCGCTCCGGTTTTCTTTATTTCATCGATTCGCTGATACTCGTCACCAGCTCCTTTGATAATAAACTGCACGCCAAACTCATCTCCCACCTGATCTGCACGTAGAATTGACCATTTATCGCCAGCATCAAAGAAAGCGGGTAATTTCTCATTTTTAAGAAATGCTTCAAGCGTCAGATTGGTCTCCTTTTTGTTTCCGCCTTTTTTATACCAATCTGCATCATAAAAGGTTTGCCTGAGCAAAGCTACCGCCCCCATGGCTGAATTGGGATAGTTTTGCGTGGAGGTGCCTTTATTAAAAGAGAAATGGGAAGATGCATCACGGATAAGCAAAGCCTCATTGGATGATTTGTCTGTCAGTGCCACAAAGCTTCCTGAACCTCTGACTATCCCATCCTGCACATGTGTCAGCACTGCTCCGTACCCTGCATTTCTGAACTCTTCTGCATTTTTATTATTTACTGCAAACAACGCCGCAGATTGAATTTCCGGCTGAACAGATTGATTCCACCCAAATGCCCCTTTCTTGCTAGATGTTAACTGCGGAGCCGGGCGCCCTGTGGCCCTCTGTAAAGTACTAGCCTCAGGAAGTCCGTACTCTGAATCCAGGTCGATCAGGGAAGGATAAATAAATTTCCCTTTCAAATCGTTAATGATAGTTCCCGCTGGAATATTGACCCGTTCACCAACTTCTCGGATGATCCCTTTTTCTATCAGCAAAGTACCTTTTGAAATGGTTGTCCTGGAATCAACAACAATGGTTGCATTGATAAACGCGTGGCGTTCAGCCCGTTCATCATAAGCACCATTTCTGGGAAATGTCTCCTGAGCAAAAGCACCGGGGAGTAAACCGATAGAGGCCAGGAAAGACAATAATAGTTTTTTGTTCATGAAAATAGTATTGAAGGTAAATATTCTAATCTTCGAAGCTAAAATAAAGAATTGTATATCCTCTGCCAAAGAAACGTTTGAATCTCCATTTAATACAAAAGCAGTCTGTTACTGAACAACAGACTGCTTTTCTATTAATATTATTTATTTGGATTTATACTTTATCGGATCAGCCTGGCTCTGGAAACCAATAGTGTCGTACATGATCCAAGTACTGCCACTACTGCAAATGCCCAGCGAATACTGGCGATTTCAGCCAGATGACCGATTAACGGTGGTCCAATTAAAAAACCTAAGAAACTAATGGAAGAAACAGCAGCCAATGCCATTCCGGGACTCATGGTTTTGGATTTGCCCGCGGCACTATACACCAATGGCACCGTGAATGATACGCCGAATCCTACCAATAGAAAACCAATTGTAGCTGGAATTAAATAAGGGAAAAGTACAGAAATAAGCAAACCGGTACCGATAATCAACCCGCTGGCCTGCAGCATTATCTTCTTACCCATTTTGTTTACCAGCCAATCAGCCATAAACCGGCCTCCGGTCATAGTTGCCATAAAAGCGACATATCCCAAGGTGGCTTGGGCAGCAGGAACATGAACAGCCTTCTGAAAATATACGCCGCTCCAGTCAAACATGGCGCCTTCACAAACCATTGCGCAAAAACCGATTAACCCTAAAAGCAGTAGTTCACGATCAGGTTTGACAAAAACAGGCTGATTATCCTGAGCACCCGATTCTACCTGTACAGTATTTTTATAAAAAAGAAAAACGATTACGCAGGCCAATAACACGATGAAAGAAAAATGGGTATAGGGAGACACCTGTTGGGTAATCAGGTAAGAGCCAATCAAGGCACCTACAAATCCAGCCAAACTCCATAGCCCGTGAAAAGAGGCCATCACCGAGCGACCATACATATTTTCCACACCTACAGCTTGCGTATTCACAGCAATATTAGTCAGGTTACTCCAGATTCCGAACACAAAAAGTGATGCAACCAACTGTGTTACTGTAGAGGAAAGCCCTATAAATATGAGGGTAAATGCATAAAGTAGCGCACCTAAAACGACCATTTTCCGGCTACCATATTTGGAAACCAACCATCCGGAAAGAGGTAAACTAACCATCAGACCAACCGGTAATGCGAAAAGAACAGAGCCCAACTCTCCTTCTGACAACCCGAGTCTTGTTTTTATATCTGGAATACGACTTGCCCACGAAGCGAAACTTAGCCCCTGAACAAAAAAGAACGCTGAAACTGCCATACGGGCAGCTTTAGGAGAATCTGAGTGTGCTGTTAATGAAAACTGCATGTTATAGTGAAATAGTTCAATTTACAATTCCACAAAGTAACATGAAATAATTCATAAAAATTCACTCAAATTGTATTTTTGCAATAACAATTACCCAGTTTTATAGCACTTTTCTAGTATTATTTGAATTGTTATATATTTCCTGGCTTTAAATGCAAATTTTATATATTCACAATTATGTTCAATTGGACAAATGTTTAAAATGCGATTGGATTGGTACGCTTTGTATCTGTAGATAAAATTAATTTCTGAAATATATAGAAGGAGACATTAGACAGAATACTTGAAAAGGTATTCTAAAAAATCATACCGCTTATTGGCTATCAACCGACGCAATAAACCAGGTATTCAAAAATTTTTAACAAATGCAGCAATGGAAACCTCAGATGAAGCTTTTAATGGTAGGATAATTAAATTGTTATCAATTCTTGGAGAAGCTATACTTGGGAACAATCATATGTTCGGTTCGGAAGTGCAAAACTGAAAGAGTTTTTTGAAGAACTCCTTTCAGAAATTTTAGGGTATAAGTATTTAAATAATTGAATCTGTCCAGGTGAAACTTGAAATCACCATTTTAGTAAATGCTTTCATAGTGTGCCACCAACACATCCAATCACATCATAGAGTTATAAAGAGCAAGTCCACATTTAAGTTATCATAGAAAAATACCCGGTGTACTATATCGCTATAGTTCACCGGGTATCCTAATTTTCTTATTGTGCAGGCACAAATTCAAGTCTTCTTACATCCATCATCCCGATTTTCTCAAGTTTGGAATCTGGTTTTAAGATTATCTCCTGTTTCCCTGCTTCCAGCGTAACAGTACCTATTTTGGCTTGTTTAAAATCCTCCCATCCACCGGAAGTTTGTACAATTCCCTTCAATAGTTCTTTCCCATTTGCTTCAAGGAAATAGGGATTACCTGCTGCACCGTCCGAAATAGACCATTCCATCACTACATCGTAATTGCCAGCTTTGGCTACTTCAGCATCCCATTTCACATAATCAGCTTCAGTAAACCAACCGAAAGCCTCCCATTCGGGCATATATTTTATTTTCGGGCCCACACCTACTCCTGCTTGTGCGTGCAGTATTAAGCTGCCATCTGATTCACTTTTCGTTACTTCAGGTTTGCTTACATATTCAGGATTATATTCGGTGATAGGTGTTAATTCTACTTTTCTAACGTACATCTCAGCACCTTCCGACTGAATTTGAATTCTACCTTTGGAAGGTTTTACATCAAATGCCTGATTCACTAACATCCCATTCAGATAAATATCTACCTTATCACCAAAAGCCACCACTTCCATCGTGTTCCACTCACCCACAGGTTTTTCAATATCATATTTACCACGAAAATCGACGGTATCTCTCCAGGATGTTGACCGGGCAAACCAATCAATACGTCCGCTATTGATAGTAGCTGGTCGACCTCCTGACTGATAAAGCTTTGCACCTGGTTTTTCAGGGTCAGCCACCATTGAGGTAAGTTCGAATTGATCACTTCCATCACCTACTACCAGAAAATCACCGGTACCGCCTTCGATGATCTGACATTCTATAGAATACATCCACGATCCGCTAAATGCACCGTCTTCTCCCTGGGAATGAATCAATACTCCATTATCACGGGCTTTGTCAATTCTGGGTTCATAAGTCTTTTCACCCCATTTAAAGTCTACTACCAAACGGTAATTTTCATATTCTTCATTCGTGGTGATACATCCGTAGTCTTCACCTGTAATAAATATCTCGCCGTTTGAAACAGTAAATACATTTTTAGGATCATTGTCCTTCCCGGTAGTTTTCAGGTATTTATACCAACCGTCGAGATTTTTTCCATTGAATAGTTGAATTGTTCCTTCGCTTTCAGTGGATTTTTCGCTTGATGTACACGAAACAAAAACGCACGATACAAGACAAAAAAGCAGAGACCTGATTATTAATCTGGTGGTCATTATTTTAGAAATTAAGAGTTTGGAATTTTATTAAACACTCAAGTTAATCATCTTTCCGTTTTCTGGCAAACTAACTGATATAAATTACCAACGCTGGCAGCTGGATTATCTATATAGCAACGCTATAAGGGTGTAAACAGCATGCTGTTTACACCACTTCCCAGAGTCAATTAAAGAATAGGTACAGTGAGATAACCTGACAAGTAGTCAGCCAGCTACCTTTCAACTCCGCAAGCATCTGTCTGACTTGTGAAACTTTAACCTTGATTTTCAATTATATTGAGGTTGTAGACTATATGGTTAATCTCCGATTTCAGAATACTCACTCCTCCACCTTAAAGATGTATACCTGTCTGGTTCCGTTAAAAACCGAGTTGATACCAAACTTTTCTCCTGTTGCACTCCATCGGGGGTGCAGATCGCACCGGCTCCAGCCTTTTTCTCCTCTGTATTCTTCCGAATGATAAAACCTCCCCAATGGCAGCACCGCTTCTGATTTCATATCCATTAAATATAAACGTTGCTCCTTTGATCCTCCTGAAGGATACGAATCAGTAATCATCCATTTACCATTAGGTGAAAATGTCCCATGACCATCATAATCCAGCAATCCGTTTCCTAATCTCTTATAATCATCCTTTCCAGGTGTAAAAAGGACATGCGCCATTTGCTTTCCTTCGTACATCGCCGTGACCATTAATTCATTTCCGTTGAGCCAGTCGTAGTGTGAACCGCCCCAATTGTCCGGAAAGGCTCTTTTTAACCCTGATCCATCTTTATTGACTACCATTGTCGTGGTATTCCACTCTGGAAATCCTCTGGCCAGCCATGATAATTGGGAACCATCACGACTATAAACCACATGCGCAAAATATTCTATTGAGCTTTCTTTCAGTGTGGGTACAAATTTTTCTACGTCTTTAATTGATACAAGTAATTTTGATTGACCCGTTTCAAGATCAATATGAAATATACCATCATTAGCTGGAAAAGAGACATTGGCTTGTGCATCCTGGCCATTTCCTGCATAGCCGTAATCGATTCGGGTAGCACGTAACCTTGAAAAATTCATTCCTACTGCTTCTTTTCCATTAGGAGAAACAGCGCTGATCGGCCGGTCAATTACTCTGATTTCCGTTTTGGTATGGACATTCAGGATTACCGAAACGAATTTACCGCCCCTGTAATCATTGTAAATAATCAGGGAATCGGGCGAACTTCCCAGCCAATGTGCCATACAACCCTCCTGAAAATTCCAGGCCCGGGTTTGTGAAAGAGGAATAAATTGTTTTGTTTCTAAATCTACTAAACCCAGCGTAGCCGCATCATTTTCATCTGGCAATTTATACCGTATATCTGTCTGCAATACGGTTACGTATTTTTGTGACTTACTGAATGAATTAATGGCATAATAACTAGCAAAGAAGTGTTCCCTGGGGCCGTCGGTAATTTGGATGGGGCCGGTGATTTTCGGGAAATTGACGGTGTTTTTCTGCGCATTTTGGCTAATAGAAACTCCACTGCTTGCGACAAACAGTGTCAGAATATAAAGGAAACGTATCATCAGTAAGGTGTTTAGTAGAATGGAGAATAATTGGCTACATTAGAAATGAATGATCTACAGAGTCAAGCATTTGTTTATCAGCCACACTATTTACATAATTTACAGAGAAAATCCTATTCATAATTGTATTGCGTAGTCCTTATTACCTGCAATACAGTACATATTCAATCAATGACCAAAAGATAACTTTTAAAAAAATATACCCACAGAATTTTCTTTTCTGTGAGTATATCTATTCTCTTAGCGAATCAGGAGCAATAGTTATTTAATAGCCCTATTGAGTAAATTCCTTGTCATTTGTTGGACTCTTTCATCTGGTCCATGTGGACGACTAAAATGTGACCAGGGCAATGTGTGACCTGGAGGGCTGCTTAACCCTTGTGCCCAGAAGATAGTCGAAGCATTGAAAATAAAATTGTTTTGGGGTCCTGAATAAATCACACTCTGCCATTTCGAAGGAGTGGTTCCTCCAGACCAGGCAGTTCCTTCTGCCACTACTTCCAAACCAGGCAAATCGGGTGCGTCACCATGAAACTCCCAACCTATTAGTCCCGGTATACAATCACCTTTTTTAACACCTGTGTTTTTAAACATCCAGTGGTCAGGATGAACAATTATCCAATCTCCACCACCATTCACAGGTCTTATATTTCTAACTCCCATGAGTAATCCTTCATCAGGCCCCCTTTCAGGATACGGACCAAATAGTCTTTCTCTATCCTCAGCATAATAATTTTTAGCGCCATACGGCCCACCTCTGAAAATTCTACGATTAGGCACGCCTTGCTCATTATCCGAGAAAGGAGTTACCCAACACACTGAATTTCCGGAAAAGAATAATAAGTTCACCCCATTTTCTTTTAATTTCTCTACACTTCTGAATTGACGAATATCCCAATATTCATCATGGCCAATACTTAAGAATGCTTTTGCCATGAGTGCCCTGTCTGGATTCAGGAGATCAGCATTTCCACAATAGGAAACATCGTAACCTTCTGCCTCCAAAAAATAGGAAAATGGCCTCTCAAAAGATATAAATTCCCCCGAACCAAACGATAAGGGGTCGTTGACAATGCCCATATATTGTGATTGTCGTCCATAAGGTCTGTCGAAGCTTACAGTAGCCCAAGGCCCTTGGACACCTTTTGGATGGGTATAAATGGAATAATTATCTGGCCATCGGTTATATGCCTGCCAGGTATTGTCAGAACACTGGAATAGCAGGTCAACCGGACGATCATCGGTGATAATAAAGATGATGTAACTTTCCCAGTATGGCAGGTCCTGTTTTGCCGGGATCGTACATAATTTACCTATGTATACACCGCTTACCCAATCCTTTGGAATAGTAATAGTCGTAGAAACCTCCCATTTGCATTCATGTAGATTTTTTTCACCCAATGTAGACGGCGGAACCGGCTGAGCTTTTCCCTGTAGTGGACCTATGCTTTTAACCAACCGGGCACCAGTTCCTCCATAATAACCTGTTCTAAAAATATCGAGTTTATATGGAATGCCTGGATCAGTAGAAACCATAATATCCAGCTTTTCACCTGCTTTCACACTTTGTTTTGAACAATAGCCTTCAATCAGAGACGTGCGTTGCTGGCTTTCATTATATCTTACACGGGTCAATTGCCAATCGCGAGACCCAGGTTTCTTATTTTCTTCAATGATTAGATTACTTTTTTTAAGATCAAGTTTGGGATTCATTGTCAGAGACAGTCCACCAGTTGCTGCCATCTGAAGCGCCCGACGACGCGTTACACCTACTTTGCCTGATTTTTTCATAAAAATTTAATTTCGGGATTGAATTAAATAAGGTTCAAACATTTTGAATGGGGAGGAACTATTGGACAGATAATTACTTCCCTGCCCAATCAGATTTACAAATACGCTATTTTTAAAAATAACCAGGATTCTGAATCAGAACAGCACTTCCATTTTGAACACTCAAATCAATCTGGATCTGAGGAATAGGATATATTTCATTTTTTCCTTTTGTAAATTTCGCGTTCGTAGGTTTATAAGCCTTATCATTGTAATTGGGGATATTTGTTTCAAAATCCAAATGTCGATTCAATAAATCTGCCATATATCCAGTGCCGTTGTCATATCGTTGCAAATCGAAGAAGCGCTGATGCTCTAAAGCCAATTCCAGTCTACGTTCAAACCTGACTGCTTTTCGGGCGTAATCTTTTCCCTGCCCGGCAAACTGACCATTGTACAGTCCTACTTTATAATTTGCGGCTGGTTCTTCAGAAAAACCTTTCAGCGGTTCACTGTCATCCAAATACTTCTTTACCCATCCGTCCGGGTTTGCTGCACGCTGCCTCACCCTGTTTACATAAGCTTCTGCTTTAGCTAGTTCTCCCACTTCTACTTCTACCTCAGCGGCCCATAGCAACACATCGGCAAATCGTATCATATTGTATGGATTATTAGTAGCATATCCCCCTTCACGGTCCGTGGCCACACGAGACTGCCAGGCAATATTCTTTATTACACTATAAGGTCCACCGGTGCTCTGCTGTCTGATCCATGCCATTCCCGGATGTACCCCCCAATCAAGATATGGAATACCTCTTCGACCTACCACCCAGTCTAACCGTGAATCAAGCGTTCCTTCATAAGGTGTAAAGGCAGTAGCGGAAGGAATACCCTGGTCATTCCTGACAAGGTTGTTCATATGCGTATCGAGGAGAGGCAATCCCGTGTTTGGGTCAGTTTGATATGCATTGACAAGGTCAAATGAAGGCTGTAACCAACCATAGCAACATGTAGCAGGGCCGCCATAAGGACCATTATAAAAATCTCCTGCATTACCATTATTACCACTCGCCCCGTCATAAACCGACATTTGCACTACAAATACAGCTTCAGGTCCATGCTTTTTCTCCGTAGAAAAATTATCAAAATAATGCTGACTCAAATCATATTTTAAACCATTTGAAGTAACTCCGTTTTGTAAAATATCGTCCAGAAGAGGCTTTGCCTGGGTAAACTTGTGCTGGAACATATAGGTCTTTACTAAAAATGCTTTAGCAGCCCATTTGTTACCTCTTCCGACGTCGCTTTTAGTAGGAGTAAGATTGTTCGTAGCAAATTCAAAATCAGCTTCGATATTTGACCAGATAGGCTTATCATTGGCTATATTAAAATTATTGTCATTGTAACTTACTGTCTCGTCAACGTAAGGCACATTGCGCCAGATCTTTGCCAATTCAAAATGATAAATAGCCCTCAAAAATTTAGCTTCCGCTTCAAATTGTAATTTATCCCCTTCTGTTAAATCCGAGACTTTAGGCAACATCCTGATTACATCATTGGCGCGTTGTACACCAGCATATAACAACCGCCACCTGGGATCCAGGTATTCGTGTGTAGGATCATGTGTAAAAAACTCAATCGCACCCATAGAGGCGTTGGGCTCTGTCCCCACATGAGCATCATCAGAGGCCATCGTGTCAAATACATTCATACTGTTCCAGAAATTGGCTCCACCTGACCCTATTCCATCTAGCAACGAATAAGCGCCATTTAACAGGCCCGTTACCCCAGATTTACTGGCAAGCGTGGCATCATTTAATGTACCAATAGGATTAACTTCTAAATATTTCTGACCGCACCCCCCATTGAACAGGGACAATACCAAGGCCAAAACAATTATCTTTTTCATATTTTTCTCTGCTGTATTTTCTTGAAACTAAAAGGAAACACTAAGACCTGCTGTAAAATTCTTTTGATTTCCAGGATAGAAAGCATAATCTATCCCGAAAGCTGAGCTTGAGCCACCTACTTCAGGATCTAATCCTGTGTATTTTGTCAACATAAACAAATTTGAGGCTTGAAAGTACACTCTAAGGGAAGACAGATTGATTTTTTCCATAAAGTTAAGTCTCGGAGAATATCCCACTGTCAAGGATTTCAACTTCACAAATGAGCCGTCTTCTACAAAATAAGAATTAAACGCTCCACCTGAACTTAAGGTAAGTCCCGGTTCAACGATTGGTACTTCCGTATTGGGGTTTTCAGGAGTCCAGGCATTTAACAGAATATTGCTTTTACCACCTGCATATCCTCCGTAAAAATGGGTATATACTTTGGTAGCATTGACCAATTCGTTGCCTTGTGAACCATAAAACACAGCCATTACATCAAACTTCTTATAGTTGACTCCCAGATTGAGTCCATATGTAAAATCAGGGTTAGGACTACCTATAAATGTCCTGTCATTGGCAGTAATGATATTATCTCCATCGACGTCTCTATATCTGAAGCGACCTGGAGCAGCACCAGTCTGGTCAGGCGCGTTGTCGACCTCGCTCTGATTTTGAAATAGTCCGATTATATCATACCCAAAGAATGAACTTACTTCTTTACCAACCTGATTGCGAACAGTATTTCCTACTGTCTGGACACCGCCACCATCAAAATATCCAGAGCCTGGCAGATGGACCACCTTATTTGTATAAGTCATTAAATTAACCTGCGCTGAAAAAGACAAATCCTGACTCACATTCTGTCTATAACTAACTGAAATATCAAACCCTGAATTTTGAATATCCCCAATATTGACTGTGGGTGGTGTAGCACCTCCAACTGTTCCGAGAAGAGGTTGAGAGAATAGTAAGCCTTTTATTTTCTTCTTATAATATTCAGCTGAAAGCGTCAATCGATTATCAAAAACACTTAAGTCGAAACCTAGATTGGTAACGATATTTTCCTCCCAACCGGTGGAAGCGTTTCCAATTCGGGTTTGTGCAAAACCTTGACGTACACTATTGCTTGAGCCTGTAATATCATAATAGGTAGAACCATATCCACCACCATATAGATTAAAGGCATTACCAGCGTCAACATTATTCTGAGAACCCAAAATCCCGTAACCTCCACGCAGCTTAAGTTCTGTCAACCAGGGAAGATCTTTCAGGAAATCCTCCTCCGAAATTCTCCATCCAACGGATGCAGAAGGGAATACACCATATCTTTTATTAGATCCAAAAACAGAGGAACCATCACGACGAATAGTCGCTCCCAGTATATATTTATCCTTGAAAACATAGTCTAGCCGGGCAAAGATCGAGAATAATCTATTTTTGGACGCACTACTCCGGTTGGTGATTGCCATGGTACCGTTGCCAAGAATCAAATAATCTTTATCCATGGAGAAAAACCCCTGCGAGCTTCCAGCTAAGCCACTGCTTTTGTTCTCGATAGATTCAGTACCTACGATCAATTTAACATCATGCTGGTCCAGCTGCTTTTGATAACTAACTGTGTTTGTCCAGGTGAGCTGCGTACTAAATGCCGTTTCTGAATCGAGTCGGTTAGGAGTTGAATTACCCTCTCTGTTATTATAGGGAGTCGGAGTAAATGTCTGAATTCTGGCATGCGCAGTATTGTTCCCTATACTGGAGCGGAATGTAAAGTCTTTGAGAAAATCCACCTCAGCATATACATTACCCATAATGTTTAATAACTTATTCTCATTATTGGCAGTATTTTCCTGCGTAGCTACCGGATTGGATGATGCCCCTAACTCAATCCCGGCAAAAGTCCCTCCATGATTACCAAATATATCTCTCACAGGAATAATAGGCATTTGTCTGAAAGTCCAGGCAATAGAAGAATTCGAAACGTTTCCACCGATATTGTCAGAGAAGATCAGATTGACATTCTGTCCTACCCGCAAACTATTTCCAATTTTAAATTCTGTATTTGATCTTAAAGAATAACGCTTTAAATGGGTATTAAGCAAGGTTCCCTTTTGACTGATATATCCTAATGAAAGAAGGTATTTTGACTTATCAGTCCCACCGTTTAACGATAAATGATGATTCATCACTGCAGCAGGTTTAAAAACTTCGCTAAACCAGTCAGTACCCTGTTTATTCACTTCTTGGATCAGATAATTATTGGCGGTATTAATCTTATCGAGAAAATATTTACCTGGATCTACATTGGGATCACCGGCATTCGCCACACCACTCCCACCTGGTCCACCGTACATAAAATCAGGCATTCCGTTTTCAAACAATTTATTATTGGGATTGACACGGTTGGTTACTGTCATAAAATCATTTGAATTCAACAAATTAAACGGGTTTTTTCCGAGTGGAGTCTGTACGCCAAAATAGGTTTGATAGGACAATACTGGCTTTCCGGTTTTTCCTTTGTTTGTGGTTACCAGAATCACCCCGTTTGCGCCTCTTACGCCATAGATGGCTGCTGCACCTGCATCTTTAAGCACTTGAATGGATTCAACATCTTCAGCACTAATTCTATTTAAATTCCCTTCAATTCCATCTATCAGCACAAGCGGATTATTATTACCAAATGAACTAATTCCTCTAATTTGAATCAAAGGCGCCGCACCCGGGGCTCCAGAATTAATGATATTCACTCCCGATGCTTGTCCTTGAAGAGCTTGTGCCACAGAACCCGCAGGAACAGATTTGGTAGCTTTCATATCCACCACTGAAACAGACCCTACGATGTCCTTTTTCCTTTGAGAAGAATAACCGGTGACCACCAGTTCTTCCAAAGATTTCGTATCAGACACTAGCTGGACCTCAATTACATTTTTACTACCAACCAGTATTTCCTGGGTCTCATAGCCCACGAAAGAAAAAATCAACCTTGCATTTTCATCGGGCACATCCAATTCATAATTCCCCAGACCGTCTGTAATTGCGCCGATTTGAAAACCTTTGACCACAATGCTTACTCCGGGCAACCCTTCACCTTTTTCATCGGTTACCTTCCCTTTAACTAAATGGTCAAGGAACAGATTAGCCTCATTGGATAATTGTTTGATAGAGCTACCCGCTTGTTCACCAACATTCAATACGATTCTGTTGTTAACAACCCTGCAGCTCACCCTATCAGGCCTGAACATTTCATCTAGCACATCCGATACACTTTGATTCGTCATCGAAAGCGTTACTTTTCGCTTCAAGGGAACTAACTTTGATATATATACGAACCTGACATTTGCTCGTGATTCCAATTCTGCCAGGGCAGCTTTTATTTCTATCCCTTCAAAATCCACTGTCACGGGTTTCATCAACATCTCCTGCGCACGGACTGTGTGACTGCCATAGGTATATATCGCAGTGAGGACGATTACTAAAAGTTGTATAATTGAAATTTTCATAAGGACAACCGTCAGAGGTATGAACTTTCTTGTTTTTCCCATATATTTGATTTGTTAAATTTAGGACAATTTGACAATGATTTCTCTGCTTCTTTTTTTCTGAAAAAAAGAATATTTTGACAAAAGTCAGTAGAGAACAAGTGTATTGGGGGTGGTCTCAACACCCCCAAATTTTTGCTTTTAATGGTAATATCTCTGCATAGAATAATCTTAAGTTTAAGGTTTAGATTTTAGGTTTGTGGCTCCGCATCCTCCTCCTGTCAGAAGAATAGCGCTTCCGGTAATTTCGTAGTCGGCACTAAGTATGGCACCAATTATTTCAATTTTTTGAAACAGATTATCTGTTGACAGATCTGCTGTCACTGGACATTCCAGCATGTTATCATTACCTAATGTAATCTCAACGCCATAGGCTTTTTCCAATTTTTCCAGTACATCAATTAAAGGAGTTTCATCAAACTTAAAAGCTTCAGGTTTTAAATATTCTTCATGATCGGGCAGTAAAATCGGGTTATCTACCAGGCCGGTTACATAATGTTCACTATTATTAAAAAAAGCAACTTTTTTATTGGGTGTTAAAACGATACGATTTCCTCCGTCTTTTACCTCTGTATTGTTTTTAGGATTTTTAGCTTTTTCAACTACCACCTTCCCTGTTAAAACCTCTACTTCTGTTCTGCCAGCATCGGGAATGGTCTTAACCTTGAAGCTCGTTCCCAGAACCCTTATTAAAACCGATTCAGCATATACTAAAAATGGTCTTCCAGCATCTTTTTTAATATCAAAGAAACCATTACCGGTTAATTGAACCTCCCGCTTCCCGGGGTGAAAATTCCTGGGATAGGCAAGTTTACTTCCAGGTTCCAATTCAATCACGCTGCCATCAGACAGATAAATGTTCAAATTCGAAGTTCCTGAATTCATTTTTTCCACCCAGTCACCTCCCCTCGCTAATTCTGTGTTTGCTTCTTTCCTTAACCACCCGATTTCGAAAGAATAGAAAACACTTCCCAATAACACCAGAAGCACAACAGCTATCCTGACAACTCTCGAAAAATTACCGGTGAGTGGTTTGGTTACGATTTCATCTTCCTGGTCAGCACTAATTCGATGCTGTAATTTATTCCAAATTCTTTCTTGAATTTCATCTTCACTATCGACTACAACGGGCTCTTTTCTTATAGAATTAAACCATATATCCATGGTATCGTTCACCTCGTCTGGTAACGTTCCGTTTTTATACCTTTTTAAAAGTTTAATAAAGCCTCGTGAAAACATGGTCATTTCATTGCTTAGCTATCTATAGGTCGATTCTCAATCGGGACTACCGCAATGGATTTTTATTCAAGTTTAAAAAATTATATAAAAGATGCTTATCCCTAATAAAATTCATCTAAAACTTATATTTTATTTCTCCTTAAGTTGGCATAACTATAGCATATTCACTGATACCAATTTTTGAATCAAGCGTTTGCCGACAGTCAAATTCCATTTATCAAACAGCAGACAATCATGAGAAAATCCTGAAGACATATTTTCATCGTACGGATAGCGATGTTAATATGATACTCAACTGTTCGCTGTGGAATATTTAGGACAATTGACACTTCTCTGACCGAAAGCTGATCCAATCGATTCAGCCTGAATATTTCCTGAGTTTTTTCAGGAAGTTGTTCGAGCCCCTCGTGAATAGCCGCGTGTAACTCTTTATAGGCGATTTCCTCTTCTACATCTAAATTTTTACTTAAAGACAAATAATTCAAATAAGACGATTCCTCATGATGTTTTCGAATAATACCTGCTCTGATCACGTCGATGATCCTGTTCCTGGCAGCACGGATCAGATAAGGTTCCAATCGCTCAATGGTAAGATGTTCACGTCGATGCCAAAGATCAATAAAAATATCCTGAACAATGTCTTCTGCAGTATCCTGGTGGCCTACTTTATAGAGAGTAAATTCGTAGATTTTTTTCCAATAGCAATTATACAAATTACGCAGAGCATACTCATTTCCTTCAGCCAATTGACTTAATAAATCTGAGTCATTAGTAACTGTTTTTTGCATGGCTCTGCTTATGTAATGTTTGGTAAAGCAGTAAATCGTTTTAAATAAAACTCAAGTATGTATTGTTTCAAAAAACAAGAAAATCATTCCTAACTAACTTATTGCCCATCAAATACTCAGTTTATTTATCTTCATTATTATAAAAGCAGAAAATTGGCGATTACTACTTAAATCCTCATTTTATTCTATTGTTCCCCAAGGACATCTATTAAGTATTAATACTAAGAATGGTTATTCACCCAATACCCATTCAAACTATATGGGTCTGACCCTCCACCTTCTTAAGCACATATACGCCTGGTTTAAGTTTATCTACCTCTAGGGCTATATATTAAAATCCCTTGGATTAATGGTTCCCATTAATAAAACATGATATTCCATTCCATATATTTTTCATTTGTGTTCGATTCTTAATGAATTACCTGAATCATACTTCATACATTTATTAAATATTATGATTATAATATCAGCAAAAACTCAATGACTATTTTCAATTACCACTCACTTTTACAACGTGTTATATTCTGCAGAAAAGATGTAGTCTATTACAAATACAGTATCTGGAATTATTTTAAATAAAAATTGCATTGCATACTAATAGGGAGTAACTTTGCAACAGAGTACATTGAAAATCAAACAAAATTATTGTTGCCATATGTCTGCTTCTGTGAATAATTCTTCTTTTGGTGAGTTTGTAGGTGGGGTTGAATTATATCAAAATACAAAAGGAGTTGTTTTTCAATGTGACCGTAGCAATCGCATCAATTTGTTTTTTCTTAATCTGAAAGCACAATTCAAAATCCAGGATTTCGTAAAGTTTCGTAGAGATGTCAACAAAATTGATATCAAAAGTAAATTAATGGACATCTCAGATGAATGTGATTACGAACTGATCCAAACGCCTCAGTATAATATCTCTGAAAGACTTACACTTTGTGAACTGATTCAACTCAGAGACCTTGTGAATGGTGCACAGTTTGCCTTGGATCTCAATTCCTTACTGCATCAGATATTGTACAGTGAGGCTGATCTTGTCTGATCAGTATTTAGATTACTTCTGCTTTTATATTTAGATTATTTCCAGTTAATCTCCTCATTATTAGATCAATTCCAAATATCCCCATTTTTATGGTATAGGGAACAAAAATCGATGGATTGCGTTATATATTTGTAACACATTCAATCGAAATTATAATATTGATATACCATGAAAGACTTATTGAGACAACGGACTTCCCTGAAAGAAGAAATAGAAATTCTGTTAAATAACCAGATAAAAATGGAGGCTGAAGCTTCTGCAAAATATCTTGCAATGGCTTCCTGGTGTGATCAAAATGGCTTTAAACATAGTTCCGAATATTTTTTAACGCAATCTAACGAGGAACGTGACCATATGCTTAAAATCTTCAACTATATATTGACAGTTGGCGGGGCGGCAGTTTCTCCGGAAATAGGTGTTGTAGAACATGATTATCCTTCTTTCCGCAATATTTTCGAATCTGCACTGAACAGCGAAATCAGCGTTACCAAATCGATCAATCGTATCGTTACTGCCAGCCGTAACGTAGAAGATTACGCCACAGAGAATTTTATGCAATGGTTTGTTAATGAGCAAATTGAAGAGGAAGACAATGCTCGTCGCGCGTTGGAATTATTTGATGTTATTGGCGAGGAAGGAACCGGTAGATATCACATTGACAAGGCTATTGCTAAATTGAATTCGGCAGAATAAATCTGTCCGCATATCTGATCTATAAAAGCCGAAAGGTGGTTCCTACTGAACCACCTTTCGGCTTTTATAGATATTGAATTAAACCAAACTGCCGTTTATCTGACAAAGCTCATACGTTGCCCTTTTTTCTCTTCATGAAAAACTCCCTTCTCATATGCCAGATGACCTGAAACGAGCGTATGCGTAACCACACTATTAAAAGTGGTTCCTGTGAGTGGTGACCACCCACATTGATACAGAATGTTGTCTTTGGAAACCGTTACACTTTGCTGCAGATCAACCAAAGCCAGGTCGGCCCAATAACCTTCCCTGATATACCCTCGCTTTTCAATCTGAAAGCAATCAGCAACCGAATGACTCATTTTTTCTACAATTCGCTCCAGAGAAATTTTCCCCTGCTTGTAGAATTCCAGCATGATAGGAAGGGAATGCTGAAGCAAAGGGAGTCCTGAAGGCGCCTGCCAATAATCCTGCTGTTTTTCTTCCCAGGTATGAGGCGCATGATCGGTGGCTATTACGTCGATCCGGTCATCAAGTAACGATTGCAGAATCTGAGCCTTATGCCATTCATTCTTAATAGCCGGGTTACATTTTATCTGATTGCCTAAAGATTTATAATCATTTTCATCAAACCAAAGGTGGTGTACACAGGCTTCTGAAGTAATCCTTTTTTCCTGCCCGTTCTCAAGCAATATTTTGCCATTTTTCCTCACACCTTTTTCAAAAAGATGGGTTTCATCCCCCGTTGATATATGTAGAATATGCAACCTTGCGCCTGTTCTTTTTGCCAAACCTACTGCATAGGAAGAGGAAGTATAGCAAGCCTCCTCATTACGGATCAAGGCATGGATATTATAAGGCACATGATGCCCGAACTGCTCTTTAAATTGCGCCAGTCTCGCTTTTACTGTAGCTTCATCTTCACAGTGCACAGCGATGAGTGTGGGGGCATTCGAAAACAAGTTTTCTAGTGTTTCCGGCGCGTCGACAAGCATATTACCCGTAGAGGAACCCATAAAAATTTTGATCCCACAAATTTTTGCCGGATCGGTTTTCATCACTTCTTCATAATTATCATTGGAAGCCCCCATATAAAATGAATAGTTGGCCAATGAAGTTTGAGAAGCTATCTGGTATTTGTCCTCCAGCAAGCCCTGGGTAAGCGCATTGGGAACAGTATTGGGCATTTCCATAAATGAAGTGACTCCGCCAGCTACACCCGCCCGGGCTTCACTTCCTATTGATGCTTTGTGGGTGAGTCCAGGTTCACGAAAATGAACCTGGTCATCAATTACACCAGGTATTGCATATTGGCCCGAGGCATCGATCACTTTATCCGCTACTATATGCTGTAGGTCGTTGTCAATCCTGCTGATTAACCCGTTTTCTACCAAAATATCCTTCTCAGCTATTGTCCCTTCATTAACAATAGCCGCATTCAGAATCAGAATTTTCAATTTTCTACCTGTTTAAGTATGGTTAATCCTATTACTCCTTTTTATTTTCCTGTTTATCATCGGTAAAATCGGCCTCTATCTCATTTGCGGGCGTCTCCTCTTCCTTTACTTCTTCCTCGAACAACGCTGCTGACATCACATCTTCCAAAGTCACATTGTAAAATTCTTTGTGAATATTAAAGGGAAGCCCATCTTCCTCACATTTGATATAACTGCCGTCTTCTTGCAGTTCATAGGCATTTTGGTTATCCCGTAAGTTATACACCAGAATATTAATCGCCTCTTGTTTTACCCGAGGATCAACAAACATAAATAACGATTCAATTCTTCGGTCAAAGCTCCGGACCATTACATCAGCACTACCACCGTATACTAATGGATTGCCATTATTATGGAAGTAAAACAGTCTCGAATGCTCCAGATAATCTCCTACGACCGACCTGACTTTTATATTCTCACTAAGCCCTTTTCTGCCAGGTCGCAGGCAGCATATACCCCTGACTATCAGTTTCACGCTTACCCCTGCCTGAGAAGCTTTATACAACTCATATATAATCTCTTTGTCTTCCAGTGAGTTAATTTTGATACAAATTCCACTGGAAAGCCCGCTTTGCGCATTTTCAGCCTCTTGATTAATCAGTCGGATTAACTCATTACGCATCTGCCGCGGTGCAGTAATCAGATTACGATATTTGGCAGGATGTGAATGACCGGTGATTACATTGAAGAACTCAGAAATATCATAGGTATATTCCTCATTCGCTGTCAGCAATCCAATATCTGTATATAACCTGGCGGTATCTTCATTATAATTTCCGCTTGAAAGATGCGCATACCGCACTACTTTATCACCTTCCTTTCTCACTATCAGCAGCAGCTTGGTATGTGTTTTGAGTAATCCAATCCCATGTATTACGAAACATCCTGCTTTCTGCAATTTCTGAGCTTCCTTGATATTATTTTCTTCGTCAAACCTGGCTTTTACTTCAAATAATACTGAGACGTGCTTTCCATTTTCAGCAGCATGGAGTAATGCTTCTGTTACTCTTGATTTACGGGCTACCCGGTATATGGTCAACTTGATGGACAGCACCTGTGGGTCTTCTGCTGCCTGCTCGAGCAAATGAAGTACAGGTTCAAAACTGTTATAGGGATGATGCAGAAAAATATCCTGCTCCTTGATGGCATCAAAAATGTTTACAGCCCGATCCCGCCCATAATCCAACGGCATTACGGCAGAATGCACCGTTGACAGCAATTCTTTAAATTCAGGCTCTTTTACTATCTGCCACAATGCAGTATAGTCCATCAGGCCATCAGCCTGAAACGTATTATAGTTGTCTATTTCGAGTCTTTTCTGTAGCAGCTTGAGCAACTCTTTATTGAATTCAGATTCAATTTCAAGTTTAACTACCCTACCAAGTCTTCGTCCTTTGATTTTTTGCTTGATTTCATCTATAAAATCCTCCTCTGTATCATCCACTTCATCAAGGGAGAAATCTCCATTACGTATAATCCTGAATAAGTTTATAGACAGGATGTCAACATTTCTGTACAGTTTTTTGACATACTTTTTTACAATTTCTTCCAGAGGCAGGAACAAGGTAGTGGCATCTCTGGTAAACTGATAAAACCTGGGCAGATTGGAAGGTAGCTGTACGAATGATAATTTCTTTTCATCACTGCTGATACTTCCCTCTGTTTGCGTTACTACACCCAAAATCAAAACTTTCGCATTCAAAACCGGGAACACATGTGTATAATCATATAACATGGGTGTCAGCATTGGATAGACCGTTTTTTCAAAATAATCAGCTACCTGCTGTTCTTCATTGTCAAGTAAATCTGAGCATTTTATAATTCTCAAGCCCAACTCCTCGAACTTGGGAGAAAGTTGTTTGTTAAAGCATTCATTCTGGGTTTTATTAAACATCTGGGCCTCATGAAACAGTGCTTTACGGAAGGGAATTTCGCGTAGTCCTGAGTAATCTACCCGTTCTTTATTATAATCCAGATAATTATATAAACTTCCCACTCTGATAGAAAAAAACTCATCAAGGTTAGAAGAGGTAATGGCTAAAAACTTTAATCGGTCAAATAAATTCCTCTCTTCATTGGTGGCTTGATCCAACACCCTCTCATTGAATTTCATCCAACTGAGATCGCGGCTTATCAGATCACTCTGCCCGATTTGATGTATGACTTTTTCAGGATAAATGATAGCATCAGGCTTTTGAAGCTGATCTGATTTGCCTGTTATAAAGAATGAGGTCATTACTTTCGACAAAAATCCTTTTCCTGAATTATTTTCCTGTGACTCTAAAGACATATTTTTAAACCGTTATTCTAAAAACCACTTAAAATCAAAAAAACCGGACGACTGTTCATATTTACAGCCATCCGGATAACTAGATAATTTATTACGCAGCAATGTCAGATATCTATTCTTGCATATTTGGCATTTTGCTCAATAAAATCTCTCCGGGGGGCTACTTCATCACCCATCAGCATAGAGAACAGGTGATCAGCTTCAGCAGCCGATTCAATATTAACCTGTTTAAGACTGCGGTTTTCAGGATTCATGGTTGTTTGCCATAGCTGTTCCGCATTCATCTCTCCCAAACCTTTATAACGTTGGATTCCTACCGATTCATCTTTCCCTCCCCCAATTTCTCTTACGGCTTCCTCTCTTTGCTGTTCTGTCCAGCAGTAACGCTCCTCTCTGCCTTTTTTCACAAGGTAAAGCGGTGGAAGTGCTATATAAATATAACCCTTGTCAATCAGCTCCTTCATGTATCGGAAGAAGAAAGTAAGAATCAGGGTACGAATATGACTACCGTCGATATCTGCATCCGTCATAATAATGATTTTATGATATCGGAGTTTATCAATATTCAGCGCGCGCTCATCACCATCTTTTCCGATCTGCACACCCAAGGCGGTGAACATATTCTTGATTTCCTCACTTTCATAAATACGATATTCCTGTGCTTTCTCTACATTGAGGATTTTACCTCTCAGTGGTAAGATTGCCTGAAAAGCGCGGTTCCGTCCCTGCTTGGCGGTACCGCCAGCCGAGTCCCCTTCTACCAGGTATATTTCACAAAGCTCAGGATCTGATTCAGAGCAGTCAGCCAGTTTACCCGGAAGACCTGTGCCTGTCAGCACGTTTTTACGTTGGACCATTTCTCTGGCTTTACGCGCTGCGATACGCGCTTTTGCCGCCAGAACTACTTTATCAATGATTATACGCGCCTCTTTGGGATGCTCCAGCAGATAGGTATCCAGCATTTCTGAAACCACCTGACTAACGGCACCTGCTACATCAGAGTTACCCAGCTTCGTTTTAGTCTGTCCTTCAAACTGAGGTTCAGCCACTTTAACTGAAATAACCGCTGTCAATCCTTCCCGGAAATCATCACCGCTGATTTCAATTTTTTCTTTGGTCAGTATACCAGATTTATCAGCAAAACTTTTCAGCGTACGGGTCAATGCCATTCTAAAACCGGAAACGTGCGTTCCCCCTTCGATGGTATTGATATTGTTCACATAAGAGTGAACATTCTCGCCATAGGAAGTATTATATACCATTGAAACCTCCACCGGAACTGCCCCTTTGGAACTTTCCATATAAATAGGTGCAGGTATTAACTGATGCCGCGTAGCGTCAAGGTAAGCAACAAACTCTGTTAAACCTCCCTGGGAGTAAAACTCTTCGGAGCGGAACTGCCCGTCGGTTTCCTCACGCTTGTCAGTCAACGTTAGCTTTATACCTTTATTAAGGAACGAAAGCTCACGTAAACGGCCAGCTACGGTTTCATATTTAAACTCAGTAACTGTGAAAATGGTATCATCAGGCAGGAATTCAATTTGCGTTCCGTTTTTATCAGATTCCCCAATTACCCTCACCGGGTATAATGGTTTACCTTCAGAATATTCCTGCTCAAAAACTTTACCTTCGCGGTGAACTTCGGCACGCAGCCTGATCGACAGGGCATTCACACATGACACCCCTACACCATGTAAACCACCAGAAACCTTATATGTATCTTTATCAAATTTCCCTCCGGCATGAAGCACTGTCATTACAACTTCAAGAGCCGAACGCTTTTCCTTTGAATGGATGCCAGTCGGGATACCCCGGCCATTATCCCTGACAGTAATAGAATTATCCTGCTCTATTGTGACATGGATGGTATCACAGTAACCTGCCATGGCTTCATCTATGGAGTTATCAACAACTTCCCAGATTAAATGGTGAAGGCCTTTAAAACCTGTATCACCAATATACATGGCCGGACGTTTACGGACAGCTTCCAGCCCCTCAAGAACCTGAATATTTTCGGCCGAATAATTATTTACTTCCAGTGTTGTTTCGTTTGACATAGAGATTGCATTACAATAAAAATAAAGGCTCCAAATCCACCTTTAAAAACCATGTAAAGATACGAAATTTTTGTTACAATTTAACACTCTATTCCAGAGTTTGAAGCAGGTTTGACGATTGATACGAAAGGGTCTTGATCAGACATAAAGAAGCATACTATAAGTACGATCAGGACCGCTGTTATTCCTGATACTGCTCAGTGATATTTTCAGATGGAATGGCCATTACTTCCATTTCACCTGAAGGTGACACATAAAAGTACTGATTACCGCTTTTATAAAATTTCTTCTCCTCATTTCCGGTAATATCCATCATCGCAATCTGGTATTCTCCTTCGCTGATATCTCCTTCACGAACATTACAATAAAAACCGGACTTATAATAATCTGAACCTGATAGTACTTGAAGTTGTGTTGATTTTAAAGGCACAGCAGAAATCAAAAGTTTTTGCTCTGTAATGCTATTTTGTAATATCAGAAAGCGCATTCCACTAAATGGAAGATTGCCAGGGGTAAGATCGTTTGAAATGATAAAAGATTGCGGAAAGACAGAATTACTATAATCCCCATTTTTAACTATTTTAAGCTCTGTTTCAATTGATACCACAGGACTGAAGGTATCATCAAAAAACAGAGACATCTCCTGTTCAGAAACAATTGGATTCTGCGCCAGAACCAGTTTATTTTCATAGGCCGGAGTAAAAAAATAATCTGAATTATCCAGAAAATTTTTTCCTACCGAAAACATTGTCCTGTTATTTTTCCAGTTATAGATATCTGCAATAAACTGTGTTTTTCTCCCTAAGACAACATCGGAAAAATAGTAATAGGAGTGTATGTTAATTATAGCAGAACAAAATATGACAAGTGAAACAAATTTAGGGTTTCTAAACCGTTTGAATTTTATCAATAGAATAATATAGGCAATTCCTATACTTAACCCCGCATAAATCTGAAACCTGCTGGCAATGAGTAATCCCGACCAGGAACGCAGAAAGGTGATGATCAGGGAAGTTCCTAGTATAAAGGCAAAAAAACTCAACCAAAACATTAATTGCTTCTCAGTTTCATCTTTTTTACTGTTTGTTTTAAGGAGCGCCTGCAGACACAAGCCACCTACAAATACCACGATGCAAAATCCGGTTACAATCGCTAAATGATTACCATAAGTAGCCGACTGGGCCATTGTAGCTCCGATGAATGCAAAAAATGAGCCAAGAAACAAGGTGACACTTTCGGGGTATTTGGCCATACCGCTATCATTGGTTTTATATAGGAACATGGCCAGAATGATTCCCATATATAAAATTGTATATAATAGATATTTGTATTTCCTGGTTGCCAAGAGATAAAATACTACCCCGCAAAATGCGAAATACCCGTTTCCATGGGAAAATGTAGATAAAAAGCAGAAAGCAAGTGCAACTGGCAGGGAGTATGCTTTTTCCTTATCCAAAAAATGCAATCCAAGAAGAGTAAACAGCAAAACACTGGTATGCTGTATGCCATTCAGTCCGAATAATGTGATATCATAATATTGGGGATGCAACAGGAATAATACAAAGGGCACAAAATGAAATAAGGACAGACCCGATTTCCTGAAATGATAATAAACCAGTCCAATGGATGCCAATATGTTAATCGTGACGATTAACTGATAGGTTCTGAAGTTCAGATCACCGGTTAAAAAATAATCAATAAGCGCTAACAATCGGGGAACAACCATTTTATGACTGTTGGCAGACTGAAATAACTTATTAATAAAATCTAGAAAATCAAAACCGTTAGAAGTGTATTCTTGTACAAATAAGACGAGCATAAAGTCGTCCATAAATGGGAAGTCAACTGCAAAAGTGTAATTATAAAAACAAAAAACACCAACACTTGCTAAAATAAGTCCAGCTCCTACTACTCGCAGTAAATCAGTATTTTGTGACTTCATATTCTAAAAACAACCATTTGATTTTACCAATTAATAAGAGGCTCTCAAACGATTATTCACCTCTACACATTTCACGACAATATTAGTAGAGTAAAGTTGACTTACCAAATCGCTATTTATCTGAGCAGCAATTTAGAATATTTTCTACTAATCTTCAGGAAAAGGAATAAAAACAAAACCGGCAAAGTCCGCAATCAGAGAAAACAAACAAGCGAACTCATCAGGATTTCTAAAATTTTCTTTAAATAACTCAACTGATTCTTCACCAATCAGTTTTCTATCTATAAATTCCTGTAGATAGGATACACGGTATTCAAAAGAATTTTCCAGATCACCACTTTTAAACAGCGTTGTACCTAATTCTATCTCAGATTGAGAAATTATAAAAATAGGAAATTCTGAAAAACCCCTTTTTCTAATCTGATAGGAAGTTTCCTTCAGATGATCAGACACTTTCACAAAATCCCCGGACACTAAACCCAATAATTTCTTATTCAATTCCGGAGAATTGGCATCATCCATTAAGGTATTTTCATTACTATGGTTAATCATAAGCTGATTTGAAAATTAGAATTTTTGATTACATTCTTGCTGCAAGCAAAAGAGATAAATCTTTAGAACGCATATTGTATTTACTCGCTATAAGTGAGTTTGTCAGGGTCCCTTTGTGCGCATATACACTGCTTAAAAACCAGGAATGAGCATAAATCATTTCCTCTACCCCTCCTGTTTTGCCTGCTTGCAACAGTAAAGGGAGAAATATATTACTTAACGATGCGCTGGCAGTCTGTGCAACTCTTGAGGCAATATTGGGGACACAGTAATGAAAAACACCCAATGATTTATAGACAGGATGCTGCAAAGTAGTCATTTTGGAAGTTTCAAAACATCCCCCCTGATCAATACTTACGTCAATTATCACTGAATTAGGCTTCATTTTTGACACCATTTCCTCGCTTACAACATAGGGCATATATCCGCTTTCAGGACGCAATGCCCCTATTACAACATCGGCCTCTGCTACTGCATTCATTAAGGCATCAGAATCGATAATGGAGGTGTAAATATTCCTTCCCACTGCATATTTGAGCCTTTGCAGTCGGTACAAATGCTTATCAAATATCCTGACTTCCGCACCCAGCCCCAAGGCTGCACGTGCTGCATATTCAGCTACGGTACCTGCACCCAGTATCACAACACGTGTTGGCGGAATACCCGTAATTCCGCCTAATAAAATCCCTTTTCCTCCATTGGTATTGCACAGGTATTCTGCTGCTATCAACATGACTGTACTTCCGGCTATCTCGCTCATCGCCCTTATGACAGGCATGCCGCCATCTTCGTCTTCCAGCAATTCATAACCGATCGCTGTTATCCTGGCTTTATTCAGTTTTTCAAAATAATCCTTTTGCAAACTGGGCAGATTCAGTGCAGATATAAGCGTAGATCCTGTTCTAAGAAATTCGAATTCCTGTTCTACCAACGGCTCAATTTTTAGCACAACATCCGCCTGATATACTTCCTTAGGTCCACTCACAATTCTTGCCCCTGCCTCACTGTAATCATGGTCTGAATAATTTGCATCTGCCCCGGCTCCTGCTTCAATACAGACTTCATGGTCATTAGCAGAGAGAATCCTGACGGCTTCTGGCGTCAGGCCTATCCGGTGTTCTTTTAAAGAAACCTCTTTGGGCAAACCAATCGTGAGAGTACCTTTCTTTTTCTTTACCGCAAGTAATGACTCCTGTGGGTAGAGAGAAGATTGTTGTGCTAGTTTCTCAAATCCAGTTGCCTGCAAATTGCCCATTCCTATTCTTTAGTTAGTTGAATCCACTTTTGTTGCAATGACCGCCCTGGTACCAGTTCCATCATTGGTAATCTGAATACAAATATACTCATCCGGCCAAAGAGTAGCTATTTTATCCGGCCATTCTACAAAACATAAATAACCAGAATCCAGGTATTCCTCCACACCCATATCCAGCGCTTCTTCTTCGCTTTTTATTCTGTAAAAATCAAAATGATATACCACGCCTCCATCCATCGTCTCATATTCATTGACAATGGAAAAGGTTGGACTATTCGTGATTGACTGCACCTGAAGGGCATTACACAAAGCTTGAATTAAAGTAGTTTTTCCGGCACCCATTTCGCCCTCGAAAAGCCACACATAAATTCCGCTCCCCCATCCAAGCAACTTTTCAGCTACTTCAGGAAGTTGCTGTATAGAAGTTATTTCAATTGTGATCAAATCATTAGTTACCATTCTACAAAATTACGATTATTTGTATTTAATAAAATGGCAACTAATAGACTACCAGAAATTAGGAAGATGAAGGACCTGTTGCCTAGCAATAATCTTTTATTACACCTTCCAATCTTTTTTCATAGGACGACTCAGTAACTTGTTCGCTTCTTTGTCCTTAATGAAGTTTTCTTTTACAGGATCCCATTTTAATGATCTTTTCAGACGATAAGATATATTACCTATTGTACATACTGAAGCTGTTCTATGTCCAATTTCCACATCACAAATAGGTTTTTTCCGCGTTTTTATTGCCTCTATAAAATCCATATAGTGATTGGTACTTACATATACACCTGCCTGACCAGGCTCAAAAACTTTATTATTCAGGTTATCCGGTGTTAGTTCCAGTTTTCCGCGGGCAACTTTCACTTCTCCTTCCGTACCAATAAAGTGACAATGATTGCTTCCTTTTTCCGGCCGGTGAATGACCTCCACCCCATTGGCATAACGGTAAATCAACCCTTCTTCTCTGTTTCCACCAGGATAAATAACCTCCTCGGGCCCGCTATGATCCATATTTAATCCCCATTGAGCGATGTCAAACATATGCGCACCCCAGTCGGTCATCATACCTCCTCCGAATTCATCATATGCACGCCAGTCCGGCCAGAAATCCGCGTCCATGGTTGGAGCCAGCCGATGGCTGAACGGCCTGCTGATTGTATTCGGTCCCATCCAAAGATCCCAATCTACACCTGCCGGCGTTGTTTCCGGTTGCAAATCCCATGACTTCGGAGGTCCACCCACACTAACAAATACCTGCTTGACCTCTCCGATAGCTCCGCTGCGCACCAACTGGACCGCCTTAGTAAATTCTTTGGAAGATCGTTGCATACTACCAGTCTGAAGTATACGATCATATTTTCTGGCTGCATTAGCCATAGCCCTTCCTTCGTACACAGTCAATGCAAGCGGTTTTTCACAATAAATATCTTTGCCAGCTTCGGCAGCCTTAACAGACATGGCCGCATGCCAGTGATCGGGAGAGGCAATCACTACGGCATCTATATCTTTCCTATTGAGCAATTCACGAAAATCCTTGTATCCTTTCACCAGGTCAGAAGTAGCATTTCCACCCTTTTCGACATGAAATTTATTAATACTTTTAATTGCATGCTCCAGCTTCACATGATACACATCCGATGCAGCCGGGATATTAACCTGACCTGTATTCAGAAAATTTCGGATTAAACCACCACTTTGTTTACCGGTACCAATAAAACCCAGGTTGAGTTTATCGCTGGGTGCCAGGTAACCTTTACCACCTAGCACAGCACGTGGCACAATAAAAAAAGCAGATAAAACAGCACCTGCCTTCAGAAAATCGCGTCTTTTTAAAGACTTTTCAGACTGGATCATAATTGCACAAGGGATTAGGAGAATAAGTTTATATAAAGCATCATTAATTATTATTAGAAGCTAAATTAAATTTTTTCACCAAATTAACCTATCCCATACAATTAAATGAGATAAATTAGCAAGTTCAGGGGAAGCATGCATTGTTATTCACGGGCTATTATGGCTCAAACCATTCTTAACCAGAAAAGTTGTCAATCCGAATCATGCATTGTCTCTACATATAATCATCAATTATCTTAAGTAATATTATGTCAATATCCCGAAGATCATTTTTAAGAAATACCGCGCTTGCGACTGCCGCTGTTCCTTTTGTAACAAACGAGCTGAATGCCATGAATAACCCAGCACCAAAATCTCCTAAAATTCATATATTCTCCAAACACCTGCAATTTCTTGGCTATGATGAAATGTCTGGAAGAGCCAAGGAAATGGGTTTTGATGGAATAGATCTCACGATCAGGCCGCAGGGTCATGTGCTACCCGAAAAAGTAGAAACTGACCTGCCTAAGGCAGTAGAAGCCATGAAAAAAGCAGGACTTTCACCGTCCTTGTTTTGTACAGCGGTCGAAGATGCCCAAAACCCTACCGACAGAAAACTGTTAGAAACCGCTGCGAAGCTGGGATTCAGTCATTACCGGATGAACTGGTACCGGTTTCCACAGGATAAATCCATGCCGGAAGCCCTGGAAGGATTCCGAAAAAAAATTACCGGTCTTGGTCAGCTAAACAAACAACTGGGACTGAAGGGATGCTATCAGAACCATTCGGGTGTGATGGTAGGCGGCTCAATCTGGGAAATATGGCACATACTACAAGATGCAGACCCTGCCCATATGGGGGCGCAGTATGACATCCGCCATGCTGTGCTGGAAGGCGGGCTCAACTGGCCTAATGGACTCAGGCTTTTGGAACCTTCTATCCGGACGGTGGTACTGAAAGATTTTTACTGGGAGAAAAAAGGGAATAAATGGGTGTCTGTAAATACTCCTTTGGGCGAAGGAATGGTAGACTTTACAGCTTATTTTAAACTCTTAAAAAAGTATCAGATTGATGTACCCTTTGTATTACACCTGGAATACCCTGAAATCGGGGGCGCTAACAACGGAGCTCACAAAATAACCGTTGACCAGCAGGTAGTTTTCAACGCTATGAAGCGCGACCTCGCCAGAGCCCGCCAACTGTGGGAGGAAGCCTGATAAAAAAATGCCCTTTCATATGACACGAAAGGGCATTTTTTTTATCACAGGAGAGGTGGTTTATTATGCTTTCACCAGCTGCACTTCAATATTCAGCCTGATTTCTTCGCTCACCAGCACCCCACCGGTGTCGAGGCTCACGTTCCACGCCAGGCCCCAGTCCTTGCGGTTGATTTTACCGGTAATAATAAACGCAGCTTTCTGATTACCCCAGGGGTCATTGGCCAGTCCGCCGAACTCCACATCAAGCGTTACAGGTTTGGTGACACCGTGCAGAGACAGGTTTCCTTTCATGATAAAATTCTCGCTGCCGCTGGAAGTAAAAGAAGTGGATACAAATTTCAGTTCAGGGAAGTTGGCGGCATCAAAAAAATCAGCGCTTACCAGGTGGGCGTCACGGTCAGCATTTCCGGTGGTGACGGACGCAGTTTCAGCTGTAAATTCGACGCTGGTATTCTCAAATGAATCACCTGATGATTCAATAACACCATGATATTTTTCAAATTTTCCGGATACGTTGGTAAACATCATGTGTTTTACCTTAAAACCAATTTCGGAGTGGGTCGGATCAATTGCCCATTTAACTAAAGTTGACATATTATCTTATTAAAAGGTTAAAAATCAATTTATTTCAAAATATCATTCACTCTTTTTATCAGTGACAATACAAAATTACCGCCCTTCTGTCCCCAAAACATTGAACTGGATTAAGAAAAATAAAATTACGTATTCCGGAACAATTACAGAAGCATAAACCTTTTTAAATTAACAATATAAAGCAGCCGGACGTTTATGCGCCGGGCGACTGCTCATGAATTCAATTGATCCTTTTGAAAGTAACAGTAAAGATACCATGGAAATATATGATGTAATAATTGTGGGAGGCGGACCGTGCGGGTTGGCTATGGGCATTGAAGCACATAAAAACGGTCTTAGTCATCTGATCCTTGAAAAGGGCAACCTCACGGAGTCCCTGAGAAACTATCCTCGTTTCATGCGTTTTTTCTCCACCGCTGAGAATATCGAAATTGGAGGAATTCCATTTCCTATAGGCGGTGTTAAAGCCACACGAAATGAAGCCATGCAGTACTACCGTAAAGTGGCAGGTTACTTCAGGCTCAATTTCAATTTGTTTACAACGGTTGAAAACGTAGAGAAGCAATCCGGGGACATTTTCTCCGTAATAACTGACAAGGGGGTATTCCAGGGAAAAAAGGTAGTGCTGGCTACCGGCTATTTCGAGTTTCCCCGCTTGCTACAGATTCCCGGCGAGAATCTTCCGCATGTGTCACATTATTATGATGAACCCTATCAGTACTCTTATACAAATGTAGTGCTGGTGGGCGGTTCCAACTCTTCGGTTGAGGCTGCCCTGGAACTATACAGGCATGATGCAAAGGTTACCATTGTCCACAAAGGAGAGGATTTCCGCAAAACGGTAAAATACTGGCTGGTGCCGGATGTAAAAAACAGGGTAAAAGAAGGTAAAATACAAACACGGTTTAACAGTACAGTACAGGCCATTGAAGCGGGCAGGATGCTGATCGCTCACAGCGAAACCGGTGAGACCGAATGGCTGAATGCTGATTTTGTTTTCCTGTTAACGGGTTATCTCCCTGATGAGCAACTGCTGCGTGTCTGTGGCATTTCGCTTCATCCTGAAACCAAAGTCCCGGTTTATGACCCGCTTACCTTTGAAACCAACGTCAGCGGATTATATCTGTGCGGAACCGTACTTGCCGGAACATTTACCGAAAAGGTATTCATTGAAAACGGTCGGGAGCACGCTGCGGCAATCGCCGATCATATTGCTGGCAAAAAGGTAAGAGAAGTGAAAGAATTAATAGACAGAATATAAAATTTTTCCTACAAAAAATCTGATGGTGGTCAATTGTACATTTTCCTGATATTGTCTCTATACGTAGGCAATTACTTACAAAGGTTATAAATATTCATATACGTTGACCACCCAACGCCCCTGAAACTATTCTATAATTATCTATTATTCAAATAATTAATATTGCATTGTTAAAAATTAATTCGCAATATTTGTACAGTTATACTATTAAATATTATACCACCCCATCCCTATCTGTGTTATGAAACCTATTCTACGATTAGAAGTCTAACTTCCTTGTGCAGAAATATTTCTGCCTGTTTTTTTCTGCTGACTTACTGAGAGTACAGCCAGGTATTTTTTTGCCCTTTTCCAAGGCAAAACGATCAGCCTGTCCTCTAGGTTAAGCGGACTGCCCTTCTGCGCTGAGCATTTCATGCCCAGAAAAACCCGTATGCTTTCACACCAATTAATTCCCGGAAATAATCTGTTTATATGACTAAATAACAGCTACCCCTGAACACTGCCGCCCAAAGCCGGCACATGAAACTGTATTTACTATTTCTGAAGACTTTCCCCCCGAAAGTCTGCCTAACTCCTTATGTCTGTATGAAAAAAATAACTTCTACGCTCCTGGGAAGCCTGCTACTATCAGTCTTCCTGATCATGAATGCCCTTGCACAGGGACAAATCCGAAACGCCACAGATGGCAGCGCACTGGTTTCAGAAATGGCGGCCGCCGCTTCCGGTGATCGTATAATACTCACGGGTAGCCTATATGAGATATCTACCAATTTGACAATTAAGCCAGGTGTCAAAATAATCGGCCAATTATCCGCTCAAGGTTCTGTTATAAAACTGATGCCCGGCGGGCAGATTATACTGGACTCCAACTCAGAAATATGGAACTGCACAATCACCCGGGAAACACCTACATCCGGAGCACCCTCTATATCACTTGCTACAACGACAGGTGGTCAGAATATGAGGATTGAAAACTGTTTTTTTGAGAAAAACCGAACCGCCATTTATATTAATCCCGGCGCTTCTAACCTTCAGATCAACAGAAATAAATTTGACGATAACAGAACATCCATACTGGTTCCGGACGGCTCTGGGAGTAATATTACCAATCTGCAAATTACAGGCAACAACATAGCCAATAGCCGTACGTATGGGATAATATTTATTGGAAACGCTACCTTTAGTATTGATGCTACGCTAACGCATAATAATATTACGGGCAATAATGTGAGTGCAATCGGCATTGATAATAATCATTCCGAAACCCTTATCAAAGTAAGAAACAACTGGTTTGGATCCCCTACTCCAACTACATTTGGATATTCCCTTAATAGCTCCGATGCTTTTTCGGTGCAAGACCATATAGATGGATTTGTAGACAATGATGGTTTCAGTTTTACAGGAATTGTTGTTGGATCACCCCCTTTCCATATCAGTGGAATCAATACAGCCGCCATTCGAGGAGCCGCTTCAAGCATTCCTCCTACAATCAACCATGCATCTGCTGCAGTACCTGATTACTCTGCATTGTTTCAACCCATCTCCATCGGAGCAAATGCCTTTTACACCACCATACAGGATGCCGTAAATAATTCGGCGGATAATGATCAAATCAATGTTCCGGATGGCATATATGATGAGGATGTAAATATCAACAAAGCTGTCAAAATCCAGGGAAATTCACAGGAAAACACCATTATACGCGGACTATTCACTGGTAATGCAAACACCGTAATTCTGGGCACCAACGCCTCGATTTCGAATCTTACCGTCACGCGAGACTACGGAAACAAATTTTATGAATGGACAACCTCTGCCAAGTCACAGGGAATCACAATAAACGGAAACGGAGCCACCATAGAAGGTGTGAAGGTTACAGGGAACAGAAATGGGATTTATATAAATAACAGGCAAAATTTCACAGTTAAGAACAACGTAATCGTTAGTAACCGAACCGGCCTGCAACTGGTAAACAATATTAGTGGTGGACAAGTAACCAATAATATTATAAGTGAAAATCTCACGCATGGGTTAATGCTTAACTACGACCTGGGGCCTATTAATGCCAATAATTTAAAAATCAAACACAATAGTTTCTCCGGGAACTGGTATTCAGAATTATATTTTAACGGATCAAATTCCGGAACCTATTCAGGTGCAGACTTCACCTGCAACAATTTCAATACCACCTTGGTGACGAAGCTGGCCACAGCGGCAGGCGAAGAGAGCTATACTGTACAGAAACCAGTAGAGTTTGGCGGAACTCCTCCTCCAACCTCAGGCAATATTTTGCGGGGAACTAAGGTTAATGATTTAAAACATGCTCCCTGGTTAAATATCCAGCCGGATGCTGAACCACTTACCTCAGGATTTCAGATTGCTACCCAATATACCGTAGAACCGGTCACAGGAGCTCTTTCCCCATCTAATAATAACTTCCGGATACTAGCCAATGCGATCGGATGCGCTGTTAATGATGATCAGATCACGCTGAACGGTACCTTCGATTATTCGGAATCCAATGCGCTCGCTGAATGGGCGAAAGGAATCGACGGAGATGCAGCCACCACCGGCGACAATTACGCGATTCAGATCAGCAGACCCCTGACCGGCATCCGGCTGTCGGCCACCTCATTGGGAGCGGCTAAAATACAGGGTCCTGGCGATATACCCTCCGCCAACCTCGAATCATTTATTTCTCTTAGTGGAAGCGACCACAGCAACTGGCAAATCAGCAATCTGGAAATCAGCGGGTTTGACCTAAGTATTGGATATTTCAACGTCAATACGCTGGCACATAATACTGCTATATTTAATAATAAGATTTCAATACCCTTGGATTTGACAGACGATGCCAATCAAAACATCGGCCTGCACCTGACCAAGGGGGCAAATCAGAAAATACATCACAATACGCTCTATCTGGAGGGTGAGGGCGTAGGAATTGATTTTGCGAACAAATCCAGTTCGATAGCTTTACAGAACTATTCAACGGGGGCGCAGCATGTCAACGGCCTGCAAATCCATGATAATGAAATTATAGTGACGGGGCAGCCTTCAGCTACAGAACCTGCTTACCTGATCGGTATCTGGGAAAACGCAGGCGGAACCAATGCATCGGTTGAGATTTTCAATAATAAATTCTCTAATGCCGATCCGGGAAATCTTCCGCAGAACAACCGTCAGCTGGCTTTCAGGGTAACGTCACGATCAGGGAATAATAACAACGTAATTTATCATCATAACGAAATAACCGGCTTTAACCGGGCAATTGATTGGCTTGGAGATCCTTTTAGTACCTACACCCCTGCAGCGTTTAATACCAATGCCCAACCAGTCATAGTCAGGAATAATAAAATTGACAATGTCCAATACGGTATTACACCTAGGAAATCGGGGGCTTCCACCAATCCAAATGCACCTGCCATTGTGGAGAACAATCAGATTACCAATATAGCGGCAGGTGGCTATGCGATCAGTTATCTGGACGGAGGTATTTTGTCTGCTACTTGTAACTGGTTTGGATTTGAACCTGATGAAACAGACAAACTGGCTGAAATCAATGCGGTGGTCGCAGGAAACAGCGCCAACCGTTCCATTATCCCCTATTTGTATTTGGGTGACAATAATGCAACAGTCGGATTTGACCCTACCGGAACCTGCTCAGCACCGGTCAAACGGGTAGCCCCACTGGAATACTTTGCCACCATTCAGGAGGCTATCAACGATGCCGAGACACAAGCAACGCATGAAATTGCAGTAGAGCCATTTACTTTCCACAACGTAGGTCAGATTCTTGTTAACAAATCTGTTATCATCAGAGGGAATAATGGCGACACCAGTCAAAAACCTAAAATTGCCGGAGTTTCAGGGGGAGCCGGAGCCGATGAGGCACGCTTCAATATATCGGTTTCTAACGCTACAATTGACAATTTTGAGATTGAAGTAGATTTAACCGGACCTGCCAATACGGGTATCAGAGCGGCTAATACAGGGGGGGCACTCACTCTTACCAATAACCTGATCAAAGCCATCCATTCCGGTCAATATCCGATATGGAATAGCTTTGGCGTGGATGTGGGCAATCAGGAGAGCGGAAATTCAACTGATATTTCAATGAGTAATAATACCATTGAAACCTTCGGAAGAGCAGCTCGTTTGACACGTTCCCGTGGACAAGTCTCCAATAATGTTCTTAAAGGCATTTATTCCTTTAATGCTGGCGCCTATAGTGTAGGCGGAAATTTAACAATAGAAAACAATGAATTTACCGGCGCGGTAAACATGGTTGAAAGTGGAAGTAGCGGAGGTGATTTGCTAGCTGTCAATAATAACACATTCTACCCTATTGCAGAATCAGCTACTAGAGAATCACTCTATTTATTACAGGTCAGAGGAAACAACAATGACAAACCAGTTTCCATTGGGGGCAACGAATTTAAAGACCACAAAGAGTATGGAATATTCATTGGTCGTTCCGGAAACATTACGATTGACAACAACACCTTTACTCCGACGGGAAATAGTTTTACCCATATTGGCTGGAACACCAAGACAGAAACCAGTTCACCCAATCCTGTTCCTTATGCAGCCGATGGGTTTACTGTGACGAATAATGCGCTCAATGGAACAGGTGGTACCGGCATTTCATTTGCTAACCATAATTCCGGAGATGGTATAATTCCTTTAACCAACATCCTGTTAGGCAGCAACGGAAATGAAAATACTTTTGCTGATAATCTTACCCACTATATCGTTCTTGATAATCAGACAGGCACTTCAGCCAGTCTGCCATTGTGGAATTCCGGTGGATTTGCGGGATCAGTGGCAACTATAGTGACACCATTCAATGTGGATTTCTTTGTGCCTTATAACCTGTTTGGTTCCCTGGGATCAGGAAATTCCATGAATTATGCGCAGATCAACAGTGTGGAAGCTAAGATTACCGACAAAGACGATTTTAGTCCGCTCGGACAGGTGTTTATTAAAGCGCCGGTTAAAAATGTTGACCTGGGCAAATTCTACCTGGCTATTCAGCCTGCCATTGACGAAGCAGACACAGATGATGTGATTGAAGTTGAACCCGTCACTTTCGATCATGCAACGACCATCCTTGTCAATAAGTCTGTTTATTTAAAAGGAATCAGTGACCCTGACGCCCCAAGACCAATTCTAACGGGTACAGGTGACGGTACGAATCAGTCACGTTTTTACGTCACCGCACCCGGTGTCACTATTGAAAACTTTGCTATCAGAGTTGCCCAGGCTGGTAATGATATAACAGGTATAAAAGCGATGAATACCGGCGGTAAACTTACACTCAGAAACAACGTGATCACCGGGCTGTCAACAGCCACTTATCCTGTTTGGAACAGCTTCGGCATTGATGTAGGGGACCAGGAAAGTCATAGTTTTACAGAAATTGAAATGAGCGGAAATACCATCGGCACTTTTGGTCGCGCTGCCCGCCTCACACGCACACGAGGTATCGTTTCAGACAATAATCTGACCGGAATCTACTCTTTAAACTCGGGGGCATATAGTGTGGGAGGAGATTTGAATGTTCAAAAGAACCAATTTTATGGGGCCGTGAACATGGTGGCTAGCGGTAGTGCTACGGATAACAAACTTATTGTTGATGACAATGACTTTGCACCGATTCTGGAAGCTGCTTCCCAGGAGTCTTTCTATCTGTTACAAGTGAGGGATAATAATAACGATAAGCCCGTCATGGTGACTGGCAACCGGTTTACCGACCACAGCAACTTCGGTTTATTCCTGGGGCGTTCGGGAAATGTATCTGTAGACGGAAACACGTTTACCCCAAAAGCGAATGCAACAGGTTTTACCCATATTGCCTGGAATTCGAAGAATGAGACAAGCGCAGACAACCCGGTTCCTTACGCCGCAGAAAACATCAGGATAATTAACAATAATTTTCAGGCTTCCGGCACAGCAGGTGGAAACGGCATTTCATTTTCCAATCACAATTCGGGAGCCAATCCGCCCCTTCAAGGAATTGTCGTGGGAGAAATCAGTCAACCCAACACTTTTGGCGGCGGACTTCTGAATTATATTTTCATGGATAACCAGACCGGCAGTTCGCTGACTAGCCCACTGTGGCTATCCAATGCCTTCAAATCTGCAAAAGAAACCACCATGGCCCCCTTCGCAGTAAATGTGTTTGCCGGTTATAATCTGTATGGCGGAAACAGCACGCAGGCATATCAGCTGACAAAAAATGACCTCCTTGCCCTGGAGGGGAATATCCACGACAAGGAAGACGCGCCCCTGACCGGACAAGTGTTTTTCCGGTCCGTCTGGAACCAGCAAAAAAACCTGCATTACGCTACCATTCAGGAAGCTGTAAATACGGCCGATGAGACCAACAATCTGATCGCTTACGGATGGGAATACAACGAAGATGTAACGGTTAATAAATCTGTGACTATCACCGGAGATAACCTGGATGAGACCGATAAACGCCCGCTTGTCAAAAACAGCAGCGGTATCCAGCGTTTCCTGATTACCCAACCCAATGTGACGCTCAAAAATTTCCGGATTGAAGTTTCGGAAAACGGAACAGACATGACCGGTATCAAAACTGGTGTGGCCGGAACCTACAATAATCTGGTACTGGAAGACAATCACATTATCAATACCAACGAGGGTGTGTGGGGCAGTTACGGAATTTTTACCGGCTCACTTTCTCCTTCCAATACCCAGGATCAGATTACCTTAGAAGGAAATAATATTCAGAACTTCGGCAGAGGAGCAAGGCTTGAAAGAGTATACGGTACGGTTAAAGACAATACCTTCGAAGGAATCTATGCCCTGAATGTGGCTGTGTATGCCGCCGGAGGGAATCTGAATATAGAGGACAACCGGTTCTATGGTTCTGTCAGCATGATCGGCAGCAATGCCAACACCAACACCCTCAATATCACAGGTAATATTTTCGATGCTGCACAGACAGACACCAATCCGTTCTATCTGCTGCAGATAAGGGATAATGGCAACCCTACCCCGGTAAATATCAGCGGCAACAATTTCCTTAACCATGAGAGCTACGGGATATTTGCAGGGCGTTCAGGCAATGTAACGATCGACGGCAACGTATTTACGCCTGTCGGGAACAGTTTCACAAATATCGGCTGGAATTCCAAATCCGAAACCGCCTCAGGCGGTGCACAACCTTTTGCAGCTGACGGCTTCACGGTCACTAACAACACACTGAACGGAAGCAGCGTAGCCGGGGGCACCGGGGTTTCATTCGCCAATCATTTCGGACAAACGGACGTGGTACCATTGACCAACCTTAACCTGGGTACAGCAGGCAATCCCAACACTTTTGGCAGCAACCTGGCGAGCTATATTGTACTGGATAACCAATCGGCTAACTCCAATACAATCGCCCTTTGGAACAGCGGAGCATTTGCAGGTGCAGGCAATACACCAATGATACCGTTTACGGTAGACATGTATGCCGGAAACAACGATTTTGGAGGCAGCGGACTGGCATCAGCATTAGGATTTACGGCTATCCAGACTATTGAAACCAAAGTAACTGATAAGGATGACATTTCTACGCTGGGGCAGGTATTCTTCCGTACACCGGTACATAATCTTACCCAAATCAAGTCGTATCAGACTATCCAGGCAGCGCTGTCAGAAGCAAACAAGGATGACAATATCGAGTTGGATGAGTGGCAGTATATTGAAAGTATAACGGTGGCAACCTCCGGCATCAGCATCAGCGGTACGGGGAATATCGCACAAACTGTGTTGCGCCCGGCTACAGTATGTTCCGGCATTTCATCGGGAACTGACGGTGTCACCATCAATACCACTGATGTTACCCTTCAGAATTTCACCATCACACAGTTCCGCAATGGCATAGTGGCCAACGGAGCCAATATTACGCTGGATGGTATGGAAGCGGTGGCCAACTGTTACAATGGGGTGTCGGTACGCAACGGAGCGCACAACCTTACGGTAACGGATTCCAAACTGAATGCAAACCGCTACGGTATACAGCTTGGAACTACCGTTTCGGCCAATAATATGACCATCGAAAACTCGGAGGTGAAAGGGAATGAACGAATCGGGTTGATAGTCGAAAACGGCAGTGGTAGCGGAACTACGTTTAACGGTGCCCGAATCACGAATACCGATTTCAGTGACAGTCAGGAAAAGGGTATTTATCTCGAAAAAGCGAATGACCTCGTCATGGACGGCCTGCTGTTGAACAACTGCGGCACCACCACCGAGCAATCCCTTGTAAATCAAGGCATTGACATCAACCTGAAGTATGGCACTTATTCAGCGATTACATTGAGGAATTCGACCATTACCAACTCAGGGGCATCCGGTCATGGAAATACCCCTACCGCTGCTCCTGCCGCGATCAGTATCAAGGCACGGAATGACGGATCTTATGCAGGTAACCCGGCCACTCTGACCAATGTAATCGTGGAAAACAATATCATCCATGGCTTGGTACATGGCTTAAGAATTGGCGAATACAATACGGCAGTTAACACCGGCCCAACCAACGTAGTAATCCAGAATAATGCGTTCACAGGCACGTATACCGGAAAAGCGTTGATCAACACCACCTCTGCCGTTCCGAATGCCAATTGTAACTGGTGGGGTGTTACCAATCTGGCCGCCATCCAGGCCAAAACAACGGGGAACATTCTAATTACAACCTTCCTGGGTAATGGGAATAATACGGCAACTGGTTATGGATTTGTTCCAAGTACTGCCTGTGGGGCTATCAGAGCAGACTTTTTGTCTTCGATTTTGGCAAATATAACTTCCATAATTAAAGATGGTTCCTCCAATATTTTGGTAACAATTACCAATGTTAGTACAACCAGCCAGAGTGAAGACATTGTGTTCTCCATAAATAAATCCGAACCCAATTTCACGATCGGATTTAACCCTGACCAACTGACAATTAATGTTTTTGGCACAAAAACCATACAGAATTCCAGCGAGGATCTGGAGGTAACCGAACAAGCAAACAGATATGTATTCCGGATAAAAAACGCAGCAAATCTGAATGAATCAGACGCTTTTAGGATTGGCCTGACACTTACTTCTAATGTAAATGTCGGATCAAAAACTGACATCAACTGTGATATATTCTCATCCACCGATGATAATATAGATAATAATAATGCGACTGTCAGGATTGTATCCAACTAACCAATCAAACCGGGGCCATGGCATGGTCCCGGTTAAATTCATTAATTCTCTTAATCATAAAGTAATATGAAAAATTATATCGCTTTCATTTTGCTCCTAATAGGCCTTAACCCAATAATAGGCTTTGCACAATTGGCAGATCCAAATATTACAACTATTGGTGTTAATCCCCAGCAGATTCGTGTAGGACAGACCAGTATCCTTACTTTCAATTTAGGAAACAATGGCGAAACAGGATCAATTTTCCCAGGTGAATCCATGTATGTTCAGGTGGGCTTACCAGCCAATAAAGAGGTAGTCCCGATTCTTGTAAATGGAGCCTATATTTCGGATTCAAAAAATTACTTTACCTGGACTTACGACGAGCCAAACAATGCTATTAATGGCACTCCGAGGGTTGAAATACCTGCGGGAGAAGGCACTATTTTACAAGTAACCTTAAAAGGAATGGCCACTCATTCCAATCTTACGCTGGTAGTGAATATTATGATTGCCGAACCTGCACAATTCAATGACCGTCCACAGAATAATGCAATGGATATTGAAATGGTAATTCTCGAACCTCTGCCCGTGACCCTTACCCACTTTACCGCCAAGAAGGAAAAAAATACTTCCGCTTTAACCTGGTCCACTGCCGATGAAGTCAACAGCGAAAGGTTTGAAGTACAGCGAAGCTTTGATAATAAGGTGTGGCATCAATTGGGGGAAGTAGCGGCCACCGGTAACTCGACCTTACCACAGGACTATCATTTTACAGACGATTCCCCTGCCAATGGCAGCAATTATTACCGTCTGAAAATGATCGACAGAGATGGATCTTTTGAAATAAGTAAACAGCAGAGCCTTGTTTTTGAAGGACTCGAAGGTGTCTCGGTCTTTCCGAACCCTACGGCCGATCTGGTCAACCTGAAACTAGATGACGCACGTTCTGTAGAAAAAGTGGTGTTGCAGTCGGTGACCGGGCAGGTCTTGTATACGGCGACGCAGGATACGCAGAAAGCTATTAATATCCGGCACTATCCGGCAGGCACGTACCTCGTCCTGGTGCACCGGAATGATGGTCGAACCACTTCCCATAAAATTGTGAAGCAATAATTATTTATGAGTAACCGCCAATGTATCTAGGGGCCATTGGCGGTTAAACTTTATTTATCGAATTACCCCGCATCAATATGGAGAAGTGATAAGCAGATTATGCATTCAGCCCACCATCCATCAGAATATTTTCACCATTGATGTAGGCGCCTGCGTTCGATGCTAATAATACCACAAGTCCCTTGATATCGTCACGATTAGCCATTCGATGAAGGGGCACTTTCTTGCAGTAGTTTTCCACAAACTTTTCTGGCTGATTATTAAACAAACCGCCCGGACTGATGCAGTTGTAGCGGATATTTTTCCCGACCATCATTTTGCTCATAAAACGTGTGAGATTGATGAGACCAGCATTATGAAAAAAATAATCAGGAGGTAAGTCGCCCATGGACGTACCCTCATAATTCGACAAATCCGGACCCTTCATACCCATCATCGAAGCAATATTAATCACACTTCCACCTCCACTTTCTACTATCAGGTCTGACATGGTTCTTAATAAATCCATCATGCCTGTAGCATTTACTTGCATGGATTCTGCAAATTGCTCTATTGGAGCTCTGAACCCTTTCATCGGACGCAAAACCGCATTATTCACAAATATATCCAACTTGCCAAATTGCTCACGGATTGTATCTTCTGCGGCCTTTACAGATCCTACATCAGCCTGATCCAAAGCAAGTGGAGACACTTTCAAACCAGCTTGTTGAAATTCGGCTGCTGTCTCCTGAGCAGACGCAATGGATCGGGAGGAAGTAATAACATGTGCCCCTGCTTCAGCGAGTCCTTCCACTATACATTTTCCATATAATCCTGAGCCCCCTGTAACCAGGGCCACTTTATTATCCAAACTGAAAAGCTCTTTTATATGCATTGTGTTATATATTTATCTACCAGACAGGAAATTCAATTTGTAATTATATCTGTATCAAGATTTAACAAATTAAAATCCTGAAAATTTTCTTTGTTGTCTACTCCTATCCAATTTTTCATATTTCCTATTTTGTAAATCATAGGTTTACAATGAGAATTAAAGGATTTGTTATTAAAGCACTGTTTTCCTCAATCATGCCTATTTCCCTAAATCAATTCTCACTCCGCTGCTTTCAAAACTTTCCTTAGCGGCAATCAGGGTCCGGATCAGATTTTCTGTTTTATTAAATGACAATCGCGGACTGCCTTCTTCCACCGACCTGACAAATTCAATCATATTATCTCTGAACATGGAGTAGGAGTTCTTAATATCTGCTATACGCCAGCCACTTTCCCCAAATACGGAAATCTGAAATGTACCGCAGATATGGTTATATAAATGGACAGTCAAATCAGTACCTCCTTTTAGTTTTATTGAAACAATTTCCCTGTCCAATGCACCAATGTGCTGCACCGATTCCGTCTCAGGATCATCTAGCAAAGCATAAATGGCTTCCAGCAAATGAATTCCATATTTTTTCCAATCCTTTTTCCCAACAGCCGTCACCAGTTCAATTTTCCCTAACGTCTCCAATTCCTGCCTGATGATTCTGCATTCATTCGCATAACGCATCGATGAACACGACATGATAAACTTACCCTCCGCTACTTTTTGACTGAAATAATCCAGGTCGTTGGTTGAGTAAGCCAACGGTTTATCGATAAAGACGGGGATGCCCGCATCAATAAATATTGCAGCCATCTGCTTGTGACTTTCCGGATCATCCCGGGCAAGAATAACAGCCTCCACCTTGCCACACATTTCACCGAGGTCATCCACCACATGCTCAATAGCAGCAGATCGGGCGATACTTTCGGCTATTTCACGCTCCTGTGCCCACACGTGTGTGACCTGCGCAGAAGGGATACCCAGGGTATCGCGGTTGGCCTGAAGATACGCTGCTACAGCCGGGTACCCTACCCGGGTTATTTCTTCCGCACTGAAAGTTCCGTTGATAATTGATGACCATGAATAGGGATGTGCATTCCCCGGACTCATCCCAATAATTCCTATTCGTATCATTTCCAGTTCAATATTTCTGTTTAGGTATTAAGTAAGCCACCCCATTTTGTCCCAATAAGGTAGATTCAGAAAAGACGGGTCGGGATAAGCTAATTGTTTGGCTTGTTCCAAAACCCGATTGTTAAGTTTTCCGTACCCTACAGTTTGGCAAGCAGAAGCAAGGTATTCCATTTTATCGATTCCTATCAGAACAGAGGCCACCTCCGGAAATGAAAGCACAAATTGTGTCGCAAGTGTTGGAAGATCCGGTGTATTGGATTGTTTAATTTCCTTGTATTTTTCAATGTGCTTTTCAACTTCCAATAAGGCTGGGTGCAGGTTTTTACCTTTATCACTCAGGAGACCTTTCATCAGGACAGACCGAACGACAACGCCAACACCATGTTGCGCTGCGGATTCAAAACATTGTGCCTGCGTCTGATCCAACAGGTTAAATGGTAGCTGAATCACATTCCAGGCTCCCTTTTCAATGGCCAGGGTCGATTCTTCCAATGCGTAAGTGGATACACCCGTAGCACGGATTTTACCTGCATTTTTTAAATCCTGAAAAACACCGGCAATAATTGGATTGGATAAAATCTCTACATCTGCCTGATGCAGCATAAAAAGATCGATATAATCCGTTTGCAGCGCCTTCAGGCTTTGTTCCAGCGAGGAATTGATGAAATCAGGCAATAGTTCGTTAGGTACGAGCATACCTTCGTTATTACGAAAATGCCTGCATTTGGTAGCCAGTATGAGATCCTGTCTCATTCCTCTGAATGCTTCTCCCATAATCACTTCACTCTCTCCGTACATTCGCGCCGTATCAAAAAAATTGATCCCCTGGTCCACAGCCGACTGCAATAAAAGAACCGCCTCCTTTTTTGAAAGCATATCTTCCTGGCTATGGACACCGATACCGTAAGGCATTCCGATTTCCACCCCGCCAAATGCTATTTCCGATACCTCCAAACCGGAATTTCCTAAAAAACTCTTCCTCACAACTATCTTTATTTACTGTTGCCTTCCAGGTAAGAACCGGAAGTAGTCTGCGGTTCCGTTTTGTTAAAAACGCTGACCAGGTCAGCACAATAGTTTTTCAGGCCTATCACGTCCGCACCCATGTTGACAAACTGATACCCCAAATCCACCAGTTCCTGCAGGTTTCCAGGTCCACCGACAGTGCCTGCAAATTTGCCGTGCTTTCTTGCTACCTGAGCAATACGTTCACGGGTTTCGGTGATTTTGGGATGATCCCATTGTCCCGGGGCGCCTATTCCCTGACTGAAATCTCCTGGACCGAAAAAAAGCATATCATATCCTTCTAAGGCAGCGATTTCCTCCAGTTCATCCAAAGGCTCCGGATCTTCAATTTGCAGGATGACAAAACGTTGTTCGTTAGCTTGCTTCAAATAGTCATTAAAATCAACCTTGGTATACCCACCGTCGGCATTACCCCCATCAACAGGACGACGGCCTATTGGATGGAAGCGGGTCATCTCCACCACTCTTTTAGCATCAGCCAGATTCATAATGTGAGGCACCATAATTCCGGTGGCATCCAGTTCTAGCGGACGAATATAATCACTGTAACCTCCGCGTGAAACACGAACGAGTAAATCACTATTATGGCATTTGGTCGACCAGATCGTATTTTCAAGGGTTGCCCAATCTGTCCCTACATGCTCCTGGTCCACCCAGATACAATCGAATCCAGACATGGCAGCCAATTCAGAAACACGTGCATCTGCCAGATTGAGTTTGAAACTACTTACTATTTCGCCTGCTCTTAGTTTTTGAAGCACGCGGCTCGGACGCATATTCATGTGTTTTCTGTATTTAAATGATCTTAATGATTGCTTGACTTTATTTTTTGATTGAGCAGCAAAAGCCCATAGGCTGCTGAAGCTTTCACATCCTCATTATCTTCCTCCGATTGTAAAGCGGATTCGGCACGTAATAATCCGAGCAAAATGGGCAGATCTTCCTTTGTTCCACTTTTACCCAAAGCATACGCCATTTCGGAACGTTCTCCTTTTGAATCTGAAGTTTTAAAATTGACCACTTCCTGATGAATTTTTTGATACACTTCAGAATTTTTAACCGGATCAGCTGCATGAATAAATAATGCACTCAACAGATTGATATTATCCTTTCCATTACCCTGTACCACTTCCTGAGCAAGCTGCTCCCATTGCGGAACAGACAATCCACCCAACTGACGAATGATATACGATGCCTGATTGCTAACTACAGGAACTTCATCGGCCGACAACACCCGTGCCATCATTTCCTGCATAACGCTGTCCTTCATCGCCTTCGAAGTATAAGAAACACTCCACAATGTGTAAAGAGAAAGACTCTTTACAGAAGATGCAATTGCCCGACGGGTCACCTCCTCATCAGTATGGAGAGGTGAAATTCCAAGTTTGGCCAGGGTTTCTGCGGCATGAATACGGTCTTCCCCATTTTCATCCAGAAATGCTCCCAGTATTTTATCTGTCCACTGCTTTTTTTCTATCGTGTCTTCAGCGGCCTGTGCCAGTACACGCCATATTCCAATCCGGTATTTGGGTTGTGTGCCATACTCTATTTCTTCTTTCAGGTAAATATCCCTGACATCTTCAGGATACCCGGACCACAGCAAAAACTCAGCTGCATGCACTTTCACCCATTCGTTTTGTTGATACAATACATCGCGTAATACCGTCAGACTTTCCTGTTTGATTTCCTCTGCCAGTTCCTCATTCTTCTTTGTTTCGGTACAACTCATTGTGATTATAATCAGACAAAAACCAATATTTAAAAACTTAAACCACTTGTTCATCAGGCTTTTCTTTAAATTTAATTTTATAAATATTTCATCGCCTTCAGCACCTTAAGCCATTGATGGTAGCCTGCCAAAGTCAGATGGACACCATCCCAGGTAAACTCCTTCTTCAATTTTCCTTCACGATCTGTAAAATGGCTATGAAGATCAATAAATGTGACATTCTCTTTCTCTGTTAAAGATTTCAATTGGGTGTTCAAACTGATAATCTCAGCACCTTTGCTATAGTGATTGGTTAGTTTTCCAAAGGTGTCATTAACGGGTAACAATGATTGAATGTAAATTTTTGTAGAAGGTGAACCAGCTTTTAACTCCTTAATCATCCGCAGGAAATTTCGCACAATGACCTTTTCAGGTATATTCCTTGCCAGGTCATTTATCCCAATCAGGATCAATATTTTGGCAGGTTTTCCCTGAATAACTTCATCCAGGCGATTCAGTACTCCGAATGTAATATCACCCGGAATACCTCTGTTTTTTATTTTCCGCGAACCAGTCATTTCGTACCAGTCCCCCCAGAAAGTAATGCTATTACCCAACATCACTATATCGGATTTCCGGTGCGCAGAGGCTTTGAACAATTCCACACGTGAATCGTAGATGTCAGGACGATAAGTACTATCCCATTTGCTCATTTCCTGAGCTAATGCTGCGCCGCACGACAGGGTTAACGCAACAACCAGAATATAGAATCCTTGAAAGGACGGCAATCGAAAAGATTTCATTTTAATCAACAGGAAGGTTAGCAGCCTCTTTTCTTTTAATCCGGAAAAGCACCAGTGCGCATACGACCAGTAACAACGAAGCAAACTGGAACATGGTACTGAGATTGATATCCATATCCCGAAGCGCTCCCCCTGCATAAAGACCGATGCCTCCCACCATACAGCTAAAAAAGTTCAGCACCCCATAACCGGTTGCCCGGTAACGCGAATCGATAATCATGCACAAAATGGGCATCATGTTGGCATCCAGGAAAACTCTGGTAAATGCAAATAACATAAAGCCGGCGATAGCAAATACCAATACAGTGGTATAACTGGCCATTAATATGGCAGGAGCTGCGACCAGCATACCAATCACCGGCAGCAGGATACGTGCTCTTGGATTTATTTTTGACCAACGATCGGCGAGATACCCCCCCATTAACACACCTATTAATGATGCTGTATGAAAATATCCGGTTGCATAAAAGCCCGCTACTGTTTGAGATAAATTAAATTTTTCCTTAAAGAAGGTTGGCAACCAACCAACAATCATCCACCCCACAACGCCGATCAAAGCCCAGGATAACAATGCCTTGCGGTAATCAGAATTCCCAAACAGCATGATTACGGCATTTTTGAAACCAAATGAAGGCTGGGTATTTTCAGTTGTTTGAGATAATGGCTGCGCTTCTCTTTCTTTAGCCGGATCTTTCAGTCCAAATAACAACAATATTGCATAAACAACACCTATTATTCCGAAAATCGCAAATGCGTAGTTCCAGGTATGATTATCAGCAATCCAGCCCCCAATAAATCCTAATGACTGTCCGACCATAATACCAGCCATGTGAATACCATTGGCCAGCGAACGTGTTGCCCCACGGTGATAATCCATGATTAAAGCCAAAGCAGCCGGAATATAACAGGCTTCACTGATGCCCATCAATGCTCTGGTCACCAATAATTCTTCAAAAGTAGTGGCATAAGAAGTAAGCCAAGTCACGAGCGACCAAACAAAAAGACTGATAATTATTACTCTGCTTCTGTTAAATCTGTCAGCCAGATATCCGGCAACAGGACTGAGCAATCCATAAATCCACAAAAACACGGAAGTTAACAGTCCAAACTGTGCATCGGTCATAGGCATGGATTCCACGATGGACGAACGCATGGTCGCAATCATCATCCTGTCCAGATAATTAAGACAGCCAACAATACATAGCATCGCCACTACAACCCAGGCATACACTGAAGTTTTCGATGAAGTCATTAAAATAGGGTTTAGTAAATAATTCGGTTACTCGATTACCAGGCTGTCCGTCCTCCGTCCACCATTATATTCTGGCCTGTGATATAGGTAGAAGCATCTGACAGCAGAAAAGCTACTGTCCCAGCGATCTCATCTGCATGCCCAATTCTACCCAATGGTGATTTTTCACTTAGGCGTTTAACAAATTCAAGATGTGCCCGTTGGACATCCGGATTGGGCAAAACCAATCCATACATTACCCGCTACTTCGATCCAATTTCCAGGATAGTGCCGGCGATATGGCGTGTTCCGTTTCCAATATTGTAATAATATGTAACCAGAACTCTGTTCTTATCTAACTGCACAGACCAGGGGTAGCCAATGTCAGTACTTCCTCCGTCTTCCCGTAGTACTATTTCTTCTGCAGTTTTAAAATCGGTGCATTCCGGATTCAATATTCTCGCCCGGATGCCATAAGGTTTGTGGCGATAACCATAAACTAACAAAACCCTGTTATCAGGCAGTCGTAAAGCTTGTAGCGGGTGACCTTTGAAACCCATGGATTCCCATTTCTGAAATGTTTTTCCTCCATCTGTGGAACGTGCAATACATGCCTGGTCTTCAAACCCAGCGGTACGCAAAAATGCTACAATATCACCTTTTGGAGTTTCATAAACCGACGTTTCATTAAAGGCAACTTTATCATCTGTTGCCACTTCACTTGTATATTTCCAGGTTAACCCTTTATCATCAGAGGTAAGAAGAAAATTTCCTGTTCTTCCCGGATTTTTCGAAATATGAGCAGCCACTACCCAGAATAACCTTCCGTTTTTTCCTTCATACATGGCACCCCGATTATAAGCTGGCAATGGATCACCAGTCGGTGTGATATTGAGTTCAGGCGTGATATGCGGCGGATAGTACGGACCTTGCCACGATTTGGCACCATCTGTAGAACGAACATAATATCCCCCCAGAAAAGTGGCCCCTCCAGTTTTAAAATATTTGGAATCATCTACATTTTTCATTTGATCCGGACGAAGAAATGCCCAACCATAGCTTGCACATAATATATCTCCGTTTTTAAGTTGAAGCAGACAAGGGTCCTGCGAACCTCCGAAGGCATGCGCATAAATTAGCTCCGGATTTTTTGTCCAGTTTTCTCCATCTTTCGAGCGTACAGCTACTAAATAACTGTTAGGATCGACATGATTAGAATGATCTTCTCCAAAAATTTTACGTTCCGGAGCTCGGCGAAATGCAAGGAAGAACTCGCCATCCGGCTTTTTGATGACAGAAGGAAAAGCGGAGTAGTAGGTATCATCCTTGTAAATAACAATGTCTTTAATTTTTCTGACTGATGGTACAGGCTTGTCTTTTTCTGTTGCCAGGCTGCCGTTCGCACGGGCAGCCATGAAAACACCTAATAGTAAAACTCCTGATATAAAAAATCTAAGTTGGAGGCTCTGCATAGCACTTATTAACAGGTTTAGCATGAATAATCCGAATATACTTTATCATTGTTTCAATAAAGCACTTCATTGAGGAAAGGTGAGTACTATGCTGTTTTACTCAAAAAAGAAAGAGTTATGTAATTAAGTATCAGGATAAGATCAGGCGACGGATATATCACAAACCGAATAGCGGATGAATGGCAATGTGCCCAAAAACAGAAAAGGGATGGCCCTGCGACCATCCCTTTTCTGAAATCTTCAACAATCGGTATGCTTACCGACTGCCTCCTGCCCACCATACGGGCTCTGTGTAGACATACTGACCATTACCAAATGCCTCCTGAATATTAGGATTGGTAGTCGTATCATCGTTTCCATAAGGAAGACGTTGCGGGAATCTGTTCGGGTTTTTCAACTCGATAAGATCGTCACCGTTGGCTATTAAACGACGGATATCATTATAAGCTTCAGTTGATTCACCTGATGCGCCAAAGAATGCAATGTACTTCTGGTTGACAATCTCTTTCAAAGGATTTGCTTTGAAAAGAGGTTTTACACTGGTTTCAAAGTAGGTAGCTGCCTCTTCCGGAGAAATGGCTTCAGTAGTTTCTTCAATTCCACCATAACTTAATACAGTAGGAGCAGAAAAACCTGCCTTTACGTTGATTTCTGTATTGGCGATAGCAGCCACAACAGCGGATTTCAAGGTGCTTTCGATTTCTGAAGCAGATCCGCCCAGACGTTGCATAGCCTCCGCTTTCAGGAACAATACCTCATGATAGCTCATCAGCAAGGTAGGAGCTGTCTGTGAATACACAAAAGTAGAAGTATTGTATACGTATTGTTGCTCCACATTGGTACCATTTGGCGCCATCATTTCATATACTTCATCATCTTTCTCCACTTCAGCCACCTGCATCCAGTCAGCACCGGTGAACACACGACGTAAACGTGGGTCGTTCCGCTCAATCAGCTTGTCTGCCATACTGCGGCTGGCAGCCAGGCCGTCACGGCTCCACTGAAAGTCAAACAGGGGATTGAGGTTGGTAGCAGAATAAATGGCAAATGAGGCCTGGTCTGCTGGAGAAGTGAAAGACTTGCTGGTATATTCCAATACCTTTTGCATGTCAGCGTTCACGTTGGCTGAATGTTTCATCAGACGCATGGTATAACGGGCTTTCAGTCCATAGGCAAGTTTGAGCCATTTGGAAGCATTGCCCTGATACAACAGGTCGTACTCACGCGGGCCACCTGAACCGTGTGCATCAGATTTTTGCAGATCGACGATTGCGGCGTCCAGATAAGCATGTACTGCCTCATATATCGCCTGTTGCTTATCCAGTTTGGGAGTAAGGCTGATGTTGTAATCACCTGCTTCGGTAAAAGGGGCATCGCCAAACAAATCAGTAATCAGTGCCAGATTATAGGCAGCCAATACTTCTGCCATCCCTTTGGTGACGTCATTACCTTCCTGTGGACCACCTTCCGAACATTTGTCAATAACAATTTTCGAATGCTTAAGTGCCCGGTACAACGAACCCCAGGAATTATTAAATGTAGACGAAGTAGACGGTTCACCCTGACGGATTTCTGCACGATACAATTGATTATGCGTACCTACTTCATGTTCTATATAGGTTGCTGTATACGTATTGATGTCACCACCTGCATTACTGAAAGCTGTGGAAGTAATCACATCAGCCAGGATAAATTTGGCTTGCGTATCCTGTGTATGATTGATATCTCTGTTGATATCATCCATGATATCTTCTGAACACGCCATAAAAAACAAGGGCGCGGTCGCTAAGATGCATGTACGTTTTATAAATGTTGATACTGATTTCATCTTAACTGATATTAAAATTTAACATTTAAACCTAAACCGTAGCTGGATGTGCCGGGTAGTGAAAAACGCTCGAAAGCACCTGCCATGTTATTATTACCCTGCGTTGCTTCCGGATCAAGTCCTTTGAAGGTAGACCATAACAACAGATTTCTAGCAAACAGGTTGATATCAATCTTGAAATTCTTTGTATCCAATACAGGATAACCCAGACTGATTTCTCTCAGTTTGATAAATGAGTTGTCATAAATCATAGACTCAGAAATGTTGTTTATATTAGAAAAATACGTTTGCGCATTTGCTGCTTCAATTCTGATATCATTAGGCGCATAAGTAATGTTTCCACTTGCATCTACCACTTCTTTTACGGCATCTTTTTCAAACAGGAATGACGTACCCTCCTGACGCAAATTAGCAGAACGCTGGCTCACTCCATAAAAATCAAGTAGTCCGGATGTTCCACTGTACATTTGTCCACCGCTTTTCCAGTGGAAAACAGCAGCAAGGCGTACTTTTTTATATTCCAGCGCAGTATTGAATCCAAGCATAAAATCAGGAGCCACTGTTCCGATTACCTTTTCTTCCCCTATCTGAGGCATACCGTCTTCATCAACGACAATCTGCCCTGCTTCATTTCTCAGAAAGCTGGTACCGTAAATTACAGGGAATTTGGCACCGATACCTGCACGCACCTGCGGCTCAACGAATCCACCCAGGAAGATACTGTTCACACCTTCTGCCAGTTCATCCACATAGTTGTCGATTTTAGAGAAGTTAAATCCGAAATCCCATTTGAATTCACCTCTGCGGAATGGCGCTACGTTCAGCGTCAGCTCATGTACATTGGTATGAATGGAACCTCCGTTGGTCATCAGTTCCGATGAACCGGTAGAACCAGCCAAAGGCACAGGGAAAATCTGGTCTTTTACATTCTGACGTGAGAAAGTATAGCTAAGATTAATCAGGCCATTATAAAAGGCAAGATCAGTACCCAACTCATACGACTGTGTATTCTGTGGTCTCAGATTAGGGTCATACACTCTTGAATACGGGGTATATGCCACTACCGAACCGATCGGGTAGATGATAGGTGTACCTGACGAAAATCCGCCACCGTATGTAGGCGTTGAATAGTACGAGTCAAGGTAGTTGCCTGCCTGTCCTACTTCGGCGTAAGACACACGGAGTTTACCGTAAGTCAGGACGTCGTTTCTGAGCAGCTCAACTTCTGTAAACACCCATCCCAATGAAACGGATGGATAGAAGAATGAACGGTTGTTGCGCGGCATGGTCGATACCACGTCGTTACGACCGGTCACATTCAAATAAAGCATGTCACGGTAATTAAGTGACACATTACCAAAGGTACCTACCGTACGTGTTTTGCGGAATTCTTCTGAAGCATTATAGGTAGACGCATTGTCCATATGGTTCCAACCCGGGAAGTTAAAATTAGCACCGTAGGAGTAATCATATTTACGTGTTCTGTTGACCAGCTCGTTACCGATCAGGACATCCAATTCAAAATCACTGTTGATTTTCCAGTTATAAGTGGCTGTTGCCAGCGAGTTGACTTCGTTCACTGAGTAGTGATAATGCTCAATCTGTCCTCTTCCGTTGGCGTGGCCATAGCCCCATACATCGCTGTAGTTGGTGGTATAGGAGTCAGTACCAAGTTGATACTTCAGTACGAGTTTCTGATTTTCCTTTCCCAGGTCGCTGGAGAACTGAGTGAAAGCATTTCCGAAGAAACGTTGTGTTTTCTCTGTAAACTTATTATTATCCAAAGCCCAGTAAGCGCCGTTAAATCCTGAAGTTCCGCGGAACGTATTCTGCGTATAAGGATCTCCTGCTACGTGCGAAGGAATTCCTGCAAAATCATAAGATGCAGGAGCGCCATAAACCGTAGCCACCACACCGTCATTGGCTGAAGATTGCTTTGAGATAGACGAGTTTACAAAGTTCCCGGAGAAACCGGTAGTCCAGTTTTTGGAATGATTCATTTCAGCCGAAAGTTTGGCGTTGAATCTATCCATGCCGGTAGTCGGGATAATCCCGTCCGAAGATGTATTTCCTAATGACAACGAATAACTGCCTTTTTCAAGCCCCTGTCTGATGTTGATCGAGTTGCTCCAGGTAGTTCCAGTCTGGAAAAAATCTTTCGCATTGTTATAAGCCCTCGGTGTGGCCCATGGGTCAAGCCCGGCTGCGGCACGCTGAGGAACATAGTATTGTCCCGGACGTAAATTGGCGCCATTATCAGTATAACTATTGGCTACATCTCCACCGTACGTACTGTTTTTTGACAGATCGTTGATTTTAGGTCCCCAGGAAGTAGATGCATTAGGGCTATAGCCTCCACCTGTACCTTGTGCGTACTCAGTTTGGAAATCAGGAAGTACAGAAATTTTATCAAATGCCAGGTTTGAGTTCAGTGAAATCTGCGCTTTCCCCTTGCTCATCCCTTTTCCACTTTTGGTAGTGATAATGATTACTCCATTGGATGCACGCATTCCGTAAAGAGCGGAAGCCGCCTGTCCTTTCAGGATATTGATACTCTCAATATCGTTTGGATCGATATCCACGCCCCGGTTGGCAAAGTCAGTACCAGTCACTGAGTTATTGGTATTGACATCAGCAGCCGAACTGATCGGCATACCATCCACTACATAAAGCGGCGTGTTGTCACCTGTGAAGGAACGTGACCCGCGGATTGTAATTTTTGAAGAAGCACCAGGCATCCCTGAAGAAGGCGCGATTTCTACCCCTGAAACCTTACCTTGTAATGCCGAAGCAAGATTGGTGCTGGCAGCAGCAGAGATTTCCTCCGCTTTTAAACCTTGGGTAGCATATCCCAATGCTCTTTTTTCTTTTGAAATACCCATTGCCGTCACCACCACTTCCTGTAATTGGCTTACGTTACCGGATAAAACCACATTAATTGTGGTCTGATTTCCGACCGTAATGTTCTGTGCTTCAAATCCAATAAAACTAAAAACCAGTACAGTATTATTATTGGCATCAATACTGTAAAAGCCATTAGCGTCGGTAATAGTCCCGTTATTTGTGTTTTGAATGGAGATGGTAACACCAGGGAGTTCTGAACCATCATCGGCTGTAACTTTTCCTGTTACAGTCCGTTCTTGGGCTAAAACCTGAGTCGAAAAAAACATCAGGCACCCAAGAATTGCTAATACAATTCTACTCATACTATTTAGGTTGGTTTTTAGTTGAAAGCACAAAATTAAAATATAATTTAACCATTATCAATAGTAATATTCTATTCATAACCAGTATAAAGCAAAATAATTGATAACCAAAGACAAACTTACTGCTAGCCCATCTATTAAAAAAATATAATTTTTACAATTATATTCCTCTAAAATATACAAGAGTTTTCTTGTATAATTTGAAAGCCCATTTTTAAAATATCATAACAACACGCTTATTACCAGCATAATATATACCAAAAATTCGTAAAAACATTTATAACACTAAAAAACCATTAAATGAATCTATTACAAAAATGCAATTTTATCATAGCGATAATCGCTTTAAGATTTAACTTCCTGATCTTTTAAATAATATATAACTTTTTTAATAACCACCTTGCCCCATACTTACGAAATAACATATAAAAACCATATAGAAGGGCACATAAAAAGAAGAATCTGTACAATACTGAAAACCCAAAAAAGTTGTGATTGTTATCAAACTCTATAAATTCGAAGGTTCAAACCTATTAACCTTTACAATATGAAAGCCATACTACTCCTAGTATTCACTTTGCTGATAGATTCGATTGCCTTAGCCCAGTCTTCCATACCATCCAAAATAGACAGCAAAGCCAGAGAAACAGAGCAGAAAGTCATTACATGGCGCCGCGAAATTCATCAGCACCCCGAACTGGGCAACCGTGAATTTAAAACAGCAGAAAAAATTGCCGCTCATTTAAAACAGCTGGGCATGGAAGTACAAACAGGTATTGCACATACCGGGGTGGTCGGCCTGTTAAAAGGAGGAAAACCCGGGCCTGTGGTCGCTTTGAGAGCCGACATGGACGGGCTGTAGGCTTTCATCTGCAATACTTCTTTCATGCGTTGCAACTCCCGAGCATTTACGGGTGACAATTTGGACAACACCCCTTTGCCAACCGGTGGGATTTTCATCCCAAACAGTGTCCGGAAATGGGTGTTGTCCGGTACATACCAGCACTTCTTAGACCTGCTCCACCTGCCTTTCAGCGATTTGACCAAATCAATCTTTGCCCGGTCGTATTTGAAATCCACCCAAATGACCGCCGAATCATTATGCCTACCTTCCCGGAAAGCAAAACCGGAAAAATCAATAGCTTTCATACTGCGCATTTTGTATTACCTAATAAAGCAAATCTAAGAAAGTTATACAAAATGCGCAATGGATAAAATCGCACAACCATAAAGTGAAGCCCCTTACAAACAAATATTTATGGCAAAACAGAGAATTATTGGTTTTTTTGTGTAAAGAAGCTTATTGCGTATATTTGAGAGTTAGCTGTGATTTAAACCATGCCCTGCTCGCCAGTTAAAACTCCTTTTATGAAGAAAAAACTTCTTAAAGTAATTGACAAAATAATAGAAACCCTTGAATCAATTCGATTTAAGTACAGCAATGATAATGAAGAGAATTTAGCATATTCTTCTTTATCTCCAATTGACAATGGTGATGAGAATGGACACTACTCTCAAGCCCTATTATGGGCATTAAAAAATAGAAAGAAAGAAGATATTAAGAATATTGCCTTAACGGGTTCTTACGGATCCGGAAAGAGTAGTATCTTAAAAACGTTCCAGAAAAATTACAAAGGAAATGATTTACAATTCCTGAATATCTCATTAGCAACTTTTAAAGAAGAAAAACCTGAATTTGACGAAAAAGGTAAAGAGATTAAAGTTGACAAAACCGAACTTTTAAGACTTATTGAAACAAGTATATTAGAACAGATATTTTACCACGAAGAAGATAGTAAAATTCCTGATTCAAGATTTAAGAAAATAAAAAGTTATAGTGTAGAAAAGTTAGTCTTTATTTCTTCAGGATACTTAATTTTCTTATTCGCAATTTACTACTATTTCAACCCCTATTTCATTCAAAGTATTTTTAAAGATATTACAATCAGTAATAAAGTATGTGACATTATCCACTATAGCGGGATTTTCATAATAGCATTAGGTATATTCTCCATAATATTAAAATCAGTTAGGATTATTAGTGCTATTACTATTAATAAGCTTAAAATACAAAATGCTGAAATCGGTGTTGGTGAAAATTTGAGTAAGTCTATTCTGAATCATCACATTGATGAAATTCTTTATTTCTTTTCTATAAGACCCTATAATGTTGTCATAATTGAAGACTTAGACAGATTTCGAGAAACTGAAATCTTTACTAAACTAAGAGAGGTTAACTTACTTCTAAATAATTCGGAAAAAACAAAACGTAAAGAGATTGTTTTTATTTACGCTGTTCGCGATGATATGTTTACCGATAAAGAGCGAACGAAGTTCTTTGATTTTATTATTCCTGTAATACCAGTTATAAACTCATCAAATTCAAGCGAATTATTGCTAAAAAAGAAAAAACTGTTTCAGTATGATTTGAGTGATAATTTGATTGAAGACATTTCTTTCTTCATAGATGATATGCGTTTGCTTCATAACATCTCTAACGAATTTTATTTGTATAGTAAAAAGCTAAATGAAACTCTAAATCAAGACAAGTTATTCGCCATAATTACTTATAAAAACATTTACCCTAATGATTTTATGAAACTGAGTTATAATGAGGGTGATCTCTACACCATTTTTAATTCAAAAGCGATTTTTACGAAAAATTCAATTAGTAACGTAGATACTGAAATAGAGGAATATAAGAATCAAATTAGAAATTTTGAAAGCCTATTTATAGATAACATAAAAGATTTGAGATTGCTTTATATAGTTAGAATAATTGATTCTCTTCCTGGTTTTAAATCTTTTTTGATAAATAATCAAGAGGTATCAATAGACGACATTGTAAGTAATAATTATTTTGAATACTTAAAAGAAAATAAGTACAAATATAACCAGATTACATACAATTATTATGGAACCATGACAACTCCAACTCAACCTTTTACAACTAAGTTTTCTGATATTGAAAATTTAGTTAATGAATCAAAAACCTATTCCGATAAAGAAAATGAAATTATAGATGTTAAGAATGGAAAAATTACATCTTTAAAAAATAAAATTCAAGAATTAGAAAAACAAAAACAAAAAATCAGACATTCTAAAATAGCAGAATTACTAATATCAAATCAATTGCCTGAAATAGAGTTAAGTGAAAACCTCAACAAAAACCTTATAACCATCCTTTTACGAAATGGTTATATAGCAGAAGATTATATAGACTACATATCTTTATTCCATGAAGAGAGCATAACTCGTTCTGACTATCAATTCCATATCAGCATAAAGAACTCGATAAAACAACCGTTTGAGTATAAACTTTCTAAAATTGAAAAATTACTTTTAAAAATTAATCCGCTTGATTTTCAAACAGAGTATATATTGAATTATGACATTTTAGATTACTTACTTTCTAATTCCAATAAATATGATTCTCAATTAGAATCAATTTTTAACAAACTGAAAGACGAATCAAAAATCTCCATTGAGTTCATAAAAGGATATTTTGAAACATCACAAAAATTAGATGAATTCACAAAGATGCTCTGCAATAAATGGAGCAATCTATGGGGATTCATTGAATCTAATCCTGATTTCTCAGAAGATTTAAAAAATGCTATTCTAAAAAGGATAATTGAGTATGGTGATGTAAAAGCTATCGTTGAGATTTCAAAACAATCTTCTTTAACAAAGCTTATTCTCTCCGATCCTTTATTTTTAAATATTACTGAGAACCATGATAAGCTTAAAAAAGTTATTGAAGTATTAAAAATAAGCTTTAGCAAAATTGACTTTGAAAATTCTTCTGATGAAATGCTATCTTTCATTTACAAGGGTAACTATTATCAATTAAATATTGAAATGGTTACTTCCATAACTAAAAAATTCGGAGAATTTAACCAAGTAGAATTTGATAACTCAAACTACTTTGCAATTAAGACCTCAAAGGCAGATCAATTAATTCAATATGTTGAAGCAAATATTGATGATTATATCGAAAACGTGTACTTAAAACTATCTACTAATGTAAATGAGAAAGAGGAGTATCTTATCGCTCTGCTCAACAATGAAAATATTGAAATTGACAATAAAGAATCTGTCATTTTACAAACAGAAACTAAGATAACAAAGCTCTCAAACATTGAAGATTCTGGATTGTATTCTATACTGCTTGAAAACAATAAATTATTTCCTTCGTGGGAAAACTTACTTTTCGATTATAATAACCAAATTATTGAAGAAGGAGAAGAAGAAAAAACGGAGTCAGAAATATCAGAATCGAGTATTGGATTTATCAATCTAATTTCAAATGCGGAGGAATTGTCCAAGGTTAAAATTCCTAAGGAGGTAAATTCTAAAAATGTTTATGGCAAATTTTGGAAGAAGCTCCTTCAAAAAGATGAGATAGAGGATCAGTCGTACGATTTAATAACTAAATCCAGTCCTTGGTGGTATAGTGATTTAAGCTTTGAAGAAATATCCGACAACAAAATCAAATCGCTTATTAATAGTAATTGTATAAATCCTACCATGGAAAGCTTTAACTCATTAAAAGAAAAATCTGATGGATTAAATATCTATTTACTCGAAAAAAGAAAGAGTGATTATTTTAAACTCTTGGATCAGCTTACATTGGACAGCGATGATTTGGAATTGATCTTAAAGTCTTCCATCTTAAACAATTCTGACAAATTGAAACTATTGAATAACTGTTCTGAAGAAACAATTATCACGAATAGCAATTTAAAACTATTGAGTCCAATTATTCTAGCAGATAATTCCTTTGTCGTTAGTGATAATGTTTTAAACTCAATTATTGTAAACAATCAAGTCCCAGTTAAAGAGCGAGTAAGGTTATTTGTCAAAAATTCGAGCAAATATGATCTAACTTTCATTGAATCGTTCTTAACAAACTTAGGAGGAAATTATGCATGGATGACTGATACAAGTTCAAAAGCAAGAATACCGCAAGATTATGATAATTTGCAGCTATTAAGCATTTTGGTCAATAAAGGGTATATTTCATCTTTTTCGGAAAAAGATTCTGACTACAGAGTAAACCATAAACGAAAATAAACCACAGCTAACAGCACCTACCCAAAAGTGGCGGTTCAGTGGTTAAATCAAGCTTTGTGCATCTATCAAAGTTTTTGTGCTTAACTGAAAGTGAATCGCTTCGAAATCGCCACCTTCGGGTAGCTGCAAACCGTTATATGCCATTTTAGAAAACCGAACGACCCGAACAAATTGACCAAAAAAGATATGTTTAGACACAAAGGAAAGACAAGAACATTAACACACAATTTGAGAATTGCTTCTTTGTTGTCTTTTGTTGCAGGTGTTGTAAATGTTGCTGGATTTTTGGCAGTTCAAAAATTGACAACAAACGTAACAGGACATTTTGCCTTTTTTGTGGACGAAGTTTTTAAACAAAATTTTTGGGAAGGACTAAATTACTTTCTTTACATTTTGTTTTTCTTTTTGGGTTCGTTCTTTTCGAGCTTTTCTATTGAACTTACGTCTAAAATAAACGACAGGCTAATTTATAGAATTCCAGTTGTTGCAGAAAGTTTGATTTTAATATCGGTTGCAATATTTGGACAAGAAATAATTTCAAAAGCACCGAATATTTTAGCATATTCCTTACTTTTTGCAATGGGTTTACAAAATTCATTGGTAACAACAATTTCAAATGCAACTGTGCGGACAACACATTTGACAGGACTTTTTACAGACTTGGGAATTGAACTATCTCAACTATTCTTTTATAAGTTAAAGGAACAAAAAGACAAACTCTATTCATCTATAAAATTACGTTTGACAATTATTAGCTTTTTCTTTTTTGGTGGACTTCTTGGCGGAATTTTTTATTCGATAATTAATCTTTATGTATTAGCATTTGCGGGTTTATTGCTTCTCATAGGACTAATTTATGACGACATTAAACTGAAATTAAAAAGACAACTGAGATGACGAAAAGAAAAACGGCATATAACATCGGTTTTGCGTAATGGCGGGTGAAGTGCTTCTATGAAAATTTGTGCTAAATTTGAACTGTGGTTCTTCGTATCAACGGCAGTGCTAAAATGCCGCCACTACGCAAAGCCGTTTCCCGTTAATATTTCATTCCTACATCACAGAAATTTTGTATCTTAGCATTATAGCAATTGCAGCTAAAACGTATGTCAAACCAGTGAGTGATTCGGTGAGTTGGAAAAAGGGAAGTTTGTAAAATACTGATAAATAGATTGATAGAAAGTAGGTTCGATTCCCCTACGGAATAGACCCGATCGTTACTTCCTCACAGATAGTCACGGCACTACAAACAATTGTGAGCCGTAACCTGAATCTCACAGAAGCACCAGCGGTGGTGACGGTAGGCGCTATTCATGGCGGAATCAGGCAGAATATCATTCCGGAGGATGTAAAAATGATCGGCACCATCCGTACCTTTGATGATGACATGCACAAATATGTCCATCAACGTGTTCATGAGATTTCTGAAAATATTGCAGCCAGCGCAGGAGCAAAAGCGGATGTAAAAATTGATATACTTTATCCTGTTACGTATAATGATCCTGCCCTGACGGAGTCGATGATCGGCACGCTTAAGCAAGTGGCTGGTGAAGAGAATGTGATGTTGGTTACCCCTAAAACCGGTGCCGAAGATTTTTCATATTATCAGAAAAAAGTACCGGGATTCTTCTTTTTCCTGGGCGGTATGCCCAAAGGGCAGGATCCGCTGAAAGCCGCAGCGCACCATACCCCCGATTTCTATATCGATGACAGCGGGCTGTTACTGGGGGTAAAGTCCCTGAGCAGGCTGGCTTGGGATTATCTGGAGAAACAGGCAAAAAAGTAACTAACAAACGATTCCATCACGAGGAGTATTTTCACAGAAAAAGCCAGGCGAATGCCTGGCTTTTTGCATTATATAGTATAGATATGTCAAAATTCTTTCAGAAAAACTCCACTATCTATTTAAACATTATTATATAGAATTTATTCTATCCTCACTAACTGAGATAGAATACTTCATCTCCCCTTTTCCATATTTCCAGAGGAATTTAATTTAATTCAATTCTAAGAGTTTCCACACAATCATTAAACATTTTTATATAGAATTTAGTTGATTAGTATCTATTTGAATTTCTAGCTATTAAATGCAAAACAAAAATATTTTACTTAAAATTGTAGTTTATTTAATCTACTTTAGATGTATAAAGTATGTCAATAAAATAGATATTATACAATATTGTAACGTAGAATATATTTTATTGATATAGTAGGATAATTTAATATCATATTTATAAAAATAATTAAATAAATTTTTCTCTTAAACCAGAAATATTATCAATTCCACTTTCCAAAAACAAGTACTACTTATGAAAACTATTTTTTACTTAACCAAAAAACCAGCACGCAGTATCAGTATACTGATGCTTTTAGTTTTTTCACTACTACCACTTTCGGATCTTTTTGCACAGCAGAAAGTAAGGAAATATGCAACGAGGCAACATGATTTCCATACTCCTCTCGTGGCCTCTGTTTCCAATCCTGGAAATGCTGTTAGTGGCAACCCTAAAAATGCTGCTTCCCTCAACCTGTTATTAGGTGCAGTGGGGGCCACCTATAGTGAGATTGTAATGGACTTTAATCCCAATCCAAATGCAACATCTTCCTATGCTCAAACAATTGCTGCGAATACGCCAATAACAATTAAGTTATCTCTTCCTCAAGACCTCGTTGGTGTTGGAACTGGTATTATTATACAGCCAATTACTAACCTTCGAAGAACCAATGCTACTTTTAATACCTGGGACTACGACAATGTAGGTAGTCCAACAGGTGGAGGAACTTTGTTATCCCTTTTAAGCGGAGCTGGAAACCAAGAAATTACCATTACTCCTGATGCCGCTTACCAGGGAGTTCGTGTAAGATTAACTGGCGCCCTTTCATTATCCATTTCAATGGAGGTAAATCATGCGTATATCTTAGAAAATGCCCCAAGTGTAATCGCTTGTAATGATAAAATAGATGCATTATATGGTACTGGTTCATACTTGGGGGGTATTGCAGATCTGGCAAGTGGGCTTGGAACTGTCACTAATCCATGGAATGTAATTAATGGTTCTGACCCATCCCCCACAAGGTTGTCCTATTTATTGGCAGAGGTGGGATCCTATGTATATCATACTACCATTTTCAGATCTCCATCGGTGGTCGGAGATAGTGTAAGAATGGTCCTAAGGCAAACCGGTACCATCGCAAGCATCAGCGTATTACAAAATTCATTTTCTATCCAAACCTACAATGGCAACTCTGCAGGCACTCCAATCCCTGGTACTAATACATCATTAATAAATATTCAACTACTCCCGGGCTCCACTGATCAATTTGAGATTAAATTCGCACCATCCGTCGTATTTGACAGAGTTGAACTTCAGGTTGGTGCTTTAGTGAATTTAAATATCCTTACTCAACCTGTAGACCTCATTTCAGTCGAAAGAAAGAAACCAACGCCAACGATTTCCGGTATAGGCGAGGGAAACAACTTATTCTATCAGTTTTTAGACCAAAGTATCACCCTTGAAGCTACTGGGGCAGGAAGTAATACTGTACAATGGTTTAATGCACAGGTGGGATCAGCAGCGGTAAGTAATACGATTGATCCGGTGGAAAATGATTTGGTATACTGGGCGCAGACATCTTCTGCAGGATGTACTGAAACGTCGTTAAGAGAGCCAGCATACCTATACGCCGTAGAGGATAATTCAGTTATACAACCTGGAACCAAAGATGAATCATACCTGGGTTCCTATATACTGGCAACAGCTACCGACCGAAGCTTTATTTACTCTTTAGCCTCAGGGACACTTCCTCCTGGTCTTACATTAGCTTCTGATGGCGCTATTTCAGGTATCCCTACCCAAACTGGAAGTTTTGCTTTTACTGTTAATATTACTGACGAAATAGAGACACCCAATGCACGTACACTGGGTGCCATGGCTATCTCCACTGGACTAACATTAAGCAAGTCAATAGACATTGGTTCGCTTCCTGTCACGTTAACTCACTTTAAAGCAACAACTGAAGGCAACATTGCTAATCTGAACTGGGCAACTACGGCTGAATTAAATAGCGACAGATTTGAGGTGATGCGCAGTTTTGATACAAAGGCGTGGCATAAAATCGGAACTGTGAAATCCAATGGAAACAGTACTGTAGAAAACAATTATTACTTTTCAGATGACAGCCCCGCAAGTGGCAATAATTATTACCGTCTTAAAATGATTGACAAAGATGGTTCATCTGAGATGAGTTTAATTGAAAGCATTACATTCGATTTGAAGGAAGGTATTACCATTTCTCCAAATCCGACAGTTGAAAGAATTTATATCAAAACAGAAAATATGACCGGTGTTGAGAAAGTGGAGCTACGTAACAGCGCAGGGCAGGTGCTTTACCATGCATCTAATACCTCAGCAATAGACGTACATCGGTTACCAGCAGGGCTTTACGTATTATCAATCACTAGTACTGGTGGGCGTATTACTACACATAAAGTACTAAAACAATAAATTAATTTCTGCTTAAGTATTCAAACGGCTGCTCTTATCGGGCAGCCGTTTTCTTTTTAAAATTATCCAGCCAAAGTTTCATTCTGAATTTGCGCAGCCGGTTCAGATAAGAAAAATATCCTCTTCCCTCCCATTTATACTCAAAATAAAACCGCTCTCCGGAAGTGAGGCGGATTTGCTCTTCCTCACTTCGGGTTTTCAGTGTTTTACTCTCCAGATGATCCACAATGGAAGAACTGACCAGCGCATGTCTGAGACCATGCTTTTGCAACGTATTAATGTAATCATTATCGGCAAACCAGAATTTAAAATTCGGATCCAGTCTGCCGGTAACTTTCAGAATTTCTCTTTTGAAAACCAGACACCAACCTGCTACCTCCTGCCGGACAGTATACCCATAATAAAGTCCTGAATGGGCGGTATATCCTTCATTGGTATGATGGATAGAACAAAACGGAGAAACACTTGACAAATCAGGATTGCTTTCAAAAGCATTCAGGATTTCTGTAGCCCACCCTTTATGAAAGTACAAATCATTATTACAAATACAGACATAGGAATTTTCTGTCCTGTCAATTCCGATATTCATATATCGGTGGTAGCCAAAAGGAACTTTTGGATAAAGTGTTGTAGCGCCAGGATACTGGTAGTTATCCATGCCAGGGGCAGATTCAATTACCACTATTTTAAACTTAATAGTAGCGGGATCTTCAGACGCAAGTAATGTAGCGACTGCCTGCTCAGTTAATTTTTTCAACTCAGGACTGGCAGCATAGCTCAGCATGATTATGTCCATTTCTTTCATATAGCATCATCGATCTGACAGGGAAGAAATCATCAGTCGGCCTTTCCTGTATATTTCCTGTCTTTACTTTTAAATAATTGTTTTCTTTTATAGTTGAGTGATTTCAGCAGATAGTTAAAGAAACGCTTCCGACCTGTAATCTTAATCAGTTTTTTCAGATAAGTAATATTTGTCAGGTCGGCATGGTACATCATATACTTGAAAAGCTTGTCTCTGCTTTTTACATTTTGAACGGTCAATTCCTGCATTTGCTGATCATTCAAGCCGGCTATTTGAAGGTGCTTTTCCATACGATCCCTGAATTTCAATTCACCAGCCTGCATAATTTCAATCCCCTGACTAACACTGGCCGCATGAATACGAATAAAAGTTCGTGCATCAGAATTGTCAATAAAGGTAAACCGAGCCTGGTGCAATGCGCATAAAAACCAAAATTCCCAGTCTTCAGTATGATGGCTATCTTCCGGAAATCCACCCGTTTTAAGCGCCAGTTCTTTTTTGAGCATCGGACTGCTCACAACCGCTATGTTGGCATACATCAACATCCTGATAAGTTTATATCCTTTCAGATCAATCCTTTGCAGCCAGTCATAATTATTACGCTCATAATCAGGATACGTTTTGCTGCGATCATCATTTTCAAAATAGAGATGATTGGTATAACTCAGGTCAGTTTCGGGGTGAGCTTCCATAAATGCTACCTGAATTTTCAGTTTGTCCCTGCTTAGCAAATCATCTGCGTCCAGAAATTGGATATATTTTCCTTTTGCAAGACTTATTCCTTTGTTTCTTGCTGCCGATACTCCGCTATTTGGCTGGTAAACATATTGGATACGCGGATCTATAGCATGGAATTTTTCGACCACCTCTTGCGTATTATCCGATGACCCGTCGTCTATCACTATTGCTTCCCAATAAGGGTATGACTGCATCAATAGGTTCTCAAAAGTCTCAGAAAGGACAAAACCATAGTTATATGCAGGGATGATAATACTCACCAGTGCATTTTCAGTATTCATGAAAGTCAATTGAAATAAATTAAATACAGTTATTCTACGTACTTTATAACTGTCAATGCCAGATCATTTTGGTCGGGATTCCCCATATTTTGCGCAACGCAAAGAAAAAACGACTTACCTGATTTTTCTTCATCAGGAATAGTAAAGACTGTTGATTTTTCCAGATTTCCCATCCATAACTCAACATAACATAGGACCTGTTCCGTTGTTCACTCATTTGTAACAATGTCCTGACTAAAAGAGGCGCCTGACGAAATCTGGATCCGCATACTTTCAGCCAGTTACTCTCATTTTTCAGCGCATTGATTTTCACATCTATTCCATTTTCCCTTGTTTTCCTTGCCGCCAACAAATCAGTTGCATTTTCGCCATGCTGACGATACCTGACCAACGTTTGATCTAAATAATCAATAGACCCGTTCAAGGTGGCCACATAGGCAATCCAATGATCATAAGGCGAATGTTCCGGTATTGGGAAGATATGATTCAGCAAATCGCGTTTTAAGAGAATACTGTGGCCGGATACACAATTCATCATTAGAAAAACGGTAGGATCAGCACCTCTGTAAAAATTAAATTTATCTGAAATCCGGAAATTCATATCCACACCGTCCGCGTCTATGAGTGCAGAATCGTGGTATAAAAGTAAATTACTACCTATGTTCTGTTGCATCAGGGATATTTTTTCCGGGTGCCATACATCATCCTGATCACAAATCGCAATCAAATCGCTGGTGCAGAGGGCCAATGCTTTTTCAAAATTCCGGTTATAGCCCAGATTCTCTTCATTTCGGTAAAGGCGAAAGCGTTGATCCGACTCGGCATAACTTGTCAGAATATCCCATGTCTGATCAGACGAATGATCATCTACTACAACAAATTCCAGCTTTTCATAGGTTTGTGACTGTATCGAATCCAGTAGTTCTCGCAAGAATCTTTCGCCATTGTAAGTACATAAAGCAATTGATATTACAGGTAATTCTACCATATTAAACTTCAGAAAATTGTTGTAAACTAACCAATGAACTATATAATCCACCCTGCTGCATTAACTCCGCATGCTTTCCGGTTTCAGTCACTTTCCCTCCATCCAGCACCACAATCAGATCAGCATTTCGAATCGTACTTAACCTATGTGCAATGACCAGGGTTGTCCTGTTTTTCATCAGGTTATCCAGTGCGTCCTGCACCAGTTTTTCCGATTCTGTATCCAGTGCAGAGGTGGCTTCGTCCAGGAGCATGATCGGCGGGTTTTTCAAAACGGCCCGTGCAATGCACAGGCGTTGTTTTTGTCCTCCCGAAAGCTTAACACCCCTGTCTCCTATTCCGCTATCATATGCACTCTCCATCTGCATAATAAATTCATGAGCATTGGCTATTTTAGCAGCCTGTATTACCTGCTCCAGGGTAGCATCAGCCATTCCAAAGGCTATGTTATTAAACACCGTATCATTAAAAAGAACCGATTCCTGGTTTACCATGCCCACTTGTGACCAGAGCGATTCCAGCTTAATATCTCTGATATCAGTGCCGGCGATGATGACCCTTCCCTCCTGCGCTTCAATAAAACGGGGTATAAGATCCATTAATGTAGATTTACCCCCACCCGATGGGCCCACCAGTGCCACTGTTTTCCCTTTGGGTATTTGAATATTTATATTCTGCAAAACAGGTCGACCCGGATAAGAGAAAGAAACATTTTCAAGACGTATCCCTTCTTTAAACTCTTCCATATCAATAGCTTCAGGCTTATCCGCAATGGCAGGTTTTTCATCTATCAGCGTCAGTACTCTTTCTCCGGCTGCAATACCCGAATGAATGGAACTAAAAGATTCGGTAATAGCCTTGGCCGGGCGCATGACCTGAGAAAATAGTGCTATGTAGGCTATAAAGTCAGGAGCGCTTAAATCCGAACGATTTTCCAGAATGAGCGATCCTCCGTAAAGTACAATAATGGTCACCATGGCCACACCCAAAAATTCAGATACAGGTGAACTCATTTGCTGACGTTTTGCCATTTTTTTTCCCAATTCAGAAAACCGCTTATTCTCGGCATCAAACTTCTGTTTGACCATCTCAGTGGCATTAAATGACTTAATAATCCGAATGCCTGACAATGCTTCATCCAGATAGCTGATCATCAATCCAAATAATTCATGGGCTTGGGTAGCCTGTTTTTTTAACCGTTTTACAATTTTCGCAATCGCAAAAGCCGATATCGGCAGAACAAGGATAGCGAAAAGCGTCAATTTGAATGAGGTGGCAAACAGGAGAAATATATAGGCAAACAACTGCAAGGGTTCTTTAAAAAGCACCTGCAGTGTGCCTGTCACAGAATACTGAACCACCTGTACATCAGAGGCGATCCTCGCTATAATATCACCTTTGCGTTGATTACTGAAAAATCCCACATGTAGATTCATCACATTGTTAAAAACAGACTTTCTGAGATTAAGCAAGGTGTAAATTCTGAGATTTTCCATGATTCTCTGGGAAAGATACCTGAATACATTGGCTAGCAAAACAGAAACCAGAATTACAATACAAACCAATCTTAAAGCACCAAAAGCCCCATATTCAAAAGAGGCTTTCATCGCAAAATAATTGAGATACCCCAGAACATCACGCCAGCTATCCGGCTCCACGGGCTGTACCTGTCCGCTTGACTCAAACAAAGTCATCAACAGAGGCGCTAGCAAAGCCAGATTCAAAGTATTGAAAATTACTGCCAGAAGGGTGCACAGAACGTAGGGAACTGCAAATTTTCCCAGAGGCTTTGCAAAAGATAATAATCTAAAATATGTTTTCATTTATTCAAATCGGAAACAGTAAGGTCATCAACTGTTAACCGTGCTGTCAATCATTTTATTTATTAACGAGATTATTATCAGGATAATTTTATTAATTCATGCTGTTTAAGCATTAACCTGATTTTCTCAATCACCTGAAAAGTGGAAATTTCAGAGTGATGCCGGAGCATCTGTCTTTTAAAGGCATGTTTCTTTGCCCTTAATCCATTCATATTCTGAAGGAATTCCTTGTATGCCAATACCTTGAAGAATTGCCCGGTGAGTGCACCGGCCAATACATCACAAATCAGTACCTGAAAGTGCCACAAGTAAAGGTCTGAGCCATGCAAGTGCAAATAGTGCATATAGTAGCGGTTTCTGAAAAGAATTTTCTTGACTTTTCTTCTCGCCTGATGATTTTTAGTACTGGCTGATACTTCATGCCGGCATACGGCCTCATGCTCATAATAGCATTTCCAGCCTAGTCGCCATGCTCTGATCGACAATTCCTGATCCTCCCCATAGTACGGACTGAACATTTCATTGAACCCGCCGATTGATTTTAGTTTTTGCGTATCTATAAGTGCTATGGCCCCTGAAAGGTAAAACGTGGGCGTAAGCGCTTCTTTATCGGAGAAACGAAAGAAATCATTGGATTTGATTTTCCGACCTAGCAATTTAGGAGAACGTGCAGCTTCACGAATCAATTCATCATCCATTCCGATTATCCGACCCATCACGCCAAAAGTATCTTCATACTCAAAGTATTTATACAACTTTTCGAAGTACCCTTCACTCAGCACCACGTCGGTATTAAGCAAAAAAACCAGGTCTTTGCTTGCTAAGGATATACCTCGGTTGCAGCTATCTGAAAAACCAGTATTTTTCATTTTGCGAACCAGCAAAATTTCATCACTATAATGATCCTGCAGGTACTGGACAGAATCGTCATTGGATGCGTCATCTACTACAATTATTTCAACATCAGTTTGCAATGACTTGAGATAATCGAAGTTTTGTCTGAAATACTTTTCAAATAAATGCCGCCCATTATAATTGGGAATGATAACAGAGATGCTTTTCATCATTTTTCATGGTGTTAATATCGACAAGAACTTATTATACGCAAATTTCGTGCCAATGATTTGTCGTGGCTTTTTTCACCGCTAATCCTTCGATAAAAAGGTCATTCCAAAGCGGAATTCCTCCGACGGTTTGTAGGGTTAATCGGCCATGTACTAGTAATAAGAGCTTTTTTCTGATGAATGGTTGGAAAGGTTTGAGAAAATATCATTCCGAGTAAAAAGTATTCCTGTAGAAAGGTGTTTGAAATTAGGTGCAGAATCGTGGTCGGGGAGGTCTTACCCCAATTCGGTCATGATCTAAATCACTCACTATTCAATTTATTTTTTTCTTTTTTCGCGTATTTTCTTCGCCATTCTTACAGCCGACATTATGGTGACAGAAAAAATAAGTAAACCCAATACTCCCCAAAGCCAGTCTACGGTGTTTTTGAGTACAACCAAAAACACAATAGAAAAAAGCAGCACAGTTGCTACTTCATTCCACAGACGCAATTGCAGGGAGGAATGTCTGAACAGCCCCTGTCGAAGTTCACCTACAAGGCGAAGACAATAAAAATGATATCCTACCAACGCTGCTACAAAACCAAGTTTGACTTGCATCCATCCCTGGCTGAGCCATTCGGGTGTAATATATAACAACGTAGCACCTGTTATTAGCGTCAGGCACATGGCAGGCATCATAATGGCATTCATTAACAGTTTGGCCGCTTTGGTATACGCTGAAGACAATATAAGCTTTTCCTGTTCTGAACATTGTTGCGCTTCGGTATGATAGACAAAAATCCTGGGCAAATAAAACAAACCGGCAAACCAGCTTACTACAAAAATTATATGAAGTGCCTTGAAATGTAAATAAGTCATTGTTAAAAAAACTTTATACCTGCCAATTGTGTTTTTACAGAAAATAAGGATAACAACATGACCCGTAATAACTATATAACAACTGTGAAAACAACCTGTTTTTTGTTCGTCCTGACGTTGATATATGGCACTAGTCTGGGTTCTTGTGTTCCTAAAGACAAAAGTAATAACAATCAGCCGATGAATTTAATAAATATGGAAGATGTAACTGAAAATGCAGATCAGGCAGTCGCAATATTCGGTACAGGATGCTTTTGGTGTACTGAGGCCCTGTTTGAAACATTAGAGGGTGTCAAGGATGTGGTATCGGGGTACTCAGGCGGAAAGACAAAAAACCCGGATTATCGTTCAGTATGCACCGGCACGACCGGTCATGCGGAATGTGTGAAAATCACCTATGATCCTGCTATGATTACATACAAGCAATTATTACAGGCATTTTTTAGAAGTCATGACCCTACCAGCCTCAACCGCCAGGGTGCTGATGTGGGCACACAATACCGATCTGTAATATTTTATACAAATGACCGTCAGAAACTCGAGGCAGAGGAGATTATGATAGCTCTGAATAAATCAGGCGCTTTCCCAAAGCCGATTGTAACTGAAATCAGTCCTTTAGATAAGTTTTATATAGCTGAGGATTCCCACCAGGATTTTTATGCTAACAATCCTGACCAGGGATATTGCGCAGTTGTGATTGCTCCCAAACTTGACAAATTCAGAGCAGTCTTTAAAAACAACTTAAAGCAATAAATTAACCGATTGTCATATAAAAATGACCAATCAATAAGAATTAGGGGCACTTATTGAAAAATTGTCTTTAATTTGCACAGAAATAATTCAACAATCATCTACACTTTTTATAATTATGAAAAAACAACTTCTTGCTTTATTCTCTTTATGCTTGGTGCTTTCTGCTTCGTCAAGTTCTTTCGCCCAATTTGAAAAAGGAGACAAATTATTGAATGCCGGATTATCACTGGGTGGTACCTATGGTGGTGGTGCCGGTGTTGGCGCTTCCTTTGAGGTAGGAATACATGACTATATCAGCGTGGGTGCACAGGCCGATTTCATGACCTGGAGCAACGGTTGGGGTGGATATAAGTTTAAATACACTTTCCTTCCTATCGGTGTGCGGGGATCATATCATTTTGGTAAGCACTTCTTAAAAATGGATAATCTGGATTTATATGCAGGTCCTGCAATCGGTTATACCATCGCGAACTATAAAGACCCTAGCGGATGGAGTGGTCTTTATACGGGCGGATACGGAGGTGAAGTCTACTTTGGTATATTCGCAGGAGCTCGTTATTATTTCAAAGAAAACATGGGTGTGTTTGCGGAATTAGGCCAAAACACTTCAGCTCTAAAAGCAGGTATTGCTCTGAAATTCTAAATAATAATTTCATAAAAAAATGCAGCATCCATAACGAATGCTGCATTTTTTTATTCCTTTTGTTTATGCCGTGAAAGCAGTTGAGTCTTAGGCTCTGCATCCATTTTATCTCCTAATAACTTACCCCAGGGTCTTAACTCTTCTATCCGGTCAAAAATAATCTTCAAGACCGCCACAAAAGGGATCGAAAGAAACATGCCGCTTACCCCCCAGAAATTGCCTCCCAAAAGCACAATCAGAATGGAGACCAAAGCATTAACCGAAACTTTGGAGGATACTATTCTCGGAACAATAATATTATTATCAATAAATTGAATCAGGGTGTAAGCACCAATGATCAGCAGCGGTGTGGTAAGGCCGTCATCACCAGTAATCAGCGACATCAACACTGGCAAGCCAATGGCCACCAAACCACCTATGTAAGGAATAAGGTTGAGTATGGCTCCTATTACCCCTAAAAGTATAGCCGATTCAACTCCTAAAATGAGCAAAGCTCCGGAATTTAACACAGCTACGATACCGGTTTCTATCACCAAGCCCACAATATAACTTTGTACAGCCCCTTTGGTTTCCTGTAAAATCTCGGACACCTGCTTCTCATTGTTATCCTCAAAAACTTCAAATATAAAATTGAGTATTAAAGGCTTATAATATAACAACAGGAACACATACAGCGGAATCAACACAATGAAACTCACCACGCCAAAGACCGTATTCAGCGTTTGCCCGATATAGGCTTTGCCACCGCTTACCGCTTCTTTTACCATATTAATCTGCCTTTCTTCAGAAATACCAAAACGGCTCGTAAGCCATGTTTGTAATTCTCCCATTATGGAAGTAAACTTTTTCTCCAGCTGGGGGATCATCTCACTGAATTGAGCAATCTGTGAGGACAGAAATAGTAACACTGCGGCAAGGAGTAAAATGGCAGATACCAGCGATATGAGTATTGCTACAATTTTCGGCACACCTTTACTTTTTAAGTAATTACATAAAGGATTTAACAAGATGGCAATTAGTCCTGCAAAACAAAAAGGGATTAGTACATCCTGTAATAAGTAAGCAATATAAAATGTGAGATACAGCCCAATCAGCACCATAGGTGCTTTGATGTAGAAGGGAATATTCTTTAGTAACTGCCTGTACGACCCATTATCATTATCCGACGAACCTGTTTTAGCCTGGCTGAATAATCCCATAAGTATTGATGATTAGTATACCCAACCAAGATACAGCAAATAATTAAATATTTACTATAAAAAATCACAGGCAAATTCTTCCCAAATACCAGAGGTTTCTGCATATCCTATTGCAGGAAAAATACGCCTGAAAAGAAGGTTTATATAGGCACCGGGTTACATTCAGATATTATACAGTTCCAAACTTATCCAGCTGTTTGACTAATACATCGAAATCTTTAGGATAAGGCGCTGTCACAGTAATTGACTCGCCATCCATTAATTTAAACGTTAGGGAACGGGCATGTAATGCGACCCTTTGGATCAGAGGCAGTTCTTCAGTTTCTTTTTTGAGGTTGAATTTACGTTTAATACTGGATAGGTAAATGGGTTTACCACCGTATTGCGGATCATTCACAATGGGAGCTTTTAAACAGGAAATATGTATCCTGATCTGGTGCATTCGCCCGGTAACCGGGATGCACTCCACAAGGGTATAACCCTTATATACTTTTAAGGTATTGAATATAGTCTCAGCTAATTTTCCACTTTCCCGGTCAATCTTCACAGCTGTACCGTTTTTCAGAGGAAGGATGGGAAGATAAACTGAAATTCCTTCCAGATGGTGCACTCCGTTGGAAACAGCGTGGTACCTTTTGGTAACTTCACGGTGTTCAAACTGTAGTGACATATGCCGGTAGGCAGCAGCATGTTTTGCAAACACGAGGATCCCCGAAGTTTCTTTATCCAGCCGATGGGCTGCCATTATTTCCGGAAAATACTCCCTCCCTAGTCGTAATAGACTACCACCGCGATCGGCAGTTCTTTCATCAAGTGTGGCCAGGTGAGCTGGTTTATTGACGACGATAAAATCGTCGTTTTCAAATAATATTAAATCTGAGAAATTGATTTTCATGTGCCTGAAATATTTTGCAAAGCTACCTATTTCAGCTACAGAATCAAAAACTAAATTAGCTGACCCGACTTTTTCGGATTCGGATTCACCTTGTCTGATTCAACCAATCCGTCACGCAATCTGATAATTCGGTGGGCATAATGGGCGATATCTTCTTCATGGGTTACCATGACGATCGTATTCCCTTTTGTGTAAAGCTGATCAAACAAATCCATGATTTCATAGGATGTTTTCGTATCCAGGTTTCCGGTTGGTTCATCTGCCAGCAATATACTCGGGTCATTTACCAAAGCACGCGCAACGGCCACACGCTGGCGCTGTCCTCCCGAAAGCTCATTTGGCTTATGATGCGCCCTGGTCTCCAGCCCCACGTTTTTCAATGCAAGCATGGCCTTTTCGGTCCTGTCTGCTTTACTGTACCCCGCATAGATCAGAGGAAGTGCAACGTTTTCAAGGGATGACATCCGTGGCAACAAATTAAAAGTCTGAAACACAAACCCGATTTCTTTGTTTCGAATAGCTGCCAGCTCATTTTCGGTCATGTCACTCACATCTTTATTATTAAGGATATAAGTGCCGGAGGTGGGTGTATCAAGACACCCGATAATATTCATCAGGGTAGATTTACCGGAACCCGACGGACCCATAAATGCTACATATTCTCCTTTATTCACCGAGATACTGACTGATTTGAGCGCATCTATAATCTCGGTCCCCATTACATAACGTTTGGAAATATCGATGGACTGTATAATTTTCATTGGGTTAGCTGGAGATTAAGTAAATACCTATTACGACAGATGCTATCAGAACTCCCGCACCTATCACCATCATACGATTCATTTTGTAAAAACCACGAACATACAAAGTTGCTAATACCATCGCGGGATTCATATCATTCTGCTCAAAAAACGTGTCAGTCTGTGTGAGGCCCGGACTCTCAAACGAGATACCCAGCTCGCTGTCAGCCACCTGCCACTTCCCCGACTCTCCGGACAATTCCCCGGGATAACTTTTACCCAGATAATCAATTGTGACCTTTGTATTCCAGTTCTCAAACCGGATCTCCCCCAGAACCTTATTTCCTTCTATATCCAGGATGGTGATCTTTCTGCTAAAAATATTTTTCCCACTAAACCGTAACAAAGTTCCCAGAAACTCTCCGTAGGCATTCTGATTGAATGACGGCTTGTTCAGCATACCGACAATCAGTTTGTTACGGGTAATTCTGACTTTTCCCGCAGGTGAAATTTCCACAAAATTATATTTCATACGAGCCAGACTCAGCCATTATACTTTTTTTGAAGTTCAAATTTACCCATCACCTGAATGATTCTCGTTCTTTTTCTATAAGTGCACGCTGTGACTGATATTCATGCCTAAACTGCTGATAATCGGCATCAGGCAATCCTTCTTCCGCCCTCTCAGCCGCCTCATCCGCATCGTTCAACAAACCCTGTTTTAAGGCCAGGAATGCAAACTGCCGCCACAGCCACGGATCTTCCTCATTATTATTCAAAGCATTGGTTACTACTAAATATGCTTTGTCCAGTTGATCATTTTTTAAATAAAAATCAGAAACAGCACTTACAATTTTACCATTAAACGGGTTAGCACGCAAAGCTTGCTCGTAATATTTTTCGTTATTATTCTTTATCGCTTCTTCCAATAAGGTATCTGCTTTTGAAGGCAAAAGGGAAATTTTTTCAATATTATCCCGTAAAAGAATCAAAGCCTGATCCCCTGCACCTTCCTCTGAGTTAATCAGATTTTCAAGCAATATTCCAGCAGAAGCATACTTTTGCTGCAATGCGTGCGTGAATATCTGACCAATAACACCTTCCCTGCTGCTGACATTCGCAAATGCTTCTTCCGCTTTTGAAAAAACGCCCATTTGCAGCCACCAATGACCGGCGATCAGATTAAACTGATTTGCCATTCGGGTGTCTTCCTTGGCCCAGCTCTGTAACATACCCAGGGCTTTCAGCTTATCGCCGGAATAAAATTCAGGATATAAACCAGCCAGCGATAGTTCATTTGAAATTAACGGGTTATACACAGCCAACGCCATGGCCATTTCACCCTGCTGCTGGCTATCGGCAGCCTGATTGAGATTGAAATTATATAAATAGGCCAAAGATGCCACGCTCAGCAGAGAGTCAGAAGCAATCCAGTTGCTGTTAAAGTTTTCCTTATCGAAATTTCCTGCGATACTCTTGAGGGCTATCTGATTTGCTTTAAAAGAAACATAATCCCGGTTTTTAAAATTTTGCGCCAGTGAATCCCGCAAATTACCTGAAGTATTGGCAGCCAGCAAAGCCAGCAGGTTGGTGGCCGCCACTTCTGGACGATTGGATTGTTTTTCGGCAAATTCCAGATAATAATAGGCCGAATCGGTCACGGAGGAACGTTCAAACAACATGCCCAGGTTATTTGAGATTTCGCCATTAGCCGGAAACACCCGATGCGCATTTTGCAAGGTAAACAAGGCATCAAAATAGAGGTTTTCACCCAGGAGTACATTTCCTAATCCTACAAATGCCTGTGGGGAAGGATTCTTCAGCGTGGCCTGTCTGAAATAATAGGCAGCAGCCGTGTTATCGTCCTGTTTTAGGGCCAGCGACGCCAGTGCATAATTGGATTTATGATTTTGAAATTCACTTTGTAATCCAAGTTTATAATATTGCTCAGCCAAAGTAAATTCACCCTTAACAGTATAGAGATCACCTAATCCATTGAAATATCCAGCCATCCCTTGTGAAAGCGGAAAAAGATTCTGCATGGAAAATAGCGCAATTACTCCCCCGAAACCTATCAGACGTGTTTTTGTCAAGTCAAAATTCATGGGTTTATAAAGCACCTTGTATACCTCCAGTCTCTTTCTGAAAAGCGGAGCAAAATTGAGCAGCACATAAAAAATAAATACAATTCCCATCGCGAGTTGCGTATTAACCACCGTATCTTCCAGCACCTCGAGTAATGGGTCATTCGAAAGAGCGGCCTGAGAAAGAGCAAATGCCAGGGCCACCATGAACAAACCTACATACAGCATCCATCCACCATTACGATAATCCAGCACACCAGCTGTGGAATCACAACGTTTTTTAAATCCAGTGATGCCAGCCAACCCTCCTGCCAAAGCCAGAATAACCGGATTAACCAGCCATAAATCAATATCCATCTGCCGCGTATTTTTCAGGAAGAGTAAAATCAGCAGACTTATATATAAGAGGCTTCCTGTTAGAAATGCACCCAATGAGCGTTGGTTTAAGCCAAAACTTTTGGAAGTACATAACCAGACAAGCGCTGCAAGCACTTCCGTCGCGCTTATAAAAAAGAAGATCACCGAAAGTCCCAGCCACATAGGTATACCATATACCAGGGCAGTCAGCGCAGGATAGGAGGTTTCGCCAGTAAGCCAAACGAATACAAAAATCAGGAAAATGATCAGGCACATCCACATCATCCGTTGCGGGAGTTGCATATCTTCCCTGAAAGCATGTATATAGTAACTTACCCCTCCAAGTACCGTCAGCATCAGAAAAAACAAGAACCGTGGATGAAAAAAATCGACCTGAAGCATTTCGGTTCCACAAAATGCTAGTAAAATCATAAACACGGCCATCGCTCCAATATACCAGAATCTAGACAAAGCTGTGACAGCAGCCAATATGAGTGCAATACCCACCAGCAATAGTATGAGCGCTACCAATACCACCGATGGTTCAATCTCCATGACAGAGGCGACGAAAGTTTCCTTTACAAGCATGGATGGCACAGGAACTCCGAATGTACCTTGTGAAGTTTCAAGCCTGTCGATAACAGTCGGAATTTCTTTCCATTCGCTTATTACACTCCAAGGGGCAGTATTGGAAAGAGGATCCGAAATTTTTACAAGAAATAATAGCATGGTCAGAATCAGCAGAAAAACGACTGCCAGAGCGGCGATTCGCTCTCGTAGATGCCATGACGGTGGTGGAAAAAGTTTCATTTATTTTACTTCTCTAAAAAATATCCTATAAATGTGTCGGTTATCTATTGATCGAGACCATTAAATATCCTAATTTTGCGACCTGAAATTAAGAATACAAATCTCATACTAGTTATTCACAAATGGCAAACGCGACAAACATAGGAAAAATTACGCAGGTAATTGGTCCCGTAGTAGACGTATCCTTCGAAAACAGTGCCAGTATTCCATCCATTCTGGACGCACTGGAAGTCATAAAATCAAATGGCCAAAAAGTAGTTCTTGAATGTCAACAGCACCTTGGAGAGGACCGTGTACGTACCATCGCCATGGAAGGTACTGAAGGACTTCAGCGTGGCATGGAAGTTATCGCGACAGGCGAGCCAATCAAAATGCCAACAGGAGAGCAAATTAAAGGTCGTCTTTTCAACGTTGTGGGTGATGCCATCGACGGGTTGAAAACGATTGACAAATCCAATGGTATTTCGATTCACCGTAGTGCCCCCAAATTTGAGGATCTTGCAACAGGAACTGAAATTCTGTTTACAGGTATTAAAGTAATTGACCTGCTTGCTCCTTATGTAAAAGGTGGTAAGATTGGTTTATTTGGTGGTGCGGGTGTTGGTAAAACCGTATTGATTCAAGAACTTATCAACAATATTGCAAAAGCATATTCAGGTCTATCTGTATTTGCTGGTGTTGGTGAGCGTACACGTGAAGGTAATGACTTACTTCGTGAAATGATCGAAGCGGGAATTATCAAGTATGGCGACGCTTTCAAACATAGCATGGAAGAAGGCGGTTGGGATACCTCCAAAGTTGATTATGAATTAATGAAGGAGTCTCAGGCAACTTTCGTATTCGGTCAGATGAACGAGCCTCCGGGAGCACGTGCTCGTGTGGCCTTATCGGGTCTTACTGTAGCTGAATATTTCCGTGACGGTGACGGCGAAGGACAAGGACGTGATATCCTTTTCTTTATCGACAACATTTTCCGCTTTACTCAGGCAGGTTCTGAAGTATCCGCACTTTTAGGTCGGATGCCATCTGCTGTAGGTTACCAGCCTACTCTGGCCACTGAAATGGGTGCCATGCAGGAACGTATTACTTCGACTAAGCGTGGATCAATTACATCAGTACAAGCAGTATATGTACCTGCTGATGACTTGACTGACCCGGCTCCTGCTACGACTTTTGCTCACCTTGATGCAACTACTGTACTTAGCCGTAAAGTTTCTGAAAAAGGTATTTACCCGGCTGTGGATCCACTGGATTCATCTTCACGTATCCTTTCTGCAGAAGTATTAGGTGATGCCCATTACAACTGTGCTCAGAATGTGAAAAACATCTTGCAACGCTATAAAGAACTACAGGATATCATCGCTATCCTGGGTATGGAAGAGCTTTCAGAAGATGATAAATTGACAGTATCCCGTGCAAGACGTGTTGAGCGTTTCCTATCTCAACCATTCTTTGTGGCAGAACAGTTTACTGGTCTGAAAGGGGTATTGGTTGACATCAACGATACGATCAAAGGTTTTAATCAGATCATTGCAGGTGAATATGATCACCTTCCTGAGATGGCCTTCAACCTTGTTGGTACAATCGACGATGCACAGGCTAAAGGTGAAAAAATGTTGGCAGAAGCTAACAAATAAGAAATAAGACACATGAACTTGGAAATAATTACCCCTGATAAAAACGTCTTTGCCGGCGAAGCGACAGCAGTTACTTTTCCTGGTACAGAAGGACAGTTTCAGGTATTGAATAACCACGCAGCGTTAGTGAGCACATTGGGCCGCGGCGAAGTGATTATCGATACTGGAACCGGCAAAAAAAACTACACCATCGATGGTGGCGTAGTTGAGGTACTGAACAATAAAGTTCTTGTTCTGGCAGAAGCCATTATTTAAGAATTGCTTCTCATATAAATACAAAAAAGCCTTCTCATAAAATCTGAGAAGGCTTTTTTGATAATGAAAACCGGGAAGTAAATATTTTGTATTACTGATTACACCTTACCAATCAACAACAGAACCATCAAGGGCATTATATGATTCTGGATTTTTCCAGTCGTGCCCTATCTTGTCAGCCATGGCTGCATCATCCAATTCAATTCCCAATCCAGGCCCTGTGGGTACCATGACTGTCCCGTCCTTTTGTAATTTGAATGGATTTTTCAGGTAGCCCTCACCCAGTGAAACCTGTTCCTGTACCAGGAAATTAGGAATACTTGCCGCCAAATGAAGACCAACAGCCAGGGAAATCGGACCCATCGGATTATGCGGCGCTATGGGCACATAATATGCCTCTGCCATCCCGGCAATGATTCTTCCTTCAGTGATCCCACCTGCATGACACAAATCGGGCTGAATAATACTGGCCGCACCTTTTTCAAGAATTTCTCTGAAGCCCCACTTTGTAAATATCCTTTCGCCTGTAGCAATTGGCAAATGAGTACCCCGCGCTATATCCACTAATACATCCACATTTTGCGCTTGACATGGTTCTTCAACAAACATCGGTTTAAATGGCTCCAATTCGCGTATCAGTAACTTGGATGTTTGTGGAGGTATCGCTCCATGAAAATCTATGCCAATATCCATTTCATCTCCACCCGCTTCACGTAAAGCAGCAAAACTGTCTACCGCATTCTGTATAAATTTGGGGTTTTCAACAAAATCGGCGGGACGTTTCTTAGCTACTCCCGTTTTTATAACGGTGTACCCTTCACTCTTCCTTTTTTTCATATCATCAGGAGTAGAAGCGCGCCCATAGATTCGTACCCGATCCCGGGTTGGGCCGCCTAATAATTCAAACACCGGGATATTCAGTAACCTTGCCTTGATATCCCATAAAGCGTGGTCGATACCACTCAAAGCACTGGTGAGGATAGGTCCTCCTCTGTAAAATGCATGTCTGTAAATGGCTTGCCAGTGATGTACAATATGACGAGGGTCTTTCCCAATTAGGTAGGGCTCAATTTCTTTAATCGCTGTCTGGATTGTCAAGGCACGTCCTTCTAGCAATGGCTCACCCAGTCCCGTAACACCGACATCGGTATGAATTTTAAGAAAAATCCACCTGGGCTTCACCAGAAAGGTTTCCAGTTTTGTAATTTTCACTTTGCTGTAACCCTCAAACCGACCGGGATTCTGGGCATAGGAAAAAGCGGGCAAGGACAAAGTTCCGGCGCCGGCGGCACCCAATAAGGATTGAATAATAGTTCGCCTGGAAAGTCCTCGGCTGGGGTTAGAATAATCCATTCAGTTCAACAGTTAAGTGTTTAGAAATAATCTTAAAGTCTAGTATTTAAAATGATGGTATAACCCAGGTTTCAGATATTTAAAACTGTGGCCTTAAGTACAGAAGAGTCTCTGTCCACCAACCTGGCTTCCATAAATAGCTGCTTCATTCCCTCATCCGGATTGTTGAGCCTGGCTATCAACATTTCTACCGCAGTTTTACCCAGCTGCTCCAGGGGTTGTCTGATATAGCTGATAGGACAATAATACAGATCAAAACCCTCTGCCTGTCCATAACTGACTATCGCCAGATCTTCCGGCACTCTGATTTTCTTTTCATTGATATATTTTAAGCCGTTCACTGCTAGTCCATAGGTAGCGAAGATCAATGCATCAATTGGATTATCTCCTTTCATCAGCATGTCAATTTCAGCTTTTACCCGGGCATCCATATCTTTAAACGGTACTCTTTTTACACAATCCCTGGGAAGGCTAATGCCTTTTTCCTTGAGTGCCAGATGATATCCCCGGATTCTCTCCAGTGTATGAAACATGTCAGAATCGTAGGCGATCATCCCAATTCTACTGTAGCCGTTACGCAACAGGTGGGTCGTCGCGTCATAGGATGCTTTAAAGTTATTGGTTACCACAAAATCGGTCTGAATATCAGGAAAATGTCTGTCCAACAGAATAAAGGGAATTTTCTTTTCCTTGAGAAAATGTACATTCCGTTCAGAACCTTCTTCAGAGACAATTATAAAACCATCCACCTGCCGGTTGACCAGAACATTTAACAAATCCCATGACTTTACAGCGTTTTCATCTGAGCTGCCGATAATGACTGTATAACCCGATTTTTTTGCTTCATCTTCCACTACCCTGGCTATATTGGCAAAAAAAGGATTTGAAATATCGGCGATAATCAATCCTATGGTAAAAGTTTTACCACTCCTCAGGCTTTTGGCCAGATGATTGGGCTGATAATTTAACTCACTTGCAATCTCCTTGATTTTAGAAGCTATTCCAGCACTCACCCTATTCTCTTTTCCATTCATCACATAGGACACCAATGCAGTTGAAACACCCGCTTTTTCAGCAATATCTTTTAATGAGGTTCGTTTTTTTTGCATTGTGAAGGCTAGGTAGGTTTAGTGAAGCATATTACTGCAAGTTATAAATATTATAAAGACTCAACGGTTTAAGGTCGTATGATCGTACCGTCTTCTTTTCTGACCTGCCAGTTCGATTTGGTAAAGATCGGGTATTTGGCTGCTGCCTTTTCATCTATATCCACTCCAAGGCCTGGTACTTCATTAACAGACATATAACCATTTTTCATGGTCGGACACCCCGAAAAAACTTCCTGTGTTTTCTCATTAAATCTTACCGCTTCCTGAATGCCGAAATTCCATACTGCATAATCAATGTGAGCATGTGCCGAATGCCCCACTGGTGAAACATCGCCAGGTCCATGCCAGGCAGTACGCACGTTGAACCACTCTCCTAACCGTGCAACTTTCATGGCCGGTGTAATACCTCCAATCTGGGAAACATGAATTCTGATATAATCAAACCATTGGTTGACCATTGGTTCTACGAATTCGTTGATATTATTAAAGAGTTCGCCCATTGCGATCGGCACAGAAGTGGTTTGACGTAATAATTTAAACCATTTCATGTTTTCTGGTGAAAACGGATCTTCCACAAAAAACGGTTTGTATTCTTCCAGCCGCTTGATGAGGTTAATGGCATCCATGGGCTGCAACCGCTCATGAATATCGTGCAGAAGCTCCACTTCATCTCCACAATTTTTCCTGACTGCTGCAAACATCTCCGGAACCGATTTGACATAAAATTTTTCATTCATATAATTATCTGTCTCCCCTCCGAAGCCGGCTTCCTTAAAATCAGGTTTACGGGCTGTACTGCCTACGGCGCCGTATCCGCCCTGCTGAATCCTGATATATTTATATCCCTCTTCCATAAATTTTTTCACACTTTCTACAGCTTCTTCCGGTGTCCTTCCTCCCGCGTGGGTATAACAGGGAATTGCAAAACGGCATTTTCCACCAAGGAGCTGATAGACGGGCATTCCTGCACGCTTTCCCTTAATATCCCAGAGTGCCTGGTCCAGTCCGCAAAGCGCATTATTAAGTACTGGTCCGTTCCGCCAGTAAGAACTGACATAAATGGATTGCCAGATATCTTCGATATTATCCACGTCCCGTCCCACGCATAATTCACCCAGGTATTTATCAATGGCTGTAACCACAGCAAATGCTCGCTGTGTAAATGTTGCACAACCCAGTCCATATAATCCGGGCTCTGTAGTTTCGACTTTGACGACAATCAAATTAGAACCCTGGGGAGCTGTAGCAATTGCTTTTACACTTTTGATCCTGACCGGGGATGCGCCTTTGGCGTATTGTGGTGTTTCATAGGAGGCGCGGGCTTGTTGGCCACCAAAAATGTTTAACAGCCCCGCTGAGGTTCCAATCCCCAACATTTTTAAAGTATCACGTCTGCTCTTGCTCATAGAATTTGTATTTAAGGTTAATCATCATTCCAAAATGGCCGGTTATGTTCATGAATTTTAATCTGCATAACCGGCTTCACAGTAAGTCAATTATAGTTTTTTATCCCACCACATCCGGGCACTCAGTGTATTAGGCCCCTGACGACCGATTGCTTCATTCATATTGCCCTGATTCACTACCACCTCACTATCAGGATAAGGCATACGACGAATAAAATCTTCCCCTTGCAACTCGGAGCCGGGATAAGGATTTTTTGCGAGCGCAGGAAATCCGCTTCTTCTGAAATTCGCAAACAATTCAGGACCGTTTAAAAATGAGCTTACCCAATATTGTGTATTGATCTGTTCGAGGGCCTTTGATTGATCGAGCGGATGGGCATTGATATAACTTTCGATACTGGCTGGAGCAATTGCTGAGGCCGTGCCAAATAATGCCATTTGTTCCAGGTTGGCACGTACCCCTTTTTCGAAATATTCAGCAGCATCTCCATCTGCCCAACCTCTTGTTGCAGCCTCGGCCAACAGTAGTTGTGTCTGTGAATAGGTAACATGAAACTCGGGCGCATCCAGGGCGAGTACGGTATTCAGATTGACTTGAGAAAAATCCCACAGACTCGCTACTCCTTCTCTGGCATAGACTGTCCGGATGGATACATCATCATATCCCATGGGCATTCCTATCTGTTTTTCAGGGTCTGTTGAGGCTCGCGATGCCACTTGCTCAGGTCCACCTGTAGCACCTATGTAACGCACAGCTATGGACTTTAACCGTGGATCGTTGTTGTCTTTCAGATAATTGACAAATGGAGCAGCTAAATAAAAGTTGGTTTTTTCCCTGGCTGCCAGGTGATTGCCTATCCAGTTATTATAGAGTGCCGAATGTCGGGTCATGGCATTGTCGGAGTTGGAACTGATCAAACCGCCTGCAATTGCTTTTTTCGTGTATGATTCAGCTAAAGCCGGATCTACTTTAACAAGCCGCATTGCAACACGCAGCATCAAAGAATAACCAAACTTTTTCCATTGCAGCACATTTCCTCCGTACAGAATTTCAGTATTAACCGTCTCCTTGGATGGATCCAGTGCGGCTGAAGCTTCTTCCAGCTCTTTCAGTAAATCTTTGTAAATAGATTCCTGCGTATCATATTTGGGTGAAATAATTTCATCCAGGTACCCCTTCCCGGCTTCCGAATAAGGGATATCTCCATAGGTGTCGGTCAATATCATAAATGAATAAGCCTTCCAGATTCGGGCAAACTGATGCAGATTATGCATCACAGGATCCTCTTTAGTAGCTTCGGTTACATCCACTATTTGTTTGACAACATTCCTATAGAAATTCTGCCAGAGCTGGGCGATGTTTGCGGTTACAAACTGATTGTAATTTCCACCTGCCAGCGAACTGCCATAAGGTGTGATGATCTGTTGTACGATACCAAAATGATAACAAAGCATTTGTAATGTCCCGAATCCATCCTGATAAGTAACATCCAGAATAGCTTTATTCAGTTGAAACGCCGGATAAAGAGATGTGGGATCGACTTTATTGGTGTTGATTTCGTCAAAGCCATTATCGCACCCCACCAGCAAGTGCAGGGATAGCGTGAGGGCTAGTATATATTTTAACTTCGATTTCATAAGATCTTCATTTTCTAGGTTGTCTCATTAACTATCAGCTCAGAATTTTGCGCTCAGGTTAAAACCAATGCTTCTGGTCGGGGGCAGACTCGGCCAAAAATCCAGTCCCATCGCATTATCAGAAGAATTCATCACCATTTCAGGATCCATATTTTCAGTCCATTTTTTAAGTACAGCCACATTATTGGCAACAGCACTCAATCGTAATCCCTTCAGAAAGAAGGTGGATGGAATCAGTCTTCCGAAATCATAACCTAAAGACAATTGTCGTAACTTCCAGAAGCCAGCGTTAAAAACCATATCTTCATGCACACCGATCACATTCGGACGCTCATAAAAGGGCTGCACCAGTGCTTTTGTCTGGTTTGTTTCTCCACCTGGATTCACGCCTTCGCCGATCACGAAACCTTCTTCCCGACCTACAAGTGTTTTCTTGTGCAAACCGTGCCGCAGATAATTCTGATTTTGGCCGGCAATCATTTTATGACCCAGTTTAAAGTCAATCAATGCAGACAAGCTGATTCCCTTGTAATTAAAAGAATTGGTTATACCACCGAAATACTTAGGTAAGACACTGCCCACATTACGCAATTCTTCATCACGAAGGGCCAGACCACTTGATTTATCAAAAACTTGCCGCCCTTGATCATCTCGCATGTAATAGTAAGTATACAGCTGACCAATTGGCTTGCCTACCTGCTGACGTAAGATCCTTCCTCCACCTCCACCGGCGGTAATCATGGTATCATTTTCAGCCAGCCCCAGTTTAAGAACTTTTGAGGTATTATAGGAAATATTAAAATTGATATCCCATGAGAAATCGTCATTTCTGACGGGGCTGAAAGTCAATAACATTTCCAGACCCTGATTCATACTTTTCCCTACATTAATCAGCTTGCTTGTATAGGATGACGCATCAGAAACCTGGGCCGCGAGAATCTGATCTTCTGTAATTTTATGATAATATGTCAGGTCAAGTCCTACCATATTTTTGAATAATTTCAGCTCTATACCCGCTTCTGATTCTTTCACACGCAATGGACGAAGATTTCGATTGGGAATAGAGGATGCGTTAATTCCTCCGACAGGAACAAGCTGCCCAGTGGGCGTTACAGCATTATTGTTATTAACAGCATAATAGAGTGCATTAGAATAAGGTGAAACATTATCGTCGCCTACCTGCGCATAGGCGGCACGTATTTTTCCGAAGGTCAGCCATTCAGGAAGGTTTGAAAAAGCCTGAGAGAAAACAAAGCTACCCGTTACTGAAGGATAGAGAATACTTCTGTTTTCTGGAGCCAAAGTGGAAAACCAGTCATTACGGGCTGTAACATTCAGATACAGAAATTCCTTGTAGGATAAGGTAGCAGCACCGTAAAAGGAATTTATTTTTTTCTCGGAAAGGCTGTAGAAAGGGTTTTTGACCCGCCCGTTCATAACAGTATATAATCCAGGTTGAACAAAATCCTGTACCGCCACACTGTTGTAATCCATTTTTACATATCGGGTATTACCCCCTATGGTCGCATCGATACCGAAATCACCAAAAGTGTGATTGCCACCTAACAGAAAGTCAATATTTCGTTCGGTGAATTTTCGGACATCCTGCACAAACCCTCCGTTCACATAACCGGCAGGCGCTTTCGCGATAGGTGCATAGCCATTAGGGATATTATAATCATGGTTTCTTACATAATAATCCTGCGCCACTCTACCCTGCAAATACAACCATTTGGTGATATCCCATTTTAAGGCCATGTTGCCAAACAGACGGTTACGGTCGACGTTTTCCTTATGGTAGTTGACTGAATAATAAGGATTATTACGGACCAAAAATCTGGAGAAAACAAATTCATCTCCATTCGGATGTACCTGATTAGCTTCCAAGGCTTCAAAAGGCATTGAATTGGCCAGTGTATAAATAACGGTGGCAGTAGCAAAATCCTGCGCATCAAGCTGCGGTGGATTTTTATTCTCCTCCAATGAATAATTCATATTACCCATGGCCGTTAATTTCTGGTTGATTTTCTGTGTAAATCCGAGGTTAATCGTTTTTCTGTTGAAACGGGAGTTGGGGACAATGCTTTTATTATCAGTATTGGCGAAGGACAAACTGAAGCCACCGTTTTCACCACCGTTGGAAACAGTTAACGTATTTGTAAAATTGGTTCCGACATTATAGAATTTACGGACACGATCACGAACCGGCTCGTAGGGCCAGTCTTCCCCGTCAAATAACACTTGCCGCATACCAGGTTGAAATTTTTCTCCAAAACTCCATACGCCGGAAGTTGGGTTGGGTGCAGTAGGCCTTACACCACCTTCGCCCTGCCCATATTCATATTGAAAATCTGTAAAATCAAGCGGTGTGTCTGATGTAAAATTGAGGTTATAATCAACTCCCCATCCTTTGCCCGAGCCTTTGCTTTTGGTGGTAATCATCACTACCCCATCTTTAGCTCTGGAACCATATAATGCAGCCGCAGTAGCTCCTTTCAAAACCGTCATGGATTCAATATCGTCCGGATTGATACTGGACATACCATCGCCTCCGTCTGAGTTATTCTGAATCCGGTTATTTACGTAATTACCACCCATGGCATAATTGGAGTTGTCAACAGGCACGCCATTAATTACAATGAGTGGATTATTCTGCCCGCTGAATGACGACTGGCCTCTGATCCTGATTTTCGCTGTACCTGCCGGTCCGGTTGACATAGATGAAATATTAACACCGGCCATTTTCCCTTGTAAAGTACTCAAAACATTGGGCGTACGGTTTACGGCAATCTGGTCGGCATCAACGGATGCTGTGGCATAGCCCAGCGTTTTAGCTTCTCTTTTTATACCTAACGCAGTAACCACTACCTCCGACAGATTCCGTTCTTCCTCCACCAGTTTTACATCAATCACTGAGCGGTTTCCGACCGTGATTTGTTGTGTAATAAACCCGATATAAGAAAAGACAATAACTGACTCACTCGTTGCGTTCAGCACATAATTTCCTTCTTCATCGGTTACAGTACCGACAGAAGTTCCGTTAATAAGCACATTAACCCCTGGAATTGGGAGGTTGCCTGTGTTGGTTACCTTACCGGTAATCCGGTTCTGGGCTACAAGAGTAAAGCCGGACAATACCATTGCAAGCGTACACAGAATAAAAGTGTTTTTCATATGGGCAATCCTTTAAGAATGAAACTTTACGTACAATTCAAATGCTTGTTCAAGTACTATTTCAAAATGGTCTTCAGATTGTATGAGGCACAGTTATTCATACCAACCAAGCTACGGTAGTTAGTATACGCCAATTATTTCTTTTATGCAGGTACGCTACCAGTTGTGTATAGCACCGTCAGGACTTTTAAGATAAGGATGCGGATATTTTGTATTTTCTTTAATTTCCATAACAAATGTGGCCTTTTTAGGATCAAATTTAACCCCGAGGCCAGGTGCAGGATTTAGGAACAACTTGCCACTTTTATATAACAGATAATCATCATTAAAATAAGCAGGTTGCTCGGGCTTTCCACCGGCAAGTTCCATCATGCACCGCATGGGACTCGAGGATCCCAGCACATGCACCAGCGCCGCAGTGGATAACGGACCGGTAAAATGTGGGATAAGTCCTACGTAATGAGTTTCACACAGCGTAGCTATTTTTTTTAATTCAGTAATACCACCCGTATTGGGAAGCGTTACACGGGAGTAATCTATCAATCTTTCTTCAATCAGTTCATTGGTATCCCATCGGTCACCGAATTGTTCGCCTACAGCAATGGGCACTTTGGTCATATTTCTTATGGTGCGGTATACGCCGGGATTTTCAGATCGAATAATATCTTCAATAAAATAGGGCTCCAGTTTTTGCAGTTCGTCACAAATCTTAATGGCTTCGATGGTATCAAAACGGGTATGTAAGTCAATGGCCCAATTACCTTGTCCGCCTACAGCGGCATCTATTCGTTTACAGAAGTCAATGGTTTTACGTGCATTTTCATAAAAATCAAACGGTACATTCGGATCATTACCTCCTGTGGGTCCGATACGATAACAGCGCAAACCCGCTTTTATACAATCCTCTGCCCTGCCTTCCTCTGTGGTAGCTTTAGAGTCACGAAAACCTGTGGCGTAACATTCAATATAGTCGCGCGTTGCACCACCAAGCAACTCATATACAGGAACATCCAGTGCTTTCCCTTTAATATCCCACAAAGCCATTTCAATAGCACCCATGCCATGAAGCTTTTCTCTGCCCGGAGGATAAAACATACTTCGGTATAGATATTGCCAGAGGTGTTCAATACGGAAGGGGTTTTCACCTATCAACATCTGTGCGCATTGCTCAACCATATCTTTAGTGCCGCCTTCGCCAATGCCAATAATGCCTGCATCAGTAACCACTTCAACGATACCGCGTGCCTGATTAAACAAAGGTTTGTTGTAACCAGGGGCAGCATAATAGCGTATACTGGTAATTTTCAACTTGGGAGGTGCTGACAAGGCCAGGCCGGGCATTAAAAATATCCCGGCTGTCCCCGTCAATGATTGCTTTATGAAATTGCGTCTTTGCATGGCAGTTTCAAATAAGGTTTAGGAATAATCAGTTAATCGTTAAACACACATTATACACTTAAAGACCTTTCAATATCAATAACAACACTACTATGGCCTTTTATTAAACTTAATTACAAAGGTTAACTGTATATTTTCTGTTGAAATGGTTAAGCAAGAGAATACAATTGTTTTATTCATTGAAGTAATTGAACAAATATAATGTTAATCGTTTAAGCAACCAAATATATCTTCAGAATTATTTTTATATTTTTAGTAATAAAACAATGAATAGTCTTTTTGCCTTCAGAGCTGTATTTATCCGGTTCAGATTGACAATCAGCACTTTCAGAATAACATTCACATCAAGGAAGCGCGAAAGCAATATAATTGCTTCCTGATCTCAAGCCGTAGCGGGTTCCGCCGGCAGCAATAGCAATGTATTGTTTACCTTCTACCTTGTATGTTACAGGAGTTGCGAAGCCACCAGCGGGGAGTTTATATTTCCATACCACCTTCCCTGTGCTGATATCAAATGCGCGTAGGTGCTGGTCGTAAGTTGCCGCTATAAACAATAGTCCGCCTGCTGTGACCAGGGGACCACCATGATTTTCTGTACCAGTTGGCGAAATTCCCTGCCGGGTGAGTTCAGGGTACTCTCCCAAGGGAACAGACCAGCGATATTCTCCTGTATTAAGATCTATTGCGTTCAACGTTCCCCAAGGCGGTTTGACAGCCGGATAATTATCCTGATCGCGAAACTGAATATTCCCATTATTGAGATAAGGTGGAATGTAGGGAAAATCTGCCTGAACACTTTCATGCTCCCTCGATGTTTCCTTTGTTATCTCTATTTTATTGCTTTTCACTTCAGGATAATCACTTGACAACAAAAAGGCAACAATTTCATCCAGGTCTTTATCTGATACATGCTGAAAAGAAGGCATTCGACCGCGTCCGCTAATCAGGATATTCTTTATTTCAGTTGCAGGAAGCCTTTTCCCCACATCAGTCAGATTAGGAAATGCTTGCGCCCTCTCAGGGGCAGTTTTATTCCTTTCATGGCAGGCTGAACACATCACACTAAATAATGTAGTGCCCCTGGATTCATTGTTCCCTGTATGATAGGCAGGGTTTTCCCGCATTTGAAGCCACCAAAGCATGTTATTCCCGTTGACGTAAAATACGCCTTCAGGGTCTACTGCTGCTCCGCCCCATTCGGCACCACCTCCCATTCCAAATATCAGAGAGCCTTGCAGCGACGGAGGGATATTTTTACCTGCTGATCGGCTGCTATTAAACTTATTTAAAACATACGCTCGTGCCTCAGGTGTTCGATTTGTTAGAATATCTTCTGATAACGATTGAAGCGCAAAAGGTGCCGGTTGTTCAGGAACAGGCTGTGTGGGCCAGGGATGCTCCCCGGGTAGTGCCGATACCTCAGGGGCCGGTTCTTCGTTTACCCGAAACAGCGGTTCTCCTGTATCTCGGTCAAAAACGAATACATACCCATCTTTGGTTGCCTGAGCAACCGCATCTATAATGCGGCCATTATGCTTCACTTGCAGCAGATTGGGAGGACAAGGAATATCCCGGTCCCACAGATCATGATGGACAGTCTGAAAATGCCAGATGCGTTCCCCGGTGTTGGCGTTCAGTGCAATGACACAGTTAGCAAACAAGTTCTGCCCCTTTCGGGCACCCCCGTAAAAATCTACTGATGGAGAACCTGTACCCAGAAATACCATTCCTCGTTTTTCATCCAAAACCATCCCTGCCCAACAGTTTGCCCCTCCCAGTTTCCGATACGCGTCCTCTGACCAGGTATCATAACCGTATTCGCCCGGATGCGGTATGGTACGAAACACCCAGGCCAGTTTTCCTGTACGGATATTGTAAGCTCTGATATGCCCTGGCAATGCATCACCTCCTTCTGATAAAGCAGATCCCATGATGATCAGGTCCTTATATATGATACCAGGCGAAGTGGACCGGATCGAAAACTGGTTAACATCATACCCTAGCTCCTCCACAGTACCAAGTCCCAAATGCAGATCAATTATTCCCTCCTGTCCGAACGACGTGACGGGTCTACCATCTTTCGCATTGAGCGCATAAAGAGAAGCCCCGACAGCATACAGGATGCGTTGATCATCGTCATCTGCCCAATAAACCAATCCACGTACAGGGTGGTACCTTGGCTTAATATCCGGATTGGCAAAAGGATCGAATTTCCATATTTCTTTTCCGGTAGCTGCATCAGCAGCAAAGAGTTTCAGCTGCGGAGTAGTACCATACAGAATTCCGTCTATCACAATAGGCTGGCACTGTATATCCATCCCTCTTCGGGTTGTATCTTTATTTTCTCCTGTATCATACTCCCAGGCCACTTTCAATTGATTAACATTATCCAGATTGATCTGATCCAGATGAGAATATCGGCTACCTTCTTTATTTCCTCCGTATGTAGGCCAGTTTTCATATGGATCGGCATCTTTTTGACCCGAGCTGATATACAACCATGGTGCAATAACAGTTATCATACCTAATAAAATAAATACTGTTTTTCTTTTCATCAAATTAGTTGGTCAAGTGTAGGAATGAAAAAAGCATATTTGTTTTATTCAGGTACAGTACTATTATTATGTACATCACACAAACCGGCAACTACTTATTCACAAAAAACTCGTAGGTAATATTCCACTTTACTTCTTCACCCGGACTGATGGATAGCCTGATATACGGCTCAGGGCAGGATGTGGTATGGCATGCCCAGAATACCATTTTTTCTAACGGTTTATCACCTGATATTCTGACCCCGGCTCCCGTTTTGGTATTTTCTATTTTCAGATCATAAGGTAAGATGCTGTTATCAGTCGCTGTTATATTCGCTGTATATACATTCTCCCCCATTTTAAGATACCGGCCATATTCCAGGCTATTCCCTTTTGGAAAAATTATTTCTCCAAAGTTGCGACCTTCCGCGCTGATCTCCTTTTTAAAAGTTGTTCGAATAAACGGTCCGGTTGGCTCCTGATCAATAACCAAGAAATTATGGTTATAAGTACTGGTATTGATGTGTTTTTGTCCGGTATTTTTCAAGCGATGTTCCAGTGTCATTTTGGGCGCTCCCTCCATTAACCGGACCGTTTTTTGATATTCGTATGCATATCCGTCAGCACCTTGCAGCGTATGGGTAAATACAACATGATCCTCTTTTATGGAAGTGACCCACTTTCCAGCATCTTTCACAGCATACATTTTAGAGAATGAGTAATCCTTATCATCTGAACGGATTAATGATCCTACCCAGATTTTGATAAATTCCTGACCTGCTTTTACTTCTTCAAAACCTAAAGGGGTAAATTCATCCACCGGCCCTGTGATTGCATCATGATGTGTGGGATGATGCCGTGCGTACCACAGTCCAAAATATTGGTGGCCATCATAAACGGACTATCTATATCACTGCCCATTATGGACGTCGGTTCCTGTTTTTATCACGAAAGAAGAGTATTGCTGTATGTGTAATTATTATAAAACCGTGATTTCTGCCTAACGCTGGTATTAAGACCTCATGGTATTATCCGTAGTTATCTTGTCTCAATCAGGTTTTCTTTACGGGAAACAAATATAATGTTAAACGATTAACAATTCAAAATAAAAAATAACTTTATTGATTATTATTTTAACTATTCAGTGAATCAGTTCCTGGAAGCCGTAAATTCCGCTGAAGCTGCTATAAGCTGGTTGCTATATACCAAATTTTCACTGGACTGTAAGAATTGGAGGTTTATAGGCAGTATTAAGTTTCTGACAAAATCATGTCCACAACCGATCTGCATAAACCAGCACCCAAGCTTTTAATACAACCTATCTGGAAAATACCTGTTCGTTAGGCTCAATGTGATCAGGGACATCGCTGATCAATTGATTCATACAAATACCATCATAACCAATTACTTCAATGCAGATGTAAAACAGATTCAGCCAATTTATTATTATGAAAAGACAGTTTTAAATGTTTATTTAGAGGTGGCAAACCAACTTAAAAACTTCATAACCTGGAATTAAGCATTTATTGATAATCCCAGGAAGTGAATGCCCTCACAAAATCAATGACCATTTCAACACGCCTGTTTATATCCACCCGGGCCCAATACCCGGTGATACTTTTACACAGTGCGATGCCCTCGAATCAAGGTTTGACTTGGTCGAAACCAAAATGAAACAAAATAATGCAGTTATTAATATTAAGAGTCCGTAGTGGCTGTTGGATTACTGTCTTAATACAGCCCAATGAAATTTAATTATTCAGTCCTCTTATCCATTGACTAGTACGTTAAATTTTCAATTTAGATTATCTGGATTTAATCCCTCCGTTTTCTGAATGGAGGGATTTTCATTTTTGGTTACTCACTCATCTCCCCTCTAAGCGACCGCGATAAATAATAGCATTTCTCTTCATATGTTAAATTATGCTTACTCAGAATATACATCAGTTTGGTAACTGCTGCCTCAGCCGTAATATCAGATCCACTTACAATACCCATTTCGGCCAGGTTTGCAGATGTTTCATAATGCCCTTGCATGACCCTCCCACCCTGGCATTGTGTTACATTAATTATGACAATCCCTTTCACAATCGCGCTCTCCAACGCCTGAAGAAACCAACCACTAAGCGGCGCATTACCCGCCCCATAAGTTTCCATGACCACACCTTTCAATCCAGGAATTCCGAGCAAGGTTTTCACAACACTTTCACTGATTCCCGGAAACAACTTAAGAAACACCACCTCATTGCATAGCTCCTGATGAAAAACCAGCGAAGCATGTTTGCGATAGGGTTCCAAATAAGGTTTGTTATATTCAATGGATACACCTGCATTTGCCAGTACTGGATAGTTTTCGGAATAAAACGCATTGAATTGCGAAGCTTCACTTTTTTTTGCTCTGTTTCCCCTCAACAAAAGCGAGTTAAAAAACACACACACTTCAGACACCACGGGCTGGCCGTATTCATCCGTATCGGAGGCAATCTCGATGGCCGTCAGGAGATTTTCGCGCGCATCTGAACGGGCAATACCTACCGGCAATTGTGCACCAGTAAGTATAATGGGTTTATTAAGATATTGAAGTAAAAAACTCAAAGCAGAGGCTGTATAGGCCATGGTGTCAGTTCCATGCAGAATTACGAAGCTATCAAACGCGTCATAGTGCGCAGTAATGATTGTCCCGATTTCCACCCAGATCTCGGGATGCATTTCCGCAGAGTCAATAGGCTCATGGAGAGATAAAAAGGTAATTTCACTATCAATCCGCTGCAATTCAGGGACCTTCTCCAGAACATTGGTAAAATCAAATGGTACCAATTGTTTGCCTATCGAATCATAAACCATTCCAAATGTACCTCCGGTATAAATAACCAGTACTTTTGCCCTGGGTTCCTTGAATTTTGAATCAATTGTAATGCTTTTATACTTGGCAGATTTCATAATCAGATATTCCAGATAATGTCTGGGGGTGAATATTGTCAAAATCCGCGACAATCAAAATTATTTATTCCCCTCCATTCCTAGTTGTTGAATAAATAGCAGCGATCGAAAAAATTCATTTCCTGCTTTCTTACCCTCACCTAAGGATATTATTTATTGTCTGGTTTAAACATTCAGATTGAACTTGCCACCATCAGTCCCTAATAACTTTTACAGAAAAAACTGGTATATCAATTCAAAACATCATTGTATAAAAAGGGATAGCACTAACTTAAACAATTTAATATCGGTAAAATCATATTCGCAAACTACTAGTACGAAGAATTTACGTAAGTGAATGGCAAGGGTCTTATCTTCACGTATTGTATAAGCGATATACTTACTGCTTTTTTCCAGCCAGCCAGCCACTACTAAAATATATAAACCTGACTATCAATTAAATAAATGATATATGTAACTTAGTAAAACACTCTGGCATACTTTTTTATCTAAAAACTTTTATAAACAAACCATTCGTTTTACTAAACATGGAAAACAGAAATAATACGGGATTATTAGTAGGTCTGGTAATCACGACTCTTCTAGCCGTTGTCTTCGGATACCTATATTTTCAGGAACGGCATATTACTACAAAACAAGAACAAGATCTGGAAGTCAGAGTTAGCGAATTGGCTTCGGCAGAAATTAAATTAGACTCTATTGGCAGGCAGTTGGATGAAAAGATTGCCGAAGTTGAAGGTTTGGGCGGTGATGTGGCTGAACTCAAAAAAATGAAAGCTGAGCTTGAGGCCGACCGTGCAAGTTTACGTCGTGGAAATAACACGCTGAGTAGTAAGGTGAAAAAATATGAGAATTTCCTGGCAGAAAAAGACAAGGAGATTGCCATGTTAAGACTTGAAAATCAGACACTTCTTTCCCAAAAAGATTCATTAATTACGTCCAAAGTAGAACTGGAGGAAACAATTGAAAGAACCAAAACAGCTTATGCTGATACAATTCAGGATATCGCTTCAGTAAATAAGGAGTTAGAAGGAAAAGTGAATCAGGCAGCTGCTTTACGTGCCCGCAATGTAAAAGTATATGCAGTTTCTTCAAAAGGAAAAGTACGGGAAGGCGAGAAAGTTAAATCCAAAAGATTGGATAAAATACGAGTTGATTTTATTCTGGAAAAAAACCCGTTGACGTTACAAGAGCCAAAAACCATCTATATGCGTGTGCTGGATCCATCGGGTTCAACTGTCTCTGAAACAAGTACCGGTTCAGGCGTGTTTGATTATAATCAACAGGAACTGGCCTATACTTTCAGCAAAGATGTTGCCTACGGAAATAACAATCAGGATGTCAGCATCTTATATGACCGCACAAGCGATTTCAAATCTGGCAACTACAAGGTTGAACTTTATGCGGAAGGATACTACATTGGGGAAGGTAATTTCTCTGTTAAATAATTTCAGCATCATATCTAGTAATAAAAAAAGCCGCAATAAGCGGCTTTTTTTATTACTAGATATTTTATTTCAGAGTGTAGAATAATTCCCCAAAATGTGGCTACTATCAGTTACCTTCTTCTTCACTTTCTCTGACACTTCTTACAAGATCCACAATATTCGTAACCCCATATTTTTCAAATATCCTCGACCTGTATGTACTGACTGTAGATACGTGCAGATTTAACAAAGAGCCTATTTCTTTAATGCCTTTTCCATTAAGAAGCAGTCTGAAAACGTCTTTTTCACGGGCGGAAAGATCTTGTGTAGACAAACCTCTTGACTTGTATGAGCCAATCATCATTTGAATACTTTCATCCTTCAATGCTTCACTGAGGTATTTTTTATCTTTGAACAGGATGGAATCAATTGCACGTCCAATCTCCTCATCTTCCGTTTCTTTTGACAAATAACCATCAGCACCAGCTTTCATAAACGGGAAAGCATATAAAGACTCATCCATTCCTGTAAATATTAAAACCTTGAGGTTTTTATATTTAGCTTTCAGAGCAGTAACTGCTTTTACCTGGTTTCCGGGCAGGAGGTTAATTTCAAGAATTAACAGGTCTACGTTATCTTTTTCCAGTATTTGGTGAAGAGTATCCTGATTTTTAGCTTCCAACAGCTCGATTTCTTTGAATCGCTCTTTCAATAGTTGCCTGACTCCCAGACGCACTATTGAATATGAATCTGCAACAAGTATTTTTTTCATAGTCAATCTTTGTAATAATTAATAGTGTTTTGAAAATATTACATTAAGTAATCACAGGTAAGAGGGATACCCGCTACTTTTACACTAATGTACAAATATTACTACGTAAATAAAAAACGTAAATAAAAAACGTAAATTAAAATACTTAAGTAGATCATTCAGGCTAAAAAATTTTTTTTAATCAATTGTTTAAACTCTTTGGATAATTTAATTTCATGATGTAGTTTTGCATCAATATTATAAAAAGCGATGAGTAAAGATATTATTTCCACAGAGCAGTGTATTAAAGAAGCAGCCCAGAAAATATTCTTCAAAAAAGGATTTGATGGTGCTACTACACGTGATATCGCGGAAGAATCCGGAATTAACCGCGCACTGGTTAATTATTACTTCAGGAGCAAGGAAAAACTGTTTAATACAATTTTTCTGGAAAACATAGAGTTATATTTTGCTGGTAATCTTAACATCATGAATCAATCAATTAGCATCAAAGAAAAAATTATTGAGCTGATTAATTTTGATTTTAAAAGACATCAGGAAAACCCGGATCTTACCATATTTATTAATAACGAAATACACAGAAATTATAAAAGATTATTATGTGTCTCACCCGTAAAAATGCAGGAGTTCATTACTCTTTTTACTAATCAGGTTAATGATGCTGTAGAGAATAAAGAAATTAATTACGTAGATCCCGCACATCTATTAGCCATGATTTCCGCATCTATCAAATTTCATTTTGCTTCAAAACCAATTATGATGTATATGCATCAGTGGTCTGAAACAGAGTTTTCTTCTTTTATTACTACACAAAAGGACCTGGTTATTGATATGATTAACACCTATTTATCAATTCCTGAGAAATCCGACAGGTAATTTTTTTATCTATTATTTAACCAAGTTGTTAAACTATTTATTTAAATCAAAATAATATCAAAAAAATGAAATTTTTGAAATTAGGAATACTGATAGCAATCACACTGAAAGGTGTCAGTACGCAGGCGCAGGATAATTATTACACGCTGGATAACCTGGTGAATAAAGCGCTCACCTACAATCTTGATATTCAAAGTAAGGAACTGGAAACTCAGACTACGGAAGCTAAGATTAATGAAATAAGAGCAAACGGATTGCCTCAGGTGACTGTTTCAGGGGATTATAAATACTATATTAAGATTCCCGGACAAGTAATTCCACTTTCAGCTTTTGGAGGACCAGAAGGAGAATATACCACAGCTGGTTTCGGATTACCCTGGAATTTTTCCAGTAATGTACAGGTAACGCAGGCCTTGTATAATCATTCGTTGCGCATTGGCTTAAGAGCAGCCAAGCTGGGAAGAGATGCTACCTCGCTGCAAATCAAGCGCACAAAAGAAGATGTAACTTACAATGTGAGCGCAACCTATTACAATACACAGACATTGGCTCAACAGATCAAGTTTCTCAACGACAACCTCAATTCTATACAAAGTTCCATTCGTATTGCTCAATTGAGGTATGATAATCAAATGGGCCAAAAAATTGATGTAGACCGGTTGCAGTTAAACTATTCAACTTTAGAAACCAGATTGGCGTCCATTCAAACAGACTATAACCAATTATTAAATCTTCTGAAATTCCTGGCAGGCATACCTCAGGATGAACAAATCAGAATACAGGAAGAGATCAACCCAGACCTTACTACCTTGGTGACAACGGAGGATCCAAAGATAAACCGTTCTGAAATTTTATTGCTTGACATCCAGAAAGAACAAAATATACTGGAGAACAAAAACATCAAAGCTGGATTTGTTCCTACCTTGAATGCGTATGGCTTAGGAAACTACACCATTTTTTCAGATCCTGGCAGAAACGGCTATACCAAAGGAATCCCTGCCGGATGGGCTGGTCTGCAGCTAAACTGGAATATTTTTGACGGGAATGCCCGCAAATCAAAAATCACTCAGAATAAGATTCAGCAACAGCAGATCAATCTCCAGGAAAAACAACTCCAGGAATCCATTCAGATGGAAATATCCAATGCACGAAACAAATTGCATGTTCAACTGAAAAACCTTCAGGCTGGAAAAGACCAGATTGGGATCGCAGAAAGGGTTTACGAACAGGCGCAATTACTTTTCAAAGAAGGAACTACCGACATCTCTACGCTCATACAAACAGAAGATGCGTTGAGAGAATCGCAAACCAATTATCTATCAGCTTTGGTAGGTCTGCGTACCGCCGAGCTGGACTGGGATAAAGCTACAGGCAACCTTTTAAGTAAATAAAATCAATTAGAAACAACATATTTAATACAATAGAATTCATGAAAAAAATTTGGATAACGCTTCTTATAGTCATATTGGGTGGCCTGGCAGTTTTTAAATTACTGGATAATAAGCAAACCGTCGAAGCAAAAATATATCAGCCGGATCCAAACCAGAAAATGGGTGTAGGAGTAGCTGTTGCCACCTCAGAGGCCATCAGTCAGTCCAATGAATTTTTAGGTTCATTTGCACCCAACCGGACGGTAGAAGTTCGCCCTCAGATTGGTGGCGAAATAGTAAACCTGCCCATCAGAGAGGGGCAATATATTGGTAATAACCAACTCATTGCTAAAATTGATGACGACCAGTTACGATTCCAGAAAGAGGCACTGAACATCACAATTGAAGGCCATCAAAACGACCTGAAAAGATACGAAGCACTCGTAAAGGGAGATGCGACTCCAGCGATCAATATCGAAAAAACCGAATTGGGCATCAGATCAGTACAGGCGCAGATCAAGCAGATTGATAAACAACTTGACCTGACTGAAATCAAAGCTCCTTTCGGAGGAATTATTACTGCTAAAAATGTGGAAAAAGGGGCAATCGCCTCACCCGGAATGACATTAGCGACGATCACAGATATATCTTCTCTGAAACTTGTTCTTCAGATCCCGGAGAAAGCAATCAATAATTTTAAGATCGGACAGAAGATTTCTGTAAAAACTGAGCTTTATCCAGGAATCGACTTCCCTGGTACGATTACGTTAATCAGTGCAGTAGGTGATGCAGCTCATAATTACCCAATCGAAATTACCGTTCCCAACCCATCAGCCACCCCATTAAAGGCAGGTATGTATGGCAGTATTTCCAATACGCAGGAACTATCACAGCAAGGGCTGGTGATCCCAAGACAAGCCATTGTGGGTTCTACCAAAAATCCACAGGTATTTGTGGTAGAGAATGAGAAAGCTGTATTACGTGATGTAAAACTTGGAGTAACCACCAGTACATCTTATGAAATTGTGGAAGGTGTTAAAGAAGGAGATAAAGTAGTAGTGAGCGGACAGATTAACCTGAAAAACGGTACACCTGTCAGTATTCAGTAAGGAGATTTAACTTAAATGTTTTATGAAATTTTTTGAAACAATATTAAACCGCCCCTCGATGATTATCGTGCTTTTCTCGATACTCACACTTGGCGGGCTGTTATCTTACCGAATGCTGAGCTATGAGCTGATGCCAGAGTTCTCGGTGCCGGTAGTAACAGTAACAACCCTGTATCCTGGTGCAGCGCCTTCTGAAGTTGAAAGTGAAGTCAGTAAAAGAATTGAAGATGCGGTTTCGAGTCTGGACAACATTGACAACATCACCAGTAAATCAATGGAAAGTGCCTCGATAGTAATTATCGAATTCAAGGCTGGTACAGACGTAGACATGATGCTGGATGAAACGCAGCGAAAAGTAAATAAAATGGTCAGCGATTTGCCTGACGATGCTGAATCGCCTACTCTGACGAAGTTTTCGCCTAGTGACCAACCTATTATGCAGATTCTGGCCACTTCCAATCTTTCAAGCGGCGAATTTTTTCAGAAAGTAGAAGATCAGTATCTTCCGATACTTCAGCAAGTGCCCGGAGTAGCTGAAATCATCATGGTCGGTGGAGAAAAACGTGAAATACGTGTCGAAGTTGACAGAAACAAACTGGACTATTACGGCCTTTCATTATTACAGGTAACGTCAGCGATCAATCAGGCGAACCTGGACTTCCCGACAGGTAAAGTAAAAAGCTCGACAGAAAACATGACCTTGCGTCTGGCTGGGAAGTTTAACTCCATTGAAGAAATACAAAATCTTGTAATTCAGACAACCGCAACGGGTAGTCCTATCAGAGTGGGTGACTTGGCCAAAATTTCCGATGGTCTTCAGGATGTTGAAAGTATCAGCCGTTACAACGGAAAAAACGGAATCGGATTATTCATCAAAAAGCAATCCTCAGCCAATGCTGTTGAGATCAGTGAAAGAATACAGGAAATTGCAGCACAATTGGAGAAGGAAAATGCCAATGAACAGCTGGAATTTACGATTGCCTATGATAGCAGTATTTTCACACTACAGTCTGTTGATGCCGTTGTTCATGATTTGATTCTGGCAATCGTGATGGTAGGTGTAGTGATGCTACTGTTCCTTCACAGCTTCCGTAATGCTTTTATTGTAATGATTTCTGTACCGGCATCTCTGGTGAGTGCATTGTTATTCATGTATGTAATGGGGTACTCTCTTAACCTCATGACTCTCCTGGGTCTTTCACTGGTTATTGGTATCCTGGTAGATGATTCCATTGTGGTTCTTGAAAACATCCAGCGCCACCTTGAAATGGGTAAAAACAGATGGCAAGCCACTATTGATGGGGTGAGCGAAATTGGTTTTGCGGTACTTGCTCTTACATTGGTAATTGTAGTGGTATTTATCCCTATTACCATGGTTGAATCCATTATTGCAGATTTATTGCGCCAGTTCTCGCTTACAGTTGCATTCTCAACTCTGATAAGTTTGCTAGCCAGTTTCCTTTTAACACCATGGCTTACCTCCCGTATTGGAAAACTAGAACATTTAAATCCAAACAATCCTTTTCAGGCATTTCTGATTTGGTTTGAAAGTCAATTAACCGCATTAATCAATTGGTACAAAGGTGCCTTAGGTTGGGTACTAAGTCACAAAATAGTATTCTCTGTAATACTAGTCGGACTGTTTGTGGCCACCGGATGGGTTATGAGCCTGGGTATTGTTGGTTCTGAGTTCGTTTCGCAAGGTGACCAAGGTAAATTCCTATTGACTGTTAAATTAGATAAGACAGCTTCACTACAGGAAAACAACCTTCGGACGCTTGAGATAGAAAATTATCTGACGGCCAAACCAGAGGTGAAGAATATCTTTGCCAATGTCGGTGGTGCCAGTACAGGTATGGCCTCTACGGGTCAAGGTCAGGTAAACCGTTCAGAACTTACCATTGAGCTCCATGAACTGGCGGATCGCCCGGGAAATGTAGCCACTGAACAATATATGATTGACATTAAGAAGGAACTTCAGGAGAAATATGCAGGTATTGAATTTAACGCCAGTGTGATAGGAATGGCCAGTGGCGGTGCTTCTCCAATTGAGATCCTGATCAGTGGTAATGACCTGGATGTTATTATTGAGGAAGCGGATAAACTGGCTGACCGACTCAGACTGACACCGGGAGCCAATGACATCAACGTATCAGTAGAAGCGGGTAATCCGGAAGTTCAGGTCAATATTGACCGTGAAAAAATGGCTAAAATGGGTCTTAACATTACTACTGTTGGGGCAACATTACAGAATGCCTTTGCTGGTAATGATGATTCAAAATTCCGCGATAAAGGTGATGAATTTGACATACGTGTACAGCTGGACGCCTTTGATAGAAAGAATCCGGATGATGTAAAGAATATTACATTTGTAAGTCCAACTTTAGGTCGGGTAATACGGCTTTCAGAATTTGCAGACGTCGTCTTAGCGGAAGGACCTTCCATGCTGGAACGTAAAAACAGACGTACCAACGTAACTGTTACCGGTAACGTATTGGGAGTTGGATCAGGAACCGTAACAGATAAAATTGATGCAGACCTACAGGCAAATCCATTGTCTGACCAGGTAACCTACTCATGGGGAGGTAACGCAAAAAGCCAGAAAGAAGGCTTTGGCTCGCTGGGACTGGCCATGCTGATTGCGATTATTCTGGTTTACTTTATCATGGTATTATTATATGATAACTTCATATATCCGTTCGTGGTAATGTTCTCCGTTCCGGTGGCGGTAATCGGATCATTATTGGCTTTAGCATTCAGTGCTTCCAACTTCAGTATTTTTGCCATGTTGGGTATGTTGATGCTGATTGGACTTGTGATGAAAAACGCCATCCTGATTGTAGACTTTGCCAATCAACTCAAAGCACAAGGGACGCCATACCGTGAGGCCATCATACAAGCAGGGGGCGAACGTCTCCGTCCTATTCTGATGACCACCATTGCCATGATTATCGGTATGATTCCCATTGCGTTGTCTAAAGGTGCAGGTTCTGAATGGAAAAACTCGCTGGGTTGGGTACTTATTGGAGGATTAACCAGTTCCATGATTTTGACCGTGTTTCTCGTTCCAATGATGAACTATCTGGTGGATGCATTCGCCGCAAGATTTGGAAAAAAGAAAAAGAATAAGAAAAATGAGGAAGTCGAACTAGAAGTTGTATAATCCTTATTAGTCACTTCATCAACAATCTATTTTAAACGTAAGAATCCTGATAATCGTCGATTGTCAGGATTCTTACGTTTATATTAACCAAGGTATTAGCGCTAATTAATACGTAAATTACTTAGCTTTGCGTTATATCTATTAATAACAGCTAATTCTATACAGCTCTTAGATTTCCAACTATGTATTTTTACCAAATGAATATCAAACGTATAGTGTCGATATTTTTGTTGTATGTGCCTTTCTATCTCAATGCACAGGATAGCACTAATGTTAAACAAGACAGTACCGTAGTGAACACACCCATACGGAAAACAGCTGCCAGCAATCCACCGCTCAGTATAAATCCACCCGAAAATGTGCAATGGAACGTTGTCAAGGAGGGGGTACCTATCAAATTACAGTTTACTGCCTCGGGTGATGGCGCTTCTACCGCCTATTTTTCACTGGCAGGTACCAATCCCCATAGAATGGTATTGGACAGCCTGGGTAATTTCACATGGACTCCTTCGTATGATATTGCAGACAGGATATCAACAGAAGCCAGAATCCCATTTAATATTGAGGCCCGCAATAGTGAGGGTGAAACGGTCAATGAGTCCTACGAATTTGTGGTTTCTCATGTTAACCGACCACCTGTTATTGACGACCTCAAGCCGTTCTATGTTCAACATAGAACTATGAATACTTATAAAATTGATGCCAATTTCATGCGTGACCCTGACGGTGACCCGATTGAAATTATACCCATTGAAAACGGGAGCATTCCGGAAGGGATGCGGATTAGTGCGGGTGGCGAAATCGCCTGGGAGCCCTCATTGACTCAATTCAATCTTTTGAAGGCAAAATCCAGGTATATTGACTTTTATGTAGAAGACCAACCTTTTAAAGCCCGTACACAAGCCAGATTGAGACTTGATATTACCCAGCAGGATTTACCTCCCAATATCACGATGGTACCGACGGTTACGAACATCAAGGTAAGGGAAAATGCTATTATCAACCTGAAATTCTTTCTGACTGACCCTAACGGGGATGATGATATAATGACATTTGAATTTATTTCATCCAATCGCGAAATACCCAAAAAAGCGTTGGTAAAGAATACTCCTACCAATTATGAATTTATCTGGGAACCGGGCTATGATTTTGTAAAAGACCCCTACGACTCGCTTTCAGTTGATTTGATCTTTTATGTGATAGACAAAGCCCAGAATAGAGAAGAAAAAAAAATCAGGGTTACCGTACTCAATACGGTCAATGAAGCAGAAAAAGACGCATACTTTTTCGGATTGTACCGTTCATCCATTGCAAATGCCTGGAATCTTCTGGAACAGTTGAAAGAACGGGAAAGCGCATTGAAAAAAGAATACAGGAGAGCAAAAAAAGGAAAACAGAACCGCTCTGTAGTGAATGCATCCTTAGGCGCAACTACTGGTCTTGCACCCGTTATAGCCCCGAAAGAAAAACCTGAGGTCAGAGGGGTAATCACTACTATCGGTGGCACCACGGTGGCCACAATCGGCACACTTGAGGCAACAGAAGTTATAGGCAAATCTATGAAGGACCTGCTCGACCGATTCAATTATGTGATGGACAAGAAAAGTGAAGTTCAGAATAAAGGGGATGTGTTTTCCCGTGAATATGGTACTAAAGCGGCCAGAAGGCAACCAGAGTTTATCAAAAAACTGGATGAATTCAAAGCAGTGATGGCTATGAAAGGACTTGTAGCTTTGGAACTCGATGCCAACTGGGAAAGCAAGCAGGAGGGCACTGACAAAGTGATCAAGAAAACATTTAAAGATTACAGCCCTCTGGAAGAAAACAAGTAAAAGAAAGCAATCAGCTTTCTTTTACTTGGCCGTTTGTCTGCTGGTCCTCAGATTGATCATCTTTACGTTGATTATCAGAATATAAAGTTGAAGGTGCTGATTCAGATGAATCAGCACTTTTTATTTCTTCAGTAGTTTCAATTATTGCTTCATTCTCTTCATCTTCTGACACTTCCTGCTCTTCGTGGTGAAAGAATGATCCCTGGAAAATCAAAATAATACAAACCCCAATAAAAATACATGAATCGGCTATATTGAAAATGGGCGTAGAATAATATTGTCCACCCCAGAAAGGAATCCATTCAGGCAAAAACCCTTCCCAGAAGTCCACAAAAATCATATCTACTACCTGTCCGTGAAACCAGGGAGTTGATGAACCATAAGGCGCATTGCCCAACAACACACCATAAAATGTACTGTCAATTACATTGCCAACAGCACCTGCAAAAATCATGGACATGGCCCAAAGCAGTCCCTTGCTGGCATTGGTTTTGGTCAGTTGGACAATATACCAACCGATACCCACCATGGCCACCAACCGAAAGAGTGTAAGTATAAGCTTACCGTTTTCATGACCAAGCTCCATACCGAATGCCATACCCGGATTCAATACATAATGTAATTTGAGCCAATCACTTATCAATACTATCTGGCCTGCAAATCCAGGATCCATGTTATAATGTACCAGCAGTTTGGATGCCTGGTCAATGCAAATAAGGAGAATACTAAATATAAAATATTTCAGCGGGCTTTTGGTTGATTTCATTCCGGTAATATTAATTCCTTTCAATGTTTGACGTCACATGTTAAAACCCCATTGACGCAGATATCACAAAAGTAACCTTTTTTCTCAGGCTCCTATTTACTTTTCCTTCGGATCCTCTCTTTTTTGACCAGTAACAGTTCCCGGCTGGTCTGCCCGGCGATGGAAGTATTTTCATCAGCGCGTCGAAACAAATAGGGCATAACAGATTCCACCGGACCATATGGGACATACTTGGCCGCATTATATCCTGCATCCGCCATGTTATAGGAGATATTATCACCCATCCCGAACAATTGCGCAAACCATACTCGTTTATCATCATTGCGAATTCCCAGTTCTTTCATAACACGGGTACAGTATAAGGTACTTGCCTCATTATGAGTACCCAGACAAATGGAAACATACACCAGGTTTGCAAGACAATATTGAACAGCCTTATTATAATCCTGATCGGTATCTTCTTTAGTGGTATGGAGCGGATCAGCATAATTGTGTTCCATCGCTCGTAACCTTTCTTTTTCAATATATGCACCCCTCACCAATTTGGCACCTAAATAATATCCATTTTCTCTTGCACGGATGAGCGCATCCACAAGATTGCGATAAGTATCCTGTCTGTACAGCTGAAATGTATTATATACTACGGGAGTTTTCAGGTTATACTTCTCCATCATTTCATAAGCCAACTTGTCTATCGCATCCTGAATCCAGGTTTCTTCCGCATCGATAAATATTGCTGTATTGTGTTCAAAGGCGGCTTTACACAGCGTGTCCATTCGCTTCTTACCTTTTTCAAAAGAATGGGTTTCAATCTCCGAGAAAGGTTCATTGGCCTGCGCTTTTTCCAGTAAAGCAACAGGCATTATACCTGAAACTTTAAAAACACAGAAAGGAATAAATGATGAATTCTCAGCCAGGCTGATCGTATTAAGAATCTCAGCAAGAGTACTGTCATAAGATTCATCGGTTCCCTCCCCTTCTACCGAATAGTCCAGTATGGTGCCAATGCCAGCATTTCCAAGAAGATTAATAACTGCCTGGCAATCCTTAATGGTTTCACCACCACAGAATTGTTCAAAAATTGTATTTTTTATGAGGCGCTGCACAGGAAGTCGCAACATCAGGGCGAGTTTTATAAAAAACACACCTATGCTAACGAGCCACCGCTGGTTCATCAGGCTGAAAAGATAGTACATTTTTCGGAGCTGCCCGTCGGTCCTTGAAGCAAATGCCACAGCTGTATTATCTAAAGAAATAGAAGGGAAAGAATTTCCAGAATTTGTAGACATCAAAAACCCGGTTCTAATCTGTGCTGTTCAGTTGAAATGTAAACATCAAATTTATATCAATCCTGATTAACAATAGCTAAGAGAGTGAAACTTAATTTTGTAATAGCCGCAGTTACAGGTCTTGAGTGGACTAAATATTCGCACTTTTAATAAAGCATTGATACTATTTATTGATATTATACCACAAATAAATTATTTAAATAAATAAAGTTAACAAAAGAGGAATAGAAAGATGAAATTGGATAAATTTGCATATTGGAAAAATAAATATTCAATTAACGCCAGCTTTTCGAGATAAAATTTGGATTGAACTCCCGACGGGTTGGTAACTTACAAAATCAATGACTGCTTCTTTAGACATCGAGCCGCTGAGTACCTGGATTGACACGAAAGGCAAACCTTTAATTATTGCCGGCCCTTGCAGTGCCGAAACAGAAGAACAGGTTGTAGAAACCGTATCTCAAATCCATAAGGAAGGATATGCCCATGTGATCCGGGCCGGAGTATGGAAACCCCGTACACGCCCTGGAAGCTTTGAAGGTATGGGAGAAACTGCACTGCCTTGGCTTGTTGCAGCTAAAAAAGAAACCGGTCTGCCTTTGGCAGTTGAAGTTGCTACTCCTCAGCACGTTGAAATAGCGCTGAAATATGGAGTAGATATTCTTTGGGTTGGAGCACGTACTACCGTGAACCCTTTCAATGTACAGGATCTTGCCGATGCTTTAAAAGGTGTTGATGTACCTGTATTGATTAAAAACCCGGTTAATCCTGACCTGCAATTATGGATTGGTGCTCTGGAACGTATTAATCGTGCCGGAGTGAAGAAAATTGGTGCTATCCACCGTGGATTCTCCAATGCTCAGGAAAACAAATATCGTAACTCCCCTATGTGGCAGATTGGTATTGAGTTGAAAACACTTCTTCCTGAACTGCCTATTATCGGTGACCCAAGCCACATGGCCGGAAAACGTGCTTATTTGTACGAACTTTCTCAACGTGCCCTGGATTTGAATTATGATGGGTTAATCATCGAATCACATTGCAACCCTGACAAAGCATGGTCTGATGCCTCACAGCAGCTGACTCCTGCCGCACTGGGTGAAATGTTGCACGAACTGAGCATCCGTCATAAGGAATATGGCAGCGATTATCAGTCTCAGCTTGAAATTATACGTGGACAACTTGATAACCTTGACCGCGAATTGTTAGAAACGCTGGCAAATCGTATGGCGCTGGTGACTCGTCTGGCCGAATATAAGCGTGATAACAACGTAGCTGCTTATCAGGTTGATCGTTTCCGTGAAATTCTTAAAACTCGCGAAGGTTGGGGCAAAAGCCTGAATCTGTACCCTGAGCTTGTTGACGAAATGTTTAAATTGATCCATATGGAATCAATCCGTAAACAAACTGAGGTGATGAATCAGATCAGCGCTGAATAAGAAATACAGTATAAAAAAAGCCGCTTCGTCGAAGCGGCTTTTTTTATGGACTAAACTTTTCCTTCTTTTCTCTTTTTGGTATATAATTGAGAAAGCCCCTAATCAAAAAGAGCGCATAGATGGTGCGCTCTTTTTGAAACTCAACTAACTCAAATCCATCTTACTTCACCCACCATGGTTGTGCACTGATCTTATCGTTCGACAAATCACTGTATTGACTCTTAATCGCATCTTCCACGTTATCTTTATTGTTATTATACTCTGCTTGTGGATAGATCCAACGATAAGGGATATCTACACCAGCAGGTCGGCGGAAAGAGGGATACCCTGTTCTGAGATGGTCAAAGAAAGCCCAATAAGGTGACTGCTGAAATGAACGTAAATAACGTTGCATAATGATCTTCCCGATCTTTTCATCTGTTGTCGTCGCAGTTGCTAAATTATTAATCGGCCTTGCCAAGTACTCCTCAGCAACAGCAGGTGTTAAATAGCTGGCGTACCCTTTGGCAAACGTTTCATAAAATTTGAACGATGATTTTACTCCCTGATTATAGTAGGTAGCTGCATCACCACTCAGCCAACCGCGTACGATGGCCTCTGCAATGGTCAACTGCTGCTCTGAGTATCCAATCAATACCAAGGGTTCGTTAGTAGGATCTTTATGGTAACGATTATTTACTTTAGAGGTTCTTCCCTGCGCCGCTTTTGTATTAACGGTTGCGTAAGGTGCTGCAGGGTCTCCTCCTTCGTAAGCATTGAAATCATCTATAGGCAAACCTGCATCTTCTGCGTTTTTAGTCAAGGTTGAGTATGTAAACAAGCGAGGATCTTTACGCTCCTGCAAACGCTGAATAAACGTTGAATCCATGTACATACCCGATCCGTAACCACTGGAGTTAAATTCAGGATAGCGGTTGTTTTGCTGGTCCAGAAAGACAAGTTTCGCATCGTCATCGTTACTCGTCATGAGTGGATTATTGGCTACAATACTGGCAAATGTTGATTTCACATTAAGATCTGCTTCCCCTTCTTTCTTTGAAAGCATCATTAATGTCTTCAATCGAAAAGCATTAATAGCTTTACGCCATTTTTGTACATCTCCTGCATAAATAATATCGCCGGCAATGAGCGTATTCTGAGAAGCTAAAATAGCATCAGCTTCCTCTAGTTCCTGTAAGATACCCTTGAAAATCTCCTTTTGAGGATCGTATTTAGGACTACCAATATTATCAGCCTCTCCTTTCAATGCCTCAGAATAAGGCACATCACCAAAGGTCATTGTTAAACCTAGAAAATAGTTGGCTCTAAAAAACTTCCCTAAAGCAGTGTACACCGGACTGTTGATGCGCTCTGCTTCTTCCATCATTTTAGTCACGTCACGCATTAAAGAATAAGGACTAAAGCTTCCCCTATCCCATTTGTAGTATTGACCTGCACTTTCCCCATCGGTTTGTACTAACATTTTATTCACATACAAGGAACTAGTACCTGCATTATACCGAAAAGCATCCCACTGTATTTGTGGCAATTGCAGCTGTGGGTGTGTTTCTGTCACACGGTTAGGATCTATATTTAATTCGGCTAAATCCTTACAAGATGTTAATCCTATACAAACCGCCAAAGCGGCTATCGCTATTTTTTTCATAATTGTAAATGCTTAAAAATGGATGGTCAAAGTGTACTTAGAATTTAAGATTCAAAGAGAACCCTAAATAACGTGGAGACGGATCTTGTAAATCCCCATCATTACCCTCTTTGAAATCCGGGTCCAGAAGAGGCATCTTTTTCCACATCAGCAGGTTATAACCAAATACCTGTGCATCTAAACTTTTTATCTTGTCTCCCAGGTTGATAATCTTCCCTAAGTCGTAACCAATCGCGAGGCGTCTTAATTTGAAGAATGAACGGTCAAATGTATTGGCAAACAAGCTACTTTCTGCCTCTGTCACACGTGCACGGTATGGATATTGTTGCGACCATGTTTGCCAGCTCACTGCTGTGGTATTAGGCGCATAGGTTCTTGTATCTGAAAGAACATTGCCTTGTAAATCACGTCTGAACTCACCACCTGTTACTACGACTCCCTCGGGTACATACACAGGCTTTCCAGCAGCATATTCAGGCTCACGGTATAACGTAGAACTTGGATGCTTGCCACCCCACCACATTTTTTCAACGGTGTTAGAGTTCATGATACCTCCCCACACACCGTCTACGTCAAGACCTACACTGAAGTCAAACACCTTGAATTTGTTTTGGATACCCAATCTCCACGACGGATCCAGGTGACCAATATTTTGTACGTAAGGATCTCTCGTTGGCAAACCTTTTGAATCCAGGATAACCTGGCCATCTGCACTCTTCATCCATACAGTTGCGTAGTAACTGTCGGTACGTTCTCCTAGCTTGAGGTTATTATAATTCGGCAGGTCCCCGTAGATTTCCGTAATCTTCCTGACATATTTTGACCAGTTTGCCGCTACATCCCAGGAGAAGTTTTTCCTCCTTACTGCTTTCAAACCTGCTACAATTTCAAAACCATTGGTTGTGTACTTGTTTCCATTGACAGTCCTGGAAGAGAAACCTGACGATTCTGAAATCGGGAGGCTGATAATCTGGTTTTCATCCAGGATGTTGTAGTATGTCAGGTCCAGCGACAATTTGTTTTTGAATAATGCCATCGATGTTCCAATTTCATAAGAAGATGATTTCTCTGGCAAAATATTCGGGTTTACAATGGCTGATGGATATGATACCGAAGGAATCGTTCCGTAAGTAGTAGCCTTGTTATAAGCAGAGTAAATACTGTAAGGGCTCAAATCACTAGATACCTGCGCCCACGAAGAATACAATTTCACATAATCAATTACTTCTGGCATCTTGATGTATTCCGACACCAGGGTACTCACTGATACTGATGGATAAAAATACGAGTTGTTTTGTGTTGGCAATGTGGAAGACCAGTCATTACGAGCTGTAAAACTCAGGAATACCGCATTGTAAAGATCAATATTTGCCGCACCATACACACTTCGAATCGACTTTTGTGCCAGATAGTTCGTTGCCTGAACAGGCCCCTGTGTGTTGTTCAAGCTATATACGCCTGGCACAATCAAACCATCTGATGACTGGTATTCCTGGTTATAAGATCTGTTAAAAACAGAAGCTCCCCCATTGAAACCTAGCTGGAAGTTATCGCCAATATCTTTTGTATAGGAAGCTAATACATCCGCATCAAAATTTAACTGGCTGGAATTCCATATTTTATAATCACCGTTACGTGAGTCACCATAGTTCATATAGGACTTCGGACTTTTCATCGATTCGAAGTTATTCACATTACGAGCCGATCCCCTTGCCTGAATGGTCAGATCTTTAGCGGGCGTCCACTTCAATTGCATCTGCGTATCGACTACGTTACGGTCTTGCTTTTGCTCTAATTCGTATGAAGCAAAATAAGGGTTGTTATACCATGCATAGTTATAATTGGCCTGACGATACCCTTCTAACCCAGGCACGTACATGTTATTTCTCAAATCTTGCCCGTTCACATCATCACTCATCCAGATCAGGATCGTGTAAATGTGGTTTTTAGGACCGTACCCATAACGCGGGTAATTGGGCGAAAATACTTTGTTATATGAAAGAGAAGTTTGTAACTCAAGTTTTTTCGACAAATCGAAAACAGCGTTGAAGTTTACCCCACCCGTGTTCAATGACATATTGGGAACCTGCCCTCTTTCGTAAGCATATTTACCTGAAGCATAATAGCGTGCTTTTTCACCTTTGTAAGCTACCGAAAATGTATTATTACTGACCATTCCTGTCCTTAAGAAATCCCGTAAATTGTCATGGTAGACGAAGTCTGTTGGCACACGTTCGTATTGGGAACGGTCGTCATAGACAGTTCCTTTTACATCGCCATACCAGGGTATCGTTTCGCCTGTGGCAATATTGCGGATGGGGCTGTTCCATTGTGGCACTTTTACACCCGCATTCAATCTGGGTCCCCAGGTCATATCACCATCGGAGATTCCACCATCGGCACCATCCCAGAATTCGTATAATCCGTTAGAACCACTTCCGTATTCTGTTTGTGTTTCCGGGAATACTGTAAACCCGGCTGTTACCATGTTATTGGTATTGATATTTACCTCTAACCCTTCAACTTTCGCGTTTTTCGTCGTAATCAGAATAGCACCATTTTTCCCTCTTGAACCGTATAAGGCTGAGGCCGCAATCCCTTTCAAAACGTTGATATTTTCGATATCCTCCCCTGTTACATCGTAAAAGTCAGTTTCTACCGGAATACCATCAATAACAATCAAAGGTGTTTTTCCCCTTAAGGTAAAGGAAGGTTTTTGGAACATCCCTGTTGGGTTAGACACTGTTAGACCTGCGACCTGACCCGCTAAGGCATTTCCCAGGTTCATGGTTCTGGAAGTAGCTAATTGTTCTGTTTTGACTTCCTGCGTCGTAAATCCAAGTCTTTTTTTCTGTTGCTTAATACCGATGGCCGTTACCACAACCTCTTCCAGCTGCTGCAGGTCATCTACCAGTGTAATGTCAATGACCGACTTGCCATTGACTTGTACTTCCTGAGAGGTAAATCCTATAAAAGAAAATACAAGTGACGACTCAGCGGAAGGTGCATTAATGGAATAACGACCGTCCTGATCGGTTATGGACCCCGTAGTGGAATTTTTTACCAGCACATTCACACCGGGCAGATTGCCACCTTTGGAATCCGTTACTTTACCTGTAATCTCAATCTGACTGAAGCCTGGGCAACAGGAGAGATACAGTAACACACATAAAGCGAGTACAAACTTTTTCATAAAATGGGTATTTGTTAGGCCCTGAAATATATAAAGTAAGAGAAACTAAAATTTATACAATTTTAATAAAATAAATTTCCAAATAATAGAACTTTTAACCGTATATTAATATTATACCATAATTTAATACCTTACTGCTGCCAGTTTGAAAGTTACTATTACGCCGCAAAAATATCTTCCGAAAATGATCTGTTGATTAAGAGAATATTAAGAAAACCAATCGCAGAACCAACATATCCCTTATCAATATATGTAACCATTCTTCATATGTGGCTCTACTTCAGTACTGTTGCGGAGAAAAGAATCGGTCCTATAAAAATAAACTGACTGCAATGACGAAATGGCTGCCTGCTCAAAATAGGTTTGTACATGCCGTTGGTTTTGAGCAGGTAGCTGAAAACTACCTGCATGAAACCAGCCTCTTTAATTCCTGATTCAATCACCGGCTACCGTTCGGAGGGAATCAGCCAGGCTTCGGACAATAAAGTACCCCAGCCGCCCGTGTTTCTCCATTGTTCAGTAGCAATACGACCAACCGGTAAATCAGGGGTATGATTCATCAACCGGATTTCCAATTCCCCTTTTCGGATCAGGTTGGCTGGAATATCAAAAGTTATAAAATCACTCATGTGCTCCGGAATTTCAATAGTATCACCTAGGAGGTGACCATTGGCAGATACCGATTGCCTGTGTTGTTTCATTCTTGACAGGTACCGATCCTGATAAACCGGCCTTACCAGACATAATCTTAAACGGTAATGCTGCCCGGCTGTTAGATTTTTATATAACAAGGTGACCCCCTGAGATTCATCCTGGGTAAAATGCATGGAACGCTGACTCGGCCTGTTGGACTCGGATAACATAGAGGCTACATAAGGCTGACCGTGGTCATAAGGATACCCGTAGGTTACCTGCGGCGCTGCTTTGCCAGTACCCAGGTTATCATAAAGCGCATGCTGTGATTTTCCTTCATAATCGGTAATCATACCCAGGAGTTCGTGTTTTTCTTCCGGAAGCAGGGTATTTTGAGCTCTCTGAAGCTGCCTCTTTGTCCAGCCCAACCCAATATAATCATGGTCCAGATTAAAAATGGCTTCGGTACGTGTACCAAACAACGCATTGCTTTCTTCGCCCAACCGCAATGCCTCCGCTCTTAACTGTATCATCGCGGGCGTTTCATGCGCAAGTACCTGGTCAGTTAAACTGATCAGACCGGATAAATCCCTCACGGGCTTTTTACGTTTCAGGTGTTTTTCAATACGTTCACTGGTCTGAATCTGCTGCTGCACGTCCAGCTGTATATACTTGTCCAGCGCACCTTTCTGCATGTACATCCGCCATAACCAGTTGTTTTTCATCAGATGCGGTGGTATTTTTTCTCCTGCACTTTTCACCAGCCGATAATAGGCATCGATCCCCTTTTTACTTTCCAGGGGTTCATTCTCCAGTTCTTCCATATTCGTTTCAAGCTGCATGATAGCTGCCGCCATCAAGGGTGCCGCTTCACGTCCAAACCAGTTTACAGCATACTCATTTACCACTTCGGCGACTTCTAAGCGCGGATTCCAAAGTAATCTTTGCCACATCCATTGATTAAAATGATCGTGATTGCCGCTCGAATGCGTAATATCACCCGCGCCATAACGCATCAAGTCATTGAATACCCGATGATAATAAACAGGCCATGCATAAAATGTAAGCCGGTCATATACCATAGTCAGCTTCTGATCGGGTTGGCGTTCGTAGATTTCGTGGCTCCAGTGCGGGGGAAGGTTCCCCTCTTTGTCAGCACGCGGGTACATCTGGATATAAGCATGCTGGGCATATTTCCAATGCGTAACTTCGTTAAAATAAAGAATTATTTGCTGAGGGGGCAGCTGATGGAGCAGTTCTTTCGGATATAGCCCGTAGGGCCCGAACCCAGGGTAATCAAACAGGTCCATCCGGTGATTCTGCCTGTGGCCGGGCTGCCAGGTGGTGGCGTCGGAACCAGGTCCATAACCCCATGCCCACAGCCAGTCCCTGGGTTTTTCATTCAGATAACCGAGAATAGCCCTGTCACTTTCATTATCAAATTTCTGATTTGTAAAATACAACCGTGCCCCGGGATGATAACGATGGATAATGGCGGCCACATCCTCACATAAATGAATAAAAATTTTGCCGTAGGGACGACAACGGTCACATTCACAACCTCCGCCGTCCCCCCCTTTCAGCTGAATAAAATCATAGGCCACACTTGTACTGAACCGGTTTTCGCATTCTTTAAGCATATGCTGATAGGCTGCAGGTACAGAAGGACAGATATAATTAAGCCTTCCGATCGATTCCATTGCCTGCCACTCGGCCGGGAAGGCCGGATCGCGTGGCATATTCGGATTAAAAACCCCGCAGGTCAGCAGGTCATAGGACTTCAGAAAAGCAAAATCCTCCTTTTCCTCCTTAAGGCCTTTTTCCAGCATGAAGGTATTAGCACCAGCCAGCGCAAGATCCAGAATGGCTCTTTCTTTATCCTGCTTCGTCCAAGGGCGTGCTTTCGCTTTATACAATGCCACACTACTCTGCCCGTATTGTGTCCCTCTTACTTCAAAGGCCGGGGCTTTTCTGAGAAGAAACGGTTTGATATCTACTGCACTGACCTTGAAATCACATTGCCTCAGAAGCTCTCCCACGGCATATAACAGTCCCCGGTTATCTGCCGCTGCCAACAATACCCGCCCCACCCCCGGAACAGGATCTGTTTCTGCTTTTAACAGAAAACCTTCTTTACCCGGATTTACGCTGTTGACCGGTGCTATCCTACTTTCTGTTAAAGCCACATTCAGCAGTGGGTTGGTTCCGGTAATTCCCGCCAGTATTGTCAAAGTCCCCTTTTCCTTCCCGGTCTGTCCGGAAAACTCAGAGGCAGTCTGGATAAGAAAACGCACCTTGCTTTTCTCAATGATTCTGTCTTCTAAAAGCTTGAAAATATTGTGCTCGATATCGGAGACAGAGTCTTGGGTGACCAGGACAATCGTACTGAACTGTTCCCCTCTGACTGGCATAAAGGAGAGAAACAGCAATGTGATACAAAGGATTATCGGGTTTTTCATTACTGATTCATTACTTACCATGGTTGTGAAGTACCCTGCAGCAACCACATTCCGGACCACTGTGTATCTTCCGCAGGCTGCAATTTATTGACTGCAGCACGAACATTACTCTCGTTAACAATGTACTCACGTGAACCGTATATTAACCGGACAGGGATTTTATTTCCGTTAGACCCTTCAACAACATTTTCGGAAAATGAAGGCAGGCCGGTTCTGCGCCAGTCAAACCAGAATTCGGGCGTCATCCATAAGGCAACCCATTTCTGTGACATCAGCAATTCATGTTGCCGGTCCGGATTATTCGTAAATTCGTTATCCATCCCCGATAAGAATGCAGCGCGGTCGAAGGCTACCAGGTCATGATTTTTGGTATTATACACACTTTTATTTCCACTCGCAATTTCGTACTGATCCAGGCTACCTTCAATTCCTTTTCTGTAATACTGTGCTGCATTTTCACCGATCCAGCCTTTTAGCGACGCTTCAGCCAGCAGAAAACTGAGTTCTGCATAACTCATCAATACAGCTTTCACCAGCGGAGCGGTATTCTGGGCATACATATCCGCCAGATAAGATACATGAGGATTGGCCCCCTGATCCAGATAAAGCGTATTGTTAAGCGCACCAATTTTGCTGTAGCTCGCCGTAGCACCCAGATTATAAATCGTAGGATCGCCAAGGGCAGGTTTCAGTCCGACATAACGTGAAGTATCGAGGCCATTCTGGTATTGGGGGATATATCGTAGGATCTGTCCGGAGTTGTTTCTGACATATCCCTCGCTGCTGCTGCCTACTTTCAGTTGGACATCCACGGGACGGAACCAGGCGGTCAGCCGGGGATCACTGGTGTTTTTGAGAAAATCTATTATAGTAGAACAGGGTTTTCTTCTGTAAAACTGTGATCTGTTACTGTTGGCGAGCGGACCTCCAATCCAGGAGTTAAAGGCATCAGTACCGGGTAATTTCACCGCTGCGTTATCAGCATTACCTTCAAAAACGGGATATTTTACGGGATTAGCCAGTATTTCTTTCAACTCAGCCACAATGTCAAAATTCTCTCCTTTCAATTCATCCTTTTTTTCAGACAATCGCAGATAATACCTTATCCTCAATGAATTGGCCAGTTTTCTCCATTTCACTGCATTACCTCCGTACAGGATGTCGGCGCTTCCGATGGCAGAAACAGTACCCAGCCCTTCCAGTAAATCATTAGCCGTTTTGAGTTCCTGAATAATACCTTTGAATACCTCTTTCTGTGTATCATATACCGGCTTAAACTGCAGATCCTGGCCCTGTACGGCCTGACTATATGGAATATCTCCCCAGGCAGACGTGTAAAACCCAAACCAGAAAGCCCGGATAACAGAGGCTACTCCGCTATAGAACTTCTTTAATTCTTCGTCAGGCTCAGACGCACTGTTTTGTAATAACGTCTGGCTGTCAGTCACAGATCGCATAGTGGTAAAACCTACCGGTCTCCACACAAAACTGTTGATTTCATAGCCGATGTAATCCCGCTGCATATACTGCATGGCTTCTGAAATACCGTGCTCAGAGGTATAGCCATAAGTATATTCACGGATATAATTGTTTGCACTGAATGACAATGCGGAAGTCAGAATATATTTGGAATTAATTTTATCGGCGCCAAGCTGGTTAGGGTTGACGTTTAATTCGGTAAAGTCACTGCATGCTGGCAAGGAAAATACGGCAGCTGCGATTAACGACTTATTGATGATTGATCTCATGGATGTTAATTTTAAATCATTACACTTGATTTACAGACCTTCGGGCGTCAGAGCCGGCAGTTACAGGCTCAGAAGTCCAGTTTCAGGGTTACTCCTCCTGATCCTACCCATGGCCCGGCGCCTCCGAAACGCTCAATCCCCCGGCTTTGAAATGCATGTTGTCTCCTCATATAGGCCAGTTCGGGGTCAATACCTATGCCGGCGGCAGTCCATAAAATTATATTTCTGGCAAAAACAGAGACAGAGGCTTTTCTTATCCCCGCTCTTTCTGTCAGCCGGCCAGGCAAGTCATAAGAAACGGACAGTTCACGGAGTTTCAGGAAGGAGGCATCATATAAGAATTTGTTCCCTACCGCAATATCCCAGTATCCTCCTCCCGGTTCATGAACTTCCCAGGTATTGATCAGGCGGGTGCCCTCTGCACCGAAGTTTTCAATATATCCCCCGCTTCCGTCACTGATGACACCGGGAAAGAATGCACCGTTGTAGACACCATTGTTGAGAAATCCGCCCAAATCCTGTGTACGACCACCTACCCATACGTTTCCGTCGCGGTATATAGCGGGATTATTACGGATTTCATTTGCCAGCTGGTCTCTGTTGCCCCCAAATGAATCAGCGCCCAGTATACCTGAAAATGTGCTGGAATGTATACCGTTATGATAGCTTTCCACCATCCCTGACCGTGCAAAACGCTGCATGGTATTAGAATAGAAATTACCTCCCTGGCGCCAGTCGATGCTGGTTGACAAGCTGATAGATTTATAGCGGACTGTGTTCTGGAAACCGATCATAAAATCATGCATGTAGTTTCCAATTTTAACATATTGCGAGTTATCCTGCTGCAATTTTCCGTTGGCATTGAGTAATGCCCAGCCCTTGTATTCACCTTCCTTCACTCTTAAGGCGTCGTAACCATAAATATCACCCAGGCGCTCTCCTACCCTTGAAATAGCGGTTGCGCCATTCTCCTGCCAGAATACCACCTGATCGACTCCATCGGTCAGTTCAGTCAGTTTATTACGGTCTCTGGTAAAATTAACGGTAGAATTCCATTGCCAGTTGCCACGCTTTACCGGCACCATATGAAGCCCTGCTTCCGTACCCCAGTTTTCCACTACTCCGGCATTGATCTTGGCAGCGTCAAAACCACTCATCTGTGAGACATTCACGTCCAGAATCTGGTTTTTGTTACGCATTTTATAAGCCGTAAACTCCAGCCTGATCCTGTTGGAGAGCAATGACAGGTCAAATCCGGCTTCGTAGGAAGTCGCGATCTCGGGCTTGAGCCTGGTATTAGGCAAACTGGCCGGATTGGTATAATAAGTCAGGTCGCCCCATGTTCCTCTGTTGAGTACGTTATGGATAGTATAAGGGTCTGTATCTTTACCCACCTGTGCCCATCCGCTTCTTACTTTCATTAAAGAAACCCATGCGGGCAGGCTAATAACTTCGCTGAGCATCAGGCTGGCCGAAGCAGAAGGATAAAAATAGGATCTCACATCAGCAGGCAGCGTACTCGACCAGTCGTTCCGGGCAGTCAGGTCGAGATACACGATATCTTTATAATTACTCGACAACATTCCGAAAACACTATTGATTGCTTTATTGAAAACTGCCGTCTGATAATTCAGGCCAGCCCTCTCAATATTAGATGCTGTATATAGCCCGGGTAATACAAGATTATCACCAGCAAGTATGGAGGCCTGTGAATTTCTTTTCATCAGGTTACCCCCAACTGAAGGTGCGAAGAAGAAGTCGCCCGACTTCTTTCTATAGGACAAAAGAATCTCACCGTTCAGCTCCCGTATTCCTTCAGTGGTCACATGATATCCACCACGGGGGCGTGTTGCACCGCCATACAAGGACCATGGACTTAGCTCTTCCCGTTTTTCGTAAGAAAAACTTTCCGAAATACGTGAAGTCAGATTCAGATCAGGAAGAATTTCCCAACTGAGCGCAATATTGCCTATTCTGCGGTCTCTTTGAAAAGGCATCCGGTGCTCATAAGCTTCAAACCACGGATTGTTATAACTCCTGCTCACGTTGCGCTGCAGCTCATTGGGAATGTTCCAGTAATCGCGCAGTTCGTTTATATCTACATGAGGGGGCACTGTATTGATATCAATGTATGAGTACTGATTGCTCAGCTGATTGAAAAGGTTGTCAGAATAAGAATTCTGAATATTAAGATTGGTGGTAACTGTCACATTTTTCGCTATCTGATACCCGGCAGCAAGATTAACGCCGATGCGGTTCAGTTCCATACCCGGCGTATTGCCATTGCCGGTCAGGTGATTCAGGGATACTCTGAAATTACCCTTATCATAATTTCCACCTACACTTACATCACTGATCAGGCTGAAACCATTTTTGAAAAAATTCTGACGGTTGTCGGGATAAAAATTTAAGGGTTTCGTTTCACCGTTTGTATTCCACTGCGGCACCTCCGTACCTACTTCGGGCCCGTACCAGTGCTGATAGGCTGATTCATCAAAAATCCCCCTTTTCCCGGTGGTAAAGCGGTTCTGCAAATCAATAAACTGATACGGCACAGAGGAAGTGTACCCCGTATTTAACGACACACCCAACCCCCGGTCTTCTGTATGTCCGCTTTTGGTGGTGATTAAAATCACGCCGTTACCTGCCCGGGAACCATATAAAGCTGCTGCGCTGGGGCCTTTCAGTACTGAAATATTAGCGATGTTATTTGAACTGATATCTGACAGTATATTAGGGTTGCCCGAAGGTACCCCATCCACAATAACGAGTGGGGCGTCATTATTGGTTAGCGAATTAGTACCCCGTATGTATACGTGCGTTTCGGCGTTCAGTTCAGAAGAAGAATTACTAATCTGGAGTCCGGTTATTTTTCCCTGTAACCCGCCCAGCACATTTTCCTGGGGGACACGGTTAAGCTCTGTACTGCCGATTTCGCCCACTGAATAACCCAGTGAACGCTTTTCACGCTTCATACCCAACGCGGTGACCACTACTTCTTTAAGCATTTTATTATCTTCTTCCAGCTGAATATCAATGATACTCCGCCCGGCAGCCTCCACTTCTCGTGAAACATAGCCAACAAAGGAGAATATCAACACTGCGGGCCCCTCAGGCAGGTCGAGTTCGTAATGTCCTTCCAGATCAGAAGTGGTTCCGGCGGAGGTCCCTTTCAGCACAATGTTCACACCCGGCAGTGCTTCACCCTTATCGTCGGTCACTGTTCCTTTCACACGTTGCCTGCTACTCTCCACCGGAGAATGGACAGCCTGCTGCAGGCGCATGGTATTGAGTAAGGCCTTGTTTTTCTTAATAATTATCTGATTATCCTCCACACGGTATTGCAATGCCAGTGGATCTAAAAGCGCATCAAGCACTTCGCCCAGTTTTTTCTTTTCGGCAGAAAAAGTAACAGGCCTTTGTGAACTAATAACTTCCCGGCTATAGACAAACCGTACATTTGCCATTTTTTCGAGCGTAGTAATAATATTCTCTAATGACTCATTTTGGAAAGAAACAGAAACGGTACGCTTGAGCTGATTCTGGGCAGAGAAGTCTGCGGCTTTGCCCTGAAGCCCTGCTACAAACAATAAAATGAAAGGCAGTAGAAAGACCTTCGTATTGCTGAATACGGCAGGTCGCCTGAAAATGTTTAGGTACATAAATTTAAAAACAGAGACGGTGCATGACACCGGGTCTTCTTAAGGGTTAGTAATTATTCAAAGTAAGTGGTAGTAAGCTAAGCAGTTTATGCCACACACATCAGCGTATGACCGCGAGTTTAAGTTTTATTCATAAGCTATCTGAATTTGATGATCTGTAATAATCAGGTGAAGCACTACCGGCACCCGGCGCCCGAAATTTTTATATCATTACCCTCAACAAAGTAAACAGCATCTATACTTTCGCAGATCAGTTCAAGCTTTTTCAGGAAGGGCATATCCTCCAAACTGGCGGTGAGGCTGCAACCCGAAAATTTGTCTGCGTCATAGGAAATCCGGACATTATAGACCTCCTGCAGTAATCCAAAAACTTCTGAAACCGGCGTAAACCGGAAACGATACATCTCTTCGTCTATTAACTGAGCATTAACAGCCCTGACCTCACTGATGATTGTCCTGTCAGGAGTACCCGGCTGCTGCTGAAGAATTGCTTCTTCGTGCTTTGACAGCATAATCATACTGCTAATTTCTGATTGTTGGTCAATAGCATGTTCTTCTATAACCGGACTGACCTCCACTTCGCCTGTTGTCACCTTCACCGAAGCAGTTTCCTCTGCTTCAAATGATCTGACCCTGAAACTGGTTCCCAGAACTTTGGTCGTCAGTCGCGAGGTTCGTACATAAAACGGACTGCCTACGTTTTTTACAACTTCAAAAAACGCTTCTCCTTTTAAATACACGCTTCGGTCACTCCCGGTGAATTGCCTGGCATATTGCAACTCTGAGGCAGGCGAAAGTAGTACTGATGATCCGTCAGGTAAATTAATCAGCAACGGAACAGTGGTGGTATTACTGTATTCCATCCATTTGTCTGCTGAAGGTTCCAGCCCCCGATCCGGTGTCCGAAAAAAAATGCCCCCATCGGGTGTGCTGAATTCAATTCCGATGACCGAGATAATAAGCAGGATAGCCGCAGCGGCATAATATCTGTACTTTGACAAAAACGAAGGTGGTCTGGACTGCTGTTCCAGTTTCCGCAGCAACGCAGCCTGTCTCTCCCGCACTATTGATTCTGACCAGCCGGCAGGGGCTTCACTGATCAGCTGCCATGCGGCAATCGCCTGGTAAAGCAGTTCTTTTTTTTCCGGGTGCGCCTCAGCCCATTCTTTCCAGTAAGCATCGTCTTCTTTCCTGTGGTGTAATACCCATTTACGAAACCTGTCATCTTCCAGAAAATCTTCTACCGACTCAAAATTCATAATATTGCCAAAATAAAATACCGTTGCAAAAAATGCCTCTCGGATATTATTATGGCAAACAGAAAAAAATATACCCTTTATTTATAAAAAAAATACACGGCCGACAACAGCAGAATAACAGGAAAGCAATATTTACGACGTAGTTTCACCAATGCTTTCTGTAAAAAATTAGCGGCAGACTGCCTGTTAACTCCCATTATTTCAGCAACTTCCTGAATTGTCAGATTTTCATAATACCGTAGATAAAGTGCTTCTTTTTCCCGTCTGGGGAGTTCTTCTATATGCGTGTGTAAAAGCATTCCGACTGCATGCAACTTTTCTTTTTCTATCCAATCGGATTCGGCGTTATGAAAATCCGAAAGTTCGGTATGCCATAACACTTCCTCTTCTGAACCCAACCGGTTTTTATTGCGGTAGCGCTCTGTTATACGATTTCTGAGCGACTTAAAAAGGTAGTTTCTGACTGAAGGCGTATCATTTATGCGCAGGCGGTTCTGCCACAAATCCATAAATAAATCCTGAATACAGTCTTCAACATCAGCAGCGTCCATTCCGAATTTCATCCCATACCGCAAAAGAGAGCGGAAGTAATCTTCTGCAATCCTGGCAAGGGCTTGAGGGTCGCCGGTTCTGAAGTCTAACCAAAGCTGCTCTTCGTAGCTCATTTAACTGTTCTTATTGATTTAAATCTGTAAAAATAACACCCGATACTGATACTAGTCAGAAGACTGATATCCAGAATTTATAATCTGATTTTAAACTTCAAAAACAAATAAATGCGCTTGTATACTGATCCAAACATTCATTCCCTTCCCGAAAAGCACATTGATTAAGCATAAAAAGTTGCCCTTGCCGTCTAAAAATCTATTTTTGTAAATTATTCATAGTCAATCCGGCAACAATTTTTAGAAACTGCTCAGTCTAACTACTTTGATATAAATCATTCGCTTCGATCGTGTACAAAAATATTCTTAATACCCTAAGTTCCACCTGGAATCATCTAAAAGGCAGCCCGTCAGAATTTTCAATGCAGAGCCGAATATTCCATTCCATCTGCCTGATAATTCTAACGGTAATGATCTATAACATCCCCTTGACTATTATCCTTGGAATGTATCAAGAGGGAATAGCTACGTCAGTTTTACTGTTGTTTCTGATGACTATATTTTATCTGTCAAGATACAAACAGCAGCACACCTTCAGTTTTACCCTGTTTGCAGGTTGCTGTATTTCCTTTTTTGCATACACCTATTTCACAAATGGCGGAATCGACGGATCATCTCTGTTGTCACTATCCATTGCTTATTTTATGATTTTACTGGTTGCTCCCCGAAAGCAATACCTGATATGGACCTTATTTTTCATCATGTTGATCGGTGGCTTGCTATATACTGAATATTATTACCCTGAGTTTGTTAGTCAAAATTATGCATCACGTGGTAGCAGGTTTATCGATATAGGTTCAACATTTCTGATGACCATGATTTTTTTTATTTGTTGTCTGTCCTTTGTTATCAATAATTACAATCAGGAAAAGCAAACTGTGGAGGATAAATCATTAATCCTAAAAAGATTGAATGATCAAAAAAACAAGCTTATCTCGGTCATATCGCATGATTTCAATTCTCCTTTAAACAATATTAAAAGATACCTCCACCTTTTGCAGCAAATGGAGCTTGACTCAGAGGAAAGAAAAATGCTGGAAAAGGAATTAATGCAAGTCACCAACGACACACAAAATTTGTTATTGAACCTGCTCAACTGGACCAAAAACAATATGGACAGCATGCGTTACACTCCTGAAATCGTCAATATAAAAGACGCACTGGCAGACACTATCCCACTTTACAGAAACATCGCTGAAGAGAAACTGATAAAATTTGATTATAACATAAGTCCCAACATCAACGTGGAAGGGAATTATGAAATGATAGATATTGTCATGAGGAACCTGATCAGTAATGCCGTAAAGTTCACAGAAGAAGGGGGTTATATTACGATTACTGCCAAAGAAGAAGGCCTTTTTTGCAGATTAATGGTGATTAACAGTGGGGCCGGCGTTCCATTAAACCAGCAAAGTACATTGTTTACCACCCAAACCAGCCCTTCCTATGGGACTCGTAATGAAAAAGGTATCGGGTTGGGGCTATCTCTCTGTAAAGAGTTTACTGAAACCATGGACGGACAGATTGGATTTACCAGTGAGCCTGGAATCAAGGCTGAATTTTTCGTTCAGCTCCGTGCGGTAAATATTGAAAATGAACATTTGGGTATGACAACACCTGAACACTTCCTGTCAAACTGAGAGTGTTCTGATTTGAAATTCACTTTTCTAGCCCAGCACTATCTATAATATTTTTTAGAATTTTTGCATGATTATATTGCTGATTTCCGACCGCGATTAGAAGTGTGACATTTTCATTATTTTGTATAAAAATCACTGCCCGAATAGATTATTTACATGTATTTGGAAAAATCATATTGGAATTACATCTTGCTTATAAAACAAAATGATCACCTCAGAAATAAAAGAGTTAAAGCTCTTTTATTTCTGAGGTGATCATAGTCAGCTGATTCTTTCTGTTATTTCAATTCAAAATCCACAGGTTTAAGCCCTTTTCTATGCCCTCCGAACCCAAACATCGTTGGCTCATATTTACCAGGAATATCAATTTTTGTATCAGCAGTAATCTGATTATCCATATGAAGTGTCCAATAAACAGCATTAACGAGTAACCTGCGCATATCGTTTTTCTTTAATTCAACGGCAGTTCCGAGTGTACTTGCAAAAATCCTAGCCTCCTTTCCATTGGCATGTTTATAATTTCGAACCCAAGCCAGTGGCATAATGGACTTCTCATAACTTAGTTTAGATTCAGGATTCATCCCCAGCGTCACTTGTCCATACAAAATCACCTGTGCGTCAGCAGGCAGATTACGGATAGTATATACATCCGTTTCACCCCAGATATCCGCAACGCCTGTCAGCACCGGATGTTTTCCCTCTACGCCATTAATTAAAGCTCTTGTTCCTTCCTTCCCATGGTCACCATGGTGAGCTACCCAGGTTTCACCCAGGAATTTCCTACCAAAGCCCCCTTCCCATCCTGGCGTTTTACTATTGTAACTATATTTGGCAAACCGACTGTCTTTATTTCTGCTGTAACTAAAAGCATGCGTTGAAGTCCTTAAAGCTATAATGGGTTTCCCTGCTTGTATATAATCATCAACATACTTCATTTTATCATCGGGCAATTCCCTGAAACGCCACATCATAAACACCAGATCGGCAGTTTGAAGGTTTTCAATACCCGGGATATTGGTTTGTTCATTGGGGTCCACTTCACCGGTAGCAGGGTTGATAGAAAACAGTACTGTACATTTAAAACCATGCTGTTCAGCCAATATTTTAGCCATCAATGGTAAAGCTTCTTCAGATCGGTATTCTTCGTCCCCGCTCAGAAAAACAATATGTTTTCCCTTACCAGGACCTTGTTTTCCTTCGTACTGTAACCAGAGTTTTCCTGGCTGAGCCTGAGAAAATATTCCGACCAATACCAATGCGACCGATAAAATAATTTTAACCTTCATAATTCTATGATAATGAGACAGTCGTAAAAACTTTTAATAACTAACAGGCAAGATAAATAATCTCACATTTTATAAAAGTAAAATATTCTGTCATTATAATCACTTGGGCCTACCCACACTTTCGCTCTTTTCTTTGAAGAGCGATCATTGACTGCAACTTGCCGTACCAGGAATAATCCTATAACACTTCATAAAACCCTCTAAGATTATTACCAAAAAGAAGGAAAGGATACCATCTAAAATATTCAATTATTTCTTGCACTTTTTTGGTATATTATAAATATTGAATAATAGTCAAATTGGCTTAACATTTGATTAACATAGCATTTTTGAATTATTTTAAGTCAATTCTGAATATTTTCGTCAAATACAAGATTGAACTTTTCGAATATCCGTATTAAATTATAAACTACTTATTGCACTATTCCTATTTTTATAGCATTATTCAAATTTATCTATAGGATCTTAGAAAGAACATTCACACATTACACAAAAGACTATTGACACATTATCAATAAGTTATGTAAATTTGTAATAACAAGTTCGAAGAAAAATAATTTTATTCCGGACTATATATCACAGAAAAGAAAGCCATAAAATCAAAAAGAATATGAAAAAAATAGTTTTAATGCTGGCAGTATTGGTAGGTGTATCAACTGCAAATTTTACAATTGCTGGTGAGAATAACGGCAGTAAATTAAACGTTGAATTATCTCCTTTAAATAATCTTCAGTTCAAATTGGTACTTGATCAGGTAGATACCAAATCTACAGTACAAATCAGGGACTATACAGGGGCGGTGATTTACACAGTTTCTGTGCCAAAAAGTGAAAAGTTTACAAAAATATTTGACTTGTCTAACTTACGTGACGGTTCTTATGTGTTTCAGGTAAACAATGGCAAACAAAGAATTGAAAAACAATTTGAAATCAATACTGAAGTTAAACGTGTAGCAACACAGGTATTGAATTAACAGGTTGACCTAATCTAATTTCCAAAGCGGAGGCCCCATGGCTTCCGCTTTTTTTATTCCCCTCCTTATAAAACATTCTCATCCCCTATAATCGAGCCGCTACCCTATCTTTATGCGCACGCTGTTTTATAAAAGCCTTTCCTATCCATTAAAAGGAAAGATTTATCTTTCTTTATTCCATATCTTTCTAATTTAACTAATTAACAATCCCGATCTTTTAGTAAATTATTTAAAAAAGATCTTTCTTCACATAAAACCTATCGTAAATTTGCCTTTATATAAATACTACCCAATAATTATAAAATGGAAGACAAAATACATTCAACATCACGCCGGAGTTTCCTGAAAGGCTCCCTGGCTTCTGTTGCGCTTTTTTCTATCGTACCCCGCCATGTGCTGGGGAAAGGGTTTCTGGCACCAAGTGACCAGTTAACCAAAGGTATTGTTGGAGTCGGAGGAATGGGCCGTGGCCATATTCCATACGCAGGAACCAGAGTTGTCGCCGTCTGTGATGTTGATAAGCGTCACATCCAGCTTGCACTCAATGAACTTGCCAAAACATCGGCAGATAAGGGTGTTAAAACTTTAGGAGATTACCGCGAGTTGATTCAGCTTCCCGAAGTTGATATTGTACACATTGCTACCCCTCCTCACTGGCATGGAATTATGGCGGCTGATGCTGCCAAAGCTGGTAAAGATGTATGGTGTGAAAAACCAATGACCCGTACTATCGGCGAAGGTAAACGAGTGATGGAAGCGGTACAGCAAAACGGTCGTATTTTCAGACTGAACACCTGGTTCCGTTTTGACTCCAATTTCTACGGAATGAATACAACTGTGAAGCCCATTAAAAAATTGGTTGACAGTGGTATGTTAGGCTGGCCGTTAAAAATTACTGTTAGCAGACATACTGGCTTTGACTGGAAGTTTTTCTGGGTAGGAAAAACCAACCTCAAGCCTGAGCCAGTGCCAGCAGAGCTAGATTACGATATGTGGCTTGGCCCTGCACCGTATAAACCTTATGCCTCACACCGCGTACACAATACTTTCCGTGGATACTGGGATTATGATGGTGGTGGTTTAGGCGATATGGGACAGCATTATCTTGACCCCGTTCAGTATATCCTGGGAAAAGACCATACAAGTCCAATTTCTGTTGAAGTGGATGCACCTCAGCAGCACACAGATGCAGTGGGTACCTGGAGAAGAATAGAATATACTTACGCAGACGGGTGTAAAATCATTCTGGATGGAGAAGGTAAGGACAAAGATGCGGCCTATATTGAAGGACCATTAGGAAAAGTATACAATGGCTTCCGTTGCGATATTCCTGATTTCGAGAAAAAACTTGCTGCTTTCCCTGATCCGGAGCCTCAGAACACCGATTTTGTCGAAGCGGTTAAAAAGCGTCAGAAATTTGCGCTGAATGAGGAAAACGGCCACCGCTCCTGTACCATTGTGAATATGGGACTTGCGGCGCTCCGTTTGGGAAGATCACTCAAATTTGACCCTGATAAACAGCTATTTATTGATGATGAAGGAGCCAACCGCCTGATTGACCAACCTATGAGAGGCCCGTGGTCTATCTAATTTATTCATAATTTTATTCGGCTTAATCTGAACATAGCAATAATGAAAAAAGTCTTAAGGTTAGCGGCGATGTTTATGCTGGCATCTTCAGTCAGTTTCGCCCAAAATACACTGACCATCACCACCCGAATTGCCGATAAACTTGCGCAATTGCCGGCTGAGAATGGGGGGGAATACAATAAAAATGCAGCTGAAATGATCAGCTGGGGAAAAGCAGGAATAGTGGAACTGACTACCATGCTTACTCCCGCTGGTACTTCTGATAATGAAAAAATTGAGTTTGCCATTGGTGGACTTACTTATTATGTCAATCAGGCAGGACAGGAAACAGCCCGGAAACTGGTATCCGAAGCTTACGCTGAAGCACTGGGTAAAATAAAAGACAGAGACAACCAGGCTTTTATTTTGTTCCAATTGCAACAGATCGCAGGAAACGAGGCAGTCCCTGCTATCAGTGCCTTTTTGAACGATGAATATCTTTCAGGCCGTGCCGCACGGGCATTAGGCCGTATACGCACCGAAAGTGCATCTCAGGCTTTGTTATCGGCACTTCCAAATGCTAAAAATACAGCGCAACTGAATATTGTACAGGCACTGGGTGATGCGGCATATGCTCCCGCGGCTGGTGCAATTGAAAAATTAGCAGGAAGTGGTAATGCAAAACTTCAAAAATCGGTTTTATATGCACTTGGTGAAATTGGCGCAGTATCTTCCCAGTCTGTGCTGACCAATGCAGCGAAAGCAGTATCTTACCAGTTTGACAACACAAATGCTACTTCATCTTATCTGCAATATTTGAGCAGACTGAACCAGAACGGACAAGGCGCAGTAGCAGAAAAAGCAGCGCTTGAGTTGATTAATAAGGCTACAGCCGCTAATCAAACACCTATTCGCTCCGCAGGATTAAAGCTTTATACTGACATTAAGAAAAGAGAAGCAGTTCCGGTATTAGTAAAAGAAACCTTGAGAGGAACTGATTCTAAATACCGCGAAGCAGCCCTTGCACTTGGTCAGAAATATATGATGGCAGAGGGTGCCTTGCCGTGGACAGCAGCTTTGGTTACAGCCAAACCAAATGTAGCGGCCGAAATTGTTACCATGCTAGGCAACGCTAAAGCACAGGATGCATTAACACCTCTGACAAAACTTCTTTCCAGCAAAAACAGTGGAGTTAAATTAGCTGCTATTTCTGCAATTGCTAAAATCGGCCAGGAAAAAAGCTTGCCTGCTTTACTTAGTTTATTAAGCAAATCAAATGCGTCTGAAACGCAGGCAGTCAAAAATGCCCTTTTCTCTCTGAAAGGTGATGGACTCACCAGCAGTATTGCGAATGTGTTGCCAAAACTTCCTGCTCCTGCAAAATCTGCCATGATTGACGTATTGGCTGCCAGAGGCGCAACTACCTATTCAAACCTTATATTTGGAGAATTGAATAGCAAGGATGCTGCCGTTAAGAATGCAGCTTTTGCAGCGCTCAAAAACACTGCATCTTCTGACAATTTGCCTCAGTTATTTACATTACTGAACAGCACATCAGACGCCGGTCAGGTTTCTGCTATCCAGAATGCAATTAAATCTGCCATCTCAGGTGCTGGCAGCAAAGACGCACAAACAGCACTGGTGATGACTCAATTGGCATCTTCAAATAAGAAAGGTGCCTTATTGCCAATATTAGCCTCTATCGGAGGATCGAAAGCGCTTTCTTCAGTGGTAGATGCTTTCAAAGGAAATGATACAGCCTTACAACAGGATGCAGTAAGTGCACTTTCTAACTGGTCTGATGGAACTGCCGCTGAGGAATTATACAAAATCGGTCAGTCAACTTCCAATGCCACTTATCGTGACCAGGCTCTGACCGGATACATCCAGGCTATTAATTCCTCATCCGAGAACGCTGTACAAAAAGTACTTCGCTTGAGAAAAGCTTTTGAACTTGCGCAAACGGATGTACAAAAACAAAAAGTGTTAAGAGAGCTTGTTAAGCATAAAACTTTCAACTCATTGATGTTTGCCGGACAGTTCCTTGATGTACCTGCGTTGCGTCAGACAGCGGCTCAAACTATCATGGAGATTGCTAAAACCGATAAACATATTTATGGTCCGGAAGTTAGAGCTTTACTTGAGAAATGTCTGAATACGCTGGAAGGTTCGGAAAGTAATTATCAGAAAGAAGAGATCCGCAAGCACCTTTCAGAACTTCCAAAAGATGAAGGTTTTGTGAAAATTTTCAATGGCAAGGATCTGACAGGATGGAAAGGACTTGTAGGTAACCCTATTTCCCGTGCAAAATTATCAGCTGATTCACTGGCATATAAGCAGAAAATCGCTGACGAAAAAATGCGTACCGGTTGGATTGCAAAAGACGGCGAATTGGTATTCACAGGAAAAGGAGACAACCTTTGTACCGAAAAGCAATATGGTGACATCGAAATGTATGTGGATTGGAAACTGGCTGCGGATGGAAAAGAAGGTGATGCCGGTGTCTATTTAAGAGGTACGCCTCAGGTGCAAATCTGGGATACTTCCAGAGTAAAAGTAGGTGCACAAGTGGGTTCTGGTGGACTTTATAACAATCAAGTTCATGATTCAAAACCTTCAAAAGTCGCTGACAACCAATTAGGAGAATGGAACACTTTCTTTATCAGAATGATAGGCGACCGTGTTACTGTATATCTTAACGGTGAACTAGTCGTAGAAAATGTTATTCTTGAAAACTTCTGGGACAGAAAACAACCGATTTTCCCAATGGAGCAATTGGAACTTCAGGCACATGGCACAGTGGTATCTTACCGCGACATTTACGTACGTGAAATACCGCGTGCAGAAAAATTTGAATTAAGTGCTGAAGAAAAAAATGAAGGATATAAAGTGCTGTTTGACGGTACCAATATGTTTGAATGGGTAGGTAACACCACTGATTACGTGATGGAAGATGGCAACCTGGTGTGCCGTCCTACCGGTAGAGGACATGGCAATCTGTATACAAAAGAGGAATACAGCGACTTTACCTTCCGTTTTGAGTTTTTGTTAACTCCAGGCGCCAATAATGGTCTTGGTGTACGTGCTCCGCTTGAAGGAGATGCTGCTTATACCGGTGCTTTTGAATTGCAGATTCTGGATAATACAGCTGACATATACAAAAAACTTGAGGCTTATCAGTATCATGGATCTGTATATGGTATGATTCCTGCAAAAAGAGGATTTTTGAAGCCTGTTGGCGAATGGAATTATCAGGAAGTTACTCTAAAAGGAACCAACGTAAAAGTAACTTTGAACGGAACTGTTATTCTTGACGGTGACTTCAAAGAGGCTACCCAGAATGGTGAAAAAATTCCTGATGGAAAAAATCATCCTGGTCTGTTCCGTCCATCCGGTCACCTAGGTTTTCTGGGGCATGGCTCGGTTGTAAGTTTCCGCAATATCCGCATCAAGGATCTGAGCAAAGTAGAAACTGTGGTTGAACAAGCTGCCCAAAAAGGCAAAAAGGCCAAAAAGAATAAAAAGAAAAAATAACCTCGGTTAATTAAATGTAAAGGGTTGCCTGTAAATCAAATCAGGCAACCCTTTATTTTTTAATCACTCGTTTAGCTGCTTCTCCCGATTATTCCCAGCTAACACATGACAGGAATCCGGCCACACCTTGTAGGTTACAAGTATATTCTGCTAATTTTGCTCTCTAACCATTACAACGGATGAATTCTCAAACAGGCAAATTCATAATCCTGGTAGGTATCGCTGTAATTATTATTGGCGTATTGATCTATTTCCTGGGTGATAAACTTAGCTGGTTTGGTAAGCTGCCAGGAGATTTCCGAATAGAAAAGGAAAATTTCAGGCTGTATTTCCCGCTAACATCTATGCTATTGCTAGGTATTTTGTTTAACCTGATCACTTTCCTGATTAAAAAATTTCTATAGAAGACCTTGTTAAAAATACCGATAAATTCTTGAACCAGATAAAAAAATAAATGTAATTTCTCACCTAAATACCACCCTATAAACGCCGGCCATTGTCATGAAAATTTATATTCATACTTTATTAAATGAAGTACATCACAAAAAACTGTCAGAGGGACTAAAGGATTACAACCTTTTTTTTAGAACACAAGGCAGTCCTGAGACAGAATCTAAAAATCATTTTCAGGAAGCGGATTATATTTTAGGAAATCCTCCGGTAGATTGGTTTAATCACAATTCTCCCCAACAACTCAAATTTTTACAGTTGGACTCGGCGGGTTTTGACCAATATAAAACACTTAATCAGACATATAAAGCATCCAACATGGGTGACTGGTTTGCCCGTCCGTGTGCTGAAACCACTGTAGGGGGCATTCTGGCATTATATAGAGGAATTGACAAGTTAACCACTTTAAAAAACAAACACGCCTGGATCGGATCACCCTTAAGAGAAAATCTCAAGGTACTTTTCGGCCAAAAAGCTATTATTCTGGGTACCGGAACCATCGGGCAATCGGTAAGAGATATTCTGACCGGATTCCGTTGTGAAATCATATCTTTTGCCAGAAGTTCACCTCTGGCAGAAATCCATGAAAAAGAGGAACTGCTTACCCACTTGCCTTCTACAGATGTATTGATTAACACATTGCCGGGCTCCGCTGCCGGATTTGTTGATGAAACTATTTTACGGTCTTTAAAACCTGGAGCTGTCTATGCCAATATAGGCCGAGGAAATACTACTCACGAACCTACCCTGATCAGTTTGCTAAAGAGCGGCCATCTATCCGGTGCAGCCCTAGATGTCACATTACATGAGCCCATTCCCGAAGATCATCCACTTTGGTCGCTTCCCAACGTAGTGTTGACGCAACATACAGGAGGAGGACAGGGAGACGAAAATATTGGAAAAATAGACCTGTTTTTAAAGAATATCCGACTGATTGAACAAAATGAAGAGCCTCTGCATCAGGTAGATTTTCAGAGAGGTTATTAACGATTTCACTTCCAAGATTATAATGAAGAGTTACCTGCCAGATAGTGCACAAAGAATATCGGATGCGTATGAACAACAATTTGGCAATACGCTTCCTTCCAGAATATTTCGCTCACCCGGAAGAATTAACCTGATTGGCGAACATACGGATTATAATAATGGTTTCGTCATGCCGGCGGCCATTGATAAGGCAATTTACTTTGCGATATCTTCCAGAGATGACAATCAGATTATTTTACATTCGGTCGACTTTAACCAGACATACAGCACCACACTCGAAGATCTTGCCAAACCTAATTTTCCCTGGCCCCAATATCAATTAGGCGTTGTGGATCAACTGCTTAAAAACCAGTTCAAAATATCAGGATTCCAGGCCTCATTTGGTGGAGATGTACCCAGTGGTGCAGGACTTTCATCTTCTGCTGCACTGGAATGTTGTCTGATGTATGCTTTATCTGAGCTAAATAGCCTTGACCTCGACAAGAAGTCTATTGCTTTATTATCACAAAAGGCAGAAAATGAATATGTGGGTTTGAATTGTGGAATCATGGACCAATTTGCCTCCGTTTTCGGAAAAAGCGAATCGGTCATTCGTTTGGATTGCCGCTCACTTGAGTACGAATACTTCCCTTTTCCTACTGATGAACATTTGCTGATTCTTTGTGACACAACAGTGAAACATTCGCTGGCTGACTCTGAATACAACACCCGCCGGGTTGAATGTGAGCAGGGAGTGGCGATTCTCCAGCAATTTGATTCCAATATTGCAAGTCTGCGTGATGTCCACCCTGCGTTGGTCGAGACCTATAAAAACCACCTGGGCGATGTCATTTACAGAAGGTGTAAATATGTAACTTCAGAAATTCAACGGGTGATACAGGCATCCGATCTCCTGGTGCAAAACGACCTCGCTGCTTTTGGATTAAAAATGTATGAAACGCATGCTGGACTTCAGCATGATTATGAGGTGAGTTGTCCGGAACTGGACTTCCTTGTGGAAGAATCCAGAAATGTCGAGGGTGTGTTAGGGGCACGGATGATGGGCGGAGGTTTTGGTGGTTGTACCATCAATCTGGTAAGACGTGAGGCGGCTGATAAATTTGAGGCTTATATTAAAAACAGTTATAAAACAAAATTCGGACTTGCCTTGCCGTGCTATCAGGTAAACATCAAAGATGGGACCAGCGAAATAATTTTCTGAGTTATAAACCTTACTAAAATGAAAAAATTCCTAATTTTTCCTTTACTAGCGGCATTTTTCATGGCTGCCTGTACAACCCAAAATGAAAAAACTGATAAAATGAGTCCTACTATTTCTAAATCTGTTTTCGGTAATTTACCTGATGGCCAGCAAGCCGATCTGTACACCCTGACCAACGCTGAAGGTATGACAGTAAAAATCACCAATTACGGTGGTATCATTACGCACCTGACCGCTCAGGATAAATCTGGCAATTGGGAGGATGTTGTACTTGGATTTGACTCTTTACAATCATATCTGGACGGACACCCGTTTTTTGGTGCCTTGGTAGGAAGATATGGTAATCGAATAGCAAAGGCCCAATTCGAGCTCAATGGAAAAACATATTCCCTTTTAAAAAACAACGGGGAGAATCACCTCCACGGAGGAAAAAAAGGATTTGACAAGGTTCTCTGGAAAACAGAAGAAGTTTTGACAGAAACAACTGCGGGTTTGAAACTTCATTATGTAAGTCCGGATGGGGAAGAAGGGTTTCCTGGTAATCTGGATGTGACTGTCACGTATACATTGGATAATGACAATGCACTTCGGATTGATTATTCGGCCACTACCGACCAATCGACCATAGTTAATCTCACCAATCATTCCTATTTCAATTTGACCGGCCTGAAACGGGATATTCTGGATCACGAGATAACTATAAATGCAGACAGCCTCGTTGCCGTCAACGAAAACCTCATCCCCAAAGGACCGTTAGAAGCCGTGGCAGGAACTCCATTTGATTTTCTGTCTGCTCATAAAATTGGAGAAAGGATTAATGATGAGTCGAACGAACAAATCAAAAACGGAGGTGGATATGACCATTCCTGGGCGTTGAATGCCAGCTCAGAAGATATACCTTTGGCAGCGACAGCTCACGATCTACAAAGTGGAAGGTATATGGAAGTATTTACGACAGAACCGGGCATCCAATTTTATACAGGGAATTTTCTGGATGGCTCACTAACAGGAAAAGGTGCAACGTATACGAAACGCTACGGATTCTGTTTTGAAACTCAGCATTTCCCTGACTCGCCCAATCAGTCCCAATTCCCAACAGTTACATTGAACCCAGGAGAAACTTATTCTACAACTACTATCTATAAGTTTTCAACGAAATAGTACGCTTACTACTGAGTTTCAGAGTAGGTATAACAAACACCACACAGCCGATTAACGATATCTTGGTTGTGTGGTGTTTTTATTCCTAAATTAGCAATCTGTATTTTATTTTTTGACTAATCAGAATTTCTCTTTAATCTGAATTTCAGATCGTTATATTTACTATGCTTACACACAATTTTTTTGTACCCTACGCCGCACTAATTAGCCTTTCACTGATTGCAATCATCTTTTTAAATTTTCGGTCAGGGTACCAACAATTCAAAAGATCATTAGCCTTTGTTCTTATCATTCTCCCTATTGTCTATTTTTTCCGGTTTCTTTTTATAAATATATCGGATATCCCTTTTTCTGACGATTACAACCTCCTCGATTCGTTTATCAGGATGATCACAGCCACCACCTGGGAAGGAAAGATACAGGCCTTATTTGAACAGGTTAATCAACATCGATTTGCATTTGAGCGGATAGCCATGTATATCCTTTATTTGATTTCAGGGACATTTTCAGTAAAAGCACATGTGCTGACAGGAAATCTTGCATTAATCGGGATCGTTGCCCTGTTGTATCAGTACTTCAAAAAAAGCAACCTGTCGCTATATTACTTCATCCCGGTTCCGCTTTTGATATTCAGTTTGCTGTTTTATGAAAATGCCATCTGGAGTATAGCCGCCTTGCAAAACACCCCTATCATATTCTTTGCAATGCTTACTGCCTATTTGTTAGGACATTCCAGGTATTTTGGCGCGTTGATAACGGCCATCATTACTACTTTCATCAGTGGGAATGGCGTAGCCATCTGGATAGTAGGTATCATCATTTTATTCTTCCGCGAAAAATACTCCCGTCTTTTCAGTTGGTTGATTATTGCAGGCATTGTCCTGAGTTTTTATTTTCTTTATGACTATACCTATTATAAATCTGAAGGCACTTCAATACTGAGCTTTCCCCTAAAGAATTTCGTTCTTGCTAATGCTTTCTGGGGGAATATCTTCTATGGCGATTTCTCCCATCTTGATACCCGAACACTCTACCCCGACATCCTGGCTACCGTGTTGACAGGTCTGATACTATTTACACTCACTTTGCTTTTGCTATTCAAAACGGTAGTCTATAATCAATACAGCCGCCAACCGGCCACCTGGATGATAATCGGCACCATGATGTTTTTATTGGCAACAGGTAGCATGCTAACCATCAGCCGACCCACCGAATGGAATATACTTCATGGAGGAGATATATTTTCAAGAAGATATATGATATTCGGAACTGTATTTTTCGCGTGCGGTTACCTGGTGATTATTGAATTCGTGAAGAATAATAAATTACTATCAAACTTTATGTTTATAGGCACGGGTCTGTTGGCTTGCGTTATGCATCTGGGATCCTATTACTTTTTTGGACCCAAAGTAATTGCGACGCAGGAGGAGTTGACACTAGACAGTTATTATCTTAATAATCACAAGACATTACTATCGGTGGGAGAAACCTATGGTGAAAAACCATTCTGGAACCATCCGACAACTTTTCTTACTCTTCTGGAAACAGCAGACAGACATCAGCTTTTCAAGCATCCATCTTCAGCTATTCATGACAAAATTGTTCATCAGGATATTATTACTGACCCCCAGTTTGCATCGCTTAAGTTGAGATCATACGAAGAAAGAGCAGGAAAGAATCTGGGTAATATAGGTAAAAAGATAACCTTGTTGCTTGAAAATAATCCGGCGCTTGATTCAGAGATTAAATATTTCCTATTCAGATCTTCAGACAATCGTTTTATAGTCCCTGCGGTGCTAAGAAACATTCCGTTAAACAAGCCTGTGGATCTTTTCCAAACAAAATATGCCTATACATTCCGACCCGAAAAATTCCCGGTTGGCGTGTATGAAGTACAGGTGGTTACCCAGGATAAAAACTCCCAATATCTTGTGTACAATCTTGATAAATCCATCGTACTCAAGGGACATGTGGAATAATTACTTTTGTTTTAACTGAAAATAGGTCACATCAAAATCTTTACCATTATTAACCTCCCGAATCAGTAATGGTAAAGATTCCTTGCCTGCTATTGACAGCCATTCTCCCACTTCTCTGCCGGCAGTCATGTAAGAGCGATTGATATACAGCTGATTTCCCCCAAAAAAACCCTTCATTGAACTTATCTCGGAGAGTCTGACCGGGGCGTAACCTTGCTTCTTAAGCAGATATAATTGCTTGTCGTAGCCTTTATATCTTTGAACACTGTCCTGCTCCGCCACAAACCGATAATCGAGCATGAGTGCCAGACCTTCATGAAACCACTGTGGTACACCAAATGTTGACTTCCACCAACCCAGTCGTGAATACAATTCAACATGGCACATTTCATGACTGACTACATCGATGTTTAAAGAACTGCTGTTCAGAACAATGTATGAATCGTTCAAAGGTGTACTGATACTACAACCGGCACCCTCTCCCGAATGGCAGAATTTTTCATACTCCTCAGGTGTTGCACAAATAATAATGGTCGCCTGACCCAACTTTTTTCCCCAGAATTGCTGGTTCCTTTTTTCGGCTGCGTCAATCAGGTTAATAATCCTCCTGCTTTTATCAGGTTTTATTTCCGGACTTAACCAGATTTGCTTGCGAATACTGTAAAAATCTGAATACCGTATGGTCTGACATCTGAATACATGCGGATAAAGTATATAATAACTGACCGCTAGCAGCACAAAAAATAGTAGTAATTTCCTAATCACTCTTAGAAGTCTAAATTGTCAATTAAATTCAAAATACTTTCCCTGTATTTGTCAAAGTATATCTCTTTCCTTGTCAAAAACAAATACCATTCATAAAATAGATGTCAAGTAATAACATACTGAACGCTATTTTTATTCATCTTATCCTTACAATATCCAATTTTTGAATGATATGTCACTCCTGTATTGATTTTTTTATGTTTCCAATAATTCACATTGACGTTTCCCTTAACTAATTTGTTAATTTTGTTGTTGAGAAAGTCACTCAACAGCTTGCCTGTTTATTTCGAATATTTTACCAATAAATAATAGTGTCAATAGCTAATCCACAACGATATACCGTAACGGCAGCATTAATTTATGCTAACGGGCCTATCCATATCGGTCACCTGGCCGGTTGTTACATACCTGCAGACATATATGTCCGTTATCTCCGGTCCAAAGGCGCTGAGGTCGCTTTCGTGAGTGGAACTGACGAACACGGTGTACCGATTACTATCCGTGCCAAAAAAGAGGGACTGACTCCCCAGCAGGTAGTGGATAAATACTATATGCAGATAAAAAAAGCATTTGGAGATCTGGGTATATCATTTGACGTGTATTCGCGTACAAGCCTTCCGGTACATCATGAAACTTCGAGGGAAATTTTCAAAGATCTTTATGACAAGGATGTTTTCATAGAAGAAATTACTGAACAGTACTATGATGAGACAGCCCAGCAGTTTCTGGCTGACCGCTATATTGTAGGAACTTGCCCGGTTTGTGATAATACCAATGCTTATGGCGACCAATGTGAAAAATGTGGTTCCACATTAAGTCCGCTTGAGCTGAAAAATCCAAAATCTACGCTTTCTGGTTCCAACCCTGTTCTTAAAAATACGAAGAACTGGTATCTGCCTCTTGACAAGATGCAGGCACAGATTGAAGAATATGTAAACAGCCATAAAGAGTGGAAAACCAACGTATTCGGACAATGCCAATCCTGGCTAAAAGATGGACTTAAACCCCGTGCCATGACACGTGATCTTGACTGGGGTATTCAGGTTCCTCTTCCAGATACCGACGGCAAAGTATTGTATGTATGGTTCGAAGCACCCATCGGTTATATATCTGCAACGAAAGACTGGCTGATTCAGAAAAACGGAACTGATGAAGGATGGAAAAAATGGTGGAAACCTTCCGGGAATGACGAAGACCAAACCAAGCTGGTTCATTTTATAGGAAAGGACAACATCGTTTTCCACTGTATTATTTTCCCTGCTATGCTGATGGCCGAGGGAAGTTATATACTGGCTGACAATGTGCCAGCGAATGAATTCATGAATCTGGAGGGCGATAAAATTTCCACCTCCCGTAACTGGGCGGTCTGGCTACACGAATATCTGGAAGAATTGCCCGGCAAACAGGATGTGCTCCGGTATGTACTGACCGCCAATGGGCCTGAAACCAAGGACAGTGAATTTACCTGGAAGGATTTCCAGACGCGCAACAACAGTGAACTGGTGGGAATTTTTGGTAATTTTGTCAACCGCGCACTGGTGCTGACGCATAAATTCTTTGAAGGCAAAGTACCCGCAAAAGGCATCCTTGAAGACATTGACCGAGCAACACTTGAGGAGCTTGAACGATTCCCTGCCCGTATCGGGGAAGCAATTGAACAATATCACTTCCGTGAAGCATTGGCGCTCATTCTTGATCTGGCACGCCTGGGGAACAAATACCTGGCAGACACGCAGCCATGGCATGCCATTAAAACAGATCCTATACGTGTTGAAACCATCCTGAATGTTGCACTACAGATTACAGCAACGCTGGCAATAGTTTCCGAACCTGTGTTACCGTTTACTTCAGAGAAAATCCGTAAGCAACTCGGCATGGATCTATACAAGTGGCCAGATGCCGGGAAATCCGATTTGTTAGCATCCGGACATATGATCAATCAGCCTGAATTACTGTTTGAAAAGATAGAGGATTCATTGATACAACAGCAAATAGAAAAATTGCTGAATGCAAAAAAAGCCAATGAACTGGCAGCTATTGCCGAGAACAGCAAGGTGAGTCCGGTAAAAGACGCCATTGTGTTTGATGATTTTTCAAAAATTGATATCCGGACAGCTACCATCATTGAAGCCGAGAAAGTGCCTAAAAGCAAAAAGCTTCTAAAACTCAAAGTAGATATAGGCCTGGAAGAAAGAACGGTATTAAGTGGAATATCTGAGCATTTCAGCCCCGAAGAAATTATTGGTAAGCAGGTTTTGTATCTTGCGAACCTGGCACCACGCAAAATGATGGGCTTCGAGTCTGAAGGGATGATTCTGATGGCAGAAGACCGTGACGGTAGCCTTACTTTTGTCCAGCCTGGCAAACAAATCTGGAACGGCGGTACTGTCAATTAAAAAAATTAATTCCAATTGCACTTTAAATAGGGTGACGAATCTTTCGTTGCCCTTTTCTTTGTATTGCAATAATTGATAGTATTTCCGGAGATTGATTTCACTTTTCCGTATTTTCGTTAATATGGTATGATGGGACGAATCAGTTCCCATAATCTGGCTTTCGGATCACCTGTTATGATGAAAATATTTAATTGATACACCCACCCTCATTCCAACTCAACCAGCAAAATAGAATAACATGAAAATCAGGCGACTGAGATTTAAAAATATCAACTCTTTTTACGGCGAGCACGAACCTATCGATTTTACGAGTGAACCTTTGGTATCCACCGGCTTATTCATGATATGCGGCCCTACAGGCGCGGGCAAGTCAACCCTGCTTGATGTGATTACCCTGGCACTTTTTAATGAAGTGCCCAGGGTAGGTAAAATATCAAAACAGGAAATTGAGCGTCAGGGACTAATCATCAATCTGAAAGCTTATGCAGAACCTAAAACGGAGGTCTATGCTGAAGTAGAATATGAGGTGGGTAATATTTGCTACCGCTCTCGCTGGTCAATCAATAAAAACAGGAACAATAACTGGAATGAGTATGAGATGGAGGTATCTCAACTCCCTGAAGGTATTCTGCTGGAAAGTAAAAAATCAGAAGTCCCGAAAAAGAACATTGAGATAATCAAACTCAACTACAGCCAGTTTGTACAATCAATTATCCTGGCACAAGGAAGTTTTGCCGAATTTCTGAAATCAAATCGGAATGAGCGGACGGAACTGCTTGAGGAAATCACGGGTGCTGGCATTTATCGCCAGATAGGAATGGCAGCTTTCAATAAACATAAGGATTCTGAAGACCACCTGAAAATCAAACAGGCTGAAATGCAAGGTGTAGAACTGATGGCACCTGAGGAAATTCAGCAACTGCAGGAAAAATTGCAAGCTACCGGGATTCTACAACAGAATATAGAAATAAATCTGAAAGAGTGGGAAGAAGAGAAGAAAACGGCCGATTCGCAAACGGATTTATTAAATCAGCTTTCAAAACTAAAAGAAGCCAATGCAGTTTTTCAAAGTGATTCAGCAGCTTTTCAAGACAAGGCTGCATTACTGGCCAAACACGAAACAGTGGCTCAATTTGCGGCTGATATAGCATTACTTAAGGAAAAAAGAATGCAGCACTCGCGGCTGACTGAACAAACTGTTAATCAGGACAAACTACTTGAGCAATTAAACAGGACACATATCTTAATTCTGGAAAAGGTTAGCCAATTGTCTGGTACCGTAACAATACAAGACAACTTCTATCAAAATCTGGAAGACTTAGAAAAGCGGGTCTTAGAAATAGAGGATGAAATTAAAGAGTTACAAACACGGGGAATTTCAGAAAAGTCATTTATAGAAAGTGAGTTAAAAAATGCTCCCTCAGAACTTGCTGACCAGATTAATATTAAATTGCCTGAAGCGGCAATGGCAGTGCTCGAAAAAATCCAGGCCAATGCACTCCCACTGATTACCACCTTTCCGGCAGGCTTTAATTATGATGAATCTTCGGAGCAATTAACCAAGAAAGATAAGTTTCTGAATGACCTGAGGCACAAAGTGACGCTCCTGGATGAACTGGCACAAACCGGCAAACGTCAACGTTTAAAAATTACTGAGCAGGAAAATGTTATCAGCAGTAAAAAACCAAAATTAGCTGAAATCTCACAGACGATAACAGGTTGGAAAGAGCAATTGCCTGCATTGAAAGAACAAAAAGATAAAGAATATACCCGACAGTCATTTGAGGACAAAAGAAAGGAGTTGAAAGAAGGAGAAGAATGTCCATTATGCGGATCAACCCATCACCCTTTTGTACATGATTACCTGAATAGTTTTTTTGAACTGCATGAAAAAATCCAGCAATTGGATAAACAACTGCAACAGCAGCAGGAAGTAGAAAAAAATCTGATTACTGAAATTGCAGCAGCTGAATTGCAAAAACGTAATATAAATCTGGAGGTTGAAGAACTCAGATTAAAATATAAAGAAGTACAAAAATCAATCACCGATTTGCAAGTGGTTTGTGGATTCACAGAAAAACCCACGGTACTGGAAATTGATCATGCGGTGGGAGATGTACAACGAGAAATAGAGTCAATCCGTACCTGGAAAAGAGCAGTAGACCAGCTCACAGTTATTAGACGGCTTGAGCAGCCATTTCAACAAATGATATCATGTCGTGATCAGATAAAACGCAAACAAGTCCTCCGGCAGCAATTATATCAGGGTGAAAATATACGTAAAGAAACGGACCAGTTGAGAAAAGATTGGCAGCACTGTGAAAGCAATATTAATAGTACCCAGGAGAAAATAGCAGGACTCAAACAGGAATTAACCGTGCTTTCTGATTCAATTATTACAGAGCAAAATTCATTGCAGAGCCATTTCCAGGGACAAGGTCTGGCAAGCCTGGAAGAAGTTGAAAAGCGACTGTTACCCCAATCTGAGTATCAGCAATTAAAACAACAGAAGGAAAACCTGCAGGACAGAGGCAAAGAAATTATTGTTCAGGAGAAGTCCTTAACTGATCAGTTACATACAAAAACAAATCAAAGGCAGATGCCTGATAAATCACTGCCGGAAATAGTCTTCCACGTTGAGCAGTATAAAGCTGAACGTGATGAATATCTTAAATCAAGCAGTGCCATTTCAGAGCAGTTGCGTACACAAAGTGAAATCTATCAGCGGTTTACAACATTGCAGGAGGAATTGAATAAAATGCGGCAAGAGCATCGTAAATGGGAATTACTCAAAAAGTATATCGGAGATTCACGCGGTAATATGTTCAGTGCTTTCGCCCAGAATCTTACTTTGGTCAATCTGATTGGTCTTGCCAATAACAGGCTCCGCACTTTATCAGACCGTTATATCCTCGACAAGCCACAAAATGACACAGATTACCTCTTTGTACTGGATACCTACCAGGGAAATACGCCAAGGGCAATTACCACACTTTCAGGAGGAGAGACCTTTACCATAAGCCTGGCACTGGCCCTTGCCCTGTCAGATCTTGCCTCACGAAATGTCCGGATTGAAAGCTTGTTTATTGATGAAGGATTTGGCACACTCGATAATGAAACGCTTGATACTGCTATTTATACACTTGAAAAACTACAGAACGACAGCAGTAAGATGGTAGGTGTTATATCCCATCGAAATGAAATGAAGGACAGGATTCCGGTACAGGTGCTGGTACAAAAAGGTATTGACGGCAACAGTCAGATCTCTCTGAGCGCAAAATAATTATTGAATTATGGACTTAAAAAAGTAATTATTAATAAAAAATGGCATATCTTTGCCGTAAATAGTATGCTTGCATACTACTGTTGAAACAATTGATTTGCTAATGACAATCGTCATTTTATGATATATAAAGTTTCAACAACTAAAAACCGATAAAGTAAGGAAAAATAAACCTCGTCAGTGGCGGGGTTTTATTTTTTTCCTACCTGCAATACCTCAATCGAATGAGAAGATACTAGTATGTCGAATTGTAAAGAAACTTTACAATCAAAATGCATGATTAATCTTACTGTCTCATCATCACAGTATACATAAATTCTACTCCTTGAAAAAGGTTTATGTCTAGTTAGTTGGGTATCACAAACAGATCAGTCCATCCAATCGCATAATATGGTTACCCATCAACGTACAAATGAGATGGGCTTTAAATCAGATAAAAGTCGGCAAGAATTTGTATTATTGCCCGTAAACCAGACTTTCATCATTTCTTATGTTCTCGGTCTCCCGGTTCATCAATAATATTACCCTGCTACAACAGCAAAACGACCCATTATTTCCTGGTGGCTTATTACCAGCTTATAGGACAAATCCGCTGATTCATTATTCCCGACCGGATACCAACGTATTTTTTTCTGCCATTTCAGCATTCACACTTCTGCATACAGTCCAGCCTGCACAATCTGAAGAGTTGCAACAAAAAATTGACCGTATTCTTTCCAGTATTTGCGCAACCTATCCTGAGTTTCAGAATAAGGATGGTTTAAAAACCTATAATTTTTTTAAGACCAAACCATCCAGACACTTCCCCAATGGTTATCTTCTTCATCGGCTGGAACATTTCCGGATTCCTGATGACATTGACGACACGGCCATGATTTATCTGACTACCCAACCTGCTCAGGAAGAATTAATCTGGCTGAAAAATAAACTAACCCAACATGCAAATGGCACTAAGATCTGGATCAGAAATACCTATCCGGAATACAAACTCCTGAAAGCGTATTCTACCTGGTTCGGAAAAAACATGTACATAGAATTTGATTGCTGCGTACTTTCGAATATGCTCTTATGTATTTATCATTATGGGCTACCGCTCAACCAACATGATCACGACAGTCTATTATACATCAAATCAGTGATTGAAACAGACCGGTATATCAACGAACCGTTTCGTTGTGCGCACCAATATCCACGGACGAATCTGATTGCTTATCACGTAGCCAGATTAATCGGTATGTTTAACCCGGAAGTACTTCAGCCTGTCAAGGAGAAATTAATAAGAGATTGTTACAAATTATTGGCTGGAGCAGATCATATTATGGATCGGATTCTGCTGTCAATAGCCCTGTTACGATTAGGCGAGCGACCCGAAAGGATTGATACCACTGGTATCAATAAAAACGACTTCGAAGGATTTTACTTTTTTATTGCCGGGCTTTTAACCGCCTATGAAAACCCCATACTCTACCAGATTGCCTCATCACAACTTTTCCATATGTACTGGGTATGTGAAGCACATTGCTGGGTATTACTGGCAGAATATGAGGTTCTAGCAAGCACTACGGCCTACTAATTACTTCTTTTCCACTTCTTTCTGCCTTACTGCTTCGTAAAGAATTACAGCTGCTGCGGCTGAAACGTTTAAAGAATCAACTTTTCCTACTAATGGGATTTTGACCTGTCGATCCACCATATTCATTAATTCCGGTGAAATACCATCTTCTTCGGAACCCATAATGATAACAGTAGGGTGAGTAAAGTCTACATCATATATAGTGTCCGTCGCTTTTTCAGTACAAGCAACAACCTGAAGCCCGCTATCTGTCAGAAATGTAGTAGCTTCTTTCAAACTGTTTTCACGGCACACAGCAATATAATTGAGTGCTCCTGATGAAGTTTTCATGGCATCGGCATTGATTTGCGCGCCTCCTTTTGCGGGAACAACAATCGCCTGTATACCTGCGCACTCTGCCGTCCGTGCAATTGCGCCGAAATTCCTGACGTCTGTCACGCGGTCAAGCATCAGCAAAAAGGGAGTCTGCCCATCCTCATAAATCTGAGGCATCACATTATCAAGCGGAGCATACCTGATTGGTGAAACAAAGCAGATAACTCCCTGATGATTCTTTCGGGTAAGTCTGTTTAATTTCTCAACAGGCACCTTTTGATAAGGAATCCCTAATTCGGTGGCAAGTTTTTGAATTTCATTCATTCCCAGCTCACGCTGGATGAGCAAACGCTCAATTTCTTTCCCGGAACGGATTGTCTCCGTTACTGACTGAATACCAAAGACCATATCGGCCGATGGTGTACGATGAGGTTTCCTTATCGTATGGAACCGTTTCTCCATGCTTCTACAGATGGATACCATATAGGCTGATACTCAACATACCGTACCAGTTCATAATGGTCATCCACAAATTGGTTTGTTTTGCGATTAAAAGTAAAATTTACATTGGTAGCATTGGCACGCCGATCATAGACCCACACTTCTTTATCCTTGCTTTTTTGAACCCGGTCAGGGGGGCCAAGGATAATAAATAACATGCCTTTATCTGTTTTCCAACCTTCTTTATAAGACGTGAAGAGTTGATTGGCCTCCTCCACTCTTGAATAATAATTTTTTATTGAATTCTTTGCCAGCTCCGTGTTTCCAGAAGTCAGGTTCAACCAGTATCTGTCCAGTGATTTTTTAAAATCATCGGCCCTATCAATCGTACTGATTTCCTGATTGGTACTCATATACCGCAAAGGCTCCACCAGTTTTTCCGGTCTGGTCATCTTGGGAAAACGACTATCTGTCGCCAGTATTCCTATGCCCTCTTTTTTGGTAGTATCAGATCTAAAATAATAAAGCCCCTCCTCTTCCAATCTGAGCTCCTGACCAGCCTGTACTGTGAATGTTCTGTCGGCGGTCAATGACTCGGTATTGATATTTGTTTTGGTATTCATGGGAGAGATAGCCGGATCAAACACATGGCGGTAAAAATCTACAGTCATTTCACCCTGATTCCCCGAAATCTTTTTTACCGTGAAAGTTTGGTCCAATCGTACAAAATGGTGATCATGAGGTACTGCGTTACCATCTACAAATACCCCATATCTGTCACTTGTACGCTGTTCGTTATCAAAACGAACCTGGAGGTCATTCAGCATCTTTCTGAGCGTTCCCGGCTGTGTGATTTCAGTCAGAAGCACACCACTTTCCTTATTGGCAGGTTTCTTCACATCCACCCAAATTCCAATTCTCTTCCCGGCCGGAAAAACATTGGCTTCGACCAAGGGAACATTACCATAACCCAGGCGGTCGCGGGTGCCATAGTCTGAATAGATTACATAATTAAGGGTAAATGTTTTCTGAAAATCTTCTATTGCCATTCTTTGGGATCCAACATAGGCATCAATAAAATAGTATACCCTGATTGAGGATGAGTCCAGATTCAGAAATTTGCTATAGATATTCAGTAACTGAGGGTCTGAAGCCAAAGGTTCATCTGCCACAGGCTTTTCGGTTTGCCGGGCAGTTCTCTCTCCTGGCGATCGGGAGGACTGCACCTCAGGCATCCCTCCTACCTGACGGGTAGTGGAGCACCCCATCCAGGTTGTCATTCCTACCAGGATAAATAAGAACAAATTCAATTTTTTCATAAGGTGGTCTGAAGAGTCGCTTATAAACATATATGTATTTAGCTGATAATATCCCAGAGAGCCAAAAAATCACTGGAATTAACTATCTGGATTATAACGCATGTATTCCAAAAATCTTTCTGGTTTTCACAAAAATAACGTAAAGAAAATCATTTACCTGATTTTCCTTTCTGTTTCAGTTCCTGGCTGATGGCTTCCCACTGTTCATCAGTAACATCTTTTAGAAAATTAAACTGGCCGCCAGATAAAACCTCCCCACCGTCAAGGGTTATTACTTCGCCTGTCATATAAGCAGAGAAATCTGACAACAGATATGCAGCCAGGTTGGCTAATTCCTGATGGTCGCCAGTTCTTTGTAATGGAATTCGTTTTTCTACGCTGAACAATTCACTTAGTTCGTCCGGAAACAAACGATCCCATGCACCTTTGGTAGGAAATGGACCTGGTGCGATAGCATTGAGTCTAATGCCATATTTTCCCCATTCAAAAGCTAAGGATTTTGTCATTGCCAACACACCTGCCTTAGCCATGGCAGAAGGCACTACCCATCCTGAACCGGTCCATGCGTAGGTAGTGGAAATATTCAACACGGTTCCTTTGATTTTGTTTTCAATCCAGTATTTTCCGAGAGCGAGTGTAAAGTTATAGGAACCCTTCAATACTATATCAACGATTGTATCAACAGCACGATAGGAAAGTTTTTCTGTGGGACTAACAAAGTTACCGGCAGAGTTATTAACCAAACCATTCACATTGCCGAATCTTTTGATAGCTTCTGCAATTACATTTTCTACCTGCTCCGGAATCCTTACATCACACACTACCGCCAACACTTCTCCTTTTGTTTCCGCTTCAATTTCACTTTTCGCCTCCTGAAGCACTTCGTCTTTCCTACTGCAAATTACTAAGTTGGCACCCAGAAACGCAAAATACTTACTCATCGATTTCCCCAGACCGCTACCTCCACCGGTGACTATAATGGTTTTGCCTTTCAGCGTACCTTCATTCAGCATTCCTCCCGTAAAATTCATAGCTTCTGTGTGTTAGTAAGATAAAGATTTCAGAAATCCAGGCGACAATTTATCCATTCATCATCGAAAGATGTACCATACTTACGATAGAATCCCAATGCAGACGTATTCCAGTCAAGCACCTGCCATGCCATACCGGTACAGGATTTATCACGGGCTGTTTGAACAGTAGCATCAAAAAGCAACTTGCCAATGCCATTCCCCCGCTTTTCTTCCGTTACAATAATATCTTCCATGTACAGCATCTTTCCTTTCCAGGTAGAATACCTGAAATAATACAAAGAAATGCCTACTATACTACCATCTATTTCAGCCACATGAAAATCAAATAAACAGTCCTCATAATCTCTATTCATCTTCTCAATATTGTTTGAGACAAGATGCAGCGCTTTCTCATAAATAGCCAGTTCTTTTACAAGTTCAAAAACAGCCGGGATATCCAGTTTTACCCCTTGCCTGGTCGATATATTCATATTACGGACATAGTTATCACAGTTAAAGAAATTGAGATAGCCTCATCAACAAATCAGCTTTTCAAGTGATGACTTCCTAAAAAGTTAATCAACCTCAAAAAGCCGAAAATCTCTTAAAATTAAAAGTATTTGTGCATTTATTTATAAAAATACACAAATACAACTGACAATCGTTCCCCTTCTGCAAGAATTATTCCGCGATGGCAGTAAACTCAATTTCAACCAAATAATCCGGCGAAACAAGCTTACTGATTTCATAAATTCCAGTAGTGGGCTTTATATCTTTAAAATAATTGCCATGCGCACGGGCTATATCATCAAATTTGCTGATATCAGTAGTAAATATTCGAGTACGCACTACATCTTTCAACCCTGCTCCAGTTTCTTCCAGCACTTTTTCAATACGCTTGATAATATTATCAGTCTGTGCATAGGCATCATCGGCTTTCACTTCCTGACCATCAACGATAGCGACTGTTCCTGATACTTCGATTACATTTCCTAATCTGACTGCCCGGCAGTATCCCATTTTATCTTCCCATGGTGAACCGGTAAGAATATTTTTTCTTGACATAAAGGTTTATAAATTATTGTAATTAATTCCTGCAAATATAACGAGGTAACAGTTTAACTGCTTTCAGTTATTCCATACGCTTAATTATAATTCAGATAGTTTTCCCATTTTTCAACTACCGCTTTAAAATCTTCCGGTAATTCTGTCTCAAACTGCATCCATTCTTTGGTAACCGGATGTACAAAGCCTAATGAAGTCGCATGAAGCGCCTGACGGGGAATAATACGAAAGCAATTGTCCACAAAAGCTTTATAGCTTCCATTGGTCATTCCACGCCTGATTCTATTTCCTCCATAGGTACTGTCATTAAACAGCGGATGCCCTATGTGCTGCATATGAGCACGAATCTGGTGAGTTCTGCCAGTTTCAAGATTACATTTCACTAATGACACGTACCGAATTTGCTTCAAAACCTCATAATGTGTAACAGCCGTCTTGCCCTGATCACCTTCCGGATATACCATCATCACCTTCCGGTCTTTGATACTACGACCAATATTTCCTTCAATCGTACCACTTTCTTCTTTCAATTCACCCCACACCAGCGCATGGTAGGTTCTTTCAATAGAATGATCGAAAAATTGATGGGCAAGAAATGACATAGCATACTCGGTTTTTGCGATAACCAGCAGACCTGAAGTATCTTTATCGATGCGGTGAACCAATCCTGGTCTTATTTCTCCATTTCTTCCGGTGGGTAAATTCTGCAGATGATATACCAAAGCATTGACCAGGGTACCACTCCAATTACCATGTGCAGGATGAACGACCATGCCGGCAGGCTTATTCACCAATAATATCTCATCGTCTTCATATACAATATCCAAAGGAATGTTCTCTGGAACCACATCTGTATTTCGAGGTGGCTGGGGAAGTGATAATGTTATTATATCAAAAGGCTTAACTTTATAAGATGCTTTGGTCGGTAATCCGTTTACCTGAACAGCCTCAGCAAGTATCCCGTTTTGTATTTTTGCCCGCGAAGCATTCGCCACGTGTAAATTCAAAAATTTATCCAGCCTTTCTGAACCTTGTCCTTTATCTACCTCTATACGGTAATGCTCAAACAATTCATCCTCACCTTCCGCAGGATCGTAATTTTCCAGTGAATCTTCAATGGCCATAATAAATAATTCTCTGAATGTATGTTATTTTCAGTGCAAAATTAAGAATTTTTGCGGAAGCATAACTTGAGTAAAAAAATAAGAGCGTCCTAAGCAGGACGCCTTATTTAGTAAACCCTCCTCTAAGAGATCTTTATATTGTCTGCTTGTAAGCTGCAAACGTTTGTTAGATATACCAAGCTTATTTAATATCCCCCAAATTAAAGTTAAAAATTTAACTTTGTCCAAGTTTTGAATCGTTTTTTTGCTTAATTTTTTCTACACCTGCTAATAAAGGGTTCTCCCAATTATCTTCATGGTATTATGACATTTAATTTAATAGCTCCAGTTACTCCGTTAACTACTCTAAATGACGTATTTCTCCAACAGGCAAACATAAAACTGTTAGTCAAAAGGGATGATCTGATCCACCATGAAATTTCTGGAAATAAATGGCGAAAATTAAAGCACAATGTAGTGAAAGCTAACAATTTGTGTAGCAGAACGATATTAACCTTTGGAGGAGCCTATTCCAATCATCTCTTTGCAACAGCCTCTGCATGTCATCAGGCAGGTATATCTTCCATAGGAATTGTTAGAGGGGATGAGTTGAATATATTTTCTTCCTCTACATTGCGACATTGCCATGCCAAAGGAATGCTACTATACTTCGTAAGCAGAAATGAATACAAACAGAAGCTTTTAGGAAAAACAATCCAATCTATTCTATCGACTAATAGAAGTATTTTTATCATACCTGAAGGCGGTGCAAATGAAGAAGGGCTTCAAGGAATGGCGGAAGTACCGTCAGAAATTACAAGTCAACTTGGTTTTCAGCCTGACTTTATCTGTGTGGCTGCGGGTACCGGTAGCTCAGCAGCAGGGTTGCTATCAGGTGGAGCCAATGTTATAGCTTTTCCAGTATTGAAAGGAGGTGAATTCCTAAGACAAGACATTCAGCATATGCTGCAACCATGGCCAGCTACTATTCAAAATTTAAATCTTCAGACTGGCTATCACTTCGGTGGATATGGTAAATACAACCAGCAACTGCTGGACTTTATCATCTGGTTTGAAGAAACCCATAACATCGCCATTGAACAGGTTTATACCGGGAAAATGCTTTATGGAATTTACGACCTGATCAAAAAAAAGTACTTCCAGGAAGGAAGTACTTTAGTAGCAATGCATACCGGTGGTTTGCAAGGAAGGCTCAACACCTTACCCAACGCTCCCCTCCAGACTGATTTCAAGTAATTTCTGTGCTTCTACTGCAAACTCCATCGGCAACTGATTAAGCACCTCTTTGGCATAGCCATTAATGATCAGTGCTACAGCTTGCTCTGTAGGAATACCACGCTGGTTACAGTAAAACAAAATATCCTCACCAATTTTAGAAGTAGTGGCTTCGTGCTCTACAGTGGCTGTAGAGTTTGCCACTTCTATATATGGAAAAGTATGAGCTCCACAACGATCGCCTAATAACAAAGAGTCACATTGCGAAAAGTTACGGGCATTTTCAGCTCTTTTATAAATATCTATTAAACCTCTGTATGAGTTCTGGCTGCGACCGGCAGAAATCCCTTTAGATACCACACGGCTTTTTGTATTCTTGCCAATATGAATCATTTTGGTCCCTGTATCAGCTTGCTGGAAATTGTTTGTCACCGCAACAGAATAGAATTCACCGATTGAATTATCTCCTTTCAAAATAACTGATGGATATTTCCAGGTAATGGCCGATCCTGTTTCTACCTGAGTCCAGGAAATTTTAGAATTAGCACCATCGCAGATTCCACGCTTGGTAACAAAATTATAAATCCCGCCTTTTCCTTCTTTGTCTCCCGGATACCAGTTCTGCACAGTAGAGTATTTCACTTCTGATCCTTCGTGGGCAAATATTTCAACGACGGCCGCATGCAATTGGTTTTCATCCCGCATTGGCGCAGTACATCCCTCCAGATAACTGACATAACTACCTTCATCTGCAACAATTAATGTTCTTTCAAACTGCCCTGTTCCCGAAGCATTGATCCGGAAATAAGTGGATAGCTCCATTGGACAACGGACCCCCTTAGGAATATAAACAAATGAGCCATCTGAAAAGACTGCTGAGTTCAAGGCTGCATAATAATTGTCACGCTGAGGAACTACCGAGCCCAGATACTTTTTTACAAGCTCGGGATATTCGCGGATAGCTTCAGCGATGGAACAGAAAATAATCCCCTTTTCCTTTAGAGATTCCTTAAAAGTGGTGAAAACCGATTCTGAATCCATCACCGCATCAACTGCCACACCAGTGAGCCTTTTTTGCTCATTCAGCGAGATTCCCAGTCTTTCAAAAGTATTCAGCAATTCCGGATCTACATCCTCCAGGCTTTCCACCTTCTTCTTTCTCTTAGGTGCTGAATAATACTTTATACTCTGAAAATCAACTTTTTTATAATTCACATTCGCCCATTCAGGCTCTGTTAATCCGATCCAGTAACGATAAGCCTTGAGTCTCCACTCCAACATCCATTCTGGCTCTTCTTTTTTGGCAGAAATAAATCTGATTATATCTTCATTAATTCCGGGAGGTGCTTCGTCGACCTCGACATCCGTAGTAAAACCGTACTTATATTCCGCACTGGTTATTTCCTCCAACAATTCTGTTTCTTTGTTCATTGCTATGCTTTGATATATGGAACCTACCCGGCCTGACAGGTGATCTTACCGATTCAGGTTCAAACTCCTTTTAACAATCCTTCAGCCACCTACCTGATCAAATGCAGATGACCCTCCATTGATAACACAAATACCTAAAATTGAGTTTGCTAATTCATTCAAAAATAGTAAAATTTCCTGTTACTTCAAGGTTTGGCGTGAGTGGCCTAGTAATACTTATTAGGGATCAGGTAGTTTTTTACGTAGTCAGCAACACCTTCTTCGAGTGTATGCATGGGATTGGTATAACCGATTGACTTGAGTTTGTTCATGTTTGCCTCAGTGAAATATTGATATTTATCTCTGATATCAACCGGAGTATCTATAAATTCAATATCAGGTTCTTTATCCAACGCTTTAAAGGTGCTGGTGGTAAGATCATGAAAAGTACGTGCTTTGCCGCTTCCCAGGTTATAAATACCTGAATCTTTCCGATGATGCATCAGGAACAAACATATATCCACCAGATCTTTCACGTAAACAAAATCACGCATTTGACCACCATCTGTAAAATCAGGATGATGCGACCGGAAAAGCTTCATTTTACCGGTTTTCAGAATTTGTCCAAACGCATGGAATATCACTGATGCCATTCGACTTTTATGATATTCATTAGGGCCATACACATTGAAAAATTTAAGTCCAGCCCAGAAAAACGGCTTTTCAGGTTGTGCTAGCGCCCACTTGTCAAATTCATTTTTGGATACACCGTAAGGATTAAGAGGCTTCAGAGAATCGATCACTTCTTCATTATCATCATATCCAAACTCACCCAGACCATAGGTTGCGGCCGAAGATGCATAGACCAGCGGAATCTGATATTTTACACAGGCTTCCCAGATATTCTTGGAATAAGAAACATTGAGTTTTTCAAAGATATCAGCGTCAAATTCGGCAGTATCTGTACGTGCCCCGATGTGAAAAATAAATTCAACTTCCGCAGCATTCAGTTCCAGCCATTCGAAAAACTGGTCTCTCTCAACGCGCTCCTGAATAACTTTGCCCTCCAGGTTACCGAGTTTTTCTGTTTTACCAAAATCATCAACCGCAATAATATAATTAAATCCTTCTTGGTTTAACTTGCTGATTAGACAACTTCCAATAAACCCAGCTGCACCTGTAACTATGATCATACTTTTTCTTTGTCTGCCGAAAATAGAGTATTGTATTTTCCCAATTTTCAAGGTTATGTAAATTAAAATGTAAAATTAATCGTTTTACTTCAATTTCCTGAATCATATCTCTTAATTTTGTGAATTGATTATCGTATTTAACACATGATTTACGTCACTCGGAAAGAGCATTTTAACGCTGCCCACCGCTTACATAACCCCAATTGGTCGGACGAAAAAAACGAGGAAGTTTTCGGACCATGTGCCAACAGGTATTTTCACGGGCATAATTTTGAAATTATTGTAACAGTGAAAGGCATACCTGATCCGGAAACAGGGTTTGTAATTGATCTTAAAGTACTTGGTGAAATTATCAGGCAGGAAATTATTGAAAAAGTAGATCACCGCAATCTAAATATTGATGTGGATTTTATGCAGGGGAAAATGGCCTCCTGTGAAATTTTCGTGATGGAGATCTGGAAAATTCTGGACCCGAAAATAAAAGAAGCTTCCAAATCGGGGAAACTTCATTATATTAAACTAATAGAAACACCAAAGAATTTTGTTGAGTACTACGGCGAATGAAGTATTATCTGATAGCTGGCGAAAGATCGGGCGATCTGCATGGCGCCAATCTGATCAAAGGGATCAAAAGTAATGATTCTGAAGCCAGTTTCAGAGGCTGGGGAGGTGATCTGATGGCGACCGAAGGAATGAACCTTGTGACGCATTATAAAGACACCGCATTCATGGGGTTTTTAGAAGTGATCAAAAATCTGGGTACTATTGCTTCTTTGCTCAAAAAATGTAAAAATGATTTGTTAGCGCATCGGCCCGATGTGCTGATACTAATTGATTACCCCGGTTTTAATCTCCGAATTGCAACTTTTGCCAAAAAACATAATATCAGGGTATTTTATTATATCTCCCCGAAAGTATGGGCGTGGAATCAAAAACGTGCACTGAAAATTAAGTCTGTCGTCGATAGGATGTTTGTCATTTTTCCATTTGAAATTGATTTTTACAAACAGTACGATTTTCAAGTGGATTATGTCGGAAACCCACTGATGGACCAGATAGAGGCGTTTCAACCAGATCCTGATTTTTTATCGACCCACCAGCTTCAATCCTCAAAGATCATTGCCCTACTTCCAGGGAGCAGAAGACAGGAAGTCGTCAGCATGCTGGATACTATGTTGACCCAGGCTCCACTTTTTCCGGATTATCAATTCGTTATTGCTGCTGTCAGAACGCTACCGCCCGAAGTTTATTCAAACTTTTCGCATATCCCAAATGTTAAGGTTGTTTATGAAGCGACCTATGATTTGCTGCATTATTCTGAAGCTGCTTTGGTCGCTTCAGGCACAGCGACACTGGAAACAGCTCTTTTTCATATTCCGGAAATCGTATGTTATCGTACCAGTGCCATTTCTTATTATATCGCCAAAAGGTTGATCCGTGTCCGGTTTATCTCACTGGTGAACCTGATTATGGACAGAGAAATTGTAAAGGAACTTATTCAGGATGACTTTAATCCTCCTAAGCTGGAAAAGGAATTGAATGCAATTTTGGAAGGTGGTACCATGCGACGGAAAATGCTAGGAGATTATAAATTATTACAAAAAAATGTTGGGGGATCAGGTGCCTCTCAGAACGCTGGAAAGAAAATGGTAGATTACCTGAAAGCGATGCATTAATCTAAACCTTATTAGACAATTCACCTAATTAATAAGTCAGTGAAGAAAATTATCATTTTTGACAGTACCATCGATGGTCATCACAGTGATTATTTATCACATCCGATCCGCTACTGGAAAAAAAACGAGTCAACTGATAACCAATTAATTGTGGTTACGTCTGCAGCATTTCGACCTATTTTTGACGAATTGACTTCAGGAACTGACAATATTATCTTTGACCCTATTCCTTCTGAAACCCTTAACAGATTAATGACATCGAATGCTGTTAAGCGCTCATTTGCAGAGTGGGATTGTGTCATTAGTTATATAAAAAAACATCGGGCCACGCATACATTACTTATGTATTTTGATCTTTTCCAATTGGGCATCGCTTTGGGAAAGAAGGCACCTGCTCCAGTTTCAGGTATTTATTTCAGGCCCGATTTCCATTATGCCCAGTCTGGCATTCAGGCAAAACTAAACAGCTTCCGTAAAAAAATCTTTCTGCAGCAGGTTTTGCGTAAAAAAGAATTTCGCAACCTTTTTTGTCTGGATCAGTCGGTGGTACCATTCATCCGAAACTTCAAAAGTCAAACTTCCATTGTCCCCTTGCCAGACCCTGTAGCCGTTCACCCACAGACACCGGATCAGGTAAGACAATTAGGACAACATTTGGGCGTTGAACCTTTCAGGCAAGTATTTCTGATGTTCGGACATCTCGATGAACGCAAAGGGATCGAACCTTTACTGGCGGCCATTAAAGGTATGGTACCTGAGCAGCAGAAAAAAATATGCCTTATTCTTGCCGGTAAACCGGTCAATTTGAATTACAAGCAACATCTGGAAGGATTGATTTCAGCAATACCCGATTCGGTTCAGATCATTCCGGTTTTTTCTAAAATACCGGAAGAACAGATTCAGACTTTCTTTGATCTAAGCGATTATGTACTGGTATTATATCAAAACCATGTAGGAATGGCGTCCGTGGTGATCAGGGCAGCCGTTTCAAGAAAACCAGTGCTTGCCTCAGATTTTGGCTATTTGCGTGAAGTTGTCCTTCGTGAAAAACTCGGCACCGTTACCGATTCCACATCACCCTCCGCAATTGCTGACCTTTTGAATGTAGTGCTTGAAAAAGGAATAAGCTATTCGGTTGATCAGCAGGAAATATTCGCATCCAACAATTCTGTTGAAGCATTTACTGAGGTTCTGTTTGAACGATTATAGCAAATAATGCATGTATAATAAAGAACAGGCATCATTAGTAAAAGAGTCATTCTGGAGAGCGTTAGGTCAGAAAATGTCGACGCAATTATCTTATGATGGTGAAAAAACCAAATGGATCAATTATGAAACAGGGGTTCGACACCTGGCATTTAAGATGGATGCCGACCGGCATACAGCTATCATAAAAATAGAGATTTCACATCCTGACCCTGGAATTCATGAGTTAATGTATGAGCAATTTTTGGAAATAAGACCCCTGGTAGAGGATTATCTTCAAGATGATTGGGTTTGGATCTATAAACAGAAGAATTCATCAGGAAAAGAGATAAGCAGTATCTATAATATTCTGGAAAATGTGAATATATTCCGACCATCAGATCAACAGGAAATTTATTATTTCTTCAGAAAAGAACTGATTGCTCTGGATGCCATGTGGTGTAATCTCAATCCTGCATTTGAAATATTTAAAGATTAAAAAGAGCGACTACGAAGGTACGTCCTTACGCAGTCGCTCTTTTATATGATCAGCCTTATTTTTTAGGGCTTCCACCCACCGAACCAGGCTGTTGCGCGGCTTCACCTTTGGACTTGGCAAAATCACCCGCTTTCACCACTACTAACTTGTTGTAATCGATATACTTTTTAAATGCTGCGTTGATCTGCGCAGGTGTTAAAGCAGCAACCTTCTTTTCAAAATCAGCATCAAAATCCATCGTTCTGTTTAGGTATAAGTTTGAATTAAGCGTTCCGGCCAAGCCTGCATCCTGAGCCCTGCTCACTTGTCTGCCTTGCAAATATCCCGATTTAGCTGCTTTAATCTCCTCTTCTGTAAATCCATCCTTTATTGCTCTCTCCATTTCCTCCTTGAAAGCTGTTTCAAGTTTATCCAGGTTTTCCGGTGCATAAATGGCGTAGGCGAAGAATGAGCCGTTTTTATCCAGCGGACTGGCGGACAACTGAGAACCAACACCATAACTCAATCCGTCTTTTACCCGAATTCGTGTAGCTAAACGCGAATTAAGCATTCCCTGGCCCATCATGAAATTGCTCAGTATCATGGCAGGGTAATCTTCATCTGTATCCTGGAGTGGAATTGAAAATCCTGCTACAAACATAGCATTAGCCTTGTCAGGAGTTTCGATGGCGATGTTGGCTGGTTTGGCAGCTACAAAGGGAGATTCAAGGCGTTTGAAAGAAGTCGGACTTTTCCATTTCCCAAATTCATCACTGATCAATTTCCCGATAACTGCTTTATCAAAATCCCCGACCACTGATACGGTAGCATCAGAGGCCCCATAAAATTCTTTATAAAACTTGCCAACTTCCTCGAGTCCGGCATTTTTAACATCGTCCAGTTCTTCTTCTATTGTACCCACATATCGTACATCACCCTTTGGAAAAGGAGATGTTTTCCGTTGGTATTCAATAAATGCTATTTGCTGGGGCTCACTTCTCTGAGATTCAATGGCAGCAATATTTTCTTGTTTAAGCTTTTCAAATTCATTCGCATCAAAAGCAGGCTCTTTCATTATTTCAGCAACGAGTTTTATCACTGCCGGCAAATTTTCATGGGTAGTTTCAATAGAAACATTCACCTGATTCAGTCCTCCGCCAATACCAACCCGGGCATTGAGTTTATTAAATATATCACTGATTTCCTGCCGGGATTTGTTTTTAGTGCCTTTATCAAGCATACTGGCTGTCAATCCGGGAATAGCCCCTTTGTTCTTCAGGCTATTCACATCACCATAACGGAAAGTCATACGTGCAGCGACTATATTACCACGTGTTTTCTTTGGAAGAAGCGCCTGCTTTATAGTCCCGCCAGCTACTATTTTTTCAGTCCTTTTTTCAATATTTTCTGGTGAAGCATCAAAATCCTCGCCCTGGGCTACCGCTTCTTCTCCTTTATAGTCTTTCACCAATTCATTCACATCAGGAGATTGGGGGATTTCTGCACGCACCGATTTTGCTTCAGGGATAAATACACCCAAAGAACGATTGGATGGGACGAAATAACGTTGTCCTGCTTTTAATACATCTTCTGCTGTCACTTTACGTATTCTGTCACGATGTAGAAAGGCAAGGCGCCAATCACCCATAGCAATGTATTCCGAGATCTCAAGACCAATCCGTTCCGCATTCCTGAACTGTAGATCCCAGTTCTTTAGGATACTTGTTTTCGCACGCTCCAAATCCTCTTCAGTTGGTTTCACAAGTCCGATGGAATCGAGCGTAGCAATAAAAGCAGACTTGGCTTCATCCAATGATTTTTCTTTCAGTATTTCAGCTCCTAGCAGCATATAACCAGGATCAAACAGAGAGAAAGCATGGGCAAACTGGGAAGAAGCTTTTTTGGTTTCAACCAAACTTTTGTAAAGCCTGCCATACGGTTCAGCAGAAAGTAATTCAGACAATATTTGCACACTGGCAAAATCCTCATGGGCCCCGGAAGGAATATGATAAGAGGCCATTACCAGTTGCACATCACCAACTCTACGCACTTCTACACTCCTTTCTCCATCCTGCACCGGTTCCTGAGTATAGGTAACAGGCAACACGCGGGTTGGCTTGGGTATTTTACTAAAATATTCATCAATCAGTTTCAGTGTCTTCTCCTCATCAATTTTACCTGCTACCATTAATATGGCATTATCCGGCTGGTAGTACTTTTTGTAAAAAGCCTGCAGGTTTTCAATCGGAACATTTTCTATATCGGCACGACTTCCTATCGTTGATTTCCCATAGTTATGCCAGGAAAAAGAGATATCGGCTACCCTTTGCATCAATACTCTGAACGGACTGTTTTCTCCTGACTCAAATTCATTTCTTACCACAGTCATTTCGCTATCCAGATCCTTTTTGGCTATGAATGAATTCACCATCCTGTCGGCCTCCAGATCCAATGCCCATTTTAGATTTTCTTCTGTTGCAGCAAAGGTTTCGTAGTAGTTAGTCCGATCGTACCAGGTTGTTCCGTTAGGCCTCGATCCATGTTCGGTCAACTCCTGCATGATATTCGGATGCCTGGGTGTGCCTTTAAATACCATATGCTCCAGCAAATGCGCCATTCCTGTTTCTCCGTAACCTTCATGGCGTGAGCCCACCATGTATGTTATATTGACAGTAATGGTTGGTTTTGATGGATCTGGAAAAAGCAAAACCTTCAAACCGTTTTCCAGGTTGTATTCTGTGATCCCTTCTACTGAAGTTTCTTTTTTGATTCCTTTAGGCAGATTCTGGGCAACAAGAGGAGTAGCAATAATCGCTCCTATCAGCAGGCAGATTCCAGCATAAAATTTACCGTATGCTAATTTCATAGTCTTTATATTTGAATATTCACCGAATTTAAAAGCAAACTAACAGAATTTTCAATATTTAAGATATATTTTGGGATGAATGGTATATGCCTGTGCCAAAATCCATATCCACATCAGACAGATTCCCTAATTTAATGATAACTTTGTTTAGAAAGTTTTTTCAGTTCAAACATCAATGGTATTTTGAAAAGCATAACATTAATAAAACTAACTGCCTGCTTCACAGCAACCATGTTGTTAACATCCGGATGTATGTCAGGCGGCGTACCCATTTCGACTAATACGAAATACCCGATTGATGTTTTATATGAGCATCAATCTCCGGAAATGCCTTTTGAAGAACTTACCTGGCTTGAATTAAGTAACTCGGAGGTATTAAGGGCAGACCAGACCAAAGATCAGGAAAGGATGCTAAAAAGGGGCAATGACGCCAAAACTAAACAATTACTTACGTCCCGGTTAGTGGCTGAAGCACAGAAAATAGGTGCCGATGCGCTGATTAACGTTTCTTATCAATATTACACTACGGTGGAGACAGAGGGCTATACTTTGAAAGGACTGGCCATAAAATATAAAGAGGGCAGATAAAAGGGCCTATATAAACAAACAGCCCAATATGCGATTGACATATTGGGCTGTTTTTATGTAGAAGATTTAAAAATATTTACAATTTTTCAATCTGCCTATCAGAAATCATATCCTAAAGTAAGGTAAGGTATCGGCTTACCGACAACCTGATTATCGAGCCCCCACGCATAGTCAAACTTCCCATAAATGCCGAAAATCATTGTACGAACGCCTACGCCATAGCCAATCAGAAACGGATTACGGAAATCAGTGACGCTGGCGGTAAATAAGTCACCTGGGCGTCCGATAATGGTAGTATTCAGACTGTTTTCTTCACTAAACGGTCCAGCTCCTGTCCATGCTGTGCCGATGTCCGAAAATCCAACGACCTGGAAATTACGCAGGAACCCGGAAGTAATCGGTCCACGATACAAGTACTTGATCAAGGGTACTCTTAGCTCTGCATTGAATAGAAAATAGCTTGTCCCAGACAATCGGTTGAGATTAAAACCTCTTAGGTTTTGCGCAAAATGCGTAAAGAAAATATCAAGATTATGTTGAGTAAAATCCAAAGGATGACCTTCTTCTGACCTGTTTTCTTTCCGCTGCCCGATCCAGTTCTCCATTCCACCCATTACATTTTGTTTCGGGGATTTTCCTCCTGAATGACTCATTGAGATACGCCCTGCCAGTATTACGTCCCGGTGAATTTTCTGATATCTTCTTAAATCCAGGGTCAGACGGTTAAAACCAGCGTTTTCATTTCCAAAACCCATATAAGTTTCATAGCGAATTTTGAACCTGTTTCCTTCCCGCATGTTCATTCCATTTACTACTGAGTTATCATAAACCAGTTCTCCGGAAATCCCCCCGTAATTTTCCACGACATCGGGAATCAATCCAGCAAATACAGACTGCAAGTTAATGATCCTACCCTGCGCAAATATGGGTTTGATAGTAAATCTGGCATATTTTGAGAATGGATACGAAGCGGAGAGTGAAATCTGATTAAACCTGTAGCGTTCTTCTGCGTAGGTTTCATTGAAAAAATAAAGTGAGCGCCTGTCAACCCTAACACCGAAATCCACTTTGTAAGTATTATTGGTATATTCTGCAAAAATATCGCTGTCCTTAAAGCCAGTATTAATAAAAATGCCCGCCTTCAGAATATGGTTTTCAAGCAGGTCATTCATTGAAACTGATTGAAGCAGACCGAAATTATTCCTTGATGGCCGTATTGGATCTATCCGCCATTCTGACGAAGCATCAGTCACCATAAACAGACCTTTATAGTTATATGGACCGTTGATAGAAATATTTTCACGTTTTCGGTTCCTTAACGCAGGTGCAGGCGTTGTGGCAAAGGTTCCGCGGCGGCGTAACGATTCAAATTCTTTCAGAACATCCACATCAAATTCATAATTCTCGGTATCTACCTCTCCTTCAGCCAGTTCAATTTTTGATGGTTGCACAGCAACAGCCTCTGTTTTTATAACCGAATCAACAGGTTGTGCAGTCGTTGCCGCCTGGCTCACTATACGATTCTTAGCTAAAACCGGTGAGTCATAAGACTGATTTAAATTAATTGACTTTAGAAAAACACCTTCAACAGAATGTCCTCCAAGGCGGGTATAGGCAATTCCTGCCGCGCCGTCTTTAGTCAGTGAAGCAGAATATATGCCTGTCAGGTAATTAGTCACCTGATTGACAGATTCTGAACTCCGGTTCAGCTTAAAGAGATTGTTGATCCCTTTTACATCCGACAGAAAAAACACCTCTTCCTCATTGGCCAAGACCGGTACAAGCCTTTTTCCCAGAGAATCAACCAGTAAAGTTATTTTCCCATCACGAGGTGTACCATTGTGTTCGTACAGTCGTAAAGTGGTATGAATGGCCGAAGCTGAAACTTTGCGGGCTTTCAAGGTATCATCTGTTCTGTTGGATGCAAACACGACTTTCCTTGTTGAACTACCTACAAATCTAGGATTGAGATCGTCAAAATTATCGTTTGTCAATGGAATGGCCGATGCGCGGGGAACGTTTATAAGATAAATATCATTGTTTCCTCTCTTATCTGCACTCACTGCCATCATACTTCCATCCTGTGAAAGATCCATATCCTGAATATAATCCAGCCCTCTCAGTGATCTCTTTACTTTCAGTTTGGGTTTTTTAGCATCGACCTCTTCAAACAGGTAATAGTTATACCCCTTGTCTTCCAAGGCCAGTATCATCAGACTGTTATTTTTGGACCAGGCAATTTTGGGAGCTATCATTGTGTTCTGGTCACCAGAAGATACCGATTGCCCCTGACGGATCACACGTTTCCTGCCGGTTTCTGTTTCAATTACGGTTACCTTATACCGTTTTTTATTCAATTCAGTGACGGCCAGGAATTTTTTATCGGCAGAAATTTTAAGTTCAGGCTTGTTAGCTACCGAGTTGGATTTACCAACTGAGTAAACCAAATCAACTGCGGGATCCTTAAAGTTATCTGAAGCTTTTTGATTAATCCCTTCATAATAGTCACGCCATCCCTTCAGAAAACGCGCATAAGTGGGTGTACCTAAAGTACTTGTAATACTCGTCTGTTCAGTCCGGATAATGCGGGTCAGATTCAGAATATTAGAAATATGATCTCTGCTATAATTTTCGGCTATGTAATTCCAAATAGACTGCCCTACTTTCTTCGCTTCTTCTCCTTCAAACAGAGAGGGTTTGCGCAAACGGTTGGTTTTTGCCATTTCCCTGATAAAGTCATTCATTTCAGGCGACCATCCATCTGCGATATAGGCAGAAAGCCCATTCATATACCACTCAGGCAGATTTAACAACAACGAACTCTGTAACGCATCCTTGATGTTTCCTCCATAAAGCATATCATAGATAAAAACCTGGGATATTTCATACACCAGTTTTTTTCTGAAACTCAACTGGTCACCTGTATATCCGACTTCAATCCGGGAGTGTGCCATATCCAGTTCATTATCGGCCAGGTCTCCGAATGAAGCCAAGCCCATATTGCTTTGGATTAACTCAGCAGGGGAGCTATAAAGAAACAATTTTACCCGGTTGTATGGCGTATAGCCCAGAATATTAGTAATACGATCAAACTCCACTTCGGCCATTTCGGCTGCCATATTGGAGATACCGCGGCTTCCTTGATGAAAATACACTTCAAAATTTGAAGTTCTTAAAAACTTCCAGTCAAACTTTCTTTCCTGAATTCTATTTTGACCGTATTTTTCCTGAGAAGGATAGTTTTGCGCTTGTGAAACCCCTGTTGCAAGTAAAACGAACAGGAGTGGAATCCATTTAGTAATTCCGGTATAAGGGAAAGTTATTTTCATCGGAAATTAATCTGATTTCTTATGGTCGTAATATAACGAAAAATACCTGTTAATATTAACTAGAGGGTTCAAATCTTTGCCATTTTCAAGGAAGCCAGTGAATTCAGCAGCAAAATAAGGACCTAAAGTTACACCTTTTGTGCCAAGACCGTTAAAAATGCCGATTCTTTCATATTCAGGGTGCATTCCTACCAAAGGACGGCGATCCTTAGAAGAGGGCCTGATTCCAGCCAGTTGTTTGGTAATTCGATACGGTGCAGCCAAAAATTCACCCACTTTATTTTGCAGGTATTCACGCCCATCTTCTGAAATTTCCCAATCGAGATCATGCCATGAGTAGGTTGCGCCGATTCTGAATTTTCTCGTACCCAGTGGTAAAATAAAGGCTCCCTGATTCACTATATGCTGATTAGGAAAATCCATTTCTACCTCCAATATCTGCCCTTTTACAGGGTTAAATGGCAACCATCCAAAGATATTTCTATGCCTTTCATTTTCTCCGGTACAAAGAATTACCCGGTCTATCTGATAATCTCTCCATTTGACATACTCCTCTCCTATATTTAAATCACTTTCGTTGAATTCCCCCTCTACGCGGGTTATCTTATCCTGAAAAAATTGTGCAGAAGCGTTCAAAAAAAGATTGATATCCAGCCAGCCAGCCTTTTTCACTTCCAATCCCCCGTGCTGTGCCTTGATCACATCCTGATATTTTTCACAATCCACTATACCTTCAATATAATTAGCAAGTGAAGGTTCTGCCGCCTGTGCCATGTACGTATTCTGTTCCTCAATGCTGCGGAAAGGTCGAAGGATATTCACTGAATGCCAGAAATCTTCATTCGACGCTGCCTCAGCCTGCCTGTAAAAAGTTTCGGCATAGGGAAATATGTGGTCGGCCATCCAGGTTTTAACAAGTTTTTTCCCTGTCAGCGGATTATATATTCCAGCGGCCACCTGTGACGCAGCGGGCTTTGAAGCATCACATAGCCAAAGAATTTTCTTATCGTGTTGTAACAAATGCCAGATGAGTGTTGTACCTGCCAAGCCACTTCCAACTACCAGATAATCAAATGGTTTCATGACCATAATTATTTTTAATCGTTGCTGACAACCTCGAATCGGCCAACTCCATAATAAACGCGACCTGTTCATCAAAAGTCATCATTGTATTATCCAGCAGTACAGCATCATCTGCCATTTTTAAAGGACTGTCTGAACGGGTCGTATCGATTTCGTCCCGTTTTTTTAAATTATCCAGTATTTCTTCCAGATTGACCATATCCCCTTTTTGAAGCAGTTCGGCTTGTCTTCTCTGGGCTCGGATAAGCGGATCTGCAGTCATGAAAATTTTCAGGTCTGCATCAGGAAAAACAACAGTGCCGATATCTCTGCCATCCATGACCAGGCCCTTACCTTTTCCCATTTGTTTTTGTTGTGCAACCAGCGCACGACGCACATCCGGAATAGCACTCACCACACTTACGTGATCAGACACATACATTTTCCGAATTTCTATCGCTACGTTCAGGCCATTCAGATAAATTTCATTTTCCAGCGTGTCAGGATTTCTCCGGAATGTGATCTGAATCTGACTCACAGCATTGGAAATTTCTTTGGGATTGGTTACTGATATATGATTCTGAATAAAATATAAAGTAACAGCTCTGTACATTGCCCCGGTATCTACGTAGGCATAATTCAATACTTTCGCTATTTCTTTAGCAGTGGTACTTTTTCCACAACTAGAAAAGCCATCTATGGCAATTGTTATCTTTGACCTCATACAATTTTGCACCGAACAGAGAACGACCTGCTCTCATCATGCAAAATAAATAAACTATCCGGTCAAATGATTTTAAAAATGATGAATTGTAGGGGACGAGGAATTATTCAGCCAGCAAAAATACACATAATGCCCTGGCTCCATGGGCTCCAATCACCAGGGACTGCTCAATATCAGCAGTCTTTGACGGGCCTGAAATAAATGCTCCCCAGCCATAATTACCAGTAGCAATCTGTTCAAATGCATCATGCATATTATTTACCAGGTTATTTGCCGGTACTACAATGGCCAGATATTGGGTAATAAATGGCAATACCCGGTGAGTCATTCCTTCTTCTGTCACCCAGATAGCGGCATTTTCCGCCACTGCCACTTTCCCCTGAATTACAGCCACATTGATCTGTTCTAGTAAATGAGGGTCTTCATGTTTCAGGCTAAAATCAGCCCAGGAAGCTAACTGAGGAATGTCTGTAGCTTTGTTGGGAAGATCAGGATATTCCACATTAAGAATGCTGGCAATTTCCTCCCAGCTGCTTACTTCAAAAGTCTTACCTTCAATATTGGCAAGCATTATTTTGAAAGTTTCCAGTGCGTTTTCATACCTGATAGCATTTGTCAGCGGACCAGGATGCTGCGTCGCTGCCGGTTTATTGGCTTTGATTTTATTAAGTATTATTTCTCTGGATGTCATGGGTCTTTGATTATTTCTGCCTGTTTCTGATATACCACTCTCTGAAACTTTCCTTCGGAGGTTCAGGCATTTCCCGTTGTTTATACCAGGGGTTCAAACTATTATTTATGGCTACAGGGAAGGTCTTCATAACAACCCTGCCGATACTACCAGCCCATTGATAAAACCTGGGTTGAGAGAGGACGGTACTCATCACCTTCATTCCAATGGCTTTTGATTTGGGCACATATCCTTCACTACCCAATACCTGACGCCATTTGTATAACTGATCATGAATATCAATTTTAACAGGGCATACATTCGTACAGCTACCACACAGTGTGCTCGCAAAGGGTAGATCGGCATTTTTTCGCATATCAATATTAGGTGCCAGAATAGAACCAATTGGCCCTGCCACTGCATTATGATAACTATGTCCGCCACTCCTGCGATAAACCGGGCATGTATTCATGCAGGCACCGCACCGAATACATTTCAATGAATTGCGGAAATCTGCCCTTCCTAATTGCGTACTTCTGCCATTATCAACAATGATAATATGCATTTCCTGTCCTTTTCGGGGCTTTTCGAAATAACTGCTATAGCTGGTAATCGGCTGACCGGTCGCCGACCGACCGAGTAATCGTAAAAACACACTCAGGTCATCGAAGGCAGGTATCAGCTTTTCCATACCCATACAAGCAATATGTACATCAGCCAGATGTGCTCCCATATCCGCATTTCCTTCATTGGTACAGACCATGAATCCCCCGGTTGCAGCTATCGCAAAATTCACACCGGTCAAAGCCGCTCTACGTGTCAAAAAAGTTTCTCTGAGGTGATTTCGTGCTGCTTCAGTCAGATATCGCGGATCATCTGCTCCTTCCTTTGTGCCCAAATGGATATGAAAAAGATCGCCAATATCCTTTTTCTTCAAGTGAATCGCCGGCATTACAATATGGCTTGGCGGCTCCTGCCTAAGCTGAACAATTCTTTCTCCCAGATCTGAATCTATGACATCAATGCCTTTGGATGCCAGATACGGATTCAGATGACATTCCTCAGTAAGCATGGATTTACTTTTAACCATCTGCCTGATAGAATGCCTGTTCAGAATATTTTCGACGATTTGATTATGTTCATTTCCATCCAGTGCCCAATGAACCTGAATCCCATTCGCTATCGCTTTTGCTTCAAATTCCTGAAGAAGTTCATCCATATGAGACAACACAAAGTGCTTGATTCCCGAGGCTTTCTCCCGTAGATCTTCCCATTCAGGAATCTGATGAATCACTTTGTCTCTTTTCTGTCTGACAAACCAAAGCGTTTCATCATGCCAGTTTACATAGCTTTCATTCCGGTTAAATTCTTCTGAGGCTTCTGGGTGGTTGCGTATGTCAGTTTTCATGGTTTTCGATTAACGATCCGGTAGTCATTCAACAGTAACTTAGTCAAATTTGTGAATCTAATGATGCGAATGATTTAAGATTTCAGCAATATGAATAACTTTCACTTCTGAACCTTTACGATTGATAATTCCTGCCATATGCATGAGACAGCTCATGTCCCCTCCCGTAATATATTCAACTTCTTGTTTTTCATGGTCTGCAACTCTGTCCTTTCCCATCTTTACAGACACAGCTTCCTCAGTAATACAGAATGTTCCACCGAAACCGCAACATTCATCCTGACGATCCAGGTCAATTAATTCCAAACCTTTTACCAGCTTTAATAACTCATGGGGTTTAGAAAAATAGGGCGCATTGAGTTCTGTCATCTGCGACAGATTTAATCCACGCTGCCCATGGCAACTTTGATGCATGCCTACTCTGTATGGGAAATGGGCATCGATATTATTTACTTTTAATATATCAGTAAGAAACTCGACGAGTTCAAAAACCCGTGTTCTGATCAATTGCGCCGCACTTTCATTTTTATCACTATGCAGATGATCTTTGATATGCAAAGTACAACTGCCCGAAGGACAAACTATATAGTCGATCCCTTCAAAATTATCAATAAACAATTCATTACAAGACCGGGTCAGGTGTTCAAATCCAGAATTAGCCATGGGTTGCCCACAGCAGGTTTGATTTAAGGGAAACTGTACCGAGCATCCGTATTTTTCCAGTAACTCTAATGTTGCTACACCTACCTGTGGATAAAACTGATCAATGTAACAAGGGATAAATAAGCCGACTTTCAATGTAATTTCTGTTTAATTAAATCGATACAGCTACCATAATTCTATAGTAGCAACTATTGGAAAATGATCCGATGCCTCCGGAAATCTGCGTATCACTTTATATTCCTTAACCCGCATTCTCGCATTATCCAGCACAAAAATATAATCAAATCTGTCTCCCGGAGTACCTTCTGCCCAGGTAGATAAAACTGAGCCTTTTCCTGTGTCCACCCATTTTTTCCTGAATGAAAAATACGGTTGTTCATTGGGTCTTGCGCCCAGGTCTACCCCCAGAATTACCGGTTGAATACTCTCATTGAGCAGACCATTGATATAAGCAGCCTGAATGGCTCTTTCAACACCAGCAGCATATTCGATCCGGGAACAACAAAACCTGAGGCCTCTTCCCATCGCATACTCTAAAAAGGTGCACAACAGAACTCGCGGAGAAACTGTTGGTGTACTTTGCGTAGCCGAAGGAGAATCAGGCAAAGCAAATTTCTGCGTTTTACTCAGCGGAAATCTTGATAGTATCCCCACACCTTGCGTACCTCCCACTATTTCCTCTGCTGCACCGTAAGAATAATACATGCCCGTTTGCAAAGCCAGTTGTTTCAGTCGGTGCCGTACTCGCCCGTTCACCTCCACACTATCCACCGCCTGGAAAGCTATCAGGTGCGGTTTCTCTTCCTCAATAATAGTAAGAACGGTTCTCAGGTTGGATTCACCCCAGTAATCGTTGCCATACTGGATATTAAAACTCATGATTTTTAATTCCAGCGGCTTCACCGGTGTAACTCCATCCACTTTTCCACAAAAAATAAAAGTAGAAAAGAGGAAAATACAAATATCCCTCAAAATTAGTCTAACACTCCGGTTCACAATCCTGTACTTTCCTTCAAATCAAAAATTTTATTCATTAACACCCATTTTTCATCCTTTTGAGCAAAAGGCAATGCCTTTTGAAAAGTCCACATATAAGCTTCCCATTTTTGTACAACCGGGTTTTCAAGATCTGCTGTTACTTTTTTCTCAAACGAAAAATCTTCGTTCACCTCCATAATCATAAACATACGATCGCCAGCCCGGAAAATTTCCATCTGAAGAATACCTGCATCAAACATACTTTTTTCTATTTCCGGCCATATTCGCTGATGAATGAGTTCATACTCTGCAATCCTTTCTTTATCATCGTTAAGATCAAGGGCAAAACAATATTTTTTCATTTCAGGATTCTTTTACTTTATAACCATACAGCGCATAATATAATACAAATAAAAAACAGCCAATCGGAATGAGCAGCGATAATTGCATATCAATTTTTGACAAATATCCGGTAGAGGGTGCAATAACCGCGCCACCTACTATGGCCATTACGACCAAAGACGCTCCCATTTTCATTTGAGACCCAAGTTTTTTTGTCGCCAATGCAAAAATAGTGGGAAACATAATCGACATGAAGAAATACACGGCAATAATACAATTAACCGCAAATAATCCATCGGTAACCATGGCTACTCCCAGTAGTAATGACGATAGGAACGCATATACTGCCAAAAGATCCTGGGATCTGTAACGGTTTAAAAGTGCTGTTCCTACAAATCTTCCCACCATAAAAATAACCAATGCAAATGAAGCATGGAAACTAGCGATTTGCACTGCAGACAGCTCTGGACTCGTGCCTGTAAGGCGGGCCATCAGTTGACCAAAATCAATGGCTACTCCCAGATTATCATCAGGGGCGATCACCATTTTATAATCTACGAAATACCCCCAAATTGAAGCTTGTGCCCCAACATAAAAAAACTGGGCAAGTACGCCAAGTGACAAGTGAGGTTTTTTCAACAGATTAAAAATACTATCAGAACCTTCTTTTCCATCCGACTCAGATTCAGGCTCCGGCATTTTTGTCAGTGCAAATAATACGGCAACGATCAACACAGCTGCGGCAATCCATAAATAGGGCATTTGTACAGACTCAGCCTCATGTATGCGAATAGCTGTCGCTTCAGCCAGGGGCATGGCATTTAATTCCTCATTGGTATAGGACTCACTGGAGAAAATAAATAAACCTCCGATGAGAGGCCCCAGAATAATGCTCAAGCCATTGAATGACTGCGCAAAATTGATTCGATGCTCCGCTTTATCTGGATCTCCCAATATGGTAACATAGGGATTACCGGCTGTTTCAAGAAATGCAAGCCCGCAAGCGATGGTAAACAAAGCGAAAAGAAAAAAACTATAAGATCGATAATCTGCAGCGGGGTAAAAAAAAATGGCCCCTAAGGCATAAAGAATTAATCCGGTAAGTATCCCTTTCTTGAATCCATATTTCTTCATAAACATCCCTGCCGGAATTGCCATGACGAAATATCCAATATAAAATGCAGAATCAACAAATCCTGCCTGCCCCCGGTTCAAATCAAGCGCACTCTGAAAATGCCTGATTAAGGTGCCGTTAAGTGAATTGGCCAGTCCCCACAGGAAAAACAGACTGGTCACCAAAGCCAGCGGCAATACATATTTGCGATTATCCATTTTTGTTTTATTCAGATTAAAGTCAGGTTTTTCGGAAACGGATGGCATAAACAGGAAAGGATTAGTTTAAACAGACAGTATTCATTAGGAAAGATTATAAAACCGGATGGCATTACCACCCATAACCATTGCTTTTTGTTCTTCTGTATATGAAAACAGATAGTTATCAAGAATTGATTTCTGGTCTTTATATTCCCCTGCAACCAGGCAAACCGGCCAGTCAGAACCATACATCAGCCGCTCACAACCAAATTCTTCAAATACCACGTCAAGATATGGCGCAAAATCTTCTTTCTTCCAATTTTTCCAGTCAGCCTCTGTTACCATTCCCGAGACTTTACAGAATACATTTGGAAACGCCGCAAGTGTCTTCATGGACCTTGCCCACGCCTCAATCTCCCCGGATTTAATGTAAGGTTTAGCCAAATGGTCTATCACCAGCTTCATTTCAGGCATTTGTCTGACAAAATACAAAGCAGCTTCCAGCTGTGTAGGATAGATCAAAATGTCATAAGTAAAATCAAATGCATGGAGGGCTTTTACCCCATTGATAAAATCAGGTCGTGTCAGGAAATCATCACTTTCTGCCTGAACTATATGCCTGAACCCGCTCAGTTTTTCGTATTGAGCATAAAAATCCAGTCGGTCATATAAATCAGGACTTCTAAGGTCAGTCCAGCCTACTACTCCTTTAATAAAATCATTGGCTTCTGCCAACTGTAGAAGGAATTCTGTTTCGGACTCACTTTGTGCAGCCTGTACAGCTACACATCCGCCAATATTATTTTCAGCCAGTAAAGGAATCAGGTTCTCAGGAAAAAAATTGCGACGAATTACAGACATTTCCTCAGTGATCCAGGCATCCCTTTCTCCATCATACACCCAAAAATGCTGATGAGCATCAATTACCATACTATCTAAACTTTTAAATTTGAAAAACCTGCATCTATCAAATAATTACTTCCTGTGATGAATGATGCTTCATCCGAGCATAGGTATAAAGCCAGTGCGCCAATTTCTTCCGGCTTAGCCATTCGTCCGATAGGCTGCGTGGCAGACAACTGCTGGAACATTTCAGCTTCTCTGCCCGGATAATTTTTGGCCAGATAACCATCTACAAATGGTGTATGTACACGTGCAGGAGAAATACTGTTACAACGAATATTATCACTAATATAATCGCGAGCGACCGAAATTGTCATCGTATAAACCGCCCCCTTCGTGGTAGAATACGCAAAACGATCTGCCAATCCTACTGTGGCAGCAATGGAAGCCATATTAAGGATCACGCCCCCCCCTTGCTCAAGAAAATGTGGAATGACAGCATGCAGCATATTATAGGGCCCTTTGACATTGACGGTCAGCAAACGATCAAAATCATCCTCACTGGTTGTATGCACTTTCCCTATATGCGAAATGCCAGCATTATTTACCAGAATATCAACCTTATGCTGAGCAGTAATGCTATTCACCAATGCTATTACATCACTTTGTTTGGAAACGTCCAGGTAATGAGCCTCTGCCTGACCTCCATTTTTGACTATTTCCTCAGCGGCGGATATGGCCTCATTTTCATTAATTTCAAGAATATGTACGTAAGCACCTTGCTCTGCAAAAGTTTTTGAAATCGCAAGACCAATCCCGCTAGCTCCTCCTGTCACCAAAGCGACTTTTTTATTTAATTTAAACATAATGGTTATACTTTTTATTTACAAGTTCACAAATGTATAAGAGATTTTGTTCGACCAAAGGAAATTACTACTTTGTTGAATTACGGAGAAAGTATTTAAAAACTGAAATGTATGAAACACGCCAACCTGATAGATCTGTTTACTAAATCAGTTTATGAAACTGCCTATGAAATTACAGATGGTAAAATTACCTTTTCTGATAAGAAAGCACACGAGAACCCTGATTTACCTTATATTCTCCCAGGTTTTATAGATGCTCATGTTCATATTGAAAGTTCGATGCTTACACCACCCCAGTTTGCCCGTATGGCGGTGGTACATGGAACTGTCGGAAGTGTTTCAGACCCCCACGAAATTGCGAATGTACTAGGTATAAAAGGAGTGGAGTATATGATTGAGGAATCTAAACGAGTGCCCTTCAAATTTTGTCTGGGTGCCCCTTCCTGTGTTCCAGCTACTTCCTTTGAAACCGCCGGCGCTCGGCTTACTCCGGCCGATATTGATTACTTACTTCATAAACCAGAAATTGGGTACCTGGCCGAAATGATGAATTTCCCGGGGATCCTGCATGACGATCCTGATCTTTTAAAAATTTTGAATCATGCGAAGAAACACAAAAAACCTATTGATGGGCATGCTCCTGGATTAAGTGGTGCCGATGCCAAAAAATATATTTCGTCGGGTATATCAACCGATCATGAATGTGTGACTTTTCAGGAAGCGGAAGAAAAAATAAGTTACGGTGCAAAAATTCTGATTCGAGAAGGATGTGCAGCGCGAAATTTTGATGCACTAATCCCACTTTTCACCCAGTACCCGGAAAAGTTAATGTTCTGCAGCGACGACAAGCATCCTGATATGCTGGCGAAAGGGCATATTAATTTATTGGTAAAAAGGGCAATTGAACTTGGTTATGACACATTTGATGTGCTCCGAGCTGCTTGTATAAATCCTGTGATGCACTATCAACTTGACGTGGGTTTATTACGTGAAGGAGATCCGGCTGATTTTATAGAGATTGATAATCTTCAAAATCTTTCCATTCGAAAAACCTATATCAATGGAGAACTAGTAGCTGTAGACGGCGTAAGTAACCTTCCTGATCTTCGTAGTTTACATCTTAATAACTTTGATTGTCAACTTACACAACCATCGGACTTCGATTTACCTATCCCTGTATCACAATCGCAGACTATCAAAGTCATTGAGGCATTGGATGGTCAATTGATCACCCGGCAATTTGATTATACGGTTCCCGGTACCACTGGAAAAATTACTTCAGCCCCTGATGAGGACATTTTAAAAATTGCTGTGATTAACCGTTACCAGAAATCACCTGTTTCAGTTGCACTGGTTAAAGGCTTTGGTATAAAATCCGGCGCAATGGCCTCATCGGTAGCACATGATTCACATAATATTATTGTGGTAGGTGCTGACGAGGAGAGTATGAGCGCAGCCGCCAATGAAATTATTAACAATAAAGGGGGGTTGTCGGCGTATGTCGGCCAACAAATCATTAGCCTCAGTTTACCGATTGGGGGAATAATGACCGATAAGGATGGATATGAAGTGGCAAGCCAATATTCAATTTTGGATCAATGTGTTAAAAAAGAAATGGGTTCTACCCTCAGGTCCCCATTTATGACCTTATCATTTATGGCACTTTTAGTCATCCCAAGTCTAAAAATCAGTGATCTAGGGCTATTTGATACCAATCGGTTTTCGTTGATATCGATGTTTAACGAATGTTAAAAATATAGCTAAAAGCAAGCTATGCTTCTGTAATACTATAAAAAATCAATTTTTTCTTCTAAAATATTTGACAGATACAATTTGAATCTTAAATTTGACTTCAAGATCCTAAACTCATAAAAATTCCTAACCTTTTATAATGGCACAATTCCGGTTGAAGCAAGAAGAAGAACTGAATTATTGGAATCAGTTCAGACAAGGCGATCAGACAGCTTATGCAGCACTTTACCAGTCCTATGTCCAGATTCTTTATCAATATTGTTCACAATTTACTGTGGACAAACCCCTGATCAAGGACTGCATTCATGATCTCTTTGTTGAATTATGGCGTAATCGTAAGACGCTGGGTGATACTACCTCAGTTCGTTTTTATCTGATGGCCTCTATCAAACGTAAGCTGGTCAGGTATATCAATACCCAACAAAAAAATACCAGCAATGAGGATGTTCCTGTTGAGTACTGGCATATTCATACCCCTTCGCATGAAATTGACATGATCTCAGAGGAAGAATATCAATTTACAAATGATCATCTTAACCTTGCGCTCGGTACTCTTCCCAAAAGGCAGCGGGAGGCTATTTACTTGAAATTCTATATGGATATGAATAATCAGGAAATAGCAGAATTGATGAAGATCAATATCCAATCAGTATATAACCTGGTTTTTGGTGCTTTAACGAACTTAAAAAGAAATATGAGTATAGAGCATGTGACACTTTAGTACAACTAAGGAGTTAAGCCTATTCTAACATACTAAGGAGATAATTAACGTATTACTACGTTCAATCAATCAGGATTGTCGAGTCATCTTTATAGCGGACTCGATGATCCTGTTTTTTATTGCAAAAAAAGCAAACTTGCTCAGTAACAGATATATTTAATCAACTTTCCAACCTTATCATAATTTAGCTACTCTTCAACTTATCTACCCAACCCAACTTATCTAATAATGTAATGGAAAATCATTTTACTCAAACCAGGAACTTAGGGAAAATGCACCAGCAGGTCATAGCTTGGTTCTTATTTATAATGTTAAGTTTGACAAGCAGTGGATGTAGCGATGAACTTGTGGCAGAATGCGCATGTCGTCAAGACGTGGCCAGAGTATGTACTTATGATTACAGAATTCTTTCTCTGACGCTGAAAGATGCATCACAAAATCCTGTACAGCTCGATGAGTACTCATTGACAGAACTTACAACTGATAAAGTAGTATTTAAAGTAACGGATCCTATAAACGCAGATAAGGGGTTATACACCCTATTAGAAGACAAGGATAAGGCATTGACCACTCCTTGTGGAAAAGAATTTAGATTTGTAGGTCTTAAGGACTATCATGTCGCTGTTGATACCGTGCTGACTATAGCCCAGGATTGTTGTCATATCCAATTTCTTAACGGTAACAATGCGCTGACAGTGGTAACATCTGTCGAACGGAATTAATATACAATCATCTCTTCTTAACCTTATCTCTTATGAATATCGAAAATATTTCCGTTCTCGCATTGCTATTCCTAATCACTCAAAGCGGCTGCGAAAAAAAACATTTTCCATTGTCTCAACCCTGTGAATGTAGTAACGATAGCCGTACCCTCTGTACTGAAGACTATAGAACTATTGTGATGACTATTAAAGATGAAGCAGGTGTACCCGTGATACTTGATGAGTACTATGTTCTGGATTTATCAACCCAACAAAAAGTTATCCATACATCCATGTTAACTAATCCCAAAGCAGGAACTTATCTATTGCTTGAAGATAATCATAAGTCATTGACAGATCTATGTGGAAATGATTTTCAATTTGTAGGAATAAAGCAAGAGAAAATAATTGTTGAAACAACACTCAAAATAGGACAGGACTGCTGTCATATTCACTTGATGAAAGGGAGTACACAAGTGACAGTCAAATAATCATTTTCAAAACGCCATTAAATGCAAAAAGCATCCCTTTTGAGGATGCTTTTGTCTATTTTAATATTTTGTGGCGGTTACCTACTTTGCCAGGCGAAGACCTGGTATCATCGGCGGAGCGGGGCTTAACTTCTCTGTTCGGAA